>Ga0208220_1000003_pt1 | contig 464090 bp, 442 predicted proteins | sample NGESurdeep092012_9_FD_184484 | JGI IMG/M metagenome (GOLD analysis project Ga0208220, IMG submission 184484) | Arctic peat soil microbial communities from Barrow, Alaska - NGEE Surface sample F53-1 deep-092012 (SPAdes) | ecosystem: Environmental > Terrestrial > Soil > Wetlands > Peat ...
GCAGCGACCTGCCTTCAACCACCACCGCCGTCACCGCATATTTCGCCAGATCCATGGGGAACACCTAATCACTCGGTGTCCCAGAAACCCTGAGACATGCTGTCCCAGAAACTATGGAACCTCAGACCCCCTCGCCCACGACTGTGATGTTGCAGAATTTCTGGGACAAATGAACCCTCAGATGTTTTCTTGCGACTTGGCATGGTGGTCAACTGAGGGATCTAACTCAAAATGTCGAAGTAGAACACCGTCTTCGTGGGTGACGCGCACGTCGAAGTCGGCCGCTTGCTGAGTCCTTCGGTTCGACGTTGAAAGTAGCGCAAGCCCTCGGCGAGATGCTTTACGCATTGACCTCAATCGTCACGAACTCGAATGACGGTCCCGCCGTGGTGACCCCATCACCGGTCGGCATCGCCAACAACTCGGTGGCGAGGGACTGGAGTTGAAACATCATCGAAATCGCCAGGGACAGGCTCGCAGTCGCGCCGTTGAAGGCCCGATGCAGTGTCGCGAGCATCTCACAATATTTGGTGTTGAACTCAACCATCTTGGACCGAACCGGACTCCCCCGCGGGTAGTCGTCGATCTTGGGATTCGGCCGCATCGGATAGACCACGGTCCAGTCGACGACGAAGGCCTCGCCGCTCGGGCCGGACCGCGGCGAGTCGCCACGGATGTAGGAGCGGCCCTGCATTATCTCGCTGAAGCGGAAGTAATGGGCGACCTCCTCGCGTTCGGGGTGATACATGTCACGGTCGCCGTCCCACACTTGACGATGCTTCAATCCCTCACCCTGCTCCTCGATCTCATCAATCGCCTCGAGTGCCGTCTCGAGATTGTGGACGGCAATTACCCGACGTTGCCCGACGAAACCGAGCATCGCAGGTGTGATTTGGCGATCGGGCTCACCCGAGAACACGGTGTCCTCACCCTGCGTCGCGCACAGGATCTTGAGACCCTCTTCGATGGCCCAATAGAACTGCCCAATTGTCTCGAAATTGTCGGCCTCGGACTTGGCGTGACGCTCGCCCGGACGCTCGACTCTCATGAAGGTTTCGATGGTCGCGGGGGCGAAGGGCGCCAGCGGCACCACGAAGGAGTTGTCGCTGTGGGGCAAGGCCGCGGGATAGTTCGGCACGAAGCCCGGCTCGTTGAGCGTGGGAGAGCCGCCGATCGCGTTCAAGACGTTCGCCGCAAGCGCCAGGTGCAACATCTCCTCGATGAAGACCGATTTGATGATCTCGACACTTTCGAGGTTTGATCCAGCATGAATCGAAAAGAGCGCGCAGAGATACGGAGGGAGGGTGGAGTGTTCGAGTTCGAGCGCACCCTGCACATGCTCACGCAGGGTTTCGAGTGTCGAGATGTGAGAGGTACTGGTTTCCAAGCGATCCCCGCGCCCTAAGAGGAATACGAACCCAACACGCCGGAGCCTACCGAAACGTGGCGGCGTCCGCATTGCCGACGCTCGGGCGTGTCGTGCAGATCATTCGACAGGTCCGCTCAATCGGGATGGTGCCGGGTGATGGAGGTCGCGTCGCGAACCCCGCGAGTTCCGCCGCGAGCTCCACGTCAGCGTTGCGCGTACTTCGTCGCGGGCCCGGGTTTATGAAAAGGGCAACGAGATGGTGAGCGCGCAATCTCTCGCGATCATCCCGCCAGCGTGGTCGTGGTCGTCGTTGCCGGCGCGGTCGTGGTGGTCGCCGGCGGCGAGGTCGTGGTGGTGCTCGGTGGAGTCTTAATCGTCGTGGTAGTGGTCGTGGTGGTGGCGTCGTAACTGGCGAGGTCGCTCACGTACTCGGCCTTGGCGTGCAGGTACGACTTCACCGTCGCGGGCCACGAGGACCACGTGGCTTCGAGCCGCGCGATGGCCGTGGCGTTGAGCACGCTGAGTGGCTCAGTGACGGGCAAAGTCGGGGAAACGCTCTGCGTGAAGGACCAGCCGCAACCCGGTCCCGCGACGTCGTTCGCCGGCGCCACCACCAAGGCGGAGAGCGCAATCGTGGGAACGACCGGGGCCACCGGGATCGTAGTGATCGAACCGGCGGGCGGGGCGATAACCACTGGTGGGAGCCCGTTCAACAGGGCAACGTTCGGGCGCGGCACCGACGCCGGAGGGCTGACCACGTGGCGGGTCGTGTAGGAGACGTAGTCCGCCTGGGTGGGGTTGCGACGCGCGGCCGCCACGGGGGCGACCTCATCGAGGCAGACCGGCTGCATTAGACCCGCGAACTGCGCGTCGATGGAAGCGGCGAGATCGAACGTGGCGCTCGTGGCGCTCTGGTAACCCGTCGTGAAGGCGTAGAGCGATACGAGCACGTCGCCGCGGCGCCAGGTCACCTCGAGAATGGAAGAGCCCGACACGTCGGGTCCGCTGGCAATGAAGCCGTCGAGGCCCGTGGGCGACGTGGTCTGCACGTAATTGCCCGCGCAGTCCGAGACGCTCGTCAGGGTGCGGGCGAGCACGAGCGCCCCAAGCCCGGGCCCGAAGACGTCCACGTCGGCCACGACCGACAGCGGCGTCGAGGAGAGGGTCAACGACCGCGCCTCCTGGGCCACCGGGATGGCGTTCGATGAGCAGCCGCTGAGCAGCGGATTCGTGGTCGCCAAGGAGGGATCTTGCGCGCTGAACCCGGTCTCGTGGGTCAGGTCTCCCAGCAGGGCCGTGACCATCAAGGCCGAGGGCACGGTGTCGTGCGGCGCGCGCAACGTGGGCGTCGGCGTCGTAGTGGTCGTGGGGGTCACGCGAACGGGAGCAACCGGGGTGAGCACCAGTCCCGAGACGGCCAGCGCGGCGAGTGTCACCACGACGACGACAAGCAACGTGATCGCGGCAAGGAGCGTGAAGTCAACGAACCAAGTGCGCACCGTACGCAGCCGCGACGAAACCCGGCTCACGGAGATGGTCCGGTATAGCCCGCGATGGTGACCTTGTCCCCCGGTACCACGACGGATCCCGCGACCGGGTCGGTGGCGCCGGCGATACCCGAGACCGGCGCGGTGACCGCCAGGCCGAGCGAGTGCAGCAGGGCGCGGGCGTTGCTCATAGTGAGGTCCGCCACGTCGGGCACGACCTCGGTTGACTTGGCGAGATAGATCTCCGTGGGCGCGCCAATCGGGACGTTCGCCTGACCGGCCAGTATCGGGGTCATCGCGGTCTTGAACATTGCGGCGGGCAACGTTCCGCCGTAGACCGCCGCGACCCCGGCGACGTTGTACAGGGGGAAAGTGATGCCCCGCGGGTCGCCCATCCACACGGCCATTGCGGTCGAGGCGGTGTAGCCATCGAACCAGGCGGAACCGAAGTTGGTGGTGGTACCCGTTTTGCCGGCGAGCGTGTGACCCGGAATCTGCGCGGCAGTGCCGGTGCCTGAAGTGATCACACCGGCCAATAACGAGGTGACGGTATTGGCCACCGCCGGGGCCAGCACCTGGGTGCACTGCCGAGGGATCGTGACCTTCACGCCACTGGCCAGCGTGACACTGACGACGGCGTTTGGGGTGCAGTGCAGCCCGTGCGCGGCCAAGGTGGCGTAAGCGCCGGCCATCTGGATGGCGGTGAAGCCGCGAGCGCCCAACGTGAGGCTGCCCTCCTTGGCGGTGACGGCGTTCGGCCCCGAGAGGGGCAGGGAGTCGAGACCCATGGCCCGTGCGGTCTTGGCGATGGGTATCACGCCCACCATCTGCTCGAGCTGGACGAAGGCCGTGTTGACCGATCCGTCAGTGGCCTGCGCGATGGTCAGGTCGTAGCCGTCGGAAGGCTCCGCGTTCGTGAAGAAGCCGTCGGGCGGATTGTCCATCGTGGTCGAGTGGTACGTCGCGCCGGCGGGCAGAATCGTCGAGAGCGGCACGCCCTCGCTCAACGCAGTCGACAACGTGAATGCCTTGAAGGTGGAGCCGACCGGCGAGGGAGAGTTCGCGTAGTTGAGCGTGGTCTGGTTCTTGGTCGTGTCGAGGCCGTAGACGCGGTTCTGGGCCATGGCGGTGATGGCGCCGGTGCCGGGCGTCTCGACGACGATGGCGTCGCCGACCCGGTTGGTGACGCCCACGATGGAGACGGCCGCCGTCTGCGCGGCCGCTTGGATACCTGCCACCAGGGTCGTGCGGATGGTGAGCCCCCCGCGCTGCAGGGTGGCCAGACGCTGCGCCCGGGTCGACCCCAGGGCGGGCAACGACACCAGTTCACTCGAGACCCAGTCACAGAAATAAGGCACCCTGCTCGCCTGGCACCCGGTCGACGGCTCAGACGGCTTGAGGGCCAGGGGCGACGCCTGCGCGGCGAGTTCCGCCGCGCGGCTGATCTGGTGGTTGACGTAGGTGACGTGCAGCACCTGATTTCGGATGCGACGCGCCTGCGCCGGGTGACTCATCGGGTCGTAGGCGGTCGGGGACTCCACCACGGCGACCAGCATCGCGCTCTGGGCCAGGTTGAGCTGACTGGCGTGCACGGAGTAGTAGCGCTTGGCCGCGGCCTCGATGCCGTATGCCTGGGATCCGAAGTAGACAGTGTTGAGGTAGCCGTCGAGGATCTGGTCCTTGGTGAGTTGGCGAGTGAGCTGGCGCGCGTAGACAATTTCATTCACCTTGCGCTGGATCGTGACGAGCTGCGCGCTGGGACCCTGCTGGAGTTCCAGGATGTTCTTCACGTACTGCTCGGTCAAGGTCGAACCACCCTGGGTGGGGCGTCCCTCGAGGTCGGCGACCACGGCCCGCGCGATGCCCCGAGGGTCGACGCCATTGTTCGCGAAGAAGGTGCGGTCTTCTGAGGAGATGAGCGCCTTCACGACGATCGGCGCGACGCCCGAGAGCGGCACGGGCACCCGGTTCTCGGAGCTGAAGCGCGCCAGCACGGCGCCGTTTGCGCCCAGCAGCGTCGAATACTGGGGTAGCTGGGGGATGACCAACGGGGGCAGGCTCTTGGCAATCGCGTCGATATTCGCGGCGCCCACGATGATGGTCGAGCTGACATTCGGCACGTAGAAGCTCACCACCACGAACGCGAGCAGGGTGGCCGACAGGGTGAGCAGGGTGATCAAACGGCGGTACATAGTCAAACGGTAGAGGAGCGGACGCAGCACCACTGCTCCGAATCGACGGACCCACTCAAAAAATTTGCGACGGATGCCACCGGCGGAGCTTCGGCCATTTGTTTTAGTGCGCTCTTCGGCCCTGATTTGATCATGGGCTGACGACGTCGATTTCGCAATGACGCACGCGCTCGCCAACTTCCATGTCGCGCCAATTCACGAACGACTTCATCGCCGCGCGGGTACGACGATCATTTCGTGCAATCGCACCAACGAAAAGGCATCCGCCCCACCGGTCCCCGTAGGGCTGCATTCCATTTGGACCTCTCCGCACCCTGTCGCGACGGAATGACTACGTCGCGAGGATCACCTCATTATCCGCGCCGTTCGTGACCGACCGCCGCGTCACGTGCACCCGTACGAGGCTCGCCAGGTAACGAGCCACGGACGCGGCGCGGCGCGATGCGAGAGCGGGGTCGCCCTTCGCGTACCCGGTCGAGACGACCGCGTCACCGCTTTTCAACGGCTTTGCGAAATGCGCGATGGCGGCCTTCGCCGCGCTGTTGAGAGTACCGACGTGGGCGACGAAGATGAGAATGATCGAGTGGGTGCTGGATTTGCTCTTTTCGAAGCGAAGTGTCGTTGGTTTCGAAGAAGTCTTCGGCACCAAACCCCTGGGCTGTCGCGTCGCGGTGACGATGCACGTTCCCGCGCTCTTGGCAGTCAATGAATCGCCTTTGATCGCGCAACTCTGCGCCGTGCCGTTCTTCACGCGAAAACTCAGAGCGCCTCCTTCGGCGTCGCCTTTCGTTTTGAGCGTGAGTGACGACCCTTCATGACCGGTCAATTGAACGACCGACAAGACTGGCGCGAGAATTGTGGTCGTGGTGACGGGGACCGTCGTGGTGGCAGTCGTGGTCGTCGTTGTGGGGGTTGGCGGCGGGCTCGACGGCGGAGGCGGAGGCGGAGGCGGGGGCGTGTACCCATTGCCCGTGATCGTGACCGTCTGAATTCCGTTGCCGTCATTGCCTTGGAGCAGCCACGTCGCGGAGACCGTTCCATCGCTCGTTGGTTTGAACTGCACCGTCTCTGGTATCGAGGTATTCGGGGCAATGGTGTTCGCGGGGGTGGTGTTGGCTAACTGGGTGAACGGATCCGTCAGGGCACTGAATCCATTCGTCGTCGGAGGCGTCGACTGGGTTATTAGTAGGGGAAATGCTCCCTGATTACTGAGATCGAAATTGAGTGTCGCGACCGAGCCCACTGCAACGCTGCCAAAGATGAGCGTGCCGGGCGCGGTACTGAGCAGCGCGGGTGGATCAGCCGATCCCGAGATTGCAACCCCGAAATTACCCGCGGAGGTATAGAGCGTCACCACACCATCAAAGACGTGATCGAAATCGCCCGAAGAGCCGGGTGGCGCGAATTGAAGGGTGAAGGTGAGGGTTCCGTTCGGCGCAACCGTTTGATTGGACGGAAAAACGGTCACGCTGAATGGCAACGTCGGCAACCCGAACCCCGTCACGTCGATCGTATTCAAAGAAATGTTCGTGAAGGTGACGTTCATCGTGACGGGGCTGTGGCCGATCGGCACAGGGCCAAAGTCCGCGGATGTTGGCGAGATGGTGAACGACGCGCTCGCCGTTTCACCCTGTCCGCTCAAATTGATCTCGGACGTGGCTCCCGTGGCGTTCGCCGTGAGCGTCCCGGGATTCGCGCCAAGAGCCGTCGGCGTGAACGTGACCGGCACGGTGATGGTTTGGCCCGTCGATAACGTGGCCGGGAGCGTCATGCTTGGTGCTCCCATCGTGTAGGCGGCGCCGGACTCGGTGAACGAGCTCACCGTCGTGGTCGAGGTCGCCGTAAAAGTCGCGGTCTGCGTCGGGGGTGACTGCGAGACGGTCGTCGCCGGAAAGCTCACGTCGGCGCCGCTCAGTGCCGGAGTCGACGACGCGAGTGCGCCGAATCCCATGATCGTGTCATCCTTCGTGCCCACGTAGATAATGCCGTTGTCAACGCCAGGTTCAGAGAACACGGTCGACGTAAAGGGCAACGAACTCCAGACCTCTTCCAGCGAGTTGTTGACCGGGATCGGATTGAATGCCTCCAACTGCGAGTCCGCTCCGCTCGGACCGGTGGCGTGAATAATCCATACCAACGCCGAGCCCAAATCCGAGGGCGACGACGTTCCCGTCGACGTGACGATGGGCGTGCCCGAGCCGTACCCGAAGGTATTGTCCGTGTTCGCGGTCACGTTCACGGGCAGGAATGACACTTCGTTAGTGGTGGTGTTAACCGTTCGCTGGAACACGTCGAGGGATCCGCCGTTGTTCGCGAATCCGACGGTTCCGGCCGTGGGCACGTAGACGTAGCCGCCGTCCCCGGGCCATACCGCGGGCTTTGACCACACTCCCCCTCCGGAGCTCACTTCATCGGGCACGTTGTCCGTCCCGTTCGGGCCCTGCTCGTAGCCGCCCAGATTGTTCTGATTCAGGACGTACATCATGCCCTCTTTGCCATCTTCGAGCATCACGTTTTGCTCCGATGTCGTTCCCATGATGGCCGGTAGCGCGACGGGACCGCCCGAGCCGAGGTCGCCGTCTTGATTGTTGAGGTTCACCGCGTCGGCCGGAATGAAGAAGTCAGTCGGATGGAGGATGCCCCCCGAGGTGCTGAGTTTGACGACCGCTTCGCCGTAGGTATTCACGTTGGGAGCGTTGCCCGCAAGTGGGCCACTCGGTATGTCACCGTTGCCGGTCGAGACGAAGATGTCGCCCTGGCTATCAACGACCGGGGGCGAACCCGACTGCCAGATTCCGGCACCCGGTTCGCCCGAGCAGAGAGCGGAACCGCACTCCTCGGTCGACCACATGGTGGTGATCCTGTGGGCCGATTCACTTACTCCTACGAGCCAACCTTCCCAGTTGCCGTAGTCGCACTGTGAGCCAAAGGCCGCGTAGATGACGCCATTGATGAGAACGAGACCGGGTCGCTGCGTTTGCCACTCCCCGTTAAAGACCGTGCCGGGGTTGTTGTCGGCCGATCCTTGAATCGGGACTCCGTTCGTGGGCCAGTTCGGCGCCGGCGCGCCGGTCTGCACGTCGACGGCCTCCATGAACCACTGCGTCGCATTGTTCGCGCCGGAATCCTTCGCGGCGACGAAGTAGGCGATTCCGGTGGCGGAATCGATGACCGGTGTACCCGTGATCCCGAGGGAACTACCAATGTCCGCACAGCCGATCTGCGCGAGAGGGTCGGCCTGAGGACCGAAGTTGTCCTGCCACTCGATCGCTCCCGTCGTTGAATTGAGCCCGTACGCGTAGTCGTTCTCGGTCACGGCCAATACCGTGGGTTGGCGCACGAGCGGCTGTGCGTAGACCTCTCCGTTCAACTGTGTGTCGAAGAGCTCGCCGAAGTTGCCGCCCGTCACATTCGAAGAAGCGAGGAGTGGCTCGTTCGGGTACCAGCTGGTCGACGAATTGTCAGATGCCATCTGCAACGTGTCGGCCTTGGCACTCGACGTCGTGATGACAGAGGTAATTGGAATGGCGACGGCACTGGCCACGACGAGCGCACTCGCGAAGAGCCCGGCGCGCTTCGAAAGAGCCCTCCAAGAAGAGCGCTTGACTTTCCGTGTGTGAAGGTCGCGACGCATAGCCGACAAAATACTCCCGAATCCTCACCAGCCGACTTCAGCACGTGAGTGCTCACCTGCATCGGGCCGCCAACGTTCGGGACCACGACGTGGTGACCGATATTAGGACCTAAGGCCCTTCGAACTCGGACCTACTCTGGAGTGGTACCCGCCGTGGCATTCGTCCGGCGGCACTTTGAGGTGGCACATGACTGAGACGAGTTCTCCGAATCGAGCCGTTCCCTGGCTCATTCAGGGTGGCATGGGCATCGCCATCTCCGGTTGGCCGCTCGCGAGGGCCGTCTCGAGCATGGGACAGCTGGGCGTGGTGTCCGGGACCGCCATTGACAACGTCTTCGTGCGTCGGCTCCAAGACCACGGAGTTGACGGTGAGTTGCAAAGGGCTCTCGACGACTTCCCGGCACAAAATGTTGTCGACGACATCGTGGGTAAATACGGTTCCGTGCGGCGAACTGGTTCGACGCCGTATCGGAGCCTCCCGGCGCTGACGCACCAAAGTTCCGGCCGCTCTATTCACGCGATCGTGTTGGCGTCCTACGCCGAAGTGAAGCTCGCCAAGATGGGGCATGACGGCGTGGTCGGCATCAATCTTCTGACCAAGGTTCAACTCCCGACGGCCGCCACCTTATGCGGCGCGATTCTCGCCGGGGTCGATTACGTGATGATGGGGGCCGGCGTCCCGACGCACATTCCCGGCGTCCTCGAGCAACTCACGCTCGGTGAACCGGTCGACCTTCCAATCAATGTGGCGGGCGCCTCGAGCGACAATCCGGCGACGTCACTTCGCTTTGACCCCACCGCCTATTTGCCGTCGTACGAGCTTCGGCGGCCCCGTTTCATCGGCATTGTCTCGTCCCACGTCCTCGCAGCGGCGCTCGCCAAGCGCAGCAATGGTCCCGTCGATGGCTTCGTCGTTGAGCGTCCGAGTGCCGGAGGGCACAATGCTCCTCCTCGCGGTGCCTTCGACGTCGATGACGAGGGTAACCCGCAGTACGGAGAGCGTGACGTGGTCGACTTCGACGCGCTCGCCAAACTCGGCCAGCCATTTTGGATCGGCGGCGGCGTCACGTCGCGCGAAGACGTGCGCGAGGCGTTCGCCCTCGGCGCGAGCGGCGTCCAGGTGGGCACCCTCTTCGCCTACTGCGACGAGTCGGGAATGGACCGCGATGTGCGTCGCCAAGTTCTGCGCGAGGTGAAGTCAGGGACGGTCAAGGTAAAGACGTCGCTACGGGCCTCGTCCACGGGCTATCCATTCAAGGTCGCGTCGGTGAGCGACACAATCTCCGAGTCCGACGTCTACGCGCAGCGTGAGCGACGCTGCGACCTCGGGTACTTGCGCGAGGCGTACCTCACGCCCAATGGGTCAACGGGCTATCGCTGCGCTGCGGAACCGGTCGATGCCTTCATACGCAAAGGTGGCGCGATCGAAGCGACTGACGGCTCGACCTGTCTCTGTAATGGGCTCATGGCGACGTGCGGCCTTGGTCAGTACCGCAGCGACGGACGCCGAGAACCGCCGATCGTGACGAGCGGTGACTACTTGAATGACATTCGTCAACTGCTCGTCGGTCGAGAACATTACAGCGCCGGCGACGTGATCGATCACTTGAGCATCGGCGTCGACGTGACGGCTACGGGCGACGACTCCTTCAATCGTTAGTCTCGCGCAATGATCCTCGAGATGTCACCGAGCGAGATTGATGAGATCGCGATCAGATCGCCGCTACAGCGAATTCGAGAGAAGAGTGCTGACGCGAACGCAGCCCGGATCAGACGCCAGGGGATTGCCGTACGACGCGAAGGCTCGTGAACGTGAGCCCCCACACATATCCGAATGTTCACAGCATCCGCACGCCCCCACGAATTGGGCCGAGCGTATTGAGCGCAACAGATCATTGTCGCGATAGACGTCGATCAATGAGCTTTCTCGAACGTTACCGAGGGTGATTGGCAGGAATCCCGAGGGATAGATGTCGCCGTTGGCCCCGACGAAGATGATTCCCTTACCGTCACGAGTTGAGGCACTCGGCGCGCGCACTGGCGCCGAACTTGGGCCGAGCAACTCGAGCAGTCGGCCCCGAAGGAACGCGTACGTGGAGCCCGCAACTGCGGCCGAAGGTGAGTCAATGTTGTCGGCGCGTTCACGCGCGACGCGTCGAAAGAAAGGGGCCTCGACCGTGCGCACCGTGAATCCGTATCGAGAGGCGTCGACGAGGAAGTTGCACACCTCTTCGTTCTCACGTGCCGAGGTCGCCGTGACTTCAGCGCCTCGTCCGGTCGTGATGAGAAAGAAGACTTCCCACACGTTGACCTGCAAGTCGTGCAGCAACTTGGCGACATCGGCCAACTCGCGAACGTTCGAGGGCATGACGGTGGTATTGATCTGCGTCGTGAATCCGTGCTCACGAAGACGGGTCACGGCCCCGATCGTGGAGTTGAAGTGTCCGTCGATTCCCCGAACCGCATCGTGCGTCGTCGGCGTCGCGCCATCGAGGCTGAGCGAGGCGCTCTTCACGCCGACGTCGCGCAACGATTGGAGCGTCGAATCAGTGAGCCGGGGGGTCACGGACGGGGCGATTGCCACGGGCACGTGCACCGAATGGGCATACGAAGCAAGTTCGACGATGTCGTCGCGCATCAGACAGTCGCCGCCCGTGAGGATGAGAATCGGTCGCGGGCTTCCGATCGAGGCCAGCGAATCGATCAGTCCTCTGCCCTCAATCGTGGTCAACTCATCAGGCGCGCCGACTAGCTGCGCGTTCGCTCGACAGTGGAAACACGCCAACTGACAAGCCTTGGTCATCTCCCAGAAGACAAGCAGCGGCCGTTCGTTGAACTGGCCTCTCGCGGACCCGTGAACCGTCATCCTGGTCACCTCACGTCCTTCGCTTCGTCGACCGAGCGCATCTCGCCCACCGTAAATCAATCCTACGAACGAACGAACCAATGATCTAAGGACAAAGGTCACATCATGATGAACGCCACTCTCGGAAGCTCATCGGTCGAGAGCCTTACAGCGCGAGTGACGTGTTCGTCGATCGGTCACCAGTTCTTAAGTACTTACGACCTACTTCGCCCGGCTTTCACTGAGCGCGGAAGCGCGTCGGCCTGTAGGTCAGGGCAACACGCGACGCACCCCAGAGCGCGCTCAGCGTGCCGAGCACGAGGATGAACATTGTCACCACGAGCTGCGGCGACCACGGTGACGTCGCGAGGCCGGGCGCAGTTCCCTGGAGGAACCATGACGCGTGCCGACCCATTTGAATCCACCATATGGTCGCACTTACGACGACCAAGATCGACGAGAGACTCACTCCGATCGCGAGGCCGGACGCCCAACGAAGTTCACGAGGAGAGAAATCGATCCTTGACGCCACGGCCACACTCGCGCGCGTCCAAAGTCCCATCGTCACGATAACCAACACTACGAACGCCAAGAAGACGGCCGAGTACGCGTCGTCGGCACCGTTTCGCTGCGCCGTCGTCAATTGGTGGGCCCAAAAACTCAAACCGAACGTGGTGACCACCAACGCCGCGGACGCGACCAGGGGCACCACGAATACCCTGCGCACCTCCGGCCACTTCTTCGCTCGAAGAAACCGCGCGAAGCCCGGAAGCGCCACGACTGCGCCGGCGAACACGAAGAGTGTCCCCGCCACTCCGGCCCCCGCCGCCGCGCTGTACGCGAACTGGGTCACCGCCCGCGATTGTGCGGGCAACGCCGCGGAGAAATGCTCAGCCGTCTTCACGAGGCTGGCTTCGCCAATCATCATGATTGACCAGGCCGCGAGCACCATCAAAGAACCCGTCCGACGTTGCGTCGACGGTGAGCTTCTCGTTCCGACGATTCCGGACCCGTAACAACGTTCTCGTAGGCCGGCCACGGCCACCGACATTCGGAATCGCAACGTGAGCGCTGAATCCTCGAGACGATCTTCTAAGAACACGAGGAACTCGTCCTCGTATCGTGCTCGCCAGCTCAGCGGATACCAACGAAGCAGTCGCCCCACGTCGTCGCGGCGCTTCATCGCGCGCCCCCGGTCGCGAGTCGAAGTCGCGCGGCGCCCACGTCAGCGAGTCGGCGCATCTCGCTCGTCACCTCACGCAGTACTTGCGCACCGTTCGTCGTGAGTCGATAAGGACGACGACGTTCGACCTCCTCTAAGGGCGCAATCAGTCCCAACTCTTCGAGGCGAGTGATCGCACCGTAGAGAGTGCCGGGACTAAGGGTGACGCCCGCGAAGTCCTCCACGTCTTTCGACAGGGCGTATCCGTGCTTAGGACCCGAAGCGAGACTCGTCAACAAGAGCACAAGGGGATCGTTCGGACGGCGTAGAAGTTGCGAGGTCTTCTTGTTCATGCGACGAGACTACTACGTTCCACGTAGTACGCACAGAGTGCCGTGGACCTACAAGATCCACGGCACTCTGTGTGCTCAATTCCATGGAGCGGTCACGTTGATCCGACTCGCGCCAGGTCCTAACTCTGTCGTTCGTGGACCTCGGTCCGGTAGCCCGAAGAGTCCACCATTTCGCGATCCATCGAACGCGGTGGTGCCGACGGCGCTTGACGCGACGCGATGAACACGAAAGTCGATTGCGCTGCATCTGCAACAGCAGGAACGAATGTTCGCGCTGCACAAAACTCAAAACAGCATTTTCGTTACACAGGAAACACTCACGCATGATTAAGGAGACTCTAAGAAGGCGTCCAGCAATCGCACTGAATCACACGGCCCTTCGAATTGAATTCGTTGTCAACCTTGTCATGAGAACAAATAAGGTGACATATCAAGTTGTGCGCTCGTCACACGTACCGGGAGACCAACAATGCACTCTGCACTTCGCCAACGAACGAGTCGCGTCTTCCAACGACTCGACGAAATGATGTCGCATGTCGTCACGCCGGCGATCGTGTCATTCGTCTTAATTGTGTTCATAATCTCGCTGGCCTTCGAAGGATTCCCTTCGCGCTGGCAGATGGGATTCTCCACGGTGTCGAATGCGATCGTCATTATGTTGCTCTTCGCGCTCAAGCACACACAAGATCGCCAGCAGAAGGCCCTGCAACTGAAGCTTGACGAATTGATCCGATCGTCCCCAGCGGCGGACGATCATCTGGTGCAGATCGAGCGAGCAGAGGAGAAGGAACTCGGCGAGCGGGTGCGCGACAAGATCGAGGTGCACGAGTCATTGCGAAGCGACGGTAACGACGACAAGCAGTGATCCGGCGTCGCCGGGTTCATCGTGCGACCTAACAAGCACTTCGACCTTTAGATTCCCCGCTCGCGCGGATTAGATCACGTCGAACCGATCAAGGTTCATGACCTTGTGCCACGCGGCAACGAAGTCGAGTACGAACTTCTCCTGGGCGTCGTCGCTCGCGTAGACCTCGGCGAGTGCGCGAAGTTGAGAGTTCGAACCGAACACGACGTCGACACGCGTCCCGGTCCACCTGAGTTCATTGGTTCGCCGGTCGCGACCTTCAAACGTCGCCTCGGCCGAGGACGTCGCCTCCCACTTCGTGCTCATGTCGAGCAGGTTCACGAAGAAGTCCGTCGTCAGTGCTTCCGGACGCTTCGTGAAGACACCGAAGTCCGAACCGCGGAAGTTGGCGTTCAATACACGCATGCCACCCACGAGTACCGTCATTTCGGGCGCACTGAGCGTCAGGCGCTGGGCCCGTTCGATGAGTAGCTCTTCTGCCGATCGACGGTGACCCTCTCGCAGGTAGTTGCGGAACCCGTCGAACGTCGGCTCCAGGACGGCGAAGGATTCGACGTCGGTGTCCTCTTGAAGCGCGTCCGTGCGCCCGGGCGAGAAGGGAACCGCGACGTCGTGCCCGGCGATCTTGGCCGCGCGTTCAACCGCGGCACAGCCGCCGAGAACGATCAGATCGGCGAGCGAGACCGGCGTCTCGGCGTGTGAGGTGTTGAAGTCGCTTTGCATGCCTTCGAGCGTGCGCAGGACCATCGTCACTTCGGCCGAATCGCTGAATTCCCAATCCTTTTGCGGTTCGAGACGGATGCGTGCGCCGTTCGCTCCTCCGCGCTTGTCCGTTCCGCGAAACGTCGCGGCCGAAGCCCACGCAGTGGAGACCAGTTGCGACACCGAAAGTCCCGAAGCGAGAATCGATTCTTTGAGTTCTTTGATCTGATCGGCATTGATCGGCTCATGCGTCGCTGCGGGCACCGGGTCTTGCCACAACTGTGGCTCGGCCGGAACCCACGGACCGAGGCTGCGCGAACTCGGGCCCATGTCGCGGTGCGTGAGTTTGTACCAGGCCTTCGCGAACGCGAGTTCGAATTGATCGGGGTTCTCCTGGAAGCGCTTGGAAATGGGCCCGTAGACGGGGTCCAGTCGCAAGGCGAGGTCCGTCGTGAGCATGATCGGCGGGTGGGTCTTCGTCGAATCGTGAGCGTCGGGCACCGTGTCCGCGCCGGCTCCATCCACCGGAATCCACTGGGTCGCGCCGGCGGGGCTCTTCGTCTGCTCCCATTCGTGTCCGAACAGCGTGTCGAAGTAACTGTTGTCCCACGTAACGGGACTCGCCGTCCACGCGCCTTCAAGACCACTCGAGATCGAGTCACCGCCGCTGCCCGAGCCGTAATTATTCTTCCAGCCAAGTCCTTGGTCGGCGAGGCTGGCACCTTCTGGTTCAGCGCTCACGTACTCAACTGAATCAGCTGCGCCGTGCGCTTTACCGAACGTGTGACCACCGGCAATCAAGGCCACCGTCTCTTCGTCGTCCATCGCCATGCGTTTGAACGTTTCGCGAATGTCCTTGGCGGCCGCGAGCGCATCCGGAATTCCGTTCGGCCCTTCGGGGTTCACGTAGATGAGTCCCATCTGCACCGCGCCCAACGGCTTTTGGAGTTCACGGTCGCCGCTGTATCGTTCGTCGCCGAGCCAGACGTCCTCGGGACCCCAATAGATGTCCTCGTCGCCTTCGAAGACGTCCTCGCGACCACCGCCGAAGCCGTAGATCTTCATGCCCATCGACTCGAGGGCGAGCGTGCCCGTCAAGATCATCAAATCGGCCCAAGAGATCTTGCGTCCGTACTTCTGCTTGATCGGCCAAAGCAGCCTTCGGGCCTTGTCGAGACTGACGTTGTCGGGCCAACTGTTGAGCGGCGCGAATCGCTGCGTGCCGGCACCGCCGCCGCCACGACCGTCGAGCGTTCGGTACGTCCCGGCGCTGTGCCAGGCCATTCGGATGAAGAACGGGCCGTAGTGGCCGTAGTCGGCGGGCCACCATTCTTGTGAGGTCGTCATCAGCGCCATGATGTCCTTCTTCACGGCGTCGAGGTCGAGGCTCTTGAACGCCTCGGCGTAGTTGAAGTTCGCGCCGAGTGGATTGCCCACTGGTGGATTTCGCTCGAGCGGGTCGAGCCTCAGCTGATTGGGCCACCAGTCTTGGTGAGGGTGTCGACCCGACGGGATCTCGTCAAATCCATCTGAGACCGGGGAATGGTTTTCGCTGTCCATGTTCTCTCCTGTGGTTGGCACGAAGTATGCATCAGCGTAACGAATTCACTCGTCACCCCGACATCGATATTCACTTTCCGACGAGACCTCCTCATTCGACGTTGGAGGAGTCCACTCGAGAGCCAATTCGGTTGCGGCCGACTGAGCGTTCCGAACCAAACGGGTGATCGCGAATCTCAGGCACCGCCCCCGGAGGCTCTTTTGCTGTGGCGTGCTCCACCAAACCACGTCGGTGATCCTCTGGGCCAAATCCCCGTCGCTGCGTCCCCGGTTGGAGGCATCGCCCCAATTTCTCAGCGTTTCTAGGGTCAATCGAACCAAAAAAACGGTCGTGCTACGGTCTTCGGTGGCACTGAGGGGGGCTCATGGCGAACACCGAACAATTGCGTACCCACGCGTCCGTCAACACGGCGCGGTCGTCGCTGCTGCGACTCGGACTCGTCGTCGCCTTCGTACTGACAGCATTTGTCGTGAAGGGCACTGCCGCGAGTGCGTCCACGGGCTGCAAGAGCAGCGGCTACGCGTGCACCATCGATGGTTACGACGCCACCACCATGACGAACAGTTGGGCCGCCCGGTATTACGGGAGCGACACCAGGGGTGGCATCGGGACTCCCCCTCACAACTGCACGTTGTTCGCCGCGTGGATGCTCGCGCGCAACGGTCTCCCCGACCCCGGTCACGCGTGGGGCTACGCCGATCAGTGGGGTCTCTCATTGGCGTCCGATACGAATCAGACGCCGGCCATCGGGGCGATCGCCTGGTACGACGGACCGGGGATGGGCCACGTGGCCTACGTCTCGCGTATTAACTGGTCAAATCGCACGGTTTTCCTGGTCTCGGACAACTACGCCGGCGGGATTGCCGGCTACACGTCCAGCGCGTGGGCGCCGTTCACGGAGCCGACCGGCTACATCCATCTGCGCGATCTCTCCGCGCCACTGCCGATGGCCGCGCGAAGGATCAGACGCGTCTCGTAGTCTCGACACACTTAGCGCCGAACGTAGTGCCTTAGATCGCTGAAGCGCAGGACCACTGACTCCAGCCGTCGCGCGCGTATAAGAGCGCGGCGGCACGTATGTTGAGCACGGGATTGAACGCCAGACTCAAATTCTTGGGGTTCTCGCCGATCATCGCCATGAGGTACTGCTCGGTTCCACCGTCGTTGAGCTGGAATACGCCACGGTCGTGGGTCCCGTTGCTGTCAAATCCGATATCGGTCACTCGAAACTTGGATTCACACCACGCCACAGCCTCGGCGTCGTGCCAGGCTCGCGTGGGAAAGTCCTGATGGATGAGGGTAACGACGTAACCGTCGCTCGGCGTCGGATTGGGCGTGAAGTCAGCGAGTTCTGTTACCACTCCCGCGACTCGACTTCGCCGCACGCGTGGCAATAGCGCAGGCGTCGGTGACGACGTGCGCTTCGCTGACGCCTGACGCGTCGGTGACGACTGACGGGTCGGTGACGACTCACGCGTGGGTGACAACTGACGGGTCGGAAATGACGTCATGGTCACCGCGATCACGTCACGAATCGGCCGCGAATACGTCGTGGCGGCCGGAGAGGGCGTAGGCAATCCCGTGAGCGTGAGGAAGAGCGCCATTGCACCCAGGAGAATCATGCCCGCGGAATCCCCTGGGACGCGTTTCATTCGTTTCCGTGCTTGTGACATCTTCAATCCTCCGCCTGATTGTGTAAGTCGCCCTTGACGACACTTGAGAACCGCTCAGGACTCGCGGTCCTCGGTTCGAGACCCACCGCCGAGGTATGGCACACGGCCACCTCTTGAGCGGAGGAAATGCCATTTTAGGGCCCGAGGCCCAAAAAAATTCGTAGAAACGCGAGAACGCTCGCAAATCCGCTGATTTAAAGGCCTGTGGGCGCAAAAGTTGTTAAAACTCGACCAAAAACTCTTCACTTTTTGGGTGTACCCACCATTTCGCGTCACCTGTGCTACGCGAACGTAGTGAAGTGATCAACGACTGAGAAGTTTGGCGAGACAGTCGCGCGCCGAGTCCGTCGAACTGATCTCTTCAGCAATTACTTGGGCCGCGAGTGCGTACGAACTCTTCGCGAGCACTTCGACGACCGCCGTGCGGATACGCGAGACGTCACTCGATTCGATGGCGCGAAATCCCGGCTCCGACTTCGATCCAACGTCAACAACCACGCCGGCTCCGGCGACGGTGATCAACTGCGCGTTCGTGCGTTGATCGGCGAACATCGGCACAAAGACGATCGGCAGTCCCGCCGCGAGTGCACCGTACGTCGTTCCCGAGCCCCCGTGACAGAGGACCATGGACGCGAAGGGAAAGACGGAGGCCTGCGGCACCCACGACTGCACCGTCACATTCGACGGCACCGGATCGAGCAAATGAGGGTTGAATCCCCTGCCGGTCGTGACCAGGACCCGAACGTCGAGTCCCGTCACGGCGTCAATGGCCCTTTGAAAGGCCGATTGGGCGGTGTCGAGGCCCCCGGCTACCGAGCCAAAGGTCAGATAAATCAAGGGTTTGCTGCCTTCGGCCCATGGGCCGGGCTGGACTGCCTCGGGAACGATGTTCTCCCGGTAGCGCAAGGTTCGGGGGAAGGGGGAGGGGTCGAGACTCGTCGGCAGGCGCGAGAGATACTGAGTCTGGCGAAGGACCGGTTCCATATCGTCTTCGAAATCGTCCAGGGTGGAGGCGACGAGTCGCACGACACCCCACTCGGTTCGCGCCGTCGAGATCGCGACCTGGGCGTGCTCAATGGAACGTCGGTGCGCCGCCACTGCCCCGGCGTACGCGCAGGGCTCTCGAAGAATCAAATCGGGTTGGAATTTCTCACAGGCCGCTTCGACCGTCTCGAGCATCGCTTCGGTCGAAAGCCGGCCGAAGAACTCGCCGTCCAACAGCCGCGCCGCTTGGGCGTGTGGCAGCCGCGCCGCGCGACGCCACAGGTCCCTCGACTTCGTCGGGTCGGGTGGGTCACTCAAATAATGCTCGACGCCTAATTCCTCAACCTCTTTGGCGAGGCTCGGCGGCACGACCACGAAGACCTCGTCGCCACGTTCGCGCGCGGCTTCGATGAAGGGCACCAAGGGATTGAAGTGCCCCGCCAGACCCGTCGAGCAGAGAAGTAGTCGCATTGCTTCGCCATTTTGCCAGTTGCGACGGGCTAGGCCTTCAAGAAGGACGTTTGCTCTGTGCGGAGGCGACGCCGATCGGACGCTTCCTTGGTGGAAAAAGGAACCCAGTGAGCCAGCGGCGAAGGCAGCGCCCACGAGCGGTGTCACGATGTCGAGCCACACACCTAGTGCAACGACGTGCCCCGACGTTCAGCGGCGCCCTTGAAACCAAAGGGGAGCGTCGCGACGCCCACGGCGAAGAAGACCAGTGACGCGGTTCCGAGTAACTCTGCTGAGAACTTTCGAACCATTTTCAACCCCCTAGGTAGAACTCCGCGAAAGGTTGTATGTCGGCGATACGACGGTATTGGTGACAACCCTTACGCTGCGCCGCGCTCGCACATCTCTTCGAAACGATCGCGCGAGAAGGCGTAGGAGTACATCGAGCTCGGAACTATTTCGACGTACCGTGCGTCGCTCGGCGCCGGCACCCAGTCCTCGGGCGAACTGTCGTAGACCTCGGTCCAAAAGTGGCGTAGCTCGTCGGCCTCGTCCGCTCCACCGTGCACCACTCGCACACGACCGTGAACGAACACCGCGACCTCATCGCCGACGACGTGCGCGCCACTGATCGCTGGTCGTCGTTCGAGGTGATGCGCCTTGAACGACTGCCCACTCGTGGTGAACCAGAAACGCCCATGAACAAAGAGACCATCAACCGCCGAGCACCGCGGCTCGCCGGCCGAAGTGACGGTGGCGACGACCAGGTGGCGCACGCCCACCAGATAGCGAGAGAGATCCGCTGCCGAGAGCCGACGATCGGGCGAAATGATCGACGTGAGATGATCTCCGGCCCGACCAAATGACTCCGCTAACAACGCGTCAAGTGCGCCGAGTTCGCTCGAGGTCTCAAACACGTGAAGAGCGTGGCGTAGTCACGACGAAACGTCAAGTGGCCCACCGAGAGTTCTTGACCGGTGCTGCATAATGAGTTGTGACCCAGAACAACCGTGACCACAGCCTCAATCTCGCTCCGGCCTCGATTGAGGATTACCGCGAGCTGGCGCGCCGCAAACTCCCTCGACAGATCTTCGACTACATCGACGGTGGTGCGTTCGCTGAGTCGACGCTCGCCGCGAACCGTGACGACCTGCACCGCATCCAGTTCCGCCAACGGGTACTGCGCGACGTCGCCACTCGCTCCCTGTCAACCACGGTGCTCGGTGAAGAGATCGCCCTGCCGGTCATCCTCGCCCCAATCGGCTTCGGGGGGATGTTCGCTCGCCGCGCCGAGGTCCAGGCGGCGAAGGCTGCCGAACGCGCCGGCATCCCATTTTGTGAGTCGACACTTTCGATCTGCGGTCTCGAAGAGGTCGCGGCCTCGATCAAACGACCCATCTGGTTCCAGTTGTACGTGATGAAGGATCGCAGTTACGCCGAGGACCTCATGGCGCGGGCCCAGGCCGTTGGTTGCACGACGTTGGTCCTGACCGTGGACTTGGCCGTCGTTGGTCAGCGCTACCGCGACGCACGTAACGGCATCACCGGCAAGATCTCGCGCGCGAAACGGCTGCGTCGCGGCGCCGACCTCTTTACCCACACGAAGTGGGTGCGCGACGTGGCAATCGGTGGTCGACCCCTGACGTTCGGGAACCTCGAGAAGGCGCTCCCTGACGCCACTGTGCCCGGAGACTTCCAGGCTTGGGTCGCCGGACAATTCGACCCCAGCGTCACCTGGGACGACCTCGCGTGGTTGCGAGATCACTGGCACGGCAAGATCGCACTCAAGGGAATACTCGACCCCGATGATGCCCGTCACGCGCTCGACCACGGCGCCGATGCCGTCATCGTTTCGAATCACGGCGGACGACAACTCGATGATGTGCCATCGACGATCCGTTCGTTACCGGCAATCGCTAATGCCGTCGGCGGACGGTGCGAAGTGTTGATGGACGGTGGCATCCGCAGCGGGCTCGACGTCGTCAAGGCGATGTCCATGGGGGCCCGGGCCTGTCTCATCGGTCGACCATGGGCCTACGGCGTGGCCGCTCGCGGCGAGCGCGGCGTCGATCACGTGCTGCGAATCATCCAAGCCGAGATGATGGTGACCCTCGGACTGACCGGGGTGAACGATGTACGCGAACTCGACCGTACAGTCGTGGTGGAAGAGTAAGCCCCCCTGGGTTCGCCCGACATCACGAAAGCAGAGTCCCATGTCTAACGCCCTCGACGCCCTGGATCTTTCCGTCAAACACTTGCGTTCAACCGTCGAAGGTCTGAGCGAGAGTCAATACGTCGCGTCGGCCTATCCAACGGAGTGGACGGTCGCCGACGTCATGAGCCACATCGGATCGGCCGCCATCATCTTCAAGCGCGGTGTCGACGATTCACTCGAAGGACGTGAGACACCCCCGCAGTTCAATCAGTCCGTGTGGGACGTCTGGAACGCCAAGACACCTCACGCCCAGGTCACGGACGCCCTTGATGCGGACCGAGCGCTCCTCGCTCAACTGCTCGAATTGACGCCCGAGGAACGCGACAGTTACGCCTTGAACCTCGGCCCGATGAAATTCGACTTTGATCGCGCTGTTCGGCTCCGTCTCGGCGAGCATGTCCTTCACACGTGGGACATCGATGTCACATTCGACCCCCAGGCAACGCTGCAGAGTGAAGCCGTGCCGTACTTGTTCGGCAACCTGGAACTCCTGATGCGATTTGCCGCCAAACCCACGGGTAACGAACATACCTTGCACATTCGAACGACCGACCCGCAGAAAGACTTCGCTCTGACTCAGAGCACGGACGGCGTGACGCTGAACGAGGTGGAGATCGCAGATCCCTTCGACCTGGAACTCCCGGCCGAGGCGTTTCTGCGCCTCGCCTACGGCCGCCTCGATGAAAAGCACACGCCCGCCGGCGTCGACACCACGCACCTCGCCGAACTTCGCCAGGTCTTTCCGGGGATGTAGGACATGTCCCTTCGCCTGCAAATCATCATTGGTTCAACGCGTCCCGGTCGCTTCGCGGACAAACCGGCTGCATGGCTCGTCGATCGTTTGAGCGGCCGCGACGATTTCGAGCTCGACGTCTTGGACCTTCGCGATCACCCTCTCCCACTTTTTGACAGTCCGATGTCACCAGCACGGACGCTGCGCGAGTATCCCAACGAGGCCGTGGCCAAACTGGGACAGCGCTTCGATTCGGCCGACGGTTTTATCACGCTCACCAGTGAGTACAACCACGGCTATCCCGCGTCGCTCAAGAACGCACTGGACTACGTGTTCCCCGAGTTCAAGAGGAAACCCATGGCGTTCGTGGGCTACGGCAATGTCGGCGGGGCTCGAGCGATCGAGCAGTTGCGACTGGTTTCAATCGAATTCGAGATGGCGCCGCTTCGTCACGCCGTGCACATATTTCTTGACCTCATGCGTCCGGCCATGATGGCCGAGGAGTTCACGCCCGCGCTCTTCGAATCGCTGAACGATCGACTCGACATTCTGGTGAACGATCTGGTGTGGTGGTCGAAGGCGCTGAAAGCCGCGCGCGACGCCGGGTAGCTGTTCGACGACTCGGTCCGGTCAACGACGTGGCGCGCACGATTCAGTGTCGGAAATTGTCGAGCACTACGGACATGTAGGCAACGTCACTGTCGTAGACGTGGGCCGATTTGACGATCATCGTGAGTGGTCCTACCGCTCGGTCGAGTTCGGCCGCGACCTGGTGTTGAATCACCGCGAGTTCCAAGAGGTTGGCGTAGCCCTTCGCCCCGAAGTCGATGCTGTGCGCGTAGACGACCAGGTGCACTTGGTCATCGTGCACGTAGAAGTCCAGCAAACTGACGCAAGGTACGTACGACGTGTCGCTCAATGGCTGGAAGGTCGTGATCGCGGCGGAGCGACTGAGCGGGTCACTTCGCAGTCGATCGCTCACCGCGCGCAGTTGATCGAGCCCGGTGCCGGCGTAGTTATGAAGCCTCGTGGCGTAACTGTCGGCGTTGCCGAGCTCTCGCACTTCGCTGAAATCGACGAAGTTCCTCCGCATCCACGCCAGACGCTCAGGGTCGACGAAGCGCTCCACGATGTTGTCGGTGGCTCCGGGGTCCTTGACGGTGATCGTGGTCATCAGCACTTCACGAATCGCCGATCCGTCGTACGTGCTCGCGACGCCGGATTCTATGATCACTCGAGCGATAGCGATCCACGCTTCGCCGATCGTCGACGATTCGATCACTGTCGTTCGCGTCAGACTCACCCGAACATCATTAGCGCAATGGGCCGCGTGAAGGCTTTAACTAGGTATTGCGACTGCAGATTTCAGCGCTGATTGGTAGCAAGTGTGTCCGGCCAGAACGGGTCAACAGCTTCAACCTCCGGATAGATCATCTCGCAGCGTCCACTGCCTTGATTCGCCAAGGACAGAGCGCCCTGAGCACCACGTCGACGCATTACTCAGCGAGATTGAAACTCATAACCTCGACGAATGTTTATTTGACCCGCGCCGACCTGGACGTCCAGGTTCAAATGCGGCGCGCGTTCTTGGCTCACCACGGTCTTTAACGAAGGAGGAATGGCGCGAAAGGGCTGCGTGTCGAAGCCGAACTGTCCGAGATACTCGATCGTTCCCGCGCCGATGTGGGTCTTGAGATAGACAATGGCGTTGGCAGGCACGTCGATGGTCAACACACCCACGGCCACGCTCGCACTCACTGAGGTCGTGGTCGAACTGAAGTGGACCTGGCGCAGGTCAACGGTCATGGATCCAAATTCCGTGCGGTACGAATGTTGTACTTGGCCGACGTTGCTCGGTTGAAATACCCGCTCGCCACTGCCACCGGTCATTGGAACACCGGTGGACGCGAGGAAACCCAGGAATGCTCCCGACACCAGAATGAAGATCGTCAAGCACGACAAGAAGACGAGCGCGATGAATCGTCGGAGCATGTGCTGACGCGCGGAGGAGCGCAACGACAGTATTGCCAAGACGGCGAGAAAGATAAGCCAGAGCGCACCGAAGCCATTGCCGACCCTCGGCGCGCCGCCAATGGTCGAGAGCACGATGACCGCCGCGACGACGACGCCGGCTAAGAGCACGTAACGCAGGAGTCGCAGATTTGACGCGGGGGGCGCGTCAAGGGACTCCTCGGCGTCGTCGCTGTGGCGGCCCGATTGAGGAATCAGGACCCACATGGCGAGATAGATCGCCGCGCCGAGTCCGTAGAGGACAGTGAGGACGACGAAGACGACGCGAACGATGTTGGCGTCGATGTCGAAACGCTCCGCGATGCCGCCAGCGACGCCGCCGACCATTCGACGCGTGGTGCTTCGACGCAGTCGAGTCTCCTTCACGGGCTCCGGCTCAGGCGACGGCGTATTTTCCTCGACCTGCTCGTTTTCTTCATCCATGATTCAAATGTACGGTCCGCGCGGATCAAGGACCATGGGGATGAACCCTCAGAAGGGTGATCGGGGGGTACCGACGTTCAGGGTTTCCCCTTAGATACAAGGGGAAATCTTCGTGCCAGTATTTGTGAGGTCCGAACAGCAACAATGTCGTCGAGGGGAGAACCGAGTGTCGATCACCACTTCGAGCCACGCCGTCATCGGTACGCCTCTGCGGCCCCTTCGCCGCGGTCGTGAGAACTGCATCCTTGGGGGGGTCTGTGGGGGGTTCGCGACGCGTCTCGGCATCAAGGAGCGCAATATCCGCGTCATCTTCGCTCTGCTCACGCTGATGTTCGGACTCGGCGTCCTGCTCTACATGACCTTTTGGCTGGTCCTCACTCGCTCGGGCGAGGAGCACTCGATCATCCAACAGATCTTCGCGAGTCGGCGTGAGGCGCAGTTCGTGTTGGTCGCGTTCATCGCAACGCTGCTTCTGATCATCACGCTTCAGTCGACCGGGGGTCGTACTTCGGACGGCTTCGGATGGCCGCTGCTCTTGAGCGCCTTCGCCGCATTCGCGGTGTGGCGCGGTGCTTCGTCCGACGAGCGAACGCGTCTCACGGAGTTCTTCAACTCGGCGCCGTTCATCGGTGGCCCGTTGTCCACGAGTCGTAGAGGCATCGTGCTGCGAGTCGTCGTCGGTGCCGCATTGATTTTCGTCGGACTGCACCAACTGCACCACATCGGCGGCTTCTGGGGGTCGGTCGGAACGGCGATCGTCGGGACCGCAGTATTGGTCATCGGCGTGCTCGTGCTCTTCGCTCCGTGGTGGCTGCAAAACGTGCGAGAGTTGACCAGTGAGCGCCGCGAGCGAGTACGAATCGAAGAACGCGCCCGCATGGTCGCGCACTTGCACGACTCCGTGCTCCAGACTCTGACGTTGATCGAGCGCGCCGCGGCAAACGAAGTCGACGTCGTGCGACTCGCGCGCAACCAAGAACGCGAACTTCGCCAGTGGCTCTTCAGTCCCGAGACGGCGACCAATACGCCCACGTCGTTCGTGGGACTCGTCGGGGCTATCGAGCACGACGTGGAAAACGACTACGGCGTGCGAGTCGAACTCGTGACGGTCGGAGACTGCGTGCCCGACGATCGCGTCGTGACGATGGTGGCCGCCGGTCGCGAGGCGGCGATTAACGCGGCCAAGTGGTCCGAGGCCTCGAGCGTGTCGATCTTCACCGAAGTCGAGCCCACCACGATCTCGATCTTCGTGCGCGACCGTGGCGTGGGATTCGACCTCGACGCGATCCCGGCCGACCGCCAAGGTGTGGCGCTCTCAATCCGTCAACGCATGGGCCAACTCGGCGGTGAGTCGTTCATCACTACCGAAGTCGGTTCGGGCACTGAAGTCCAACTCGTGATGCCACGAACGCAGTGACCGATTCCGCTCGACCGCGCGTATTCCTGGTGGACGACCATGAACTGATCCGCTCGGGCATCCGCGCCGAGATCGCCGACTCCGTTGACATCGTTGGCGAAGCTGATGAAGTCGAAGCGGCGATTGAAATGATCCTGGAGCGCACACCCGACGTCGTGCTGCTCGACGTGCACATGCCCGACGGTGGGGGCCAGGCCGTCCTTCGCGCCGTCGGTGAACACGAAACCACCACTCGCTTTCTCGCCCTTTCGGTCTCGGACGCGTCGGCCGACGTCATCAGCGTCATTCGCGCGGGCGCTCGCGGCTACGTCACCAAGAACATCTCCGGACCGGACCTCGTGGACGCGATCTACCGAATCGCGGCCGGCGACGTCGTCTTCTCACCTCGTTTGGCCGGATTCGTCCTCGACGCGTTCAGCACTGGAGCAGATGATCAGCCCGTCGTCATCGCTGATCCGGACCTCGATCAACTGACCACGCGCGAGCGCCAAGTGTTGCGCCTGATCGCTCGCGGCTACTCCTACAAGGACATCGCCAAGGAACTGACCATCTCAACCAAGACGGTCGAGAGCCACGTCTCGTCCGTCCTTCGCAAGTTGCAGTTGTCCAGTCGTTATCAACTCTCGCATTGGGCGAGCGAGCGTCACCTCAGCTAGGGCCGCGACGTCCCAACGACGACGCCCCAATTGCGGGAACCAGCAATCACCCGTCACGCAACGCTTCCTCGTAGCATGACGGGTATCGCAGGGAGGAAAGAATGCGAATTCTCATCGTTGGTGGTACGTCGTTCGTCGGCCGGGGGGTCGCCTGGGCCGCGTTGAACGCTGGTGACGATGTCACGGTCATCAACCGTGGTCAAACGCCGAGCGACCTGCCGGAATCCGTCACTCGATTGGTCGGTGATCGTCACGGCGACATGTCGGCGCTTGACGGCCTCTCCTTTGACGTCACCGTCGACGCGATCGCCTTTCGCCCGGTCGACGTCGACGTTCTCGCCGCGGCGCTCGGGGATCGCGGGGGGCACCACATCCAGATCTCGTCGGTCTCGGCGTACGAGGACCCTCCCCACGAAGGCGCCACCGAAGAAAACGCGACCTTACGGAACGACTCGACCCTCGCGCCGGACGCCGAAGTGACGGGCGAGACCTACGGACCGCTCAAGGCCGCGTGCGAGCGCTCGGCCACCGAGCACTTCGGCGATCAGCTCACGTTCGTTCGACCTACATTTGTCATCGGAAGCCATGACGCCACGCTTCGATTCCCCTATTGGGTCGAGCGACTCCGTCGAGGGGGCACCGTCGCTATTCCGGGACCCCGCGACAACGCCCTCCAGTACATCGACGCGCGCGACCTGGGTGAATTCGTCGTCAAACTCGCGGCCAACTCGACCTTGGGCGCCTTCCACGCCGCGACGCCGTACCCCCCGGGGCGGTTCTTCGAAGTCATGAGGACGATCAGTGAGCAGATCTCACCGAGCGACACTCGACTGGTCGAGATCTCTGCTCGTACTATCAACAGCCACCATCTCGATACGAGATTCCCTCTCTGGTCGGGATCGACGAGTGAGACAGCTCTCGCCGTCGATCCCGCCAAGGCGGTCGCGGCCGGTCTGAAGTTTCGAGACCTGAGCGTGAGCGTGGAGGACGTCATCGAGTGGTGGGACGACCGCGAGGACCCCTCGTGGTGGCTCACGCGCGAGCAAGAAGCGATGCTCGTTCGAACGAACGTGTGAGACCCCGTATTTTCGCGAGGTTTCTCACATTGGCGGTAATTTTCACACTTGATCGGACACAAACCTTTAATGGGCTCACCTCAAGATGATCGTTTTCGCCGTCTCGTGCACGAACACAGTGCGGCCATCGGTAACTACATACGGCGACGCCTCTATCCCCTGACTTTGGCGGACCTCGACGACCTCGTTGAAGAGACCCTCCTCGTCGTGTGGCGCCGGATCGACAGCGTGCCCGAGGAGGCTGAACTTCCCTGGATGATTGGCGTCGCGCGCAACGTACTGCGAAACGCCCGTCGTAGTCAGTATCGACGAACGAACTTCGAATCAACGCTCCCCCCGGCCCCCGATGACCCCTCAGCCGAAGACCTGGTCATTGCCGACGTGAGCGTGCGCGACGCGCTGACGTCCCTCAACGACGACGACCGTGAAGTACTGATGCTGAACGTCTGGGACGGTCTCGATACCCACGCCCTCGGTGTCGCCTTATCGATCACGACCAACGCCGCGGCGGTGCGTCTTTCCAGAGCCCAGGCCCGCTTTCGCGAGCGTCTATCGGCGCCCCAAGTGACCTGAAAGTTTCGGGCGCGTCGCGACATGAACTAGGTATGCAGGCGGAGGAGCTTTCATGAGTGATTTTGAAGAACGCTTACGCGCCGCCGACCCGGCTGCGACGAGTAACTACCAACACCCGGATACGAACGCCATGATCTCGCGAATCATGGACCGAGCCCCACGCACTCGACGTCACGTGCTGCGGAGCTTCCAGTTACGAATGGCCGGTTCGGTCGCCGTCGCCGCGGCCCTGACCGTTGGCGGCATCGCCGCTCTCGACGGCGCCGCGCCGTCGCTCGCGGTATTCGCGCTTGCGGCGCCTCACAGCCTCGGTGCCAAGTCCCCGGGCACCCGATACAGCGCGTCACATGTCCCGATACACAACATGATGCGCATCTACGAAGAGTTCAACTACACGGCGGGATCGGACCTCAGCGCCAACGCCGGGACCGGCGCGGCGTACGAACTACAACTGCCCGCCAACGCCTCGGCGGAGGACGCGCGCATCGCTGCGATCTTCGCCGTTACCGGCACGCCGGTCGATACCAACAGCAACGGACAGGACTTCGCCGTCACTGACTCGTCGGGCAACTACGTCGATTACCAGACCTACGAGACGGTCCCCCAGTGGTCGTATTCCGTTGCGATCCCGCAGGCGGCCGGAACCTCGTCGACCACGTCTGACGGGACCACCGTTGCCGTGCCGAGTCGGTCCACCGTCAATGGCGACGTGCAGGCCTACCTGAACCAACTGGGCTACGGGTACCAAGTGACCGATCCCCAGTTCTCGACGTCGAACAACGTCACGGCCACGCCCGGTCAGGCGACCGTCACGACCAATGAAGAGCAGGCGACCTACGGCGTCACGGTCGACGGACAGTTGACCGACCAGTACCTCGATTTCACGGTCGACCAGAACAACAACGTCGTGTCAGCCGACGGACCGGCCTTCAGCGTCATGCCCGCCGTGAACTACCCGTTGCAGAGCCCCGCCGCGGGTGTGGCAGTCCTCGAAGCGCAACAACAGTCGTACTTCGCATCGAACAGCTCGGTAGGTCAGTCGTCCGGTTCTGGATCGTCGACGACACCGCTCACGTCGGGATCGAACGATTCGACGCCGGCGACTCCCCCATCGACGGCCGCCACGAATGACACGACGACCACGACGCCCTCGGGACCACCGATCGTCGACGTCACGCTTGACGCCGAGACGATTTCGTACCAGACGTACCAGCTGACCGATGGTTCGCTGTGGATGTTGCCGATGTACAACTACACCGGCCTCGTCAACAACCCCGACGGAACTTCCTACACCGGGACCTGGTCCACCATCGCCGTTGACCCAACCTACATCCACATATCTACCACGTCATCAGGAGGTATCAATCCCGGCGGCCCCATCCTCTACTAACAAGATCTGAAAGGTCTGGAGGCGAGGGCGACGTGGTCTCCTCGTCGCCGCGACGTCAGCACACGACTGCACCCGTGCTGCCAGGCGCGGGGTGCAGTTCACTCGGGCTTGTTACGAGAGGGCTTCCACGTACGGGTCTGTTGTGCGCGTGGTGGGTTCACGACTTCCGGTCGGGCCGCAGCGAGCTTGGCAACCGCGGACGGTGCACGATGCGGCGGTCGCTTCGGCTCGACGACGCCCGCGCGCAGGTTCCGACGCGTCCCCGACCATGGTGCGAGAGGAGAGGTGAAGGCGTCGGCGAGGCGGTAGGCCGAACTCTCGTAGTTGATTCTCCAACCTCGAAAGTGCGGCCACGCCTCTTCGGCGCTGCGCTCAATCGGAAACCCGACGAGGATGAGCTTGTCGACAGCGCTCGCGAACTCCTCATACGTCAACAAAATCGGTGCGTCCGGATCGGGGTCGTCATCAACCGGGTACCCCAGGGAGCCCGCGAGACGGTTGAAGAGAGTGAAGCCCATCCGCAGACAGAGGCGCGTCTGACTCGGGGCGGTCGTAGGACAGAGCGCCAGCTGCATCGCACCGGCGTCGAGGACCGCCAGGAGACCGATGATCCAGTTGAGCCACGGCTCGGGCGAACGAAAGAGCAGCAGCACCGGATACGTCACGTGGCTCTCGGTCACCTCGGCGGCCCACTGCTCCCAGTCGGCGTAGAGCTGGGGCAACGCGTCATTGATACCGACGAGTTGATGGCGAGCGAGTAACTCCGGTCCCCACGCCGGAGAACCGGCGCGGCTTTCGAGCATCGTGACCAATGATTCACGGCGACTGAACGAGTTGTAGAGCGACGGCAGATAGGCAATCTGCAGGGCCACGATCACGACCCACGTCGCGCCGGCGCCGATGTCGAGCACCGTATTTGGCGCACCACCAATATGGATTGCTCCGACGGTGAACAGTGCCGTCACTGCTTGAGTCAGTCCGTGCACAAAGGAGTGCGTGGTGTTCATCAGCATCAGCGCGAATCCGAGGACCAGACTCGCGGCCCACCAGGCCAGTTGGGCGAGCAGCGCCACCGGCGCCGTCGGCGCGAGGATCGAGTCCTTTACTTCGTAGGTCCGCGCGAGACGCGACAGCATCACGAACGAGTAGTGCACACACTTGTTGACGATGACGGTGAGCTTTTCGAGGCCCTGCGGCTGACGCGGCAGAACCAAGATGAATAGAACGCTCACGATCGTGACGACGACAATGAGGAACCCAACGACGTACTCGACGACGTACACGCGTACTCCCTTTCCTCGTTGGCCAGACTCTCACGGGCGACTTCGCCGAATCTTAGAGAGTAGGCGCGACGGACGTCGTCGCGCGCTCTCCTAGTGTTGAACGATGAGTTCCTCGTTCTCGGTCACGCTGACTGGGCGCCACGTCACACTGACGCCGCTCTCGATGGACGACGTGCCCGAACTGGTCCGCGCCGCTTCGGGGGAGCGCTCGGCGTTCGGGTGGTCGATCGTGCCGGGCACGATTCGCGAGATGGAGGTCGTCGTTGGGCGGCTTCTCGCCGACCGTGATCAACGAAGCGCCGTGCCGTTCGCCACTCGACGAAGCGACACGACCGAGATCATCGGCATGACGAGGTTCCTCACGCTGCGATGGTTCTTCGGCCGTGAGTACCCCGATGCCGCCGAGATCGGCGGGACGTTTCTCACGGCCCCGGCGCAACGAACGGCCGCCAATACCGAAGCGAAGTTGCTCATGATGACCCACGCCTTCGACGTGTGGGACGTGCGCCGCCTCGATCTCAAGACCGACGAGCGCAATGAGCGCTCTCGACGAGCAATCGAACGAATCGGCGGTCAGTTCGAGGGAGTCCTGCGCAATTGGCAGGCGGCCCAGGTCAACGGCGAGGAGGGCGCCACACGCAACTCCGCGATCTACTCAATCCTCCCGTCGGAGTGGCGTGACGTGCGAGCGCGCCTAGAAGAGCGGCTCCGCGAGGACTAGACCGGGACCGGTTCCTTGCGAGCACTCGCGAAGCGCAAGTGCAGCGCGATGGCGCCGCTGGCGACGGCCGCGTAGAAGCACCACAGGGACGCGAAGCCGTTCGCGCACAGTCGCGCCAACACGATCACGGCCACGAGGTTCACGGCACCGAACCACACGACGTTGCGCAACCCAGAGGCGAGCATTGAACCGCACGTCGCGAGGATGTAGAGCCCGATGATCACGACGCCGTGTTGGAGACCGATCGTATAGGCGACGTGGTACGAACCGAGTTTGGCGCTGGGATGACCGTTCAGCATCGTCTCGAGCAGCACCGCCGACGTGACGACGCCCAGCGCGAGAAAGGGCACGATCACTCTTCGTCGGCCTCGTGGTTCGAGGAGTAACACCATCGACGGCACGATGATCGGTAACACCACGAAGGCGAACAAGAGATAGATCCACATCGCGACGACGCCGATGGCGTGCGCTACGTGTCCTTGCAATTGCCACCACACGAACGTCTCATCGATTTGGTGCAGTCCCAGGAGAATCGGGAACGGGGCGATCAATCGGTACTCCGGGCGACCACGTAAGTGCAGGCAGGCGTCAACACCGATCGCGGTGACGACGAGTCCGCCGATCAAGTCCCCTTCAGGCGAGAAACACATGGTCGCTCACGAACTCTCGTCGATCGAATCGTCGCGGTCCGAGCGGTCCGACGTCGCGCATAGCGCACCCTAACCTCGCGGGCTCTGACGCCAAACGACGTCGAATCGATACGCGCCGATCCAAGAGTGGTGACGCCGTTGGAATCTGCGAGTTAGCGCTGTTCGATGAGGTCCATGTAGTCGTCGTTCCAGAGGTCGAAGTACTCCTCGGGTAACAAGACGGCGTGAGTGGGCTCGAGGGTCTCCACGAATCCGCGTTCGTGGCTCACCGCGACGAGGGTGCCCTTCCACTTGTGCATCATTTCGCCGAGCGCGAGAACGCTTCCGGGGTCGAGATTGTTCGTAGGTTCGTCCAACAACAAGAGATTCGCGTCCGAGGAGGCCAGTATGGCGAGCGCCAACTTGGCCCGCTCGCCACCGGACAGGGTCGCGGGCATCTGGTGAGCCGCGGAGCCCTTGAGGCCGAACGCGCCGAGGAGCGATCGACGTTGCACTTCGGTGACGACGGTGGCGTTCTCTAGGTTGCCCAAGACCGTCTTTTCGAAGTCCAGTTGTTCGTTCTCCTGTGCGAAATAGCCGACCGTGACGTTCGCGCCGAACTTCACGAGACCTTTTTGGGCTTTCTGGGTGCCGGCGAGACAGCGCAGCATCGACGACTTACCGGCACCGTTTCGTCCCACGATGACGATGCGGTCGCCGCGGCGCGTGATGAAGTTCACGTCTTTGAGCACCTGCAATGATCCGTACGTCACGGCGACGTGTTCGACGGTCATCGGCACGTCACCGCTGCGCGGAGGCAGTGGCAGCTTGAAGGTGACCTTGCGTTCCTTCTTGGTCACTTCGACGCGATTGTCCTGCAGCTTCTCGACCTTGCGGTCGAGCACCTTGGCGAGACGAGCACGCGTCTCGGTTTGACCGCGCATGGAGTCGGCCAGTTTCGAGAGCCGGCCGATTTCCTCGTCCTGGTGCGACGCGAGTTTCTCTTCGCTCAAGCGGCGCTCTTCTTCGAGATGGAGGAACTTCGTGTAATTCCCCTTGTACTCGCGCAACTGCCCTTCGCGAAGGGCCAAGACGCGATTTATCGACTTGTCCAACAGGGGCAGGTCGTGGCTGATGACCAAGACGGTGCCACGAAAGCGGTCGAGTTCTTCGAAGAGCCAGCGCTTCGCCGCCTTGTCGAGGTGGTTCGTCGGTTCGTCGAGGACCATCGTCGTCGGCTCCTCATAGAGCACCCGCATCAAGTCCACGCGGCGACGCTGACCACCGGAGAGTGAGTCGAGGTCCTCTAAAAGGAGGTCCTCCTTGAGGCCCAGTCCGGCCGCGAGTCGCGACACTTCAGACTCCGCCTCGTAGCCACCGAGTTCGCGGAACTTCTCCTCGAGCGCGGTGAAGCGCTCGATAGTCGCGTCCGTCGGGTCGGCGGCCAGTTCGTGGCGCGCGTGTTGCATGTCGGCGTCGAGTTGGTCGAGTCCTCGCGCCGACAACACGTGCGAGAGTCCAATGGGTTCGACGCCGAGTCCGCCCGGCACCGGCTCTTGGGGTAGGTGGCTCATCGTCCCTTGGTGCGTGACCGAGCCCTCGATGCGCAAGTGCTCGGGGTGCTCGCCGAGAAGGATCGACATTAACGTCGACTTGCCGGCGCCATTTCGTCCGACGATGCCCACCTTTTCGGAGTTGCCCACTGTGAAAGAGACGGGGTTGAGGATGCGCCGAGCACCGATCTCTATGCCTAAATCTCGAACTATGAGCATTTAGAGCCCTAGCAACTCAGCCGCTGCAGTGAGTTCGTCTCGGAACTGCGGATGGGCGATGGCCGTGAGGGCGGCGGCGCGTTCTCGCACCGTACGTCCCCGCAGGTCGGCCGATCCGTGTTCGGTGACGATGACTCCGGCCAATTGGCGTGGCGAAGTCACTGTCGAATGCGGGGTCATGTCACCAATGATACGGCTCTTCAGAACGCCGCCGACCGTGGCGGCCGATTGGAGGCAGATGAGCGACACGTGTTCGAGCGACAGGCTCGTGCCCTCCGTGAAGTCCATGTGACCACCGACCCCCGAGAACTGACGTGCCCCGATCGTGTCCGCGACGATCTGACCGTGCAGGTCGACCTCGAGCGCCGAGTTGATCGACACCATCCGATGATTCTGGGCAATGGCCTATTTCAGCGAAGGGGATCTCCTCAGCGACCACGCCCGTCTCCGCGAACTCGCCCGAGAAGTCGGCGTGAGTGACGCGGGCTCTTTGTGGGAGAGTGACGCGTTCACCGACGAGGTACGTTCCGACGAAGCGGAGGCTCAAGAACTCGGCATCAGCGGTGTCCCCGGCAATGCTTATGGACTCAAAGTTCATGGTGACTGGCGCCCAGGGTTCTGAGCAGATCCTCGACGTACTGCAACGAGCCTGGGCCCGTCGGGCCGCCTAGTCCTCGTCTTCGCTCGGCACCAAGGCCGCCGTTGCCACGGAATGGCCCTCGTCGAGGTTCATCACTCGCACGCCCGTCGCGTCGCGTCCCTGGGAGGAGACCTCGCGCACCGGTGTTCGAATCAGCACGCCACCCGTCGAGGCCAGCATGATTTCGTCATCGAGACGCGTCATGAACGCCGCGACCAAAAAACCGCGCGCCGCGGTCAGTTTGATCGCGCGAACGCCCTGTCCCCCACGGCCCTGACGGTTGAAGCGCTCAACCTTGACGCGCTTGCCGAATCCCGTGTCGGTGACCACGAAGAGGTCGGCGTCGTCACGTACGACGTCGAGCGAGATCGCCTTGTCATCGCCGCGCAGCTTGATGCCGCGCACGCCCATCGAGTCACGGCCCACTTCACGAACCTCAGCCTCTTGGAAACGAATCGCCATCCCGCGATACGTGACGACCATGAGGTCCTCGTCGCCGCTCGTCGCGACGACGCGCACGACTTCGTCGCCCTCGCGCAGGTTGATGGCGATCCATCCCTCTCGGCGCGACTTGTCGTACTCACTGAAGGCCGTCTTCTTGACGGTGCCGTTGGCCGTCGCGAAGACCAGGAACTTGTCCTTCGGGAAATCGTCGGTCGTCACGATGGCCTGGATCGACTCATTCGGCTGCAGGTTCAAGAGGTTGACGATCGCGGTGCCCTTGGCGGTGCGCTCTTTCATCGGGATCTCGTGACCGCGAAGTCGAAAGACCCGTCCGAGGTTCGAGAACAGTAGGAGGTACGCGTGCGTCGTCGTGTGCACGATCTGTTGTACGAAGTCTTCGTCGCGCAACTTCGCACCCTGGACGCCACGTCCCCCGCGGCCCTGCACTCGGAACGCGTCAGCGGCGACTGACTTCACGTAACCGGCTTGGGTCATCGTGAGCACGATGTCTTCGTCGTCGATGAGGTCTTCCATGCCGAGTTCGCCCGGGTCATTCACGATTTGCGTCCGACGATCATTCGCGAACTTGTCGCGAACTGCGGTCATCTCCGAGGCAATGACGCCGCGAAGTTTCACGTCACTCGCGAGGATCGACTGAAGTTCAGCGATCGTCTCGCGCAACTTCGCCATCTCGTCTTCCAGTTCAGTGCGGCCAAGTCGAGTGAGACGTCCGAGCGTCATGTCGAGGATGTGGTTCGCCTGCTCTTCGGAGAATTCGAACGGCGCGGCCATCAACGCAAGACGTGCGGCCCCGCGGTCGTCGGATCCGCGAATGGCCGCGATGACCAGATCGAGCATGTCGATGGCCTTGAGTAGTCCTTCGACGATATGCGCACGGGCTTCGGCCTTGCGAAGACGGAACTGGGTGCGGCGCGTGACGACTTCGACCTGGTGCGCGATGTAGTGCGTCAATACCTGGGCGAGGTTCAGGGTGCGCGGCACGTAGTCGACCAGCGCCAACATGTTGACCGCGAAGGTCGTCTGGAGTGAGGTGTTCTTGTAGAGCTTGTTGAGTACGACGTTCGCGTTGGCGTCGCGCTTCAGTTTCACGACGAGGCGCGCCTTGCGGCCGGCCGAGTCATTCTGCACCGCCGAGATGCCGTCGATGTCGCCGTTCTTCACGAGTTCGTAGATCTTCTCTTCGATCGACTCCACCGACACTTCGTACGGGAACTCGGTGACGACGATGCGAACGTCCTTGGCGTTCTCTTCGATCTCGGCGACGGCGCGCATCTTGATCGATCCGCGGCCGCTGCGATACGCGTCCAGGATTCCCTGACGCCCGAGTATTTGCGCGCCCGTGGGAAAGTCCGGACCCTTCACGAAGGCCATCAGGTCATCAGGGGTCGCGTCGGGATTCGCTAGCAGATGCAGCGTGGCGTCGATGACTTCGCCGAGGTTGTGGGGCGGGATCTTCGTCGCCATGCCCACGGCGATGCCCTGGGAGCCGTTGACCAAGAGGTTCGGGAAACGCGCCGGCAGCACCGTCGGCTGTTGGGTGGAGTTGTCGTAGTTCGCTTCGAAATCGACTGTCTCTTCATCGATCGAATCGAGCAGTTCGAGCGCCAAGGGGGCTAGCCGGCACTCGGTGTAGCGCATGGCGGCCGCGCCCTCGTCGGGTCCAGTACCACCGAAGTTTCCGTGGCCGCTGACCAGCGGGTGGCGCATTGAAAAGTCCTGCACCATTCGAACAAGGGCGTCGTAGATTGCCGAGTCACCGTGCGGGTGATACGTGCCCATGACTTCGCCGACGACCTTGGCGCACTTCGCGAACGGGCGATCAGGACGCAGACCCTGGTCAAACATCGAGTAAAGGATGCGCCGGTGCACAGGCTTGAGACCGTCGCGGACGTCGGGTAGAGCTCGCGAGACGATGACCGACATCGAGTATTCGAGAAACGATCGCTCCATCTCGAGGTTGATCTCAATGGGCTCGATGTAGCCCGAAACTTCGTCCTCGGGCGGCGGTGTTCCTCCGCCCCCATTACCGGTTGTGCGTGCCATATGCCTCTCCTCCTAGATGTCTAGGAAGCGAACGTCTTTCGCGTTGGTCTGAATGAAGTGTCGGCGCTGAGGAACGTCGTCGCCCATCAGTATCGAACAGACCTCGTCGGCGAGGGCGGCCTGTTCCACGGTGATCTGAAGCAGCGCGCGCTTGGTCGGGTCCATCGTCGTATCACGGAGTTCGTCGAAGTCCATCTCACCGAGGCCCTTCAGCCGTTGGAAGTCGTTCTTGTGATCGGGGTGTTCGGCGAGGAACGTCGCCTTGGCCGCGTCGTCGTGCAAGTACACCTTCTCTTTGCCGACCAGCGTCGAGTAGAGCGGAGGCTGTCCGACGTAAACGTGACCCTCGTTCACCAAATCGGTCATCTGTCGGAAGAAGAACGTCAGCAGGAGCGTACGGATGTGACTGCCGTCGACGTCGGCGTCGGCCAGCAAAATGATCTTGTCGTAACGAATCTTCGTGACGTCGAAATCGGCCTCGACGCCAGCACCGATCGCTGAGATCAATGCCTGGATCTCGGTGTTCTTCAGAATTTTGTCGGACCGGGCCTTCTCGACGTTCAAAATCTTGCCGCGAATCGGGAGGATTGCTTGGATGCGCGGGTTGCGCGCATCCTTCGCCGATCCCCCGGCGGAATTGCCTTCGACGATGAATAGTTCGCATTCACGAGGTTCATTGGACGAACAGTCGACCAACTTGCCGGGCAGTCCGGCGCCATCGAGCGCGCTTTTTCGTCGCGTGAGGTCACGCGCGTGGCGCGCCGCCTGGCGCGCGCGCGACGCTTGTACCGACTTGGCGACGATCTGTCCGCCCTCTTTGGGATTCTCTTCGAGCCAGTCGGCGAGTTTTTCGTTCGTCGCGCGCTCGACCAGAGAACGAATAGCGACGTTGCCGAGCTTGCCCTTGGTCTGGCCCTCGAATTGCGGTTCGGCCAGGCGCACCGACACGATCGCGGTGAGGCCCTCGCGGATGTCCTCGCCGGCCAGATTTTCGTCCTTTTCCTTTAACAGATTGCGCTTACGCGCGTATCGGTTGACGACGTTGGTGATGGCCTTACGAAATCCCTCTTCGTGCATGCCTCCCTCGATCGTGGCGATGCCGTTCGCGAATGAGTGGATGCTTTCGTAGTAGCCGGTGTTCCACTGGAAGGCGATTTCCACTTCTTGACCGGGTTCGGTCTGTTCGTAGAAGCCGACCTTGCGAAAGAGCGACTCCTTGGTGTTGTTCAAGTGGCGCACGTAGTCGGCGATGCCGCCGCTGTACTTGTACGTCTCTTTCGACTGACGTCCGGCGCGTTCGTCGATGAATCGGATCTCGAGACCGCGATTTAAGAACGCCATGATCTGCAGACGTTCGGTGATCGTTTGCGCGCGAAAGTCGACGTCGTCGAAGATCGTCGGGTCGGGCGTGAAGGTGGTCGATGTTCCTGTGCGTCCGTGTGGCGCCGGTCCGGTGACCTTGAGCTTGCCTTGTGGTTTGCCGCCGTCCTTGAACGACATTTGATAGTGCTCACCGTTGCGGTCGACCTCCAGGGTCAGTTTGGTTGAGAGTGCGTTGACGATCGAAGCGCCGACGCCGTGCAGTCCGCCCGACACCTTGTATCCCCCGCCACCGAACTTGCCCCCGGCGTGCAGCGTCGTCATGACGATCTCCGCGGCCGACTGGCCCGGGTACTGGGGGTGTTCTTCGACCGGAATCCCGCGGCCGTCATCGGCCACGCGACAACTGCCGTCGGCGAGGATCGTGACATCGATTCTCGTGCATACACCGGCCATGGCCTCATCGACGGAGTTGTCGACAAGCTCTCGAATCAGGTGGTGCAGCCCCGAAGGACCGGTCGAACCGATGTACATGCCCGGTCGGACCCTGACTGGTTCTAGACCTTCGAGAACTGTGATGTCGCTAGCGTCGTAACTAGCAGGTCCCTTGGTCTTCTGGGGCACGAAGGCTTCCTTTCGGTGAAAAAATTAAGGCGCATTTGGCGCGGTCGAGGACAAATTTTCGACTGTTCTATCCTACCCGAAATGGTGTAACTCTCGGCCTTTCGAGAGCCGTATTCGACTCCTTCTTGCCTCATTTTTAAGGCTTCTCGAGCACCGTCCGAAGAGACTTTGGCGCCCGAGCACCCAGAGGCGAAAAACCCTCGAGAATCGTCGTTGCGTCGCTCATGACACGTTGGGCAAATGCACCCGACGGGACGCTCACGAGCAACACACCGTTCTTCACGAACTCCGGTCGACAGTGTTCGGCAATCACTGGTTCCACGATGCCGGGCCAGAGACTTCGGATCTCGTCGATATCTCGAAGATCGACTTTTCGCAGCCGTCCGGCGAGTGTGTTGAGCAATTCGCCCAACTTCGCCGGTTGCTCGTCGCGCGATTTCACGGCATCAGCGTGGTGAGATCAATGACGGCGGCCGGGCTCATTCCGGCCGGCAGTGGTGACGCCGTCGTCACCAGCGTTTGTCCTGTTGGGAGCAGATTTAAGAGCCGGTCGCTTCGGTGTGGATCAAGCTCGCTGAAGACATCGTCGAGCAGCAGCAGGGGGTCGACACCGCGGCGGTTCTGCACCAGCTCATGACCGGCGAGTCGAATCGCCAACGCCAGCGATCGTTGCTCTCCCTGAGACGCCTGACGGCGAGTGTCGCGACCATCCAACGCCAGCGCGACGTCATCGCGTTGTGGTCCGATCGTCGTGTGACCGCGAAAGCGATCGTCGTCGAAGGATTCGCGAAGCGCGCGTTCGAGGTCGCCGCTCCACGATTGCTCGTACGAGACGCCGACGATCGAATCATCTTCAGCGAGTTCGTGGTAGTAGTTCGCCACGAGCGGCGCGACGTCGTCGAGCAACTTCTTTCGAAGCACCACGAGCTCCTCGCTGACGTTGCAGAAGTCAATCGTCCAGACGTCCAGTTCACCTTGTTGCAATGTCGTCGGACGATCGCCCTGGAGTTGGCGCAGGAGCGCGTTTCGTTGACTGAGTATTCGGCTGAAGCGTTCGATGACGTCGCCGGTCGTGAGGTCGACGTCAGTGAGCAGGTTGGTCAGGAACTCGCGGCGGTTCTCGGGGCCCTGGCGAACGATGTCGACACCCTCGGGAGTGAATATCGTGAGCGGCAGCGCGTCCGCGACGTCGGCGCGTGACTTGGGCCGTTGACCGTTGACGAGCATGCGCTTGGTGGTATTTCTCGTGCCGCGAGTCAGGGTCAGGTCGACCTGGACGCGCCGTTCGCGCTGAAAGAGCACCCCGTGGACCTCGCTCGCGCTCTCACCACTTCGAATCAGGTCACTCGCGGCGCCCGTTCGAAAGGACGACGCGGTGGCGAGGGCGTAGACGGCCTCGAGGACGGTCGTCTTGCCGGTTCCATTGGGCGACAGAAGGACGGTGATTGCCTCGGTGTCGGGTTGAAAGGAGAGTTCCTCGAAGAGCCGAAAATTCCGCAGACGCAACTCGTGGAGGCCCACGACGTTCGACCGTGACTACTGAACGCGCACCGGCATGAGAAGGTAGCGGAATCGCGTGTCCTCAACGCCGTGCACCATTGCCGGACGCACCGAGTCCGACATCTCCAACACGACCTCGTCACCGGGAACCGCTTCGATACCATCGATCAGGAAACTTGGGTTGAAGGCGATGGTCATCTCTTCGCCGCCGTAATCGGCGTCGACGTTGTCCTCCACGTCGCCAGCGTCATGGCTTTGTGTTCGAATCTCCACTGAACGATCCTTCATCGTGAGTCGCACCGAGGACGTTGAATCCTTCGCCAACAACTTGGCGCGCTTGAGCGACGTGAGCAGGGTGTCTTTGGCTACACGTAGTTGGTTGGGGTAGCTCGCCGGGATGAGTTGTAGCACCGAGGGATAGTTCCCATCGATCAGGCGTGAAGCGATGCTGGTGCCGCCCACCACGAAACAGATTTCGGCGTCGGTGAGCGTGACGCCGATGGTGGCTCCGGCTTCGAGTGACGCCGCGGCGCGTTGGAGCTCTTGGAGGGCCCGCGCGGGCACCAAGAGATCGTGCGAGCCGCCAATACCTTCGACCTCGGGTACGTCGCGCACCGCGAGGCGGTACGAGTCGGTTGCGATAAGGCGCAACACTCCGTTGTCGGTCGTGAATAACACACCGGTGAGAAGTGGCCGCGCGTCGTCGTTGGCGGCCGCGCGCACGACTTGGTTGAGGCCGGCGATGAGATCGGCCGCCGCGATGGATGTCTGTGGACCACTGACCGGCGGCAGCTTCGGATAGTCGACGACCGTGAACGTGCGCAGTGAAAATTTTGCGCGAGCGAGCGAGATCTCGACGGTTTCTTCGGTGCTCGAAATAGTGACTGCTCCGGCTTCGAGCGAGCGCACCGCGTCAACGATGAGTCGCGCCGGCACGACCGATGAGCCATCCTCGATCCCGATGACGTCGACCGTCGTGCGAACGGTGATGTCGAGATCAGTACCCGTGACGACGAGTTGATTTCCAGTGAGTGTGAGCAGGACACCCGACGAAGCCCCGATAAGACGCGTGGCGACGACGCGGCTCGCGGCACTGAGTGCTTCAACGAGAATGTCGCGCTCTGACTTGAACTTCATTCGACTGCCTTTCTTTGCTACTGAGATTACGGTGTGTTTTTTATGTGTGTAGAAGTCTTAGTAGTAGTAGGTCTGTGGGAATGTGGATTACTCCCCAAGACCCCTGATGAGATGGCTGTTTGACGAAGTCGATCTACACACAACACTGTGGCTAACTCTTTCAACCTTGCGCACTCAACCTTGAAGTGATGTGCACGACCGGTTCGTTGTCAACCCGAAATCAACAGGGTGAGCCCAAGGTTGCCCACAAACTATTCCCTGCTCTCTCCTTGGAGCCGACGCTTGAGTTGATTCACTTGAGCGAGCACTTCGGGATTCACCGTGATCTGTTCTTTGATTTTCTCCACTCCACTGATTACCGTCGTGTGGTTGCGCCCATCGAAGATTCTCGCGATCATGGGATAGGAGTAGTTGTTCAGGAGATCTCGGATCAGGTACATGGCGATATGGCGTGCGTGCACCAACGGACGCAGACGCTTCGAGCCGCGAACGTCCTCGACGGAGAGTCCGTAAAAGTCGGCGACGACCGAGAGAATTGTCTCCGGCTTCAGGACGATTTGTTCCTGGCCCAGGTTGGTCAAATGCGCTTTGGCGAGTTCGAGCGAGATTGGCTCCTGGCGCAAGTTGGCGAAGGCGCGCAGCATCGTGATCGAACCCTCCAACTCACGGATGTTGTCGCGCACGCGGTGCGCGATCCACTCCGCCACGTCGTTCGGGAGCGCGATGCCTTCGCGCTCGGACTTCGATCGAAGGATGGCAATCCTCGTTTCGAGGTCCGGCTGATCGATCTCGGTGACCAAACCCTGGAGAAGACGACTGCGAAAGCGATCCTGAAGTCCTGCGAGGTCGCGTGGCGACCGGTCCGACGTGAGAACGATCTGCTTACCTTCGCCGTGCAGCGCGTTGTACGTGTGAAAGATCTCTTCGTGGAACGTCTCGCCGCGCGTCTCCATGAATTGGATGTCGTCAATTAACAAGACGTCGTTTTCGCGATACCGCTCGTGCAACGCAAGTTGCGTCCTCGTTTGAATCGCACGAATGAAGTCGTTCAAGAACGTCTCGGTCGATACGTAGAGGACCTTACGCCCGGGATAGTTCTCCTGCACGTAGTTACCAATCGCGTGGAGTAAGTGGGTCTTGCCGAGACCGGAATTGCCGTAAATCATGAGCGGATTGTAAGCACGACCAGGAGTTTCAGCCACAGACTGAGCGGCGGCGAACGCCAGGCGGTTCGATGAACCGGGAACGAAGGAGTCGAAGGTCATCCGCGGATCGAGCCGAGCTGGTCGATCCACGCTCGGAGCGAACGCGACCGTGCTCGGCGTCACGTCGGGTTCCTCTTCAGCCGAAATGAGCGCACCCGAGTCATCCGAAGGATCCGTGATCGTGAGAGAAACTTGTACGTCGTGTCCGACCAACAGCTGTGCCTGTTCGGTGATAAAGGGGAGATAGCGCTGTTGTACCCGAAGCAGTTGAATCTGATTCGGTGCACCGATCACAATTTGATTGTCGTGGTAATCCACAAGGCGCAGTGTGTTAAGTCCGGCGGCCCAAACGGCGTCAGAAGCGTTGCCACGTAAGGAGTCACGAAGAGCAACCCAGATCTCCTCACCACCTTGCACGAACTTCCTCCACAGGTCAAACGTCACATTATCCACAGGCAAAAACTCCTTGGAGCTCGTGTCGCGCCTGTCGGGAGAGTCACCATACACCTATTTCAAATGTCTTGCCGGGGGGCCCGGTCCGGTCAGGTAAGATTGCTCCCAGTAACGCGCCAGCGACCCCCCGGGGGTACCGCGAAGCGTATTGAGACACTTGAGAAGAGGATTTTGTGAAGCGTACCTATCAGCCCAACCAGCGTAAAAGGGCTAAAACGCACGGTTTTCGTGCGCGCATGCGAACGCGTGCTGGCCGTGCCGTCCTGAAAGCCCGTCGCAACAAGGGCCGTCACCAGTTGACGGTCTAAGCGCAACGTGCCCGATCGGGTTCGAACCCGACGGCAGTTCGCATTGTTCGCCACACCAACTGGACGGGGACAGAGTGGCTCAGTTCGAATCAGTTTCGTCGCTGAGTCTTCTGACGTCCGCACAGTCGCCGTGGCCTACGCGATCAGTCGAAAGGTCGGCAATGCGGTTGTTCGCAATCGGATCCGCCGGCGCTTACGGGCACTCATCGACGGACTCGACCCCCAACCCCACCCTGGTAAATACCTGATCAGGTGTGGAAATGAGACAGGAAAACTCTCCTATGAAGAACTCCAGCATCACCTCCGCGAAGCCCTCGGTCGAGCCGGTGCGCTCTGAGGCGGCCGCGGCCGCTCGAACATTTCTCAAGGTCATCGCTCTCTATCAGCGACTGACTGCCGGCCGCGTCTCGGCCTGTCGCTTCTATCCGTCGTGTTCCGAGTACGCCCGAGAGGCTATTGAGACGCACGGCGCCTGGCGTGGCTCCGCATTCGCGCTCCAGCGTCTGTCACGTTGTCGCCCCCTTGGTCCCCATGGCGTGGACCTGGTCCCCCAATTGAAAGAAGTTAGGAGTACGCAACGATGAAGTCCTTTGCTCACGACGTTGGCTCGATTTTCCAGCCGATCTATGACCTTTTGGGCCGAATCATGGCCTTCTTCTACGGCATCATCCCGAACTACGCCATTGCCATTGCCCTGTTGACTGTGGTGATTATGGCGGTTTTGACGCCCTTCACCATCAAGAGCACCAAGTCGATGGCGGCGATGCAAAAGCTTCAACCGGAATTGAAGAAACTGCAGCAGAAGTATAAGGGAGCGGAAAACCGCACCCTCCTCAATGAAGAGATGATGAAGCTCTACAAAGAGGAGGGTGTGAATCCCCTCGGTGGATGTCTGCCGATGTTGCTCCAAACGCCGTTCCTCATCATGCTTTACGGTGTCATTAAGGGCCTCGCCAACAAGGTGTTGGTCCACGGGAAGTTGGTCTCTCTCCCGCGCTACATCCCCACCGGTTCAAAGATGTACCACGACCTCCACGCGTCGGGTGGGCAGATCAAAGCCTTTGGTATGGACCTCAACTTGAAGCTGTTTAGTGTTCACAGTTCGTTCCTCGCTCAGATCCCGTTCGTACTTTTCGTATTGGCCGCCGTTGGACTTCAGTACTTCCAGATGGCGCAGATAAACAACCGGAGCCGCAAGACCGGTCAGGCGATGCCGGCTCAGCAACAAGCCATGCAGCGATTCCTGCCGCTTATTTTTGCATATTTCTACATGATCATCCCTGCGGCTGTCGTGTTGTATATGATTATTTCAACATCCATCCGCATATTAACTCAGTATCTGATGTTCCGAACGGGCCTGTCGGATCCTACAAAGAATGGTGTCAAAGCCTCCACACATCGCGCGGAAATTGAAGAGGAGCACAAGGACGGCGCCAATCGACCCCAGGTCGAAGAGATCCCCGGCGCACTGCCATCGAATGGCACGAAGCCCAAGGTTCAAGCGAACAAACCGGATCCGAGCAAGCCTCAACCACAGAAGCGACCCGCGACCAAACCTTCAACCCCCAAACCGCAAATACAGTCTCGCTCCAAAGCGAAGCGTAAAAGAAAGGCGCGTTAACCCATGGACTGGGTAGAAACCACTGGAAAATCCATAGAAGAGGCGACCGATCGTGCCCTCGCCCACCTCGGCGTACATCGCGACGACGCTGAAGTCGAAGTCATCGAAGAGCCTAAAGCCGGACTATTCGGACGAGTTCGAGGTGAAGCTCGAGTGCGAGCTCGTGTTCGCCCGAGCGGACCGCGACCCAAGCGTTCGCGTCGCTCCGGCGGTCGCGAGGAGCGACCGCGCTCGAACGCGCCGCGCAGTGAAAAGCCGCGCGCTCCGAGAAGTGAATCTGAACCACGGCGAGACCGCGAAAAGGCCAGTGCCCGTCGTCAACCCGAAGGCACCGTAAAGGCAGCCCCACGATCTGAAAAAAGTCCATTAAAGGAGGACACCATGGCCGAAGGAATTTCACTGGCCGAACAGGGATCGATAGCGAAGGAGTTCCTCACGGGCCTGTTGGCGTCGATGAACATTCAAGCTGAGATCACTGTCAAAGAACTAGACGAGGAGACGGTGGAACTCTCGGTCAACGCAAGTCCGCCCACGGAATTGGGCGTACTTGTCGGACCACGTGGAACCACGCTCCAAGCTCTGCAAGAAGTGACGCGCACAGTGGTTCAGGCAAAGAGTCCGAGTCGAACTGACAGGATCCTCGTTGACGTCGCGCAGTATCGCGAACGCCGAGTCGCCGCCTTAGGGCGCTTCGCCGAACAAGTGGCCACCGAAGTCGTCGAGACCGGTGAAGAACGTGCACTTGAGCCGATGTCCGCTGCGGATCGCAAAGCGGTCCATGACGCTCTATCGGAGAATGCGGGCGTCGTCACACGATCTGAAGGGGACGACCCTCGCCGATTTGTGGTGGTGGCCCCGTCATAATTAGATGGTGATGAACGATTGGCTACCCCGCGTCCTCGAGGAATCGAGGACGCGGGGTTTTTTAGGCCCGAATGCGATTGAGCCGCATTTCACTCATTCACTAGGGTTTGCGCTGTGCTGGGAAGAACGAGCACCGACTCCACCGAAGTCATTCATAGACCTTGGTAGTGGTGGCGGACTTCCGGGTCTATTCCTTCTTGATCGATGGCGCTGTTCGGCCATCTTCACCGATTCAATGGTGAAGCGCGCGAATTTTCTTGAGGAAGTACTTCAATGGGATGGCGCACCAGAAAATGGAACCGTAATCACCGGACGAGTCGAGGAAACTGCCAGGATGGCTGAATTGGTGGAGTCCTTTGATCTGGTGACTGCACGTTCATTTGGACCGCCGGCCGTGACAGCGGAGTGCGGTGCGCAATTTATGAAGGTCGGGGGAGTGATGATCGTCTCTGAACCACCTGAAGTTACGGACAAGAATCGCTGGAATCCCGAGAAGTTGGCCGACTTGGGTTTGGTGGCGGAGGGTCGCGTGCGACACGGTGCCGCGTATCAAGTCCTTAAAAAGACTCACCGCACTCCGAACGAGTACCCTAGGTCTGTCGGAACACCGCGAAAGAGACCGCTGTTTTAATGTTTCACGTGAAACATTGTGAGTCGATTTCGCGCAGCCAAGGCGGAGTCGCCGCTGAAACTCTTGTGATGTATGTGTTTGCGAATTGAGGAGTATTTCACGTGAAACATTTTGCTGTCGGTGGGCCCCAATGTTTCACGTGAAACATTGGTACTTGACGGATTGCAGAAAAGCGAGTTGAATGGGCAGGAGTTCGACGCAGTGTCGGGATTCCTTAGGTCGGGAAGAGGCTCATGGCGGATGCCACCACAATGAGGATTTTTGCTGTTGCCAACCAAAAGGGCGGTGTCGGCAAGACCACAACCACAACCTCATTGGGCGCGGCGCTGGCTGAACGGGACAAGCGAGTCCTCATCGTTGACTTGGATCCTCAGGGAAATGCCACGACGGGCTTGGGAGTGGACGGGCGCCAGTTCGAACGCTCCGTGTACGACGTCCTACTGAATGATGTCCCGATGGTCGACATCGTGGAGCCCACAGGCTATAACAACCTATTCGTCGCTCCAGCCACGCTCGACCTGGCCGGTGTTGAACAAGAACTCACCTCGGTGATCTCTCGCGAACTTCGACTGAAGAGGGCGCTGACTTCAGTTGAAGGGGATTTCGACTATATCTTCATTGACTGTCCCCCGTCCCTTGGACTCATTACCATCAACGCTTTTGCCGCCGCCACGGAGATCATGGTCCCGGTTCAGACTGAGTTTTACGCCCTCGAAGGTTTGACCCAGCTTCAGCGCATCGTGGACCTGGTTCAGAAGAATCTCAACCCAACCTTGCGGATCACGAAGGTCGTTTTGACAATGTACGACTCGAGAATCACGCTCTCTGGAGACGTGGCCCGGGAAGTGCGACGGCACTTCGAAAATGAACTATGTCGCACCGTAATCCCGCGCACGGTCAGATTGGCTGAGGCTCCCTCTTTCGGCCAGCCAATTACCGTCTTCGACCCAACATCTAAAGGCGCAATGGCGTATCGCGCTCTAGCAGAGGAGATCATGAATGGCTAGGAAACCAGGATTGGGCAAAGGGCTCGGCGCCCTGATACCCGAGAACGAGACACCCATAACCGTCGCAACAACGATCACCGAGAGTGAGGGGCCGTTGCGACGCGTCCCCATCGAATCGATTCGACCTAATCCCTTCCAGCCGCGTAAAGCGATAAATGATGAGAGCTTGGTGGCACTCGCCTCTTCGGTCAAAGAACTCGGCGTCCTACAGCCCATCATCGTGAGGCCGGTCGATGGGGAAGAGGGACATTATGAACTGATTGCGGGCGAACGCCGATGGCGTGCAGCAATCTTGGCTGAATTGGAGTTCATGCCCGTACTAGTGCAGATCGACGTCAACGATCGACTCTCGTTGGAACAGGCCGTCGTCGAGAATCTCCACCGTGTCGACCTCCATCCACTGGAAGAGGCGTCGGCCTACCAGCAGTTGATTGATGAGTTCAACCTCACCCACGAGCAAGTGGCGCAGCGTGTGGGTAAGAGTCGAGCAAATGTTACGAATACGTTACGACTTCTGCAATTGGGCGAAGCTGCGCAATCGGCGCTTGCTTCTTCGCTCATTACTGCTGGCCACGCTCGATCACTGTTAGCAATTACCGATTCCAGCGCCCAGGCGACGATGGTCGCACGAGTCATTAAGAACGAGATGTCCGTTCGCGCGACCGAAGAGGCCGTGAAGACCTTCCTCGAACCCAAGGCGGTCGTTGAGTCCGAGCCGGTCGTCAAGCCCGGCCTCGGCGCTGCACGCCTTCGACCGGTACCTGACGCGAGCGTCGCCGAACTCGAGCATTTACTTGAGGATTACCTCGATACTCGTGTCCATGTGGACCTAAAGGGGCGCAATGGTCGCATAATCATTGACTTTGCGGATTTGGACGACCTCGAACGGATCTACATCGCGATCTCGAACCCGAAATGATCCTTAACCCTAAATTTAAACCTCAAGTTGAAGTTATCCCCAACTTGTGGATGAAGTTGTGGGTTTCTCAGGTTTTGCTTCAATCAAAGGCTTTTGAGGGACTAATTCCCCTAATTCGGAGGGTGAAATTACCCCTACCTGTGGATAACTTCGTCCAAAACGGTCGCAATGACCTCCGCGAGCTTCTCGAGGGTTTCATCCTCGCCGTTTCCGTGCTCGATGTGCAGCGTGATCATCTTTGTCTCGCGCAAAATTGGCAACGCCATGCCCGTCACCTCGACTCTCGGCAAGCCCTCCGCCTGACTGAACGCTGAGGCGATTTGACTCGCGAGTTGTTCTCCTCGTCGCGAGTGCGAGCGGTAGCTCGCCCAATAGTGGAGGTGCACACCGTCGATGTGCTTGAGAGTTTGGAGCGAGATCACGAACGCGGCGGCGTTGGAGTTCGCGAAGTTCGCGATGACCTCGGGGGTCTCGTTGCCGAGGACTTCAACCTTCAAGACGCGAGCGCACGTTCGCGCAAGCAGGGGAGCGAGGGGGCTTTGACCGGAGATCACGAGCGGTCCGGTAGGTACTTCGTGGAAACCCGCGCGGTCCCGTGCATCGGTAACGAGGCTTCGTGCGGTGTGCGTCGATGTCATGCGAACCAATTCGACCAATGTGGCGCGCGTCAAGGTGCCGCTTACGTCGAGTGCGCAGTTGCGTTGGAAGTCGTTCAGGGCCTCTTCGGTGAGAACTCCGAAAATCCCGTCAATGCGACCCGGATCAAAGCCCAACTGCGCCAATCGCACCTGTAGATCGGCGACATCGTCGCCACGCAAATTTGGGGGACAGAGATAGAGGAGGCGGCGACCGAGGCGCCAACCGGCCTCAATCAAACACTCCCAGGTGGTGTCGTCAACCAGTCCGGAGATCGGAAGTCCACGCGAACGCTGGAACGCCTCGACGAGGGCAGCCGTGCCGCCACCGAACGTTTCTTGCGCGTCGTTGGTCGACACGTGACCGAGGGAAGCAAGTCGCTCATGCAGTTCACGTACGCGAGGACCCGTGGCACCGAGTTGGAGCAAGTCGAAGTTCGACAGCGTGGACTACAGGTTCGCGGAGATCTCTTGGAGCATGGCGCCCTTGGGCTTGGCGCCCACGAGTCGCGCCACGACCTCACCGTCCTTGAACAGCAACAGTGTCGGGATGCTCATGACTGAGAACTTGGTCGCGGTCGCGACGTTGACGTCGACATCAAGCTTGCCGATGGTGAACTTGTCGGACTGCTCGACGGCCAACTCTTCAAGAATGGGAGCGATCATCTTGCACGGACCACACCATTCGGCCCAGAAGTCGACGAGGATCGGCTTGTCCGACGCACCCACAACTTCGTCAAAGGTTGCGTCGGTCAGGGTCGTGATCTGCTCGCTCATAAGCACCTCCAAAGGTGGCGCCTTCGTGCGCCAGAGAACCACTTTAGCGAGTGGCCCCGCGTTAGTGACCCTGGGCTTCGAGCCAACGCTCGGCGTCGATCGCGGCGATACAGCCTGATCCGGCTGACGTGACGGCCTGGCGATAGACGTGGTCCTGGACGTCGCCGGCGGCGAAGAGACCGTCGATGTTCGTGAACGAACCAAGCCCGGTGCGCACGTATCCGTTCTCTTCGAGATCGACCTGTCCGATGACCAGGGTCGTATTCGGAATGTGCCCGATAGCCACGAAGACGCCCGTCACCTCGAGCACTCGATCCTCGCCGGACACGGTGTCCTGGACGGCGAGACCGGAGACTTTGTCGTCACCGAGCACCTGAGTGACTCTGGTGCTCCACGCGAAACGGATCTTCTCATTCGCGAGGGCGCGTTCTTGCATGATCTTCGATGCGCGAAGGACGTCGCGCCGCACCACAACCGTGACACTCGACGCGAATCGCGTGAGAAAGAGCGCCTCTTCCATCGCCGAGTCACCGCCGCCGACGACGGCGATGTCGTGACCGCGAAAGAAGAAGCCGTCACACGTCGCGCACGTTGAGAGTCCGTGACTGAGCAACCGCTCTTCGCCGGGCACGTTCATCATCATCGATCGCGCGCCCGTCGCGAGGATCACGGTATCGGCGGTGATGCTCGGTTCGTCGTCGTCGGTCAGCCACGCTCGAAACGGGCGCGAATCCGTGTCGAGCACTTGGACCTTGTTGACACGAAGATCGGCCCCGAAGCGCAGCGCCTGCGCGCGCATGTTCGCCATCAGCTCGGGGCCCGTGACGGCTTCGGGAAAGCCCGGATAGTTCTCGACGTCGGTCGTCAGCATCAGTTGACCGCCGGGCTGATCGGTTGTTGAAGAAGGTTCGCCTTCGATCACAATGGGATTGAGCTGCGCGCGAGCACTGTAGATGGCGGCCGTGAGCCCAGCCGGGCCCGAGCCAATTATTAAGACACGAGTGTGTTCGGGCATTACTTCCTCAGGTTGACCGGGCGACGCTTGCGCCAGACAATCAGCCCCGCGATGAGCGAGATGGCTCCGACCGAGACGTAACTGAGATACTCACGACCGGCGAAGCAGTAAACGTCAATCAAGCGGATGAATCCAATGAGGAGAGCTCCGATGAGGAAGAAGCCGGCGAAGAGGATGATCAAACCGAAGGCGAGGGCTCGACCGGCCAGCAGGATCGGTCGCAGCACCCGGTCGTGGACGACGTCCAGGACGTGGTCGAACTGAAAGAGTGCCTTGTCGACAAAGTCGCCGTCGATTGGTTTCTTCGCTTCGTTCACGCCATCAACTTACAGGTGCAGCGCGTAGCTGGGCCCCGATCGGTGGTGGCCGGGTTCCGGTTCTTCAATAATCTTGTTATCTGGACATGTATGAGGCCGACCGTTGTATTGGGATATGGCACTAGAAGGCTCCCGCTGTCGCACATTCCGCTATCGCCTTCATCCAACCAAACTTCAGTAACCGGGTCAGCCAAAAAGATTTTCGATGTCGAAGGTGCGGTCACTGTGACTTCGCCGACATCAATGCAGCACGCAACATCCTTAGGGCCGGTAGAGCCCTGCAGGCTTCGGCCTGCGATAGCTGAATCTAGGCCACTACCCCTCGATCCAACACAGTCCAATTATCCCCGGGCCGCCGTGCGTGCCCACGACCGGACCCATGTCGGTGACGATGATCGGGTTCTGCGTCGCGACGTCGGCGACCAACGCTTCCAGATTGGCCACTTCACTCGACGCGCCGTGGACGAGCGCCAGGCGTTTCAACGGCGCGTGGGACCTGACGACTTCGGCAATCGCCACCAATGCCTTGGAGCGCGTACGTTGACGACCGGCCTCGGCGACGACGCCGTCTTTCAGTTCGAGCAGCGGCTTGATAGAGAGCACTTGGCCCAGCAGTGCGCGAGCCCCACCGACGCGCCCGCCCTTGATGAGGTGTTCGAGGGTGTCGAGCATCGCGACGACGCCGACCTTGGGGACCAGGAACTCGGCGTGGGCGACGAGTTGGTCGAGGTCGGCGCCGGTCGCGGCCAGCTCGGCCACGTCGATGGCGAGCAGGCCCTGGGCCATCGACACCGCCTTAGTGTCGACCACGCGAACCGGAAGGGAGTCCGCGAGTTCCTTGAAGCCGGTGACTGCTGACTGGTTTGTTGCCGAAAGCAGCGCCGACAAGGTGAGCACGATGACGCCGTCGCAGTTGTCGGCCTTCGCCCGTTCGTAGGCGGCCTGAAAGGCGCCGGGGGATGGTGCCGCCGTCTCGGGAAGTGTCTTGCTGGCCTTGCACTTCGCCCAGAACGCTTCGGGCGAGAGGTCGACGCGATCGGTGAACTCTTCGTCACCGAAACGGATGCTGAGTGAGACGATATCGATGTCGAGGCGACGCGCGATCTCCTCGGGAACGTCACACGCACTGTCGGTTACAACGCGAATTCGAGCCATGGCCCCCCTCTGAACTAGTTCAGCCTTGCATCTTTCGCTCCCACGCGCGCAACGCGGTGCTGGAGTATCACGACGACCAGCGCGTAGGCGCCGAGCCCGGCCAGAAGTGCGAAGGAGAAGCGCGCCAGCAATCCGGCACCTCGATCCCACGTCGGCGCGGCATAGGCCAGGGCCATCACCAGTGCGGCGACGAGTGACGCGCCAAGACTTCGTCGCACGTGTCGCGACCAGATGGTTGACGCAATGGAGACATGGTGACGAGCGAGCGCACCAAGCGCCACCACGGCCGCGGCGCTGTAGGCGATCGAAACGCTGGCGGTCAAGCCGGCGAGCGAGTGGCGTCCGATAGCGACGCATAACACGATGGTCAGGACGTTCTGCAGTGCATAAAGATAGAACACCTCACGCGCGCGCTGCATCGACTGAAGTCCGCGTATGCACAACTGGAAGATTGTGAAGCCGGGCAGTCCGGCGGCGAGCACGGCGAGCACCGTTCCGACGTCCCAGCGGTGACTCGCGTTCACGTGCTTCAGCAATATCGAGACGATTGGTTGCGCGAGTACCAAGAGCACCAACGTGCACGGGATGATAATGACGAGTGACTGGCGAAGCCCGAATCGAAGGCGTTCGCTCAGCCCCTCGAAGTCAGAAGCCGTTGACATGCCCGCGAGTTGCGGTGTCAGGACACCGAGGACCGAGACGACGACGACGGCGTAAGGCATTTGCATGAACGACCAGCCGTAGGTGTAGGCGCTGACCGGACCGTCACCGCCGATGCCAAAGGCGAAGGCCAACACGATGAAGAGTGAGAGTTGATTGAGCAGCACGACGAGCAGCGTCCAGCTCCCGAGACGGCTCACCGCGCGCAGCGCGGGATCCTTCAGATTGAAACGGAGCGTGAGTCGCCAAAGGTCGCTGCGAAAGAGTGAGGGCAACAGGCAGAGGAACTGCACGGCGACGCCGAGTGTCGTTCCAATTCCCAACCACGTGAGGTCGTGCGAACCACTCAGCGTCGCGAGCATCGGCGTCGGATCGACGAGGTGGAACCAGACGAGCACGCCAATGCAGATGATGTTGTTGGCCACGGGAACCCACGCCGCGACGCCGAATCGATTGCGGATGTTGAGCAGCGACGTCGCGACGCCGATGACGCCGTAGAAGAAGATCTGCGGAACGAACCAACGAAGGAGGTCGGTTGCGACGGCGCGCTGTTGACTTAGGACCGCCACCGACGCCGTGGTGGATGAATGTCGAAATGCCGTGAAGCCGTCAATTATCCACGGTGCGCAGAACCACGCGATGAGCGACGCCGTTGCGAGGACAATGAGGGCGCCGGTGACCACGTTGGAGATTGACTTCCACGCGCGTCGTTCGCCGTCGAGCGCGAGTCGTTCAACGAAGACTGGAATGAACGTCGCGCCCGCGACGCCACCGAGCACGAGGTCGAAGAGCATGTTGGGCACGGTGTTGGCGAGGTTGAATGAATCGGCAATTGGGGTGAAGCCAAGGACCCAAGCCAGTACGAGTACTCGGAATAAGCCGGTCAGTCGCGACACCATCGTGCCGCTGGCCATGGAGACGACGCGCGAGCTGTGCGTCGAAGTGGAACTCATCGGGCGTGACGGCCCTTGGGTCGTTTTCGATACGAGCGCCTCCACCAGTAGGCGAGCACGAGTAGCGACGCGGCGGTCAAGAAGTACCCGACGATCGAGGTTCCAGCGATCCTCACCTGGATCGCCGCGCGCGCCAGGACGAGACGGTTATTCGGCGTGGTGACGATGACCTGCAGCGTCAGACTGCTGCCGGTATGGCTCGACGTCGCCACGCGCACCGACTTCGTGAGCGTGTCGAGTAAGACCGGCAAGTCGTTGCCCTTGGGAAACGTGATTTGATCGGTCAGCAAATGGACGTTCGCCATGACCGAATACGGCGCGTGGTTCGTCAAGGTAATCGGAATCGAAGTGCCGGATCCGGCGAGCGTGATGGTGCTCGCGTCGACTGAGAAGTTACCCAGCTGTCCCTTGAGGGCGTTGGCGGCGGTATCGATCGCGGACTGACGCGTACTCGGCGATCCGGTGATTTCCGACGCCTCCATGGCGACGGTGAGGTCATTGCCGATGTTGGTGGACCGAAGCGCCGGCGCGTAGGAGTTCACCTCGACCACCAGACTGCTGAGTGAGGTGATGTTATGCGACGACCACGTCGTGTCCGTGTGTGAATTGAGCATGGACCGCGTCGCCGGTGCACCGTTGGAGGCGACCAGCGAGGCGTCGAAGGAAGGAGTGAGGGTCGCGAGAGTGATGAAGGGATTGCTCGCGAAGCCGTTGAAGACGTCCTTCAGAATCGCTACGGAGGTCTGGGAGATCGGCGCGACGATGACGACGGTACGCGCGGCCGGGGCGTTGGGCGCCTCGAAGTGCAGGAACGCCAACGTGCCCAACGTGAGCGCCGCTCGCCGGCCCGCGCTGATCGACGTGTCAGCGAAGAGCGTCGAAAGAGGGCCGTCGGTGCTGAGTACGCTCAGTCCTCCCACGCCCTCGACGTGAAACGGCGCGCCCCAATTGAGCGTCGTCGATGGCGCGACCGTGAGGTCGGCTTCGGGAAGGATGACGTCGCGCACGCCCCCGCGTTTTAACGCCCTCAGGCTCTGCAGTGACAGTGCGCCGTTGAGCAACACCGGGCTGTCGACGTCGCGACTGGCCAGGCTCTTGAAGAGCGTGGCCGACAACGCCAGTTGGTGTCGTACCTCGTCGCCGAAGCCATTGACCGCGAGACCGGCGAAGTCGATATTCGCCGGCGGTGCGTCGATGGCTTCGTGGAGAGGACTGACGAACGACTGGCGAAGAGCGGCGCGAAAGAAGGTGTTCTCTGCACCCGGCTGCGCCACGGAGTCGAGGGTGCGATAGTCGGAAGTTAACGAGATCGCCGACGAGGGGTGGTGCGCGAGGAGATGGAGTACGGCGATGAAGCGTTTCGCGTGTACCCACGCACTCGGGTCCATCGTCTCGACGAGGTCAACGCGCAGTGGTTGGTCGACCGGAGTGGACTGGACGGCGAGGAGCGACCACTGCGTCGACGTCGCAGCGCCCGTCGTCACTTCGATGCGGATCGGATAGACCCCGTCGCAGCTCTGCGCCGGGCATGGGAAGTGAAGCCTCGGCGTCGGTGTACAACTGCGCCGCGCGGTCGCCGGGCGTCTCGAATAGAGGTTGACCGTGAACTTGTAGTGGCCGTGGGTCGCGCATTTGAGCGTAAATGTCCGCGTGGTACCGAGCGACTTCTGTGTCGTTCCGGTGCCGGCGACGATGGGAGCGAGTTGGGAGCGATCGATGACGCGCGGATAGATCGTCACTCGAGCGCGCGAGGGGACCGTCATGGGCGCCGTCGACAGCGTGAGTGCGAAATGGGCGGTTCCTTTGGCGGTGACGGTCGCCACCGCGTCTTGGTGGAGAAGTGTGAAGGAGGGCGTCGCCGCAGCGCGCGCGGCCGTGGGCCACGCCATCGTCGCGAGACAGAGGAGTACGACGCTGAGTGCCCGCCACCAGGTTGAAAATCGGTGGAACATGCTTTCACAGGTTATCTTCGTGCGACTACGAAGTCCGACGCCACCTATCCTCGTTCGCAGTGACTTCCTTTGATCAAGTCCACGACCGACTGAGTGATTTAGCGCGTTTGTCGAGTCCCGTGGCCCGTGCGTTCGCCGACGCGGGCTTCTCTCTCTACGCCGTCGGGGGCTCGGTGCGTGACGCAATCCTGGGTCAAGATCGCAGTGACGACTTCGAGATCGATTTCACGACGAACGCGCGCCCGGACGACATCGCAAGGTTGATGACGCCATTGTGCACGTCACTGTGGGAGCAGGGCCGGGCGTTCGGAACCATCGGGGGACTGCTCCGCGGCAGCGGCATCAAAGTGGAGATCACCACGTTCCGCTCCGAGGCGTACGTTGACCATTCGCGCAAACCGGCCGTCGAGTGGGGCGATTCGCTCGAAGCTGATCTCGGTCGACGTGATTTCACGATTAACGCCCTCGCCCTCGACGTGGTCGCCCTCGACGCCGCAACACCGGACGTGCAGACGCTTTTCGACTACTACGACGGCTTCAATGATCTGCACGAGCGGGTGCTGCGCACGCCAATCGACCCCGAGATCCTCTTCAGTGACGATCCCTTGCGGATGTTGCGCGCCGCGCGATTCGCCGCGCGATTCTCACTTCAGATCGATCCCGCGATCGAGGCCGCGACGCATAAGATGGCCGATCGATTGTCCAAGGTGTCGCCCGAGCGGATCCGCGGCGAACTGGACCTCTTGATGATGAGCGACGCGCCATCGGTCGGTCTGGATTTCATCGTGCGCACCGGTCTCGCCGAGCACTTCTTCCCGGAGCTGCCCAAGTTGCAGTTAGAACAAGATCCGATTCATCGCCATAAGGACGTGCTCGGACATACCTGGGCCGTCGTCGACAAGACGTCGCCCAGTCTGGTGCTTCGTTTGGCCGCGCTTTTCCACGACATCGGCAAGCCGGCGACGCGCGCAATCACCGAAGAGGGAGTGACCTTTCGGTTTCACGAAGTCGTGGGCGCCAAGATGACCCGTAAGCGCATGACGGCACTGCGTTACTCCCAGGAGATGATCGACGACGTCAGTGCTCTCGTCGAGTTGCACCTGCGCTTTCACACGTACAAGTTGGGCTGGTCCGACAAGGCCGTGCGGCGCTACGTGCGCGACGCCGGACCGCTGCTCGATGAGTTGAATGAACTCACGAGGTGCGACTGCACGACGCGCAACGCGCGCAAGGCCGCCTCGCTCGCTCAGCGCATGGACGAACTGGAGATTCGTATCGCCGAACTACGCAAACTCGAAGACCTCGAACGGCTTCGCCCGGCGCTCGACGGCGTGGCCGTGATGGAACTGCTCAAAATCTCGCCGAGCCCTGCGGTCGGTCGCGCGCTCGAGTTCCTCATGGAGATTCGACTCGACGTAGGCGAGATCACGCCACAAGAGGCCGCTGTTCGACTACGCGAATGGTGGGCCGAGCAGGTAAAATAGCGCCGTCGATCTCAGAGAACTGTCGTGTCGAGCGAATTCAAAGTCGAAGGGACTGATTGAGCCTGACTACGGCCAGACCGGATTCGGCGCACCGTCGGCGAACTCTTCGACCATGTTGTGCGCAATGTCGTCGTGGTACTGGATTGGCGGTGACTTCATGAAGTACGCCGACGGTCCGATGATCGGGCCCCCAATGCCGCGGTCCAGGGCGACCTTCGCGCAGCGCACGGCGTCAATGATGACGCCGGCGGAGTTGGGTGAATCCCACACTTCGAGCTTGAGTTCCACGTTGAGTGGCACGTCACCGAAGTTGCGGCCCTCCATGCGGATGTAGGCCCACTTGCGGTCGTGCAGCCACGGCACGTGGTCGCTCGGTCCGATGTGCACGTCGTCGGGGTCCATGTTGGAGATCTCAAGTTGCGACGTGACGGCCTGAGTCTTGGAGATCTTCTTGGATTCGAGGCGCTCGCGCTCGAGCATGTTCTTGAAGTCCATGTTGCCGCCGACATTCAACTGGTACGTGTGGTCCAGGGTCAGTCCGCGGTCTTCGAACAGGCGCGCCAGTACGCGGTGGATGATCGTCGCACCGAGTTGGCTCTTGATGTCGTCACCGATAATCGGCAACTTGGCGTCGGTGAACTTCTGGGCCCACACCGGGTCCGAGGCGATAAAGACCGGGATGGCGTTCACGAAGGCGACGCCCGCGTCGAGTGCGCACTGGGCGTAGAAGCGCTGGGCATCCTCGGAACCAACCGGGAGATACGAGACGAAAACCTGAGCGCGCGAGTCGCGAAGCGATCGCACGACGTCGACGGGCTCGTAGGGAGACTCTTCAATGGCGGCGCGGTAGTACTTGTTGAGTCCGTCCATGGTCGGACCCCGCTGGACGGTGACGCCCAATGTCGGAACGTCGGCGAACTTGATGGTGTTGTTCTGTCCGCCTTCGATGGCCTTGCCGAGGTCGCTGCCCACTTTGGAGGCGTCGACGTCGAACGCGGCGACGAATTCGATGTCGCTGACGTGATAGCCCCCGAGCATGACGTGCATGAGACCGGGTACGTCGTCGGCGGGATTGGCGCCCTTGTAATAGGTAACGCCCTGGATGAGTGAACTGGCGCAGTTTCCAACGCCCGCAATGGCCACGCGAATCTTCTCCATGGCTCTCCTTTCCTACTTCGCGTCGTGCGCGAAGGACTCTTGATTACTACGTTCGGTGGACAACATTGCGTCGATCCACGCGAGGTCCAACTCGACTCCCTGGGCCGCGTGCTCCATGACGCCACGCGCGTAGGGGTCGAGTTGTTCGTTCTTCGCTCCGGCGCGGACTTCGGCCAGGCGAGCAATGAGGTCACCACGGCGACGCTCGAGCAGCCCGACGCGAGAGTTCGGGTTCAGGTACTGGGCGAGGGCCATGCGCAATGAGAAGTTCTTGCCGTCATCCAGCGTGGCCGGGTCGGCGAGCATTGAGACAAAGTCGCGGCGGCCGCGCTCGGTGATTCGATAAACCTTTCGACCGCGGCGTCCGATGCCCGGCGTGGTGCGACGCGATCGCAACGAGGCTCGTTCGCCCGAGAGTGAGCCGGTCGAGAGCGAGCTGAGGCGAGTCTCGCTCGCCGTCACCGCCTCAACGCAGCCCTGACGCTCGAGTCGCGCGAGCGCCGGATAGATCGAACCGAAGGAAACATTCGCCCAAACCCCGAGTTGGTCGCGCAGTTGTGTGCGAATCTCGTAACCGTGGTGGTCGCGGGCCATGAGGAGACCCAGGATGGCAATGTCTAACACGCGAAATATAGTATCAGTTCGATATATCGAACGTACAGTGGTGTCATTTCCCAATGAAACAAAGGTGTGTAAGGTCACCCCTAATGGATAAGCGATTCCGCACGAGTACCGCGAACGGAGCGGTGGTCGAGTTTGGGCTCGTTCGTCACGCCCTTCTCGCGAAGGTCGCCGCCGGCATCATCCGCAACGAAGACGTGTGTGACGCGCACCCCGAACTACTTCGCGCCGCCAAAAATCTCGGACGCAAAACTGGTGAGACCTGTCCGGTCTGTAGTGACGTTGAACTCGTCGAAGTGACCTACGTCTTTGGCGCGAGGTTGCCCTCGGGTGGAACCTGTCCGACGTCGCGCGCCGAACTGTTGAAACTCGAGCGACGCGAAGAGCCGGTCCAGTGTTACGCCGTCGAGGTGTGCATCGGATGTTCGTTCCACCACCTCGTGCGAAAGTGGTCGGCCGGCGCTCGCCGGGCCCGCCGCGTGAATGCGGTCGAGCGTCAAGAGGTCGGCGAGTGAGCCTGAGCGCGCCGGCGATCCGGGCTCGAAAGCGGCGAAATGGTGCTGTTCCACTGGTAATGGTGACCGCGTACGACGAGCCGGGGGCCCGCTTGGCCTCCGCGGCCGGCGTGGACCTGATCCTCGTGGGGGACTCGATGGCGAACGTCGTGCTCGGCCAGGAGACCACCCTGCACATCACGATCGACGAGATGTGCCACCACGTACGCGCTGTCGCGTCCGCCAAGCCCGAGGCCCACGTCGTCGCCGACATGCCGTGGCTGAGTTACCACGTTGATCTTGGCGAGAGTGTTCGAAACGCCGCGAAGTTGATTCGTAGTGGCGCGGACAGTGTGAAGCTCGAAGGCGGTCGTGTTCGCCAGAGTGTCGTTCGCGCGCTGCTGGATGCGCAGATTCCGGTGATGGGACATCTCGGTCTCACTCCCCAGAGCGTGATGGCGTTCGGAGGCTTCAAAGTCCAGGCCAAGACAATGGAGAGCGCCAAAGTGCTGATTGAAGACGCGCAGCTCATTCAAGATGAAGGCGTCTTCGCGATCGTGATCGAGGGCGTGCCGAGCATCGTCGGCAAAAGCGTCACCGAGTCACTCGACATTCCCACCATCGGCATCGGGGCCGGCCCGGATACCGACGGCCAAGTGTTGGTCTTCCACGACCTGCTCGGACTGACCAACCGGGCACCGGCCAAGTTCGTTCGCCAGTACGCCAATCTTGGACCCGTCATCACCGACGCCCTGCGCCACTTCGCCGACGACGTGCGAAATGGTGACTTCCCGAACGAGAACGAGGCTTACCCGAACCCTGAGGGTCTACTGGACTAGCCATTTTCGGCGTCGTGGACTAGGATTGTCGTTCCCACAAGCGTGGGGAAGTGCCACATACCCTGCTCTGTTTTCCGCAGAGCCCGACCTCGTCGGACCAGAGGGAAAGGAAACCGGCCATGAGGCCCTATGAAACCATGATCGTGTTCGACACTGCCGTCGACGCCCAGACGATCCAAATCGCGCTCGACCGAGCGTTGGACACCGTACGAACTCACGGAGGAACCCCCGGCGCCATCGACCGTTGGGGCAAGCGTCCCCTGGCCTATGAGATCAACAAGCGCAAAGAGGGCTATTACGTCTTGGTGGAGTTCAGTGGTGACTCGTCGACTGTCGTCGAGCTCAACCGCATCCTGACCCTCTCGGACGAAGTCCTGCGCTACAAGATTCTTCGCCGCCATGAACGTCCGAGCGCCCGTGTCACGGCGCAGGCGTAAGTTCGGACGCTTGAGATTCCAAGGAGATAGATAATGGCCGATAACGCAATCACCGTCGTTGGGAACGTGACCCGCGACCCCGAACTGAAGTTCCTCAATAGTGGACAGGCGGCGCTGAAACTTTCCATCGCCGTCAACCGCCGTTGGCAGAACCGCCAGACCCAGGAATGGGAAGAGCGCGTCAGCTACTTCGAAATCGTGGGCTACGGCGCCATGGCGGAGAACGCCGCGAACTCACTCGTGAAGGGCTCCCGCGTCATCGTGAGCGGTCGGCTCGAGCAGCGTACCTGGGAGACCGAGAACGGCGACAAGCGTTCGATCGTCGAGATCAACGCCGACGAGATCGGACCGAGCCTGAAGTGGGCGACGGCCGTTGTCACCCGTACCCCACGCGCTGAAGGAAGCAACTTCCAGTCCAGCGACCGACCGGCCGCGGCACCGCGCACGAATGAACCCAGCAGTTACGCCTTTGATGAGGAGCCCTTCTAATGCCACGTATCAATAATCCCAAGCCGCCAAAGCGCGCCCCGAAGATCGACACCCGACGTGGTGCGAAGAAGAAGCCGTGCTCCTTCTGTCAGCACGGCGTCCACACGGTTGACTACAAGGACCTCGCGCAGTTGCGCAAGTACATCTCGGACCGCGGCAAGATTCGCGGACGAAAAGTCTCCGGCAACTGCCAACAGCACCAGCGCGACGTCACCGACGCCATCAAGACCGCTCGCGAATTGGCACTGCTGCCGTACACCCAGCGCACCGTGACCGAGCGTCGAGGTGGTCGCGGCAACCGCGACGACCGCGGTCCGCGTCCGCCGCGCGACGGTGACCGCCCGGCCGCCCCGGCCGCTGCGGAGAGCGTGAACGTGGAGGCGCCCGACGTCGAGGCCGAAGAGGTCCTCGCGTACGTCGACGCCGCTCCCATTGCGGAGGTCGAGCTCGTCGAGGAGGTCGCCGAATGAAAGTCCTTCTTCGAAACGACATCCACGGCGTTGGTCGTCGCGGCGACATTGTCGAGGTGAAGTCCGGCTACGCCCGCAACTTCTTGCTGCCCTCGGGCGCGGCGATGAAGGCGAGCACGAGCACCGAGGCCCAGGCGTCATCGATGCGTAAGTCGCGTGACCTGCGCGACGCCGCGAGTAAAGAGGCGGCTGAAGCCCAGCGCGCGGTCATCGAAGCCCAGTCCTTGAGCATCGGCGCCCGCGCGAGTGCGAACGGTCGACTGTTCGGTTCGGTGACCGAAGCCGACGTCGTCAATGCGCTGCGGACGGCGACGGGAATCTCACTTGATCGTCACGCCATCCACATGGCGGAACACCTGAAAGAAGTTGGCACTGTCACAGTGTCCGCCACGCTGTTCGAAGGTGTCGAAGCCACTTTCAACGTGGAGATCACCGCGAAGTAGTCCTCGATGTTCTGAGTTGCCCACACGCCGAGACTTCTGTCTCGGCGTGTGTTGCGTCTCGTTCATGTGACACCTCGATGTAATCATCAAGGCGGCAGTAATTAGACACAGGTATTTCCCCACGTTGTGCTTCTTGTTACAAACACACAAAACACGCGACCATTGAGGTCTTATGACGCAGATTGAATCGGAACCACGTACGCGACAAGCCCCGAACGGCGGCCGCATACCGCCAAGTGCAATCGAGGCCGAAGAGAGTTTGATCGGCGCGATGCTGCTGTCCCAAGAGGCCGTGAGCATCGCCTACGAAACCGTTCAAGCTGAGGACTTCTATCGTCCGTTGCACGGACAGATTTTCAGTTCGATCATCGCGCTCGCGAACGCGGGCGAGCCCGTTGACTACGTGACCGTGCAGGCGAAACTGCAAGAACGCGGAGCGATCGCCGTCGAATTGGCGCTGCTCTCCTCTCTCCAGATGAACACGCCGTCGGCCGCGAACGCCCGGCACTACGCCGAGCTCGTTCGCGAGAAGGCGCAGCAGCGCCGACTGATTTCGGTCGCCGGTGAGATTGTCGACGATGCCTACGTCGCCACCGAGGACGTCGTGGGTCTCATTGACGAAGCGGAACGCAAGATCAACGCCATTGGCGATGCGGGCCGAACCGACTCGGTCTCGCCGCTGCAGCGTTTGCTCCTCAGCGAAGCCGACATCCTCGAGGAACGAGGTGAGACCCGTGGCCGAATTAACGGACTCGAAACTGGCTACAAGTCGCTCGACCAGATCCTCCAAGGCCTGCAACCGAGCAGCATGACCATCGTCGGGGCGCGCCCCGGTACCGGTAAGACGGCCTTCGCCCTCGGCATCTTGATCCACGTCGGCGCGGTGGTGAAGCGCCCGGCCTTGTTCTTCTCGTTGGAGATGAGTCGGCAAGAGTTAGCCGAGAGGATCCTCGCCTCGACGGCGCGCATCGACTCGTCGAAGCTACGCACCGGCGACCTGAGCGACGCCGACTGGAACCGAGCCCATGAAGCATTCGGGTACCTGCAGTCCGCCAAGGTCTTCATTGACGACAACCCGGCCCTCACGGTCATGGACGTCCGGGCCCGGGCGCGCCGGATTCGCCAGCAGAACGGTGACCTCGGTGTCGTAATCATCGACTATCTCCAGTTGATGAGTTCACGCGGTCGAGCGGAGAACCGTCAAGTCGAAGTCTCGGAGATGAGCCGTTCACTGAAGATCTTGGCGCGTGAACTCCAGTGCCCGGTCATTGCGCTCTCGCAGCTGTCGCGAAAACTCGAAGAGCGAGCGGACAAGCGCCCGATGATGTCGGACCTTCGCGAGTCCGGATCATTGGAACAAGACGCCGACGTCGTGCTGTTCATCTTCCGCCCCGAGCAGTACGGCGAAGTCGCGAACGACAAGAAGGCCGAAGCCGAGATCATCGTCGGCAAGAACCGCAACGGCCCGACGCGCACGTCGCACCTCACCTGGCGCGGAGAGTTCGCTCGATTCGAGAACGTGGCCGAAGCTCGCGAGATTTGATCTAGTTCTTTCAATGGTTCGAGATGGACAGTCGAGTGATCGTGCGCACTACGACTTGGGCGTGCGTCGCAACTTGGAGCGAAGCACGAACGTGCGAATTATGAGTGCCGCGAAGATTCCGATATTGGTCGCTACGGCGGCTTCAAGTGGGACGAGCCGCGAATGAGTTCCCGAGAGGTAGATGCCAAGAAATGTCAGGGTGGTCGCCGCTGATATGAACGAGACGATGCGTAGACCCTTCCAAATCGGATCAGACCAGAACGACAGCGTCTTCATGCGAACTCCGTTCAATCACTGTTTCCAGACTACGTGGACCTTAATTCTGAGTTTCGTCTCCCCAACTGAAGCGCAACGTCGAAGATCGAGTTCAGCTTGATCTTCATGTTCCCTTGAAAGGTTTGACCCCGCCGCTGATATCGGCGGTTCGAGCTTCGTGGTCATCCAAATCGATCCAGAAGAACTCGGAAATGCGGCTAGTGAGTGCGGGTTCACGTCGGGCCGCCGACCTACAAAGTCAAATGTGAAGGAATCGGGGTTGTCGCCCGCAAGCAGTCCAAATGGACTTCTTCCTATCGAGAGTGTCGAAGCCGAAGACTATGGAAGTGCATGTGTCCGTGCGCGCTCTTGGGACGATGAACGAGCCCCTCGGCGAAGACCTCCCGATCGATCCGCTTCATGGTGGGTAGTCCGGGCAGAACGGCCAGCGTGACAACACCGCCGATGAGCGCGAGACCGTCACGAAGTCCTGTCACATGAATCAAGACGGTCATCGCCAAGGATCCCAAGGCCATCCCCGCGACCTCACCGGCTTCCAGAGCACCGAGTACCCTCGCCAACTTCTCGTTCGGTACCACGTGTTGCAAGACGGTTATGGCATTGACGTCGACGACGGAGTTGGCGACGCCAATCAGCCACATGGCGACCAACGCCGACCCGAGGCTGGGTAGGGCGGCGATAAGGATGAGTGGCGCAGCCCACACCATCACGCCGAGTCCGAAATTCCACGCGAGGCGGGCCCTTTCCATGAGCATGAGGGCGATGAAACCCCCGAGGAGGCCGCCGACGCCGATTGTCGACTCCATCAGACCCAAACCGGAACTCCCGATGTGTAGCAACTGCAAAGCGATCGCGACCGTAAAGACCGCCGACGCTCCCGCGACCACGCACTGCAAGATGTACAGGACGACTAGCGTGCGCACGTCGTGATTGCCGAGGATCACGCGAAAGCCCTGCTGCGCTCGGACTAAGAAGGTCTCGGCGTTGGCCTCTTCGGGTGACGTCACTCCGGTCGTGCCGCCAGCCAATTGCGGCGACCTCTCTTCCGGTGCGGGGTAACGCACCGAGATCACGAAGAGGGCTGACCACACGAAGGTCAACGCGTCAAAGGCGAAGGCTACGGGTACGTTCGCGAACGCGAGTAAAAATCCCGCCAGCGCGGGTCCGGCGAAGAATCCGACGCTTTCGATCGTGCTGGACACCACGTTGGCCCCGGCAGTCTCGTCGGGCTCACGAGCGAGTAACGGAAGGATTGACGCCTGGGCCGGGCGAAAGGCCGTTCCCGCGACGCCGACGAGGATCACCAGGAGGAAGATGTACCACTTCGAAGCGTGTAGCCCTGCGAGCACCGCCGCCGTCGTTACCAGAATGAGGCGCGTTATGTCCGAGCCCACCATCACGAACCGTCGGTCGTAGCGATCGGCGAGCGTGGAGGTGAATGGTGCGGTGATCGCAATCGCGACGTAGCGCACGACCGCCAATCCTCCCACGGCCGTTGGACCGCCGTGTCGATAGGCGAAGACAATCGCACTCAGCGCGAAGACTCCGTCGCCGATCAAGGAGCCGCCGAATGCCGAGAAGATTCTGCGCATCGCCGTATTGGCGAAGACATTGGCCATGGCCTTCTTCGATGACTGAAGCTCGTCGCTGACGATGCTCACTCGAACTCCCTACTTAGTTTCGGTTGCCATTGAAGATAGACGTGGCATCGAACCGTTCGCGAAAGATTCGAGGAAGATTTCTTGGGCAGCGAATTCGTACATTGAGCAGGACCTCGAGAGGTCCTGGATGCAACGACTTGACAAAGGTCGACCCCGGGCGCTTTGGAAGCTGGCGAAGGTGTCCCCGTGCGACGTCGGTGAAGAATTGTTCCCACCGGTCCCCAACGTGACGAACGGATGATGTCAATCCGCGGTGATTAAGAGCGCGTGGCCAGAGCCTCGAAGTGCTCGTACAGCCGGGGCTCTCCAGTGCGCTGACGTTGGTACTTCGCGTGAGCCTCGGTTTGGCGCCACATGCCGTCAATCCAGAAGAGATCCGAAAGGAGGTCCCAGTCGAGCACGTTGTGCTTGACGAGTGAACCGACCGTCTCACCAAAGTTCAATACCTTGCGGACTGACTCGTTATCCGCCGCACCGTCGCTGGCGTCAAAGCCGTCGGCGAAGATCTCCTTCATCGCGTCGTCAATGCCCAACTCCGTGCCCCATCGCGACAACTGGATCACGATTAATGCGTCCTCATGCTTGGCCATGATGCCCCTTTGCCCTAGTGAACGTCGACCGAGTCTGGGCTCGGGCTGTCGACAGATTAGTTGATTGATCTGAGGCGTGCTGGAAGAAGTATCGCGGCGCGCTGGTTGACTTTTGGCGCGAGGTTCAGCTATTTCGGTTGCATTCGAATACCGGCGTCCAGGCGGATTGACTCGGCGTTCATGTAGCTGTTGGCGAGTAGTTCGGCGGCGAGGGTGGCGAATTCCGAGGCGTAACCGAGACGCTTTGGGAAGAGCACGCCCGCGCCCAGTCGGGCCTTGAACTCGTCGGACTGCGGACCCGTGCCGTAAATCGGCGTGTCGATGAGCCCCGGCAAGATGCAGTTCGCTCGCACGCCAATGACCGCCAGGTCACGGGCCAACGGCAAGGTGAGTCCGACGACGCCGCCCTTGGAGGAGGAGTAGGCGACCTGCCCGATCTGACCGTCCTCGGCGGCGACTGACGCGGTGTTGACGATCGCGCCACGCATGTCGTCGACGTCGGGCGTGTTCGCGCTCATGGCGGTGGCGGCGAGGCGACAGACGTTGAACGTGCCGATCAAATTGATCTCTATGACCTTGCGATAGAGATCGAGGTCGTGGGCCGAGGCGTACTCACCGTCCTTGCCGACGGTGCGTGTCGCCCAGCCGATGCCGGCGCAGTTCACGGCGCTCCAAAGCGGGGCCATGGCCTTCGCGGCTTCGATGGCCTCGATGACCTGCTCGGTGTTGGTCACGTCGCAGTGCACGTAGGCGCCGCCGATCTCTTGGGCGAGCGTTGCGCCACGTTCATCGTTGAGGTCGGCGAGGACGACTTTGACGCCACGTGCACTTAGCTCGCGCGCCGACGCCTCACCGAGTCCCGAGGCACCGCCGGTTACGACGGCCGAAGTGTTGTTGAGTTCCATGGTTGCTCCTGATGTCTGCCAGCGCCCGTGGCTGAACCGATTAGAAGTCAAGCAGAGATTTCGATGGGGCCGTTATGGTCGCGATTCGCTAAGACTTGACGTGAACCGTGGGCGCCCGGCGTAGCGTTGTGGGATGCCGTCGGTCTATGAGTACTCCAAAGAAGAGCTGTCCGAGCTCTTGGTGGACGAACCCCGTTACCGCGTCGACCAGGTTTGGCACGGGCTGTGGAACGAGGGCCACGCACTGGAGGGAATCACCACGATTCCCAAGACCCTGCGTGCTCAGTTGGCGCAACGATTCCCACCGAGCCTCGAAGTCGCCAACGACGTCGCGAGCGACCTCGGGGCCACGCGCAAATGGGTCTTTCGCCTGTTAGACGGCGCCACGATCGAGACCGTCCTCATGGCCTACGAGGACCGCGTCACGGTGTGCGTCTCGTCCCAGGCCGGTTGCGCCATGGGTTGCACGTTCTGTGCCACGGGTCAAGCCGGTTTCACGAGGCACCTCTGGGCGGGCGAGGTCCTCGAGCAGGTGATGTTCGCGGCTCGCGCCGCTGCGCCGCGTCGACTGTCGAACGTGGTCTTCATGGGTATGGGCGAGCCGTTGGCGAACTATCTGGTGACGATGGACGTCGTGCAGCGACTGCACGAGTACCGCGGGCTGTCGGCTCGTCACATCACGGTGTCGACGGTGGGCGTGGCGCCCGCGATCGAGCGTATGGCGAAGACGGGCTTCCCGCTCACGCTCGCGGTCAGTCTTCACTCCGCGAACAACGAGTCACGCAGCCAATTGGTGCCGCTCAATCGCCGCTATCCCCTCGAACGTCTCCACGAGGCCTGCCTGTTTTGGATGAATACGACCGGGCGTCGCCTCAGTTTCGAGTGGGCGCTCATCGACGGCGTCAACGATCGCGACAGCGACATTGAAGAGTTGGCGCGCTACGCGTCGTCACTTCGCGCTCACGTCAATCTGATACCACTCAACCCGACGCCGGGTTACTTGGTGCGTGGTTCCTCGGGCCAGCGGGTCCACGACTTTCGCGAAGGTCTCATCGCGCTGGGTGTCAACGCGACGGTGCGCAATACGCGTGGTCGATCCATTGACGCGGCCTGCGGACAACTCGCCGCCGTCACCAACGCGCGACATAAATCAATTCCCGTGCGCTCGGGCTAGATCACCTCTCGATTCCAAAACGTCGGACGCCAGCGCATCAATACGAGCACGCCGACGATGCAGGCAATGCCGCCGGACACGATCGAGAACTCCGTCGAGGTGAAGTTCGCGACGACACCGGACTCCACGTCCCCGAGGCGTGGCCCGCCGGTGACGACGGCCATTTGGATCGAAGAGACCCGACTCCGGAACTCGTCGGTGATCGCGTTCTGCAAGATGGTGTTGCGCAGCACCGTCGATATGACGTCCATCGCGCCAGCAACGCCGAGACAGATGAGTCCCACGACAACGACGTGAACGAGTCCGAAGAGCGCCATCGACGCGCCCCAGCTCATGACGACCAGCGCGACCAAACGACCCTGGCGACGAACGCGCGCGATCCATCCGGTGACGACGGCCATGAGCAGCGCCCCGGCGCCGGGAGCGGCGTAGAGGAGTCCCAGCGTTCTCGGTCCGCCGTGATACAGCGTGAGGGCCACGGCCGGAAAGAGCGCTCGCGGAAGCCCGAAGACCATGGCGTTGAGGTCGACGAGGTAGACCGCCTGGACGACCGCGTGGGAGCGAACGTAGCGAAAACCGTCGCCGATGGCGCGAAACATCGCGGTGCCGGCGTGCTCGGCGGCGGCCGGCATTGGTGAAAGTGGGAACGTCAGGATCGTCAAGACGCCAAAGGTGATCGCGTCGATGGCGTAACAGGCGTACAGGCCCACACTCGCGATCAGCACGCCGGCGATGGCCGGTCCGATGACGACTGCCGCGTTCATCGCCACTTGATTGAGCGAATACGCGGCGACGAGTTGTTCCGGCACGACAAGTTTGGGAATCGCGGCGGTGCGAAGCGGACCCGAAAATCCTGCGAATCCGGCCGAGAACGCGGCGAGTAACAAGAGCACCACCAGGTGCTGGTCGTGGACGTGGGCGTTGATCGCCAGACCGGCGCTCGTCAGTCCCAAGACGGCCGCGCTGATGAGCATGAGTACGCGTTTGTCGAGGCGGTCACCCATTGCGCCGCCCCAGAGCGCGCCGGTGATGAGGAAGGGCAACTGAATCAGACTCGCGAGGCCGACCCAGAGACTGGAGTGCGTCTGGGAATAGACCTGAAACGGTACGGCGACGATCGTCAAATTACTGCCGAGTAGCGAGATCATCTGGCCGGAGTAGAGAAATCGGAACTCGCGGTTCGTGCGCAGCGGACTTATGTCGACGAAGAGCCGGGGCACCCAATGATCGTACGGGGATAGTGTGATTCCGGGGGTAGTGCCGTAAGGAGTGTCGATGATCGACGAAGAACTAGTTCAATTATTGACGCCCGAAGGCGAGCGCGTTGAGAACACTGAGTACGAGTCAACGCTGAACGGCGACGAGATCTTCGGCTTCTATCGTGACATGGTGATTATCCGTCGACTGTGCAACGAATCGACCTCACTGCAACGCCAAGGTCAGCTCGCGCTCTGGGCGCCGATCCAGGGCCAAGAGGCCGCGCAAATAGGCGCGGGCCGGGCTCTTTCCCCAATGGACTTCACGTTCCCGACCTACCGCGAACACGGCATCGCCTGGTGTCGCGGCGTGCCGCCAGAGAACATGCTCCGACTCTTTCGTGCCGTAAGTAATGGCGGCTGGGACCCGCAGAAGTACCGTCACTCCGTGCCGACGGTCGTGCTCGGGAGCCAGACCCTGCACGCCGTGGGTTACGCCATGGGCATTCAGCGCGACGGTGCCGAAGAGGCGGCGATGGCCTTCTTTGGTGACGGCGCCTCGAGCCAGGGCGACGTCTTAGAGGCCTTCGTCTGGGCCGCCTCGTTCAACGCCCCGGTCGTGTTCTTCTGTCAGAACAACCAGTGGGGCATCTCGACGCCATCTTCGGTCCAGTCCAAGATTCCGCTCTATCACCGCGCGCACGGATTCGGCTTTCCCGGGGTACGCGTTGACGGCAACGACGTGCTCGCGGTCTACGAAGTCACCAAGCGCGCCTTGGACTCGGCGCGCGTCGGCGGTGGCCCGACCTTGATCGAGGCCTACACCTACCGAATCGGCGCGCACACGACGTCCGACGACCCGACCAGGTACCGAATCGACGCCGAGGTCGAGGTGTGGAAGCACCGTGACCCCGTCGAGCGTGTGAAGGCGCTGTTGGTACGCGAGTACAAGGTGAAGAACGCCGACTTCGACGACGTCGCCGCGGAGGCCGATGTCATGGCCCTCAAGTTGCGCGAGGACGTGCTCGCGATGAGTCGCCCCGACCCGATCACCATGTTCGACAACGCCTACGCGGCGCCACACCCGCTGATTGAAGAGGGTCGTCGAGAGATGATCGATCTCGGTATCTCCGGGGGTGAGTTGTAATGACGACGACCACGATGACTATGGCCAAGGCCCTCAACGAGGGTCTACGTCGCGCCCTGGATAAGAACCCCAAGGTTCTCTTGATGGGTGAGGACATCGGTCGACTCGGCGGTGTCTTTCGAATCACCGACGGCCTGCAGAAGGACTTCGGGGAAGACCGCGTCATCGACTCGCCATTGGCCGAGTCGGCGATCGTCGGCACCGCGGTCGGCCTCGCGATTCGCGGCTACCGCGCGGTCTGTGAGATTCAATTCGACGGCTTCGTGTATCCGGCGTTCGACCAGATCGTCTCCCAGGTCGCCAAGCTCCACAAGCGCTCGGAGGGCGCGTACAAGATGGCGATGGTCATCCGCATACCGTTCCAGGGCGGCATTGGCGCGATCGAACACCACTCGGAGAGCCCCGAGCCCTACTTCGCACAGACCGCGGGGCTACGCGTCGTGTCGTGTTCGACGCCGAACGACGCCTACTGGATGATCCAACAGTCGATTGAAAGCGATGACCCGATCATCTTCTGTGAGCCCAAGAGTCGCTACTGGGAAAAGGGCGAGGTCGATCTCGAGTCGCCGCCCCTCGGGCTATTCGACGCGGTCGTGCGTCGTGAGGGAACTGACGTCACGCTCATTGGTTACGGCGCGTCGATGAAGACCGCACTTCGTGCAGCCGAGACGGCCGCCGTTGAAGGGACGTCGATCGAAGTCATCGACGCGCGGTCCATCGCGCCACTCGATATCGAAGTGATGGCGAAGTCCCTCGAGAAGACTGGCCGCGTCGTCGTGGTCCAGGAATCGCCGCATACTGCGTCGATCGGATCTGAGATTATCTCAGAGTTGACGCAACGCTGCTTCTACTCCTTGAAGGCGCCCGGCCTTCGCGTGAGCGGCTATCACGTGCCGTACCCACCGACGCGAATCGAAGAGGACTACCGACCAACGGTCGATCGAATCCTCGACGCCGTCGACCGAGTGATGGGATTCGAGAGTTGAGCGAAGAGATATTCCTTCTACCCGACGTCGGTGAAGGTTTGACCGAAGCCGAGATCGTGACCTGGAAGGTCAAGGTGGGCGACGTCGTCGTCTTGAACCAACCGCTGGTTGACATCGAGACCGCCAAGGCCACGGTGGAGCTGCCGAGTCCCTACGCGGGAACCGTGGTGACCCTTCACGGCAACGTCGGTGACGTCCTGGAAGTCCACACGCCGCTGATCACGTTCGAGGTGGGCGGTAGTGGCAGTACCGCGGCCGCCGCAGTGGCCGCGCCCGCCGAACCGAGCGAATCAGTTCCGGCGAAAGAGGCGTCTGACAAGCAGCAGGGATCGGTCGGCGAAGGCCGCGAAGCCGTTCTCATCGGCTACGGCGTCGCCAACGAAGACGCGATCGTCACGCGCAAGCACCGACGCCAAAGTGGTTCGCCGGCGAGCGCAGTCGCGCCGGTCGCCGCAGCGCCCGTCGTCCCCACATCCGCGGTCGCGACACTGCCGTCGCTCGCCCCGCGTTCCACGCCCCCCGTTCGCCTTTACGCGAAACAACACGGGGTCGACATCTCGTCACTGAGCGGCACCGGACGCGACGGGCTCATTACGCGCGACGACGTCGAGCAGGCGCTCAGCGGCGTACCGGGTACGCCGACCCCTCGCGTGAGTGCGCCCATCACCGGACCGAACACGACGTCACGCTTCGTCGGTCGTGAACTGGAGTCATGGTCGATCGGTCCCAAGGAGGAGCGCATTCCGGTCAAGGGTGTGCTTCGCTCGATGGCCGAGGCGATGGTGCAGAGCGCGTTTACGCAGCCTCGCGCCGCGGTGTGGGTTCGCGTCGACGCCACACGCACGATGGACCTCGTGGCTTCGCTCAAGCAACAGCCAAATCTGTCCGGTGTCCGTCTCTCGCCACTCACGATCATCGCGCTCGCGGTGTGCGACGCGGCTCGACACTTCCCGGGTATCAACTCCAGTTTCGATAGCACCGCGAACGAAGTGATCGTGCGGCGCAGTGTCAATCTTGGAATTGCGGCTGATACGCCGCGAGGACTGATTGTGCCGAACATCAAGGGCGCCGACCAGCTCGACCTCGTGGGTATGGCTTCGGCGATGAGCGTGCTCGTCGACAAGGCCCGCCAGGGGACGACCACGCCGAATGAGATGATTGGTACGACGTTGAGCATCACCAACGTCGGCCCCTTCGGCGTTGACGCCGCCATTCCGATTCTGCCGCCCGGCACCGGAGCGATTCTCGCGGTAGGTCAGATCGCCAAGGCGCCGTGGGTTGTGAACGACGAGGTCGTGGTTCGTCAAGTCGTCGAGTTGGCGATGGCCTTCGATCACCGCCAGGTCGATGGCGCGATGGCCTCGGCGGTGCTGGCCCACATCGGTCGCTTCTTGCACGACCCGGCCGCGGCAATAATCGCGGGCTAGGCCTTCAGCACGCGCAGCGCGTCAAGCGATTTGTCGGCGTGTGTGTTCATGCTCAACTCACTGTTGATGATCTCGGCGATACGGCGATCTTGGCCAATGACGAATGTCGTGCGCTTCACCTTCAACAAGCCGAGCGAGCGCTTGACGCCGTAGAGCTTGGCGACGTCGCCGCGTACGTCGGCCAGCAACGGATAGTCGAGGTCATTCTTCGAAGTGAATTCCGCCTGCTTCGCAACACTGTCCATGGAGATACCGAGTCGCTGAGCGCCCAACGCCGCGAACTCCGAGGCCAGGTCGCGGAAGTGGCACGACTCTTTGGTGCAGCCCTTGGTCATCGCGGCGGGGTAAAAGAAAAGAACGACTGGACCGTTCAACAACATCGTCGAAAGTGTTCGCTCGTCACCGTTCTGGTCTTTGAGTGTGAAGTCGGGGGCGCGATCACCTTGTTGCATGAAGGCAAGGTTAGGGGTCGAGCCGGAAGCCCACTCCACGAATGGTGATGAGGTGACGGGGAGTGGCGGGGTCGTTCTCGATCTTCTGGCGCAGTCGTTTGACGTGCGTGTCCAGGGTGCGGGTGTCCGAGAGTTCGAGGCCCCACCACAACGTGTCGAGGCAGACTTCGCGCGTCACGACCTGTCCCAGCCGCGACGCAAAAAGAGCTAACAGGTCAAACTCCTTGCGACTCAGTTCGATCTCTTCGCCGCGACGGATGACCGTTCGTCGAACGAAGTCGATGCGAAGATCGCCGAAGGTCACGATCTCGTCCTCGGTGTTCGTGAGTGGTCGGCGCAACACCGCGCGAATACGCGCGATCAGTTCGCGCAAGCGAAAGGGCTTGGTGACGTAGTCAGCGGCGCCGATCTCGAGCCCGAGCACGACGTCGACTTCACTGGAGCGAGCGGTCACCATGATGACCGGCGTGCGTGTCGAGTCGTAGAGCTCGCGGCAGTAGTCGATGCCCGAACCGTCGGGCAGCATGATGTCCAACAACACGAGGTCCGGCTTGGCCGAGATCATGAGTTGACGCGCTTGGGCAATAGTCGTCGCGCCGATGACCACGTAACCTTCGACCGTGAGTCCGATGTTCAGGGCGTCCTGATAACTCTCTTCGTCCTCGACGACGAGAATCACACTTCGGTTTTCGACGTCAGTCACGGTCACGTCGAACTCCGAGCGATTCATGGCGAGTAGCGGCACGACTCGATGTCAAAGGGGGATTTGGAGATCGCCGACGTGCCACGTCTCTCAAGGTATGTAGGTTGGGTTACCGCAACGTGAAGCGCGTGCTATCACGAGGTGTTCATCGGATGAAACATTTTCGACGGCCGTCGCCGATTGGCTCTGGTTGGTCGAAACGTAGTGATTGACTCTAGAAACGATTCAACGATCGGAGATGACGATGCAGAGCGCTTCAGTGAAAATCGGTCGTGACGAGCACGTCTGGTCGTTCGACGCCGGTCGCCAACCCGTCGTGACGGTCGACCCGGGCACGATCATTGAAATCGAGACGTGGGACTGTTTCACCGGACAGGTGCAGAGCGAAGAGGACACGCTCGAGAAACTCGATCTCGCCCGCGTGAACAGCGCGACGGGTCCGATTGGCGTACGCGGGGCCGAACCGGGGGACACGTTGTCGGTGACGCTGCTCGACATCCGTCCCAACGAACAAGGTGCCGCGATGTGTATCCCCGAATGGGGACAGTTGATCGACACGGTGCACTCACCGACGACGCGGATATTCAAAGTCGTCGACGGCACGGTCACGATGAACGACCGAGTCTCGTTTCCCGCCCGCCCGATGTTCGGGGTCGTCGGGGTCTCACCGGAGTCCGGCGACGTCTCGACGTTCTTTGCTGATCGCCACGGTGGCAACATGGACGACCACGTGAACGGGATCGGCGCGACGATTCACTTGCCGGTGTTCCAGAGCGGCGCGCAGCTCGCCATCGGTGACATGCACGCCTCGATGGGTGACGGCGAGATCTCCGGGACCGGCGTGGAGATCGGTGGGTTTGGCGTCATCAAAGTCGACGTCATCAAGGGCAAGAGCGGTGGCTGGCCGATCACCGAGACGGCCGATGCGTTCTACACGCACGGGACGTCGGTCGGGGACCTGGATGAAGCTCTTCGCCACGCCTGCGAAGAGGCGTCCAAGTTATTGGTCGACGAGTGGGGCTTCTCGCGCGAAGACGCTTTTATGTTTCTTTCGGTCGCCGGTGACCTCGGCATCGCGCAGTACTGTCATCCGTCGCCGGGCAGCGTGATCGCTCGAATGAGAGTGCCGAAGTTGGCGTCGAACCCGCACCCTTTTCGACGGTGATCAACTCGTGGTGACGGTGAATCCTTCGTAGTTGGTGAGCGTCTTCAAGTAACTCCCGGTCGCGGTGCACGGTCCCGTGGCGTGACAGATCAGGCCGTAGACGCCGCCGTCGACACCAACCGTATTGTTGGCGGTCGGTAGCGTGATCCTCTGGCCGGCTTCCCATCGACCTTGGACTTCATTGACGATCAGCGCCTGATACTTGCTCGAGCTATCCAGGTACGCGGCACCGGCGCTGCAGTTGCCCGCGGAGCGACACGACACCGCAACGACACCACCATTCTTGCCAGCCATCGCCGCTCCCGCGGGCAGCACCATCTCGGTCGCGGGCTCCCAAGTGCCCTTCACCTCGTTGATGAAGAATCCCTCGTAGCTGCTCGTGCCCACCAGGTACTGACCGCCGGCACTGCAGTTGCCGATTGATGGGCACGTCAGTCCGCCGTAACCGTAGAAGAACGCGTGCGAATTGGCCGCGGCACCACTGGGCATCACCATGGCGAGCGCTCTGGCCCATACGGCGTGCGTTTCGTTCACGCTCATGGCCTCGACGTCACCGTCGACGTCGGTGTAGGTGCCGATGGCGGTGCAGTTGTTCGTCGAGACACAGGTCACCTCGCTCAGCATCGCGCTCGGGTAGGCACTGGCGTTGCCCGGCAGGACGGCGGCGGCGGCGTCCTTCCACGTGCCGCGGGCTTCGGTGATGATCAGGCCCTCGGTGGCGTTGTCTCGGCTGATGTACGAGCCGACGGCAACGCAATTGCCGGCGTGGGTGCAGGCCACTTGATTGATATCGACGTAGGGGTCCACGTTGGCATCGGTGGGGAGGACTATTTTTCGCGCCCGCCCCCACACGCCACGTACTTCATTGATCTCGAGACCTTGCGCGTAGCCCGTCGGCGAAGTGTTGTCGCTGTAGCTGCCAATTGCGCTGCAGTTACCGGTCGACCAACACTCGACCGAGTGAATCTGGCTGTTCTGGACGCTCGAACCTGCGCCCGAAGGCAGCTTCACTTCTTGGGCCCTCGTCCAACGCCCGCGAATCTCAGTGGCGACGAAACTCTGTCCGTTACGGTGCGTGTCTTCGAAACTGCCGACCGCGGCGCAGTTCCCGGCCGTCGCGCACGACAGCGAGTTGATGGTGAGTGCGGGATCGGCGCGGGCCTGTGATGGAGGGAGCAACCTCGTCGGGGCTTTCCAGACCCCTCTCACTTCACTGAGCAGGAGACCCTGGACGCTTCCCGATCTGTCGCTGTAGGAGCCGCCGGCGCTGCAATTTCCAGATGAAGGACATGAAAGTGCGGGCAAGAATCCGTTGGGCAGCCCCGTCGCTCCCGAAGGCAACCGGACGACTTTTGCGCTGTGCCACTGAGGGGCGCTCGGCGTCGCCGCGGCCGGAAGCGAAATAAGCAGGAGGCTGAGCGGCGCCACGAGGAGAGCGGTGCGTCTGAAATTCAAGGGCGAGACTCCACTGTCTAGGTCCTGGTCGAGTCGCGATTCGGTTGGTGGCCCGAACACCGCGGGCGTTCGACCACGAGTTGAGTTCAGTATAAATAGGCTTCGGCGCATGGGGCCTCCATGACGGTCCCTACAACAGTGCTCTATCCAATTCTTAAAGGTCGGTCACTATAAGTGAGATTGAACACGCATCCTAGAGACGTGACGCGTTCACGAGGAAGAACAAGGTCGAGGAGTCATCATGGACAAGCGAATACTGGGTTCAAGTATGGAAGTGTCCGCAGTCGGACTTGGGTGCATGGGAGTGAGACACCATCGTGGGAATACCGCCAGTGCGGTCGAGACGATCGCCCTGATTCGTTCGGCAGTTGACCGACCACGTGATCGTGGCGACGAAGTTTGGACTCACCGATGAAGATGGAAATTCGACGTGGTCGAGTCGACCTGAACTCATTCGCTCCACCTTTGAGAGTTCACTCACGCGTCTGGGTGTCGAGACCATCGACCTACTCTTTCAGCATCGCGTTGATCCGAACACGCCGATCGAAGATGTCGCCGGCACGGTGAAGGATTTAATCGCGGAGGGCAAAGTACGGCACTTTGGGCTCAGTGAAGCCAGTGCGCAAACGATCCGTCGAGCACATTCCGTGCTGCGAGTGGCGGCGGTCCAAAGTGAGTATTCATTGTGGTTTCGCGCGCCCGAGCAGGACGTGCTTCGCGCGTGTGAACAACTCGGTATCGGGTTCGTTGCCTACGGTCCCTTGGGTCGAGGTTCCTTGACCGAAAGCATCAATGAGACAACGACATTTGAAGATTCCGACAGTCGCCGCGGATCGCCGCAGTTCACGGTTGAAGCTCGAAGAGCAAATCAGTCGATGGTCGAACTCTTGAAGTCGGTTGCCGACGAAAAAGGTGCCACGCCGGCTCAGATTGCGCTGTCGTGGTTGTTGGCGCAGCGAACTTGGATTGCGCCAATTCCTGGAACAACGAAGAAGCACCGCCTCGCAGAGAACGTGGCTGCGGCCAGCATCAACCTTTCTGATGTCGAGGTCGCCGAACTTCGTCGAGCGGCGACCGAAATCGATGTTGTCGGGCAAAGATATTCCGAATCACCGGAACGGATGACGGATCTGTAATTTCCCTACATCTGCGTCGGCATTTGCGCCGCTCTGCGACGCTGAGCAATCCCTCTCCAGACGTTCACCGAGACTTCACCTTCAGTTAACCCTGGCTTGGTGGCGCGTTCAATCTGGTTTGGAATGATGGTGAGCGAAGAGTATGACGTCGAAGAGGATGCCAATGACAGATGTGAAAGCGACTGGATGGTCCGAGGGACCGTCGCGATTCGACATCGGTGGCGAGGTCGCCTCTCCGCTCTTGCCCGCATCGTCGACCGCTGCTCTGACGGTGAGCCAGTTACTTGACGAGGCGCCGACCAGCCGATTCCACCGCCGCACGGTACTCATCTCGGGCATGGGATTCTTCACTGACGCCTACGACCTGTTCGTCATCGGCACCGTCGCCGCCCTCGTCAAGATCCAATGGAATCTCTCGACAACGCAGACCAGTTGGGTCACCGGCGCGGCCATTCTCGGAGCCTTCGTCGGAGCCTTCGTCTTCGGCAGGCTGGCGGACATTTTTGGTCGCAAGGTCGTCTACACCACGGTGGCCGCGATCATGATCTTCGGCGCCATCGCGTCGGCCCTCGCTCCCAGCTTCCTCTTTTTGGTATTCGCGCGCCTGATACTCGGTCTGGGCATCGGGGGCGATTACCCAGTATCGGCGGTATTGATGAGTGAGTACTCCAACCGCGCCGCTCGCGGGCGACTGGTGGGCATGGTGTTCTCGATGCAGGCCTTGGGTCTCATCGTCGGTCCGCTCGTCGGGATCGTGCTGCTTTCTTCGGGTGTTAGCGACCCGTTAGCGTGGCGAATCCTGCTCGGTCTCGGTGCACTGCCGGCCGCGGCGGTAATTTATTTCCGGACCAAGATGCCCGAATCACCCCGGTACCGGGCACTCGTCCAGGGCCGAGCCGATCAGGCGGCGAAGGAACTACACCATTTCGCCGATGGAGCGCTCGACGCGACCTCGGTGTCCGATGACGGCAAGCATCTCATGGGGCTTCGCCAGTTCCTGGCCAACCCACGCATGCTCCTCATGCTCGTCGGGACCGCGGGCTGCTGGTTCCTGTTCGATTACGCGTACTACGGCAACACGCTGTCGCTTCCGAGCATCCTCACTGAAGTGTCGCCCACCGCGACCATCGAGATGAAACTCTTTCTAACGCTGGCGCTGTTCGTCGTCTTCGCTCTGCCGGGCTACGCGCTAGCGGTGTGGAAGATGGACAAGATCGGTCATCGTCGACTGCAGTTCATCGGCTTTGGTGTCATGGCGGGATGCTTCGTCCTCCTCGGTGCCGTGCCGACGCTGACGACGACCGTCGCACCGTTCATCGCGATCTTCGGCGTCAGTTACCTATTCACGGAGTTCGGACCGAACATGACGACGTTTGTCCTTCCCTCTGAGGTGTTCCCTGTGAACATGCGCACCACGGGACACGGCGTGGCCGCCGGAGTGGGAAAACTCGGTGCGTTCGTCGGGGTGTTCCTGGTGCCCCAACTCGCCAACCACATCGGACTCAGAGGACTGCTCTACGTCGCCGGTGGTGCTGCAGTACTGGGTTTCTTGCTCACCAACGTCCTGCCCGAGACGACGGGGCGATCACTCGAAGAGATCTCTGGTGAGAGCGACCTACCAACCCCGGCGCCTACTCCGGCGCAAGTTCCTTAGTCCTTCGAGCGCGCCGTCGCTAGAACGGCCGGTTTGCTTCCCAGCCGTCGTCGATTCCTTTGCACTTGATGCAGAGAGTTCGGAAATATCCTTGGCCCGGTGCACCAGTTCCCTTCTTCTGGATCTCCTGGCCGATGGAACATTCGGACTGGTTGTGAAAGACGAGTTCGTCCACGTCCTCAATGCCCGTGGTGTGAAACTCTGTCACCTTGGTCATCGAAACCCCCTTGGGCGCGAACGTTTCCGGCGCCAGTCGGAGCGTATCGGACTGACAAAGTAGCCACATGGTTCGATGATGCTTGAACGAAAACATGACGAATTGAACTTTTTTCACAACGTGAAACACAGAAAACCTACCCAATTGACAGAAATACTCGATGCTTTCAGACGTCCTGTGATTTATTCACATATCATTGCCCGATGAATTCCAGGGACCGCCGTACGACGATTGCCGAAAGACTCAAAGTCAACCGAGAGGCGTCGATCGCCGAACTGGCATTTGCCTTCGGCACGTCGGAGATGACCATTCGCCGCGACCTGGAGTTGCTCGAAGTCGAAGGACTCGCTCGACGCATCCGTGGTGGGGCGATCTCGACCCAGGGTCGTTCCTACGAGCCGCCGATATTGCAACGAGGGACGTTCCGCTCGGAAGCGAAAAAACGAATCGGGGCGGTCGCCGCCGGACTTCTCCATCCGGACGAGACAGTGATACTTGACGTGGGAACGACCACTCTCGAGATGGCCAAGGCGATCTCCCCGGACCTTTCCTTGAGCGTCATCACCAGTTCACTGCTTATCGCCTCGGAGATGGATCGCAGGCCCAAGGTTCGCACGATCGTCACCGGGGGCGTCCTGCGAAGTGGCGAGATGAGTTTGGTCGGCTCGAGGGCTGAGGCTTCCTATCGTGATTTGAACTGCGACACGCTGTTTCTCGGGGTCGCCGGCGTCGATATGGAGAAGGGTCTGAGCGAATACAACATGGATGACGCCATGGTCAAGCAGTCCGCGCTGCTCGCCGCGCGACGCGTCGTCGTACTGGCCGACGCGTCCAAGATCGGTCACGTGGCCTTCGTCAGCGTCGCGGCGCTCAAGGTTGCCGACCTTTTGGTGACCGATGCGTCGCCGGACGGGGACATCATTCGCGCCATTAAGGACGAGGGCGTGGAGGTCCTGCACGTCGAGCCCTACAAGAAGGAGAGTTCAACGTGAGCCGATTCATCACAATCTCTCCTACCGTGTCCAGGGCGCTCACCGCGAGTGACGGCGCCGAGTTCGTCACCGGTGAGGCGATATCCGTGAGCGGGGGAGGGTCGTCATCTTGATGTTCATTCCGATTCTCATCGCGGCGCGACTTACCGGCACGGAGAACGTCACGGGACGTGTCGCGACGGGCCGCCAGGCGAAGTGAAGTCCCTTCGACCGTAGGTGCTGATTTCGTCCACTTTGTTAACCGGGTGTTCACAAGCGCGCTCGGTTCTCGGACCAGAAATCTGTCAAAACCGGTAGGTTGGGTTCGTAAGTCAGACGGGCTGCCAGCTCATCAGAGGCGCCGAGACCGGGTTCGACGATTGTTCGAATCGCCGACCTGATTCGTTGCCTCCGGCGGCTGATCGCCTCTCGCGGTTATGGCTTCGGAGAGCGTGAAGTGCATTGATGTGGGTGAGTTGACGACGGTGCAACCGATTCGTAGATGAGAGGAGACCAGTGACACGATTCCGATTTTTGCCAAGTATTTCGGATGACCGACAGGACGTTGACATTCATTCGAGCGAGGGAGATGCGCGTGTTTGAAGGCAAACCCATGAACGACCACCAGACGCGCACGTACGCGATGGTCTCGACGTACCCACCAACGCAATGCGGAATTGCGACGTTCGCCGCGGCGCTCTCCGGCGGGCTCTACGAGTACGGCGACGACGTGGGAATTGTGCGCGTCGGTGCCGACGGTGAAGCGCCGGCCAAGATCGTGATCGCCGAGTTGAACAACCGAGACGGACTCGAGATGATCGACGCCATGGACGCGCTCAATCGAGCCGACGTCGTCATCGTCCAGCACGAGTACGGGATCTACGACGGACCCGATGGTGATTCGATCGTCGAGGTCTTAGAAGGAATTGAACGGCCGACGATCGTCGTGGCCCACACGGTGTTGGAGCACTCGACCCCCCACCAACGATCGGTTCTCGAAGCGGTCGTGCGCGCGGCCGACGCTGTCGTGGTGATGACCGAAGCCGGGCGCGTCCGACTCTGTTCCAACTTCGACGTGGACGCGCGAAAGATCTCGGTCATCCCACACGGGGCGGCCGTGTCGAGCGCGGTTCGCCTCGAAGACTCCAAGGAGCGTCCGAGGCTGCTCACGTGGGGACTGCTCGGACCGGGCAAGGGCATCGAGTGGGCCATCGACGCGCTCGCAATGGTCGATGACCTGCGACCGAAGCCGGTCTACGTCGTCGCGGGTAATACTCACCCCAAGGTTCACGAGTACGAAGGCGACGTCTACCGTGACATGCTGATGCAGCGCGCCAAAGAGCGTCGCGTCGACGTGGTCTTCGATCCCGAATACCGATCGCTGGCGTCGCTGGCGCGACTGATTAGCGAGTCGACGTTGGTCATCTTGCCGTACGACTCACCCGATCAAGTGACGTCCGGCGTATTGGTCGACGCGATCGCCGCCGGTCGTCCCGTCATCGCGACGGCGTTCCCCCACGCGGTTGAACTGCTCTCGAGTGGTGCCGGCATCGTGGTGCCGCGACGCGACCCCGAGGCACTCGCCGGGGCGATTCGCACCGTTCTGACGACACCGGGCATGCTCAGCGCGATGGCCAGTGAGGCCCGACGTCTCGCCCCGGAGTTGGCGTGGCCCTTCATCGCCTCTCGCTACGCCGCCCTCGGCGAAGAGTTACTCGACAATCGAGCACCACTGTCGGCCAATCGATGATCGAAAGTCCACGGTTTGACCATTTGGTCCGGCTGACTGATCGATTCGGCACGTTCGAGCACGCCGAGCACGCGGCACCTCGTCGTGAACACGGCTACTGCGTGGACGACGTCGCGCGAGTACTCGTCGTGAGCGCGCGCGAACCGCGGCCGAACGCCTCGGTCCGGTCTCTGGCCCAGGGTTCGCTCGCATTCGTCGGCGACGCGATGGGCCCGCACGGCGACTGTCGAAACCGTCGATCGGCCGACGGAACGTGGACCAGCGAAGCTTCGACTGAGGACTGTTGGGGACGAAGTCTCTGGGGACTCGGAACCGCGGCGGCCAGCACGCAGTTCTCAATCGCCAGTCCCGCGCTTTCGCTCTTCGAACGCGGCGCCGAGCAACGCTCCCAGTACCCGCGCACCATGGCCTTTGCGGCCCTGGGTGGCGCGGCCGTCCTGGGGGCATATCCGACAAACGGCGCCGCTCGTTCACTGCTCGTGGACGCCGCCGACAGTTTTTTGCCAGCGCGCGACGACCCGGCGTGGCCGTGGCCCGAAATCCGCCTGTACTACGCCAACGCGCTGCTGCCTGACGCGATGATCGCGGTAGGCGTGGCCCTCGAACGAACAGATTTGGTGACGAGGGGACTCGACTTGCTCGGATGGCTTCTGGCGCGTGAGACGCGTGATGGACATCTCTCGGTGACGCCGGCGCAGGGTTCGGGACCGGGCGACGTCGGCCCTAGCTTTGATCAGCAGCCCATCGAGCTCTCGACGATGGCCGACGCCTGCGCCCGAGCACTCAGTGTCGACGATTCGCCGAAGTGGCTCGAGACCATTTCGATGGCGAACGCCTGGTTCGACGGGGACAATGACGCCAACGTCATGATGTGGGACTCCGAGACGGGTGGGGGCTTCGACGGACTTCACTCCGAGGTCGCCAATCAGAACCAGGGGGCGGAATCAACTTTGGCGCTGGTATCAACCCGTCAGCAGGCCTTCGCGCACCAAACTATTACGACATGAAAGAAAACCCCCTCGCGTCACGCTCCGATGTCCACATCTTCCCCGACTCGTCACGAGTCGTGGCGCTGCTCTTCGTGGCCGGTCAAGAACTCGGCGGCGCCGAATCGCGCGCGTCAAGTGTGGTCAAGCGAATCGTGGCGTTGCCCGAAGCCGACGTGCGACGTCGCTTGAAGGACATCATCCAAAGATTCGCGAGACGACACCGCGACATCGTGGCGATCTTCAGTCAACACGCCGAGCGCGTGAGCAACCGTCTCGACCCGAAAGCCGACCTCAGTGAAGAGCGTTGGCTCCTTCTCGGTGCCTCCTTCACGCACGAGTATTCGCTCGAAGCCGCCGCGGTGTGTAACCCCAGCATCGTCATGCACCCGGATCAGTCGGACGTACCCGAAGGCGCCGTGCGATTCGTGATGAGTTATCGCGGCGTCGGTGAGGGACATCGTTCGAGCATCGGTTTTCGCACCGGTCTCGTCGGCGCCGACGGGGAGATCACCCTCGACCCGCGCGAGCCGTATCCGATGATCGGCACGGCGCGTGACGGCCTGTTTCATCGTGACGTCTTTCACGCGCGACTGAAGGCGATGGGCCAAGACGGTGAGAGCGCCGCCTACGTCCTCGACGAGCTGCCCGTTGTCTTCTCCATCGAAGAGCTCGAAGCGCGCCTGGAGATTCTGATCTCGGAGTTCGACACGCGCCAAGACGCCCACACCATTGCCCGACACCACCGATCGATCGCGGCGTGCAGCTACGGCGTGCACTTCGACGAGGGCGTCGACATCTCGGAGCGGGTCCTCTGGCCGGTCATGTCGGCCGAGGCGCACGGCATGGAAGACGCCCGTTTCGTGCTCTTCACTGAGGCCGACGGCACGACCACGTACCTCGCCACCTACACCGCGTTCGACGGCCTGAATATCTCTCAGCAGCTCTTGCGAACCGACGACTTCATCTCCTTTGACGCCTCACCCGTCGTCGGTGCCGCGGCGCCGAGAAAGGGACTCGCGCTCTTCCCGCGCCGCATCAACGGGAAGTACGCCGCGCTCACCCGCTACGACAGTGAGACGAATGCGGTCTGCTTCTCGGACACGCTCGGTCACTGGGGTCGAGCCGTGACGTTTCAGCTGCCGGAATGGGACTGGGAAGTCATTCAGCTCGGCAATTGCGGATCGCCGATCGAAACCGAGGCCGGGTGGCTGGTTCTCACGCACGCCGTCGGGCCGATGCGCACGTATAGCCTCGGTGCGGTCCTGCTCGACCTCGACGATCCCACCAAGATGCTCGCCGCGTTGAAAGAGCCGCTCCTCATCGCGTCGCCCGAAGAGCAAGACGGCTACGTTCCGAATGTCGTGTACACCTGCGGGGCGATTGCGCACGGTGACGTCCTCGTCATCCCCTACGGGGTTGCCGATCATCGGATCAACTTCGCCACCGCCAGCATCTCGGCACTCCTGAAGGCCATGACGACGACCGAGCACCCGGCCATCGTGGCCAAGGTGCAACACCGTCGTCTGGAGGACCTAGCCCTCGAACACTGACGGTCCGAGCCCCTCGCACTTGGGTTTCGGTCCGGCGTTCACGTTGCCGTATCGATGGTGGGTGATAGAGACACTCTGTTCGAGGAGCCAACGCGCCGCCTCGACGTCGCCGCGTTGGGCGAGTGCACGAGGATCGATGCTTATCCCGCGCTGCAACAACTCCACGGTCGGTGCGGTCTCTCTCGAGAGCCATCGCACCCGGTCGATTCCCTCGCTCCGCGCGACCAGCGCGGACGTCGATTCGATCACCGCCTCGGTAACACCGGCGACCGGTTCGCCCGCGCTGAAGGTGACGGCGACGCCGGTCTCGCGCGCAACTACGTTAATGAACGTTCGCTGCATTTCGTCAAACGTGGCGTCGACGCGAACGGCGATGGGTTTGGCGTGATGACGATATCGCTGGAAGTTCTTCTCCGCGCCGAGACCAGTTCGATCGATTGCCTGAGAGCCGGTGGAACGCCACCACTCGTCAGCCTTCTCGAGTGACGTCGCGGCGTTCGTCAGTGGCGTCCATCGTCGTAGTGAGTTGATGTAGTGGTGACCGCCGGCTTTCGCGGTCGGGCCGACACTGCTGCGACGCCATCCACCGAAGGGCTGACGGTTCACGATCGCGCCCGTCGTCCCGCGGTTGACGTAGAGATTGCCGGCTTGGATCCGGTCCATCCATCGCTCGCACTCGGCCTCGTCGAGCGATTGGAGACCGGCGGTGAGGCCGAAGTCCGTTCGGTTCTGCCAATTGATTGCGGTCGCGAAGTCCGGGGCGACCATGACACCGAGCACCGGACCGAACCACTCGTGTTGATGACTCCACGAACCGGAACGCACGCCGAGTTTCACGCCCGGGCTCCACTGCAATCCCGCGGCGTCGAGCTGACGGGGTTCGAGAAGCCAACTCTCGCCGGGGTCGAGGTGATGGAGCGCGCGTTCGAGCGCCGGCTCGGCGCTGCGGATAATCGGTCCGACCGAGGTTGAGAGCTCCCAACTGGGACCGACGCGAAGGCTCCGAACGGCGTCGGCCAATTGGCGCAAGAAGGCGGGATCTTCGTACACGTCGCGCACCACGATGGCGAGGCTCGCGGCGCTACATTTTTGACCGGCGTGACCGAAGGCCGACTGCACCAAATCCTTCACCGCGACGTCAATGTCGGCGCACGCGCTGATCAGTATCGCGTTCTTACCGCTGGTTTCAGCGAGGAGGTTGATATCGGGTCGCCACGTGGTGAACATGAGTGCGGTAGCAAACGAGCCGGTCAAAATCACCGCGTCCACGAGTTCGTGCGTGACGAGACGCCGACCGGTGTCGTCGTCTCTCGTCGCCACGAACTGAAGGACGTCGCGCGGGACCCCACCCGCCCAGAGTTGTCGCGCCAACTGCCACGCGGTGGCCACGGTCTCCGGGGCCGGCTTCAAGATGACGGCGTTGCCCGCCGCCAAGGCGGCACAGACGCCCCCCGCGGGTATTGCGTACGGAAAGTTCCACGGCGCCACGACGAGAACCGTCCCCACTGGTGTCGAGTCACCGAAATCCGTGGCCGAGGTCGCGTAGAACCGTGCGAAGTCGATTCCTTCGCTCACTTCGGGATCGGCCTCGGCCTCGGTCTTGCCGGCGTCTCGCGCCATCACGGCGGTGGTCTGGATTCTTTCGTCTTCCATCACGGCCGCGCTCTCGAAGAGAATCTGTCGACGCTCTTCAATCGAACGGTTGGCCCATGCTCCTTGGGCTCGAGCCGCGCACCGCACCGCGTCCTCGACGCGTTCGAGGTCGGCGACGGAGTATCGATACCACGCCTCGCCGTTGCTGCTCGGATCACGTCCGACTTCGCACTCCGGCGTGACGATCTCCTCGTCGCCGATGACCAACGGAATCTGTCGATCCGGCAACGCGCGGATATCGGCAAAGGCACTCGTGATCTCGTCGAAGGATTTCGTTGACGTCGGATCAAAGTTCGCGACGTTGGCGAAGCCCGTCGACACAGGATGACTCGACGGCGCGTGGCGAAGCGACACGCTCGAAATCTCGTGGCGCTCACGAACCGAGGCCGTGAATCGTTCGCGCTGCTCTTCGAATCGCTCCTCGTCGGTGCCGATATCGAAGGCGGCCTTCAGGTAGTTCTCGTCCGACGTGTTCTCGTCAAGACGCCGTACGAGGTACGCGACCGCCGAGGCGAAATCATCGCGACGGGTCACCGGCGCGTACAACAGAACACGCTGGCCGGTCTTGGCGATGGCCAGCGATTCGGAGTTCGCCATCCCTTCAAGCATTTCGACATCGACCTGTTGTTCGACGCCTCGTGATCGGGCGACTTCGAGGGCCCAGGACAGGTGAAAGAGGTTGTGGCTCGCGATGCCGATCCGAACGGCGTTCGCGTGCTCGCGATGCAGCGCCGCATCGATGAGTCGGGCGTAGCTCGCGTCGACGTCGGCCTTGGATCGGTAGGGTGCGGCGCTCCAACCGTGGAGTTCGGCCTCGGTCGTCTCCATCGCCAAGTTGGCGCCCTTCACCAATCGGACTTTGATTGCGCCACCGAAACGTTGGTAACGCGACGTGGACCACTCGATCAGGTCGGCCAAGGCGGCGTGTGATTCGGGTAGGTAGGCCTGGAGCACGATGCCGGCGGCGATGCTCGAGAACTCCGGTTCGGCGAGGACCCGCTGGAACGCCGTGACCGTGAGTTCGAGGTCACGGTACTCCTCCATGTCGAGGTTGACGAAGGTCGCGTGTGATACGGCCTCGCGGTAAAGAAGTCGCATCTTGGCGGTGACGCGCTCAAGTGAACCGACGCGGTCAATCGTGATGATTTGGCTCACGAGCGACGACAGCTTTACGGACACGTAGTTGATCTCGGGTCGTCGAATCATTTCGAGCACGCGCTCGAATCGTTCGTCCGCCTCACCTTCGCCCAGGACGGCTTCGCCCAAGACGTTGATGTTCAACGCAATGTCATCGCGTCGTCGTCGCTCGAGGTGCTTCTTCAGCGGCGCCTCTTCGTAGGGAAGGATCAGGTCCTTCGACAGGCGACGAATGTGGTGGGCGACGACGTTGATGACCGGCGTCGGTGCCATTCGGGAACTGGCGGCGAGGAACTTAAGACCGGCGGCGTCGATGGCGCCAAAACCTTCGGCGGACGCCTTGGCCGCCGCCCGGCGAAAGATGTTGATCGAACTCTTGACCGAGTGGATGCGCATGACTTCGTCGGTCAACGAAATGGTGACCTCCAGAGCGCGAGGGTCGCGAAATAGTCGCGAGAATCGCCGACGATTGGCTTTCTCTGAGTGGCCGCGCAGCCGCTCGGCGTCGCGAATCAGGGTGCGGGCGTGTTCGACCGCGGAGTCGGCGAGCGAATCAATCGAGGGGTCGGTGGGAATCAGCGCCACTGGTACCGCATCGTCTCGAGGGGAGCCCAGTCCCGCTCCATCCCAGCCCCACGCATCACCACAGTTCTTATGCCTCCACCGTAGACGTCGATTCTTGGGCGTTCTCGCGGGGGCCCGTTCGATAGGTCACGGTGACGAATGAGCAGTTACTCAGCGACGGCGCATCCGAGCTACGACCTCGTCCACGACTTCGGAGGTGGAGGCCGCGCCACCAAGGTCAAAGCTACGAATGCCGTCCATCGCCGCGGCGAGTGTGGCACCGCGTAGTGCTCGTGAGGCCTCCGCGGCGCGCTCATCACCCTGGATCCCGGCGTGTTCAAGCACTGCGGCGCACGCGAGCAGCATCGCCATGGGGTTGGCCACGTTCTTGCCCTCGAGCGAAGGTGCCGTGCCGTGGGGGGCCTCGGCCATCGCGGTTGTTGGATGCAACTGATCGTCCAACGCCAAAAGGACCGACTCGGCGCCCGCAATCGAGCCGAACATCGCGAGCACGAGGTCGCTCAGACAGTCGCCGTCTCGATTCAGCGTGGGAATGATCACGCTGCACTCCCACTGCTCGGTCATTAGACCGGCGTAGGCCGCGTCGATGAGCATCGGATGGTAGGTGACGTCGGGGTGTCGACTCGCGGCGCGGTCCATCTCCTCTTTGAGCATTCCCTCGTAGACCGCCGATACGGTCCATTTCGGTCCCCCGTACACGAGACCGTCCGTGGACGCCGCCGTCGCGAATGCGAACTCGGCGACCGACTGGCACACACCTCGGTCGATGCGTTCGGTCCGCCAGGCTGATTCGTCGCGCGAACCCGGCTCGCCGTCTCGTCCCTCGGCCGCGCCGTAGGCGTCGCCGACGGCCATGCGAACGACGACGACGGGGTGCGAGAGTGAAACCACCGGGGCGACGCCAGGAATTCGGCGACCGGTTCGCACGATCACCTTGCCGTCAATACCCTCGCGCAGAATGCGATTCGGTGATCCCACGCTTCCGATCTCGGTGGGCGTGATCGTGGCGGCCTTGAGTCCCAGACCAGTCTCAATTATCGCTGCGGCGGCGTCACGGACGACCTGGTTGTTGGTCGCTCGACGCTTCTCCAACGACAGGTCGAAGCGAACGAGGTCGACATCGAATCCCAACACGTTTGGTTCGAGGACGCGTAGGGCCTCGACAAGCAGTTCTTGGCCGGTCTGGTCGCCTTCACAGACGATGATCGTGTTTGTTTTCATCACTTCACGTTACTGACATGACAGTTGGTGAGTTCCGCCGGAGACCGACGAGTGTCAGTGAAATGACGGCAACGTCTCCGGTGGAGTGAGAAAGCGCGAAGTGGCGGAAGTGGCCGCTATGACAATTTTGGAGGGATCCAGATCGCGGCCGATTCGTCGCCGTAGGCGGTGCAGTCGCGCTCTAGATACTTGACGCCGACCCATCCTCCGACGAGAGCGTCGAGGGCGTCCTCGAATCGCTTGAGCGAGGTCGAGGGGAAGTTCTCGAGTTCGGTTTTGGACGGCAACGGCAGATCGATCTTGTTGATCGTGAGCGACAGTTGGTCTACGATCTTGCGCCAGTTCTTCACGATTCGACGTCGGCGATCGGCGGGACTCTTCTCGGGCCAATACTCACTGGCGCGGCCAATCTTGTACTTGAAGCGAAAGTCCTTGCCCAACAGATGCAAGAGGGCGGGGTGAGGATAGACCTCGGCCAACACGTAGGTGGTGCCGACGGGAGTTTCTACGGTGGCGACGGCGTAGCCCAGTTCTTTGAAGCGTTCGGTCAGCTGACTCCCCACTTCGCCGGGCCGCACTTCGCTGGGCGAGTGGGTACTGCAACCTTTGGCGCCGAACTTCTGGGACACCGCACTGTCGGCCTCACGACGTTTGCGGATCGCGGTCAGCGCCACCGGCATGTCGATCGTCACGAGGTCGACGCCCTCGCCGTCGAGCAAGGTGTGCGCGGCGTCCAATAACGCGTCGACGTCCGGGCGACCGGCACTGGGTACTTTTGTCCAGTCGACCGGTGTGCCCTTCGCGAGTTCTACGAACTGGCCGTAACTCGGTGCGAGTCCGACGCACTTCCAACGGTCCTTCGACCGTTGCAGGAGAGCAACACCGCTTGGTTCGGTTGCCGTCCACGCCGGATCGAGGGCCAGGATGCTCGTCATCTTGGGCAGGTTATACCTTCTCGAGACGCACCGGTGAAGAGAGCTCGATGGATTCTGAGACGATACGCGTTCCCGCTGCGAAGGTTCAAGGTCGTGACGGTATCCTCAGCACCAATGACGTCTTCACGGAAAAGTCCAATGCGTCGAGCACTCAATATCCCTCGACGGCTGGCTGACGAATTGATCCGAGTACGTCAACGATGGATCCGAGCTCGTGAACGACACCTCTGGATGGTGATCGGCAACGGTTTCGCGCGGCCGTTGCTTGATCGGTGGGGGCTCTTTCGTGAGGACCGAACCGAGGGAATCAATCGGCTGCGCTCGATCGCCGGTCTCACGCCGCTCCTGAAGTATCGACCTGATGCCGTGCCCAGTGAGCTTTGGTCGCCCCGTCGACTCAACATCCTCATTCGCGAACTTCGCCTTCGTTCGTACCTCGAAATCGGCGTGCTTGAGGGCGAGACGTTCGCCAACGTGAACGCGCGGCGGCGCTACGGCGTTGATCCCAGTCCGTTGTTCGACGCCGTGCTCTTGCCCCGCGGTGCCACGTTTGCCGTAACGACGAGTGACGTGTTCTTCGCGACGATCCGGCGATCGAAACGCTTCGACGTCGCGTTTCTCGACGGACTGCACACCGTCGACCAGACGTACCGAGACTTGATCAACACGTTCTCGCACTTGCGTTCCGGGGTGATCTTGATCGACGACACCGTGCCGATCGACGAATTCTCAGCGATTCCCGACCAGGAAGCGTCGTACCTCGCGCGCGATGCGGCGGGCCTTGAAGGGCGGCCGTGGCACGGTGACGTGTGGCGCGTGGTGATGCTGCTCGATCGACATCATCCCGAGTTGGAGTGGCGCACCATTATCGACGAGGGCAATCCACAAACACTCGTGTGGCGTCGACGTCGCGCCGCGGTCGTTGCGGCTTCACACGAGGAGATCGCGCTCGCCCTGCAGCCGACGTACGTCGAAGAATTCGCTCGCGGCGTGCCGGACTATTTTCACCCGACCTCGGAGTCAGCGGCGTTGGCCGAATGCATCTCGTCGCTTCGCGACTAGGACATGGGACGAGCGAATCGAACGTCTCTCGGCGCATCGCTGACGAGCGTTTGTGACTTTAGACCTGGGAATTCACGCAAATCGGGACGGTCATCGCTCTTAAATTGAACATTGAAGGTCATTCAAACGGCATTCGAGAGTGAGAGTTACCAACATTCTCAAGACCGTTTGAACCTAACGAATACGAAAGAAGGTCTTCTGATGAACAATGTCATCGCAATTTTCGGCAATCCTGCTGAGCGCACGACGCCCGGTGTGTTTGCGTGGCTTCGCGAATCCAAGGTTGCCGCCATCGCGTGGTTGGCCGTTCGTGTGTGGGTCGGGATCATGTGGATTCAAGCTGGTGTGTCCAAGGTGTGGGGCGCCGAGAATCCATCGTTCCTCCACAACAACGGAGCCGGTGTGGCCGGATTCGCCGGACACGGTGTCGCGGCGTACAGCTGGTGGGGAAGTTTCATGCACAGCTTCGTCGTTCCCAACGCCAGTTGGATCGCGGTCATGGTCGCCTTCGGTGAACTCGCTATCGGACTCGGACTCGCCTTTGGTTTCCTCACGCGCATCGCTGCGGTCGCCAGCTTGGCGCTGCTCTTCACCTACGTGATGTCGGGAACGGCCAGTGTCTGCGCCTTCTACGCACTGTGCGCGATCATCGTGCTCGCCACGTGGCGCACGTCGACGTGGATCGGCGTCGATGGCATCATCAAGGGATTCCAGCTGCGTCGTCACCACGACGTACCCGTCGCGCCCGTCGAGGTGGCGCCCGTCGCCACGCCGGTTCCGGAACTCGTTTCGGTTGGTTAATTAAAACTGAATCGCAGCGTTCACGACGCTCCCACAAGGAGCGTCGTGAACTTTTTGCATCTACTTTGAGTTTTGGAAGACACCGTTGAGCGCGTCGTCGAGGTCGGCCCAAAGGTCCACGGGGTGTTCGAGTCCCACACTGAGGCGAAGCAGTCCTCCCGGCACGTGATCCTCGCCCTTCCATCGGGCTCTTCGATCAATCGTCGATTCGACGCCACCGAGACTGGTACCGCCGACGACGAGTCGCAGTGACTCAATGACTCGGTCCGCACTCGCAGCGTCGCGTACTTCAAATGACAGCATCGCGCCGAAGCCCCCCATCTGGGCACTGGCGCGTTCGAATCCGGGATCCGAGGCGAGTCCGGGATAGCGAACTCCTAGGACGTGACGATGGTCGTCGAGTCGTTCCGCGAGTTCGGCCGCGGTGCGCTGTTGCCGCGCGAAGCGAACCGGCAGCGTACGAAGCCCGCGAAGCGCGAGATACGCCTCCATGACGCCCGGGATCGCGCCTTGGGTCGTTCGCCATTCGACGAGTTCATCACGTCGGCTCTCCTCAGCGACGATCACCGCGCCCATTAAGAGGTCGGAGTGTCCGCCGATGTACTTCGTCGCTGAATGCACGACCGCATTCGCGCCCAGCGCGAGCGGCTGTTGCAGCATCGGCGTTGCGAAGGTGTTGTCCACGACGGCGGTGACGCCGGAGTCGCGAGTCGCTCGCAGAATCATCGGCAGGTCGGCGATGCCCAGCAACGGGTTGGTCGGCGACTCGAGCCACAACATGTCGGCGCCGTCCAATGCATCCAGAACTTCTTGGGTATCGACCACGTCGACGGCGCGCGTACTCAGTCGCCCCTCTTTCTCCAAACGTTCGAGGAGCCCTCGCGTGCCGTTGTAGCCGTTGCTCGGGAATACGACGGTCGTGCCGAGGGGCACTGAGGCAAGCAGCGCGGAGACCGCGGCCAGTCCCGAAGCGAAGGACACGCAGTAGCCGCCTTCGAGCTCACCGAGCGTCTCTTCGAACGCGCTCCACGTCGGGTTGCCCCACCGGCCGTAGCCGAGGTCGCCGCCGTCACGGTACGTGGAAGCGAACGTCGGGGGAACGTTGAAGGGACCACCGGGTGACGGCGCTCGTCCGGCAACGATCGCGAGCGTCTCGGGGTGCCACTTATTTGACTCAGCCATGAATCAAGTATTGCGGAAGACCTCGTCGCCTCGGACGAGCCGCAGCGACGGACGCTCGCAAATGACGAAACCCGCGCCCCCGAAGTGAAACTCGAGGGCGCGGGCTGAGAGGTTTACGACTCGTCTTCCGCCAATAAGCGGTAGATCGACCTTCGAGCGTCGGCCAGGATGGTCGTCGCCTTTTGGGTCTGCGCGTCGGAACCGGCCATCGCGACTTGGCGAACCGCGTGGACGACCTGTCGAAGGGTCCCGAACAGGTCCGACGCGACGTCGCTGACGCCAGCGGCCGCGGTCTCCCACGGCTTGCCGAGCGTCGTACGATCCTTTTCCACCAGGGCCTTGCCCGTAGCGGTCAGGTTGTACGTCTTGCCGGACACTGTTGAAGAGATCTCGACGAGACCCTCGTCTTCAAGCTGTTGAAGAATCGGGTAGACCGATCCGGGACTAGGACGCCACGCTCCGTTGGAGCGCTCGCTCAACTCTTGGATGATCTGGTAGCCGTTGCGCGGTACTTCATCGAGCAAGACCAAAACGGCCGCTCGAACGTCGCCTCGGCGAAGTCGCTGACGGCCGCGAGGAGGAAATCCGCCTCGGAACATGTCGTCGCCTCGACCGAAGGGTCCTCCGCGGTGTCCACCTGGGCTCCGACCGCGTCCGCGGCCGTCTCCTCGAGGACCACGGTCGCGCTCGGAGCGCTCTCCGTGGTTGTGTTCATGTATTTCGTGATTCATTGTTTCTCCTTTGTTGTAAATCTTACTATAACGATATATCGTGATAGGATGCTTGTCAAGGGTTATTCTTGAATCTTGGAAAGACGAGACAATCAGGGAGTTTGTCTACGAAGGTCCGTCTATCCATTCAAGGGGACCGATTTCGCCCGATGCACCTCCAACTGAAAGCCCGAGACGGTGGGCGGAAGGGGATGAAGCCTTTAAACGGCGAGAAATTCAACGAGCAACGAACTGAGTTGCGCGCTGGCGTACACCGGAATCCAGTGATTGGCTCCCTCAATGCGTTGGTAGCGCCAAGGTCCCGAGACGAATCGCTCCGATTCGGTCATCTGCTTCTCGCTCAGGGCCATGTCGCCGCTGCTCCATACGCCCATCGTGGGACAGGTGACTGGCGGTAGATCGATGCCACGACCGTCCCCGGCAAAGTTATCGGGCGAGATGTTCGCGCGGTACCAATTGAATCCGGCCGTGAGTCGCCCCGGCCTTGAGAGGTCGGCGATCTGGCGCTCCATGTAGTCGTCGCTGCCGCGAGGCGCGCCGCCGTGGGCCCAGTTGCGGAACATCTCCCAATCGTTCGCGGCCAGTTCAATTTCGGCGACGCCCGGAAACTGAAACCACAGCATGTACCACGAGAGTTGTTTCTGGATAAATCCAGCGCCGGAGAAGGCGAGGGGATGGCCCACCGAGACCGCCGCTAAGCGCTCTACGCGTTCGGGCAAAAACGTGGCGAAGAGCCACGCCACGGCGGCGCCCCAGTCGTGACCCACAAGCGCCGCGCGTTCGATTTGGAATTCGTCCAATAGCGCGGTGACGTCGCCAATGAGCTTGCCCAGTGAATACTCATCGAGCGCGTCAGGACTATCGCTCTCACCAAAACCTCGAAGATCGGGAGCAATGACGCGGTGCCCACTCTTCGCCAGCGATTCCATCTGGTCGCGCCACAGATGCCACGAGTCGGGCCACCCGTGGAGCAAGATGACCGGATCACCCGAACCGATCTCGGCCACGTTGAAGGTCAACTCACCTAACTTGACCCGGCGTTCCATGAAGTCGTCGTCAGCCATTGCCGGACGTTAGCAATGAAGAGTCACTAGGGCGCGAGGATTTTCTGGAAGCGGCGCGCGGCGACGTAGAGGCCAAAAAGTGCGATGAGGAGCAGATAACCCACGCGCATCATCATGATCCAGTCGAACTGTCCTAAGGAGAGCCCGCGCAGCAACGCGGCCGATTGGTACAGCGGAGAGAAGGAGACGATCGCGCCAAGCCACTGCGGGTACTGGGTGATTGGAAAGAACGTCCCCGAGAATAAGAAGAGCGGCAGTTGGGCCAACGTCACGAGATCGAAGTCCTGCCACGTTCGCATGTACGTGCACGCGGCGAGGCCCATACAACTGAAGGTCAAGCTCGTAAGGATGGCGCCCGGCCAACAAAGTATGACCCACGCACTTCTCGTGTCGCCGAGCGCCGCCATGCAGATGATGAAGGACGCCGAGTACACAGTGGCACGCGACAGGGCCCAAAGGACCTCGCCCAGTGCGATGTCAGTGACATCGAGCGGCGTGGCGAGCAACGCGTCGTACGTATGAGAGATCTTCAGACGGAAGAACGTATTGAAGATCGAGTCGATCATGGCGCCGTTCATCGCCGAGGTGGCGAGCATTCCCGGTGCGACGAAGGCGACGTAACTGATCCACTGACCGTGCACGTGCAGGGGGCCCACGAGTTTGTTGAGACCGATGCTAATTGAGAGGAGATAGAACAAGGGCTCGAAGAATCCCGAGATGAGCATCACCCACTGCGCGCGATAAATCATCGCGTTGCGTTCGAGCACTCGCAGCGAACGACGAGAGCCGATCATCGGAAACGAGCGCGTGAGCATTAGTCGGTCAATCGGCGTCGCATCGTGCGGCGCCCCCAAATAACTCCGACGATGGCCATCGACACGAGAACCGCGACGTGTCCGAGCTGCGGGGCAATCGAACCTTGTCCGAACGCCGCCGCTCGCGCCAGCGCGACGCCGTGGTACAGCGGGAAGAACTGCACGACGGGGCGCAAATAGCCGGGGTACGCCGACAGTGGAAAGAACGTCGCTGAGAAAAGAAACATTGGCACGAACGCGAAGCGGTAGAGCGTGGTGAACGATGCGTCGGACTGCGACCGAGCGGCGTAGGCGACCAAGGGTGCGGAGAAGGCCAGCGCCACCAGTGTCCCGATGAAGGGCAGCGTCAGGCCCCACCAGGATTGAACGGCACCGAAGCAGGCGATGATGATGGTGTAGAGCGCCGCAGTGAAGAACGCCCTCGTTGCGACCCACGCGAGTTTGCCGAAGAGTATGTCGTCCGGTTCCAGTGGCGTCGTGGCCGCCGCGTGATAGGTGCGAATCCATTTCACACAAGCGAGGACCGGCCATAGGGACTCGCCTTCACCTAACTGCATCGTCGTGGTCGCGAGCAGACTCGGGGCGATGAAGTGCAGATAGGTCTGACCGTCGACGAGACCGTGGTGATGGGCAACCAAATGGCCGACGCCGACGCCGAGTGACGCGAGAAAAAGAATGGGGAAGAGGACGGAACTCGCCAAGGACCCCCGCCACGTCTGGGCGTAGTACTCCGCGTGGTAGCCCCAACTTCGGAGCCACCTCGCTCGGCCAACGTCGGTCTTCGTCGACCCACTCATCCCTACTCCGTCAACGATCGTCCGGTGAGGTGCAAGAAGACGTCCTCGAGTGAACTACGTCGAACGAGTGCGCTCGCCGGCGTGATATTCGCCGAGTGAACGTCGCGTAGTGTTTCGTCGCCGTTGTTGACATAAAGCAACACTCGGTCCGGCAAGACTTCGACGCGCTCGGCGAAGGGCGAGAGCCGGTCAAAGTACTCCTCATGATCGTCAGTCATGAAGCGCAGTTCCACGACTTCGCGCGTGGAGTATCGCTCAATGAGTGCGCGAGGGGCGCCTTCGGCCACGATTGATCCCTGGTCCATTACGACGAGTCGGTCGCAGAGTTGCTCGGCTTCATCCATGTAGTGCGTCGTGATGATGAGAGTGACGCCCTCTCGTTTGAGGCGATAGAGACGATCCCAAAGCAGATGCCGGGCCTGCGGATCGAGGCCCGTCGTCGGTTCGTCGAGAATGAGAATCTCGGGCCGATTCATCAATCCCCGCGCAATGGTGAGCCGTCGTTTCATTCCTCCGGACAAGTTGTCGACCTTGTCATTGGCACGCTCGGTGAGTTGGGTGAACTCAAGGAGTTCCGTGGCGCGTTCACGAACGACCCGGCGAGACAAATCGAAGTAGCGGCCGAACATCTCCAAGTTGTGTCGAACCGAAAGTTCCAATTCGAGCGAGTCTTCTTGCGGAACGACGCCCAGTCGACTTCGGATCTCCGGACCGTTGGTTCGTGGGTCGAGGCCGAAGATAGAAATCGTCCCACCGGACGGTTGAGATATCGCGGAGATCATCCGCATGGTGCTGGTCTTGCCCGCACCGTTGGGACCGAGAAATCCGAAACTCTCGCCCCGGTCGATGACGACGTCGATTCCCTTGACAGCCTCGAAGTCGCCGAAGCGCTTCACCAACTGATGGGCCTCAATCACGTGGGTTTCGCTCACGGCGCACCACCGTCGAGGCGCGCAACGACCTCGACTGCTCCTGAAGTGATCCCCAACGTGAACACGAGTGTCGTCCCCCTTGACCGTGTACTCATGACGGCCTCGGTGGCCCTCAAGAATGAGGAGAGCTCCGTCTTGTGTCCGAGGAATCAAGTTACTAGGCGAGTGCGACATTGAGATGTCGGCCCGAACGCTTGACTAAACGAGTTCGCTGTTCCAATCACGCGTGGTCAAGACTTCGGCCATTCGATTCAAGAATCTCGCCGCGTACGCGCCATCGACCGCCCGATGATCGAACGTGAGCGCGAGCAGGCCGACCGAATGGATACCGACCGACTCGGTGCCGTCCGATGCCGTGATGACGACGGGCTTTCGCACGACGGAGTCGGTGGAAAGTATCGCGACCTGAGGTTGATTGATGACCGCCCCGGTGAGCAAAGTGCCAAACGGACCAGGGTTCGAGATAGTGAACGTACCTCCGGCGAGTTCATCGGGCCCGAGACGCTTTGATCGCGCTCTCTCCGCGACGTCACGAACCGCGCCGGCGATCTGCTTGAGGTTGAGGAGTTCGGCATTTCGAATGACGGGGACGACGAGCCCCTCACTGTCAATGTCGACCGCGATCCCGAGGTTGACGTCGTGATGAATGATGAGTTCGTCGTCGCCAACTGAAGCATTGAGACGGGGAAAATCGCGCAGCGCTTCGATGACCGCAATGGCGTTGAAGGGCAAATAACTCAAACCGAAGCCCTCACTCTCTTTGAACGCGGCGCCGCGTCGAGCGCGCACGCTCTCGACCTGTTCGAAGTCGATCTCTTTGACCATGAGCGTGTGGGCCGACGTCGCTTTCGATCGGACCATGTGCTCCGCAGTAAGACGGCGGATCTTGGTAAAGGGAATCACCTCGTCACGAGTCGTGCCCGCGACCGACGCGGGTGCGGCACCGATCAACGCGTCAACGTCGTGACGCGTAATGGCGCCATTGGGTCCGGTGCCAACGACACCCTTGGGGTCGATGTTGTGCTCGCTCATCAATCGCCGGACAATCGGCGACTGCGGTGTTGAGGACTCTTGGTTCGACGGCGTCTCCATCTTTTCCACGTGCGCGAGAACGTCCTGGCGAGTGACACGACCATTAGGCCCGGAACCAGTGATATCGGCGACATCGAGGTGGTTCTCGTCGAGAAGGCGTCGGACAACGGGAGAGAGTTGCGACTGATCGGACGTCGACTTCTCTTCGCGCGCGGCAACTTTCATTGTGCTATTCGGCTTTTCTTTCGGTGCAGAGGCGACCGGTTCCGGTGCCGAAGCAGTGGGCTCTTGGGACCCGTCGCTGATGACGGCGAGTACTGTACCGACGTCGACGGTCACGCCCTCGTCAACGAGAATGGTGGTCAGTACGCCGTTGGCGGGTGATGGAATCTCGGTGTCCACCTTGTCGGTCGACACCTCGAAAAGTGGTTCACCCTTCACTACGGTGTCGCCGACTTTCTTAAACCACTTCGTGACCGTGCCGTCGGCGACCGTCTCGCCCAATTGCGGCATCGTGACATTGGCCATGAGATCTGTCCTTCGTTGTCTGTTGCGACGTGCGGCGTGCGCGAGCCCCTGGTGGAACTGATGCAACGCCGCGAGCCGTAATTCTTCGATTGAATGCCCTACGGTGAAGTTATAGGGTACTGCTCGTTAAGTCACATTAAACGATGGTACGAGGGCTGACCAGGTCTCTTCGCTGCACCGAATGAAACGTTTTCAATCGTTCACGACAGGGGAGTGAGCGAAATGGAATTGGCGGCGATGCAATGTCGATGAATTCGTAGTCGGCGGCTTCGTCACGCTGGAGGTGATGGCTCGATATCGGGCGACTGACCCAACGCGAGTTGCAAGCTTGGTAACAGCGACGCGAAATCGATCTCGCCGTAGCCATTCGTCGACGCGAGGTGCGTCAGGGAGTTGACTAGTTCGACGACCGGAAGTGACAGGTCAGCACCGCGCGCGACGTCGAGCGCGAGTTCAAGGTCCTTGATCAAGAGATTCGTCGTGAACGTGGCTGAGTAGTCGTGAGCAATGAGACCCGGTGTCTTGTAACGAACGAACGGCGAGCCCATCACCGACTCGCCCAACGCGTGTAACAGTATTGACCGGTCAATGCCATTGTTCTCACCGAAGACGATGAGTTCAGCCATGATCTGAGCGGTCACGGCCAGTCCGGCGTTGATCGCGAGTTTGAGGGTCCGCGAATGCTCGGCGTCGCCGACGTACAAAACCGTCGGTCCGATCGAATTCATCAACGCCTCGACGCGTTCGAACGTGTCGCGCGGACCCGAGACAATCAGCGTGATGTTGCCCGCCGAGAGAACTGCTGGGTTGCCGCTGACGGGCGATCGGAGGTAATCGACACCGACGGCCTCGGCTCTCGCGGAAATCTCCGAGGAGATCCGGGGCGACACGGTTGACATGTCGATCAAGGCACGATCACTCGCTCCAGATTGCAGCACGCCCCCGTCCTCGAAACAGACACTGGCCAGGGCGTCGTCATTGGCGAGGAACGTGATCACGATAGACGCGCGGTCCCACAGATCGCCGAGGGAGTTGAGGAGAGCCGCACCTCGAGATTCGAGATCCGAGAGGTCTTTGGGGGAGCGGTTCCAAATGACCACGTCCCATCCTTGGTCGAGCAAGCGTCCGGCGAGCGCCTGGCCCATCTTGCCCATACCCAGCACCGCGATGGTTCGTCGATCCTCAGCGTGTGTCATTGAGCTTCCTTCCTCGAAGATGATGGACGATCAACGGACTCTCTGACCCCTTAACGAGGTAGTGGAGATGACGGACCGAGACAACACCATCGCGTCCGTCGCGGCGACGAGGAATCCCTTAGTTCCCTCGAAATTCAAGGTTGACCCAAATCGCCTCGACGGCGACGGCGCCCGTGTTGTACAGGCGATGGGGTCGACTCGAATCGAAGCAGATGGAGTCTCCAGTGTTGAGCTCGTAGGTGTCGAATCCCAAGGCGATCTGCAACGTTCCCTTGAGTATGAATCCATATTCGGTTCCGGCGTGTCGAATGAGGCGATCCTCCAACGTGGAGCTGCCACCGACCTCGTAACGAACGAACATGAAATCCGTCTTGTCGCGATGCGAGGCAATCAGTGATTCCCAGGTCACCCCGGAATCGAGGACCAGCACCTTACGTTCGCCCGTTCGAACCACCGGCGACGTTCCGCTCTCGAGACGAACACGACCTTTCGCCGGAGGTGCGACACTTTCTTCGGCGCTGAGCCAGTGATTATGGGCCGCGTCGGTTCGCCCGTTGGTGGCGTCCTCGGCCGCTGGGTTCACGGGTTCGTCGTAGTTGAATAATTCGTCAATGGAGATATCGAGCGCGGCGCAGATCGAATAGAACGTCGCGACGGACGGTTGGGCTTTGCCTGTTTCGAGTTGGGAAATAAAGGATGCCGACACGTCGATGTCGCGCGCGAATTGGCGCAGCGTGATTCCTCGCTCCAGTCGACGCTCGCGCAGCCGTGCACCCACCAAACCCGGTGCGAATCGATTGTTGTTGGGGATCGAAGATGACTCGACGGCGCCGGTCTTGCGGGAGACTTTCGACGTAGTCCGAGAAGAAACTGCCGTCCTTGGTTCGGTGGCCACCCTCTTGGGAACCGCCATCAGTCAATCCCCCTTCCCGCACTCGTCACCCGCAAACTTACGTTGGGTTGACGCTCGCTCGCGCAATTGGCGTTGTCAGATTCTATGGACACCTATTCATCCGCTTTCAATTTCGCAGAGAGATGCTCCCACTCTCGACTGAAACGATAGGAATGGCGCGGTGGCGGAGCGGGTGCCTGCACCTCTATCCACCGAACGAGCCCGGAGCCTCGGTTTTCGAATCCGTGGTCGCAACCAACACCTGCCCAGAGCACGTCGCCGGGATGGAGCACCAATTGTTCGCCGTCGATCAGACCATGGACTTCGCCTTCGACAAAGACGTACGCCTCTTCGAACGGATGGTCGTGGGGGTGCGCGATCGCGGTCGGCTGATAATCGACCATGAACATCGTGTGTAAGAGCGCGCCGACTTGCTGGTCGATCAACATCTTCACCCCGATGCCGCTGTAGGCGAGGAGCGCCGTCGCCATGCTGGGCGACACCGAAGGGGCGCCGACATCAGAGCCGCCAGCGAGCCGTTTGAGGTCCATGGCAGCAGAGTCGAACTGCGCGATAGTGCGATTACGGGGATCTCGCATGTCGGGTGTCACTGGATCGGTGTCCGTCAGGGTTTCGCCAGTGAAAAAGGTGTCCTGTCGGCGCCCGTCATCAAGTTCGGACGGCGATTGCATCTGGAGCCAGCGCACCCGTCCTTCGACCGCGCGAAGTTGGTACGTCGTGGCGAGGGGAAGCACGATGCAGTGGTCGGGCCCAAGGTGCGTCGTCTGTCCGAGTGTGGTCAGTGCGAGCGTTCCCGAAAGTACGTAGAAACTGGTCTCGAAAGAGTGCAGCACCGCGTCGACGTGTCCGTCCTCGGCGAGATGATTCACCGACAGCGTCATGTGGGGTGAACCGGTTGCCTGGTTTACGAGGATCTGGCGTCGGTACCCCGACGCGTGATCCGCGAAGTGCACGGGTGTCTGCGCAGTCTGGTCATCGATCGCAGTTAGGTGGTAAATGCTCAACTCCTTCGAATCGATTGCTCAACGACGGGGAACGCCACGGCTACTTCAGTAGCCAGCCACCGTCCACCGCCAGATTGACTCCGTTTATTCCGGTGTTATTCAGTAAGAATTCAACCGAATCAACGATTTCAGCCATGGTCACGAGACGACCGAGTGGCGTTCGGTTGATCACCGGGCTGTTGTCCTTGCCCTCCCAATAGGGGCTGTCGCCGATGATGCCAGGGTGAATGCCATTGACACGAATCGGTGCCAGTTCGGTCGCTAACGAATTGACGATCCCGACGATGCCACCGTTGACCGTCGACACGGTGGTCGATCCGGGGTAGGGGCGCAGCAGGGCGAGTCCGCCAAAGAGAACGATGGACGCCTGTGCGCTGAGGCGGTCGCGAAGGGCGTGCACGGCTTCGGTGTAGCCGACCAATTTGAGCGTGACGAGGCGCACCGCCGCCGCGACGTCGTAGTTCGCCAGCGTGTTGGCGTCGCGCTCGATTGCGGAGATAACCAGATCGTCAACCGACGGCACGCTCGAGAGAGCGCCGGCGATGGTCTCGGGCATCGATAGATCGACGGCCAGACCAATCGTTCCCTGTCCGATCTCTTGGGCCGCGGCGTTCGCGCTTTCTTGCGTTTGACCTGAGAGGTAGACGGTCGTGCCCTTGGCGGCAAGCGTCTTGACGATCTCTTTGCCCAGACCTTGTGTTCCCCCTAAGACAACCGCGGTGCGACCTGCTCGGCTTTGTGCCATCGACCGACCCCCTTTGAGTGTTCAGTGAAGTAAAACATAGTCCAAGACATCGCGCAGTGAAACAGAGAATGTGAGTGGTGCGCCACGCGAGGACACCCGATAAATCATTGACTGCATATAGAGAATGAACCGTTTGGGACCACTGATCCGTGTGTGAAGTCACTATTGACATTAAGAAACGCGGTGCTACGCTCGTGCCCTTAACGGCTAATTATTTGGGGGGCTTGTAATGGGCAATGACGTCAACTCGAAGGGCGAATCGCTCGAACACGGACGATCGATTGTGTTTCGAAACGGCATCGTGATCACGATGGACAATCAACATCGCGTCTTGAAGAACAGTGACGTCCTGGTTGTCGACGGCGTCATCAAGGAGATTGGTCCGAACCTCAGCGCCCCCGAAGGTGCCCTCAGTATTGACGCGACCGGCGGCATCATCATGCCCGGGATGATCGACACGCACCGCCACATGTGGCAGACGGCGATGAGGGGCTACGGCGCAGACTGGAGTCTGTCGCAGTACTTCGTCTGGTACTACCTGCAGCACGGGAAGGACTTTCGGCCCGAGGACATCTACGCCGGCAACCTCCTCTCCGCAATCGAGGCGGTCGACGCCGGCGTCACGACCTCGGTCGACTGGTCGCACGGTCTGTCGAGCACCGACCACGCCGACGCCGCAGTGGACGCGCTCGAAGCGGTGCCGGGACGGTTCATCCTCGCCTACGGCAACATCCAGGCGGCACCCTGGGACTGGTCGGTCACCAAAGAGTTCAAGGATTTCTACAGTCGTCGATTTGGCGGGAAGAACGACATGCTCGGTTTCCAGGTGGCTTTTGACGTGCTCGGTGACCCGTCATTCCCTGAGAAGCCGGCGTTTGACACGGCCAAGGAGTTGGGCGTGCCGGTGACGACACACGCCGGTGTCTATGGCGTCAACGGCGACGAAAGCATCCGTTTGATGCACGAGAACGATTGCATGGGATCCGACACCGTCTTCGTGCACTGCTCGACGCTCTCGGAAGACTCCTATCACCGCATCGCGGCTTCGGGTGGGTCAGCTTCAGTGTCGACCGAGAGTGAGCAGAGTGCGGGCCAGGGCTATCCGTCGTCGTGGATTTTGCGCCAATACGACATTCCGATCTCGTTGTCACACGACACCTCGGTGTGGTGGAGTGCGGACTTCTTCACCGCCATGCGAGCGACCGCTGGAGCGGACCGGTCACGTCAGCACTTCGAGTCCCAGCTCAAGGGTGAACAGGTCATCAACCTTGACGTTCGCTGCGAAGAGGTCGTGCATTGGGCAACGCGAGGGGGGGCCAAGGCCCTCGGACTCGAGGACAAGATCGGCAGCATTGAAGTCGGCAAGCGCGCTGACATCGTGCTCGTGAAGAATGACAACTCTCCGGCGATGTTCCCGATTATCAACACCTACGGCCACGTCGTGATGCAGGCCCAGCGGGCCGACGTCGACACCGTGGTCATTGACGGCAACATTGTTAAGCACGAGCACAAACTCGTTGGTATCGACTTAGCCGCCGCTCGATCAAAAACCGAGAAGACAGTCTCCTTCCTCGCCGACACGATCGGCGAGGAGGCTTGGGCGAGTGGCATGAACCCAGAGTTGACGGAGCGGCAAGTCAATGAGAATCCCTACAAGTACGTGAACGAGTGAGAAGCGCTAAGAATCTGTGAAATAGTCACCGAAGCCAGTCCGATCTTCTCGAGCCCGACGCCCTTTTGGCGTCGGGCTCGCGTATGTTCGGCCTCGTAACAAGTAGGTACTTTCAGTGCGAATGTGCTGCCGAACTTGGTGACGAAACACGGGCGAGGACTGTTCACTATCGGTTGACACGTTAAGTAAACGCGTGTACTGTCAGTCACCTACGGCAGTTCGTTCCGCGCGGAACGTCGGTCTTTGCTGAGCCTCTCGCTGAGAGTTCACGGGGGGCCGCACAACGCAAAGGACATCGCAACATCTGTCGGAGGCAGAGCGCCTTCGGCTTCTTTAGGGGGGATTAATGTTCAAAAACAGATTTCGTAGTGTCACGATTCTGACGGCCGGATTGATGGTCATGACGTCGATTGGATTTGGCGTCATGTCCAGCGCGCAGGCTGCCACGAAGCACAAGGTGAAGACCTACAACGTTGCCTACCTGTCGTACGGTGTTGCGAACAGTTACGACGCGCCAATGCTCGCTGCCGCCAAAGCAGTCGCCGCGGCCACGGGTCACGTCAACGTGCAGGTGTTTGACTCACAAAGCACCGACACCCTTCAAGTATCGGAACTGCAACAGGTGATCAGCTCTGGCAAGTTCCAGGGCATAATCACCCAGCCGATTTATGGACCGGTCCTCGTTCCTGGCGTGAAGCTCGCGCTCAAGAAGAAGATCAAGGTCGTCAACATCGACCAGATCCTGGGCACGAACTACAGCAGCGACCAAATCGAGGTACATGGTCTCTCCGGTAACGTCGTGTTCTTCCCCGCGAAGATCGGATCACAACTAGCCGCGGAAGCAATTTCGGCGTGTGGTTCGGCGAACCCGTGCAAGATCGCGCTCGTGCACAACTACACCGGCGACGAGCCCGACGCGGAGATTACCGCGACATTTGACGCCGGTATCGCGAAGGACGCAAATGCGAGCATCGTGGCCAATGGTGACGGTCTCTACACACCTTCAGTGGCACTGACCTTCATCGCGGACACACTCGTTGCCAACCCGAGCTTGAACGTAATCGTCGGCGCTGACCAGGACTGCGAAGGCGCTCAATCGGCCCTCACGTCTGCGAAGAACACGTCGGCAAAACTCGTTTGCTACGGCGCGAGTGCGACCGGTATCGCCGCCGTGAAGAGCGGTGCCTGGTTCGCGGACGTCGCGCAGTTGCCGGCGACCGAAGGGACGCTCGGCATGATCGCGCTCATCAAGGCCATGAAGACGGGCAAGGGCTCGGGTTCACAGAACCCCGTCGCCAAGTTGCCGAACAACGGCATCGTGACTCAGGCGAACGCCGGCAAATTCAATGGCGAATGGCCGGGCTGATCCGTCACTAGGAGAGGGAACGATTATCCGAGACTGACATGGATAGCTTGAACTGACATGTCGACTGGGAACATTGAAGAGGCACCCCGCGGTACTGCGACGACCTCCGGCGGCGACTTAGTCGTCACCGGAGTCTCGAAGCGGTACGGTGGGGTGCCCGCTCTCAGTGACGTATCACTGACGATCACACCCGGCACGGTGCACGCGCTGGTCGGGGAGAATGGCGCCGGGAAGTCCACTCTCGGCAAAATCATCTCGGGCGTGATCTCACCCGACGAGGGGACGATGTCGCTGGGTGGCGAACACCTCAGTTTCAAGTCGCCGCGCGAGGCCTTGGCGCACGGCATCGTGACAATCGTTCAAGAACTCGCTATCGTCCCCGGACTGACGGTCGCGGAGAACGTCTATCTCGGTGTCGAAGCGTCGAGGGCCGGATTCGTGCGACGGCGTGAGTCTCGCCGTAGATTTCGCGAGCTCGCGAAGACGGTGGGATTTGACCTGTCACCGGATCGTCGCGCGGGAGGTCTTTCCATCGCCGACCAACAAAAGGTGGAAATCATGCGGGCGCTCTCTCGCAACGCCTCGATCGTCGTCATGGACGAGCCGACGGCCGCACTTTCGGGAAATGAAACTGTCGCCCTCCACAAGATCATCCGATCACTGGCCCGTGATGGGAAGTCCGTTGTCCTGATCTCGCACTTCCTCTCTGAAGTGCTTGCACTCGCCGATGTCATCACCACCCTTCGAGACGGACAGCTGATTCGCACTGTCGAGGCGAAGGACGCGAGTGAAGAGTCATTGATTGAAGGGATGCTGGGACACTCACTCCTCACGGCCTTTCCCGAGAAGGCAACGGCGAACGAAGAGAGATCCGTCGTGTTGGAGGTTGAACATCTCAAGGCGCCCGGAGTCAATGACTGTTCATTCGTTCTTCACGAGAGCGAGATTCTCGGCATCGCTGGGCTCGTCGGCGCTGGACGCTCTGAGTTGGCGCGAGCTATTTTCCGCGACTCCAAGGTCGCCGGAGGAACGGTTCGATTGAAGGGCACGGAGCTCGCGGGTCACAGTCCCTCGCGTTCGATTCGACGGGGACTGGTCCTCATTCCGGAGTCGCGCAAGGAGATGGGTCTGCTGATCGGACGTTCAGTGAAAGAGAACATCTCGCTGTCGCGCCTTGACCTCGTCAGTCGACTGGGTTGGATTGCGGGAATTCGAGAACGCCGCAAGGTCACTGAACTAATGAAAGCCGTGACCGTGAAGGCCGCCAGCATTCGAATGCCGGTTTCAATGCTGTCGGGTGGCAATCAGCAGAAGCTCATGTTCGCTCGTTCCGTCATGTGTTCGCCAAGTGTCTTAATCGCTGACGAGCCGACACGCGGCGTCGACGTCGGATCAAAGAGGGCCATCTACGACCTCTTGACCGAGATGGCCGCGTCTGGAATGGGTGTCGTCGTCATCTCATCAGACTTAGAAGAAGTACTGGGACTGGCGCATCGGGTCCTCGTCATGCGCCACGGTCGCATCATCACCGAACTCTCGGGGGAACGAATGAATGAGCAGGCAGTACTTGCCGCTGCGTTCACCGAGTCGAGCAACGAAGGAACGGATTAAAAATGAACGTACACGTTGAGACCCCCGAGGCCCTCGACATCGACGACGGTGGATCCCACGGCTTGCGCTCCGGTGCGAGTCGGTTACTCGGCTCGTGGCGGCTTGCGGGCATCGCCATACCGTTCCTCATTCTCTTCATCACTCTGTCGGTGTGGAGTGGACCATTCCTCTCCAAGACGAACCTGATCAATATTCTTGACCAACAGTCAGCCACACTCGCCATTGCCGCTGCCGGAACACTCGTACTCGTCGCTGGCGGACTCGACTTGTCGGTGGGAGCGATTTACGGCCTCGCCACCGTGGTGTCGGGCGAAGTCGCCGAACATCATTCGGCGTGGATCGCAATAGCCGCCGCGCTTCTCGTGGGCCTGGGCGTCGGTCTGGTCAACGGAATGATCGTGGCGTTCCTCAAGATCAATCCGCTGATTGCGACGTTGGCGATGTCATTCGTCATCAGTGGCGTGGCGCTGCGAGTGTCGAGTGGCAACCTCATCGTCCTCTCCCAAAACTCAGCGTTCTATACGTTCGCCAACGCGGAGCTCTGGTCGGTGCCCAGCGCCGTGTGGATCGTCTTCGTATTTCTCGTGATTCTCGGTTTGCTGTTGGCGAAAACGTCATTCGGTCGCTACGTCGTCGCCTCCGGAGGCAACGCCGAGGCGGCCCGCTTGGCCGGCGTCCGTGTCAACCAAATTCGCATCATCACGTTCGCGTTGAGTGGTTTGGCGGCCGGACTCGGCGGCGTCATCGATACGTCGAGATTGCTCAGCGCACAGTCGACCGGTGGTGGTCCCAGCCTGACGTTCACGGTGCTCGCCGGCATCGTTGTCGGTGGCACGTCAATCGCGGGTGGCGAAGGTTCGGTGCCGCGCACGACGATCGGCGTCCTCTTCATCGCGTTGATTGGCAACGGCATCAACCTTTTGAACATCAATGAGCTGTACCAGCAGATCGTCCTCGGAATAATCCTGCTGCTCGCCGTCTCGATCGACGTCTGGGCGCGCAAGCGTCGACGATAATTAGTCGCTAGATACCTGGAGGAATGATGGGCATTCACACCTACGGAAGCAACGCCGTTGACTGGGAGAACCGCGTTGACATGCCCCGTCTTCGCGAGGAGCGCCTCGCCAAGTTGCAGGCCGAACTTGAGCGATCGGACCTCGGGGCTCTGCTCACGTTCGACTTTCACAACATTCGCTACATGACCGGAACCCACATCGGCACGTGGGCGATGGACAAGTTGATCCGCTTCGCGTTGTTGCCCCGTGGCGGCAAGCCCATCGTGTGGGACTTCGGCTCGGCCGCTCGTCACCACCAGCTCTATAACCCGTGGCTGACGGGCGTCCAGATCGGACCCGACGGAAACGAGATGCCCTACGAGGGCGCGCGCGCCGGAATCTCCACGCTGCGCGGCGCGATTCCTCCCGGGGCGGACCGCGCCGGCACCGTGGCCGAGAAGATCAAAGAAGTGTTGGCGCAGTTCGGACTTCAGAACGAACCGATCGGCGTCGACGTCATAGAGATGCCGGTGCTCGCGGCGTTCGCGAAAGAGGGCATGACGCTGGTCGATGGTCAGCAGGTCTTCCTCGAAGCGCGTCGCATCAAGACGGCCGACGAGATCTCACTGTTGGCCCACGCCGCGTCGATGGTCGACACGGCCTACGAGGAGCTCTATTCGTTCTTGCGACCAGGGGTCCGCGAGAACGAGTGCGTCGGCCTGGTGAACAAGACGCTGTATGACTTGGGTTCTGAACACGTCGAGGGCGTCAACGCGATTTCCGGCGAACGGTGCTCGCCGCACCCGCACGTTTTCAGTGACCGTCTCATTCGACCCGGCGACCCGGCCTTCTTCGACATCCTCCACAGTTTCAATGGCTATCGCACCTGTTACTACCGGACGTTCGCGGTGGGCAGTGCCTCGGTCGCCCAGCGTGACGCCTACACGAAGTGCCGAGAGTTGGTCGACTCTGCGATATCGATCGTGAAGCCCGGCACGACGACCGCTGACGTGGTTTCTTTGTGGCCCAAGGCGACAGAGTTCGGCTTCGCCAACGAAGAGGCGGCGTTCGGTCTTCAGTACGGTCACGGTATTGGACTATCGATCTGGGAACGACCGATCTTCAGCCGAATGATCTCACTCGATCACCCCGAGATCTTGGAAGAGGGAATGGTCTTCGCCCTGGAGACGTACTGGCCGGCGAAAGATGGCTGGTCAGCGGCGCGCATCGAAGAAGAAGTCGTCGTCACGGCCACTGGTTGTGAAGTCATCACGAAGTTTCCGGCCGAGGAGCTCTTGGTCGCTGGTCAGCGCTATTTCAGTGCCGGCGGCCCGGTGAACGGCCTGCGAGAGTCCCAGTCACACCTCAATACCGCTGCCGGACGCGGCGAAGTCAGCAGCACCAGTTAACTGATCGACTCCTGACGCCATTGTTTCGGGAGTCGAGAATATCGATGACCGAACTCGTGATCTCCCCGAGACGTGCGCGCCGAGAATTCCTCTCGTTGCTTGAGATTCGTAGGCTACGTGCGGTGAACGTGGTCACTTACTCGAGCGGTGCGTGGAACGAAGACCGATGATCGACGACGCGGTACTCGAGCCACGTGTCTCGCTCCTCACCATTGCGCGAGAGTGGACGCGACTGGGCTGCATCGGATTCGGCGGACCACCGACGCACATCATCCTGCTTCGTCGCCTCTGCGTCGAGCAACGGTCATGGATGGATGAACGAGAGTTCGAAGACGGCGTGGCCGCGACGAACCTCCTCCCGGGTCCCGCGTCGACCCAATTGGCGATCTTTTGTGCCTGGCGACTGCGAGGTGTGGCGGGCGCTCTCATCGGCGGCGTGTGCTTCATCGTGCCCGGACTGATTCTCATCCTCGCACTTTCGGTGCTCGTTCTCGATCGCCACGCGCCCGCGTGGGTCCTCGGTACCGCAGCTGGCGCCGGCGCGGCTGTGCCGGCCGTCGCTCTGAGAGCGGCGTGGACCCTCGTTCCGGCGAGCCGACGCAGCGCCAACCGACGAGCGGCGAAGGTTCGTTGGATGACGTACGTCGTCATCGGCGCGGTTACGGCCGCCACCGCTGGCTCGTACCTCATTCTCGCACTCGTCGCTTGCGGAGTGCTGGAAATCGTGGCGCGCGGACGCGAGAACACTCGGACCGCGGGACCAGTTCGTGTGGCGTTTCCCTGGGTTCTTGGCCACGTGGGCAGCACGGGCGGTATCGGTGCACTGTGCTGGATCGCCCTTAAGGTGGGCGCTCTTTCGTATGGCGGAGGATTTGTCATCATCCCGCTCATGCAACACGACGTCGTGAGCACGTATCACTGGATGAGTGGGACGCAGTTCCTGAGTGCAGTGGCCCTCGGCCAATTGACGCCCGGTCCGGTCGTGCAAACGGTTGCTGCGGTTGGGTACGTCGCGGGCGGGATTGGGGGAGGACTACTCGCGGCGTTGTTCGTGTTCAGTCCGTCGTTCCTCTTTGTCCTCGCGGGCGCACCCCACTTCGACCGAATTCGCGAAAACCTGTCCGTTCGATCTTTTCTCCGTGGTGCCGGACCGGCGGTCATCGGCGCAATTGCCGGATCGGCCATTCCCCTCGGACGCTCATTTACCCACTTGTGGCAGATCCCGATTCTCGCCGGAGCACTGATCGTTCTTTTCGTGTTGAGGCGAAGCGTGGTTACGTGCCTACTCGTCGCCGGATTCGTCGGCCTGCTGATGGCACTGTGTGGCGTGCCTATCTAAGAACCGCGCGCAATGACGTTCTTCGACTACTGGACGACGGCGCCGCGATGCTGTGGTGGCGACTATTGAGTTTCTCGGTAATGCTCTCGCCAGATGAGGCGGTAGACACGAGTCTTGCGCGGGATTGAGCGCAGACCCGGAAGGAACGGCATTAGCAAGAGTCCTGCGGAGAGCACCATCATGATGGCCCAGACGAGGATGTCACCATTGTCACTCGAATTCATGGGCGAGACTTGGTACCAGAATGTGTAGAGCCAGAGCCACGCCTGACCGGGGTAGTTCCCCGTTTCGTTCATCATGCCCCACTGGTCACCCGTGAGGTGCTGCTTCTGTGCGAGGTTCGCCAAGTACGTGCCGTCGGCCAAGAACAGCAACGGCATCGTGTAGTCAGTCGTGTAGAAGCCGTTTTGAGTGATGAGCGCCTGGTCCAATGCACCGGATCGGGCCATCTGCAACAGGTCCGCCATCATCACGGGCACCGGTCCGGCGTTCGTCGTCGACACGACGAGTTGACCATTAACGATCTTCATACTGTTCGCGGCGTGCGTGTAGGTGTTCACCCACTGCGAACGCGTCGATGACGAGGCACTCGACCACTGCGCCAGGTCCGTCGTCAGTACTGTTTGCCTGGGCAGCGACTTCAAGGGACTGACCACGAAGTCATTCACCGAACTGATCGGGATTCGCGCGCCTACCCATTTAGCCAAGGTGAGCGGTCCGAGCTGTTGACCAGTGGACGCCTTGTTGTACGGCGCGCCGTACTGCGCCGAGCCAGAGGTGCCATTCAGTTCGCTCAATGCCGTGGCGGCGAAGTCCATTGGATCGTTCGTCGACCAGGCCTTGACCGTGATTGCCGGTTCGTCGGGTGAACCAAAGACCACCGCGAGCAGCACCGTCAATACGGCGACCACTACGACCGCGATCACGCCTTCTTTGATGATGTCGTAGGGGCTGTGGCCACCCTTCCATTCCGGTGCGTCGACGTCAGGACGGAACTTCTTCGACGTCATGACGTCACCTCCGCACGCTCTTCGAGGGGCGGCACGACTCCCTTCACCCGCTCTTCGAATGGCGGCACGACACCCTTCACCCGAACGAGGAGCACGTGTAACCCGGTCAAGACGATCGCGGCGAGGGGCAACAGGACGATATGCCACATCAACATCTGGCCCAAGTTCAGGACGTTCCAAAACGCGCCGGCGCCGGTGGCGTTAATGCCGTCCTTGGCCTGGGTGGAGATCCACTGCGAGTCGAAGTTGGATTGGCTGACGTAGCCAGTGAACGCCGCTGCGACAGAAGTGAGGAACGTGACCACGCCGGTCATCCACGTCAGTGCGCGCCCGCCGCGCCAAGCGGCCATGAAGAACTTGCCCCACAAATGGACGACCATGGCGAAGAAGAAAATCTCCACGCTCCATAGGTGCAGCGAATTGACAAAGTGTCCGACGGACGATCCGTGCCACCACTGTGGCCCACGCAGCGCGAGCAGGCAGCCGGTTGCGATGACGACCCCGAGGGCGGCCATCGTCGTGACGCCGAAGACGTATATCCACGACGAGACGTAGGTCGGCTGGGTGTCGGGCAGCAGCTTTTCCGGGGGGAGTTTGCCCGCGGCGCGCCGACGTAGCCGGGTCGTCCATTGGCGATCGATCTCCGTGGTGCTCATCGGTTTTCCTTTCGGCGCTTGCGGCCGGGAAATGGCGCAAAGAGCGCAACGACGAACGTGACAATCATCAAGATGATGACAATCAGGTTTGCGACGCTGATCTGGATGATGTGCCACTCAATGTAGTGACCCAGTGTGTTGAGCGGAAATAAGGCTGCGAACCACCCTGATATTGTCATTAACCCTCCACGACGTTATGCACAAATCTCCCACGCGAAAAATAGGGTCAAGTAGAGGATAAGGTCCCATCTCAAGGGTCCGAGCGGCAAACGCGATTGTCTCGTCCCGATCACGCGTGAATGTCACTCGTTCGATCTGATTTGGTGCACGGTCGTGTTAGACCTGGTCAAAGCCGTGTTACGTTTATTCTTGGATTCATCGTCCGGTGACTGTTGCGTCGCGGCACGCTGACGTCGTGATTAATCTCACGACACTCGTGATTGTCGGTGAACCTCATCACTCGTGAATCCGTTGTTGGTTTTCTGCGCTCGCAGGAATCGCGAAACGCTGTGGTCATTGCCGTGTTCGAATGCCTCGGCCCGTTCGATCTGGTCGCGATGTCGAGGACCGGCGCAATATCGTTGGAGGATGAAAACTGCTCGGGTCGTGGTCGTTGTTGCGCTCAGCGCGATCGGACTGAGTTCCTGTGGGTCGACTGTTCATGAGAGCGCACCCTTCGTGGCATCGACCAACTGCACGGTCAGCGTGACCAACGACGAGTACGCGGGTTGCGATCTCGCCCACCATGACTTCCAGGGCCTCGACCTGTCCTCGGACAACTTTCGTCGTGCGAACCTGTCTTATGCGAACATGGACGGGGCGAATCTGCAAGGAGCGGACCTGCGCGGCGCCCGGACCCTCGGCGTGCAGACGAATGCCTCGACCGCCTGTGAAAACGCTTCGTCCGGACCATGTACCGAGTCCAATCTTCGCGGTACGTGACCCGGCCGCTGGGACCTCGACGGCTCTATTGGATTGGTGAACGAGTTCAATCAACTGCCCGAGATGTCGATTCGATTGATACGAAATGCGGGCATGATTATGCTATAGTTGTGGCATGAGTAGGGTACGGGTGAGCACGACGGTTGATGGTGACCTATTAGATACAGCTCGGCGATTGCGATCCACTGCAAATGACGCCACGCTGCTTGACGAAGCGCTCGGCGCGCTCGTTGCTCGCCACCGTGCGAGTGAGATTGACGCTGCGTACCTCGCATACGAAGAATTCCCGATCGACGCATCCGATGAGTGGGGAAGCCTGGCTGCGTTTCGAGCTGCCGCTGCCTCCTCGTGACCCCGATGCCACTGCGGGGCGAAATCTGGTGGTGCGAATTGCCAGAGATCCAAAGACGACCCGTGGTAGTGATCTCTCGCGACGCGGCGATCTCCAGGTTGCGGCGAACGTTAATTGCACCGTGCACAACGATCATTCGTAATCTTGCGAGCGAAGTTGTCCTCGAACCAAGAGAAGATCCAATCAGTCATCGTTGCGCAGTCAACCTTGATTCGGTTGAGAGCGTTCCGCTATCACTATTGGTGGAGAGAATTGGACGTCTGAGCGACGAGCGAATGCGCCAGATTTGCTCTGCCCTGGATGTTGCGGCCGGTTGCGGCGAGTAAACCACTCACCGCGTTGCGCTCGAGATTCACGTCGATAGTGGTCCACCTTCGAACATGCAGTACTTCGGCGTCGTTGTTCACGACCGGAACAGTGGAGGCCGCCGCACTAAATGCCGACTGTCCGTTGACGAAATACTTCCCTCATTCGATTGGGCCGGCGCTCGACACAAGACCGCAACCGTGAGCACAGGTTTGACAACGCGAGTTCGACTCCCGTCGCCCGCTCCAAAGTAACTTCAGAGACGCGAGGCACCCTGAAAAGCCATAATTCAGCGTCGGTAAACTTTCAGCATGACTGAACCCGCAGAATCTTCGAACAAGGTAAGCGTGCGCAGCGCCCCCGGTCTCGGCTTTTCGAACCCCGGACGTGACGTGCAGCGAGTCGGGACAGCCAACTTCCTCGGCCAGGACATTTCTAAGATCCATGGTCCGGTTTGGGCGGTACTAGGGAACCTGGGCGATAGCCAGTGCTACCTGGGAGTCCAGGACAAGGTGGAAGCCGTGCAGGCCGCAATGTCTCGTCGAATCGCTCTCGACGACCGAGCCAACCGGCTCATTTCGCCCGCCTTCACCATTGGAGTGTCCGATGGTCAACTCAACGGCACTCCCGAAATGCGCTTTTCGCTTATCGGGCGAGAACTCGTGAACGACGCTGCCTCGACGCACCTCGCCGCGAATCGAGTTGAAGGACTCATTGCGGTGGTCGCGTGCGACAAGCCGCCCGTCGGCACGGTGGCGGCCCTGCTGGAGCACAACGTCCCCGCGGTGATTCTTTCTGACGGCTCAATCAAACCTGGCATCAATCCACGCACCGGTGAGCGTATTGACCTCGTCACTGCTTTTCAGTTCGCCACGGAACTCGACGAATTGACCCGGTCCGAAGTCACGTTGCACGCGTGCCCGGGCCAAGGCAGTTGTGGAGGGATGTTCACGTACAACACGATGCAATCCTTCATCGCGGTGTTGGGTCTCGAGCCACTCCACATGGTCGCTCCACCATCGGACGATCCTCGTCGCATTGAGCAGTTCCCCGATGAACTTGTCGACTGTCTCGTGACGATGACCAATCAAAACATTCGCCCACGCGATATCGTCACCCCCACTTCTCTTCGCAATGCCCTCGTCGTTTCCATGGCGATGGGTGGCTCGACCAACGTCATGCTGCACAGTGTCGAGATCGCTCGTGCCGCGGGATTCAACCTGTGGACTGACGTCCTCAGTCAGGACGAATTCAATGAGTTGTCGCACCGTATGCCGGTGATTGTCAACATGCGTCCGTTCGGGGCGTACTCAATGGTCGACGTCGATGACGTCGGCGGACTTCCTGCGATCGTGAACGAACTCTTGCGCGCGGGCTTACTCGATGGCACTGCGCTCACCTGCACCGGCGAGACACTCGCTGAGCAGATTGTTCGCCTGGCCCCCCCACCCGCAGATCACGAAGTGATCTATTCGGTCGCCCAACCGTTCAAGAGCACCGGCGGGCTTCGACTCCTGCGCGGAAATCTCGCCCCGGACGGAGGCGCGATCCTGAAACTCGCCGGCGTCGAAAGCGGAATCCTTGACGGCGTATTCATCGGGAAGGCCCGCGTGTTCAACGGAGAGCGTTCATTGATTGCCGCGCTGGACGAGCGGCCCGACGACTTTCAAGACAACGACATGGTGGTCATACGCTACGAAGGCCCTCGCGGCGCTCCGGGAATGCCTGAGATGCTGGACCCCACCTCGAAAATCACTTCCTTGTGCCGTAAGCGGGGGATCACGATCGCCCTAATGACGGATGCACGATTCTCGGGCGGATCCGTTGGTCTGGTCATTGGTCACGTCGCTCCGGAGGCCCTGCTCGGTGGGCCTATTGCCCTCGTCGAGGACGGCGACACCATTACCGTCGACGTCAATCAGGACAGTCTTCACTGCACCGAACTTGATGACCTGGAGATTGTTGCTCAACGTACGGCGCTGTGGGAATCTCGAGTGAGGTCGAACGGCGGACTTCATCCTGACGCCGCATCAATCACGCATCGGTTGCTCAAGCGAATGCGAGCCACGGGTCTCTCGGCCCTACGCGGCGGCGGCATGTCGGAAAGTTAATTCCTCCGCGACTCACATTGACGCACTTGCCGCTCTCGGAGGAACTTCAACTTCTCAGGGCGAGAACAGTTTCGGGAGGACGACTTCGACGTCTCCAAGTTACACGGGCAACGGAAAGATGGCGCCACGCGATTGCGCGGTGTGGGGTGCCGCGCACTCGCGACAAAGTACAACAAAGGACTTGGACTTCAAACGAGAGTTCCGCGAGAAACGAACGACGCCACCAGAGTGACAATCTCTCGCGTGTCCGCACGTATGGCGGCTGCATTGGCATGGCCCGGAGGCGGCAGAGCGAACGGGTCGTGACGACGGTTCAGGTACTGGTGGCGAAGTTCGCATAAGGCTCCTCATCGCAACTGACGCTAAAACTCTCGTCGGCAACCCTCGTGTCGAGAGCTGTGGAGTCATTTTACCAATCGAGACGACACCTCAAGCGGTCGAGTGGAGTTGGATTTCGTTCCCTGGTCACGTCGGCCAATTGAGCGTCTCTCCTGCACGGTTGGTCACTGAGTGGTGAGGCTGTGGCGCCACTGGAAGAACTTGGCTAAAGGGCGATGTTGCTGGGCTCTTTTCGGATTGCCGACTCGGCCAACACGGTGAGCGCGAGGAACCATTCGTCCGGGTTGACCGACAGCGCGTGCTCCCCTTCGAGTTCGATCTGACCAAAGAAGAGCGCGTACCAAATCCGAGCAAACGCGACGGCGCTCATTCCCTCAGCCAGAAGTTTCGCGTCTTCGAGCGGCTTCACGCGACGTACGATCAGATCGGCGATCTCTCGTTTTGCTTCTGCGATCCCTTGGGATGCTTTGGGATTGTGGCGCGCGAAGGACATGCTTTCAATTCGTTGGATGCGCGCTTCGGTCCTCGCGGGTACCTGCGCTTCGGCGATGATGACTCGAAGCGCTTGGCGCAGTTCGTCGGTCGTGGTCACGGAAATCAGGGGATTGGTGAACGTCTCGGCGAGGCCGCGCAGAACCTCTCGAAACCTGTGAGAGATCGCACACGCGATGAGGTCCTCGCGGTCGTCGAAGTAGCTGTAGAGCAGTCCGACCGAGATTCCTGCGGCGTACGCCACGCGCTTCACGCGAAAGAGCGTCATGCCGTTGAGTTCGATCTCTTGGGCGGCGGCCCTAAGAATCGTGTCGCGCGTCATCACCAGAGGATACTTCGGGATCTTGGAGGAACCTCAGTTCGTGAAACCAATCACGAACATTCAGTTGGTCGTTGCCGTGAACGGCGAGTTCAACGGTTCTGCCCCATCGATGTTCGGCAATCGAAACTCAAAGAGTCAAGTCGCTCATGGCGCACTCACTTCGAGGTGCGTCGCCATCCAATCAGCGCCGAGAGGGCGATGATGGTTAATGACGTTGGCACACCCGTGGTTACCCTCGTCCAACAGGACGAACTTGGTTTCGCCCTGCGCCTCATTGACCAGACGCTCTCCGTCTTGCCAGGGGAAAAGCCGGTCACGTTTGCCCATGATGACCATGAGTGGTCCGGTGATCTTCGCCGCGAAACCTTCCAGGGTCATGTCCGAGGCCCGACGCTCAGCCGCTTCGGGTGAGGACGAGTACGAACGAACTTCGAAGGCGTGGCGAGTGAGTGGATTCAAGTCTTTCCAGGTGGCGCCGAGGTTGTACGGGCCCGCGAGCGCGATCGTCGCGCGGATGGGCAGGTTCGCGCTCGCGAGTCGCGCGGCGTAAAAGCCACCCAGTGAAACGCCCCATACGCCTATACGACTCGAATCCACGTCGGGGATCGATTGGAGGTACGAGATGACGGCCTCGCCGACGACTTCCCACTCCGGGCGAATCGGTAGGGTCCACTCGGCCTCGCCCTGTCCGGGACCGTCGAGCGCGAAGGTCGCCATGCCTCGATCATGGAATGACCGCTCCACATCTCGAAACTCGTCCTTCGTCGAGTCGAGACCGGGAATCAAGAGGACGGTCGGGTGTGGACCGTTGTCACTGGGTCGGCGAAAGAGTCCGACGAGTGTGGAGTTCTCAAAGGGAATCTCGTGTCGACTCCCCGCAGGCACGAACAGCGGCGTCGCGCGATTGAGCGCGTCCACCGCGCGAGCATGCGCGGCCCTCGCCTGATCCAAGTCGTGCACGAACATGAACTTGCCGAAATGGAAGTAGGTCGCCGCTCGAGCGAAGTATTCACCAGCACTTCGACGACGCTCTTCTCTCAGGGCCTCTTCACCCATTGCCAACTGCTCTTCGGCGCCCGCGCACCACGCCGCGCACCAGTCATCCCAATATTCCAGGGGACCCGTGATGCGCGCGTAGTCGCTCGCGTCGACGCCGTTCGCGGTGAAGCGCGGTCCCCAATTGGATACGGCCGTTTCAAGAAGTACGTCAGTCATTGGGCCCTCCACGGACGTTGGATTTGATGCTGATGGTAATGGACGCAACACAACCCTGAAAAGGGCGCCAACGCTAAAATCTTTTCACCCTGAATTGGCCCCGTGACCTTGTGCGACGCACCGGTCATCGTTAGGGTTACGAAATCGCCCTTCGGGTGATCGACTCTGGAATAACACACATTGGGGGATGCCGGGGCCGCGTAAATGCAGGGGGAGAAAATTATGAAAGGGAATTCGCGACTTTTTCGCGTGTTCGGTGTGGTTTCAATCTCACTGGCGTCTCTAGTCACGGCGGCCACCTCGAGTGGTGCGTCGTCGAGTGGATCAATTGCCAAAGGCCAACCAGTTTTGATTGGGGCGTCACTCTCACTAACGGGTGACTTCTCGGGCGATGGTGTGGCCTTCCAACAAGGCTACAAACTGTGGGCCGCGGACCAGAACGCTAAGGGCGGTCTGCTCGGTCACAAGATTGTCTTGAAGATTTTGAACGACACGTCGACCCCAACTCAGGTCGTCACCAACTACCAAGCACTGATCTCCAGTGATCACGTGAATCTGACCTTTGGTCCGTTCTCGTCACTCTTGACTTTGCCGGCGGCCAAGGCCGTGAACCGATACGGCTACGCCATGGTCGAGGGTGCGGGCGGAGCACCGTCAATATTCCAAGCTGGTCTGCACAACGTTTTTGACGCGGCGTTGCCGGTGGCAAATGGACTCGTGCCATTCGCCCAGTGGCTCGCCTCGCTGCCCGCGAGTCAACGACCCAAGTCCATTGCGTACGTGACGTCAACGGACCCGTTCACCGAACCACAGATCCCCGTCGCTGAAAAGATCATCAAGGCAGCCGGAATCAAGACGGTGTACTACAAGACCTTCCCCGCCGAAGCGACGGACTACACGCCCATCGCGGACGCGGTGGCTGCGGCGAACGCACAGGTGGTCATTTTGGGTTCGGTCGACGTTCCGACGGTGTCGGCGTTCATGCAAGCCTTCGAACAGGCGCACTACAACCCCAAGGCCTTCATCGCCACGGCCGGTCCCGACCAGGGCAAGACGTTCGTGAGTGCGGTTGGCGCGGGTAACGCGAACGGCGTCATGGTGCCCAATGCGTGGTACGGCGGATCGAGCAATCCCGAGAGCAAGACAATGGTTGCCGAGTACATCAAGAAGTACGGTGGCACGGCTGCCGACGTCAACGCGGACGTCGCCGAGGCGTATGCGGTCGGACAAACCATCACGGCCGCGGTCAAGGCGACCGGTGGATTCTCCAACTCCAAGATCATCACCTATCTTCACTCCGGCGTGACGATCCAGAGCGTGCTCGGTGCGGTGAAGTTCAACAACCTGGGAGAGAACAACCAACCAACGGCGTACACGTTCCAATGGCAGGGGGCGAAGTTCGTCGAGGTGAATCCGGCAACTGATCCAGGAGCCGCCAAGATCCTCTTTCCCAAGCCCGCCTGGAAAAACTAACCCTTGAACGGCACAGCAGTCCTGCACGCGATCATTGACGGCGTCTTGACCGGTTCGGTCTACGCCTTGATGGCGACGGGTCTCACCCTCATATTCGGAGTGATGAACATCATCAACGTCGCGCAGGGGATCTTCGTGATCCTCGGTGCGTACTTGAGCTACGCGCTCTCCGTGCATCTGGGCATCGACCTATTTGTTGGACTGGCCATCACGATCCCCACCCTTTTCGTGGTGGGGATCGTGGTGGAACGCCTCTTTCTCGCTCGTATTAAGGGACCGGAACGCGTGGTGATGTCGATCCTGGTGACCTACGCGGTCTCGCTCGTGATCGAGGGCATTCTCAACATGGTGTTCTCGACCAATTACGTCGAACTGCACGCGTGGTACGTGGACCGTTCGGTGAAGGTCTTCGGAATCTATCTCCCGTATATCTATCTCCTGGGCTTCGCGCTGGCGGTTGTCTTGCTCGCGGCGCTCTACGTGATGTTGTATCGAACTCGATTCGGCTCGAGCGTGCGAGCGTCGCTGGCCGATCAAACGTCGGCGGCGCTGGTGGGCATCAACGTCAAACGCGTGTCGACCGTGTGCTTTGGCCTGGGCGTCGCGGTGACGGCCGCCGGCGGGATGATCTACGGCGCGACGAATGCATTTAACGCCAGTTCGAGTTACGACCTCATCTCGCGACTACTCGTCATCATCGTGCTCGGAGGAATGGGCAGTATCGGCGGCGCGCTGGTGGCCGGCATCATGATGGTCACCATCGAGGACCTGGTTTCTGTTGTCTGGGGTCCCGTGTGGTCGAACCTCTCGTTCTTCCTTATCTTGGTCATCGTCTTGTCGCTTCGTCCCCAAGGTCTCTTTGGTAAGCAATCCGTCCGGGTGGCCTAATGCTGAGAGTACGCAATGTCTGGTGGATCGTGGTGTTGGGCGCCTTCGTCCTCTTTCCGCTGATCGAAACGAATCCGACGTACACGGGGATCGGCGTTATCGCGCTCATCTTCATGGGGTGTGCGACGTCGTGGAACATGTTCTCCGGCTACTCGGGGTACGTGAATCTCGGATCCGCCATCTTTTACGGTGTCGGTGCTTACACCATCACTCTCTTGTCCGATCATCTCAACGTTCCCGGCAACGGGGACCTCTTCTGGCTCATCCCCGCCGGAGGACTTGCGGCGATGATCGTCGCGATTCCCGTGGGACTCGTGGCCCTGCGGGTGCGGCGTCACACTTTCGTCGTCATCACCATCGCCATATTCTTTGTTTTCCAACTGTCGGCGATTAACTTCAGTTTCACTGGCGGCACCTCGGGACTCCAGCTCCCGTTGATCCCTTGGCTGGAGACCAACTACAACAAGCCCTTCTATTACGCCGCGCTGGCGATCGTTGTCTTCGCGACGTTGCTTTCGGTCACGGTGCGGCGCTCGAGATTCGGATTGCAGCTTCTCGCCATCCGAGACGATGAAGACCGCGCGGCCGGTCTTGGCGTGAAGGTCTTCGCCGTGAAACTGGTGGGCTTCACGATGTCGGCGTTCGCCGTGGGGATGGGCGGAGCCCTCTACGCCATATTCATTGGCCAGATCTATCCTCAATTCGTCTTCGATCCCATCTTCGACATCTCCATCGCCCTCATGGCGATCTTCGGAGGACTCGGAACTTTGACGGGGCCACTGCTCGGCGCACTGGTGCTCGAATCGACACAGCAGTACTTGGCGATTCGATTCACCAATGGTTCTGTCTACTTGATCGTTTTCGGCGCACTGTTCTTAGTCATCGTCCTGTTCATGCCCCAGGGCATCATCGTCTATTCGAGTGAGTGGTTATCACGTCGGGCGGCGCGGCGCGTCGAGGGCGCGCTGGTCGTTTCCGGAGAAACATCGTGACGACGCTTCTCAACGTCGAGCGCGTCTCCAAGTCCTTTGGTGGACTGAAGGCTCTCTCCGAATGCTCACTGAGCGTCGAGAAGGGGAGGATCACTGGTCTCATTGGACCCAATGGCTCCGGCAAGACCACCCTCTTCAACGTCATCACTGGCTACGAGAAACCGGATTCCGGTTCGGTGACCTTTGAAGGTACTGAGATTACGCGCGCCAGTCCCAGCAAGGTGTTCGCCCTCGGTGTCGGACGCACATTTCAGATCACCCGAATCTTCGCTCGCATCACGGTCCTGGAGAACATGCTGGTCGCGACCCAGCGTGACGAAGGCTGGCTGCGCGGGCTGACCCGATCGAAGTCGTCGAAATCCGAATTGGTCGCGGCAATGGAGTGGCTCGATTTCGTGGGCATCGGCCGATTGGCGTCCCAGCCCGCGGGGTCGCTCTCGTTCGGACAGCGCAAGCTTCTCGAACTCGCCTACGTTCTGGTCGCCGACCCCGACGTCATCTTGTTGGACGAGCCCGCCGGTGGGGTGAATCTCACACTCATCAATGAGATCGCGCAGAAGATCCAGGCGCTCAACAAGGACGGAAAGTCGTTCCTCATCGTCGAGCACAACATGGAGTTCGTCATGAATCTCTGCGATCGCGTCACCGTCATGCACCAGGGAGCCGACCTGGTGAGCGGCACGCCGAGTGAGATTCGAAGCAATCCTTTGGTTCTCGACGCGTACCTTGGCGGCAGCGACGAGTACGACGACGAGGACGCATCGTGAGTTCTTCCATGGCGTTTCTGAGTTTCGAAGGCATCGTCGCGGGCTACGGCGGCGGTGACGTCCTCAAGGGCGTGAATTTCACGGTGCGAGAAGGCGGCGTGACGTGCATCGTCGGCCCCAACGGCTCCGGTAAGTCGACCCTGCTGAAGACCGTGAGTGGGCTGTTGCGGCCTCGGCTGGGTCAGATCGTGTTCAAGGGGACGCCCCTGGTGGGAAGGACGCCACGCCAGATCTTGAAGATGGGCGTCGTCCAAGTCCCACAGCAGCACAGTCTGTTCAAGGAGATGACCGTCGAAGAGAACGTCACACTCGGCGCGTTCCTCGTACGTGATCGCAGTGAGGTGTCACGACGTCTCGACTCGGTTCGCGAGATGTTCCCTATCGTGTCGGCTCGGGCCAAGGACAAGGCCGGCAGCCTCTCGGGTGGCCAGCAGCGCCTCGTGGAATTCGCACGCTGCTTGATGCTCGAGCCCGAATTGGTGGTCTTGGACGAACCGTCGATGGGACTTGATCCGAAAACGCTGCGATCAATGTTTGACACGGTGAAATTGATGAATGAAATGGGTCGGACGGTGCTGTTGGTTGAACAGAACGCACGCCAAGCCCTTAAGTTGAGTCACCACGGGGTCGTACTGGAAAATGGGCAGGTACGCCTCATGGGTACCGGAAAAGATGTGTTGAACAATCCTGAAATCGGTGCACTGTATTTGGGCGGCTCCTTCCACGCCACGCCCCCGACCGAGGACACTGTGACAAAGGAGACCAACTGATGGCACACCAACAACGAGTCGGATGGATCGGTTGTGGACGCATGGGCAGCGCGATGGCCAAGCGACTCATCGCCGGCGCGAACGAAGTCGTCGTCACGAATCGCACGCGGTCCAAGGCTGAGGCCCTAGGCGAATTCGGCGCCAGTGTCGTGGACAATCCAATGGACCTCGCGCAGTGTGATGTGGTCTTCATGATGGTGTCGGCGGACGCGCAGTTGCTGGAAGTTCTGAATGGTCCACACGGTGTACTGGCGAATGAAGACGTCGCGCCGCGCGTCGTCATCGACTGCTCTACGGTCTCAACCGGCACCTCGGCCACCGCGCGCGAGGCGTGTTCGCTGCGGGGCGTCGACTTCCTGGCCGCTCCGGTGAGCGGGAATCCGAAGGTGGTCGCGTCGGGAAAGTTGACCCTCGCGGTGTCCGGTTCGCGAAGCGCCTTCGACGAAGTTCGCCCGCTCCTCGACCAACTCGGCCACGGCGTCACCTACGTCGGTGAGGGTGAAGTCGCCCGACTGGTGAAGATCTGTCACAACATGTTCCTCGGCGTCGTCACCCAAGCGATGGCCGAGATCACGGTGCTCGCCGAGCGCGGCGGCATCGAACGAAGCGCGTTCCTCGAGTTCTTGAATGATTCGGTCATGGGTTCAGCGTTCACTCGCTACAAGACGCCGGCGTTCGTGAACCTTGAATTTGCGGCGAGCTTCACGCCGGTGTTGCTGCGAAAGGACTTCGATCTCGGCATGGCCGAAGCCAAGACCATGGGCGTGCCCATGCCCGTGTCAGCGTTGTGCAGCGAGATCGTCGCGAGCGCGATTGGTGCGGGTTACGTCGACCAAGACTTCGCGGTGCTCTTACTGGAAGCGGCTCGAAGCGCCGGACTCGTCATGGTGCCCGAAAACAAAGTCATCGACGACGGACTCGGGGTGAAGCAATGAGGGAGAACTTCGGTCCCATCATCAACACCCCGGGCCACAACGGCGTCGACTTCGAGACCCGGGTCGATTTCGATCGCCTTCGTGCGTACCGACTTGGCCGAGCTCGCGAGGCACTCGAAAAGAGCGACCTCGGGGCGATCCTTCTTTTCGACTTCTACAACATTCGCTACGTCTCTCAGACGTGGATCGGCGGCGCCCTCGGGGACAAGATGTCGCGGTATTGCCTCTTGACGCGCGGTGGTGAAGCGATGGTGTGGGATTTTGGTTCCGCAGCGCTGCATCACAAGCTCTTCGCACCGTGGCTGGAACCAGATAATTGTCGAGCCGGAATGCTCGGTCTGCGTGGCGCGATTGCCCCCACCGCCGGCCTCTTCGAATCGGCCGTCAAAGAGATCGTGGGCGTCTTGAGTGATCATGGACTGCTCGGTCAACCGGTCGGCATCGACATCGTCGAACTGCCGTTCCTGTTCGAGATCCAAAAGGCCGGGATCGAGATCCGTGACGCGCAGCAGTTGATGCTCGACGCGCGCCAGATCAAGAACCCAGACGAATTGATGCTGCTCTCACAAGCCGCCGCCATGGTCGACGGCGTCTACCAGGACATCTTTGAAGCACTGAAGCCGGGAATACGCGAGAATGAGATCGTCGCGCTCGCGAACAAGCGACTCTACGAGATGGGTTCGGATCAAGTGGAGGCCATCAACGCGGTCTCGGGCGAACGGTGCAATCCCCATCCCCACAACTTCACCGATCGAATCATTCGCCCCGGGGACCAGGCATTCTTTGACATCATTCACTCCTACAACGGCTATCGCACGTGCTACTACCGCACGATGTCGGTCGGGAGTTCGACGGCGCCACAACGCGAGGCCTACACCAAGGCTCGAGCGTGGATGGATTTGGCGATCGAGCTCGTCAAGCCCGGTGTCGGCACGGACGAGATTGCGCTCGCGTGGCCCGCGGCGACTGACTTTGGTTTCGCCAGCGAGATGGACGCCTTTGGTTTGCAGTTTGGCCACGGCCTCGGACTCGGATTGCACGAACGACCGGTCATTAGTCGGCTCAACAGTCTGCGCGATCCGATCGAACTGCAAGCGGGCATGGTATTCGCGCTCGAGACGTACTGCCCCGCGAGTGATGGCGTGTCGGCGGCGCGAATCGAAGAGGAGATCGTCGTCACCGAGCAGGGTCCGTCGATCCTCACGCACTTCCCCGCCCAAGAACTCATGGTCGCGAACAGGTACTAGGAGGATCAAATGACCACTACACAAGCCACACCCGAACTCAGCTACCTCGAGCACAAGGTCGCGATGTATCGCTCCCAGGTCGCGTTACGGCGCTTCGAGCAACGCGCCTACGACCTCTTTCTCGAGAACTACGTGAAGGGAACGAGCCACCTCTCGATCGGCCAAGAAGCGATTGCCGCCGGTGTGGCGGCCGCCATGCGACCAACGGACTGGACGTTCGCGACGTACCGCGGTCACGCGCACACGCTCGCGCGAGGAGTGCCGATGACGCCCATCTTCGCCGAACTCATGGGCCGTACGAACGGTCTCATGGCGGGCAAGGGTGGCTCGATGCACTTGACCAGCGTGGAGCACGGCGTGATGGGTTCCTACGCGATCATCGGTGCGCACCTGCCCATCGCGTGCGGGGCCGCGTGGAGTGCGCAGTACCGCGGCACCGACCAGGTCGCGGTGGCCTTCTTCGGCGACGGCTCCGTGAACATCGGCGCGTTTCACGAAGCGCTCAACTTCGCGGCGGTCTGGAAGCTGCCGGTGATCTTCTTCTGCGAGAACAACCTCTGGATGGAGTACACGCGAACCTCCGACGTGACGGCCGTGGCGAATCCCGCGGCCGACCGCGCGGCGGCCTACGGACTTGAGAGCATCATCGTTGACGGCAATGACGCCGACGCCGTCTTTGAAGTCACGTCGCTCGCGATCGCTCGCGCTCGAGCCGGCGAGGGGCCGAGCATGATCGAGGCCAAGACGTACCGTCATGGGGGGCACTCCCGAGCGGACCCCGGAAAGTACCGTCCCGACGAAGAACTCGCCGAATGGCTCTTGAAAGATCCGATCCCCATGTATCGATCACGACTCGTGGAGATGGGCGTCAGTGAGGACGATCTTCTCTTCTTGGAAGCTGAGGTGGACACCGAGATTGAAACGGCCACGAACGAAGCGAAGGCCGGCGACGTGCCCGGCGAAGAGTTCCTATTGAAGGATGTTTGGGCCGACGGAGGTGCCTCATGGCGCAATTGACGTTTCGAGAAGCAATCGCTCGCGGTATCGCCCAAGAGATGCGCCGCGACGAGTCCGTGGTCTTCCTCGGCGAGGACGTCGGGGCGGCCGGTGGTGTCTTCAAGGGCACCGTCGGACTCCTCGAAGAGTTCGGCGACGTTCGAGTTCGTGACACTCCAATTAGTGAGCAGGCGATTCTGGGCGCCGCGATGGGCGCCGCCATGACCGGCCTACGTCCGATCGCCGAGATCATGTTCGCCGACTTCTTTGCGGTGTGCTGGGACATCGTCGCCAACGAGATCGCGAAGAGTCGCTACATGACCAACGGCCAAATGACGTTTCCACTCGTCATCCGTTCGGGCAATGGCGGTGGCCTGCGCTTTGGCGCCCAACACTCCCAGAGCGTCGAGAACTGGGCCATGATGATCCCCGGACTCAAGGTCGTCGTGCCGTCGAACGCGCTCGACGTCATAGGACTTATGGCCGCGGCGATTCGCGATCCCGATCCCGTCATCTTCTTAGAAGCCAAGGCGCTCTACGCATCCAAGATGGACGTTCCCGACGGGGAGATCGTCGACACCCTTGGTTCGGCCAAGGTGCTTCGCCAGGGTTCGAACGCGACGGTCGTGGCGCTCGGATCAATGGTTCCTCGCGCGTTGCAAGCCGCGGAAGAACTCGCCGAGAGCGGCATCGAGTGCACCGTCATCGACGTTCGCTCACTGGTCCCGCTCGACACGACCACAATCCTTCGCGAAGCCTCGGCGACCGGACGAGTCTTCACCGTTGAAGAGAATCCGAGATTGTGCGGTTGGGGTGGCGAACTGGCGTCGATCATCGCCGAAGAGATCTTCTATGACCTCGACGGACCGATCGTTCGCATCACGACTCCTCACATTCCCTTACCAGCGGCTGACGCGCTCGAGGACCTCGCGATTCCCTCAGTCGAGCGCATTGTGAGCACGATTCATAAATCAATGAACTCCTGAGGACGACTCGTCAAGTCGACACGTGCCGACATTGGTCAGAGTGAGGCGAGTTACGTGGTCGTGGTCGTTTCCGACGGCCATGAATTCAGTGCGTTGCCACCGGAATTACGCGGCGAATCTCCTACGGCTCAATTCTTCGAACGAGTGCGAGTGCACCGCCGGCCAAGATCAACCCGGCCGATAAGTAGAGAAGTCCTTCACGCAACTGCAGCGTCCAGAACTGGTCGTCGGCAATATAGACGGCAACGTTTTCGACGTGGAGTTTCTTGTAGCACGCGAGCTCGCCCTTTACGTATTCGCTCTGGGTCTTCATTCCGTAACCGTTCTCGCAGGTCAACACACCTGGCAAGGTCGCTAATACTTCACTCCACGTCGGTATACCGATGGTCGAGCGCGGAACTACGCCCGCGAGCAGGAGCGATGCACTCTGAGGAGGTTCGTTGGTATAGGAAACGCCAGAATAATCTCCTTTGGTCGCTAGGTAGGGTTGCGACCACGAGACCGTTGGCGTCACGAGATGCGAGCGCACTCTCGACGGCACCGCCAGTGCGACCACGAGAAATAAGAGGACCGACACCGCAAGGGTCCAGCCCACGCGCCGAATCACGGCACCGAGCAGCACAGTCAGCGCGAAGATGAAGAGTCCGTACGCCACGAGATCCCATCCGGCGATTCCGTACGTATGGGGTGAGAAGAGATCCTTTTCGCCGATCGTGCCGTTCCACCACGACAAGACAACCGCAGTGGGCACGAGAATGATCGCCACGATGGCGCCCCCGACACCCACCTTTACGGAAAACCAATGAGTGCGCGAGATCGACTGTGTCCAGGCCAAACGCACCGTGCGGCTCTCGACCTCGTTTGCCAGGGCGAGGAGACCGAGAATGGCTCCCACGAGCGGCGCGATGATGAGTCCGGCCGCCTCAATGGAAGTGTTGTAATTCCTTAGGTGGGACAGATTGACGTCCAGCACACCGCAGTAGTCGCCGCGACCTAGTAATAGCCTTTGTTGTCCATGGCAGGGCGCGCCCATGAATTGCATCAGGTCGTGATGTTGCATCGTGCCGGTGATCACCGCAAAGCCGATAATGATCAGAGCGAGAAGAGCGAGGGCGCAGACCACCGAGCGCTGAAAGCGCCACGCGATCCAAATCATGGTGCGCCACTTTGTTCAAGTCCGGAATCCGAGGACACCGACGTTGAGCGATGACGATCTCTCAGATAGGCGATCACGATCTCGTTCAGCGTCGGGCGTTCGATGCGCCACCCGTCGCGCTCGAGCGGCATGGCCAGACGAACGAGATACGTGATTTCGCGCGTCGTTCGCCGCTCTTCCAGCACGGTGGCGCCGCGCGGCACCGGCACACCATCGTCGAGACCGCGGCTCAAGAGCCGATGGCTCTCGAGGACATAGTCAAGGTCCTCGCTCAAAACAATGCGCGACTGCGAAAGGATGATTACGTAATCACAAATGGCCGCCACGTCATCTATCGCGTGAGTCGCCATCAGCACACTGGCGTCATTATCGGCGAAGAGTTCGGTGATGTTCTGGAGGAGGTCCTGGCGAGCCACGGGGTCCAACGCCGCGGCCGGCTCGTCGAGCAAGACGAGTTCAGGTCGCTTGGCGAAACACACCGCGAGGGCGACTTGCGCTCGTTGACCACCCGATAGTTCCCGTACACGGCTTTCCAAATCGATGTCGAGCACTGAGAGATGCCTAGCGGCGAACTCGGAGTCCCAGGCGGGGTTGGTCCGGCGACCAAACTCCAAAATTTCGCGAACGCGCCATCGCGGATACAAGGGTCGATCCTGGTCGAGGTAGCCCACGCGAGCACGTAGATCGACCTTCGACGCCGACATTTCCTCGCCAAAAACCATGATCCGTCCTTGGGTCGGTTTCGATAAACCCGCCAAGAGCCGCAACAGCGTCGTCTTGCCGGAACCGTTGGGCCCGACGATGGCGGCCACGCGACCACGTGGGACTGTCAGCGAACAATCATTGAGTGCAGTACGACGACGGAATCGTTTGGTGAGCGCTTCGGTCTCAACAACAAGTTCGTCGCCGGTCATGAGTGGGCCTCCGCGTCGCTCGACAACATTCCGCGCACGCTGTCGAGGATGTCTTCGTCTCCGAGACCATTGGATCGTGCCAACGCCACTCCCTCGCGCAACGTGTCGCGCCACGACTGTGCCCGGTACTCTCGCGGTGCACTGTCGGCCGCATCGACGACGAATGTCCCCAATCCGGGGCGTCCTTCAACGAGCCCGAGATGCTCAAGTTCCCGATACGCCCTGTGCACGGTGTTCGGATTAATTGTGATTTGACGAACAACCTCGCGCACCGAGGGCAACTGGTCACCGACCTGAATTTGGCCGCGTTCAAAGGCATCAGCGACTTGGTCAACGAGTTGGCGAAAGGGTGCCCGATCCGAACGGGGATCGAGGCGAAAGACTATAGATGGACGCTGTTCACTCATGTACTAGTACACTAGTACACCCACAGATTCCTGTCAATGAATGCAAACAGCCGATCTCGAATTGCGTTGGTTCCCCGCAAGAATGGGGTGATGACACTGCGAAGGTTGCCGAGCGGGTTGGCCGCGATCTCACTGTTTCTCGCCTTGTTCGTCTCACCCGCAAATGGTGCGACCTCGAAATCGATACCGACGGCGTCTCCCTGTGGTGTGGCGACCTCGGTGCAGTACAGCCACGTCGTATGGATCATGTTGGAGAACGTCGGCTACTCGGTCGTGGGCTCGCCCAGCGCTCCGTATTTAAACCAGCTCGCGTCAAGGTGCGGACTGGCAACCAACGACGACGCGGTGTCGCATCCCAGTTTGCCGAATTACATTGCGTTGACGTCGGGTTCCACTCAGGGAATCACCGACGACGGCGAACCGAGTGCACATCCGCTCAGTTCGCCCAGCATCTTCTCCGAGCTCGGATCGAATTGGAGAGTCCTGGCTGAATCGATGCCGAGTGCGTGCGACCACGTCACGACTGGTCAGTACGCCGCGCGGCACAATCCCGCCGTCTATTTCACAAGCAGTGCCGCATCGTGTCGACGAGACGATGTTCCGTTGAAACTGCCGATGAACCTCAGCGCTGGATTCACCATGATCGTGCCCAATATTTGTGATGACATGCACAGTTGCCCGGTGGCCAATGGTGACGCGTGGCTCCGTCGATTCGTTCCCTTGATTCTCGCGAGCGCGCAGTATCAATCACGTTCTCTGGTCTTGTTCATCACGTTCGATGAGAATGACTCGATGGCGTCCAATCAAATCCCGACCCTCGTCATCGCCCCGTCAACACCTCGTGGCGAACGCGTCGCCGTTCCGTTCACCCACTACTCACTCTTGAAAACGACCGAGTCACTCTTGCACGTCGGACTGCTCGGCCGAGCGACGACGGCACGATCGATGATTGCGCCCTTCCACCTTTGAGGGCGGTCCGGGGACCACTTCAACGTCGTGCGCATCGTCGTCGGCCGCTTCGCCAATGACAGTGCGCTGACCTAACGTGGCGTCAACCAACAACACCAGGAGCGTTTCATGCCGGGCATGAGTCCCAACACCTACGACTTGAGCAATCCGCTCATCGTGGCGCTCTTTCGCCACGCGTTGTTCGTCACGGGTCTGTTGCGTCTCACGGTCATCGCAATGGCGTTTATGGTCGCGTTGGTCCTCTCGAGGCGGATCCTTCAATTCAATCTCTCACCCGAAGGGAGCAATGAACCTCGGGCGCGCACGTACCTTCGCTGGGGTTTCGGTGTGATCTGGCTCGTCGACGGAATCCTGCAGTTTCAGGTTTCGATGCCGCTCGGCCTCGCGAACAACGTCGTCAAACCACTCGCGACGAACACACCCTCGTGGCTCCATTCGCTCATGAACCACGGCGTCCTCCTTTGGAACAGTCACCCCATCAACTTGGCCGTGGGCGTTGCGTGGTTGCAGATCGGCATTGGCCTCGTCCTGATCGTTTCAAACGGGACGACCGGGCGAATCGCCGGACTCGTGTCCGCCTGCTGGGCGGCGCTGGTCTGGCTTATCGGTAATGGCGCTGGCGGCATCTTCGTCTCCGGGGCGTCATTCCTTTTCGGCTGGCCTGGCGCCACGGTGTTCTACGCCGTGGCCGGCGTTTGGCTGTTCTTGAAGCCGGATGTCTTCCATCGATGGTTCTCGCTCATCACACTGCGTGTGATTGCGGTAATCGTCGCACTCGGGGCCCTGTTACAGGTCTTGCCGTCGACGGAGTTCTGGCACGGTGGTAATTCCAACGCGCTGACCGTGATGACGTCGTATATGACCAAGGCCGCCCAGCCGCACTGGGTGGCGTGGCTCTCTCGCGGCGTCGGTCGAGTCGCCGGATCGATTGGCGGAGGATTCAATGTCGTGGTCATCCTTTGGCTCGTGACCTGTGCTGGCGGACTCTGGTTCGCAACGAAGAATGGGTGGCGTTGGCCCGTCTGGACGCTGGTCGGGGGATGCCTTTTCTTCTGGCTGACGTCGGAAGATACGTCTCTCTTCGGCGGACTCTCCACCGACTTCAACTCTCTTCTGCCCTTGGCAGTGTTGGCGTGGTGCGCCTCTCCTTCATTGCGCGACGCTCCCACGCGCGTGCGTCGACTTTCGCGAGAGTTGACCTCCAGTACGGGCGCGGTCGTCGCAACCTTCGCCGCCGCGATGATCGTCTATTCGACAGCCCTCATGGCGACGTCGTCGTTCGCGAGCACCGAAACGACGCTGTATCAGGCTCAAAATGGCGTGGCGTCGGCGACGTCGACAAAAGCGTCGGCTTTCACTCTTACGGACCAGTTCGGAAGGACCTACTCACTCGGTGAGCATCCGGGCTACGTGACGCTCTTGACCTTCATTGACCCGCGCTGCTATACCGACTGCCCGCTGCTCGCCCAACAGCTCAAATCTCTTCGCGGGGAACTACCGGTGAACACGAAACTGGACCTCGTCGCGGTCGCGGCCGATCCGTATCACGAGCAACTGAGTGACCTTCGCCACTTCATCGCCGTACGCGGGCTCGCGCACGTGAAGAACTTCTACTTCGTCACCGGCAAGCTCTCAAGCGTGCAAAAGGTCTGGGCGTCCTACGGCATTGGCGTGACCATGACGAAATCCGACATCATGAGCATCCACTCGGACTACATGTTCGTTATCAATTCGAAAAACCTAGTGAAATGGGTTATTCCCGACGATCCACTTTCAAGTTCGTCCGGCCAGGCGTCGGCCGTCTCAGAGCTTCGGGACCTGCTCGCCGACGAGGGCGTCCGCTAAAAGTTCGACGGTGGCAAACGGGTGATCCCGGAGAGTATCTGCTCTCAAAAGCCACGACGCTCGACGAGCGACGCCTTATATATATGTGTCACCAACGAAAAGTCCGGACTGATCAGTTCTTCGACATTGGATCCCGGTCGAAATGGAACTTCGCCTTGGATTGAACGATGTCGGTCCCCAAAGTCGGCATACTATCTCGGTGCAACGGCGGCCCAAAGTGAATCCCAAGAATTCACATATCTTTCGGGCATTCAATTCTTTCAAAAACTGATTGTTGTGGATAATCTTGGGAGCGGAGCCTCGCTCGGGGCGCCCTGTCACAAGGAGTTGAGTTATGTCAAAGGGGGGGAGACTTGCAACAGTATTTGGACTCTTCCTGGTTGCCGTGGGTCTCGTTGTGTGGGCCGTTGCCGGTCTTTTGACCCCGGGCGTTCCAGGCGGCGTGGTCGACTTTACGAACACCCAAGCCTCGGGTCAACCAGTGCATTTAACGGTACAAACCGTGGGATCGATTGGCTATGGCGTTCACCCTTCGTGGGTGTCGTACCTGGTCAAAGATCCGAAATCCGGCAAATGGGTGCACGACACCTCATGGGAACTGCCCGCGCACACCGTGATCGATATGACGGTGTATCAGTACGACAGTGGCAGCCCGCTTCGCAACCAAGAGTGGGGCCAGGTCTTGGGCACGATTGGCGCTTCCGCGACCCTCAACGGAAAGAGCTTCACAAGCTATAACTCGAATACGGGTAACGGCGTGGGCCACACCTTCGCGATTCCGACGCTCAACATCAGCGTCCCGTTGGTGGGCGTGAGTGGCAATCCGTGCGCCGCGGCACCGTGCCACTTCAATTCGCCCCACAACATCGAGACGTTCAGCTTCAAGACGCCCGGTGCCGGTAGTTACAACTGGCAGTGCTTCGTGCCGTGTGCGTTGGGTTACCTATTCGGAAACGGGGGCGCGATGTCGACGCAGAACTACATGGGCGGCGAACTGGAAGTGGTGAATTAGTCATGACATCAGAGAGTCCAAAGAGTAACGAAGAGAATCACTTTCGTCGCATTGTCACCATCTGGGTCATACTTTCGGTGATATTCGACATCCTTTTCTGGTTCCTCGTGGGTCCCCACGTTCCGCCGGGCCGGATGACTTCGACCGCAAAGGACAATCAGCTCGACTTCGACTTGCTGTTCTTAATTGGGCTGCCGGTCTTGATCGGAGTGTGGGAATGGTTGGCCTACGCCGGGATCAAGTGGAACGCCAAGCGAGAAGACGCACCTGAATCGGTGGGCGGACCAAGCGCCACTGGCAATAAGAGAACTGAGTTCTGGTGGATCACGATCACGTCGACCGTCGTCCTTTGTCTCGCCGTCTTTGGGACTATTGAACTCTACGTCGACAATGGATCGGGCGGTGGCGAAGGACCGAATCCCATCTTGCAGCCCGCAGGCGCCGTGAAGGCCGAGACGGACGCCATCGCGGGCACGGGAACTTGGTCACCCAACAGCAACGAGGTCCTACCCGTTCAGGTGATTGCCCAGCAGTGGAAGTTCACCTATCGATACCCGACGTTTGGTGGCTTCGAGTCACCGTATCTGATTTTGCCGAACAACACGGAGATCTCGTTCAACGTGACGTCGCTGGACGTCATCCATAGTTTCTGGGCGTACCAACTCGAAGTGAAGGCCGACGCCAACCCGATGGTGAACAACGTCGCCTTTACGAAAACCGAGCAACTCGGCAGTTTCGAGGTTCGTTGCAGCGAACTGTGCGGTATCTGGCACGGCGCGATGTTCAATTCGGGCAACGTGGTCTCGGAGTCGGCCTTCATGACCTGGGCCACGGCAACCGAATCCAAGAACGCTGCGAACACGAAGGACCTCCCTCCGTTCGCGTGGACCTACGTACCCGACGCCAACGGCGCCGCGGGGGGCTACTACCCCGATGGCGGCGTGACGCCGTACAGCGCTGTCGAGATTTACGGATCGAAGCAGCCCTCATGAGAAATCACCGTCGTAACTTAAATCTGAAGTTCGTGAGCGAAGAAACGGAGATCGCGCGATGACCACCAGCGCTGCCGCACCGGCGGACGTCATAGAAGCAACACCAGGCTCGGAGAACGCACCAAGAACTACGGGTCATGGCTGGCTCAGCCAGCACGTCGGCACCGCGATCATCGGTGGCTTCTTGGGCTACATCTTGGGACACTGGTTCGGAAACTATCTAGGGAGCGCGTACCCCTACATCGCCAACAGTGGACAGAACTCACTCGCGGTTCTCTTAGCGCTGTTGTTCATGGTCGTGGGTTGGCTGCTCGGCATTGGCGCATTGAACTATCCGTTGCTCAAGATAGTGGGTCGAGAGGCCCAACCAGAAGTTGAGCACGTTGGTTGGTCGAAGTATTTCCGCTACAACTTGGATCACAAAGTCGTAGGCCTCCAGTACGTCGTCGGTGTGCTCATGTTCTTCTTCACGGGTGGACTTTTGGCAATGGCCATCCGCACCGAGCTGCTGAGCCCGACGGTCCACGTCTTCAGTGCCGATACGTATATCAAGATCGTGAGCGAACACGGCACGATCATGATGATGATGGCGTCGTCGGTGGTCGTCGGCCCACTGGGCAACTACTTCGTACCCCTGATGATTGGTGCTCGCCGCATGGCCTTTCCACGCATCGAGGCCTTCAGTCTGTGGACCTTCGTCGCGGGGTACTTGGTAATCTTTTCGGCCCTGTTCTTTGGCGGATTCCCGACCGGCTGGACGGGCTACGCGCCCCTCCAGACCCAGGCCGGTCCCGGCATGGTCTCCTACCTGTTCGGATTCGCCGTGATCAGCGTCGGAATGATGTTGGCTGGATTCAACTTGGCCGTGACGATCATCAATTACCGTGCACCCGGCATGACCTGGAGTCGAGTTCCGGTCTTCGTCTGGGGGATCATCGCCACCGCCGCGCTGTTGACTTTGGCCTCGCCCGTTCTGCTCGCGGCCGGCCTCTTCGGACTGCTCGACAAGACGGCGCAGACCGCGTTCTACGTCACCGAGCACGGAGGGAGTTCGTACCTGTGGGAGAACCTGTTCTGGTTCTTCGGGCATCCCGAGGTTTACATCATGGCGCTCCCGGGCTTCGGCATCGTGGGAGAGATAATCCCAGTGTTCACCCGGAAACCGCTCTTCGGATACAGAATCGCCGCGGCGGGAATGATCGGCGTGGCATTGCTGTCGTTCTTCGTGTGGCAACACCACATCTTCCAGAGTGGTATCAACCCGGACATGCGCCCGCTGTTCATGCTGACGACGGAGCTCATTTCGATTCCGACCGGGTTCATCTTCTTGGTGGGAATGGGGACCATGTATAGAGCGAAGATCAGATGGGAAGTCCCAATGCTCTTCTGCATGTCCATGTACTTCAACTTCCTTATCGGTGGTATCTCGGGCGTGTTCCTCTCGGACGTTCCGGTGAACGTGACGGTGCACGGTGGATTCTTCGTGCTCTCGCACTTCCACTACACGATCATGGGGGGTCTCATCTTCGCGTTCTTCGCTGGCCTGTACTACTGGCTGCCGAAGATGACCGGGAGAACCTTGAACAAGAAGCTCGGACTGTGGCACTTCTGGACGATGTTCGTCTTCTTCAACCTGACGTTCTTCCCGATGTTCATTATCGGACTGTTGGGCCAGCCACGCCGGGCCTTCACGTACGCCAGGGACCTGCAGACCCTGAACGACTTCTCCTCAATCGCGGCGTTCTGCCTCGGCGCGTCGTTCCTGATCTTCGTGGCCAACCTAATGTGGTCCCAGTTCATCGCACCCCAAAAGGCCCCGGCCAATCCGTGGGACTCGCTGGGACTCGAATGGCAGACCGCGACGCCGATTCCGGTCTATAACTTCGAGCGGATCCCGGTCATCATGACCGACCCGTATCACTACAGCGAAGTCGGCGCTCCAGCGCTGGCCGACTTCGGGGATGGTTCACCGGCGCACGCCAGTAGTTCCGTCGTTTCCAGTACTGACCCGGATCAATAGCGGATAGAGAGTAACGACATGACGGACATGATCAAGAGCTCACACAAGATGAGCGACACTCCGGAAGAGCGGGAGTTCGAACTACGCGCGCACATTGGCGCCATATGGAGCGGTGGCCGCCTGTTCATCGGGATGTACACCTTCTTTCTCGCGTCGCTCGTCTTCAGTTACTTCTACCTGCGCTCGAGCAACAACGGGCTGCTGTGGCGACCGGATCACGTGACGGCGCCGACGGCCTACGGATGGACTATCTACACCTTGACCCTTCTCGCCGCGCTCATGGCTATCTTCGGTCAATCGCGACTGCGAAAGGGAAGCGTGTCGGATTGGCAGACCGCCGTCTGGGTGGGCGTCGCGGCGTCGCTGCTCGCCCTGTTCTTGCAGATCTGGGAGTTCGTCGCGGTGCCCTTCTATCCCGGCTCAAGTGGCTACGCCTCGACGTTCATTGGTTACTCGGTCGTAAACATCCTGACAATCTTCATTGTGGCGTACTGGTTAGAAACGACCGTTGCACGTTCACTTCGATTGAGGAAAGAACTGGACGGCGTCTCACCCCAACTGTCGATGCATCCCTCGGCGCAGGCTTTCCGTGCCAACGTGGCGTCGATGACGTATTTCTTGGGCTACGTGGCGCTTGCCAGCACGCTGTTGTTCGCGATGTTTTACCTGCTGTAGTGACGAAACGTAGGAGTTATAAGGTGTTCGACAAGGTGCGAGTTGATGTTCGAGAGTTGAGGTGGTCGTGATGCCAGGCGTGGATAGTTTCATCGGCCCTCAGGTCGAGACGATGGTGATTCTCTTGGGCACACTGTTCGCTGTCGCCATTTGGGGATTCTTCCAGCGCCATCATTCGGAGTGAGCACCGAGCCGCCTCGCCGGCCGTTCTCACCACATCGCGTTCTTTTTCACAATCTGCTTGCCTGCACTGCTCTACTCCTGTGGGTGCTCGTTGTGACGCCTCCCGTGCTCACTCTGACCGGCGAGTACGAATTCGTGCAATCCACGCAGTTCTGTCTCTTCGCGATCGTGATCCCCTGCCTGCTTGTTGTGGGCGGCCCGTGGCGATGGTTCGACCTCGCGTCGCTTAATGAACCCCTCGTCGACAGCGACGGTCGCCAAATCGCCGCAACGCACCGTCGCCCCATGGATCGCTGGGTGCAGGGCCGCTCGGCGCGTAAGGGTTATCGTCGCGCCGTCGGTCTCTTACTCGTCTTCGTGGCCCAAACGATCCTCTGGCGTTCGGCGCCCGTCGTGGACGCGCTGATTCGCCACCCGTGGCTCTCAATCGTGGAATCGATCACGCTCGTCGTCGGTGGCGCGTTCCTCTGGCTCGAGTTAGTCGAGTCGGCGCCCTTTCGCCCGACGACGGCGCGCCCGTATCGCATCGGGGTCGCCGCGATCGCCATGTGGACGGTGTGGGTGACCGCCTATCTCATGGCCATGGCTCAGAACACGTGGTACACGGGCTTTCGCCACGCCTCGGGACGACTCTTCTCGCTGGCGGTAGACCAACAGGTCACGACGGCGTTGATGTGGTTCATCACGGCATGCGCCTTCCTGCCGATCATCTTCTCGAACCTCAACCAATGGCTGCAGTCCGAGGAAGACCCTGACGAAGAGCTCTATCAACTCGTGCGACGTGACCCCTCGCGCGGGTTCTTCGGTACAAACCCCTAGTCGCTTCCGTCACCCTCGCTTCGTAGCCGTCAGCGGCCCTCAGGTCGGGTCTTCATCTCCGGGCACGGTGGCGAAGCGCAAGACGAGAAGTCCGAGTAGCAACATCACCACGACCCCGACGCCCACGCCCAGTGAGATCATGGTGTCGCGGAAGTCGGCCGACGAGAGGGTGCCACTCAATGCGAGGTGGGCCGACGAACTCAGGATGTCTCGAACGCCCGCCAATATTCCAATGATGAGGAATGGTCGTACCGGAAAGACCGACGCCCGCAGGTGACCGAAGACCGTGTGAGCGATGTCGAGCAGGATGATCACGACGAGGATGCCGTCGATTGCCGACACCACGGATTGCGGGAACTGGTTCCAATCATCCAAGAAGTTGACGAGCGATCGCACCAGCACAATGGCGGCCACCAGCATGAGGCTGGCCACGATGGCGTACTCAATGGCGACGATGAGCCAGCGAATCACCGAGTTGGTATCGATCGCGTGTGCGACGCCGTCGGAGTCCGTTTTCTTCATAGCAAACGTTAGCGCGAATAGGGCAATATCCGTCGAGGACTACGACCGATGCGAAGCGTCCTAGGTGCCCTTCAGGTGTTCGAGTGACGGGATCTTGAGCGGGTCCAATGGCAGTCCGAGCGCGCGCTGCGCCAGGGCTTCGTCATTAAGGGCCGTCGCGCGCTCGACCGCGAGTTGTCGTTCTTGACTGGCGAGGTGGCCAATCGTTTGCGCGTCACCGGGATAATTGAAGAGATACTGGATGTCGCGAATCGATGCCAAGGCGAAGTCGGTGATCCAACGCTCCACGGCGCTCAACATGTGGTCGATGTGTATGCCCGATTTGGTGTCGTCGACTTGGAGGTTATTCGTAAGGTCGTACACGGGCTCGCTGGCGAAGGAGCACGCGGTTTCGTCCCCGGTGAGCAAGGTCGGTATCTGGCCCAGGTCCGACGACGTCAGTTTGCCGCCGACGTCCATGTTGTAGAAACTGAACGACTCCTTCACCGCGAATGCGCATTCGGCGAGGTCGGTATTGATCTCCTTGATCGACGCGTTCTGCGACGCTCGGTCCTGGGCTTTGGTGATGGGTCGTGGTAGGTCGGTCACGACCGAAATGGCGACGATGACCACCAGTGCCAGCGTCGCGAGGACCCAGGGGCGTCGGTACCAGACGGCCTTGGTGATGCCCAACGACGAGGTCGGCATTGACGCCGGGTCGAAGGGGACGTTTTCGAAGCCGGAGAGGTCGTTAGTCACTGGACAAGACTATCGGCGGTCTCGGCGATTGCTCGGGCGTAGGTTCTCAGGCTTGGGAGGTCGAGTGAGTAAAGTCCCGTCTTGCTTTCGGTACCGAAGGGCGACGAATACGACACGAGATTGCCATTGGTTCCAATGAAGTACAACACGTTGTTGTGCGAGACCTCGCTCGCCTTGGCGCCGACCTTGACGCGCACTCCGTAGGCCGACCAAACGTGATTGAGCGTGTCGACGCTGCCCGACAACAACGTGACCGAAGGGTCATTGCTCAGGCCCGGCACGGTGAGTGCACGACTTCGCGCAGAGATCTTGGTCGAGCGCGGATCCGTATTGACGATCACGAAGTGGACCGCGTCACCGGCCCCGAGTTCGTGGGACGCGAGCGCAATCTCTTCGCCCAGCACCGGACAGATGTCGTTGCAGATCGAGTTATAGAACGTGAGGACGACGACTTGACCCTTGTGGGAAGCGAGTCGCCATTTGCGCCCCCCCTGTGTGTGCAGCGTGAACCTGGGAGCGATTTCGTCGCCGATGTCCTTCAGCCCCATGAACACTTGGAGGGAGATCAAAGAGGGCAGATTGGGATTCGTCGTTGGTGTGCCCTTGAGCACTGGAGTGGTCGTCGAAGTCGATGCCTTCCCGTATGTCTCGAAGAAATGCTGGGCCACCTCGCCACCGAGTCCCAGGACCAGGACTACGACGATGGTCCACGCGATGAACTTGCGCGACACCGTCACGCGCCGGGTCTGCAGAGCACCGTGTCGGTCCTTCGGTGCATTCGCGGCGGCGAAGATTGCGGCGCGCTGCGTCTCGTCTAACTCGCTGGGTTCTCGCGAGATCTCCTCATTGCCGTTGGTTATCTCGTTGCCCATCTACGTCATTTTTACCATAAGGAATTGTGTCCGATTTTCCGCGACCGGTGGAGTTATGCGACGCACCGCGCTGGCGTCGGCGATGACAATGTTGCCCAGTACATTAGGTGGGTGAGCGACGCCGAAAAGGTGCCCGACGTGCAGCCAGCGAAGGAAACCCAGTCCCCGATATTGGGCGCGGCGGCGATGAAGACGCACCTCACGTTGGTGGTCGGCCTCGCGCTGTGCGTCGCCGCGTTTTGGTTCGAACTCAGTCGTGCCGAAGCGGGCAACGAACTCAGTTGGGCCTACGTCTTTGAATGGCCGTTGCTCGCCGTCTTCGCCGTCTATATGTGGTGGAAACTGCTCCACCCCGGTTTCACGATCCGCCGCGTGCGCGAAAAGCCGACCGTCGCGCCCGAGTACGAAGGGATGCTCCGCGCCTGGCAGGACGAGGTGCGCAAACTCGAATTGAACCGCAGGGCCGAAGAGGCCCCGACGACGAATAAGACCGGCGACGTCGTGGCGCTCGACGATGAGTGAGTCCTCACCGATTACCGTGATGTCCTCGTGGCCGTCGGGTCTACGCATCGCGATGGTCACGTCACTCGCAGCCGTCGCTTCGGTCGTCGTCAACGCCGCGCTCGTGTGGCTGGCGACGGCCTTCGATCCCCCCCTCAAGCATTACTCGCATTTTCGTCTCGTGGACTACGGTACGCTCACCGTCGTCGGGGTGATCTGTGCCGGCGTGGCGTGGGAATTCGCCACGCGAAATCTCGCTGCTCCCCGACACACATTTTTCCAAGTGGCCGTTGGGGTGATATTCGTCCTGTGGGTGCCCGACGTCTGGCTTCTCATCAAGCACGAACCAACACGCGCCGTGATCTTTCTCATCGTGATGCACCTCGCCGTCGCCCTGATCACTTACAACCTTTTGGTGTTCGCCGCGCCGGTGGGAGTCCGCGACGCGATAACAGTCGCTGCGCCAATGCCTCGTGCCAACGAAGCCCTCGAGGGGGACGCGACGCCCGAACGGGTGCCGCGCGTCGTGTGGGTGGTCTTGATGATTGCGGTCGCGGTTGAGTTCTTCGCCGGGCTGATTGGCATGTTGTACGTCCCGTTCAATCGGCCCGACGGGTGGCTCGCGCATCGAGGCGAGGCGATCTACCTGGTTCACGCGGTTCTGGGGGGACTATTGGGCGTGGCGGCCCTCGTCGTGGTCCTCCAGGTGTTGCGTCAAACGCGGGTCCATCGCGTGGACCGAGTCGCGGCGGTCAGTGGGCTTGTCGGCATGCTCATCGGTGCGCTCGGTGGGGCGTTGTGCGTCAGCCACCCACTGCGTCTCGTGGGTATGGCGTTGATGTTCGTCGGCGTGTCCGTAGCATTCTTCGGCTACTTCATCCCGATGATCGACGACACGCACCCCCTCACATCGGAGCCGACCTCCGCCGCGACGTAGCGGTCGCACTCAACGCCGAGATTCAGGTGACGGTCTCGTCGCGCGCCAGAGCCCGAAATTCGTCGACGGTCATCGATCGACGTCCCCGAAGCACTTCGTCCATGTCACTCGAACTGCCGTCGTTCTTGGTCGTGAGCCGCAGCGCCATTACCAACGCGGGGAAACACCAGAAGTCGCCGCACACCCACAGGATCGCGGCGCCGATCTGTTGGTCCGCGAAGGGATTGAGCGTGGTATGCGTCATCGAGGACATGTTGGCCAAATGGAGCATCGAATTACCGATGTCGTAGAACGATCCCGAGGCGAGGAAGCTCAGTGACATGGCGATGATCGTCATCACGAGGTTCGTCAGGAGCAGGGCGCCGACGCGCGCAAAGGGTGACATGGTCGGTCGCCACGGTCGCGACGGAATGAACTGCAACCAGAACAAGAGTCCCGAGACGAAGAAGCTGCCCAGCATCAACCCGACGTGGAGTTTGGGATTACCCATCACGGGGTTGAAGACGCTCGGCACCATCCATACGACCATGACCGCGTTGAAGGCGATGATCGCGAAGAGCGGTGAGAACACGACCGCGCCGATGTGTCGCAGTAGTGGGCGCCCGGGCCGTAGGAACACTCGTCGAAGGAGTCGGCGGCGCGTCGCGACCGGTACCGCGAAGACGAGCGGGATCGCGGGTGCTCCGGCCACGTAGAGCGCCGGCGCGGCGAGCATGACCGTCACGTGCTGGATCATGTGCACCCAGAAGTACTCCATCGACCAGTACTGCAGCGGTGAGACGACACTGAGCGCCGCAACCGCGATACCGGCGTAGGCGAGCCACATGCGGCGTCGTCGCGAACGAGCGTGGGCGGGCGTCGAGCGGGCGTTCAGGGCACGAAGGCCCCGTTCGTGCACGGCGACAATGAGCACCGCGACCACGGCGATCTCTGGATAGCCCCAGTGGTGCGTCAGGTAGTTCACTGTCGCGACGATGCTCGGCGATCGGTGCGCGCGTGACGCGTCACATCAGAACGATTCATGCTTCTGACCGCTCCTCGCTGTTGCCTGGTCATCTCTGAAGAGTACCAAGACCACCGTGTTTGTGACGTCGACGAAACGTCCCTCTTCGCGGCCCTACTGACGTCACACTCATTGTGGAACTTGATGGACTGACGAGGCCCTAGCTAGAGGCCCGAAAGCTCGCGAATCGGCCTCGCGAGCGCGGAGTTGTCGTCATCACCGTGTCCTTCAGCGATGAGTTCGTCCTCGAAGGAGGCGGCCATCGCCGTGACGGGCAAGACCGCACCGACGCTCTGCGCCAAGTCAAGACCGATGGCCAAGTCCTTTCGATGCAACGCGATCTTGAAGCCGAGTGGGTAGTCGTTCTCGATCATTCGGCCGCTGCGATTCTCTAAGACCCACGATCCCGCGGCGCCACCCTTCAACGCCGACATCACTCGCTCGACATCGAGGCCGGCCTTGAGACCAAGCGTGACCCCTTCGGCGACGCCGAGGTACGCGCCACAGAGGATCACCTGATTGATCGCCTTCGCCCACTGACCAGAGCCCACGGGCCCGAGGTGGTGCACGCTGCGTCCCATCGCTCCCAGCACGCCGCTCGCTCGCTCGACGTCCGCCTCGGCCCCGCCGACCATGATCGTCAATGTTGCGTTCTTCGCTCCCTCGGAGCCACCCGAGACTGGGGCGTCGATCATCGAGACGCCCTGGGCGCCGAGGCGCTCAGCGAACTCCTGCGCCTTTAAGGGACTGCTCGTCGAACAGTCAATGAACAATGAGCCGCTCGCGAGGCCCTCGGCGAGGCCGTCGGGGCCAAAGAGGACCTCTTCGACCTGGGGTGAGTCGGTGAGACAGGCGACCACGACACCACAGGTGCGAGCGAGTTCCGCCGGACTGGGCGCTTTGAGGGCCCCGAGCGCCACCAACTCGTCGCAGCGACCCGGGGTGCGGTTCCACACGGAAAGGGGAAAGCCCGCGTTCGCGAGATTCGTCGCCATGAACGAACCCATCGTGCCCAGACCGACGAAACCAAAGCGATCACTGACCGACGCTGCAGTCGCGCTCACGACGTGTCCTCTCTGCGACGAGCACGTGGGCTACGCCGTCAATGAACGAAAGTGTACCGAGTCCCTCGCATCAATTTCGTCGCGACGCACCCCGCGCGGCGGTCGTCGCAGCACGTCGCAACAGCGCCGAGTCTGACGCCACGGCGACGAAGCTAAAGCCGCGATCGAGGTGACCCTCGACGTCGTCCACGTCGCCCACGAGGATGCCGGCCGCGACGCGCGCGTCGCGCGCGGCCGCGACTACATGATCGAGCGCCTCGCGATAGACCTCCGAATCCAATCGTCCGGGAGAGCCGAGCGCCGTCGACAAATCACCGGGACCTACGAAGAGCACGTCCACGCCCGGGGTCGCCGCGATGTCCTTCACGTTCGACAGGGCCAAGGAGGTTTCGATCTGCACGACGCACACCAACTCGTCATTCACGTCGCTCGTGGACCTCGTGTCGCCACCGAAACGTCGAGCGCGGTTGTACGACGCGACGCCGCGATCACCACGCGGCGGGTACCACAAGTGGCTGATGGCGGTGGCGACCTCGTCGGGTGTGTTGAGGCGTGGGAACATGACGCCCGCGACACCCAGATCAAGCGCGTGACCGACCCTTATACGCTCGGCCGACTCGACACGCACCAGGACGGGCACGTCGTGCGCCGAACCGGCGAGGAGTTGGCCGACGAGTGCCTCTTCTCCGCCGGCGCCGTGTTCGAGGTCGACGAGCAGCCAGTCAAAGCCGCTCAGCGCGCACACCTCAGCGACGAGGGCCGAACCGAGATTGAGGAACGTGCCGAGCGTCACGTCGGCGTTGCACACGCGCTCCTTGAAGGACGTCACGACGTAACCTCGTACGTCGGACTCGACGTTCGTGGAAAATTCGGCATGCGTTAGTCTTCCACCACGGATGAGAGGTCGCAACTTCTCGTAGACGACGGACGACGATGACGAAGTCACAGACCACTAACGCCACTCGCATCACCGGCATCCGCGTTACGCCCGTCGCCTTTCGCGACCCCCCGCTCTTGAACGCCGTGGGCGTGCACCAACCCTTCGCCATTCGCTCGGTCATCGAGGTTGCCACGAATGACGGAGTCACGGGACTCGGTGAGTCCTACGGCGACGCCGGCCATCTGGCGCGTCTGCGACTCGTCGGCGACGCGCTGGTCGGACTCGACGTGTTCGCCACGAACGAGATGCTCAGGCGCACCTCGACGGCGCTGTACGGTGCCGTCGGTGCCGATCGCCACGGCCTCACGGGCCAGATCAGCGAAGCGGGCACCGTGCTGCGCGCCTACGCCGCCTTTGAAGTGGCGGCGTTGGACATCCAGGGAAAACTGCTCGGGCGCCCGGTGGTGGACTTACTCGGGGGTGCCGTACGAACGAGCGTGCCCTACTCGGCGTACCTCTTTTACAAGTGGGCCGCGCACCCGGGCGAGAAGCCCGATCGATACGGCGAGGCGCTCGACGCCGACGCCATCGTCCTCCAAGCTCGAACCATGCTCTCGGAGTTCGGGTTCGGGGCCATCAAGCTGAAGGGTGGCGTGCTCGCACCGGAAGAGGAGATCGCCACCATCGAGGCGCTTCGTGGGGCCTTTCCCGACGTGGCCCTACGACTCGACCCCAACACCGCCTGGAGTGTCGCGACCTCGATCAACGTCGGTCGCGAACTCGAGGGCGTCTTGGAGTATCTTGAGGACCCGACACCGGGACTCGACGCCATGGCCGAGGTCGCGCGAAACGTCTCGATGCCGCTCGCGACCAACATGTGCGTGGTGGGATTCGAGGACGTCGCACCGGCGATCGCAAAGAAGTCGGTGCAGGTGATCCTCGCCGACCATCACTATTGGGGCGGCCTGGCGAAGGTCCAGGGACTGTCCGCGATCTCTGACACGTTCGACCTCGGGCTCTCGATGCACTCCAACTCCCACCTGGGTATCAGCCTCGCCGCGATGACGCACCTGGCGGCGGCGGTGCCGAACCTCACCTACGCCCTCGACACCCACTGGCCCTGGAAGGACGAGGACGTCATCGTCGAGGGAGCGCTGCACTTTGTCGACGGCGCGATCAGCGTACCCAGCGCCCCCGGTCTGGGTGTGGAACTCGATGACGACGCCCTGGCGCGGTTGCACGAGCAGTACCTCGCGTGCGGCATCACTGAACGCAGCGACACGCACTACATGCAGTCGCTGCACCCCGAGTATCGCGCGGAGTTGCCGCGCTGGTGAGCGTCACCGGCTACGCCTTCGCGTGGGACTTCATCGACGATCCCGACGCTCTTTTGCGAACGCGCAAGATCGGTGTCGACGTCGTCGCCCTCGCCGCCTCCTATCACGCCGCGCGCGTCGTCAACACGTACCATCCCACGCGACGCGTCACGGACGTCCCCTATTCCGCCTTCTACGCCACGCGACGCGACGACGCGTGGCGCGGACATCGACTTACGCCGCGAGCGCCGACGTGGCTGGGTCGCGACGACGCGTTCGCGAGCTCGGCGGGGCAGCTCACGCGCGAGGGGATGGACGTCGATGCCTGGATTGTGCTGACGCACTTCGATGATCCCGACGACACCCACCTCGAACTCGTCGAGCGCAACGCCTACGACGAGCCCTACCCCTACGCACTCTGCCCGGCGTCGGAGGACGTGCGCGAGTACTGCCTGACGTTGGTCGAAGAGACACTGCGCTCGACCAACGTGCGCGGCGTGGTCTTAGAGGCGAGCGGACCCATGGGCTTCGATCACGCCGGCGTCCACGACAAGAGTGAGTTCGCCGCACTGAGTGCCGCGCAGCGACAGCTCCTCTCGCTCTGCTTCTGCGCGGCGTGTCGAAAGAGTCAACGCGAGTGCGGACTCGATCCCGACGAGATCGCGGCCAAGGTTCGAACCGGCATCGATGAAGACGCGTCGTCACCTGAGGCGGCCCTCGGTGACGAACTCGCCGATGAGGTCGCGCGCTATCGCCTCACGCTCGGTACGGCGCTCCGTGAAGCGATCATCGAGCGCGTAAAAGACGTGCAACCCGAAGCGACGATTACCATCCACGCGTCAGCTCAAAGGTGGGCGACGGGCTCGTTTCCGGCGCTGGGCGCCCAGCCGTGGCCGGGGTCGATCAATGCGGTGGTGTCGAACGCGTGGGAGCCGGCGTCGGCCGAGGAAGAAGTTCGCACGTTGGCCAGCGTTGTCGACGGGCGAGCGAAGGTCGGTGCGTACCTGCGACTCGACCGCGATTGGAGCGGTGACGGCAACGAGGAGACGCTGCGCCGTTACGTGCGTGCGGGCGTCACCGAACTGCACCTTTATCACCTGGGTCTTCTCACGAAGGAGAGTGCCAGGGCGGGCGCGAGCGTCGTTGCGAGCTTTCGCGACATTGCGCCATGACCCACCGCGAGACGGACGTGAGCGAGCCGACGTTCCACGAGAGCGAGGTCGTGCTCATCACGGGTGCGGCCGGGACCATCGGCTCAATGCTGCGGCGCTCGCTCGCTCGTCCCGGGCGACATCTTCGACTACTCGACATTGCCGCGCAACTTCCTCTCGCGCCCGGCGAGGACGCTGAACTCGTCGTGGGCTCGTTCCTCGACGCCACGGTGATGGCCGACGCGTGTCGAGATGCGCTCGCGGTGGTGCACCTTGGTGGACTCTCGACGAACGACTTCGAGTGGGACGAGTACCTCGACGTGAACATCAATGGCACCTACGTTGTACTCGAGGCGGCCCGCGCCGCGGGCGTGCCACGTGTGATCTACGCGAGCAGCAATCACGCGGTGGGGTTCCAACCGATCGACCACGGGTCCCTGGTCCCCGACTACCTCTTTCCCCGACCGGACTCGCTCTACGGAGTCTCCAAGGTGGCGAGCGAGAGTCTGGGCAGTCTGTATCATGACCGCTACGGCCTCGACGTGCTGTGCCTACGCATTGGCTCCTACCGTGAGCGGCCGTCGAACATTCGTGAACTCTGGAGCTGGCTCTCTCCAGGGGACTGCGTACGGCTCGTCGAAGCGGCGATGACGACCGCTCGTCCGGGCTTTCGCGTCGTCTGGGGCGTGTCGGCGAATCGCCGCGCGGTGGTGACATTGGCCGAGGCGCGCGCCATTGGCTACTTCCCACTCGACGACGCCGAGGTCTTCGCCGACGAGATCATGGCGAACAGCGATGATGGCGGTCGCGATGAGCCACCACGGCTCGGCGGCTCCTTCGCCTCACCGAGCACGTAGGGGAGTGGAACGGCCAAGAGTATGAGGCGGCAGTTAGGCAGTTGCCGCGACGTTGCGATCAGAGATCACCGAGTCAAGATCGGACCGTGACGTGCGACGTCGCAGACTGATACGAACTTCCGAAACCGGTGTACGTCGCGTAGATCGAGTCAGACCCGATGGGTGGATTCGAGACGGTGACTAAGCACTCGCCGAACGGGTTCGGATGGCAGTAAACAATCCTTGCACCAACGTGCACCGTGATCGTGGTGATTGGATAGATGCCCTCGTTGTTGGCGCGGACGCCCGTGACCTGCACCACCACCGGACCGCCTTGAGAGACGACCGGCTTTGACGTCCATGCGCTGAGGCTCGATGATGCGACCGGGATCACGAACTCCGGATCAGTCGGCACCGAGAAGCCGAAGCGATTGTGCGACTGTGCGGTGAGCCAGTACACCTGATGGTTCGCGAGCCCGGCGATGATGCAGTTGGGTTCAAAGTACACGGGTGCGGAGCACTGCCTGGAGAACGTTCCTTTGGAAATGTTCACGCGGTAGCTGTTGACCGGTGCACCGCCCGCGCTCGATGGCGGATGCATGTAGGTCCAGACCTTGCCGCTATGGATGTTCCCAGAGACCTGTTGCGGCGATTTGGGTATTATCGCCGAACAGTTGGCGGTCGTTCTCGACCAGGCAATGTTGCCCGAGGCATCGACCGCAACGAATCGATGAGCGCCGTAGGCAACGGCGGTCCAGTTTGAAGTGACGTCGGTCGGCACCGCGGTGCTGGCCCACGCCGTTCCGGAGGTCGACGAAATGAAATTCTCGGTTGCCACCGAGGACTGACCAACGCCGACAAAGCTGCCGCAGCCGAACGTTGCGCCCGCTATCTCCTCGGCGGGAGAGAGCTGATGAAGGGTCCAGACGTTTCCGTACACGGAAGTCGCGATGTAGCGAGAACTTGAACCATCGAGCGCCACAAATTCACCTTCGCCATAGACGACGGCTTTCCACTCTGCACCCGTGTTGGGCGCCGGGAAGAGGCGACTCCAATTCACGCCATCGGATGAAATCCCTACTGCACCCAAAGCCGAGTCAGCCGCAACGAAGCGCCCGTTTCCGTAGGCGACCGACGTGAAGTCAAGGTTGCCGTGATGCCACACTTCAGTCCACTGCATCCCGTTCGTCGAGGTGTCGATCTGCCCGGCCGAACTCACCGCCTCGAAGCGTCCCTTGCCGAATGTAAGAGCGGTCCACGTACCGGGCGGTCCAGCGACCGAAGTCCAACTGCGCCCATTCGTCGAGACAAGCTCTTCCGGATTCGCGTTGGTCGACGAGAGCGTCACGAAGCGTCCGTTCCCGTACGCAAGCGATTGCCAAGATCCGGCCGGCACGGGATATTCCGTCCACGTTGCGCCGTCGGGCGAGTCGGCGACATCCCCTGAGGAACCTAGTGCGACCCACTGCCCGTCGCCGTAGTTGACGGCGTACCAACTCCCCGTGGGCGAAGGCTCCGTCGCGATATTCCAGGTATTCCCCGTTGAACTGCCCGTTGCGACGGGCATTGGTGCCGCGACAAAGCAGACCACCGCAATCAATGCGGTCGCCGCGGCTATGGTCCCGAAACGCGAAGTTGGAGTTTTCCTCAAAAGTGTGCCCTTTAGGTGGTTTCCTACCCTCGCATCACCAACGCAAACCTCTCACGACAGATTCTCAACAAGACGTATATTCGAGCCTCGTTTTATTGACAATCGGGGGATCGGACGCTTTGGTGGTCCCTGGTGATGAGCCGTGCGCTCGCGACGGAAGTGCACCACCATCACGGTTCGCAAGGTTCCAGAAGTAGTGCTTGAACCTATTTTGTAGCCGTAAGAAGCATTCCGCGCGAACTTGGCGTGCTCCGCGAGTGAACTCTTCGATTAGCGCTCGACGGCAGCGATTGCCGCCTCGATTGCGGGGTTGGCGTTGACCGGTATGAGCTGCGACGAAGGGTGCTCATTGGCCCAGACGCGAAATAATTCGTCGGCGAACCCCAGCCCGATCTGAGCGACGCTACTGAAGTCAAGTTCAATCACCTCAAACCCGTCCAGACGCGCTCCAATCAGCTTGGCCTCCGTCCTTGAAACGAAGTCACCCTGACGGAATAGGTCAATGCGGATGCTCGTTTTATTGAGGCGTTGCGTTACCGGATCCTGCAGCGCGCCCGTCACCTCCAGCAGCGTCTTGACGGTGTCGTAGGCGATTTCACATCGCACGAGCGTGCCACGCCTGGCGCGGTCCAGCCATCCCACTGCGGAGTCTTCAAGGCGATTGTCGACCGTCCACGTAAGACGGTTGGCCGTAAGAACGAAGCGATCTACCAGTCGGGAAGTCAAGAAGATGCCCAGACCGCTGTGCCGATCCGGATCCGTTGTCTGCTTGCCTTTGGAAAGTTCACCCACTGCCTCAAAGTCGTTCTCGAGCTTGCGTGACTTGCGGAGGGACTCGAATGCCCCGATTCCGTCGTCCTCGACTTCGAAGGCGAGCGACTCCTTGTGGAGGAACCAGCTGACCCTCAGTTCGGTACCTTTTGAGTGGTCAATTGCGTTGTTCACCATCTCAGTGAAGGCAAAATTCAGAACTTGTCGTAGCTTCGGTCGTGCCTCTACATCTGGATCAAACCGTCGCAAGGCGATGCGCTCGTTTCCCCAGACCTCGATCTCGGTCAAGTCGTCGAGAGGATAGGTGGCGGTTCGCTGAGCGTTGAGCCGGTAGCGACTTGAGCGCCGATTTCCTTCATGGAATAGGAGTCCGTTCGCTGTCATCCGGGTCAACCATCGGTGCGCGGCCTGTCGCGACACGCCGGCTGCAGCCCCAACTTCTGTTGAGGTCACGTAGGTGCGAGCAGAAAGGAGCCGCTCGATGACTCTGGGTATCGGATCGCTACGTCTCACGGCATTCTCCTAGCTGACTCGGAATTCCAGGGAGACTCTCGAATTAGTTTACATTTTGACCCAAAGTGACATCGGAGATTTACATATTTACTCAATTGAGACGATTATACCAAATTGAGTAATAATGTAAACCAAAATAGTGAATTTTAACTCGGGCTATCTCGAATGTGTAGAACTTTCCAGCGATCGCCGAGTTTGCGCAATTGCCAGCCAACCTCTTCTTCGCCCTCAGTTCCGCGACGCCCCGCGCGTTCATCACTGTGCTCGCCGAACAGTCGCAGAATGAATTCCCGGAACAGGTGCGCCTGCTGGATCTCGCCGCCTTAGAGGCGCAATGGCGCCAGGCCGATTGAACGATAGGTCGTCAGGTTCTTCTGGGTTGGTCGCAGTCGACTCGTTGGTCACGGGCGTGACACTATCCCTCGTCGTCATCGATCCGTTGAGGGCGGAAAGTATCCGAACACCTCGGTGCAGTCAGCGATGAGTGTGCTGAGCGTGGATTCGAGATCAGAATCCACCTATTTGCTCAATCCGATTGAACGTAGGAATTTTCGTGTCAAGCCATTGGCCTTGGCGTACACCTTGCGCCGTGCGTAACGCTTGCCAAATGACGGCGGCCCTTTCTCAGCGGCCTCGAGATTTCCCAAATCGCGAGCAGCTCTGTACAACTGTGAACGAACACTCTTCTTCCTTGCCATTACTTTCCTCCCGACTTCAACGATTGACCCTTCGTGCCATCAACATTGCCAGTCGTCTCAACAATTTCAGGCATACCACGGCATATGTTGGCCCGTAACACGGGACAATGACCTTGTCCCCCGGTTATCACTGGTCTCTTTCAAACCGTTGCAATCAAGGGAGGAGAGACGAAAACCGTTGGAGCGGACGACGGGAATCGAACCAGCGTTCTCAGCTTGGGAAGCTGAGCATGTATTTTGACATCGGTTTGAATAATACCTGATAAACAGTAATATATGTGAACGGCTGGCCCACTTCTCTGGTCCTTGGGCGCTCTACGGGCGTTTACTTCCGTCACCACAATACATGTCTATCGAATTAAAAGCGGGGGGATTTTACTGTGACGTCGCATCAAAAGAGGGGGGGTTCTACTAGCATTAAATCATGCGTGACGATGAAATTCGTACCCGACTTCGCGAGAACAACCCATGGTGGCAGGCGGTCGCGAGCGAGCGAGATCCCGTTGCTTGGGCGTCGGCCGATCGCTCGCTCGTGGCGCGACAGTCCTTCGATTTGGGATACCGGTCCAATCTCCTTCATGATGTTGTTACTGGAGAATTAGACGACAAGCTCGTCGTTCTTCGAGGTCCCCGCCGTGTCGGGAAGTCGGTCCTATTAAAGGACACCGCGTTAGCGCTTTGCGGTCGAGAAGACATCGACCCGCGTCAACTCATCTACGTGGCCCTCGATGGCATGACCGTCGCCGATCTACGCCGAGTTCTTCGTCTCGGGCGAGAACTCACGCGCTCAATGAGAGACGAACGGCGTATTTGGCTCCTCGACGAGGTCACTGCACTCAAGGGCTGGACGGCTGAACTCAAGTATCAACGTGATAACACTCTCTTTGGCAATGACACCGTCGTGTGCACCGGATCGTCGTGGGAGGGAACATCAAATGTTGAACGAGATCTTCTGGCGGGTCGATCGGGTGAGCACTCAGATCGCCGGTCACGAGTACTTCATCCGATGTCGCTGCGAGAGGTGCTCATCGCGACTAACCGACTGAATCCAAACTTTGAGAAAATTAGTCCGTGGGATTTACAATCTCCCGCCACTCGCCACATTGCAGAATCACTTGAGCCATACGTCGATGAACTCGATCTCGCGTGGCAGTCGTATTTGACGTCGGGCGGATTCCCTCGAGCTGTCGCCGAGAACCACAACTCGGGAGGGGTGAGTGACTCGTTTCTCGAGGATCTCGCAGCGTGGCTGCACCGCGACATTGATCCCGATGCTCATGACGACTCGGTTCCAAGGCTGCTGTCAGCGATAGAACAACATTGCAGTTCACCACTATCGAGGAACACGTTGTCGCAGGAGTTGGGTTACGCCGACGGCAACGGACTCGATGTTCGTCTGAATCGATTGACGCACGCCTATGCGGCGCTGTGGTGTCATCAAATAGATGTCAACGGGTACCGAATAAGAGGCTCCCAGTCCAAGATGTATCTGGCAGACCCGCTTCTCTCATGGATCGGCCCGCGTCTGAGATCGGGCCTCCCTTCTCCAGACTTCACTCGTCTCACCGAAGCCGCACTGGCGGTGGCTTTGGCCAGGGCAGTCGATAATTTGCAAAGAGGACGATGGGAATCTGACGATGCAATTGGCTATCTGCGGACTGGAGGCGGCAAGGAAATTGATTTTTCAAGGGTGCCAATTCCGAGTCCTGCTGGTGTCAAGCAGAGCGTTCCATTGGAGTCCAAATGGGTCTCATCTGGTTGGCGGGCCGAGGCGAGGTCCATCGAGGGCTTTTTTTCGTCAGGCGTCCTAGCGACACGAACGATATCGGATACTACTCATCCGACCTGGGCGCTTCCAGCGCCGATCGTGGCACTTTTGCTCGAATGATCTAAGGCTGTTCAAGCCAACTTTCCTGTTGGAGCGGGCGACGAGAATCGAACTCGCGTTCTCAGCTTGGGTAAGAGCGCGTTTGGCAAGCCATGATGCGTGACGTTACTGAACAGAGGACGGAGCTTCGAGGATGGGCTTGCGGGCAACAACTTGAGGTAATGTTTGAGAGCTCGAATGGGTTTCCGGCAACTGGCTGGGCAGGTTACAACGAGGTGCAGCGAGCAGGCCCAAAGTTCTGACACTCATTCCATTGACGTGTAGGGGACCGTCCGATATGCAGCCGCAATCGAGCTCATTGTTCATCGGGTTGGCCGATGCCGGAGTGCTCTGCGTTTGGAGAAAGTATGTTGCGCAAGACTCACATACCTTTAGTATCAGCAGCGCTGATTGGAGTGCTATTTCTACCTACAGTTGCGGGCGCAAGCCCACCGTCACCCGGTCCGAGTGGATCGACTGCATCAGGTATTCCAGCGGACGCCGTCGTGGTGCCGATGACCGCCGCAGTTGCGACTGGGGTGACCAACCTTGGCAATGGCACGAGTGATGTTACCTATTCCAATGGCCAGACAATTTCAGTCTCGACAAACGTTGCGTCGCAGATTTATGTTGGCTCCGGTGCTTCCGCGACCCCGGGCGGTGTTGTCACCGGCAATTGTGGATATTCCTGGCTGGACCTCGCGAAGAATAGCGTGAATGGCGTAACCGGATCGACGGTCTATGAGGTGAATTCTCGCGTCGGCGTGCCAGAGGCCTTTGAGTGGGCAATTCACACTGACATCTTGCAAGCCCCGATAGGACAGTACAACCATTGGGATGGACCAACGACGAAAACGTACTGGTTCCATGGGTACACCTTCGACGAGGGCCACGCGACCTACGCATCCGATGTGTTTGATGGATATGTAATCGGGACGCTATCGACCTGCTTCAGCGGTAACCCTTCCGACATCATCAACACTTAGGTCCGACTCGAATCGAGACGTGATCCGCGAAGGCGAAGTGGGATGCGTCGGATATCGACGAGCGACTCAATTCGTCTCCTTGGAACCTTGACTAGGGGGACCAGATGACCGGCGACGTTTCGATGCACTTAAACGAAGCTTCGTTGGGTCGAGTAGGCCGTATCCACTGGTTGCTCGAACATCACGAATTGGTCTAAGTTTCAATGTTTCCACTGGTACGTCTAATCAATTGTGCACACTTCCAATCAATTGTAAAAGTTAGGGGGCACATCGATGGAAAGCGTTCCCGGTTCCTGGCGGGTCAGTCTCGATCCGCGTCCGTCCTCGCTCCACGAGGCCCTATTCGTCCGAGACGCTTTGGCCTTACGCGTTGAAGATAGTTTAGAGATTCCGCCACGACTTCGGGGTGACGTCCCGGACCACAGCAGTCACTTCTCTCCCGATTGGCGAACCTCGGTGGGCATGCGCTGGGCGTCGTGGTGGCACGAGATCGTTTGCTATGTTGCTCTCCCTCAACTCGCCTCTCTTCTGTCTGATCAAGCGCTGACTCGTCGACCGCCAGGCGAACTTGCTTTTGCGGGGGCTCCACCGTTCCCCGTGGGTGAGCCGGATGAGTTCCCGGCTACGGAGTATGACCGCGTGCGAGCTCTCGCTGCGCAGTGGAGCTCAGCCCTGCCGACCCACCGCCCCGAAGGTCGAGGAACTTCTCAATTCACTCAGGGCGACAGTGAGCGCGTCGGAACCATCGCAAGTGACGTTGGGGCTCGACTCGACGTTCCACTCAATGCAATGAGGGCAGTTATAATCACGCTAGACGTGAAGCGTGAGTGGTCGCATCGACCTCTCGCAGGCGTCTTGCTGTGCTCCGAAAGCGTAATGGAGAACGAGGTCCTCTTCGCGTCATTGCTTGCGGACACCTTTGCATCCGGATTGGACCGACAGGGGGAAGTAGAGCTGCCCCATCGGCCGGCTCCAGGCCCGGCTTTTCGTTCCATTCTCGATTCATCGCTACTCATCGCCGACGGGCATGGCGTTACTTTGCGCCTTGAAGGTGTTTACTTGAGACCCCAAGGCGAGGGTTTTGAGATTGAACTATCGCGAAGTGAGGAAACCGCCGGTCCGCCGCCCCGCCCTTACGGGCGCCAGGGCCAGCCGAGTGACCCGGAGGGCTTTCCTGATCACTTCAGCGGTCTCGAAGTTGAAGTTCGCTTCGAAACTGAGTCCCGCTATGGCAATAGCGCACCAAATAGACCTGCAAGCATCGCCATTCTCAATCGATTCTGGCGTCGGGGGAGCGGCCCGAACACACTGTGGTTTTGGATACGCGTCGAATCGCCTCCCGGCAAGATATTGAGGTCGCCTCGAGGCCACGCGACGATTACCGTAACTTGGCCGGAGTGCGAAATTGACCATTCCTCGGTCGAAATTGAACTGATTGAATCGGATCCCGGTGAGGAATCCAATCGCCGAGTTGCGTGGTAACTCAAATCAAACGATTCGAAAACGCTAACCGAGTACTCACACCCCTCGAAGTTGTTCAGTCCCAGGTTGCAACCGACGGAGCCGAAGGTCTTCTTAGGTTGCCTCACCGTTGGGCGCGCCGCTTAGTCGAGCGCCACAGGGTTCGCGCTCCCAATACTGACAGGGGAATGGCGTTCGGAGTCATTGGACTTAAAGAACGTTTCGGGGAGCGGGCGACGAGAATCGAACTCGCGTTCTCGTGGGAATGTCAAGTCAATTAGACCCCACCGTGCGCACCGCATTTGGCCCCCCCTCGCGGAACGCCAACTTCAAATCTGATCGGGTGAATCACGAGCGACAGTTCGGCCCCGCAGTGCCTTTCAGCTGCGCATCCACCTGCGTGACCTCGAGCCCCAGATCTGGCGACGAGTCATGGTGCCAGGTTCGTTGACCCTGGCCAAACTGCACCTGGTGATCCAAGGAGCCTTTGACTGGGAGAGTTATCACCTGCACCAGTTCGAGATCTGTGGCAAGCGTTATGGCCCGCCGGAGAACGATTGGGACGAGGACGATGAATTGTTGCACGAAGAGTTGTGGGGCCTTCATCAACTGCTGAAGGTTCACGATCACTTCACCTATGTCTATGACTTCGGCGACCACTGGGTGCACGACGTCGAGGTCGAGAGCGCCGAACACGTGACGCGAACGCTGAAGAAGGCGGTGTGTCTGGATGACGCCAGGGCCTGTCCACCCGAAGACGTCGGTGGCGTCTCGGGGTTCGAGCATTTTCTAAGCGTCATGAGTAATCCCCGCGATGATGAGTACGTGGACATGGTGACCTGGCACGGTGGGCGCTTACAGACCGACGCGTTCAACCTCTTTGAGGTCAACGGCCAGAGTCAGAGTCGTCACTAGCGCGTGCGTTTGGCCTTCGTCGTTCGTAGGCGGTAGGAATCAGAGCCTGTCTCGATGAAGTGCGCATGAAAGGTGAGCCGGTCAATGATGGCCGCCACCAGTCGCGCGTCGCGGACCATCTGCCCCATTCCGAGAACGGCAAATTGGTGGCGGTGGCAGCGCTGGACACGTTGTGGGCACTCCAGCGTCCGGCTTTCTGAATGAGTACAGTCTCAGTATCATTTAGAGCCGGCTGTCCTTTGGTTCGACCAGGCGTCAAAGTGATATGGCTTCTATTCGCTGCTGGTGAAAAACCAAGGTCTCCGAAGGGAGGCGGGTCAGTTCTCAAAGGGGCGCTTAAGCCAGAACGTGACAGCGAGCACTTCGCGGAGCGCCTGGAAGGCCTCGGAAGATACGCGCTTCATTCCTCAACTCTCCACTGAGCATGACGTCCAGCGAGAAGCGCTGTAGTGAAACTGAGACAGTTGTTACGCAAGTTGGCGTACGCACCTTTGAGGGGGAACTCGGACCTCAGTGCAGTCTCAATCTCGACGAGAGTTCTTTCCACAATTTCCGCGGAACGGCGAAGACCCCACGAGGCGAACTCAGCAAAAAGGTCACTCTTCGTGATCTCAGCGTGCTGATACTTTCCGTTGACTGCCAAAGCCAATTTGCCGTCGCTGTTATTCCGATGCACCTGGGGAACGACGTCGTACGTGGGAGCCAAGCGCACTTCACCGTTTGATGGATGGAGCAAGCCAATGTTCTTGGTATGCATGTCGAGGTTTCCGATCGCGACCGCGAGCACAACCATTCGCCCTAGGTTGGTGAGGTCTTCTTCCGGGCAATGCAACTTCAGCACTTCGGCGACTCGGAGGAGCGTGACTCGTCCACCGAATTCTTGGTACTTCTGGTTGCCACGTGCTCCAAGCGCCTGACTGAAGTCCTCTTGATGGAGTCGATGACCACTGACGCGGTCGTACCGTTCGATGACGAGCGTCGCCAGCCCATCGAAAACTGTGATGCTCGTCGGAAAGCGCGCAAGACCGATGGCACTTGTGATGCGCGCTCCATACTCCTCGTCGAAGATGACGGAGGTTTTCTCATCTTTCAACTGAGGCTTCAGAATGTGAGTGCTGGGATAGCCACCGAGCGCTTGGGCCCAGCCATCAACTGTTTTTACGAGCACGACCTTGGGCTGCACGCCACTCAGAGATGACCTCCCCGCCTTTGGCTCGTTGGCCAGCGGTGAGCCCATCGGATCGTCCAATAGCGATCGGATTTCTACATCGTTCACGGGCCGGACCTCCGGCACCTTTGGTTCAGTCGGATCGTCCATGTCCCACAGCTGAACCGCGCCAGCGACGTCACGACCGTATCGGGTGAGGAACTCAAGGGTGTCACCGTCTCGGAGCCCTGCTTGCGCAAGCATGTAGTCGTATTGGACACCTTCTGGCAGCAACTCAGCGAACCAGTTCCGTCGCCTCACGGCGTGATTGCGTCGTTGGTTGGGAGCCAGTGGAATTGAGACAGAGAGCACTGCACTGTTGACTCCAAAGCGGCTGATGGCTTCTGGGGTCGGGAAGAAGTCAAAAGTCCGTGAGTCGCTTTTCAGCGTTCCGATGATCTCGTCGTAGAGTTCAACCGCGAGGCGCATCGTCGCCCTCCCACGCGGCGGTGATCTCCAAGCCGGTTGCCCGAGCAATGCTTAGGAGCCTCCGTAAGAAGGCCGTGTAAGTGCCGTTCTCTAACTCGCTGATGCGGCTCTGGGGTATCCCCAATTCTTTAGCGAGTTCACTCTGGGAAAGGCCGCGAGCGAGGCGTGCTTGCTGAAACGCCAGCCCTAGGTCGGCAGGAGTGCGCACGCGCGCTATGTGCTCCATCGGTAACATCCTTTACTTATCCGGAAATCCGGATTGCCTCATTATATCCGGAAATCCGGATGAAGACAAGTAATCCGGAAATCCGGATGAAGATAAATACTCCGGACTCCCGAAAGTCCCCAACTGTGGCAGTGCGGGTGGCGAGACTCCGTCCAGATGCGTGATGCTACGAAATGACTTTCGGGAGCCAATCGTGGTGTACTGCCACTGTTGCGTTTGTGACAGTACTGCGACAGTGAGAAGTGGCGAACAGGAGTTAATAGTGGCGAACAGTAGCGAAAGCGAACAGCAATGTTTGCAAGGATTTGCCCAATCCTTGCAACGAAATCAAGCCTGGAGCGGGCGACGAGAATCGAACCCGCGTTCTCAGCTTGGGAAGCCGATGTTCTGAGGAATATCCCGTCTCGAAGAATTCATCGAGAGCCCGTTTGGTTGCGCGTCACGAAGCGCGAATATTCAGGTACCAGCTGCAGCGCACCACTTCCACTGGCGTCAATTGGTTCGCTCACTCCCTGGTAGCACGAGCAGGTACGCCTGAGCATCACGTTCGATGGCTCGAGATGACATTGCGGCTTCTTCGAGCAGTAACATCGCCGCCATCGACACCGCGACAATTTCCGACTCCGCAAGGCGAGTTGCCCTCTTTGGCCTGGGCGGGACCATCGCGTCCCTGCCAGCCCACGGCGCGTCGGGCGCCGTCATTCCAAGCATGGAGACGAACACTCTCGTGGGGTCGGTCCCGGGACTCGAATCGATCGCGAGTGTCGAGAGTCGCACTTTACGTCAGATGCCCTCGACCAACATCTCCCTCGCCGATCTGGTTGAAGTCGCCGACGCGATCCAAGGGGCCTTTGACAGCGGCGTCGACGGGATCGTGGTGACTCAGGGAACGGACAACATCGAAGAGACGTCCTTCGCGATCGATCTACTCGTAGGTGATGAGCGTCCGGTCGTGTTCACTGGGGCGATGCGCAACCCATCTCTCACGGGAGCCGACGGACCCGCGAACATCCGAGCTGCCGTCGCCGTTGCCGCCTCGCCGCTCGCGCGGGGCTTGGGGACGCTCGTGGTAATGAACGATGAGGTGCACGCCGCGCGTTTCGTCCGAAAGACGCACCTCTCAAATCTGTCGGCGTTTACCTCGCCCCAGAGCGGTCCGCTCGGAGTCATTGTCGAGGGTCGGGTCCACTTCTACACCCGTGTTGAGGCACTCTTCTCGACGCGCCCCGTCGGCGACATCGCGCCGGTCGCGCTCGCGCGTTGCGCCCTTGGCGACGACGGACGTCTCGTGTCCGCGCTGCCGGCACTGGGTTACCGCGGACTGGTTCTCGAAGCGTTTGGCGGCGGCCACGTTCCGGAGGTGATGGTCAAGCGACTTGTCGAACTGGTGGCGGTGATGCCGGTGGTGCTCGCCTCTCGCGCGGGCGCCGGCGTCGTCCTCGAGTCCACGTACGGCTTTGCCGGCTCAGAAGTTGACTTACTCAGTCGAGGGTTGTTGTCGGCCGGTGCGCTCGACGGCCTTAAGGCCCGCGTCGCGCTCGCGCTCGCCTCGACCAGCGACCGCGACGAATCGGAGTCGCGATTTCGCGCGATCGTCAATGCGATTGGCTGAAGCCGCGCCACCGAAATTCTCGAGGCGGCGAGCCGCGATTGCTTGCCTATCGTGGTTTGTCCCGGCGATGAGACGGGTCAAGAAATCGTTGACGAGTTTCTGATGATGCGTCGCCGCATTTAGCGGCGCGAATTCTCCCGCAAGAAATTCGCAACGTACTCGAGGTGGGCACTCATCGCTTCCTGTGCGCCCCGGCCGTCGCGATTTCGCAGGGCCTCGTAGATCGCGGCGTGCTGGACGTACGTGCAGTGTCGTCGATCGTGTGAGTCGCCGCGGCGCTTCATGGAACCCCACAGATCCCCCTTACGCGCCGCCTCGATCAGACTGTACATGCGAAGAAGCAATGGATTGTGGGTCGCCTCGATCAGACATCGGTGAAAGGCGAGATCCCAAAGTTCGAACTCGTCGTAGTCTTTGGCACGCTCACACTCGTCGACGCACCCGGCGATCTCTTCGAAGTCGGTCTCGGTCGCCTCGACCACCGCGACAATCATCGCCATTGGCTCGAAGGCTTGACGGGCCGCCATCACGTCACTCGGTCCGATGTCGTAGAGCACGGCCACGGACGTCACTGCGTCGCTGTCGAGGCTGATCATTGCCGAGAGTGGATCGCACTTGAGGTACGTGCCGCGGCCTACCTCACGCGAGACCACGTCGACGGCCTCGAGCATCGCGAGGGCGCCTCGCACGGCGGTTCGTGACGAGGCCAGTGAATCCGCGAGGGCTCGTTCAGTAGGAAGTTGCGATCCAGTTCTGAGCCCGCGTTGGGCGGCGTCGCGCAGCACGATCTCGGCGACGCCGTGGATTTGGTCCTTTGAGAGTGTGAGCACGGCCCTCCTATTCTCGGTTCAACCACAACCAATGGTACCAATGTATTTGTGACGTTCCCGCGACTGACACGTGAATCTCCTTATGGTGTGCGGAATTTTGAAGAGACGCGTTGACCCTGACGAGGAATAGTTTGCACGATTCACAACCACTCCCACCAATGGTTGACCCAACTGAAAATATTTTACCCTAAATTTCTGATGTCTGCATTGACACGGCCAGTGGCTACGAGTAGATTTTCGCCAGTTAGTTCTACCAATTCAACCTTTTGAACCAATGTTGGGGGTATGTGTGCGTTTCGCGACTGTTCGGACTGATCGGGGCCTACGGCTCCACGTAAAAGGGTCTGAGGGCTACGTTGACGTCGCTGACGCGACTGGCGACGAGACGCTGTCGACACTGGCCGGTCTCGCGCACGCGGGCGACGCGGGACTCGCGGCGGCCCGTGGTGCCTCTGAGCGGGCGGGGGTCCTGGTAGAGAAGCTTCAATTCGGTCCGGCGACGCCGGATACGCCTCGGATTCTTTGCCTTGGGGTGAATTACGCGGAACACGCCATTGAGGGCGGTCGTGAAGTTCCCAAGTGGCCCGAGTCATTCGTGCGCGGCATGGGCAGCGTCATTGGTCCCTACGACGATCTCGTCGCCCCGGCTCTCACCGAACGATTCGACTTCGAGGCCGAGGTTGCCGTCGTCATCGGTAAGGGCGGCCGCTACATACGTGCCGAGAACGCGTACGACGCGATCCTCGGGTATTCGGTCATGAACGACGGTTCGGCGCGCGAGTGGCAACGCAAGGCCACGCAATGGACGCCGGGCAAGAATTTTGAAGGCACGATGCCCATTGGCCCCGAGGTCGTGACCGTCGACGAGGTCGACATTTCCGACGTGGCCATCCGTTCGACGCTGAACGGTGAGATCATGCAAGAGGCGCGCACGTCGATGATGATCGTGAGCGTCGCGCGAGCTGTCGAGTACTTTTCGGGCTTCACCTGCCTGCGTCCGGGCGATGTCATTGCCACGGGTACACCGGGCGGCGTCGGTTTCGCGCGCACGCCGCCAGTGTGGCTGACGCCGGGCGACGTGATTGAAGTCTTCGTTGAGGGCGTGGGGACAATCTCGAACAAAGTGATCGCGGAGAACGATGCGCCGGCCGACTGGCCCTGGCGCCCACTGGAAGTCGATACCACGAATTTTTAGTAGCGAAGAACTGCTTCAAGCAGGGTAAAACCAAATTAGTTAAGGGGGGCAGGATGCGGTTTTCAAAGATGGCACGACGAGGGGGACTCGTCGAGAGCAGTAAGAGGCGATTCGTTCTCGTCGCTTCCGTGCTGGCACTCGTCGCTTCGATTGTGACGCTGCCGGTGGCGGAGGGGACGTCGAGCGCAACGTCATTCAAGGGGACGATCACGATTGCCGCGGTTGCTCCCTTCACCGGCGCCGACGCGGCACTCGGACCAAAGTACGAGACGGCGTGCTACGCCGCGGCCCAAGAGATCAACTCGTCGGGCGGAGTACTCGGCAAACAGGTCAAGTGCAAGACGGTCGACACACGAGGCGACCCGGCCGACGCCGTGCCGGCGGTGCGACAGATGTACGCGACGACACAAAATGTGGTGCTCGTCATCGGATGTACCTCGGACGAAGCGGCGACCGTAGTGCCGATTTTCGGCGCCCACAAGACGGTGTCGTTCTGCATGACGGGCCAGTCTGAATTCGATGCGGTCCACTTCCCGTACTTCTTCCGACTGGTGCCACCTGATGCGGCGGACTCGGTCGCGATGGTGCAGATCGCCAAGCGCCACAGTTACAAGAACATCGCGTTGGCCTTCGGCAACGACGCGGGCAGTCAGACGTTCGTCGCTCCGGCTCTGGCCGCAATCAAGCGCGCGGGGATGACGGTCGTCTCGAACGAGACGCTCGATATGTCGGCGTCCACCTTCCAGACGGAGGCTCAAGCGATTGTTCAGTCGCACCCAGACGCCATCCTCATGGAGGCACTCGGTGCCGCCGGCGTCGCTCTCTTGGCCGAGATCTACCAGCTCAACGGGAACAAGATGATTCCGACGATCGGTACATCGGCCATGATCGACCCGGTCTTCTTCTCGGGCGTCACGTCGAGTGCGATCGGGACCCAGAACTTCATCACGAACTTCGACGCGGACAATCAGACCGTCAAGTCATCTGGTCCGGCCTACCCGCTGTACCACAAGCTCGTGCTCGAACAGGCGGGCAAGGTCCCGGGTGTGCCAAGTTTCCCGGGTCTACTCTCGGCGAACGGAACGGTCCACCTCTATGACGGCATCAACCTGGCGGCACTCGCCATGGTCATGTCCGGATCGACTGCGGGCTCGAAGTACAAGGCCGACATCATAAAGATCGCCGAAGGCGTACACGGTGCGGTCAGCGTGTCGAACTACGCAGTGGGTGTGAAGGATTTGAAGGCCGGTAAGAAGATTCACTACATCGGAGTCGGTGGCACGTACCAGTTCGACAGCTTCCAGACGGCGTTCGGACCGTTCGAGGACGATCAGTTCCTTGCGAACGGCACCACGGTCGCGGTCGGGGGGACCCTCGGATTCTGCGGGCTCACCGGGTGCAAGTCGAAGTTATAGATTCGCCCAAGACGTGGCCGCGACGGGTGACCGTCGCGGCCACGCAGACTTCATTGTCTCGATTCATGGCTCACCCACTCACTCTCGAAAGGCACTGACGCCGTGAGCGTCTTTCTCTCCTCCCTCGGATTCGGCATCATCTCGGCCGCGGTCCTCGCGATCGCCACGGTTGGTTTCACCTTGCAGTTCGCGGTGACCAACGTGCTCAACCTCGCGTACGGCTCGGTGATGATCAACAGCGCCTTCGTGACGTACTACCTCAACATCCACGCCCATCTGAACGCGTGGGTGGCGATGGTCGGGGGCATACTCACCGGCGCCGTCGCGTCGTACCTGTTAAACCGCTTCGTCTTCACGCCCTTCCAACGACGCAATCTTCTGCCGATCACCATCGTCATCGTGGCGCTGGGCGTCGACCTGTGCGGCACTTTTGGTCTCCAGGCGATCGTGGGGGGAAGCTACTTCTCCTATCGTCAGTCGCTCGGACGCGAGCTCCACTTTTGGGGTATGTACTTCAGCACTCTGCAACTCACGATCATCGGGATTTGCGTCGTCGTGATGGGACTCATCCACTGGCTTCTCAAATACACCCGTCTCGGCAAGGCCATGCGCGCAACGTCCGCGAATGCGAGCCTGGCGCGAAACTCTGGCGTGCGCACCCAGCGCGTAATTTCGATGACCTGGCTGATCTCGGGGGCGCTCTGCGGACTGGCCGGTACGGTCTTCGCGATGAACACCGGCGTCTTCGAAGCGACGAGCGCGCAGCTTTATATCGTCCTGATGCTGGCCGCCATGTTCCTCGGAGGACCCGGCGAGGCCTACGGCGCAATGCTCGGCGCCGTGACGATTGGCGTCGCTACAGAGCTCAGCGCCGGCTATTTCAACCCTCAATACAAAGAGGTCATCGCCTTCGTCGTGCTGCTCGTGATGCTCACGTTCCGTCCCTACGGTCTCTTCGGAAGTGAGAAAACCGCCTGATGAGCGCTTTCCTCTTTTACCTCGCCACCCTCATTGTCTACGGAGCCGTCGACTCGATGGCGTGTCTCGCGCTCAACGTCCAATTCGGATTCGCGGGCCTCTCGAACTTCGGGTTCATCATCTTTCAGGCGGGCGGTGCCTACGTCGCGGCCATTTTGTCGATGGGGAACTGGCATAAGTCCAACGGCGGCTTCCAGCAGTACGTCCTCGGCTGGCACCTGCCGTGGCCCCTCCCGTGGATTGGGGCCGCTCTCTTCGGCGGGCTCCTCGCACTACCCTTCGTCTTTCTCGTCGGCAAGCGCCTGCGCGGTGACTTCGCCGCGGTGGGACTGCTCGTCTCAGCGGTACTACTCAATCAGTTGGTGAACAACTTCGTGCCGCTCTTCAACGGCGCGGCGGGTGTCTCCCTGGTCCCGGCGCCGTTTCAGGGAAAGTGGGATCCCCAAGGACTCAGCTATCAGTTCGTCTACGGCGGCGTGGCGGTGGTGTTGTGCGTGCTCGTCTATTTCCTGCTTCGTCGGGTGACCGAGTCGCCCTACGGCCGCTCGCTGCGAGCCATGCGTGACAACGACGTCGTCGCCGACGCGTTGGGCAAGAACGTCCGTGGTCAGCGCACGTCCATGCTGATCCTCGGAGGAATGATTGCTGCTCTCAGCGGGGCCATCCTCGTGGGATTCATCAATCTCTGGTCGCCCGGTGCGTGGGGCTACGCCGAGACGATCGTCCTCTTCGCCGCCATCATCGTGGGAGGCGCGGGCAACCACAAGGGAGCGGTGCTCGGTGCCCTCTTGGTGCCCCTGGGCTTTGAAGAAGCGACGCGATTCATTCCACCGCTCTCGAATCCCGGACTCGTCCCCGCGTTGGAGTGGGTGGCCATTGGACTTCTGATCATCCTCTTTCTCTGGTTCCGGCCCGACGGCATCCTTCCCGAGCGGCGCCGTATCCTCAGTGGTGCGACGTTGACCCCCGCGGCGGTTCCGACCGGCGCCGATCCGGACTCGCTGATTGATCTCGGTCATCTCGATGATGTGGACTTTCGCCAACTGTTGCGAATTGAAGGCGACGCGGACGACCACGGAGTAATTCTCTCGTGCGCGAACCTGACGCGCGACTTCCATGGCGTGACGGTCGTCTCGGACGTCTCGCTTGAATTCCAACGCGGACGACTCACTGGCTTGATCGGACCGAACGGCGCCGGCAAGTCCACGACGCTCGCGATGCTCGCGGGCACACTCGCGCCGACCAGTGGCAAGATCTTCTACGAGGGCCGCGACATCACGTCAATGCCCTCGAACGAGCGTGCAAAATCCGGCATGGTGCGAACGTTCCAGTTGGCGAGCGAGTTCAAGAAGCTCACGGTCCTGGAGAATCTCGTCTCGGCCATTCCCCGACAGCCGGGCGACTCCTTACACGGGGCGTTACGAGGTCGGCGTTACTGGGGCCGCGAAGACGTGGAGAACATCGAGCGCGCGAAAGTGATGCTCGAGGGTTTCGGTCTCTCCCAGTACGCCGACAGTTACGCCGGTGGTCTCTCGGGCGGCCAGCGTCGGCTGGTCGAGATCATGCGCGCCCTCCTCGCTGAGCCGACCGTCCTGCTGCTCGATGAGCCAATGGCCGGGGTGCATCCGAACCTCGCCCACAAGATAGGTGACCAACTCCTGGCGCTGGTGAAGAGCGGCATGACCATCGTGATGGTCGAGCACGAGCTCTCGATCATGGACGCGTTCTGTGATCCGGTAATCGTCCTCGCCGAAGGACGCGTCCTCGCGCAGGGCACGATGGCCGAACTTCGGGCCATGAAAGAGGTTGTGGAGGCGTACCTTGTCGGGTGAGCTCTCAACTTCGGGTCAGGTCATTCGCGCCAGCGCGGTCTCGGCCGGCTATGACGGACGCGCCATCGTCCACGAGATCGACGTCGAAGCGACACCCGGCAAAGTCGTCTCGGTCGTCGGCCCCAACGGGTCGGGCAAGTCGACGCTGCTCAAGGCGCTCGTCGGTGTCGTACCCATACTGGGCGGGAAAGTGAGCGTGGGCGAGACCGACATCACCAACCTCGCGCCCGAGCGAATCGCGACGCTCGGAGTCGGCTACGTGCCGCAAGTCGATGACGTCTTTCCGCCGCTTTCGGTGAAGGAGAACCTCGAGATCGGCGGGTACCTCCTCGCGCGTCACGACGTGTCGACGCGCATCGAGGCCGTGCTCGAATTCTTTCCACGCCTCAAGACCATGATGACGAGGAAGGCGGGCAAGCTTTCCGGCGGAGAGCGAAAGATGCTCGCCATGGGTCGGGTTCTCATGCTCTCGCCATCGATTCTCGTGCTCGACGAACCGACCGCGAACCTTGCGCCGCTCGTCGCGACCCAGTTGCTCGAGGAGTACATCCGAGGTTTCGCCGACCACGGCTCGACGGTGCTGCTCGTCGAACAGCGCGCCAAAGCGGCGCTTCGCATCTCGGACTGGACCTGCGTGCTCAGCGGTGGCCGCGTGGTCCTCTCAGGAGCACCGCGCGATCTTGAGAACAACCCCGTCTTCGTCGAGTCGTTCCTCGGCGGCGGCGCGGCCCGACTCTAGGTACGCGTGGTCGACGAACTCGCGTTACGGATCGAGTCGGGATTCTGGACTCGTGAGCGGCGACGTGACGCTCTCGTCGTCACGCTCACCCTCGTCACGGGTTCGGTCGACGCAATCGGACTCATACGCCTCGGCGGCGTGTTCACGAGCGTCATGACCGGCAACATGGTCTTCCTCGGAATCGCGGCGAGTAAGCACAGCGGGTCGATCGCGCTTCACACGGGCGTCGCGTTCGTCATGTACATCGTCGGGAGTTTCATCGGCGCACGAATCGCCGGCCACGCCCCCGAGAACGAGACCCACCTCTGGCCGCTGTCGGTGGTGAAGGCGCTGTCGGTCGAGCTCGTGGTCATCGCCGCCTTTGGCGTGTGGTGGGAGATTGTGCACGCCGCCCCGACTACGGATGTCGCGTACGCTCTGCTCGGACTCAACGCGATGGCACTCGGGATTCAGAGTGCGGCGGTACTTCGATTTGGCGTCAGTGGACTGTCCACCACGTATCTCACGGGAACACTCACTCAGTTCATTGCGGGCTTCACAAAGAAGAAGGCGCCGATGCAGGTTCGTTCGAGTTTCATCCTCTTGGCGCTTATCGTGGGCGCCGGTCTGGGTGCATTGTGCGCATTGCACGCCCCGCTGGCCGCGCCGATCGTGCCGTTGGGAGCGCTGTGTATCGTCGTCGTCGGCGCGTGGATGTCGTTTCATCATCGTCTCGACTGATTTGAATGCGGCTGGGCCACGAATTCAATACCTACTGGGCGCCGCTTGGGCGCTAAGCACGGGGCAGTCACGGTCACTGGTGGTCACTACTGATCCTCTTACGATAAATGGAATTCAGCTGAAAGTCCTTGGAGCGGGCGGCGAGAATCGAACTCGCGTTCTCACTTAGGCAAGCAGCAGGGGGCTCCACGAGTGATATGAGTTGCGTTCTATAACGTTATGCGTTATAGTAGTCGGGTGCTCCTGTCCTTTGGTGACAAAACGACGGAGCGAGTGTGGCAACGAGAACCAGTGCGCTCTTTCGATCAAGAACTTCTCCGATCGGCCGTGCGCAAACTCTTGATTCTCGATGCCGCTGAACATTTGGAGGACTTGACCATCCCGCCTGGTAATCGACTGCACAGCATTCGGATCAACCAGCAGTGGCGAATTTGCTTCCGCTGGACCGCGGCGGGACCCGAAGACGTATCGATTGTTGATTATCACTAAGGAGGAATGTTGACAAAGACAATGGACCCAATCAAGCCAGGCGAGATATTGATAGAGGAGTTCCTCATTCCTCTTGGTATTAGTCAGAACGCGCTGGCCCGTGCCCTCAGTGTTCCTCCGCGCCGAATCAATGAAATCGTCTTGGGCAAACGTCGAATTACGGCCGACACCGCATTACGGCTCTCCCGATACTTTTCAATGAGTGAGGGATTCTGGATGAATCTTCAAGACCGCTACGACCGAGAGATCGCCCGAGTTCGGATCGGTGATGTCTTGTCGGCAATCGACCCACTTGTGAGTAACACGTCGACCTAGTGATCGCAAGGTTCCTGAGAGATGACTTCGCAAGTGGGACGTTCTCAAATATTTCGATGTTGGAGCCGGTGACGAGTATCGAACTCGCGTTCTCCACTTGGGAAGCAGATGTTGACGCCATTAGGTTAGAGAGAAGATTTAGTCCCGGAGATGGTTTCGTGGTCATTAAACACATTGGATTTTTGTCGTTCGGTCACTGGGCGCCTTCGCCGCACTCGCAGACTCGCTCGGCGTCGGACGCCTTGCTGCAGTCCATCGATCTCGCAATCGCGGCCGAGGAGATCGGTGCCGACGGCGCGTTTTTCCGGGTTCATCACTTCGCGAACCAGCTTTCATCGCCGTTCCCGTTGCTCGCCGCCATTGGTGCCAGGACCAGCAGAATCGAAATCGGCACCGCCGTGATCGACATGCGTTACGAGAACCCGCTCTACATGGCCGAGGATGCGGGGTCCGCCGACCTCATCTCGGGCGGGCGCTTGCAACTCGGCATCAGCCGTGGGTCACCGGAACAGGTCATCGAGGGCTATCGCTACTTCGGCTACGGTCCGGCCGATGGCACCGATCAAGCCGACATGGCACGCGAGCACACGCGGGCCTTCCTGGAGGCTTTGAAGGGCGACGGTTTTGCCGAGCCGAACCCGCGACCAATGTTCGACAACCCACCCGGGTTGCTTCGAGTCGAGCCGCACTCGGACGGTCTGCGTGAGCGGATTTGGTGGGGCGCCGGGACCCGCAGGACCGCCGAGTGGGCGGCCGAAAAGGGAATGAATCTGATGAGCTCGACGCTTCTGAGCGAAGACACGGGCGTTCCATTCCACCAACTGCAGGCCGAGCAGATCGAGCGGTTCCGTACGGCCTGGGCCATTTCGGGCCATACGCGCAAACCTCGGGTCTCAGTCAGTCGCAGCATCTTTCCAATCGCCAACGACCTTGACCGCTCGTATTTTGGTCGCGAAGATGGATCACAGGACCAAATCGGCTACATCGACGGCGGCATAGCTCGCTTCGGTAAGACCTACGCCGCGCCGCCTGACCGGCTGATCGATCAGTTGGTCAAGGATGAGGCGATTGCCAGCGCCGACACGTTGCTACTCACAATCCCCAATCAACTCGGCGTCGACTATTGCGCCCACGTGATTCAGACGTTGCTGAGCGATGTTGCGCCAGCGCTTGGATGGCGTTGAGATGTTTCGCCTCCGTCATAGCGAATAAGGACGGGACCACTGCGGTCACTCTTGGTCATCACTGGACGATTTCAAACTCTTGCATTCGTCGAGTTCTTGATGACAATCGTTGGAACGGGCGACGAGAAACCTCCATAGGCACTCTACGGGCACCAAGAATCCTCGAAAGTAAAATCCAGAATTTCCAATATAAGTTATGACCTCTATAAGTTATGACTTATACTCGTAAGGAGTGGGAAATCGAACTCACCGACCAGGCAGCCGAATGGCTCCTTTTCGCTAGACCCAACAGATTGCGCTGCGATTGCCGGGGCGATCGATCTCCTGGAGCAATACGGACCGAATTTGGGGCGACCTGCGGTGGATTCAATTCAAGATGTCCGAAACCACAACATGAAAGAACGTCGCTCGGTTGGCGGAAACCTTCGCGCTCCGTTCTGTTTTGATCCACGGCGCGCGGCGATCGTCTCGCTTGGCGGCGACAAGACCAACGATTGGGACGGCTGGTATGAACGAAACGTTCCGCTGGCCGATGACCTTTATGACGAATACCTCGACGAAATTCGAAAGGAAGGATTGATCTGATGCCAAAGACAAATACGTGGCGAGAGGTGCGCAGCCGTCTCGACGTTGACGAACAGATGGTCGCACGAGAGCGACTGCAGTTGCGTCTGGCGATTCTGCGAGAACAGCTCGGCAAAAGCCAAATTGAGTTGGCCGAATTACTAGGCACTTCACAGCCGAATGTGTCACAACTTGAGCGCAGGGATGATTTGCGACTGTCTTCAATCGCGAAATATGTACACGCGCTCGGCGGTCAACTCCAAATCAATGCGGTGGTTGGAGATGCGACGTATCGCTTGATTGACGATTTGGACGAGACAGTGCCTTTGAATTCTTGATTGGAATTACTTGTTGGCATAGTCGATGACAGTTGTACGTCAAACCGTCAACGCCAACGACAGCGAACGAGGCTTCGGTTCTACGTCCCCATGGCCTAGGTGTAACCGGCTGTGCTGCGAAGCATTTGGAAATCTTCATGAGGGAATGCCAGGCGGGCCAAGGATATCGATGCCGTATTCCGCCGCAAGTGCGCCCAGTCGCTCTACGTCAGGGGGCTCGCTAGGAAGCGGTGGCAAAGTAAGGGCCCGAGCCGGCTCGGCACTGGAGCGCATGAAACTCTCGAAACCAGCCGGTTCTGTGACCAGCAAGAAGCGGGCCCCTTCGGGTGAGGACACCGTGAACGTATGCGGCGTGTCTTTAGGACCGTAGACGAAGGATCCCGCCGGGGCGCAGATCACCTGACCGTCGACCCAAATGGTCAGTTCGCCCTCGAGCACGTAGAACCACTCGTCTTCGTGGTGGTGGACGTGAAGTGGCGAACCAGAGTGCTGGGGACCGCTGTGCTCGATAACGGCGACCCGGCCGCCGGTCCCCTCCGTCGACGCTTTGATCGTGGCGAGCATTCCCATGAACCAAAGCGCTTCACCCTCACCTGGTTGCAACGCAATCGGCCGTATTGCCCCACTGTGATCGTCATTCATTACTCATTCTCCTTGCCGTCGGATTCTGCGGTTGCAGTCTCAGTAGCGATCTTGAGCCGATCCAGCGTGTGACGCATGCCCTCGAGCAATTCACGGTGGCGATTCGTCGGGACGTCGAGGACGCGCGCCCAGGCAGGGAGTTTTTTCACCTCATAGGACTCAGTGACCCGGGTCCCGCCGTCGACTGGCTCGAAACGATAGCGCCACACGGTGGACTCGCGCCCACCTTCCTCGGTGGCGAAGGCGAACTGTCGTCCGCGTGCAGCGACGAGGACGCGACCGTGTCGAGACCATCGCAAGAGCTTGCGTGGTCCGCCCCGGTTGTGGCCCACGAAGCGAGCACCTTCGACCGGAGCGGAGGCGCCAACCTCCCACTCGACGCCCTGGCATTCGGGGCTCCACTGACCCATGCGCGGCAGATCGGCGACCAAGTCGTAGATGTGTTCGGGGGTGGCGTTCATGACGAGTTCTTCGCTGTCCTGGGTCAGCCACCACCTTTGGTTCTTCGGCATTATGCACCCACTTTCTTTTCGACTATTTTGTTAAGCTAATGCAATTAGCCTTAGCTGTCAAGCGAAAACTAAGCTATGCTTAAACCATGAGTCAGGATGAAGTCGCGATGCAGGTTGTCGCCCCACTCAGGCTTAACCGACGCGCCCGACGGCACCAAGAGACCATCGAGGAGATCCTCGACATCGCCACGGACGTCATGAGCGAAGAAGGGGTCAACGGACTCAGCCTGGCCGAGGTGGCCCGCCGCCTCGGCGTGCAACCGCCCTCGATCTACAAGTACTTTCCCTCGCTGCTGGCGATATACGACGCCATCTTTCGGCGCGGTCAAGTCGAACACCTTGAAGTAATGCGCGAGGCCATGGCTGATGCTGAACCCGGTCTCGCGGCGTTGACGGCGGGTCTCGAAGCGAGTGGGCGCTGGCTGCTCGCCAACCGACCGACAGCGCAACTGATGTTCTGGCGCCCCGTTCCGAACTACGAGCCGTCCGTCGAAGCGTTCGCTCCCAGCGTCGAGATGGTCGTACTCCAGCGCGCGAGCTTGGCCGAAGCGGTCACCGCTGGTCAGCTCGGTCCGGAGGCCGACTCAGAAGAGGCCGTCTATCTCGTCTCGACGTTGATCGTAGGAGTGCTCAGCCAAGCCATGGCCAATGAGCCCGACCTCGAATGGGGAGAGGGGCGCTTCACTTCCACCTTCCCAAAACTGATGAAGCTGTTTGCTGCCGCATATCCTGTGCCCGCTAGTGCAACGAAGCGGCGCAACGGCACTCGCTGACACCGACGGCAACACTCGACGTCGTGCGAAGTGCCGTCCGCAAAAAGTTCCAAGCATGAAAAACTTCGGGGACTGTTATCCGCTTTTCAACAGATCGGTCAGCAGTCCCAGGATCCTTGGATCGGGCGACGAGAATCGAACTCGCGTTCTCGGCCTGGGAAACTGATGTTCACTCAGCGCTCGTACACCTCACGACGGTGCCCGATTCGTAGAACGAGCACCAGAAGTTCGTCACCGCGAATTTCGTAGATGATGCGATAGTCGCCTGTACGTACTCGCCACTCTCCCGAGCCTCCCACTAGTTGCTTCGCGGCCGGTGGACGTGGATTCGTTGCGAGAAGATCGATTGCCGCTTGAATCCGTCGGCGAGATGTCGGGTCTAGCTTTCGCAGTTGGCGCGCTGCACGAGCGGACAATTGAATTCGGTAACTCATACCAAGCCGAGGTCGGCCTTTACCTGCTCCCAGGGGATGGGTGCCTCGCCAGTCGCCTTCATCTCGGCGCGCACTTCTTCTGCGGCCAGCACGTCGGCCATGTCTTCGGCGAGCTCGAAAAGGCGGTCAAGGTCATCCGAGTTAATTACGGCGGCAACCCGCCGACCCCTGAGAGTCAGGTACACCGGATCGTGCTGTAACCGCACTCGTTCAATGATGGACGCGAGATGTTGCCGTGCGTCCGTAACAGTTAGTGACTCACTTACGCTCATGCACAAAGTATACATCTGTGACCATTAACGTGCAAACCGTACTTATGCTGCGTGACGCCCCGTTCCAAAACTAAGGCTCATGACACTTGAATCGATACGGCTGCTGCCGGCCAACGGGCGCTACCTGGGCGCTGACTCTTCGACGATCGACGATCATCAATGGAGAACGATGGCGAAGACGATCCACCCCGGCACTCACGGGGTCGGAGCGCATGAGAAACCTGCCCTTGCACCTAACGCAGTCTTGCGACAGTGCGAAGTGGTGAACAGGAGCAGATAGTCGTGAATAGTGGCGAAAGCCAACAGCAACGTTCGTAACGACTTCGTGAGTCGTGGCAACGAAATCAAGCCTGGAGCGGACGACGGGAATCGAACCCGCGTTCTCAGCTTGGGAAACTGAGTCGTCATTTGTCACGCCCACAGTTCCTTCGGCGTGACCCACGCTGCTGAGCATCACGGGACGTGAAAGCAACCAACGTAGGTCCCCTGAGGTTGGTCTCAGCCAGGGCGGTGGACCTCCAACGACGCGCGTCGGCGGACTTGCTTTACCCGAGTTAGACGATTTCGCTCTCACGCTTCGCATCGTCGCTCTTGGGTGTGACACACGTGGTGGAGTCGCCTGGAGAGGCCAAACGTGATTTACTACCGGCGTTGCGTTGCGAAAGTGCCGCGGCAGCCATCCACAAGAACCAAGACTTGCTACCCCATCAGATGTAGACATAACCCCACTGACGGGGGCGGGTCAGGGTGTCACACTGGGGGTATGCAGTCAAGTTCGAAATTACCGCGAAAGTGTGGACAGAGATTGTTTTCGGCTACGCGACTCAGTCTCCTGCGACACGAGAGCCTTGAGCAACGGCGTGATTGATCGAAGTGTGAGAACTGATACTCGCGGAAGCGCTCGTGTTAGCGGTTGGATTTCACGCGTACCGGATGCGGTGGCGAACAGTGGCTGGCCGCGGGCTGCTCGTTGGCGTATCACGAACTTCGGGCTGGTGCTCGGGCTCGCGGTAACCATTGTCTGGTCGGTCATCGGCGCCGGCTACTTCTGGCCAGGGTGGGTCTGGCTTGGACTGGTCGTCCCCTTCGCATTTCTTCGCACCGTACGTCGAGCTCTACGCACGCAGGGTCTGCGCCCTCTGGCTGTGCATGCCGCCGTGTCGCTCGAGCTCGGGGCGACAGGAATATTCATCTGGCTGATGGGTGGTCTCAGGTACTTCTGGCCGATCTGGCTGATCCTCGGTCTTGTCGTCACGTTTTCGACACACGCCTGGGTAGTGCCGCTCTTTTCGAGTGACCGCGAGCGAACACTCGAGGAACGAGTAGACGTGCTAACTCGCACGCGGCGTGAAGCTCTCGATGTCCAAGAAGCCGAGATGCGGCGTGTCGAAAGAGACCTCCACGACGGCGCCCAGGCACAATTGGTGTCGCTGGGCATGAATCTTGGTATGGCCGACGACCTGCTCGACACTGACCCCGTCGAGGCGAGACGGCACTTGATCGAGGCAAGGACCGGTGCCGCCGCCGCTCTCGCCGACTTACGCTCCTTGGTCCGAGGTATCTACCCGCCGGTGCTGGCCGACCGGGGACTCGACGGGGCCATCCAAGCACTGGTCCTCGCCGTCCCGCTACTCGTCGAGGCGAGCATCGATCTCCCGGACGCCCGTCTGTCGCCGCCGGTGGAGTCGGCGACCTACTTCGCCGTCGCCGAGGCACTCACCAACGTGGTCAAGCACAGCAATGCGAAGTCCGCCTGGATACAGGTGCATTATGGGGACGGCACGTTGTCCGCGGTGGTCGGTGATGACGGAAATGGAGGAGCTGACCGGAACCGCGGGACAGGTCTACAGGGGATTGAACGTCGGTTAGCCGCATTCGATGGCACCCTTAAAATCTCGAGTCCCCCGGGTGGACCCACGGCCATAAGTATGGAGGTGCCGTGCGAGTTGTTATCGCCGAAGATCTCGCCCTCCTAAGAGACGGCCTCGTTCGATTGTTGAGCGCCCACGACTTCGAGGTGGTCGCGGCGGTCGAAGACGGCCCTTCGGCGCTGAAGGCTTTGATCGGGCATCGCCCGGATGTCGCAGTGGTTGACGTTCGTTTGCCGCCGACGTTCACTAACGAAGGGTTGGTCGCGGCGATCGAAGCGCGCCGACAACTGCCAGGCCTTCCGATCTTGGTGCTCTCGCAGTATGTCGAACCGCTCTACGCGCGCGAGTTGTTGTCCGACGGCGTTGGTGGCGTCGGCTATCTGCTGAAGGACCGTGTTATGGACGTGGGTCAGTTCGTCGATGCGGTTTGCCAAGTGGCCGGCGGTGGCACGGTGATGGATCCTGAAGTCATTGCCCAACTACTCGTTCAGCGCGCCAGGGACGAACCACTCACACGTCTCACTAACCGAGAGCGCGGGGTGTTGGCACTCATCGCCGAGGGCCGCTCGAACGCTGCCGTGGCGGCTGGCTTGTTCGTCTCAGAAAAAGCGGTGAGCAAGCACATAGCCAACATCTTTATGAAGCTCGACTTGCCTCCTTCAGACGACGACAACCGTCGGGTAATGGCCGTGTTGGCATATTTGAATGCGCGGACCACGCACCAGGAAAAGTAGATGTAACCCCCCTCTAAAAAGAAGCCCCTGCACCATTGTTGCGAAAAGTCAACATCCTTAGCGTTGATTGCGTGACCCAATTCCCAGCAAACCGTAAAGATTCACTCCCACCGGAGCCAACGAACCGAGGCCTCGGGCGCCTCGCCCGCTCCCTGATTCGGCATCGAAAGATGGTCGGGTTGTTCTGGCTGGCGGTGGCCGTGGTCGGTATTGCCCTCATCGGACCCATTGCCGGACGGCTCACCTCGGCCACGACGTTTCCGGGGTTGCCCAGTTATCAGGCCGGCCTCGCAATCACGCACACCTACGACAATGGTGGCAATATCAGTCCGACCGTCGTCGTCGTCACGCTCCCCGCCAACGAGCGGGCTGAGAGCCCGAGGGGTCGTGCCGCGCTTCAAGCAACCTTCGCCACCTTGAGCGGAGAACAGTCCCTGCGAGTCGTGTCCTACCCGGCGCAGAACGATCCTCGTCTCGTGTCGCGGAGTGGACGGGCCGTGCTCGGACTCGTCTACGGTCGCAGTAATTCACTTACGTCCGCCCAGGTCGCCTCTCGGATGCGAGCATCGGCCCCGCCGGGTGTCACGGTGGCGGCCACCGGCCTCACCGCTCTCTACAATGCACCAGGGAGTGGCGGGATCGGGGTACTTGGCGAGGTCGCCCTTGGAGCAATCGGCGCACTCCTCGTCCTCATACTGGTCTTCGGGTCGTTCCTAGCGGTGGTCCCTCTCATCCTTGCCGGTGTCTCCATCCTCGCCACGTTCCTGCTCATTGGGGCTATCACCACTTTCACTAACGTCAGCCAACTTGTCGAATACCTCGTCGCCCTCATCGGTCTCGGAATTGCGATTGACTATTCCCTCCTCGTCGTATCGCGCTGGCGCGAGGAACGAGATCGGGGCCGCTCAAATGACGAAGCGGTGCTGGTCGCCATGTCCACCGCCGGAAGAGCGGTGGCCTTTAGCGGCGTCACCGTCGGCGTTGGCCTCCTCACGCTGGTCCTCTTGCCCGTGCCATTCCTGCGAAGCCTCGGGTACGCCGGCCTACTCATTCCTCTAGTGACCGTCATCGCGGCACTCACTCTGCTGCCGGTGTTGCTTTCGGCGTGGGGCCCCCGTCTAGACCACAGAAGTCGGCGTGCCCAAGGGCGACACCAACGCAATGCCGGAAAACCAAGTCGGGCTTGGACCGCGTGGACCCGAGCAGTCATTCACCATCGCGTCTTCGCCATCACTGCCGCCCTAATCGTTCTCGTGGTCCTACTCGCGGCGGCCTCCGGTCTTCGAGTGGGTGAAGCCCGACCCACTTCCCTTGCCCGCGTGGGCTCCGCCGAACAAGGACTGCGCATCCTTCAACGCGAGGGATTTCCAGTCGGGGTGCTATCGCCCATGGAGATACTCGTCCCCGACCGCGCCAATCCGCAGGCCCTCGCTGTCCAACTTCGAACAATCGCCGGAGTCGACACTGTCATCGCTCCTTCAGGTCCAGCGTGGCAACGATCCGGCATGTCCCTCATCGACGTATTGCCGAGTGCGCCTACTAGCTCCGCTATCGACAATGCGACGGTGAGCACCGTGCGCGCCACGGTGGCTGGACTTGCTCCCGGCGCGCAGGTCGCGGGCGACGGACCCTCAGAGGTGGACATCGTTCACGCTTTCTATTCTCGGTTCCCCTTGATCGTCGCAATCGTGGCCCTCATCGGTCTGCTCGCGCTGATGCGCGCCTTCCGATCCGTGGTGCTGTCGATCAAGGCCGTCGTGCTCAACGTGCTTTCGGTCGGCGCGGCCTACGGGGCACTCGTACTCATCTGGCAGAACGGCTACGGGTCGCGGGCCATTTGGGGCATACCGGCAACCGGAGTCGTCACGGACTTCGTACCGCTGTTGGTATTTGCCTTCCTGTTCGGTCTCTCGATGGACTACGAGGTCTTTATTGTCTCTCGCATCAAGGAAGCGCACGACGCGGGAAGATCGACCAACGACGCGATTGTTGAAGGTCTTAGCCATACGGGCCGCCTCGTCACGAGCGCGGCGATCATTCTGTTCCTCGCATTCGCCGCACTCGCCTCAGGACCTGAAGTGCCGATCAAAGTATTCGCCACCGGCATGGGCGTCGGCATCCTTCTGGATGCCACTGTCGTCCGGGCGTTACTCGTGCCCGCTCTAGTCTCTCTGCTCGGTCGGTGGAACTGGTGGTTGCCGTTCACACATCGCGCCAAGCAGCCCGCAGTTGAAAAATGATCGCGTTTGAAGTATCCCTCGACGGTGCAATAGCGGGCGATGCAGCTCTTCGACATGGCACAAGGCGATGGCTTGCGAGAGCTCAACGTGGTTTCGTGCCTTTGTCGTAGGTCCGACAGTGCTGCGACAGTGAGCGGTGGCGAACAGGAGCTAACAGTGGCGAACGGTGGCGAAAACCAACAGCAATGTTTGCAACAATTTCGTCAATCGTTGCAACGAAACCAAGCCTGGAGCGGGCGACGAGGATCGAACCCGCGTTCTCAGCTTGGGAAGCTGGAAGTGAAAATGCCAACCGTACTTGTAAGTCCTGTTCTGGAGGTAGAACTCCGGGGAATTCAGGAAGATTTCTCATCGATTGGCATACCGTGGGCACACTGCCGGTGATTATTTTCCAAAACGACTCGGCAACCTTCGGACGCTACGCGCCTGGGTAGGTGACAATGGTAAATAAGCGCCGGTCGAGATCGATTCACAGCTGAGGTGTCAGCCTTTGGCGGTCTCATTTATGAGCACCGTTTGGCGAAGCTTGTGGAGGGTGAAGAAGTACGCCGTAGCCAACAATCTCCCATCACACACGCATCCTGGCGGAGGCCGGTTTGATTGTTGGCGAGAAGCGTGGTCGATGGATGTGGTGGCGCGTTGTCCCCGAGCGCCTCAACGACGTTGCGAGAATCCTGACTGATTGACGCCAATTCCGCGGTCAGTGCTTGCTTGCAGAATTGTTGCGTCACGATACTTACAAATTGTGCCAGATTTGTTGACAGCTAATTCCGACCGTTAGCGACTCAAAACAAAGTCATGACGGCAGTGACGACGCTGCTCGGCTGCGGAATGAAGGCGTCTTCCAACGGAGGTGAAAACGGAATCGGGGTGTGCGCTCCCGTGACCCTCCTGATAGGTGCCCGCAAACTGGCGAAGGCGAGATCGGCAACTTGTGCGGCGATATCGGTGGCCAGGGAACAGCGCGGATGGGATTCGTCAACAACCACCAATCGACCGGTCTTGTCAACCGAGTTGACGATTGTGCGGATGTCCAAAGGGGAGTAGGTTCGCGGGTCGATCACCTCGGCTTCAACACCCATTCCGGCAAGCACGTCCGCAGCGTCCATTGAAGTGTGCACCATCTTCTGAATGCCAACAATCGTCACATCTTTGCCTTCGCGAACAATCGTTGCTTCACCGAAAGGTATTGCGTATTGCTCCTCTGGCACCTCGCACTCCTTCATGTACAGGCGCTTGTGTTCAATGAAGATCACTGGATCGGGGTCGCGGATAGCTGAAACCATCAGTCCTTTGGCGTCATACGCGTTCGACGGTGCCACAACTTTCAATCCTGGAATATGGGTGTAAAGGGAGTAGAGAGATTGTGAGTGTTCTGCTGCGGCACGAAAGCCAGCTCCCGAAACCGTTCGCACAACCATGGGCACCGATACCTTCCCGTTATAGACATAGCGAAGCTTGGCCGCATGATTCAATAGCTGGTCAAACGAGGTGCCGATGAAGTCGATGTACATGATCTCAGCGACAGGTCGCAAGCCCGCCACGGCGGCACCAATACACGCCCCGATGAAGCCCGTTTCCGCCAGCGCCGAATCAATGACCCGATTCCGTCCGAATCGAGTTTGCAAACCTTGTGTTACGCCAAATGGGCCACCCCACGCATCTAAAGCGGGAGGGTACTGCTCATCTCGTCCGGCACCACCTCCAATATCTTCGCCGATCAAGAAGACTCGATTGTCGAGTTCCATCTCGGCTGCCAGCGCTTCATTTATTGCGTCCTTAACACTTAGTTGTCGGGACATCACTCACTCCATTCTTTATAGACGTCGCGTATTCCCACAGAAAGGTCAGGGAACGGCGCATTCTTGGCGTCCTCGAACGCGTCTGCAACTTCACGTTTTGAATTCTCCGCAATCTGATCGAGATGGTCGTCGGTGAGCAGACCTGTGTCAATGGCGACCTTTCGGAAAGCGGGGAGAGGGTCACGACTGCGCCAGTACTCAACTTCACCAGGCGGTTTGTAGGTCTGAGTATCGCCTTCATATTGCCCGCCATATCGGTAGGTCATCGCTTCAATGAATACGGGTCCGCCTCCCTCGCGAGCGTGATTGATGGCCCGTTGCGCGGCTTCACGAACGGCCAATACGTCCATGCCGTCCACCTGAATCGTTGGAATTCGATACGGGCCAGTCATTTCAGAGACGCTCGCGGTCAGAAGGTGATAATCGACTGCAGTCGTCTCCGCATACAGATTGTTCTCACAAACGAAGACAACGGGACAATTGAACAGTGAGGCGAACTCCATTGACTCATGCCATGCCCCTTGATGGACGGCGCCATCGCCGAAGAACGACACCGCCACGCGGTGTTCACCGAGGTAGTTCGACGCAAATGCCGCACCCACGGCGATCGGTAGACCGCCAGCGACGATTCCCATGGCGCCGATCATGCCGAGATTTTGATCGGCAACGTGCATGGAGCCGCCCTTACCACCGCACACTCCAGTGGTTCGACCGAAGAGTTCACCCGCGATGGCAGCCAGTGGTACGCCTCTCGCAATGGCGTGACCGTGATTTCGATACGTCGACGTCATCCAATCGGCGGCCTCCAGTAGAGGAATGACGCCAGCAGCGACGGCCTCTTCACCCATGTACGTATGGAGATATCCCTCGGCTTCATTCGACTCGGCGATTCTCGATACTTCAGTCTCGAAGGCGCGAATCCGACTCATCACTGTCCACAAGGCCAGTGCCTCATCTCTCGAAGGCTGAACCGTCTTGTTCTCCTTTAATTCCACTAACTGCTTTGCCACGATGCCCCCTCTTGATTACCCACGACTGCTGGACGGTGTGTCTCTCAACTTGAAGATCTCCACGAATTGGCCATAACTGCGAACGATCTCGCGCCGGGGTCCTCATGACCGAGAGAGCGTTCTCCGAAATTTCGAGCCCGACCAATCCGCGCCACCATCGTTGAAGTAAATTTCGCTCCACCAGTCGCCGCCTCTGCGGCCAGATCCAATGCCTTGGAGAGACTCACATCGTTACGAGACTGCTCTTCTAAGACATCAACGAACGGCTCGAGCGCATCGACCAACGTGGCGTCGCCAGGTGACGCGCCTCCCACTTGTTGGACCATGTCAAGACCTCGTCTGAAGCCACGCGCCAACTCGCTGAGGTCTATCTCGTCGTCGAGCTCCAGTGTCGTTCCCAGATTGGTGAACAACACTGCGTAGAGGGTTCCGGATGCTCCCGAACAGTGTCGCATCAGCGCTGTTCCAAATTGTTTCAAAAGACGACCGGCCGAATGATCTAATAGCTCCGTCTCCGCCACTGCCATCTCAAAAAGTGTCGCCACCGATGAGCCGTGATCGCCGTCGCCAATGGCAGCATCAAGCGCGTCAAGTTCGTTTGCGGCTTCGCGTAAGTCTTTCGCGCTTCGCGTCAGGACGCTCGCCACGTCTGAAGCGCTAAACACGTTAGGTGACATGGTCCGGGCGGTAAATGTTTAGGGAGGGTGACCTGCACTCAAGGTCCCACAGACTCAGTAACTCATCATCGAATCGACAGATTGATATCCCTACACCGGCGGTCGCCAACGTTGTCGCGTATCGTCCAAACCAAATTCGGTCGACGACAATGTCCCTGTGATTCAACCATCGTTTCGCGGCTCTGGTCACGAGCGTCGTCTCCAAAACCGACATGGCACCCGCATCATTCACGATGAGTCCACAGTGCTCGCCTGCTTCGATCTCGAGATCCAGCGAAATCTTGTTAATCAGGTGCTCGGTTATCGAATCGGCACCTTCAAGAGCCACGACTTCTCCCGTACTGTCGCCGTGAACTCCGGCGCCGACCAGGGCGGTGCCAGCGGAGACCGGCGAAACTGCGTGGCCGGTTATGGGATTCTCCGTCCCGCTAAATACGGCACTGAGTGACCGGAGGTTCTCACGGACCTTGATGCCGATTCGTTCACATTCAGAGAGTGAGAGTCCCGCCTCGGCCGCCGCGCCAACAATTTTCCAAACGAACAGGAGCCCCGAGCCTCCTCTTCGGTCAGGTCCGTGAACTGGTGATGTGGATATGTCGTCCCAGAGGCGTAGCAAGCGACATTCGGGATCTGTCTCTTCCAACATGCGGAGCGCCATTTCGGCATTCAAGACGTCACCGCTGTGATTGGAGACGCAAAGCAACACGCCAGCGCCTCGGTCGGCCGCCCGAATTCCCGCCGCAATTGCCAAGGGGCCTGGTGCCGCAAAGAGTTCCCCTGGAATGTTGACGTCAAAGAGCCCCGGACCGACGAGTCCCATCATCGCGGGTTCGTGGCCAAGTCCATTTCCGATTGCTAGGCCCACCCGACCACTCTGTTTTGGATTCGATCGAATAATGAGGCCATCTGAGTTGAGTTGGACAAAGTCGCGCCACACATTTACGTAGCCATCGATGAGTTCTGAAACCATCTGTTGGGGGTCGTTCACCAAGATGCGACGAGCCGCGGGAATAAAGCCCGCATCGGAAGCGACGTTGTCAGTCACGGTTTTTTATGCTCTACCCACTCATCACACTAAGTTGGATGGTAGCCCCAAACGGACAGGAACGCAACTATAAATTGGCGTTATTGTTGCTTTACATGCAAATGCCTTGCGTGTTACCTTGTGTTTCGTTGGCAGTGGTGGAGGGAATCATTTGGAAGCGGACGATGCAGGACAAGACATAATGCAACAAACAACAGTGGCCTTCCCGACTGCGGTCTTGCGCAGCAAACCTACTGTGGTTGTGAGTGAATACAAACCTCTCGAGGTATGTCATTGGCTCGTGATCCGCAGTGTCGAGGAAGTGGACGCGGCCTCTTTTTACGAAGACAAGGCGTACATCTAAATGGATGGTGCGACATCGAGAGTGGGCGTTCACAGCGCGCTGTGGGCACAACAATGGGGTACAGATCTCGCCCGTCACATTGAAAAGGCGAGCTCATTGGGCTTTAACGGTGTCGAACTCTCCTTATTGGGGATCGAGTCGTCCAATCCAATGTATCTCGCCACCACCGCGCGCAACGTTGGCGTCGACCTGAAGTGCACGACCGGCCTGTCCATTGGTAACGATGTATCGAGTGCTGACGCTTCAATCCGGCGAGCTGGCGTTGACTACTTACGACGTTGTGCCGACGTGGTCGCGACACTGGGCGCGGATTTGCTCACGGGCGTCATCTATGCTCCCTGGGGCACGTTTGGATCACCCGAGTCCCGCCGTGAAAGGCTCAGTTGGGCTGCCGAGTCACTTGCTGGCGTAGCGCCGGATTTTGCCGATCGGGGGATTACCCTCGGCATCGAAGCCATTAACCGTTTCGAAACAGATCTCATCAACACGGCAGTTCAAGCGACTGAGTTGGCCGACTTGATCGACGAGCCAAATGTGGGAGTCCACCTCGACACGTTCCACATGAACATCGAAGAGCGCGACATCGACGCCGCAGTGAAGACCGCTGCTCTGCGGCTCGTTCACGTGCACGTTTCCGGATCCGATCGAGGTCGACCCGTCATTGATCGGTTTCCATGGAGCGTTTTCTTTGACGCTCTCAGGAAGGCGGATTACCGAGAGTGGATCGGAGTGGAGATGTTCGTGCAAGCTGAGATACCCGTGAGTTCCGACCTGAGAATATGGCGAACCATCGAAGCCTCGCCGGATGAGGCTGCTGCGCAAGCGCGGCAATTCATACTGCAAAGGATCTCCGATGCCACCCAGTAGGTCCGTGGACGTCGCCGCGCCGGTGCGAGTCATCCTCGACTGCGATACGAAGAATGAAGTCGACGACCAATTGGCGATCGCGTACGCGCTTGGGAGCACGAGAATCGAAGTCGTTGGCGTTATCTCCGTTCAGAATACTCTCGCCAGCGGCCCCGACTCCCTGGCGATTTACCACGAAGAGGCCGAGCGCATTGTCGCGCTTAGCGGGAGAGTCGACGTTCCATGTCTGAGAGGAGCCAGCCGGCCGATGGAACACATTGACGAGGTCGTCACCAGCGACGGTTTGGAGTTTCTCATCGCAGCGTGCGAAGAGGGACCGCTGACACTTCTGGGCACCGGTCCAGCGACCGATCTCGCCGCCTTCGCACAGGTCGCCTCGAAAGCGCTACAGGAGCGCGTTCATATCGTTTGGGCTGGTGGCTTTCCCGATGTTGAAACTTGGAACGCTCACAAATTCGGCGAACTCAATGCCCGCGCTGACATTGCGGCGTGGCGCAGAGTATTTCGAAGTGCGATTAATCTCACGGTGCTCACGGGCTGGCCGGCAGTGGAAACGGTGAAAATGCCTTGGAAAGATTGTGTCGAGAAATTGCGCGAACTACATTTTCCGCTCGGAGACTATCTCGCCGACTTGATCGCGGATTACAGTTCGACACGACACCGCATGGATATGGACGTCGATCGTTCAGGTGACAAAGTCCTTTGGGACATTGTGAATGTCGCACGAATCTCAGTTCCGAGCGCGGTGAAACTCACTGAAAGAGTGCTCCCTTACGTTGACCCCGCTGGCGCATGTGACTGGGACTCTGCCGAACGATCGGCGCCATTCGCGCTCGAAGTCGACGCTGAGGCAATTCTGGCAGACTTCTGGTCGGCGCTTAGGCATCTTGCCAACGCATCCGTCGCATGAATTCTGTCGTGGGCATTCTTGGAAGTTGCCGACACTTGAATGACGTCTCTACGGCCCTCGGGTCTTTAGCGAGCTCAAGCGAAGTGCGCGAGGAGACACGATTAGCAAGGACAAGAAGCAGTACAGTATCGCCGCGTACAGTGGAAACGCAGTGTTCGCCGTCGTCCAGTGCTTTGTTGCAAGTAGAACCATTATGGCTCCAGCCATGAAGAGCACGAAGGCGATCGCACTCTCTGACGACGGCTCTTTGTACGCCTTCACAATCGTGGGAAATGCTGCCGATAGGTCCGCGACGAGGCTGAGGCCGATGGCATAGTTGCCGTCACGTGTGATGATCCAGAGACCGAGTGCCAGTAGCGACAGGATGCAGCAACATACGTCGAGCCAACTGATCCTCCAATACGATTCGTTGCGTCGCATCAGTATGACCAGCACGACTGCTGCTGGTCCCAGGCCAGCGGCAAGAGAGAACAGGGACTGCAGTCCTGCGCCCTTCGTAATGGAGGCACCAAAGATTATGAGAGGTATGGCTGTCCACAGGGACCACGTCACACGGTTCGGAAAAGCTCTGCCTCTCCACACAGCGCTCGCATAAGTAATACCCGCAGCGAAGCCCAAACTCGCCCCAATGATGGCGAGGAGATCATCGAGCATTTGCATTAGAAGATTGGGCGGGCGAGATCACAACGAACTCGAACCAGCGACGCCTTCCGATGGCGCTTTGGACAGCACATCTGGTAACGATGATTTCGGCGACGTAACCTTTCAACTGACGAGCTCGACCCTCACTCCGAGTTGCGTCAGCCGAGCCATTTCGTTCGCGGGAATTCCGTCGGTAATAACCATCGCAAGTCTGGCAATGGGAATGACCACGTGATCGGCACGGGCCTCCCACTTTGTGCTGTCGACGACGCAGATTAAATCGCCTCTGGTCCGCTCGATCATCATTCTCGCGACGTCAGCTTCGGCCCCGCCGTGGCTAGTTATGCCACCGTCGACGGAAATGGCGTCTGCTCCGAGGACCATCTTCTCTGCCCAGAGCAGCGATAACGACGCACGAGCGAGCTCACCAACGAGTGAGCATGTGGGACCTTGCACTGCGCCGCCAATTATCGAGAGCTTCGCCCCCCCTGACATTGCTTCGGACGCGGCCGCCAGGTTCGAGGTGAAGATTTCTAATTCGGTTCGGTCTCTCAGACAACTAACCACTTCACTCGTAGTGGTGCCTCCGCAGACGAACAAGCTCCCTGCCTTTGGCAGAAGCTCAGCGCAGCGGTGGGCGATCCTTCGCTTCGCCGCACGCTGGTGAAGCCTGCTTTCGATAAACCTTGGGTCCGAGAACGTCGAATCCACGAGAATCGCACCTCCATGAGACCGCTGCGCCACGCCACGTTCTTCGAGCGTCGTTAGATCGCGTCGAATTGTTACCTCGCTCACACCGAATTCGCGAGCCAGGCTCGCAACGATGACTTCGCCGTTTTGCCTCAGGCGCTCTTCGACAACACGTAAACGCGAAAGTGGTACAGCCTCGTTTCCGATTCGCTCAGATTCTCGCGGGCCATCGGACACCATGTGACCTGTTGTATTCGACATCCGCGGCTCCTGTTTCTGGTCTGGTCTTATGAGAGCTTCGCTCTTCTTTGCGATCGAGTGAGCAAAGCTGCTCCCTCGAGCCGTTGCGAAGCCTCAAGTCTGGCAGTTTCGTTCGTAACATCGACTATGAGGTCACTCCAGATTGACCGCCCGGCCGCGAACCCGGCGGCACCGCCGAGCAACGCAAGGTGAAGAGTTTCGAGGAACTCCGAATAGGGAGCGCCCGAACTCAAGAGGATCCAGGGAGTGCCAGCGGCGGCCTTCGTAATATCGGCAGCGAGATCGGCCGTCTGCGACCCGAGAGTTAACGGGAGTTTCAAAATGTCGGCTCCCGTCTTTGATACTCGTCGGGCAACTTCGGCAACGGGCCAAGGATCTCTGTCATCCCTCTCAGCGATCGGGATGGGTAACGGCTCCACCAGGAGCGGGAGACCTTCCGCGTGGCATCGCTCGGCGATTTGTGCAACGACACCGCATCTCGCTGCCGCATCCGACGTATCTGGGTCGTAATAGAGCACAATCTTGGCAGCGGTCGCTCCCGCGAGGCGCACCTCACGAAGCAGCTCACGAGACGGAACGCTCGGCGGTGGAAAGATGACATCGTCATAGTCGAAGTCGTCCAATCCCACGATGAGCTGGACTTCATCGGGACGGCGCCACAAGGTTCCGATTGTTCTTGCCAGACGGACATCGATAAGCACGGCGGTGCAGTGCGTAGCTAACAACTCGAGCACTTCAGCTTTCGCCTCTCGCATGGGTCCGTCGTCCGACTCATCATGTCCAAGCAGGCTGAGAAGAGATCGCCCGTGGTCGATCGCGAGGATGACGTAGCGGCCGTCACTTGTGGAAAGTGATTCGAGTCTGTCGCTAACCGTGCTGGACGGTACCAGATGCCGATTCATTTTGGGACCCAACCGTCGGAGTCGACAGGAGCTGTGTTGACAAGCCACCGAAAACAAAATGAGATACCAGCCCCCGACCGATCGTGTGTCGGTGAAATGATCCAACATGTCCGAATTTTTTCACCGATCATTGTATCTGCAGGTTACACCGGACAGAAACAGACGTCAAACCACTTGCATTCTTGTCCGAATGCTCCTAACATGAGGCTCGCTTGGCGATCAGGAGGCTGGATGACGAGTCTGGGATATTACGGGGGTGATGATGAATCCGAGACGCTCCGTGACGGCGCGATCGAGGTGCGATTCGCAAAGTTCAGTGAAGTGCGTGCCACGGTGTCGAACGGCTTCGTCGGTCAACGGATTCTGATCAGATACTCAGGCCCATCACTTAATCGACGGCCTTTGAACTGTACAAACATCGGAGTACCTAGTTCGAATTGCGCGCCCTAAGCGCGCTCAGAACACAACGAGGGGGAGAATATGCCAACGGAGATCCAAAACGGCAGAATCGGACAACAGGTCCATTCGCGTCGGACCTTACTTCAGTATTCCCTGGGAGCGATTGCCGCAGCAAGCGCAGGAACGATGCTTGGGACCGGCGCGGCCGGGGCGGCCGTCGCAATGCCGAAACGGGGTGGGACACTTCGCGTGGGAATGTCCGGCGGGGGTTCGGGTGACACCCTCAACGCGGGACACGCTGCCGAGAACTTGGACTTCGCTCGGGCAGCGCAACTCTATGACGTAGTGGTCCAACAAGATCTAGACGGTTCCTTCACCAATTCCCTGGCGGAGGAATTAACCCCCAACAAGAATTTCACCGTTTGGACTATCCGCCTGCGAAAAGGCATCACGTTCCACAACGGCAAGACCCTCCACGCCGAAGACGTTCGCTACTCGATTCAGCAAATCGTCTCGAAAAACCTTTACGGTGCGGCTGGCTTCGCCCTCTGTGACGTGAAGCAGATCAAGATCGTCGACGCCTATACCCTGCAAGTTCCTTGCAGCGTCCCGTACTCGACGTTTCCGTACGCTTTTTACAATTACGGATTCGCGGGTATCAGACCCGCCTCGGGCTATAACCCAAATAAGCCCGTGGGCACCGGGCCGTTCATGTTCAAGTCCTTCACCCCCGGCCAGGAGAGCGTTTTCGTTAAGAATCCGAACTACTGGGCGAATGGAGAGGATGGCAGGCCGCTTCCGTACGTTGACGAAATCATCATCACCAACTACTCGGATGAGACCAGCATGGTGAACGCGCAAATTTCCGGGGTAGTCGACTGCATCGCGCCGCTCACGTACATCAGTAAAGACTCGCTCAAGTCCGCCGGGCAGAAGACCCTCATTTATAACGCTGGCTTCTGGGTTCCGTTCACGCTGCGCACCGACACTGCCCCCTTCAACCAAGTCGACGTCCGCGAAGCGTTCCGACTCATGGTCAACCGACCCCAGATGCTCGATCAGGTCTTCGGGGGCTACGGATCACTCGGCAACGACATCTTCAGTATCCAAGACCCGGCCTACGACCACGCAATCCCTCAGCGGGTACAGGACATCGAAAAGGCCAAGTTCCTCCTCAAGAAGCATGGACTTGAGGGCATGTCTGCGACCCTCGTCACGGGCCCGATCTTTGACGGCGCGGTCGGCGCGGCCACCGTATTCGCGGAACAGGCCGCGGCGGCAGGGGTGAAAGTGAACCTCAAACAAACGACGGTGACTGACTACTACGGACCGAATTACCTGAAGTGGAAATTTGCTCAGGACTGGTGGGGTCCCAATCCGTATCTCGTAACGGCGAGTCAGGCCACGGCAAAGGGCGCGGGACTCAACGAGTGTCACTTCTCTAATGCGCGCTACAACCAGCTGTATAAGCAAGCCCTCGCACTACCGGCCGGCGCGAAGCAGACGGAAATCATCCATGAGATGTGCATGATCGACTACAACGAGGGTGGATACATCATCCCCTTCTACACGCCGCTCGTCGATGGATTTTCTCCAAAGCTCGTCGGTCCAGTAAAGAACGTGATCGGCTCACTCTCGGGCCAGTACTTCAAGCAGTTCTGGTTCAAGGGGAAATAGTTGTGACCGTCCGAGTCGGCTACGTCGGCGTGCATATCGCCACCTATTACGCCGAAGAGCATAAACAGATTGATCGCGCCCGCACTGGACTGGCGAAGCTCGCAGATGAGTTGGGCTTTGAATTGATCGCGCGAGACGGTGGCGTGATGAACGCCGAGCAGGCGACGGCCGTCGCTCGCGAACTCGCCGACGAGCATTTGGACCTCCTCATCGTCCAGACGGCAGCTTGTTGCATGGCCGATGCCCTGCTGCCCTTCGCGGATTTGGGGCTTCGCCTTGGTATCTGGGCGACCCCCGAGCCGCGTCTTGGGGGCGACATTCAACTCAACTCGTTGGTCACGGCGAACATCTTTACTTCCACCTTGCGGCGCTACTACAGGGTGCCGAAGCCGTTCAAGTGGTTTTATGGGCACGTTGAAGAAGATTCCTTTCGTCGACGTCTGCAGGTGACGATTGATGCGTTGAAGGGTTGTCAAGCGCTGGCGGAGTCGCGTGTCGCTTGGATTGGCGGCTTGGCCCCCGGGTTCGAGAACTTGCGATTCGACCAGCGCGATCTCCACGACCGGCTTCACGGCGCCCGAGTGATGCCTCGCGAACTCCGAGAGTTGGTGGATATCGGTAGGGAGTTCACGGACAGCGAGGCGAAATCGGTTGCGAGCGACATGGTCGCAGCGGCACGGGCAGTAAACGTCCCCGACGAATTTATTGAACGAAATGCGCGTCTCTATCTCGCGTTGCGCACCGTATGTCGCGAGGACAACGCGAACGCCGTCGCGCTGCAGGACTGGCCTCAGATGCAGGACATCGACAACATCTCACCTTTGCTGGCACTGTGCTGGCTCGCGGAGAGAGATGGCATTCCGAGCGCGCACGAGGGTGATGTGTTGGGAACGCTCACGATGCGGATGCTGGCTGCCGTTGCCGGACGAAAGTCCACGATTATGGACATTGCGGTCATCGATCCCGACCGCGACACGGCCTTGCTATGGCATTGCGGAGGTTCGCCGCACAGTCTCGCAGATGACAATGGAGTCACCTATGAATTCCACTCGACGCTCGGTCGTAAGCAGGCGAACGGCCCGTGGGGTGCGGTTGTCGATCTCACCCTGGCACCTGGCGAATGCACAATTGCCTACGTGTCCGATGACGCGAGATCGCTGTTGAATTTTCGCGCCGAGGTGTTTGCGGAACCGGAGTTCTCTGGTTTCGATGGGGATCGCGGATGGATGCGAAAATTCCGGCACGCTGGTGCTGAGGTGACTGCACGAGATCTGCTCGATACGGTCTTAACCACTGGACAAGAACATCACTACGGATTCGTCCACGGGGATATATCAGAGGAGCTCAGCGAGTTGAGCGAATGGATGTCCTGGCGAGAGATCAAGCCGCTGCAATACCGAGACGCCCTGCAGCACGTCAATCGGCAACAACCAAATAACAAGGAGATGTGAGAGATCCATGACTAGCACCGCAATTCCCGACTCCCTATTGCAGTGGGCGGAGAGTGATGTCGGGCTCGACGAGAAGCTCAGTCAGTTCATGAAGTTATATTCTGAAGCGCTCGATTGTCAACGATGCATTCTGTATTGCCGCCAACCCGAACTGCGTAGAGCAAACACCACTCACGCTTGGTGGAGTCCCGAGAAGGAGGAGTACGCCGTGACGTGGGAGTCCTGGTTCTCGTCTGAGTGGGTAGACGAAGGACCGGCGAACGCTCCGGATCCGCTGTACGCCGCGGCACTGCTGAGTCCCGAGGCTCTTTACATCGACGATATCGAAACCGAGCCCACAGGCCTCATCAACTTCGAATGGGAACTCGAAACCTTCAAACACAAAGCGCTCATCCACGCCCCCATTTACTACCAAGACAAGTTTTACGGGATCCTGGAACCTTCGGTGTTCGGCAAACCGCGTCACTGGAGTGCTGCCGACCGCGAGATCACGACGTGGGCCCAGGAACAACTCGGTCCGATGGTGTCAGAGTACGTCGCGAAGTTCGGACCACATTGACGCCGTTGGAGCCCACATCCACGGTACTGATCGACGATTATGCGGTCGCTCGGTTAACGATTCCGGGCTACGTCGACTTTCTCGCCGCTGCCGGACGGGCGGTCTGGGCCACCAACGAAGACCGAGTCGAGAAGCTCCAAGTGGATCGTCCGGTTCCCGTGGCGACCATACGGATGCCGGGACCGTGCGGAGGAATGGTGGTGTACAAAGGGTCCCTCTGGGCAGCTAGCTGCAAAGAGCTCTCGGTGTATCGATTGGACCTTGCGACTGAAGGAGTTGCCGCGAGAATTCCCACCGGGCTAGGCGATTCAGATGGGGAGTTGAGCTTGGCAGCGGGTGCTGACTCGGTATGGGTACTCAGCAGTGCCGATGGCATCCTTAGTCGTATCGACGTAGAACGAAATGAGGTGACCGCGACTATTCGCGTCATGGCCAACTCGTTCTGCGCGGATTTTGCCTTCGGATCTGTGTGGATCACTAACTCGGGGTCGCCCGAGGGTTCATCGGCAGGTTCGGTACAACGAATCGACCCAGCCACGAACGAAGTGGTGGCGACGATTCCGGCCGGACCAGCGCCTCGCTTTCTCGCGGCTGGGGAAGGCGGCGTGTGGACGCTGAATTGGGGTGATGGCTCGGTGACGAGGATTGACCCGGGTACCAACCAAGTCGTCACGAACATTCCGCTCGGAATGGAAGGCGGAGGCGGCGATATTGCTACGGGCGGGGGCCGAGTTTGGGTTCGCGGCACGAAGGTCCTTCTCGCTTCCATCGATCCCGTGACGAACCAGGTGACGACGCTCTACGGTCCTCCAGCGGGGAGCGGTGCGGTCCGTGTCGCTGACGACCTTGTATGGGTGACGGCCCACGACACGAACACGGTGTGGGCGATACGGCCAGCCACTGAGGGAGCCGGTCTCGCCGGCGACGGTGTCAACGGTTGAAGAACCAGAACCGTGATGCGATCAACAAGAACGGGACGTCTGTCATGGCGGTAACAGTCGTCGACACCGTCGCTCGCCAGGAAGACGTCAGTCCGGTGAAACTGCCCTGGCACGTGCGGCGCCCCTTGCTCGCGCTGGTGACACGGAGGGGCCTCGCCGGCATCGTGACGCTCTTCGTCGTGTCGATCATCATCTTTGTCGCGACCGAAGTGCTGCCCGGCAACGCCGCCTACGCGGTTCTCGGTCACACGACCTCGCCCGCCCACCTCCACCTGCTGGAGAAGCAGCTCGGTCTCGATAAGGGCATATTTGACCAATACGGCAGCTGGCTCTCGGGCCTGTTCACGGGCCACCTCGGCCATTCGCTCGCCAGCGGTCAAGGCGTGTGGAGGCTTGTCGAACCGCAGCTGGTGAACTCCGCCCAGCTTGTCCTCATCGCCGGGGTCGTCGGGACGATCATCGGCGTCGCCGCTGGTGCCATCGCGGCGCTGCGCAAGGATGGTTGGTTTGATCACGTGACATCGGTGGTGGCCTTAGCGGTCACTGCACTCCCGGAGTTTGTCGTGGCGATTGCCCTGATTACGCTATTTGCGACGCTCGTCTCCCACGTGTTGCCTGCGGTTTCGATTGTTCCGCCGGGCACGTTCGCCTGGGATCACCCGAAGGTGCTCGTTTTACCTGTGGCGACACTTGTCATCGTGATCGTTCCCTACACCCTGCGAATGATGCGCGCATCAATGATCGAGGCCTTGGAGTCCGACTACGTTGAAATGGCACGCCTCAAGGGTGTGAAGTCGTGGCGAATCGTGCTCTTTCACGCACTGCCGAACTCGATCGCTCCGACCATCCAGGTGATTGGGCTCAATTTCCTCTACCTCGCCGGAGGAATCGTGATCGTCGAGAACGTCTTTAATTATCCAGGTATCGGTCAGGGTCTCATCAACGCTGTCTCTAACCGCGATATCCCGGTAATCCAATTCATGGTGATCCTGCTGGCGGCGTTCTATGTGGTGGTGAACATTGTCACCGACGTGATCGCTCTCCTCGCTACACCGAGGCGCAGGATCGCACGATGAGCGCAACAGCCGACTCAGCGATCGCACCGCCACGTTTGCAACGCCGACAGGGAGTCGCCGCACTCCGTACTGCCGCTCGGACCGCTCGGGGGAAGGTTGGGCTCAGTATCACGGCCGTAATCGTCTCGGTCGCTGTGATCGGACCGTTCGTGGCGCCTGATTCGTCGACCGCCTTCGTAGGCCCACCCTTCGCAAAACCGAGCGCCCACTTCTGGCTTGGGTCCGACACGCTCGGTCGAGATGTGCTGTCTCGGTTACTCGACGGTGGATGGGTGCTGCTGCTCATGGCTGTCGCTGCGACCAGTTTCGGGCTCGTCGTCGGTGGCGCTGCCGGTATTTCCGCCGCCTATCTGCGCGGTAGGACCGACGGATTTATCATGCGATCAGTCGACGTGATTCTTGCATTCCCCTCGCTCGTTTTCGCTCTGCTGCTCGTGAGCCTCGTGGGACCGAAGCTGTGGCTCATCGTGGTCGCTGTCGGCTTCTCGCACGCACCACAAGTCGCAAGGGTTCTGCGATCATCTGCACTCGACATTTCTGAACGAGATTACGTGAAGTCGGTCGAGTTGCAGGGTGTGCGGCCCGCGAAGATCATGTGGTCAGAGATTGTTCCGAACCTCATCTCACCGCTGATGGTCGAGGCCGGTTTACGGCTCACCTATTCAATCGTGATCATTTCGGGTCTGTCCTTTCTGGGCTTCGGACAGGCACCCCCGGCTCCCAACTGGGGTTACATGATCAACGAAAATCGCATCGGTTTACAGAGCAATCCCTGGGGCGTCATTGTCCCGGCCCTACTAATAGCTCTTCTAACGATTGGGGTGAACACGTTCACTGATGCTGTGGCCCGGGTCGCCATTGGAGTGGAACGTCGACCCGTGGAGATGGCACGCATTGGTGAGGTAGATGTGAAAGCCGGCGAGCTCGCATGAGTTCCGACGGACTTGTAACTGCCCGACTCACGGTGCGTGACCTTGAGATCCGACTAACGAGCGACAATTCTGAGGTTGTGAGCGACGTGTCGTTCTCGGTCAATTCGGGTGAGGTGCTTGGCATCGTCGGGGAGTCCGGTTCGGGCAAAACGACCGTGGCGCTCGCATTGCTGGGGTACGCGCGTCGAGGTCTTCGCATCAGCTCCGGCGAGATCCTTCTCGACGGTTCAAACCTGCTTTCGATGCGTCCTCATGATCTACGAAAGCTTCGCGGGTCACAGGTCTCCTATGTCCCTCAGGATCCTGCGGCGGCCCTTAATCCGACTCTCAAGATCGGCACGCAGCTCAAAGAAGCATTGACATCGCACCCCGAGGCATTCGACGGAGTAACCAAGCGCATAAACGAAGTTCTGGAAGAAGTGCATCTCGACGCCAACCCCGAGATGCTCGGGCGTTACCCGCACCAACTCTCGGGTGGCCAGCAGCAGCGCTTCGCTATCGCCATGGCGTTTGCTTGCCGCCCTTCGCTGATAGTGCTCGACGAACCCACGACCGGCCTCGACGTATCGAGCCAGCGGCACGTCCTCGAGACTGTCCGCAACCTCTGCAGTTCCTACGGGGTTGCAGCGGTCTACGTGAGCCACGACCTGGCCGTCGTCGGCGGTCTTGTCTCCCAAGTCGCGGTGATGTATGCCGGTCGCGTCATCGAGCTTGGAGAGACCCGCCGTGTCTTCTGCGCTCCCGTTCATCCGTACACTCGCGGTTTGTTGGGGGCCGCGCCGTCGCTAGAGCGAGCGGAAGTGCTGACCGGTATCGACGGTCAGCCACCTCGTCCAGGACGGAAACCGACCGGCTGCTTCTTCTCTCCCCGATGTTCATTCGCGATCGAGCGCTGCCGGACCGAGACACCTATGCCGATGATGGTTGACGGAAGCCTCGTCCGCTGCCATCGAGCCTCTGAGATCAAGTATGAGGATCGGGAGCGGGTGGTTGTTGCAGTCTTTCCCCCGAGCGTGGAGAAACCCACCGTGTCGCTTCGAGGACTCTCAGCTTCCTACGGTTACCAGCGCGTGCTACACGACGTCGACCTTGAGCTATTGCCGGAACGATGTGTGGCGGTCGTCGGCGAGTCCGGTTCGGGAAAGACGACGCTCGCGCGCTGCATCGTTGGGTTGCACTCGAACTGGAGCGGAGAGATCTATTTCTCGGGCGATTCCCTGGCGCCGGGAGCTAAAAAACGGCCCAAGGACGTCCTGCGACGAGTTCAGTACATCTTCCAGAACCCGTACACTTCGCTCAATCCGCGGAAAACGGTCGGACAGATCCTCGCCCAACCGCTTGAGCACTTCTTCAAACTTGAGCCGCACATTTGTGCTGAGCGGACGGCGGCGGTGTTGCGAAACGTCTCGCTCGGAGAGGACCTCCTCGGCCGATACCCCGATCAGCTCTCGGGTGGCGAGCGCCAACGCGTGGCCATCGCCCGGGCGCTCATCGTCGAGCCGGACGTTTTGGTGTGCGACGAGGTCACGTCGGCCCTGGACGTCTCAGTGCAGGCAGTTATCGTCGAATTGCTCCGGAAATTGCAGCGGGAGCAGCACCTATCGATGATCTTCATCACACACAACCTCGCCCTTGTACGTTCCATCGCTCAGACGGCAATCGTCCTTTGCGATGGGAGTGTGGTCGAGTCGGGAACGGTTGACCAAATCCTGGAGCACCCGACTGACCCCTATACGGTCCGGCTGATCGAAGACGTCCCGAAGCTTGTGCTCTAGCGGCTTGGTATCTATTTTTCCGATTTCTTGAGTCTTGAAATTTGTGGACGTATTGCTATTTCTGCAAGGGCATCCGCAAGAACTTGATCGCGATCGTGCGTGGCGTGTTGATACCGCAATGATGCAGCAGCTGAAGCATGTCCGGCGCGGTGCATCAACTCAGCGGTGGTGGCACCGGTTGCAGCAGCGAACGTCAATCCCGTGTGTCGAAGGTCATGCAGATGCAGGTCCGGGCGTCCAACGGCGAGGCGAGCATTTGACCACGCTCGTTGAAAGCTGCCAGCCGAAAGTGGTCCTCCGGATTCAGAAGTGAATAGCGGGGCATCATTGTCCTTGGCGGTAAATTCGTCCAAGTGATCTGCGAGAGTCCTCATCACATTTGAAGGAATCGAAAGAGTTCTCATACCTGATTTCGTCTTCGGGGATTTTGTAAGCGAACTACCATCACGTTTGAACGTTCGACTCCGCTCAATTCGAATTGTCGCGTCGAGCATGTCAACATCGTTTCGCTGCAGTCCGAGTAATTCCCCTCTTCTTAACTGACACCAGGTGGCCAACTCAACGAGCAGTCGCAAGCGACCCGGCACGGTTTTGGCGAGCGCCTCTATTTCGGCGACCGTGGCGACGGGACGTTCGGCGGCGCGTTCAGTCGCTGCGCCAACGACCTTGCATGGAGACTTGACGACAAGTTCGTCGTCAACGGCATTTCGCATCATGGTGGATAGCAGGCGGTAAGCCTTGGACGCGGTACTTGGATGTTTCGCGGCGAGTGTGGCGTTCCACCCTCGAACCTTCGAGGGCGTCAGACCCGGCCTCATACACGGCATAAGTCACAGTTGTCTTTCCAGAACCCGGAACTGAAAAATTCGCTCCGTGGGAAAGTGAGATGATCTTTGCCGAATCTCGTAATTGAAAGTGGTATCAACTTCCGACAGAGGTGCCCGCGCCAATCGTCGTGACGTATATCAATCAGGGCGCTGCACGATTTGTTCGGAACGACGCAAATGCGATTCCGTTGAACAACTGGTTACGGATCATCCCGAAACCTGGCGTCGACGCGAGAAAACTACTTTTCGAACTCACGCAACCAGGAGTGAGCCGGGAGATTCGAAGTCGTGGACGAAATTATGGCAATGGAATGTGGAAACTTGAGCCATCCGATCTTTTGGGCGTTCACATTCCGAATCTGGTCGTGCAATCAATGCTGCCGATTGCGTGATTCACGAGCCTCAACTTCTATTGGTGCCCAGCCACTCGCGGTGGCAATCGTTGCTGACTCGTTACATACCCCGACATTCAAAATCCAATCCAGAGAAGCACGAGTCGAACTCCTCGGCAAGCGCGAGTTAGTTCGAACGCGAGTGCGTTTTGTTTGATAGCCCGTTCGAGTCGGGCATACCACGGGCATACTGCGGGCATATACGGGCATGTGACACGGGGCAATTGCGGTCACTCGTGGTCACTCGCGGTCACATTCGAACCATTGCAAACAAAGGATTTTGGATCAGAATCGTTGGAGCGGGCGACGGGAATCGAACCCGCGTTCTCAGCTTGGGAAGCTGATGTTCTGCCGCTGAACTACGCCCGCGGAGTAGTCAATGATAACGCTTGGTGGTCCAAATGACCGAATGTGGCATGACGCACGATTCGCAACCATTGGTCTCGAGTGTCGTTCACCACACCAAGTACCGGCAGCCCCTTCAACGGGACTTCGATGGTACCTTCTGTTCGTGACTGTCCGAGTGGTTCTGGCATGGCCGAATACGGGCCCGAGGCCATTGTTGGGCGAGCGCGCGCGCCTCGAAGGTGGTTCGCGCACCTCGTCGCTCGTCGCCGTGACCGACTGTCGCGTGGCCTCGGTGCCCGTAGAGTCGCTCGAAGAGTTCTCTACCGGACATCGCCGAGAAGATTCGAATAAGGGCTGATCGCGTGCGGGTCACTTTCCTCGGGGTTCGAGGTTCAACACCCGCGCCGGGTGAGGAGTTCCTTCGTTACGGAGGCCACACGTCGTGCGTGGCGATTGCCCACGACGGAAAAATGCCGTCACTTCTCCTCGACGCGGGTACGGGGATACGCCGAACGAGTTCGCTGATGAACGGCGAGCCGTTCCGAGGTTCGATCCTGCTCACGCATCTGCATTGGGACCACGTCCACGGCCTGCCGTTTTGCGACGCGACTGATCGCAATGATTCGCGCGTGACGCTTTTCGTGCCCGACCAACTCGACGGATCCGATCCGCTCGAGGTGCTCTCGCGTGGAATGTCGCCGCCGCATTTCCCGGTTCGCGCCGATGAACTTCGCGGCGATTGGTCGTTCGTCTCGCTCTCGGCGTCATCTTTGGAGATCGAAGGTTTCACTGTTCTCGTCGAGGAGATCCCCCACAAGGGCGGCCGCACCTACGGTCTGCGCGTCAGTGACGGCACCGCGACAGTGGTGTACATGCCGGACCACTGTCCGAGCGCTCTGGGACCGGGTCCCGACGGCTTAGGCGAGTACCACCAGGCCGCACTCTCACTGTGCCAGGACGCGAACGTACTCATCCACGACGCGCAACTACTACGCGAAGAGTTGGAGGCGGAGGCCTATTTCGGTCACGCCGCGGCGGAGTATGCCGTCGAATTGGCGCGTCACGCGAACGTGGACCACGTCGTCCTCTTTCACCACAAGCAAAGTCGCGTGGATGGCGAACTCGATGCACTGGCAGCGCGATTCAGCGGCGACCCTCAGGTCACTGTGGCGACGCAGCGCACGGTGATCGAACTTTGAACTCACCGGTGGCGTCACTGGACGCCGTGGTGGTCGGATCGGGACCCAACGGTTTAGCCGCGGCGTTGACGCTCGCACGCGCCGGACTCTCCGTCGAAGTCTTCGAAGGCGCCTCCAGTCCGAGCGGCGGGTGTCGCACCCAGGAGTTGACGCTGCCGGGATTCCACCACGACGTCTGCTCGACCATTCAATCGATGGTGTCGATCTCGCCCTTCTTTCGCGATTTCACCGACGTGCGCGACGCCGTCTCGTTACTCAAACCAGACGTCGCGATGGCGCACCCTCTTGACGGTGGGCGCGCGGTCGCGGTCGAAGGGACGGTGGCGCAGACCGCGTCGTTGCTCGGCGCCGACGCCGACAAATACCGAAGAATGTTCTCACCGCTCGTCGACGACGCCGACGCACTGGCTGCGTCGGTCCTCGCGCCGCTTCGTGCACCGCCGCGCAATCCCTTGACTATGGCCCGCTTCGGACTCAACGGACTTCCTTCGGCGACGCATTTGGCGAATCGTTTCTCCACGCCCGAAGCCAAGGCACTTATCGCGGGACTTTGTTCACACGCCATGCTGCCGCTCGATGCTCCGGTCACCGCGGCCATCGGTCTTTTCCTCAACGTGAGCGCGCACGTCGGAGGATGGCCCGTCGTCCAAGGCGGGAGCGCCAAACTGATTGAGGCGCTCGTGACGGCGTTGAACAACGAAGGCGTCAACGTGCAGGTCGACCGTCCTATCCGCCAGCTCAGTGAACTTTCATCGTCGCGCGCGACGCTTTGCGACACGTCGGCGTGGGGACTCGTGGACATCGCGAGCGAACGACTCAGCGCTCGTTTCAAGTCGGGCGTCGCGAGGTTCAAGCGCGGACCCGGCGTCTTCAAAGTTGATTGGGCCCTTTCGGGTCCGGTGCCGTGGAGCGCCGAGTCGTGTCGGCGATCGGCGACGGTGCACGTGGGTGGCACATTCGACGAAGTCGCCTCGTCGGAAAAAGACGTCTCATTGGGGCGACACTCAGAGAAGCCATTGTGCATCGTCGTCCAAGCCAGCGTGGTCGACGACACTCGAGCGCCCCACGGCCAGCACACGTTGTGGGCGTACTGTCACGTTCCTAACGGTTCCGGCGTCGATATGACCGAACGCATCGAACGCCAGATCGAGCGATTCGCACCGGGCTTTCGTGATCTCATACTCGCGCGCGTCTCGACGTCGACGGCCGACGCCGAACGCCACAATCCGAACTATCGAGGCGGCGACATTACGGGCGGCGCCGGGACGTTACGCCAAACGCTCATTCGACCGACCGCCCGTTGGAACTCGTATCGCACGGGCACCCCGGGGCTCTACCTTTGCTCGGCGTCGACGCCGCCGGGCGGCGGCGTTCACGGAATGTGCGGGTATGGTGCCGCCCGTACCGTGTTGGCCGACCTCCACGTACGCGCGCACGCATCTCGATCTGGATAGAACGAGCTACTGCGCTGGAGCGGTAGGTGCCGGATTCTCTCGCGAGGCGACCTCGTAAGGTAAATCCGGTGACACGAGACGTTGGTGGAAATGGAGTGATTCATGGCCGATGATGTTGAGGAGATCATTCGCACCGAAGATCTCACGAAGCAGTATCCGACGATGGATGTTCCGGCCGTCGACAGACTCAACCTCAAGGTTCATCGTGGCGAGATCTTCGGACTCCTCGGCCCCAACGGTGCGGGGAAGACCACGACCGCGGGCATCTTGACGACCCGCGTCGTGCCCACGTCTGGCGTTGCGTATATCTCGGACATCGACGTAAAGAAACATCCCGCCCTGGTGAAACAGTTATCGGGAATCGTTTCACAACAAAACACCCTCGATCGGCAATTGAACGTCTGGGAGAACCTCTATTTCCACGGTCGCCTGTTTGGCATCAACGCGAAGGATTCCCGTCGTCGCTCCGACGAATTGCTGGAGCGCTTCTCGCTCTCGAGGTGGTCCAAGGCATCGATCTACGCCCTCTCCGGAGGAATGGCCCAGCGACTCACGGTGGCGCGTGCGATCTTTCACTTCCCGGCCGTCCTCTTCATGGACGAACCGACGGCCGGGCTCGACCCGCAGAGCCGTCTCGCGCTGTGGGACTTGTTGGCCGAACTCAACAACGCGGGACAGACGGTCATGTTGACGACGCACTACATGGAAGAGGCCGATCAACTGTGCGATCGAGTGGCGATCATGGACCACGGCAAGATCCTCGCGCTCGACACGCCGACGAATCTGAAGATGAGTACGGGCGCCGACACCATCGTCACGATCAAGGTCGCTGCCAACGCCGAACACTTGGCCGAGAGCCTCAAGCGCGACTTTGACGCCATCGTGAGCACGCGAGTGCAGGACAACTCACTGATCATCGACATGCGCAGTACCGAGCGCCTGGTGCCGCGACTCGTGGCGTCGGCCGAATCGAACAACGTCGATATCCTCGATCTCGCTGTCGCCGAACCGACGCTCGAGACCGTCTTCATTAATCTCACCGGCAAGGAGTTGCGCGACGCATGAGCACCAACACGACCTTTGACGTCAATCCAACTCGCAGTGTCTTCGACGCCAGTCGAACCGCGATGGGAGCGTTGATTCTGCGCGACCTCGTCGTTTTGTGGAAGACCAAGCGCGAGTTCGTCTTGCGAACGCTGATCCAACCGTTTCTCCTCTGCTTCGTGTTCCTCTTCGTCTTCCCGAAGATCGGTCAAGCGGTCGGCGGATCGGCCGCCGGCGCCGCCGGATTCGCCACCGTGCTCGTACCGGGGGTGGTGGGCATCTCGGTCATGTTCCAAGGCGTCCAAGCGATCGCGCTGACGATGTCCCAAGAGTTCGGATTCACTCGAGAGATCGAGGACCGGGTCCAGGCGCCGTGTCCGATCTGGCTCGTCGCGATGTCGAAGGTCCTCTCGGGATCGGTGCAGGGACTCATCGCGGCGTTGATCGTGTTCCCGATTGCCTCGGTCGTGCACGCCGCGGGCGTGGAGGCGAACATCTCGCTGCACTGGTTGATCATCCTCACGTTCGTCCCGATCGCGTGTGTCGCGATGGCCGGACTCGGTCTGGTCCTGGGTACGTCGTTCGAACCCCGCAACATCGGTCTGATGTTCGGTTTCGTGGTTTTGCCCATCACGTTCCTCGGGGGCACCTACTACCCTTGGACGCACTTAGCGCCCGTCAAGATCGGCGGATTTCATTGGCTCCAGACCCTGGTGCTCATCAATCCGCTGGTCTACGTCAATGAGGGCATGCGCGCGGCCTTCACGCAGGCGCCCCACATGCACCTCTACGTGGTCTACCCCGTGATGATCGCCTTCGGCGCCCTGTTCCTCGCGCTGGGTCTGCGCAATTTCCGACGACGAGTACTTTCCTAGTAGTCCGTCCTCGTAGGACCGGTCCGAACTCCAAGAGGAACGGGTGAACCCGAGTATCGTGAATTTGTCATGGTCCTCTCCGATCGCTCCATCAAAGAAGCCATCGCGCAAGGACGGATCATCATTGATCCCTTGGGCGAGGACTGCGTGCAGCCCTCGTCGGTGGACCTTCACATTGATCAGTATTTCCGGGTCTTTCGCAACCACAGTCAGCGCGTCATTGACGTGCGCGACGCCCAAGAGGACCTCACCGAGTTGATCGACGTCGGTCCGGAATCACCAATGATCCTGCACCCGGGTGAGTTCATGCTCGGTTCGACCACCGAGCGAATCGCGATCCCCGACGACATCGTCGGACGACTCGACGGGAAGAGCTCGCTCGGCCGCCTCGGCCTCGTCATCCACTCCACGGCCGGGTTCGTCGACGCCGGCTGGGACGGGCACATCACGTTAGAGCTGTCCAACGTCGCGAACCTGCCCATCACGCTCTATCCGGGAATGAAGATTGGCCAGATCAGTTTCTTCCAGATGACGACGCCGGCCGATCGCCCCTACGGCTCCGAGGGACTCGGATCGAAGTACACCGGCCAGCGCGGCCCCACGCCGAGTCGCTATTCGGAGAACTTCAAGAAGCAGTGACGACGAGAGGACCGCAGTGCTAGCTCGAATCATCATCGGTCTCGGGATAACGGTCATTTTCTTCGCCATTGCCGGTCGACGTTTCTACTGGCTCTCCAAATTGATCCGTGCTGGTCAGCCCGCGCCGCGTCGCTGGCAGGGGTTTCGCAAGGTCAGCGAGACCGAGGTCGTGGAAGTCGCCGGTCAACGAAAGCTTCTGAAGTGGACGGTGCCGGGTCTGGCGCACTTCTTCACCATGTGGGGATTCACCATATTGATGACCACGATCCTCGAGGCCTACGGGTCACTCTTCAGTCGCCGTTTCCACATCCCCCTCATCGGCCGTGACAACTGGCTGGCGTTCACCGAGGACTTCTTCGCGACGGTGGTATTGGTCTCGCTCGTCGTGTTCACGATCATCCGCATCAACAACGCGCCGTCGCGCAAGGAGCGCGAGTCGCGTTTCTACGGCAGTCATCTGGGCGCGGCGTGGGCCGTACTCTTCATGATCGCCATGGTCATCGTGACGCTGTTGCTCTATCGCGGCGCCCAGATCAACACTGGATACTTCCCTTTCGAAAACGGATATCTGCATTCGGCCCAGGCGTTCGGTTTTTTGATCGGACCGACAACCCATCAGTTCGCGTCGTTCGCGTCGCCATGGGCTTTTGCCAGCAAGATCGTTGCCAGTTGGCTCGCGCCGCTCGGAGTGGGCGTCAACGCTGTCCTCGAAGCGGTCTTTCTCCTGCTCAACGTCGCGGTCATCGCGGGATTCCTCGTTTTCGTCTCGTACTCCAAGCACCTGCACATATTCCTGGCTCCCATCAACATCGGTGTATCGCGGCGTCCTCGCGCCCTGGGTGGCCTGGATAAGACCCCGGACATGGACATGGAGAACGTGACCGAGGACTCGGTCTTCGGTGCGGGAAAGATGGAGGACTTCACCTGGAAACAGATGCTGGACTTCTCGACGTGCACCGAATGCGGGCGGTGTCAATCGGTCTGTCCCGCGTGGACGACCGGAAAGCCGCTCAGCCCGAAGCTCCTGATCATGGGGCTGCGCGACAACATGTTCGCCTCGGCCGATCGGCTCCTCTCCGGAGGTTCTAACGCCGACGTCGCGACGTTGGTGCCGACCACGATCGATCCCGACGTCTTGTGGTCCTGCACCACGTGCGGCAGCTGCGTCGAGCAGTGCCCCGTTGACATCGAGCACGTCGATGCGATCATCGATATGCGCCGTTACGAAGTGATGATGGAGTCGCGTTTTCCGTCGGAGGCGGCATTGTTGTTACGCAACATGGAGAATCAGGGCGACCCGTGGGGACTGGGCTCGTCCCAGCGCACCAAGTGGCTCGACGCCCTCGACTTCGAAGTGCCGATCATCGACGGTCCGATTCCTGAGGACATCGAGTACCTGTACTGGGTGGGGTGTGCCGGATCGCTCGACGAGCGGGGTCGAAAGCAAGCGGTGTCGACGGCGCGCATGTTGCACCGCGCGGGAGTGAAGTTCGGCGTCCTCGGTCCGCGCGAGTCCTGCACCGGGGACCCGGCGCGTCGCATGGGTAACGAGTACCTCTTTCAGGAGATGGCCAAGGCCAATATCTCGACGCTCAATGAAGTCGGCGCGAAAAAGATCGTCGCGAGCTGTCCGCACTGTTTCAATACGATGAAGAACGAATACCCCGATTTGGGCGGGGACTTCGAGATGATTCACCACGCGCAGTTGCTGAGCCATCTCGTGGCGACTGGCAAATTGGTCCCCGGCGTCGCCTACGAGGGCACGGTGACCTATCACGACCCCTGTTATCTGGGCCGCCATAACCGAGTCTTCGACGAGCCCCGAAACGTCCTCGACGCGATTCCCGGCGTCACCACCGTCGAGATGGACCGGTGTCGCGAGAAGGGCTTCTGCTGCGGGGCCGGCGGGGCTCGTATGTGGATGGAAGAGACGATTGGCAAGCGCGTGAACATGGATCGGACCAACGAGGCGCTCGCCACCGGGGCCGACATCATCTCGACGGCCTGTCCGTTCTGCATGATCATGCTCGATGACGCCGTGAAGGCCAACGGGCGCGACGAAGAGGTGTCGGTGATGGACATCTCCCAGGTTTTCGAGCGTTCACTCCAAACCTGAGAATTTCCTCGTCACGCAACGTTGTTAATACCCCCGAAACCTATTGCTAACGGTTTCGAAATGCTCGGTTGGGACACTGGTGCCATCAACTTGAGGTCAGCGTCGCCCTCTCCTAATCACCGGAGGAGTGGACGTGCTTTCAGCAACGATCATCCCGTATCCCCATTGGCTGAATCCGGCCGACAATACCTGGCAGCTCACCGCGGCCACGTTGGTCGGTCTGATGAGCTTGCCGGGCCTCGCCGTTTTGTACGGCGGACTCGTGCGAAAGAAATGGATCGTCAACACGATGTTGATGGTCTTCTCGGGTTTCTCCATCACGCTGATCGTGTGGATGCTCTGGGGCTACAACCTGGCCTTCGGGCCGCTCTCGCACTTTGGCTCGACGGGATCATTCTGGAGCGGGTTCATTGGTCACTTCACGCCACTGGCGACCGCGAGTTCTGAACAGGGACAGGCCGTTTCGGGCGCCAATACCCTGGTCCCCTTCCACTTCCCGACCGCGACGCTGGCCTACTTCCAGTTCGTCTTCGCGGCCATTACGCCGCTCTTGTTCGTCGGGGCGTTCGTGGGGCGCCTCAAGTTCAAGGCGTGGCTCTTGATCGTGCCGCTGTGGATCACCGGTGTCTACTGCGTCAACGCGGCTCTCTTGTGGGGCGGCGGTTTCTTCGCCCAGAAGGGTGCCGTCGACTTCTCCGGTGGGTACGTCATCCACCTCTCGGCCGGTGTGGCGGCCTTTACCGGTGCGGCCATTCTCGGACCTCGTCGTTGGCAGGACCGTGAGAACGCCTTCCCGAGCAACCTGATGATGGTCGCCGTGGGAGCGGGCATCATCTGGCTCGGCTGGAACGGCTTCAACGGTGGTGACCCCTTCTACGCCGGGGCCAGCGCGGCGTCGGCGGTACTCAATACCAACGTCGCCACGGCCGTCGGAGTCATTACGTGGCTCCTCTGGGACATGTTCCTCTCGAAGCAAAAGAAGCCGACGTTCTTGGGCGCGATCAACGGCATGCTCTGCGGACTGGTCGCGATCACGCCGAGCGCCGGTTTCGTGAACGGCACGGGCGCGATTTTCGTGGGACTGATCTCGGCGACCATCGTCTGGTTCGCCTGGAACTACCTCTCGAAGGTTCGACCCTTCTCCAAGGTGGACGACGCCCTCGGCGTGGTCTACACCCACGGCATCGCCGGACTCGTCGGCGGTCTCTTGGTCGGAATCCTCGCGGACCCGCACATGACGGAGTACGGCGTTTCTGGCAAGCACTACAAGGGTCCCGGCGGCTTCTCGGTCGACGGCTGGTTCTACGGCCACTCGTTCCACCAGCTGTGGGAACAGTTCTTGGCGGCGTGCTGGATTATCTGCTGGACGGCCACGGCGACCGCGATCATCTTCTACTTTGTGAAGTGGGTACTCGGTGGTCTACGTGAGGATGAAGAGACACTACGAATAGGTGACGTGGCCATCCACGATGAAGAGGCCTATCCGGAGCCGACCTTCGGTGAGCCCACCGACTCACCCAGCCACCTACACCCCGACAACGTCTAAGGAGAGACAATGAAGCTAGTCACCGCAGTCGTCAAGCCGTTCAAGCTCGATGAGGTGAAGACCGCTGTCAAGGACGTCGGCATCACCGGAATGACCGTCACCCAAGCACGAGGTTTCGGCCACGCCGGAGGCCACATTGAGATCTACCGCGGCAAGGAGTACGAGTTCGACTTCGTCGACAAGATCCGCGTCGAGATCGTCTGCACCGACGAACTCGTCGACGCCTTGATCGACGCGATCGTCCAGGCCGCGCGCACCGACACCATTGGTGACGGTGTGGCCTGGGTCACCGACATCGAACACGTGGTGCGCATTCGCACCAATGAACGCGGTCCCGCAGCGCTGTAACTACCCGGCCTGGCGCGCGACGGCTTCGGCCGCCGCCGCCGCCGCCGCGGCGTCGCCCAAGTAATCGGCCCCGAGGATATTCAGCCCGTCGTCCAGCGTCACGCGATACGGGATGCCCGTCGGGATCTCGAGTTCGGCGATTTCGTCCTCGGGGATGTTCTGGAGGACCATCCGAAGGGCTCGGATGGAGTTGCCGTGGGCCACGACGATGACCGCCCCGCCGCGAACGGCTTCAGAGCGTAGGTCCTCGACGATCACGTCGGCGAAGTACGGCGTGACCCGAGCGACGACGTCTTTAAGACATTCCGTCGCCGGGATGAATTCGCCCGGCACGTCGCGGTACCTCGGGTCGCTGAGGTTGCTGCGCGAGTCGCCCTCGGGAAGCGGAGGTGGGGGAACGTCGTAGGAGCGACGCCAGAGCCTCACCTGTTCGATCCCGAACTGGTCCGCGGTTTCCTTCTTGTCCTTGCCGGTGAGATCGCCGTAGTGGCGCTCGTTCAGGCGCCAGGTGCGCCGAACCGACAGCCAGGAACGGCCGGCGGCGTGGAGCGCTATCTCGGCGGTGCGAATGGCTCTCGTGAGGACCGAAGTGTGAAGGACCCGCAGGTCCAGGTCCGATTCGAGGGCGAGGAGTTCACCGGCGCTGCGCGCCTCGGCCTCACCTTGAGCGGTGAGATCGACGTCGGTCCAGCCGGTGAAGAGATTCAGTTCGTTCCAGGCCGATTGGCCGTGTCGCACGAGAATAAGGTCAGGCACCGAAACAGCGTACCTCGCGATTCTTGGGCAAAATTATGGAGGATTCTGTCGCACAACACCCTTGTTTTCATGGTAATTTCTAAAAGTGTCATAAGACCACTATATTTTCTTGACAAGATGGGACTCAACTCTGTACACTGGTCGTAGTGAGTTCTGACTCTCCGGATGGGCCGGTGAGAACGACAGCGAATCAAGGAGATTTTCATGGCAAAGGCAGTCGGCATCGACCTGGGAACCACCAACTCGGTGGTCAGTGTCCTCGAGGCGGGCGAACCCGTCGTTATTCCCAACGCCGAAGGTGGAAGGACCACTCCGTCCGTGGTCGGATTCTCCAAGACCGGCGAAGTGCTGGTTGGTGAGGTCGCGAAGCGCCAGGCGATTACGAACCCCGAGCGCACTATTCGCTCGGTGAAGCGCCACATGGGCGAGAACTGGTCGGTCGACATCGACGGTACCAAGTACACGCCCCAGGAGATCTCGGCGCGCATCTTGCAGAAGTTGAAGCGCGACGCGGAGGCCTACCTCGGTGACAGCGTCACCCAGGCGGTCATCACCGTGCCGGCGTACTTCAACGACGCCCAGCGCACCGCGACCAAAGAGGCCGGCCAGATCGCCGGACTCGAAGTGTTGCGCATCGTGAACGAGCCGACCGCCGCCGCGCTCGCCTACGGCCTCGATAAGGGTGGCCAGGAGCAGACGGTGCTGGTCTTCGACCTCGGTGGTGGAACCTTCGACGTGTCGGTCCTCGACATCGCCGACGGCGTCTTCGAAGTGAAGTCGACCCACGGTGACACCCACCTCGGTGGCGACGACTGGGATGACGCGGTCATGGAGTGGCTCATCAAGACCTTCAAGGACACCGAAGGCGTCGACCTCTCGGCCGACAAGATGGCCGTGCAGCGTCTGAAAGAGGCCGCGGAGAAGGCGAAGATCGAGCTCTCGGCCGTCCAGGACACGACCGTCAACCTGCCGTTCATCACCGCGACGGCCGACGGTCCCAAGCACCTCGACATCAAGTTGAGCCGCGCGAAGTTCAACGAGTTGACCTCGCACCTGGTGGACCGCTGCCGCAAGCCGTTCGACCAGGCCATCAAGGATGCCGGATTGACGCTCGACAAGATCGACCACGTGATCATGGTCGGTGGATCGACGAGGATCCCCGCGGTCCAAGAGTTGGTCACCAAGGTCACTGGCAAAGAACCCAACAAGAGCGTGAACCCTGACGAAGTGGTGGCCATCGGCGCCGCGGTGCAGGCCGGGGTCTTGAAGGGCGACGTGAAGGACATCCTGCTTCTCGACGTCACGCCCCTGTCACTCGGTATCGAGACCAAGGGTGGCGTCATGACCAAGATCATCGAGCGCAACACCACGATCCCCACGAAGAAGTCCCAGACCTTCACGACGGCCGATGACAATCAGCCCTCGGTCGAGGTCCACGTACTGCAGGGTGAGCGTGAGATGGCGTCGTACAACCAGACACTCGGCAAGTTCCAGCTGGTCGGTATCCCGCCGGCGCCGCGCGGCATGCCCCAGATCGAGGTCACCTTCGACATCGACGCCAACGGCATCGTGCACGTCTCGGCGAAGGACCAGGCGACGGGCGCGACCCAGTCGATGACCATCACCGGTGGCTCTTCGCTCTCCAAGGAAGAGATCGACCGCATGGTGCGCGACGCCGAGTCCCACGCCGAAGACGACCGCCAACGCCGGGCTGAGGCGGAGGTTCGCAACAACGCCGACGGACTGGTGTACCAGACCGAGAAGCTGTTGAAGGACCAGGCCGAGAAGTTCCAGGGCACCGAGCGTGACGCCGTCGAGGCCGCGTTGACCGCGCTGAAAGAGGCGCTCAACGGCACCGACATCGAAGCGATCAAGGACGCGACCGAGAAACTGCTGACGACGAGCCAGGGTTTCAGTCAGCGCCTGTACGAAGAGGCCGCGAAAGCGAACGCCTCGGAGCCGTCGGCACCGCAAGGGAACGACGACGACATCGTTGACGCCGAAATCGTTGACTAACCATGAGTGACCACAATGTTGAGAACGACTCCGTGACGGCCGACGCCGTCACGGAGGTCGTCGACGAACGCTCCGACGTCGAGCGTCAGCGCGACGAGTACCTCGACGCGCTCCAGCGTCTCCAGGCCGACTTCGAGAACTACCGAAAGCGCGTGGCGCGTTCATCAATGGACGCCGCCGATCGTGCGGCCGGCGAAGTCGTGGTGAAGATGTTGCCGGTGCTCGACGCCTTCGACCTCGCCGCGCTGCACTTTTCGAGTGCACCGTCGGAAGAGGCTGAGGCGTTGGACCAGGCACGCGGACTCCTGTTGGACGCCCTCGCCAAAGAGGGACTCGAACGCATCGACGCCGTCGGTGTCGAGTTCAATCCCCAAATCCATGACGCCGTGGCCCACGTCGAAGGTGATGACGGTCCCCTGGTCGATCAGGTGCTGCGCGCCGGGTACCGCTGGAAGGGATCGGTTCTTCGTCCAGCGATGGTGAAAGTTCGAGGCTGACTCGATGGTTGATCGTGAGTGGTTCGACAAGGACTACTACAAGGTCCTCGGACTGAGCTCGAGCGCGACTGAGAAAGAGATCACGCGCGCCTATCGCAAACTCGCGAAGTCCTCGCACCCGGATACCAATCCCGGTTCCGAGGAGAAGTTCAAAGAGGTCTCGGTCGCCTACGACGTGCTCGGTGATAAAGACAAACGCAAGGAGTACGACGAGGTTCGTCGTCTCGGACCGGCCGCGGCGGGCTTCGGTCCTCCCGGTGGTCAAGGCACTGGTGGATTCAACTTCCAGACGGGCGACTTCGGCGATCTCGGTGACATCTTCGGCGGGCTCTTCGGTGGCGCACGACGCCAGCGCGCCCAGCGCGGCGCCGATCTCGAAACCGCGCTTCACTTGGGTTTTCGCGACGCGGTCGTCGGCGTGACGACGACCGTGAACCTGCCGAGCAACGAGGCGTGCCACACCTGCAAGGGGAGTGGTGCCGCGCCGGGTACGGGCTTCGTCACCTGCGAACGCTGCGGCGGTCGTGGTGTGCTCAACGACGACCAGGGACCGTTCGCCATGTCCAGCGTCTGTCCGGTCTGCCAGGGTCGCGGCGGACGAATCGTCACGCCCTGTCCGACCTGTCACGGCACCGGACGCGAGCCGTCGTCACGCAAAGTGAATGTACGCATCCCGGCGGGGGTGAATGACGGACAGCGCATCAAGATCAAGGGCAAGGGCAATCCCGGTGCCCACGGGGGTCCGCCCGGTGACCTCTTCGTCGACGTTCACGTCTCGCCGGATGCCCGGTTCGAGCGTCGAGGTCGCAACGTGACCACGACGGTCAACGTGCCGCTCACCGCCGCGATGTTGGGCACCACCGTCGAAGTGCCGACCCTCGATGAACCGGTGACGCTGAAGGTGCCCGCCGGTACCCAGCCGTCGACGACGATGCGTGTGCGCGGTCGCGGCGTGCCCGCCGCGGGGAAGAACGCCGCCGGCGACCTCTTGGTCACGGTCAACGTCACCATCCCCAAGAAATTGAACAAGGAACAGAAGTTGGCCGTCGAGAAGCTGGCCGTCGCACTGAAAGAAGTGGTACCGCATGACTGAACGTCAACGGCACCACGCCGTCTACGTGATATCGGTATTCGCCGAGTTGGCCGGCGTGCACCCCCAGACGTTGCGCAACTACGAGCGCGGCGGCCTTTTGAACCCCCAACGTACGAGCGGTGGATCGAGACGATTCTCCGACGAAGACTTAGCGGCGCTTCGGCGTATTCAAGAGTTGACCAATGAAGGAGTCAACCTCGAGGGCGTGAAGAAGATCCTCCGGCTCGAAACCGAACTCGCGGACGCGCGCGCTCGACTCGCCTCCACGCTCGACCAGGCCCGAACGAACGTCGAAGAGGCGCACCGACAACACCGACGTGACCTCGTCCCGATCCAGAACACGATCGCCGAGTTCATCGAGGCCCGGCGACTTCGCGAGAGTCCCTAGTAGCTCACCGAGATTGACCGAACGTCGCGTCCACGGTCGCTTCGAGGGACAAAGCAGCAATTTTTGTGAAGTAGGCTTTGCTTGCAACGAGGCCGACTCGGAGGAGCCCAGTGCCCGCAACGGTGGTCGTCGGAACCCAGTGGGGTGATGAAGGTAAAGGGAAGTTGACCGACCTCATGTCTCGTGACATGGACATGGCCGTGCGATACCAGGGTGGCCACAACGCTGGTCACCGCATCGTCGCCAACGGCGAAGCGTTCGCACTGCAACTCGTTCCTTCGGGCGTGCTGTACCCGACGATCACGCCGGTCATCGGCAACGGCGTCGTCGTGGACCCCGCCGTCCTCCTCGCGGAGTTGGATATGTTGAGTGCCAAGAACGTCGACGTCTCTCGTCTCATTGTCTCGGGCAACGCGCACCTGATAATGCCCTACCACCAGGAGTTAGACCGCTTAACTGAGCGCTTCCTAGGCAAAAATGCGCTCGGTACGACCAAGCGCGGAATTGGTCCGACCTATGCCGATAAGTCGTCGCGCGTCGGTCTTCGCGTGCAAGACCTGCTGGACGCGAAGATCTTTCGCGAAAAGCTCGACGTCGTCCTAAAAGAGAAGAATCTGATACTCACCAAGATCTACAACCGCCCCGCCATCAGTGCCAAAACTATCGCCGAGAAGTACCTCGACGAGTTCGCCCCTCGCCTCGCTTCGATGATTGGTGACACCGTTGCGATCGTCCACGACGCGCTCGATCGCGGAGATCGAATACTGCTCGAGGGGGCGCAGGCGACTTTCCTCGACCTCGATCACGGGACGTACCCGTTCGTCACTTCATCCAATCCCGTCGCCGGCGGCGCGTGCACCGGATCGGGCCTCGGTCCGCGCGACATCACGAGCATCGTGGGCATCGCCAAGGCCTACGTGACGCGTGTGGGCGCCGGTCCGTTCCCCACCGAAGTCGACGGTGACATCGGCGAATTACTGGTCGAACGCGGGCGCGAGTTCGGCACGAACACCGGTCGTCGTCGACGCGTCGGCTGGTTCGACGCCGTCATGGCGCGTCAAGCCGCAAGGCTGAACTCGCTCACCGAGATCGCCCTCACCAAGCTCGACGTGCTCGACACCTTCGACGAGATCCGGGTCTGCGTGGCCTACGAGGCCAACGGCGTGCGATACGAGTACCCGCCGTATCACCAATCGGTGCTGCACGAAGTGAAACCCGTTTACGAAGTTTTGACCGGCTGGAATACTGACATCACCGCGTCGACGCAGTACGCGCAGTTACCGGCCGCGGCCAAGAGTTACGTCAAGTTCCTGGAGCAGACCACGGGCGTCACCATCTCGGTGGTGGGCGTGGGTCCGGGCCGAGAGCAGTTCGTTCGACCATCGTGAGGCGGTGTGTCGTCGTCGGATCTGGCGCACGAGAACACGCGCTGGCTTGGGCGCTCGCGAAGAGCGCGCACGTCGTGGTGACGCCCGGGAACCCGGGTATCGCGGCCCACGGCATCAGGTGCGTCGCCACCCCCTCGACGGAACTCGACGCAGAACTCTTTGTCATCGGTCCCGATCAACCGGTCGTCGACGGGCTCGCCGATCTGTTGCGCGCCCAGGGCAAGACGGTCGTCGGACCGGGTGCTGACGGGGCGCGCCTCGAAGGTTCGAAGGCGTACTTGAAAGAGTTCCTCGCGAGTGCCAACGTGCCGAGCGCCGCCTTCGGCGTCTTCGGCGACGAGAGCGAGGCGTTGTCGTTCCTCGCCTCGATGACACCGCCGTACGTGATCAAGACCGACGGCCTGGCGGCGGGCAAGGGTGTCCTCGTCACGTCGGACTTCGAAGAAGCGTCGGACGACGTTCGAGAGAAATTGAGTGGACGGGCCTTCGGCGGCGCCGGTGCGACGGTGGTGATCGAAGAGGGACTCGACGGTCCGGAATGTTCGTTGATGGTGCTCTGTGACGGAGTGCACGTGACGGCCCTCGCGCCGTCCCAGGACTTCAAACGACTCGGTGACGGCGACGTCGGTGCCAACACTGGAGGGATGGGCGCCTACGCTCCGATGTCGTCGTTGACGTCTGAAGAGTTCGACGACATCATGGAGAGCATCGTGGCACCCACGGTTCGAGAACTCCTACGACGTGACATCGATTACCGGGGCGTTCTCTACGCCGGGATCATATTGACGTCGGCGGGGCCGAAGATCCTCGAATACAACGCGCGCTTTGGCGACCCCGAGACCCAAGTGCTCGTCCCGCTCTACGGCGACCGCCTCTACGAACTCTTGTTGCAAGTCGGCGAAGGTCGCCTCGACGGCCCGCCGCCGGTGGCGACCGGCGCCGCGGTGACGGTAATACTCGCCTCGCACGGTTACCCGCACGCCTCGCGCAAGGGCGACGTCATCGAGGGACTCGGTGACGACGGACAACTCGCGCAGACCGTGGCGGGCGTCACGATCTTTCACGCCGGCACCGCCATCGACGCCGATGGACGCTTCGTCACCACCGGTGGGCGAGCGCTCGCCGTGACCGGGGTTGGCGCGACGCTCACCGAAGCGCGTCGTCGCGCCTATGAAGGGGCGGCGCTCATAACCTTTGAGGGGAGGGTGATGCGCAGCGACATCGCCCTTTCCGTGGCCTAGAGGAGATTGATGATTCCGAGGTATTCCCCCCAGGACGTGGCCGAACTCTTCAGTGACGAGCATCGTTTCGATACCATGCTCGAGGTCGAACTACTGGCCGCCGAGGGCCTCGCGGAACAAGGCGTTCTTCCCTACGGCGAGGTCGTGAAACTGCGCCAACGTCGTCCGGTGATCGACGCGGAATTCGTGGCCGAGGTCGATGAACGCGAGCAGGTCACCAACCACGACACCGCGGCCTTCGTCGACGTCGTGCAGTCGCGCATCGGAATGCCCGAAGGGGCATGGATTCATTACGGCCTGACGTCCTCGGACGTCGTCGATACCGCTCTCTGTTCAAACCTCGCTCAGGCCATGGACATCGTGATCACCGAGGCGATCGCCCTTCGTGACGCGCTGACTCGGCGCGCCGTCGCCTCGATCGACATTCCGATCACGGGACGCACGCACGGCATGCACGCCGAACCGACGACGTTCGGGGCGAAGTTCGCGCTGTTCGCGTTGCAGGTCCAACGCGACGTCGGACGCGCGCAGCACGCGCGTACGTCAATCGCGGTCGGCAAGCTTTCCGGGGCCGTCGGTACGTTCTCCAACATCGATCCCGCGGTCGAAGAGTACGTCTGTTCACGTCTCGGACTCGTCGCGGTCCCGGCAACGCAAGTCATCGCGCGAGACCGGCACGCCGAGGTGCTCTACGCGTGCGCGTCGCTCGGTACCGCGATCGAGCAGTTCGCGCTCGAGGTACGCCACCTGGCTCGCAGCGAAGTCGGCGAGGCCGAGGAACCGTTCACCGCAGGACAGAAGGGTTCGTCGGCGATGCCGCACAAGCGCAATCCCGTTCTTTCCGAACGACTCTGCGGGCTGAGTCGAGTACTGCGGGGCTACCTACAGGCCGGTCTCGAAGACGTCGCCTTATGGCACGAGCGCGACATCTCGCATTCGAGCGTCGAACGAGTCATCTTGCCCGACGCTCTGCAACTCACGGTGTACATGTTGCGCAAGGCGACCGGTCTCGCCAACGGATTGGTCTTGCACCCGGAGCGAGCACTCGAGAATCTCACGACCGGCTCGCTCGGGCTCGTCTTCTCACAATCAGTGCTCCTCGCCCTCGTGGATTCGGGAATGTCGCGCGACGACGCCTACCGCGTCGTGCAAGCGGCGGCCCGGCGCGCAATCGAGGAGCGCCGCAACTTCCGCGACGTTGTGGAGAACGACGATGACGTGACTTTGAGCAACGACGCGTTAGCCAAGGCCTTCGACACCGATCGACTGCTCGCTCATCGCGGCCGCTTCCTGGACGCGTTGGAGTGGCGTTCGTGAGCGAGCTCGGATTGACGCCGCTCTACACCGGAAAGGTGCGCGACCTCTACACCGTCGACGAACGACACCTTCTGATGGTCGCGTCGGATCGGCTGAGTGCGTTCGACGTGGTCATGGCCGAGACGATCCCCGAGAAGGGTCGAGTGCTCACCGGGATTACGAACTTCTGGATTCAAGAGTTCGGCGACACCGTGGCGTCGTCACTCGTGAGTTGCGACCCCGCGGTCATCGAAAAGTCCGTGCCCGGGTTTCTCGGTCAAACGCAGTGGCACGGACGAGCGATGCTCGTGCGAAAAGCTGACATGCTGCCGCTCGAGTGCATTGTTCGGGGCCGCCTCGCCGGGTCGGCGCTCAACGAGTACGTTGCGCGTGGCACGGTCAATGAGATCATGGTGGCGCCCGGACTCCAACTGACCGATGCGTTCGCGGAACCGATGTTCACACCGTCGACGAAGGCCGCGTCGGGTCACGACGTCAATATCAGTGTCGAGCGAGCGGCGCTCTTGGTTGGTGCCGATCGGGTTCACCACGCCCAGGCGCTGTGCGTCGACCTCTTCACGCGCGCCGCCGCCGCGCTCGCGACGAAGGGACTGATTCTCGCCGACACGAAATTTGAACTTGGATTCGTCGACGACGAACTCGTTCTCTGTGACGAAGTGATCACTCCGGATTCGTCGCGTATCTGGCCGGCTGACGAGGTTCGTTCCGGCGAGACGCCACCATCATTCGACAAACAACCGTTCCGCGATTGGCTCGATACACAGGCGTGGGACCGCACGCCGGCACCGCCGAAGGTCCCCGACGACGTGGTCGCGACCACGTCCGCTCGTTACGTCGACGCATATGAACGCGTGACTGGGAACTCGATCGGTGACTGGTACGGTGCTTCGTCATGAACTACTTCGTAATCGTCGACGTGACTCTGCGCAAGGGCATCGCCGATCCGGAAGGCTCCACGATCGAGCGCGCGCTACCCGCGCTCGGCTTCACCGGCGTCACCAACGTTCACGCGGGAAAGTCCTTTCGATTCGACGTCGAAGCCGAGAACGAAGAGGCGGCGCTCGAGAAGGCCGCGTCGTTGGCGCAGCGACTTCTCTCCAATCCAGTGATCGAAGACGCGTCGGCCCGGATGGGAGATCGTTAGACCATGTCGCGAATCGGTGTCATCGTTTTCCCCGGCTCGAACTGTGAGTACGACGCTGTTGCGGCGATCGAACGCCTGGGCGATCAGGCAGAGTTGGTCTGGCATACGCGCACTGACCTCGACGGCATTGACGGCGTCATCCTTCCCGGGGGCTTCGCTCATGGGGACTACCTGCGGCCCGGGGCGCTCGCGCGCTTTTCACCGGTGATGGGTGCGGTCGATCGTTTTGCCGCTGAAGGCGGACCCGTGCTCGGCATCTGCAATGGCTTCCAGGTCCTCGTCGAGGCCGCAATGCTGCCCGGCGCCTTGCAGAAAAATCGCGGTTTGACCTTCCTCTGCCAGCCAACGACGCTCGTCGTCTCCTCGACGTCGTCGGTGTTGACTCGCGCGGCGAGCGTCGGTCAAGAGCTCGTGGTACCCATCAATCATTTTTCAGGTTCTTACACCTGCGATGACCAGACGCACGACGAGCTCGTGCGAAACGGCCAGATCGTGCTCCGCTACAAGGAGAACCCCAACGGATCGCGCGACGACATCGCGGGCGTGACCAACAAAGCCGGCAACGTCGTCGGCCTGATGCCTCACCCGGAGCGCGCGATGTCGACGCTCCTCGGTAGCGCCGACGGCGTGGTGCTCTTCGAAGGTTTCCTCGGCGCCACCGTCGAGCAGTCGGCTCTCGCGCATTGAGGCTCGAACTGGTCCCCGTAGTGTGGTCTCGTGAGTAGCCCCCAGCCCCTTCACCGCGCGCTGGGTCTCACCGATTCTGAGCTCGATGCCATCCGTGAAGTCCTTGGTCGCGAGCCCAATTCGCTCGAACTGGCGCTCTACGGCGTGATGTGGAGCGAACACTGCTCTTATAAGTCGTCGCGAATCCATTTACGCCGTCTCCCGACCGAGGCGCCGCACGTGCTCGTGGGTCCCGGCGAGAACGCCGGTGTCATCGACGCGGGCGACGGCATCGCCGTCGCCATTCGGATCGAGAGTCATAACCACCCGTCGGCCATCGAGCCCTACCAGGGAGCGGCCACTGGCGTCGGCGGGATTCTGCGCGACGTGTTCACGATGGGCGCGCGACCTCTCGCCGTGATGGACCCGCTGTTTTTCGGGGAGTTAAGTGACGCGCGTCAACGGTGGTTGGTCGAGGGCGTCGTCTCGGGCATCTCGGGCTACGGCAACTCAGTGGGCGTGCCGACGATTGGCGGCGAGCTGACCTTCGACGAGTGTTACGCGTCCAATCCTCTCGTCAACGTACTGTGCTGCGGCGCGTTACCCACTGAGCGCCTGATACTCGGGGTCGCGTCGGGGGTCGGCAACCTCGCGGTGCTGCTCGGCTCCTCGACCGGGCGCGACGGGATCGGCGGCGTGTCGGTGCTGGCCTCGGCCGGCTTTGACGGCGCCGACGGCGCTGAGTCACTGGACGACGCCAAGCGGCCGAGTGTCCAGGTCGGCGACCCCTACGAGGAGAAGCGACTTATCGAGGCGTGCCTGGCGTTGCTCGATGACGGATTGGTGGTCGGCATCCAAGACCTCGGTGGCGCGGGCATCGTCTGTGCGACGAGTGAGACCGCGGCGCGCGGCGGCGTGGGAATGGACGTCGACGTCACGGCGATTCCGCTGCGCGAGGCCGGAATGCAGCCCTTTGAGATCATGACGTCCGAGAGTCAAGAACGGATGCTCGCCATCATCACGCCCGAGAATTGGGACGCCGTGGCGGCGTTGTGCGCCAAGTGGGAGGTTCGCGCCTCGATCGTGGGCCACGTCGTCGAACCGACGGTTGACGCGAACGGTCGTGCCGTCGCGATGCTGCGGGTTCGTCAGGGATTCGACGGCGAGGTATTGGCTGAGGTGCCGGCGAGTTCGTTGGCCGACGAAGCTCCTCTCTATGAGCGACCAATGACCCGTCCCACCGACCTCGACGCGGTGAACGCCGATGACCCGAGTGACGACGAGCCGGTGGGATCGCCGAACGATGACCTGTTGGACCTGCTGGTGGACCCCGCGTGGGTCTATCGCCAGTACGACTCACAACTCTTCTTGAATACCGTCGTCGGTCCGGGCCGCGACGCCGCGCTGCTGCGCCTGGCCGGACCGGGCCTGCCGCATTCCGAGCGCGGCATCGCACTGTCAACTGACTCGAATCCTCGGTGGTGCGCACTGGATCCGCGCACCGGCACCGCGTTGACGGTCGCTGAAAGCGTGGCGAACCTGGCCTGCGTGGGAGCGACGGCGAAGGCCGTCGTGAACTGTCTCAACTTTGGCAACCCCGAACACCCCGAGGTGATGTGGCAACTCTCAGAATCAATCGACGGCATGACCGAGGCCTGCCGGGGCCTGGGACTCCCCGTGATCGGCGGCAACGTCTCGCTCTACAACGAGAGCGGTGGGCACGATATCGACCCGACGCCCGTCGTCGGGCTCCTCGGCGTCATCGACTCCCTCGTCGCGCCACCACCCGGTTGGGGGTGGCGCCAGGGCGATGCCATCGTGCTCGTGGGCACCCGTCACGCGAAGTCCCACTACCGCTTCCCCCTCGGAGGATCGCGATGGGCGACGCGGCGTGGGCGACGTGGTGGTCACCTCGCGCACTTTGACGCCGAGACGCTCGCCGCGGCGATCGACTTCGTCGCTGGCGAAGTCGCGGCGATCTGCGCGGGATCACCCAGCGACGTGACGGCCGTTCACGACATCGGCGGTGGCGGACTCGCCGTGGCGTTGGCCGAAATGGTCGCCATCACCGCCCTCGGCGCAGACGTTGCGGAACTCGAAAGCCACGCCGAACTGTTCTCCGAGTTCCCGGGTCGCTTCGTGATGGCCACGAACGACATCGAGGCATTTCTCGCCCGAGCAGGGGCGGCCGGTGTGCCCGTCACGCATCTGGGCACCGTGGGCGGCCAAGATCTTCGCATCGGATCGATGATCAACGTCTCGGTCCAAGATGTTGGCTCGCGTCGGCGCGGTGCGCTCGAAGAGTCGCTGGCGGCGCTCGGTTAGCGAGCCGCTTTCAATTCGTCGAGTATCTCGTCGGGCACCCGCAGATCACCAGTTCGGCCGAATCCGAGGAAGACGTCGGTCTTGTAGGTGCCGTGATAGTCCGATCCGCCCGTCGGGATCATTCCGGCGTCTCTCGTGAGCTTGACCATCAGGGCGCGAATCCCGGCGCTCGCGCTGCCGTAGTTCGCTTCGATCCCGGCGAAACCTCGCTCTCGCAGTGATGCCATGACCCGAGGCATGGTGGCCTCGATCGACGTCGGATTGATCTCGTCGACGTAGTTGACCAACGGGTGCGCAATGGAGAACACGGTACCCGAGCCTTTGGCGGCTTCCACGAACTCCTCAATGGGCATGCTGGTCTTGGAGACGTAGGCGGCGCCTTCGGTGCCGAGCCAGTCGGTGAAGACCCCGTTCCACGTGTCCTCGTTCTGTTCGCCAATCAACTCGGGGTGCAGGTCGATCATGGCTCGCGCGAAATGCGGGCGGCCGATGGAATCCACGTTCCCGGTCATTTCGGTCAAATACGCGAGTGTGAGGTCCTCAAACCCCTTCTCCTGAAGCAGCGTCACCAACAGGTGATTGCGATTGTCACGGTCGTGGCGCAGCGAGGCCAGCTTCTTCTGGAGCGGATGTTCGGCGTCCAGTGGCAAGAAGTAGGCGAGCACGTGGACGTTGCGAGGTTTGGTGACCCCGTCGCGAACCTTCGGGAACTGCGTGTCGCGCAGCGAGACTTCGACGCCGGTCACCAGTTCGAGGCCGAGCCTGGCGCACGCGGCCGACATCTCGTCGTGGCTCAGCGTCGTGTCGTGGTCGGTGAGCGCGATTGCCGAAATACCCAGATCGTGTGCCTTTTCGGCCAACTGCGTCGGGGTGTCCGAACCGTCGGAGAACGATGAGTGAGTGTGAAGATCCAGCACCCCAGTAGCGTACAGAGGTCGATAGGGAGTGGGCGTCTGTGCGACAATTACTCAGTGCCTTCTGAGATGAAATTCCAAACTGAAGAGGGCGCGTGAAAGAAGCCTGCGGCGTCGTTGGAATTGTCGCACCCGGTCGCAGCGTCTCGCATCTCTGTTACGACGCGCTCTACGCCCTCCAGCACCGTGGTCAAGAGTCGGCCGGTATGGCGACGTTCAACAACCACCAGATCACGGTCGTCAAGGACAACGGACTGGTGAGTCACGTGTTCGCCGAGACGACGCTACGAGCGTTGGCCGGCGATTTCGTCATCGGCCACACTCGCTATTCGACGTCGGGATCGGCCAACTGGACCGCGGCCCAGCCGGTCTACCGTTCCGCCGGGACGTCGGGCTTCGCGATCGCGCACAACGGCAACCTCACGAATACCACGGCGCTCGCCGAAGAGGCGGGCATCCAGTTCACGTCGATGCTGTCCGATTCAGACCTCGTCGCCGAACTGCTGGCGCGCGAAGTCGAATCGGGCATCTCTCTCGCGAAGGCACTCGGCGTCGTGCTCGCGCGCACCGAAGGCGCCTATTCGATGGTCGTGCTCGAAGCCGGCGAGATTCACGCGGTTCGCGATCCCTACGGCTTTCGGCCGCTCTGTCTGGGGCGCTTCGGCAGCGAAGCGCAGCCCGAGGGCTGGATCGTCGCGTCGGAATCTCCGGCGTTGGACGTCGTGGGCGCCACGTTCGTTCGCGAGATTTCGCCCGGCGAGATGGTGACGATCTCGAACAAGGAAATCTCGTCGGTGCAACTGCTCGATCCCGCTGAAGGCAAGCAAAAGCTTTGCATCTTCGAGTTCGTGTATTTCGCTCGACCCGATACGTACCTCATGGGCCATCAGGTCCACACGACGCGACGTCGGATGGGCGAGTTGCTCGCCGCGCAGTCTTCGGTCGACGCCGACATCGTGATGGGCGTACCGGACTCTGGGGTCCCGGCGGCCGAAGGATTCGCCAAGGCCTCGGGGATACCGTTCGGCTACGGACTCGTGAAGAATCGCTACATCGGTCGAACGTTCATCTCGCCGGATCAGAGTCTTCGTGCCGCGACCGTACGGCGCAAGCTCAACCCGCTGCGCGAGAACATCGAGGGTCAGCGACTTATCGTCGTCGATGACTCGATCGTGCGCGGCACGACGACGCGTGAGATCGTGAAGATGCTCCGTGACGCCGGCGCCAAAGAAGTGCACCTGCGTATCTCGTCCCCGCCGTTCATGAACCCCTGTTACTACGGCATCGACACGCCCACGCGCGATGACCTGCTCGCGGCGAACAACACGATTCCCGAGATGAATGAGTTCATCGGGTCGGACTCACTCGAGTTCATCTCGCTGGAGAACTTGCGCAGCGCCATCCAACTCGACGGTGAGTGCTGTGACGCCTGCCTCACCGGCTCGTACCCCGCGCCAACACCGGTCGTGTTGGGAACCGCAGGCAGTCGCTGGTGAGCCGTCTGCTCGAACAGCCCCTCAACGGCACGACGTACGCAAGTTCGGGAGTGTCGATTGAAGCGGGTGATGCGTCGGTCGAGCGGATTAAGGACATCGTGGCGAGCACGAAGCGACCCGAGGTGTTGGGCGGCATCGGCGGCTTCGGGGGACTCTTCGCCCTCGACACCTCGAAGTACACCTCGCCGGTATTGGTCGCCTCGGCCGACGGCGTCGGCACGAAGCTCGACATCGCGCGTCAAGTTGGTCGATACGACTCGGTCGGCATTGACCTCGTGGCGATGTTGGTCGACGACCTCGCCTGCGTCGGCGCCGAACCGCTCTTTCTGTTGGACTACGTCGCGGTCGGCAAACTCGAACCGGCGCGTCTCAAAGAGTTGGTGACCGGCATCGCCGAAGGTTGTCGACGGGCGAATACGGCACTCCTCGGCGGTGAGACCGCCGAACACGCGGGGGTGATGGCGCCCGATGACCTTGACGTCGCGGGCTTTGCCGTGGGCGTCGTCGAACGTGGCGAAGAACTCGGCCCCGAGCGCGTACGCGCCGGCGACGTGTTGGTCGGATTCACGTCGCCGGGACTTCGCTCGAATGGCTACTCGTTGGCCCGGCGCGTCCTCGTCAATGACGTCGGTGACCTCAGTGCGCCGGCGTGGGACGGCGCCGACCACAGCCTCGGCGACGAACTCCTCGTGCCGTCGGTCATCTACGCCCCGACCATCACGGCGCTTCGAAAGGAACTCGGCGGAGCGGTCCACGGGTGCGCGCACATCACGGGCGGGGGGATCGTCGGTAACGTCGCGCGAATTCTGACTTCGGAGCTCGACGCGCTGATCGACATGGACAGTTTCGAAACTCCGGAGATCTTCTTTGAGATCCAGCGCCGCGGTCGCGTGCACGCCGACGAGATGGTCCGCGTATTCAACTGCGGACTCGGCATGGTCGTGGCCCTGGAGGCGAGTACCGCGGATGCGGCGATATCGATCGCGTCGGCCAATGGTGTAATCGCGATGGAGGTCGGGTCGGTCACGTCCGGCACAGGGGAGGTGGTGTTGTCATGAGCGACGCCCGCGAGCGAGTCCGTGCACATCTACTCGAACATTCGGTTCGACGCGGTGAGTTCATTCTGAAATCTGGTCGATCGTCGACGTGGTTCATCGACTCCAAGAAGACCATCTGCGCTCCGGAAGTCATGATCGATCTCGCGACGTTGATCCTGGAGCGGCTCCCGGATGACGCCACCGCGATCGGTGGACTGACGATGGGCGCCGACGGCGCGACATTCATCACTGCCGGTGTGGCCGCCACTCGCGGGAGAAATCTCAACGCGTTCAGTGTTCGCAAAGAGGTGAAGGACCACGGGGCGGGCGGTCGTATCGCCGGCGTCCTGGAACCGGGCGATCGGGTCGTGATCACTGAGGACACCGTCACTCGTGGAACGAGTCTGCTCGAAGCCGCGCACGTCGTGCGCGACTACGGCGCCGAAGTGATCTTGCTGTTGGCGGTCGTCGACCGCGGCGGCACGGTGCGCGCCATGGCGGCCGAAGAGGGAATCGCATTCGACGCGCTCTTCACTTCACAAGACCTGGGATTCACCAACGAAGAGATGTAACTACTTGGCGAGCACCTCGATGACCCGCTCGCGCCACGCCATTCGCGGTTCGTATTTCTCTTCGGGCGTGTGACCGAATCGCACCACGACCGCGTCGAGTTCCGGCACGACTGAGATCATTTGTCCCTCGTAGCCATTCGCCCAGTACGTGCCGAACTCGTCGCCGCTGACCCACCACATCCACGAATAGAGGTGGCCGCTCGACGCTTCGACGCTCAACGGAACCTGAGCGGTCGCGGCCCACTCGCGCGAGATGAGTTGCTGGCCATTCCATTCACCACCGCGCAAGTAGAGCAGTCCAAATTTCGCAAAATCGAGGGCGTGCGCGTGCACGAAGCTCGACGCGACAAAGACGCCGCTCGTGTCAAAGGTCGCCACGGCGCTCGTCATCCCGATCGGTGTGAACAGTCGACGTTCGAGGTACTCGCGATAGTCGTTGCCGTAGCCCACGAGGTCCGCGACGACACGACTCAAGATGTTGGAGGTGCCACTCGAGTAGTTGTAGAACGTGCCCGGCTCGTGAGCGAGGGGCAGCGCGGCGGTGAAGGCGGCCATGTCGTCCTTGCCCTCCCCGTACAGCATGTCGAGCACGTGACTCGTTTGACCGATGTGGTACTCCTCGACAAAGGCGAGGCCGTCGCGCATAGCCAGCAGGTCGCGCACTTGGATCTGGTGGCGAGGGTCAGATTCGTCACTCCACTCCGGCACCCGTGCGAGTTGATCAGGATTCAAGCGACCTTCATCGACCAAAGTGCCGACGATCATATGCAGGATCGATTTGGCCATCGACCACGAGAGAAGTTGACTTTCGGCCGTGATCGGTTCGGCCGGGCGGTCGAAGTGGAACTGCTCGCCGCCGTAGCGCTCGAAGAGGACTTTGCCACCCTGCACGACGACCACGGCATTCGTGACCGCGAGGTTCTCGTCGCTGAACATCTCGTCGACGACGGCGTCGAGCTCGTCTTGATTCGCGGACTCACCCCGGGGCCACTCGTGCGTCGGCCAGGCGACGTCCGACTTCTGGGCCGCGAAACGCGGCTGCACTGAAGGCAGTTTGTCCATTTTCCTCCGGTTCTCTCGTGCATTGTCGCACGTCTGGCTTGTGACACCTCCTCAGTAGGTTCGGCGCATGTCGTTGTCCGGGGAGCCTGAGGTCGAAGAGTATTTCTACCGGTCCTCGTCGACCTCAAATCGTCACCGAAATCGCGTCAGTGCCTACTACGTGCTGCGCGTTCGAGGATCGAAGGTGGTCGCGCGCATCGAGCCGCTCGGACTGGTGCCGGCGTCGATTGGCGACGAGCAACTGGCGATCCAGCGTCTCCGACGCAACCTGGTCGTCGCCGGAACATGGCAGGAGACGCCGAGCGGACGTCATTCGCGCCAGCGTGTCGCGAGCGCCGAGGTGGTCACCACGAAAAAGGTCGCCCCACAGAGCTCGTGAGGAGTCCATGGGGCGACCTTCCTGGTGGTCGAGACCGGCGTCGATCCGGTGACCTCACGCTTTTCAGGCGCGCGCTCTACCGACTGAGCTACTCGACCTCCTCGTCACCCTTTCGGGTGTCGAGCGGACCTGACGGGATTTGAACCCGCGACCTCCGCCTTGACAGGGCGGCGTGCACTCCGAGCTGCACCACAGGTCCTCGGTGTTCCCAAGGTCGAGACCCCGAGACGCGAATCGTAAGTCTATATGGTCTCGACCTCGCACTTCGAGGGCGACGATATGGGCGAATCGAGCGCTCCTCGTAGGATGCCCTTCGTGCGATTCGACGACGGGACGACGTTCTCGTGAGTCTCGCAATCGTCCTCCTCGTCCTCCTCGCCGGTCTCATTCACGCGCTCTGGAACGCGATGGTCAAGGGTATCGCCAGTCAGTCGACGAGTTTCGCGTTGATGAACGTGGGGATCGCGGTAGTGAGTTGGATCACCTTGCCATTCATAGGACTGCCGCGAGCCGCGGCGTGGCCCTTCATCCTCGCCTCCACGGCCTGTCACATCGGGTACGAACTGTTCTTGATGGGTTCGTACCAACGCGCGAATTTCTCGCGCGCCTATCCGATCGCGCGCGGTGCCGCTCCGTTGCTGGTCGCCATTGGTGGACTCGTCTTCGCCAGTGAGCACCTCGGCGCCCGCGGGATCCTCGGAATCTTCTTCATTGTCGTTGGAGTGGTCAGCTTGGCGTACGTCCGCAATTCGACGAAGCTCGATCGTGCGGGAATCTATTGGGCGCTGGCGACCGGCGCGGCCATCGCGGTCTACACCGTAGTTGACGGTCTCGGCGTTCGACGAAGTCACGACACGCTGCGATACGCCGCAGTGCTCTTCGTCTTTCAATCGTCGCTGTGGTTGATCGCCGTGGTCATTCGTCGCGGCTGGCGTTGGACTGACAATAGGTCGACGATCAAAATCGGTCTCCTCGCCGGACTCATGTCGCTCGTTGCCTACACCGTTGTCCTGTACGCGCAGACGAGAGCGCCCCTCGGGGTCGTGAGCGCCCTTCGTGAGACCGGTGTCGTATGGGCCGCGGCGATCGGCGTCGTGTTCTTTAAAGAAGGCAAGGCTCGCGCCATCATGATGCCCGCACTGGTCGTCGTCGCGGGAATCGCGTTGTTGAGTCTGGCCTAACGCGAGAATCGCGTCGTCGATAGGCTCGACCACACGTGACCGAGGAGGAATCGCCATTTCTGATCGGGTTGAGGTCGAAACTCTGAAGGTCGGTCAAGGCGGCGGCCGTGATCTCCTCGCCGACCTCTATCGACCACCGAATCCCAACGGTTGCGGTGTGCTGCTCATCTACGGCGGCGCATTCGTGGAAGGGGATCGGCGACAACTCGGCGGCTACGGCATCGCGCTGGGTCGTGCGGGCTACACCTCGCTCGCCTGCGAGTACCGACTGGCCGGCGAGGCTCTGTGGCCGGCCGCGATCGACGACGTCCGTACGGCGTTCCGTTACTTTCACAGCGAAGCGAAGTCGCTCGGTCTCGCCAGTTCTCGGTTGGCGGTGTCCGGAAACTCGGCCGGAGGCTGTCTGTCGTTGTTGCTCGCCGGCACCAGTCCGCTTCGCGTCGCGGCCGCGATCGCTTTTTACGCGCCGACGGATTTCTTGAGTGATGATGCCCGGTCCAAGGGTTCCCCGAAGAGCTTGAAGTACCTGCTCGGTGACGACGTCTCTGACGAACGCCTCCAAGCCATGAGCCCGATCACCTACGTCGGGCCAAGTTTTCCGCCGACGTTGCTCTTGACCGGGAATCGCGACGCGAGGGTCGATTGGAAGGAGAGTGTGCGCATGTGTGAATCGCTGAACGACGCCGGATCGCGCGCTGAACTTCACGTCTTTGACGGTCTCGAGCACGCCTTTGACCTGGCGCCGGAGTGCGGACGATTGAGTGCTGCGCTCATGACGCGCTTTCTCGACAGTCACGTCCTCGAGTCGTCACCTCGCGGCATCATGAACTAGCGCCGCTCGATCATTGCGTCAGATTCACGGTCGCGATTGGGACGACGTCAACCGTCCGAGAGAACCAGACAAAAAGGGTGGCCCACTGGATCGAGGTAGACCCGGAAGGTAGTGCCCGGTTGGTACTCATGTTTCGTCGCGCCAACTGCCAAGGCGTGTGCTTCGCCCTCGTCGAGGTCCGGGACGAGAAAGTCCAAGTGGAGTTGTTGCGGGACCGCCCCCGTGGGCCAGGTCGGCGCCACGTAATTCGCGACCTTTTGGAATGCGATCGTCGGATGCTCGCCGTTGTCGAGTTCGATCCATTCGACTTCATCGGGCTTGAAATCGCCGAGGGGCTCGACGTCGAGACCGGTCAGTCGCGAGTAGAAGTTGGCCAGTGCAATGGGATCGGGACAGTCCATTCCCACGAGTTGGAATCGGGGTCGCACGTCGGTCATCTACTTCTCCTTCGTCGTGAAGCCATCGTTTCGCCAGGACATGAGGTCACTCTATCCATAGCGTCCGATCAGACAGTGTCGAATTCGTGACGGGACTAGCGAGGTGTCGTGAACTTTCTCGTCGCCTCGGCGTACCAGGCGGCCGATGGTTTAGGAGTTCGCTCGAACGTCGTGCGATCTACGGCGACGATGCCGAACTTTGGGCGATAGCCAAAGGTCCACTCGAAGTTGTCGAGCAGCGACCATTGAAAATAGCCACGGACATCGATGCCGTCAGCGAGGACGTTCGAGAGTCCGGCGAGAGCTCCCGTCAGGTAGCGAATCCGCTGCTCGTCGTCATCGGTGCCGATCCCGTTCTCGGTCATGATGATCGGGATGTCCACCATCGAGGCGGTCCGGCGAATCGTGTACTCGACGCTCTGGGGCCAGAAGAGATATCCCATCTCGGTGAGTTCGCCTTCGGGGTGGGCCACCAGTCCGTCGGGTCCAAAGACGAATTTGGTGTAACACTGCACGCCGAAGTAGTCGTCGTCGCCCACCGCGCGCAGATATTCATCTTCCACTTCGTGGCGAAATGATTCCACCAATTCCTCGCCTCCGGGTAACGCTTCGTATTCGTGCATCGACAACGTCATGCCGATCGGATAATTGCCGGGCGTCGAGCGCAGCGCGTCACGCATCGCGACGTGGCAGGCCCGCATGGCGACGTTCACTTTGGAGAATCGGTTCCAATCGCTCTGCGCCGGGGGGAACAGGCCCATCAAATAGCCCATCAGCGCGACGATGTTGGGTTCGTTCACAGTGCAGGCGATGCCGATCAAGTCGCCGAGCGCGTCGCCCACGACTCGTGCGTAGTCCTCCATGAGTGTCGCGATCTCGGGGCTTTCGAATCCGCCGAGGTCCGCGACCCACAGAGGCAGGGTGAAGTGGTGCAGTGTGACGACCGGCAGGATCGACCGGGCGTGACAAGCTTCGAGCATTCCTCGGTAGTGCGCGAGCGCCTCGGAATCGAATTCGCCACGTTGCGGTTCTATCCGCGCCCATTCGACCGAAAGCCGGTACGAGTTCAATCCCAATTCGCTGATCAGATCGAGGTCCTGTTCGTAGCGGTTCCACGAGTCACAGGCGTCGCCGCTCACTTCCGCGCAGTGAGTCCCCTCGGCGCGTTCGTAGCGCCACCAGTCTGTGTTGGAACCGCCGCCCTCGGTCTGATACCCCGAGGTCGAGGTGCCCCAGAAGAAACGTTCTGGAAAATGGACTTCGCGTTGTGTCATGACGAGAATCTAATTTGCCCAGCGCACCCGCGTCGATGGCGCCTTACGACTACCTCGCAGCGCCCTCAGCGACGAGGCTCCGCTGACCATAGATAAAGTGAGCAGCGACACGTCGTTCGAGAAGGGGATGAATGGAGGACGCGACGCCTGAACGCAAGCCGGCCAGTTCATCGACGAAGGAGCATCAACGGACCGTTCTCGCCTCGATCGCGTCGGCGCCGGCGACTGATTTCGAACGCGCCAGCCGCGGAATGATCGCGCCCGGCGCGCCGCGACAAGTGGCGGGACGATTCGGTCAAGTTCTGTGGGACCTTGACGCCTACGCGTTCTTGGATGACCCGGGAACCATTGAACCACCGAGCACCGTGAATCCCAGTCTTTGGCGCCAGGGTCGGCTCAATAACATTTCCGGGCTCTTCGAAGTGACGCCGTCAATTTTCCAAGTACGGGGCATGGACATCTCCAACGTGACCTTCATCTCCGGAGAGACCGGGTGGATCGTCATCGATCCACTCACTTCTGAAGAGACGGCCCGCGCGGCGCTGGACATGGTCAACGAGCACCTCGGCGAACGGCCCGTGCGTGCCGTCATCTACACCCACAGTCACACCGACCACTTTGGCGGAGTTCGTGGAGTGGTGAGCGATGACGACGTCGCGAGTGGTCGCGTGCCGGTCATTGCGCCTCAGGGTTTCCTCGAGGCGGCGATAAGCGAGAACGTTCTCGCGGGCACGGTCATGATTCGCCGCGCCATGTATATGTATGGCGTGTTGCTCCCCAAGGACGCGCAGGGCCACGTCGACACGGGGCTCGGCAAGGGGATGCCCGGCTTGCCGAGCGTGTCGCTCCTGGCGCCCACGCACGAGGTAGCCGTGACCGGCGAGGAGTTGATCGTTGACGGCGTGCGACTCATTTTCCAGATCACGCCCGGCACTGAGGCGCCCGCGGAAATGAACATTTTCATACCCGACGAGCGCGCTCTTTGTATGGCCGAGAACTGCACGGCGAATCAGCACAACGTCTACACGCTTCGCGGCGCGCAAGTCCGCGACGCGCTTATGTGGAGCAAGTACATCGACCAGTCACTCGAGTTCTACGCCCACCAGTGCGACGTCCTCTTCGCGAGTCACCATTGGCCGAGGTGGGGACAGAACGACTTGGCGGAGTACTTAGCGAGCCAACGCGATGCCTATCGCTTCGTGCACGACCAGACCCTGCGACTAGCGAATCACGGTCGGACAATGACCGAGATCGCCGAAGAGCTCGTGATGCCCGCGGGCCTGGGCGACGAGTTCTTCAATCGCGGGTACTACGGAACGCTCTCGCACAACGCCAAGGCCGTGTACCAGCGCTACCTCGGCTGGTTCGACGGCAATCCGGCGCACCTCAATCCCCATCCGCCAGTGGAAGCGGCGAAGCGTTACGTGGCGTTCATGGGCGGGGCGCACGCCGTGCTGGACCAGGCTCGTGTCTCGTTCGCCGAGGGCGACTATCGATGGGTAGTCGAAGTCGTCAACCACGTGATCTTCGCCGAGCCGGACAATGCGACAGCGCGGCTCTTGCAGGCCGACGCACTCGAACAACTCGGCTACCAGAGCGAGTCGGGACCATGGCGTGACTTCTACCTGAGCGGAGCGATGGAACTTCGAACGAACGGGACGGCGCTGAAGGGGCTCGCGGGTAACGCCCTGGGATCGGGCATCGTCGGCTCGATGACGCCAGAACTCCTGCTCGACCTCATAGGTGTTCGTCTCAATGGACCAAGTTCCGCGGACTTCGCGATCGAGGTCGATCTCGTCATCGCCGATCGAGGAGACGAGCGCTGGAGTTTCGGCGTTCGAAACGGCGCGCTGCACGCTCGGCGCGACGCGCGAAGCGCTGCTTCGGTCGGCGTCATCAGTTCGATCGCTGCGTTCGCGGTATTCGCCACGGGGTCCACGAGCTTCGACGAATTGAGTGCGCGCGACGACTTTCAAGTCACGGGCGACGTGGCGGGTCTTCGCGAACTCGTCGAGCACTTGGACGTGTTCGAATTCGGATTTGAGATCGTGCTGCCCTGAATCGGTCCCTCGCTTCATCGGTACAATGTCATGAAAATCCCAGAGAAAGCGGTGCCCCATGACCTCGAACTTGCGTGCCGAGACGATTTTCTTCGATTCCTACGACGACCAACCGGTCGAGGCGTATCTCGCGACCACCGACGGTGAGAGCGTCGGTGGGGTCGTGGTCATTCATCACTTCCCGGGATATGACGAAGCAACCAAGGAGATCGTCCGTAAGTTCGCGGCGAACGGCTACAACGCGATTTGCGTGAACCTTTACTACCGCCAGACGCCCGACGTGAGTTCTGACGACGCGGCTGCGGCGGCCCACGCGCGCGGTGGCGTTGCGGACGATCAACTGGTTGGTGACGTCGGAGCGGCCGCGGCGTACCTGCGCGCACTGACGAATTCGAATAAGAAAGCCGGCGTGATCGGCTACTGCTCCGGGGGACGACAGTCGGTGCTCTCGGCGTGCAGCCTCGACCTCGACGCCGCCGTGGATTGCTACGGCGCCTTCGTCGTCATGAGCCGGCCCGAGAGCACGATGACGTCCATCGTGGATCTACTGCCCAAACTTTCATGCCCGCTGCTCGGCCTGTTCGGGACCGAAGACCAGTATCCGTCGCCCGAGCAGACTGAGACGCTTCGAGAGTTGCTCACCAAAGACGCGAAGGACTTCACGTTCCATGAGTACGAAGGCGCGGGACACGCCTTCTTCGCCGTCGATCGCCCGTCCTATCGACCCGAGGTCGCGACCGAAGCGTGGGGCGAGATCTGGAAGTTCTACGCTCAGCACCTCTCGAGCGCGAAGTAGTTCGTCATGTGCACCTACGAAGCTGAACGTATTTCGGTGACCGGCAGCGCCAAGGGCGCCCACGGATGGTTTCGCGCGACCGACGCGACGGTCTATTACGACCACCCCATCCACTTCGGTGCCGGCCACGCCCTGATGGTGGACGTCATTAATCCCTCGCTCGGAGCGAGTTCGCGAGTGGGGATCGAATTGAACGCCGAATCGGCGCGCGAACTGGCTCTGGCGATACTGCGCTCACTCGATGGCGTTCCCGCGGGCCTGCTCGAAAGTTAGCGGTGTCGGGCACCGAACTCTCCGCGAAGGACGAAGCACGCAACAAAGCTGACGACCGCTACAAGTGGGTCGTGCTCTCCAACACAACGCTCGGCATGCTCATGGCCACGATCGACATCTCGATCATGCTCATCGCGCTGCCCGACATCTTCTTCGGAATCCACCTCGATCCGTTGTTGCCGGGTAACAGTTTTTATCTGCTGTGGATGATCCTCGGATTCATGGTCGTCACCAGCGTGCTCGTCGTGACCTTCGGTCGCTTGGGTGATATGTACGGACGCGTCCGGTTGTACAACATGGGGTTCGTCGTCTACACGTTCTTCTCGCTGCTCCTCAGCGTCACGTGGATGTCGGGCACGGCGGCGGCGCTCTACCTCGTCGTGATGCGGATCTTCCAGGGCGTCGGTGCCGCGATCCTCATCGCGAACTCGTCGGCCATCCTCACTGACGCCTTCCCCGAACACCAGCGCGGGATGGCCCTCGGCATCAACCAGATCGCCGGCATCAGCGGGTCCTTCATTGGTCTGGTTCTCGGCGGAATCCTCGCGCCGATCCAGTGGCGACTGATCTTCATCGTCTCGGTGCCGATCGGTCTCTTCGGCACGGTGTGGGCCTATCGCAAACTGAAGGAGATACCGCGAAAGTCCGACACGAACATCGACTGGCCCGGCAACATCACCTTCGCCCTCGGTCTGATCGCGATCATGGTGGGCATCACGTACGGGATTCAGCCGTACGGCGGTCGCACGATGGGTTGGCTGAGCCCACTGGTCCTCTCGGCGCTGATCGGCGGGGTCGCCATGCTCTTCGTCTTCACGCAAGTCGAGCGGCGGTCCTCTGATCCCATGTTTCGTCTCTCGCTCTTTCGGATTCGAGCCTTCAGCGCCGGCAGCATTTCGAGTTTTCTCGCATCGGTGGGACGCGGCGGATTGATGTTCATGCTCGTGATCTGGCTGCAGGGGATCTGGTTACCCCTGCACGGCTACGACTTCGCGCGCACGCCGCTGTGGGCGGGCGTCGCGATGCTGCCCTTGACGCTGGGCTTCTTGATCGCGGGTCCGGTCTCGGGCGCACTCTCGGATCGCTTCGGCTCTCGGCCCTTCGCCACGATCGGCATGCTGGTGGCGGCGCTGTCGTTCTTTCTTCTCGAATTGCTGCCGGTCAACTTCAACTACTACGAATTCGGTGGGTTGCTTCTCTTGAATGGACTCGCGATGGGCGCCTTCGCGGCGCCGAACCGGGCCGGCGTCATGAACAGCCTGCCTCGACAACACCGCGGCGTTGGCTCGGGAATGAACTCGACGTTCCAGAACTCTGGTCAGGTGCTCTCGATTGGCATCTTCTTCACCTTGATGATCATCGGCCTGTCCTCGACACTTCCCGCGTCGGTCCTTCACGGACTGACGTCAGTCGGCGTGCCGATCGTCGACGCGCGTCGCGTGGCCGCGTTACCACCGGTGTCCACGTTGTTCGCGTCATTCCTCGGCTACAACCCGCTCGAACACCTCTTGAGCCCTCACGTGATCGCGAGTTTGCCAACGCACACGCAATTGGCGCTGGCCAAGCGAAGCTTCTTTCCGTCAATAATCACGAAGCCCTTCCACAATGGTCTGCACGCGGCCTGTGATTCGGCGGTGTTGGCTTGTCTCTTGGCGGCGGGATGTTCTTGGCTGCGCGGCGGGAAGTATGTCTTTGTCGAGAACACGAAGGACCGGGGCGAGTTTGTCAACGTGGTATCGGACTAGTAAATTTCGTTGCGGAGGTGGACGTGGCTGGAGAACGACGACAATTGGTCGACCAACTACGACGAATCGCGCGACGATGGATTGAGCCAGCGGATCAATGGCGAGCGAAGGTGCAGCGTTGGGTTGACGCCGGCATCGGGAGTTCGGGGCAACGCGAAGAGATCCTCGCGATGGAGTCCAGTGAATCGCCAGCCAGTGACGCGCGTCGACCGACCATTTCGCCGCTCGTCGAGTTGACCTCCTACCTAGTTGTCGTCGTCGTGGGTGTGGGCACCGTTCTTTACATCGGTCGTTACTGGAGCACGATCGGACGCGCGGGACACATCAGTGCTGCGCTCACGGTGACCGCCGCGGGGCTGTTGTGGGGATCCGTGATCGGGCGATTCGGTGACGCCGGCGCGGGCCGACTGAGCGGCTTCTTGCGTCTCCTCGGCACCGCGGGTGCCGCACTGACGACGGCCGCCGTCGTCAGTGCAGCTTCCCAGAGGCATCACGGTCTCACGCTGCTCTGCGTCGGTGTGGTCGTTCTGACGATAAGCGCGTCGCTTTGGCGAAATCTCGATCGGCCCCTACAGTTTCTGAGCACCCTGCTCGGCCTGGCCATGACACTCGGTGCCGTGGGTAGTGTCGCCCATCTGCACGCCACGTCAACGGAAGTCTCGCTGCTGGTGTGGTTCTTCGCGGTCGCCGTTGGCTTGATGGGATTACAGGTGCTTCGTCCGGCACCAACGGCGTTAGTGGTGGCTGAATTCGGAAGCTTCGTCGGTGCGTTCGCGCTCTCGTTCCCGAATCATCTCGGGGGCGTTCTCCTGGGGCTCCTCTCTGCGTTGAGCGCGGTCGGGGTCGGTTTCGCCCTCGAGCGTCCGCCAATCATTGTGATCGGTGCGGTTGGTTTCTTCATGTTCGATATCCGAGCCTTCGCCATTTACCTGCGCAGCACGAATGGCGCGCTCGATGCTTTTGTCCTCGGACTCGTGCTGGTGTTCCTCGGTCTCGGGAGTGCGTGGAAGTCGGCGACGCGCGAACGAAGCGAAGTCACAACGACGAAGGAAGTTCGCGCTGGCGCCGAGTGGTACGAATCCTGGTAGTTCGTCTCATCGATGAAGGCGGCTATTTCTTCGTGCGTTTGTAGAGGCCGATGCCGTCGTCGCTCGTGACCAGCGTGAAGTATTTCGAGATTCCCGCAAAGACGCTCGCGTCGTCGGAACTGTCGAGCAGTACCGGCAGCACGAGGTACTGAACCTTGCTCGAGACCGCCAGACGTGCGCCGTCGTTATGGAACAGTCCGTAATTCTGAGAATCGAAGGGCGTCGGCCAGAGATAGATCTGCGTACGGTGATCGAGGTGCGGCACGAAGAGATACCACGCTGAAACCACCGCGTTGGCGGGAATACGATTCTCGAGATTCGTGAACGATCGTACCGTGGAACTCGTCGGACTCCACTGCGACACCGCGGTGTTGTCCGAAAAAGGGGCCAACCCCCACGCGACGCACGACCAAAGTGCGCAGGTCACGGTGATCCCGGTAATCACGTAACGTCGCACGTTCGATCGCTGTCGCGACACGGCCCACACCGTGCCGAGGATGAGCACCGGCACGAGCGGCATGGAGAATTGATAGAGAATCTGGTGCATGTACGGCAGCGTGCTGACGACGTTTTCGGCGAGGACGAGTATTCCGATGAGCGCGATCTCTGGCGACAAGACAAATCCCCAACCGGTCATGAAACCCATCTGCCAGACATAGAACGGTCGTCCGTCGCCACGCAGGTACGAAAGCATCGTGCCCGGATGGGCGAACAACGTCCGCAAGAAACCGCTCACTCCGCCGAACGGGATGTCGCTGGCGTAGAGACTGCCCTGGCCGAGGAAACTAGGAATGATGACTTCCAGGGCGAGTGCCGTCCAGGCGACAGCGCCGGCAATGATCCAGAGTCCCCACTTGCGATCGCGCCGCCAGAGAACCCATAGTCCCAACGGGACGACCAAGAGTGCGGCGTCTTCCTTCACCATCAAGGCGAATACCACCATCACGGCGAGCAGCACACCTCTTGACTCAATCGCGGCGTAGATGGCCACACTGATGATCAGAACCTGGAGCGCCTCGGGATGGAACTGTTGCATGTTGCCTTGTTCGAGCGCCGGATTCAAGAGAAACGCAGCGACCAGCAACGTGGCAATCGCCGTGTTTCGGATGAGCTTTTGCGCGAGCACATAGATCGGTATCGCCGCGCCGGCGATCGCCAAAACCTGGAGCGCGAGAAGACCCTGCGGTTCGGGAAAGAGTCGATAGAACGGTGCGAAGAGCAAGAGAATGAACGACGTGTGGTCACCGAAGAATTCTCGACCCATGACCGTGACGAACGGTGCGTGAAAGTGCGTCACGAGCCAGAGGCCCTGATCGAAGATGGCCAAGTCGAACGGCGGATACCCGTAGCCGTAGTACATCTTCCAACTGAGGTAACTGAACCAACCAATGTAGAGCGCGAGGAGCACGATGAACGGCCAATGTTTTCGTTGGATCGCGCCACGAATGAGCGGCCGAGGTTTGCGGGCGAACCAATTCGAACCGGCTTCGAGGGACCGGTTCGACGACGCGAGCCTCAACGTCGCTGCGACGTTGGTACTCGCTCCCGTTACCCCGTCCGGTGACATATGGTTCCTCTTCTCTACACAAAATAGGGTGTTTCGTCCGACATCAGAAATTCGCACGCTCGATGGGTCGTCTTCGAACATTGCGTGCCACCAAGCCGATACTGCCAGTGCACAACGCGTGATCGCGCCGCGGTGAAGAAATGTTACGACTTGATGACGACGACGCAATGCTTAGTTGTGTGAACGCACAGTTGGGTCACAGGGTTTTCACAAAATGGCGCACGATACTTAAGGATGTACTCATCGCAACCGGTGGGTGTATCGAAAGGGCAAATCATGTTGATAACTAAGTCAAGTCGCGTTGTACAAGGAGCGGTCGCATCGGCCGTTTGCCTCGCACTCGCGTTCGGTACTGCAGGAGTAGCCCTCGCGGGACAGGGATCGCACTCACGCGGTCATTCCGACATTTCATCTCGTGACCACGGTCATTGGGGCGACGCCCGTGGCACCGTCACTGCGCTGGGCCTGAACTCAATCACCCTGAAGGATCGTCACGGCACCTCGACGACCTACACCACCACCGGCGCAACCACCTACTTCGAAGGCTCAACCGCCGGCGTCGTCGGTGAGCTCGCGATGGGTGAACAGGTCAACCTCGAGTTGACCTCGACCACGCCTCAGGCCGTGACCAAGGTCACCATTGACCTGGTGCGCTACTCCGGCCAAGTCGCAACTGTCGTGGGCGACGTGATCACGATCACCGGCGTTCACGACACCACGCTCACGGTGAACGTCTCGGGCTCCACCTCCTACACTTCGGGCGGCGCGGGATCATCATTCGCCGCCGTGAAGGTCGGAGCACAGATCAGCGCCGTCGGCCTTCCGGGTTCGATTGCGGGCAGCCTCAACGCCAACTCGGTGAACATCTGGGCACCGCGCGTATCGACCGACGCCCGTGGCACCGTCACTGCGCTGGGCCTGAACTCAATCACCCTGAAGGATCGTCACGGCACCTCGACGACCTACACCACCACCGGCGCAACCACCTACTTCGAAGGCTCAACCGCCGGCGTCGTCGGTGAGCTCGCGATGGGTGAACAGGTCAACCTCGAGTTGACCTCGACCACGCCTCAGGCCGTGACCAAGGTCACCATTGACCTGGTGCGCTACTCCGGCCAAGTCGCAACTGTCGTGGGCGACGTGATCACGATCACCGGCGTTCACGACACCACGCTCACGGTGAACGTCTCGGGCTCCACCTCCTACACTTCGGGCGGCGCGGGATCATCATTCGCCGCCGTGAAGGTCGGAGCACAGATCAGCGCCGTCGGCCTTCCGGGTTCGATTGCGGGCAGCCTCAACGCCAACTCGGTGAACATCTGGGCACCGAACCATCACAGCGATGGCCACGGTCAAGGTCGTGATAGGAACTTCGGCCACAGTCGCCACTAGTTCATTTCGCAGTACCCGGCAATTGTCAGCAATCCTCCGGCGGGCATCGCTCGCCGGAGGATTTCCTTTTCCGGCCGTTTCTGGTCGACGTAGTGGTTGGCATTTTCGGTCGTCGAGTCCTCGAAGTGACGAGGCGAGCAGTTCATGCTGACGTTGTCGAGTTCGCAGTCGCGGCAGAGGAGTATCAGTTTTCGACAGGCCAGGTTCGCGCAGTTGTGGTACTGACTCGTGGGCGCCGAGCATCGCTCGCACTCGCCGATCACCGTCGTGTGGTCGCTGAATTCGTGATGCATGCGCGCGTCGAAGAGGTATAACGAGCCCTCCCAGAGACCGTCGTCGCCAAAGACTTCGCCGTAACGCACGACGCCTCCGTCGAGTTGATAGACCTCTTCGAATCCGCGTTGGACCATCAGCGCCGAGAGAACTTCGCACCGTACGCCGCCGGTGCAGTACGTGACGATGGCCTTGCCCTTGAGGTAGTCGTAGCGCCCACTGTCGAGCACCGACGCGAAGTCGCGAGTCGCGTGTACGTCGGGAACAACGGCGTTTTGGAATCGGCCGATTTCGGCTTCAAACGCGTTTCGCGCGTCAAAGAAAACGACGTCGCCGCCTCGCTGCTCGACCAACTCGTGGACTTGGTCAGGTTTCAGGTGGACGCCGCCCCCGACGACGCCGCGCCGGTCGACGACCAACTCCTCGGACGCACCGAAGGAGACGATTTCGTCGCGAACGCGGATCCGAAGTCGAGGAAAATCGTTCGCGGAACCTTCGGACCATTTGAAGTCGATGCCCCGAAAGCCCGGGAACTCCTTGGTCGCGGCGATGTAGCGCCGCAAGTCGTCAATCGTCCCGCCGAGGGTCCCGTTGATGCCGTGGCGCGATATGAGGATCCGACCCCGGAGCGAGAGTATCTCGCACAGTGTCCGCTGCCACAGTCGAATCGCGTCCGGGTCCTCGAGCGGCGTGAACCCGTAGTAGAGGATGATTTTCTGCGGCTTCACAGAGCGATTGTACTGACGCCGATCCCGTCGACAATCCTGTGCAGGGCAACACTCTGCGCGACCGCGAGGTCGGCGAACGCTCCAGTTAGTACTCCGGCACCTGCACGATCGCGATACTGTGCGCGAACCACGGAACGACGGCCGATGTCGAACGTTGGAAGAGTTCATACTCGGGATAGTGCGAGAGTGAGATCTTCTCGGTGAATCGCGTCGAGCCAACGAAAAGCAATGTGAGTAGGAACGGACCAATCACGGTCCATTCAAGAATCGACTGCGCGGCCACCGCGCCGAAACAGAACACGACCCACCACTGCGCGATCTCGAAGAAGTAGTTCGGGTGCCTTGAAAATCGAAAGAGGCCGCTCTGGAGGAATCGAGGATTCGGTGTTCGACCGGCCTGGACTTCGGCGTTCTTCCACTGGTGGAAGTCCCACTGCTGTTGATCGGCGATGGTCTCGCCCACGGTGAGGAGAAGGAAGAGCAAGCTCAACAGAAGATCGATCGTGCCAAATGACGTCGAGCGATGCTGATAGGCGGTCCAGGCGGGAAGCGTGATGAGTACCAACAGGGCGTTCTGATAGAGCACTATGAAGAACAGATTGAACAACTGGAACTGCCACCGTCGCATCGACGAGCGAAGTACCTCCCAGCGGTAGTCCTCGACCCCGCTGTAACCACCTTTTCGCGCGAAGTTATACGTCAGTCGAACTCCCCACGCCGTGACCAGTGCGGCCATGACGTCCAATCGCGGACTGTTGAGATGTGACTTCGCGGCGAAGACCCACACGTAGATCACCGGCACGATCGACCACATCCGATCGACCCATGACGTGTCGCTCGTCACGAGCGACACGATCCACGCGAACGCGCACGCCACCGCGGCGATCAGCACTGTGAGAAGCACCGGTGACATGGAGCGACACTATCGCGAGATATCACGCACCTCGAGAACACCTACGAGGCGTTGCGCGACTCTCCGCCCTCCATAAATGACGCGATCGCGTCGCGCAAGTAGTGCACACGCTGGTTGTAGAACCCGAGTGCACATTCGCCGAAGAGAATCGGCACGATGGTCCCTGCTTGGTAGGGGTTGGCTTGAGCGAGACACTCTTCTCGCGCGTACGCCATGAACGTTGACTGCGTTCGTTGCGCGACACGCCAATCTTGGGAATGTGAAGCGTAACGAAAATAGACCGATTCCTTTCGTAGCAACGAATCCATTTGGACGGTCACCACGCGGATTCTCGATTCGAGGCATTGGTCGATCTGGTAGTCCGACGTGAGTTGCGTGCTCGCGCACGGCACGGTTGTCGGGGAAATGGCACCCGTCGTTCCCGTCTTCTCGGGTCGCAATACGAGCACCACGACGAGTGCCACGACGACCACCAGGGCGACAATGACCGACCACGGCACTCGAGTTGGCTTCGACACAGACGATGTTTATCACCTCGTCACGATGACATCGTCGGCACGCCATGTACGTCGGCGCGTCGTAGATTATTGGTTTAATCAAATGCTCAAGGAGCCGAAATGCCGTTTCCAATCGTGGATGGTCTTCGAACTCTCGAAATCGGCACGCCGGGTGCGATGCGACAGCGCCTCAATCAACTCATTCTCGACGGACAAAAAAGAGCAACCGCGGGACTTTTGATGGAATACGTGAAAGAGAACGAAGAGTTGGAGATGGAGGGCGAACTGTTGGCGCTCGTGGACGACGACACGCAGCGCATCGCGACGGTTATCGTGATTGAAGTTGTGACGGTGCCATTCATTGAAGTGCCGTGGAAGTTCGCGCAAGCCGAGGGCGAGGGTGACGAGTCGCTCGAGGAGTGGCGCGCGGGCCATCGGCGATTCTGGTTGGCTGAGGGAGACACGGTTGACGACCAAACGCCCGTCGTCCTGATCTGGTTCGAGGTCGTGTCGGCTTGACGTCGAAACGATCGGTCCCACGCCTGCTCGGACATATCGTCGCCACTTAGACTTTCGTCATGGCGCACATGGATGACCGAGAGCTCGCGACGCAACTCTTCAATCGCTGTTGGGACCTTTTGGCCGCGACGCGCGACGACGATGATGACGTCGAGCTGCTGACCGCGGCGTTCAGCTCACGGTTCCACTGGTTGAACGCTGGCGGCGTCGGGCAGTGGATTGTCAGTGATTGGATGGTCGCGCGTGCCTCGGCGGCCATCGGCGAGGGCGAATTGGCCCTTCGTTTCGCCACGCGTGCGCACACCGCGGCCCAGGAGAACGAGGTCCCGGATTGGTTGATCGCCTCGAGTACCGAAGGCGTTGCCCGGGCGTACGCGGCGACCGGCGACGTGGAAGAGTTCGACAACTGGTCCGCGTTAGCGACTCGCCTCATCGACGTCATCGCGGATCCCGAGGACAAGGCACTCATTGCGAGTCAACTGGCCGATATCAAAGCTCCGTAAGTCGAGTCTTTCCTAATGACGACGGTCGAAGTCGAAACTACGACTCGGCGATGACGCGAAAAGCCCTGCTCGCCGCCGTTCGCACCCGGACGTTCTCGTCGTCCAGGAGCTTCACCACGGCGTCGATTGCTGGCGACACGTGGTGTCGGGCGATTACCTTGGCCGCCATCTCGCGAACGCGCCACGCCTCGTGCGTCGTCGCGTCGATGACCGCGTCGACGGCGACGTCGTCCCACACGTGCAAGAGCCCCCGCGCCGCCCACACGCGTGGCCAGTAACCGTTGACGCCGCCGTCTCGGCCACGTAGAACGTTCTCGGCGCTCGGTCCGCCGATCACGCGCAGAAAGTCATCATTCACGTGGCGACCGCTCACGATCGCCACGCAGTCCTCGACGACGACCTGGCGGCCGCGTTGATCGCATTCGAACTCGATCGCCTGCTTGGGCGTCATTCCCCAGATGCTCGAGGCCAAGTGGCTCTTTTCAGTTCTCGGAACTCGTGGCTTCGGGTGCGACGCCGAGTCTGGAAGCCTGGAACTCCAGCACGTCGTCGAGTGCTCGACGGGTCGGTGAGCCGGCTTCGTCGGAGTAATCCTCGGTGAGCACTGAGTGGGCCGACCTCTTGTAACCCCACGGATTGCCCGGTGACGAGTCGATCTCAACGCCGATGAACTTGTCGCCGAGCGTCTCGCGAAATCGGGCGAAGCGCTCGGCCGGTGATTTCTTATCGCCACTGAAGCGCAGGCCCATGACGCAGAGGCCCTCTTGTGTTCGCCGTTGCACCTCGGCCATGTCCGCGTCGGAGAGACCGGGCGCGCGGCGATGCTCCACATTCGTTGGAAAGGGAAGCGACGGCTGACTCATGACCGGCGCGATGACCGAAGGCTCCACGCTCATGGCCAAGGCGAAGCCACCAGTGAGACACATACCCACGGCACCCACGCCGCGGCCGCCGCACGTTCGGTGCTCGTGCGCTGCCAACTCACGTAGGTAGTCGACGATCGGACTCGTTTTATTCAGGGCGAGAAGCGTGAATTCCTTGCTCACGCAAGCCCGGGTCAACGAGGCCAAGGCGTAAGCAATTGTCACCGGCCTCCCCGGCGTGCCGAGCAAGTCGGGGAGCACCGCGGTCATGCCGCGATCAGCGATACGTCGCGCGAACGCGGCAACCAATGGTGTGATGCCGGGCATCTCGTGAATGACGATGACCGCCGGACCCGTACCCATTCGATAGACGCTGCGTTTCGTGCCGGTCGACGACGTGAACGGCTGCATCTCGAAGCCCGCGAGAGCGAATGTCACGACACTCATGGTTGCTCCAATCTTTCGAAACACTCATTCTTTCAGCGAACGCGGATGACTCTTCGATTCGCCATGACTTCAAACGAACCTGGCGGCCAATTCATACTCTGTGGCGAGTTATTACTACGCGCTAAGGCGATTTGGCGTGTCGCGGAGCGGAATCTCCTTGATTCGCTGGAGCGAAGCGATAGCCGGCGCGCTGAGGGCCCGGCGGCTCGGCACGAGCAGCGCGGTCACGACGCCGATCGTCACGACGAGCGCGCCGACGTACATCGCGGGTCGAAGCCCATTGACGTAATCCTGCGCCGAGAGGTAGCCGCCGCTCGAGGAGAAGACCGCCCCTAAGAGGGCAACGCCGAAGACGCCGCCCAGTTCACGGAACGCGGCGTTGGTGCCCGAGGCGAGTCCCTCTTGATCCTTGGGAACCGAGCCGAGCACCAGCGACGCCACCGGAACGAAGAAGAGCGTCATGCCGACGCCGGCGACGATGAACGCGGGGACCATGTCTGAGTACGGTGTCGTTGCCGTCAACAGCAAAGCTAACCACGTCAAACTGATCGCCTGGAGGACGAGGCCGGTGACGACGAGTGGCTTGCCGCCGATGCGCTGGGCGAGGATCCCAACCACGGGCGCGAGCAGCATCGGCATGCCGGTCCACGGCAGGACTCGCAGTCCCGCGCCGAGGGGTGAGTAGCCCTGCACGGTCTGGAGGAACTGCGAGAGGAAGAACACGGTGCCGAACATCCCGAAGCTGAACAGCAGCGCGGTGACATTGATCGCCGCGAAACCGCGATTCCTGAACATTCGCAGATTCAGCATTGGCGCATCAGCGCGGAGTTCCCAACGACCGAACGCCGCCAGCAAGACCGCGCCGATTACGAATGAGGCCAGCACGCCGGGACTAGTCCAGCCGCTGGCGTTGCCGCGAACGAGGCCGAGCACCACGCCGAGAAGGCCGCCACTCACGAGGAGCGCCCCCCGGAAGTCCAAGCCGTTTTGCGCCCCGCGTGATTCGGCCAACTTCCACCACGCCAGAGGAACGAGAACGATGCCGATGGGCACGTTGAGCCAGAAGATGTAGTGCCACGACCAGCCCGTGGTGACGGCGCCTCCAACGAGCGGCCCGAGTGCGATGGCCCCGCCGCCGATCGCCCCCCAAATACCGAGCGCGGCGTTACGACGCTCGGGCTTCACTGCGGCGCTCAGCAACGTCAGCGAAAGCGGCATGATCATCGCACCGCCGGCGCCCTGGAGGGCGCGTGCGGCGATGAGGAAACTAATGTTCGGCGCGATCGCCGCGAGAGCCGACGCGGTGGTGAAAATGGTGATGCCGGTCATGAACGTCCGACGGCGACCGAAACGTTCTCCGACCGCGGCGGCCGTGAGGAGGAAGACGGCGAAGGTGAGGGTGTAGGCATTGACCGTCCATTCGAGACCCGAGAGTCCGGCGTGCAGGTGCACGCGAATCACTGGAAGCGCCGTCGTCACGACGAGGTTGTCGAGTGACGCCATGAAGAGTGCGAGGCCGGTGATCACTACGGCCCACGCGCCTCGGTGACGATCGACGCGTAGCGGCGTCGGTGAATCGAGTGGCTCGATGTCCATCGGCCGGGTCAGTGTGGTGGTCATTGGTGTGTTCCTTGCCCTTGCTCCGCCCTGGGAGAATTCCTGATGGCCGGGATTGTTAGTTGTGAGTGGTCACTATCTTGATAAGAGAAAAAAAATATGGGGGTCATCACGAGGCCCGCTTCACGGAGGCGTTGGCGTCGAGGCGCCGGGCATCGGACAGGGCGTTCATCGCCTCGAACTTTTCCGTGCCGGGACATATGGACTGCGCCCACTGTTCTTTGACCGAGAGCAGGTCGATCGCGGACATCACCGAGATCAACATGCCGTTGGCGAAGAAATCCTGGATCATCTCCGGGTCCAGGTCCAGCTTGTCTTTCACCAGGTGCCAGAGCACTTCGAAAGTCTTTCGACAGGCCGAGGCGATGTCGGGGTCGTTCGTCGCAGCGGCGTAGCCGTGCATTTGCATCTGGAGCATTTCGGGGTCTTGCAGGAGTTGTAGATACGCCATTCCCATGGCGTGGAGTGCTTCTTCGCCCTCCAGACCTTCGATTGCTCGCGTGAGTTCATGGACGATACGGGTACCACCCAGATCGTACGTGGCGATGAAGAGATCCTTCTTCGTGCCAAAGAGGCGAAAGAGATACGGTTGGGAGATGCCAGCGCGCGCGGCGATGGCGTCAGTTGAGGTACCGGCGTAACCGGATTTGGCGAATTCGGTGACTGCGGCACTCAAGACGGCAACTCGTCGTTCGTCGGCGGTCTGTCGGGTCGATACCATCATCTGGTGATTGTAAGTGCTCACTCACTACCTTGTCAAGCCACTCATTGAAACGCTTGAAAAAGGGTCAGAACAGGGTCTTTTCGAGTCCCATGTGAGCGGACCGAAGTACCTTCAGCCATAGGGCGGAGTCCGAACGCACAACGCGGCGATCTTCGAACGCCAACCTCGGTGCCCGCTTCGACCAAAAAATCGCAGCATTGTTGTGCCCTTTCAAACGAAAACTGAGATTGTTCGCGTTAGGACTCGACACTCGGAATTTCCCTTCGCCAACGAATGAGTCCGACACTCAGGTCCTCTGACCGAAATCCGCATTTTTCGAGAACGCGTTGGCTCGCCACGTTCTCTCGGTCGGTTTCGGCGAGGACTACGACGGTCCTTCGCTGGGCAAACTCGCACAACGCGAGCACCGCTTCAGTGGCGACGCCCCGACCCTGACGCGAGTCACTGATGCCGTAGCCAATCTCGACTTCGCCTTGTTCATTGGGAGAGCTCTTGAAGCCGATCCCTCAGATGAACAGACCGCTCGACTTCTCCACGATCACGAAGAGTCCCCACGGCACGGCGTCGGTCGCGAACGCGGTGTTGCCCGCGAGCGCGAACGCCGCGATGCGGACATCGCCCGACGTCGGATAGTCCGTCGCCCATGACTGGCCGGTACGTTCGCCCGCCACGATGGCTTCGGCATCGTCAGGAGTCAACGCTTGCAGTAACAGCTGGCCGGTCTCAATCACTGTGGCATTCTGCCATTGACCAATCGGCGTTCCCTCGGGACCTCGCCACCAGCGTCAGCACACTATGAGCGACTCTTAACTTCATGCTCGAGCAGCCACGTCTTTCTCTCCAGTCCGCCGCCGTAGCCGGTGAGAGAACCGTTGGCCCCGATCACCCGGTGACACGGCACGATGATCGCTATGGGATTGCGTCCGTTGGCCAGACCGACGGCTCGCGACGCGTTCGGGTTACCAACGCGTTGGGCCAATTCGCCGTATGAGATGGTCTCGCCGTAGGGGATCTCGCAGAGTTGCGTCCACACGCTTCGCTGGAACGGCGTGCCGAGCGGATTCATCTCGAGGTCGAACGACGACAACTCACCCGCGAAGTACGCGTCGAGCTGGACCGCGACGTCGTTGAACCAGGCGTCGTCGCGGATCGCTTCTTCAGGTGGCGGCAACGTGTGGCGCTGCTCGTGCATCGATACGTTCGTGAGGACGCCGTCGCGCGCCATCAGTGTGAGGGGTCCGATGGGACTCTCGACAGTGGAGGTGAGAATTTCATTCATTGGCTTCCTTCGTTTGATGGGTGGACCTCATGAACGAGGTGGCCATTGGTTGATTCGGTGGTCGTCAACCGACCAGAGGTACTGCACCGCGTACGCCCGCCACGGCCGCCAACTTTGTGAACGGTTGACGAGCGCCGCGGTCGATGTCGGAAGACCAAGTCGTTCGGCCGCGTGACGAACGCCGAGGTCTGATTCGGGAAAGGCGTCGGGGTCGCCGAGTACGCGCATTGCGATGACCTGTCTCGTCCACGGTCCGATGCCGCGAATCGTGGCGAGCGTGTTCATCGCCTCGTCGCGGTCACCGCCCGGTCCGAGTTCGAGGTTGCCACTTCGCAGTGCCTCCACGAGGGCCGCGAACGTGTCGCGTCGCTTCGCGGGCATCGCCAGGTCAGTCTTGCGCAACGAACTCGGCGATGGAAAGAGGTGCGTGAGTCCACCACCTGGATCACTTATGCGCTCACCGTGGCGCTCAACCAGACGACCGGCGTGAGTCTGGGCCGCGGACGTGGAGACCTGTTGACCCAACACGGCGCGCAGCGCCATTTCGGCGCCGTCAACACATCGAGGGACTCTTCGTCCCGGTGACTTGGCGATGAGCGGAGCGAGTGACCCATCGATACGCAATTGACGGTCGATCGCCACCGGGTCGGCGTCGAGATCGAGTAGCCAGCGACTCCTCGCAATCGTCGCCGTCAGGTCGCGCATGTCGCTCAACACTGCGCGACAGTTGATGTACTCGGGCGTCGGCGTGAGTTCGACAATGCCCGGGCCGTGGGCCAATCGCAGTGTCCGGCGATAGGTCTGTCCCCGAACCTCTTCGACACCGGGAACAGCCGTGGCGGCGAGATGACCGAACAGGTTGTCGGGGCACAGGGGCTGGCGAAAGGCGAGACGCAGTTGTATCGCGGTCGACGCCTCAGCGACGCCGGGTCGTCCCTTCACTCGGAATCGAAGTGTCGTGGGAGACGACGCGAACACTGCCTGCACCGTGTCATTGAACTGTCGAACGCTGGCGAACCCGGCGGCAAAGGCCACGTCGGTCATCGCCAGGCCGGTCGTCTCGATGAGGATTCGCGCCGTCTGGGCTCGTTGGGCTCGCGCGATCGCGATGGGACCGGCGCCGATCTCGTCTTGGAGGACACGTTCCAACTGTCGGACGCTGTAGCCGAGGTGCTGGGCGAGGCCACTGACTCCCTCTCGATCGACGAGGCCGTCCGCGATGAGGCGCATCGCTCGAGCGGCCACGTCCGCGCGCGAATTCCACTCGGGGGATCCGGGAGAGGCGTCGGGGCGACATCGCTTACAGGCGCGAAATCCCGCGAGCTGCGCGGCGGCAGCCGAAGGGTAGAAGCGAACGTTCTTGCGCATCGGGGTCTGAGCCGGGCAACTGGGTCGACAGTAGATGTGCGTCGAAGTCACTGCGGTGTAAAACCATCCGTCGAAGCGCGGATCGCGTGACTGTACCGCGAGATAGCAGCGTTCGAAATCTTCGACCATGCATCGAAGCTACTGGAGCGGGCCGTAATCCACTAGCGGAAAAACGACATCGCCGTCGGGCTCGCGTCGGGTTCGATAGTGGTGTCGAAAATCCGCTAGTTCGACTGCACGTCGCCCGGTGCGTCGAACGGCGTTTGGAACGTAAAGGCGTACTCCGTGGGTCCGAATCGCTCCAAGGAATTGAGCCGAGCGACGGCGTCGGACGGCTCAGGAATGGACCTCGCACAAATCCACCACAGGGCGCTCTGGACTCCTTCAAATCGGTCGGCCCACTCTCGGCGCCGTCGTAGGACGTCGCGGTGGCCGCGTTGGTACACGTACAGTTTGAGTGCTTCGAGTGACTCCCACAGGCTCATATTGAGCAGTAACTGGTCGTCGACAAAAGCCCGGATGCTGGTCGAGTTGCCATCGGCACCCGTCAATCGCCACACGAATCCCGGTGCTTCGTCCGCGAGGGCGTTGATCGGATCGAGCGCCGCGACGAAGCCCGCGACGAAAGGGGATTCGAGCGGCGCCTTCAATTTCACGATGTTGCACTGCGCGAGGTGAAACGTCATGCAATGAGGATATCGGCGACTCCGAAATGAGCCTCGAGCGGAGGTGACAGGGGGTTACTAGATTCGGGACTGTTCTGGCCCGGCAGATCACCGGACCGCATAACGAAAGGTGCATGCATGTCGAAGGCGTACGAAATCTCAATCTGGGAGCAACCCCGGGAAGTTCGACGAGTTCATGGAGACGATCAAGAGCCTGACGAAAGCTTTTGTCGAATCGGGCGTCTCGAAGGTCGACCTGCTCACCGGCGTCGCCGGCAAGGACATGTTTCGAGTCGTCGTGATCCAGCACTTCAAAGGACTCGCGGACAACGGTGCCGTGAATGAATCGATCGGCGAGTCCGGCAATGAAGGCGTGGCGCGACGCGCACCCGGGCGACTTCCCCGCCAAACTCATCTCGCACGATCTGTATCAGTCCATCGACGACTGAACTCGAAGTTGACGTCACATCCGAATCACGCGTTGAGCCTCGAAGAGATCTCCGAGTTCGCCTCGGCGCTGGCGGGCGTCGTCGAGGAGCAGCCCTTTGGCCCGGATGTCGACGTACTCAAGGTGGGCGGCAAGATCTTCGCGATTCTCTCGCCTGAGAGTTCACCGGAGGCGATCTCGTTGAAGTGCGATCCTGAACTCGCAATCGAACTACGGCTTCAGTACGCCGCGGTGATTCCCGGCTACCACCTCAATAAACGACTTTGGAACACCGTGCATTTGGACGCGACAGTTCCCGACGACGAGATCATTCAAATGGTCATTCATTCCTATGAGCAGGTCGTCGCGGGATTGTCGAAGTCAGTGCGTCAGAGTCTGGCCTCTTCGGACTGACGACTCGAGTCGCTCGGACAATCGCTTTAGCGAATTCGTGTCACTACGTTCGTGGGCAAGTCGCCGATGCCGTGGAAGAGCGATGCCAACGCCTCAACGCCGTCGACCAGGCGCGGCCCCGGTCGAACCATCACGGCGTCGGCGTCGATCGCCCAAACTTCGGCAGTGTTGGGAACGAAGTCGAGTATCAGCTGGGCTTGATCACAAGCCTGCTCGAGTCCGAAGCCGCACGGCGCGACGATGACGATTTCGGGTTGCGCCGCCGTGATCGCCTCCCACGTGGTCGCGACGGATCGATCGCCGGAGCGAGCAAGTATCGGCTCGCCACCGGCCGCGACGACGAGGTCGGGCACCCAATGACCAGCGCCGAATGGCGGATCGATCCATTCCAAGATGAAGACTCGACGTCGGTGAAGCTCGTGTACGGCGTCGAGAACATCCGTCAGTCGTTTTCGCAGTGAGTCAACGAAGTCGATACCGCGTTGCGCGACGTTCGCAGCAGCCGCAATGGTCGAAATGGATTCGAGGACGTCCGAAAGGGTCTGCGGATCGATCTGCAGCACGTCGGCGTGGCAATTGAGGCGTGCCGTCGCTGCCGCGACGTCGCCACTCGCGACCGCACAGACTCGGCAAAGGTCCTGGCTCAAAATGAGATCGGGATCGCATCGCTGTAATGCCGCGTCGTCGAGCTGATAGAGGTCTAGTCCGGCGGCGATCCTCTGGCGAACGAACTCATCAATCTCGCCCGGCGTCATCTCACTATCGGCAAAGGAGCGAACGACGATCTCTCGACCGTCTTGAACTCGCTGCGGCCAATTGCACTCGGCCGTGACACCCAACAGTTCGCTGCCGAGACCCAAGTCACAGATGATCTCCGTAGTCGAAGGGAGCAGCGAGACGATACGCACCTCGACATCCTACGAATCGGCTTCGTCGAGGGTGAGTCACGTGGCCCTCTCGCTTCCGAGCACACGCCACTCAGTCAAAGCCCGCAGGAATAAACGGAGGTTGCGTTTTATCCGATGTTGACGAGCCAGATGCCACGGATTGCACTGTGGGCGCGCGGCGAGTACGTGGCGACGTACTGACCGAAATAGGCGAATCAGATATTGCCTCGCGCGACAGCTCCGAGAGCGATGAATCCAAAGCGTGTTTGGCGGTGAAGTTCAATACCGTCACACTGCTCATCGGAGGACGCATCGTCATATTGATGTCATTGAAGAAATGCTTTGACTTATTTTGATTGCGGATCGTGACCGCGGCGCAAAGGTTCGTCAATCCGAACTTGTCCGCGGTCAGGGACCATTTCGCTCTCACCAGGGCCACCTGGCGATCACGCCGGCATTCATAGAACTCGTGGCGCGAATGGTGGCGGAAGGCGCCAAGTCCAGCGCCGCCGTCACGACGATCTAGGGACGGAATGTTGCGAACGCGCTGGTTCCTGCACGGCGTTGGCACGCACGACGAAATGGATGAGACCGTCATTCAATGACCATGGCGTCGTGCGGCTGCACGCGTGGTGGACCGTCGTCATCGTAAAGTCACGCGGCCGCGACGTACGCGTCCTTTCCGTTGTCGAGCGCCGAGCTGAGCACGTCGACGATGGTGCCGGCGAGGTGGAACGTCATGACATTGCGGACCTCTTCGGGTACGTCTTCGAGGTCCGGTCCGTTTCGCTCGGGCAAGATGACTTCGGTGAGCCCTGCGCGGTGTGCCGCCAGGACTTTCTGTTTCACTCCGCCGATGGGCAGGACTCGACCCTGCAGCGTGACCTCGCCGGTCATGCCCACGATCGGCCGCACCGGTTCGCCTCGCAACAGACTGACGAGTGCTGTGGTCAAGGTGACGCCCGCCGAAGGACCGTCCTTGGGTACGGCGCCGGCTGGTACGTGGAAGTGGAATCGCTTGTTGTTGAAGATCTTCGGATCGACGTTCAACTCTTCGGCGTGGCTGCGCACGTAGGACATGGCGATCTCCGCCGACTCCTTCATGACGTCACCCAATTGACCAGTGAGCGTCAAGCCTTCTGATCCCTCGGACATGCTCGCTTCGACGAAGAGGACGTCACCGCCGGCGCCGGTGACGGCGAGTCCCGTCGCCACTCCGGGCACGCTGGTGCGATCGGCCGATTCGAAGTAGAAGCGCGCGCGACCGAGCCACTCTCGAACCGTGTCCGCCGTCACGGCGATGGGGGCCTCGCGTTCGCCGGCGGCCAGTTTGGTCGTGGCCTTGCGAAGAAGTCGTCCGATCTCTCGCTCGAGGTTGCGCACTCCGGCTTCGCGGGTGTAATCGGCCACGATGATTCGCAGTGCGTCATCGTCGATCGTGACCTCGTCGTCGCGTAGCGCGGCCCGTGCACTTTGTCGAGCGAGTAGGTGGTGACGAGCAATAGAGACTTTTTCGGACTCGGTGTAGCCGTCGAGGCGAATAATCTCCATTCGGTCCAGAAGCGGACCGGGAATCGTGTCGATCACGTTGGCCGTCGCCACGAACATCACGCGCGAGAGATCGAGGTCCACCTCGAGGTAGTGATCACGAAAGGTGTGGTTCTGCGCCGCGTCGAGGACCTCCAACAACGCCGATGAGGGATCGCCGCGAAAGTCCGAGCCCAGTTTGTCGACCTCGTCGAGGACGATAACGGGGTTCATGGTGCCGGCCTCTCGCAACGCGCGCACGAGGCGACCCGGTAGAGCGCCGACGTAGGTGCGACGATGTCCTCGGATCTCCGCCTCGTCGCGAACGCCACCGAGTGAAACGCGCACGTACTGGCGCCCCAGCGCGTTCGCAATCGACTCGCCGAGCGAGGTCTTACCGACGCCCGGGGGACCAACGAGGGCGAGAATGGCGCCCGATCCACGACCGTCAATCGGCGCTAAGCCGCGCTCCGCTTGCAGCTTTCTGACCGCGAGGTGTTCGAGGATGCGATCCTTCACGTCTTCGAGCCCGTCGTGATCTGCGTTCAAGATTCGTTGGGCCTCGGGGATGTCCAAACGATCCTCGGACTCGATGCCCCACGGGATCTCCAGGATCGTGTCGAGCCACGTGCGGATCCAGCCGGTCTCGGGACTCTGGTCATTCGTGCGTTCTAACTTGTCGATCTCTCGAAGGACGGCGGTGCGTACGTGCTCGGGCAGTTCGCGATCGGCGATCTTGGCGCGGTAGTCATCGGGGTCGACCTCGTCCTCACCGAGTTGGCCCAGTTCTTTCTTGATGGCGTCGAGTTGTCGCCGAAGGAGAAACTCTCGTTGCGTCTTTTCCATCCCCTCTTCCACATCGCTCTTGATGCGATCGCGCAGGGTGATGTCGGCCAGCGTGTCGCGGGCCCATCCGAGTACGAGACGAATTCGAGATTCGACGTCGATGGTCTCGAGGACCTCAACTTTTTGCGCGAGCGTGAGGTCGGGGGAGTAGCCGGCGACGTCGGCGAGACGCCCGGGTTCGGTAATCTCGCGTAGTTGCGCGGCGATTTGACGCGCGCCACGACTGAGCAGAATGTTCTCCAGTACGGCGCGATACTCGCGGGCGAGCTCGATAACCTCGGGTGTCGCGTCCGCGTCACTGAGGGGCTCGGCTTCCACCCAAAGTGCGTCGCCGGTCCCGGGAACTCCAGTGCCGATGGTGGCGCGCTGATCGCCACGAATGGCGATCGCCTCGAGGCCCCCGGGCAACGTACCTTCTTCCATCACTTCAGCGATGACCCCAACGTTCGCGTAACGACCGTCAATGTGAGGAACCAACAGGAGTCGCCCACCCGCGGAACGCGCCGCATCGACCGCGACGCGGGCCTCATCGGATTCAAGGGCCATGGTGAATACCATGCCCGGCAAAATGACGCCGGACTTCAAGGGGAGAAGCGGCAGGGTGACATTCTCGTTCGACATTGCAAGATCCTTTCAAGTAATTGAATTCGCCTGATTGACCTTCGTGAGACCGGGCGAATTCCTTCTGCACGGACGTGGGGAGATCCGAGACCAGAAGCCGAACCGAAGATCGGGACGTCGAGCATAACGGAGTTCTTCGAGAATCTGGCACTCTCGAGTGGAGAGTGCTAACGACGAGATTCGACCGGTGCACCTCCTGGTGGGCCGCCCTATACTCACCCTCAAAATACGCTGAAACAAGGCAATATCGTCGGACGAGGAGTAGAGATGGCGCTGGAAGCAGGGGCGGTCGCACCGGACTTCGCGCTACTCGCGACCCCCGATCAAAGGGTCTCACTCTCGGAGTTCAACGGTCCGGTGGTTCTGATCTTCTATCCGGCGGACTGGAGTCCGGTCTGCAGTGACGAGCTCTCGGTCTTCAGTGCGGCGAGCCGAATGTTTCACGCTCGCAACGCCCAGTTACTGGGGATCTCCGTCGATGGTCCGTGGTGCCACGAAGCCTTCAAGGACCAACGCAACGTGGCATTTCCGCTGCTCGCGGACCATCACCCCAAAGGCGAGGTCGCCAGGGCGTACGGCGTGTATCGCGCGAACGATGACACGTCGGAACGTGCGCTTTTCGTAATCGACGCAAACCGTAATGTCGTGTGGAGTGAGGTTTCACCCGTTGGCATCAATCCCGGTGCCGATGGCGCCCTTCGAGCAGTGGAGGCATTGTCGTGAGCGAGCCCGTCCGTTTATCGATTCCCGTAGGGCCGGACGACCACTCGCGCGGACCACTCGACGCGAAACTCACCGTGGTCGAATACGGCGACTACCAGTGTCCCTACTGTGGCCAGGCGTATCCGATCGTGGAGCGGTTGCGCTCGGAATTCTCCGATTCCATGCGACTTATCTTTCGCAACCTTCCTCTTGTCGACGTGCATCCGCACGCCGAGGCAGCGGCCGAGATGGCCGAAGCCGTAGGACTGCAAGGAAAGTTCTGGGAGATTCACGAGGCCCTGTACGAAAACCAGAAGGACCTCAGCGACGCGGCGCTTTCGCGCTACGCCGAACAAGTTGGTGCTGACGTCACCAGAGCAATGAGCGACGTCGCTGGTGGCGCTCCACGTCAACGAGTCGAATCAGATTTCGAAGGTGCGATCCGAAGTGGCGCGAACGGTACACCGACTTTTTTCGTGAACGGCGTGCGCTACGACGGCTCGTGGATGTATGAACCGTTCTCTGAGTATCTTGAGCAAGTACGTGGCGGGCCACGTGGCTTCTGAGTTCGAAGGGCACATGATAGTTCCAATTGTTTCCGCACCGGCGAAGAGTTCGATGTTTTCTTTCAAGTCTCGGTAGCCCGCGAATCGCCACTACCGAAGTACGCTCAAGGCGAGCTTTTCTGTGGGCGACGTGAGGAGAAATCGTGCGCATTCCGACACAAGGAATCGAGATGCTGGCGCAACGACCTTTGTTCGCCGGACTGTCTCGTAAGGAGTTGGAGTCGGTGGCGGCGCTCGGCGTCACTTTAGAAATTCCAGCCGATCAAGTGCTGACCAAAGAGGGAACGATCGGCGAGGAGGCGTTTCTCATCGTGTCCGGGAACGCGCATTGCATCGTCGGCGATCAAGTGGAGGTGGCGAACCTGGAACCCGGCGACCTTTTCGGCGAGATGTCGCTTCTTGACGGAGAACCAAGGAGCGCTACGGTGATTGCCGATACTGCCATGACCGTCACGGTGTTCGAACGAAGAGAGTTCGTTCGTCTCGTTGAGACGTCTCCGGTTGTCGCGATGAAACTACTGGCGGCGATGGCCGCTCGTCTTCGTTCGGTTGATCGTGAACTGATGATTCGACGCGCCGAAGAAAAGTAATTGCGTCGATTCTCTCTACCGAACGATGCGCGCCAGCGTTTTTGTTGTATCGGTTCGCGGCCTCGCTTCGAATACAAACCGCACACTACAAATCGAGCAAGGACCTCAGCGTCTTGATTTCGGAAGCGAGAGCTTTCTCTCCCGCCCGTGTGATCTTGACCCACGTGCGTGCTCGTTGGCCCTCGTGACCTTTGCGGATTGTCACGAGTCGATGATGTTTCAGAATCTCAATGTGTTGGCCAAGATTTCCGTCCGTCAGCTTGAGTCTCGTCTTCAAATAGGAGAAATCGGCCTGTTGAGTTTCACGCAAAACGACCAGCAGTCCGAGGCGTGTTCGCTGATGGACGACGTCGTTCAACTCTGCAATGTGGAAATCTTTACCGCCCTGAAGCAGACTCTCATCCTCTCTAGCAAGCATCGGCCACCCTGATTTCGCGCCGGTAAGCAATGAGACCAGCCGCTACCATGAGCAGTCCCCAAATCACGTCGACAGTTGCCGTGGCGCCGCTGAAATACCCACTGGCAGATTTGAAAAAGCCGAAGTAGTCAGCGAGGCGGTACAGCAGATTGTCAAACGTGAAGATACCCATGAGAAATCCACTCACGCCGAAGAACGTCGCGCATAGTGCGAGATAGGTATTGCGTTGACGCACCGCGATCACCAGTAGCGCGAAGCCAATCGTCGGCAGCGCGATGACCCACAGGGGAATCACGATCACGAAGGAAATGAAGAGGACCACACCCGTCTTCAAGTAAGAACCGCGTCCGGCGCCCACGCCGGTCGCGGCACTTCGATGTTTGTACCACGCTGCACACAAGAGGAATCCAGTAGGGCCAGCGATTAACCAGTAGAAGAGTCTCCACCACGAGAGATCGCTCAACTCAAACGGGGCACTCAAGATTGCGAGTGCGCCGAAGATGATGAGCGGCACCGATGATGGTCGGCGATCAGCCCACGCCAATCTTTTCAACCGGCCAACCTCGACTAACACTTCGCTGGAATCTGAAGTCCCCATGGTGTCGTCCGATCCGCTTAGCCTCTGCACGACAGAGTACTCTGCATTGCAGAGTCAATCGAGGGGTGATCGATGATGGGCATTTGAATGTTCAATCGACTGATCGATTCGGAAGGGGATTGTGGTGTCGGGGGCCGAACGCGATAGCTCTGCAATCTTAATGATTCCCGTGCAAGAGGAATAGAGCACGGGCAGGTTTCTCGAAATGGGCCACATCATGCCGTCGCCTTCGAGGCGTAAGTTCTTCTGAATGGTGAACCTTGGCCCTTAGGTGCTTATGAAGAAAGGAGAGCGTCCGTGAATGTCAACGTTCTAGCGGGACAAGTTCCCATCACGTGGAACATTCTCGACAACGTCACCTCTGTGAGGTCGGTGCTCGAGCTCGCAAACTTCGAAGACCTGGTGGTGCTTCCGGAGGGGACGATATCGGGTTATGACGAACAACTAACTGGACTGGATACCCTGAATCCCGAAGAAGTCATCGAAGCTATTGACGCCATCGCGGAGATGGTTCGCGAACGCAAAGTTCATCTTTTTTGTGGCTCGCTACTGCCTGATGGTGGAAGCTGGTCCAACGCATCGATCTATTTTTCTCCGACAGGTGGGCGCCAGATCTACCGCAAGGTGAACCTGGCGACTAGTGAGCGGGGAAAGTTGCTCGCCGGATCGAGTCTGCCGTTATTTGATCTGCTCTTCGATGGTGAGCCGGTGGCGGTAAGTCCGCAGATGTGTCGAGAAATACGCTTTCCGGACCAGTGGCACGTTCCTGCACGTCAGGGCGCGAAGTTGTTCGTCTACTTGACCCATGCTGCCAACCGGACCGAATCATTAAGCGTGTGGCGAAGCCACCTCGTGAGCCGAGCCGCGGAAACTCAGCGATTCGTGATAGCTGCGAACGTCGTTCACCCCGACCGACACTGCCCGACGATGATCGTGTCCCCAAGCGGCGAGGTCATTGCCGAGGCGCCCGGTCCGGAATCCGCCACCATCAGAGCGTCGATCAATGTCGAGTCCGTAAGTAGCTGGTACATCGACCAGCAACGCAGCGACGTCGTTCGAATTAGCAGCTCTGAGTGAATCTGTGTCCGTCGCCAGTCAGCAAGTCTGGCCACGTTGGATACGATTTTGTCTCCCGTTAACCCGTCGCGATTCAGCCTGTACTTGGGGACGAGTGGTGAGACCGGTCGGCGGTCATCGCGAGCATCGGCCACCCGACGCGAGCTATTTGGCCATGACCTTGCGCCACAGTGGTGCTGGCAGGTGACGCAGCGCGAAGAAGACGTAGCGCAAGATTGGCGGGCTCCAAATAACGCGCTCGCCGCTCGCCAACCCCTTCATCACGTTCTCGGCAACTTCGTCGACCCCGGTCGTAAAGGGTCGCTCGGGGGTGCCTGTCGTCATCTTCGAGCGCACGAAGCCAGGGCGCAGCAACTGCAGGGTGACCCCGGTCCCTTCCAGCGAGTCGGCAAGTCCGTCGCAGAGCCGGTCGAGGCCCGCCTTGGCCCCGTCATAGAGGTAGGCGGTCCGGCGCACGCGCACCGCGGCGACCGAGGACATCACGAGAATCCGGCCGCCGCCCTGCGTCACGAGGCGCCGGCGCACCTCTGCGAGGGCCGCGACGGGCCAGGCGAAGTTGACCGTGGCCATTAGTCCCGCGGCGTCGGCGTCATCAATCATGGCAAACGGGTCGCCGAGAATCCCGACGGCCATGATCACCAGGTCGACCGGACCGCCCGCCTTCTCGAAGGCCTCAGAGACCGTGGCCCTGGCGTTGACGACGTCACTCGCGTCGAAGAGCACGGTGTCGGTGGTGACCGCGTACTCGTGATTCTCTTGCGCCGCGGCGTCGAGGAGATTCTTGTTGCGACCGGCGAGCACCACGGTATGGGCGCGTGCCGCGCAGAGCTTACGAGTCACCGCCCGGGCGATGTCCGAGCTGCCGCCCAGCACGACGACGGTCTGAGGATGTCCTAAGGCGTTTCCCATGGTTATCTCCCTGTGTGCTGTAAGCGACAGGCGAGGGTGCTCTCGAGCCTGACCTAAGATTGAAGTTAGACGGGACGGTGTCGCTTGGACGTACAGGTTATCGATGTGCGGGCGTGCCCCTGGTGGCGTCCGCTAAATGTCGCGTTCGTGGGCGAGAAGCGCGGGTCCGCGCGCATGGCTGAGTTTCAATCTCAACTCTTGGATTCGTTTCGTGACCAGGGTCACACCATTGTGACCGCGAGCGAGGCAGATATTGATCTGTTGATCGATATTGTCATGATTCCTGACGGACCTGAACCATTGGTGCAACGCATTCAGGAGCGGTCTCAGCCACTGATGTTGACCGTTATGAAGGACTATCAACTCAAACGTCGACCACACAATTTGGTCGTTCTCGTCGGCGTGGAAGAGTTCTTGGGTTCCTGGTCTCACGTTGACGTGGTCTCAACGGCACGTGTCGCCATGGGCAAAATAGGTTCTTTTAAGGTTGTCTTCGTGTCCGGGTCAGCGGCGGATGAGGTCACATACTGCACCCTCGAGGGCGGTCATCCCACGGAGACGCACGCGAGGGTCGACGGGCTACGTGACCGGCTGGTGGCGAGCGCAAGCGCTCGAGAGGTTGGCGGACACTTCGATGTCAATAACGACGCCATCACGCAGGCAGCGTGGAACGAGACCAAGATTCCCGATGAGATAGTGCGTGCGGGACATCGCATGCATCAATTGGGATTGTTGCCGCAGCCCCAAAAGATTTCGGACTACGTGTCTCCGCGAATGGCTCGCGTGTACGAGCGGTACTTGGGTCTCAAGGGTTTTAGTGAGGGAATGCTGTTCGCCGTTGATCCACTCACGGGGACCACGATGGTGACGGCTTCAGGTAGTTGGGACGTCGACAAACGGGCGTTACATCGCGATGAAGTCACTGCGCTTTCGGGAATCGTTGAAGGGCGAGTGCAAGTCCAAGCTCCCTCCGGAGTCCGGCCCAAGGGACCTTCGGTAGAGGCGCTTGAGGTGTTGTCACTTCTCGACGCCGTCCCACGCATCCGGTTATCTCCCGATGGTGCCAACGGTTGGCGACCCGACTCCGACGGACAGATCGAGGTTCCGATCATCAGATCTGGCATCCACGCACACATTGGCGTGGCGTCTGCAGACGACGCAGTAGTGGAAACGGTTGAGCCCGATCGAAAGAACTACCCCTTCGGGTTTGGCTGCGGGACTGACTTGATGTGCGAAGTCGCCCGAAAGACTGTCGAGCGTTCCTCAGCGATCAATGATGCAACGGATCGCCGACGATACGTTCGTTGGCCCATGTTGTATCACGGTGAGATGGTGATAGAGCTCTGGAAGGAGGGGGCCGAGAACGTGACGTTTGAGGGTCTCCTTGATCTATTCGATAATGCTAAGAGCAACGCCATCAGATTCCGGACCGATCACGTTGATCAACCTCGTTGAAGGCAGGTTGGTGTTGGAGAGCCGAAATCGCCAATCGGCGTCTCATCGACTCGTGAAGCGACGAACCGAATTCGTCGCGACTTCTTTAACTCGTGTTCGCTGCGCCAGTTCACTGAGCTTGTCAATTCATTCAATTCATTCGAATTGCAGACCGGAACATACCGCGACACTTCGATGACTCCGGCAAGGTACCTCGCGAGATGGGAATTGGAAGATGTGCGAGGAGTCGTCGTCGTGGTTGACGTCCTTAGAGCCTTCACGACCGCCGCGTACGCGTTCGCATCGGGAGCTTCAGCCATATGGCTCGTTGGAACCGTGGAGGAGGCCTTTGAACTGTCTCGCGTGATACCAGGCGCCCTCACCATGGGTGAGGAGCACGGTCGTCGACCAGATGGATTTGACTTCTCGAACTCACCCGTCGGTGTTGCCAGCGCCGATCTCGAAGGGCGCGTACTCGTGCAACGCACATCAGCTGGCACCCAAGGTGCAATCGCAGCGAAGAACGCAGAGAGGTTGTTTGCCTCGAGTCTCGTTTGTGCCTCGGCTACGGCCAAGGCCGTTATCAACACCGGTCTTGGAGTACCCACCTACGTAATCACTGGCCGCTTTCCAGATTCGCCCGATGGCGGAGAGGATGACCTCGTCACTGCACAGTTGATCGAGCGGGTTCGACTGGGAGACCCGATTGAGATCGCCGCAACGAAAGACGCAGTCGCTAGTTCAGTGTGGGCGCAAAAGATTGGCGAGATGGACGTGCATGACGTTCATCAAGATGACATCGCGTATTCCGTCGATGTTGACAGATTCGATTTTTCGATGGAGGTGGAGCGGGTCGACACCCGACTACGTTTGGTAGCGCGATTGAGGTGATGCCGTAGAAACTTGGGGGCCCCACTACATCGATATTTCGGAGGTGATTTCAGTGAAACGCTGAACGTCAATGTTTCCTCCAGAGATAATGACGCCGACTCATTGTCCCCTGGTCGATGTTGCCTGTTAGATTCGCCGCCACAGCGGTGGCTCCGCTGCGCTCAGCCACGATCTTCACTCGCTCAGACTAAAAGGCGCATGTGTTCTAATGTCCTCGGTGGTCACCGTGATGATTCCCTCAAGTAGGGGAGCAGCATCTTCGACGTTGAGTTTCCCCGGAGTAGGCAATTGAACGCGCGCGTACAACACTTGAACGAGTCTTTAATTTCCAGGGAGGTGGAGTGGCGGTTGATGCCTTCGATCCGTCGACCGCCCGCCTCCTCGCCATGATCCAAGACATGACCGACGTCGTGATCGTGGCGAGTCTCATAATCGCCACTTGCAGTCTCGCGGTGAACATCGCTGCATGTTTGGGTGAACGCAAGCGTCCGTTTAGCCTGCTCAGGCTCACTGGTGTACCCAAAGCACTTTTTCATCGTGTCGTCGCGCTCGAGAGTGCGATGCCACTACTTCTTGTCGCGGCAGTGTCGATCTTGGTCGGCCTCGTGTCGGCGGCGCTTTATCTTCACTCTCAGGTTGGCATTGCGTTCCGGATACCCGGATTCGCTTTCTGGTCGACGGTTATCGGCGGACTCGCAGCGTCGCTCGCGATCATCGCCGCAACTTTCCCGCTAATTGACCGGATCACAGGACCCGAGGTCGCTCGAAACGAGTGATGAATTGCAGCCAGTTTGCACAGTGGAATCCCCCGATGTCTGCTGCTTACTTACTGACGATGATTCCGGGGTGAGATGTGGTTTGGGCATGTTACGGGCATTTACGAAGCGCGCGTAGCCGCGGCGTAAATCAGCGATGAATCGTCGGCATTGATCGCCGTGCACTCATTGATGCGACTGAGGCAGCCGCGCTTCACCGAAGGAAATGGGCTCAAGTTCGAGTCCGCAGAACAGTAACAAATATTCTCACTGCCGCCACGGCGTCATTTGCGAGGACGTCTTCATCAAGGTCAGGGTGGAGGCCGGTCATGGTCGTGGCGTAGGCCACACTTCCCTACGAATCCGCCGTCGCAAAGTTTGCAGCCAACTCGCCGACAACGGTATCCGCAGCCCCAACGAGTTCAGAGCCAAATCGATTCAAAGTGAGCCGAGCCGCCTCGGAAGGTCCACCGGCGTCGTTGTGCAGAAGCACAAAGGCGATGTGGTACCAATCCTTCGTTAGTGAGCTGCGTGCAACTTTGTCAGGAGATACGCCGGCAACGTCGCGACGCGAATCTGCGCCGTCAATGACTCGCCGTCGATCGCCGCCGCGAGTGATTGCAGCGTCCAGTCTTGCGCTGCGAACCGAGTGCCCCGAAGGTTGATTGCACCCAAGGAAACACATCCGTCAAAGATCAACGTTTCGTAATCCCTCACGTCATCCAAGTCAGCGAGAAATTCGATCTTCACGATCAATTCTGTCGGTGATTCATCTCGCCAACGCCACACGCGTTGGTCATCCGGAGCGAAATCGCAGACCGTCAGCGCTCGTTCCAAACGGCTGCCATTTGCGGATTGACCGAACACTTCAAGATTCACTTGAACGTCGACGTCGGTTGTCCCTTGATGCAATCGCACCGAATTGCGGCATAGGAGGTCTGGTACCAAACCTCCGAGCAAGACAAGATCAGGTGTTTCACCGTACGCCAATACCAATCGAACAAGAGCCCTTTCGGCCAAATCGCGTGCGCGTCGACTACGAATGGGATCCGACATCGGCATGATCTCTTAAGTAGCGAGCTGCTTCGGAGAATCGACCGCCAACGGCAAGTAAATCGGCATAGACCCGAGCAAGAAGCGCCACTTGGATCCCCTGGATGACTGGACCCTTCGCACTCAATCTTGTCGGGAGGGCTCGAACTTCCAAGAGGTGTCCGCGATCCACGACGTTCCCGCCGACTGTCTCCGCAAGTAGATCATGGTTCGAGAAGAGGTCGTCATCAACGTACAGCTCAACGACGGCAAATTGCGACAGAAAGGGAGCGACAAGAACTGATGCGGCTGCTCCAGTGATCGCCCACGACGTTGAACTGTCGTTGAGTGCCAGTGCAATCTCTGTTTGAAAGACATCAAGCGGATCTCTCCACAACCGATGAAACCTGATCACGGGCTTTTTACTCCCGAGTAGAGTCGCCGCGGTTGCATACTGATCGAGGAAAGAATCGGGATCGACGACGTGACGCGCTGAGAGTGGTCCTCTGGGGACAACGGGGCGGTCCAGCAGCCCCAGCTTTTCCAGTTTTGCCAGAGCATTGTTCGAAGCTCCTCGAGATATGCCCGTCGCTTGTTCGACCGCCTCAACGGTCGGAGGCACGCCAACGAACACGGCTTCTGCGGCCGCAATCATGGTCTGAGTCCATCGCACGGTGCGCTCTTCATAGAGAAGACGCTCGCGTCCTCCACGCAGGATTATGAGTCCGGTCCCCAGATTTACATTTGCGTCGCCACTCTCGTCAACCCAACCCAGATGACGAGTTAAGAGCCACTCTTTGGCGCCTTGCGAAATTCTCTTCCCAAAGACGATCTCAATTTGAGGGGCTGCAGCGATTAGCCGTTCAACGTCCGCGGGCCAACCTTCTCCCGCCCAGCCCGCCAAGAATCTGTGCAGGCCACCTCCTGCACGAATGAAAACGTTAAAAGTCGGCACTGCCTTCGTCGAGTCTGGCTCGATGTCGACCTGAACGCCCAGGGGGAGCACGGCACGCAGTGCAATGCGAATGCTTGTAGAGAGTTCATTGGCCCCTGGCATACTTCAGATAATACAGTACTTCACTGGTCCAGTGAAGTACTATTTGGAGTCGTGAATCAGCACTTGTAACGAACACCACCTGAGATCGGTGGTGGGCAGGGTTGTGGCTACAATCGTTACTCCAAAAGCGCTTTGCGGGCTTCCTATTCGAATTAGAGGTGATTTTGGGCATTGAATGGGCATCAACGGTGCCTTTTTTGCGAAAAATATCACTTTTGAGGTCGTAGCGTGCTAATAAGAAATCATCCATGACCAGGAATTATGAAGCCCCCCCCCTATGGGATTCGAACCCGTGCCGCCACCTTGAAAGGGTGGGCATTGTGCAAACGAGTGAAGCCCGAAAACGCTGACCAGAACCTATTTGTGAGCACGTGTGTCATCGAAGATTCAGATTTGGGCATCCTATGGGCATTAGCGTCTTCCGCGCCTTGTCGGGGTAGCTCAGAGGTTAGAGGGGTCTTCCCAATCCGAAGATTCCAAGCTGAGAACGCGAGTTCGATTCTCGTCACCCGCTCCAAAAAAGTGGACCAGGCCTTTAGGACAGTGCGACCTGGGTGAGTTGGGTTGAGTGTAGACCCTCGAATTCGTTCGGTTTTGGCAATCTAAGTTGCTGTGGCGCTGTACGACGTTGTTAGTCGGGTTATGCCGGCAACCTACCCACAGATCTATCGCGAAGAGAAGCGCTCGAGGTACCGTCGAAAGAGGGGATCAACGAGTTGCCAGTCCTTCGTGCCGCTTTGAACGATGATACCGGCATCGCGGAGCGAATCGAGAGCTCGACCAACTTGCTTGGCGTCGAGCGTCGCGCCGTAAGGCGCTTCAGATCGAGCTATGCGTTGTGCTGTACTGAAGGCGTGCGCTCTCAACGAACGGATACGAGTAATTTCACTTTCGTGGGCTGGCTGTTCTGCAGCCATTGCGTACTCGATGCCTTGATAGACCTCGGTTGCGTCAATGTTGAACAGACCTTTCTCCACTGAGACGACGTGTGCCTGTTGGGCGAGCAACATCGTGGTGCGTGCTGCACCTTCAGAAGTTTCCAATAACAGCGTCAATGCAGCGTCAGTGATGGCTGTCTCGTCGCTCTCGTAGGCCTTGCTTAGCCCGTCTCGCCATGCGTCATCCGTGATAGGTGAGAGCGGGAAGAACCCTCCGAATTGGTACATCGCTCGGGTTCTTGAAGAGAACAGTACTCGCATCATATGCTCAACGGAGCCTGCGAAAATGCACGTCACATGCGGTGAACGCTGCAGAATCGCTCGCATTTTCTTGGTGACCAAGTCCGGGTCACCGAATCGCTGGCTCGCGGCTTCGATCTCTTGGAACTCATCGAGGTAGAGCACCACCTGATGTCCATCGGCGACGGCCAGTTTCTCCAAAAGATTGAGTGCGTAGTCAAACTGCTCGTTGGCGGTCTTTCGGGTTCGAAGTGGAGCGAACGCGAACTCGATGTCGGCGCCAAATTCGTGTTTCAGCGTCGCCGATACTTGTGCTGCTTGACCCACCACTGCGCTGGCGCGCTTTAGTGCTGGAAGCACCTTCTTGACGACCGATCGGTTGGCGATGGCGTTAAGTGCAATGCGCTCGGCGAGTTCGCCAAGCGATTCAATCTCAAAGAGATCGACGTGGACCACGTACGATTTCTTGGCCCGCAGGGACTGCACCGCGGCGTCACAAATGCTCGTTTTCCCGGTTCGTCGTGGTCCAACGAGTATCTGATGATTTCCAGCACTGAGTTGTCCCACCAACGAAGCGAGTTCGTCGACTCGACCAATCAATTGTGCTGGTGCGACCGGGCCTTTGGTCGGGAACAAATCGTTACTGGGTGTACGGGAGTATGACGCCATGTGTCATAGTATAGGACCAAAAGTGTCATACCGGGGCGTCAGAGGACCGAACACGGTGCCACCGTGTTGTTGCGAGCTTCCCGTACCGCCAACGGGCCAAAGCAGTACATTCCGAGTGTACATCCGCAAAAGCAATGAGCCGCAAGTTTCAGCACTACCGCAGGGTTGCACCCGCCGACCTCAGTGTGGCGCTGCTCGTTCCTGATTCCTGTCGCCCGCTCCAACGATTTCGGCCTCAATCCATTTGATTGCAACAGGTTGAAAGTCACCTGTAGTGACCGCAAGTAACGGCATGTGTCCTTCGTCACATGCCCATATATGCCCGTGGTATGCCCGCAATTGTCTTCACAACCGACTGAAGGTTCGTACCAATCGTCTGCTTCAGAAGGTCACGTCTACCATTTGAATCACTCGAGAACGTGTGGGACGGTCATCAAGATGAAGCTTCTCGTTGACACAAACGTCTTCATTGCGGCAGAGGACATTTCGCGAGAAAGTGTTCACGTCAATGCCGAACTCGCAACGGAGCTCGTATCGCTCTGCAGGCGGGTCGGCGTTGAACTGTTTGTTCATCCGGCGACGCGCGATGACATCCGACGTACGGACGACCCAGACTTGAGACGTGCGTCGGAGATGAAGCTTCGACAGTGGGGAATGCTTCGAGAATCGCCAACGCCTTCGGATCTGGCTGCGCGAGCCGGATACGCTCAACCGCTCTCGGAAAATGATCAATCCGACCTGCAACTCCTGACCGCTCTTGAGTCGCGCTCAGTCGATTTGTTAGTAACTGAGGATCGAGGCCTGCTGCGCCGAGCCGCTCGTGCGGGCCTCGAAATGAGGGCAATCCGCTTGTTGGGGTCCATCGATTATTTGAAGCAACTCTTCGGAGAACTTGTCACGCCACCCGCGGTCGAATCGGTTCTGGCGTACGAGATATCTCCCAATGAGGAGATTTTGAAATCGGTTCGGGACGAATACTCGACGGTTGAAGATTCGTTTGACGCCTGGTTCGACAAGGTTCGCAGCGAGCACCGCGAGTGTCGAGTGATTCGAACACCGTCTGGCCCGATTCAAGGGCTGGCGATCTACAAGACAGAAGTCGATCATCCCTTTGGCATTCAAGGCAAGGCTCTCAAGATATGTACATTCAAAATTGCTCCCGATGCCGTCGGTGCGAAGCGCGGTGAACTGTTATTGAAAGCAACCTTGCAATACGCAAACGCAACAGAAATGGACGCTATTTACGTGACGCTCTTCGAGCATCACACTGGGCTCGCCAACCTTCTCGAGCAATTCGGATTCGCCCATCTCGATGAACGTTCTTCGCGAGGGGAGACCATCTACGTCAAAACCTTGCGACCTGACAAATTTGAAGAGGAACTGAGCCCACTCGATTTCCACATTAGGTTCGGCCCGCCTGCACTAAAAGTCCGCCGAGCATTCGTCGTACCCATAAAGCCGGAGTACCACGACATTCTCTTCCCGGAGGCCGCCATTAGACCCACAATGTTCGGTCCCGAGCCATCAGGAAACGCAATCCTGAAAGCGTATCTGTGCCGGTCACCGACAACTCAGCTCCGAGCTGGCGACACGCTTCTTTTTTATCGTTCCCATGATTTGATGGCGGTGACAGCGATTGGTGTGGTCGAGTCGGCAGATCGTATATTCGAACCAACTGCCGTTCGCGAGCGAGTCGGATTTCGAACGGTGTATCCCGATAGTGAGATACGGGCAATGTTCTCCCGTGGGCCCTACGTATTGACCATCCTCTTTCGTCAGGACAGATTGGTTAATCCTGTATGGGGGATCAATGTACTGAAACATCGTGGCGTAGTGCAATCGGCACCTCAGTCGATTGTGCAGGTTACTAACAATGGAGCGATGGAATGGGTAAGGGATCAACTCGAAGGACAGTCCTGATGTCTATTAGACCCGAGTACGTGGAAGCGATTATTTCGGGCGCGAAAACCGTTGAGTTCAGGAAGCAGCGACTTGCCCCAGACGTTGAGACTGTGGTCATTTACGCGACATCGCCAATTAAGGCGGTCGTGGGTGAGTTTGAGATTACGTCGCAGGTTTCTAAGTCACCAGCGGGTCTGTGGCAGGAGTTCAAACTGGTATCCGGCATCGACCGGCGACGTTTTTTCGAATACTTTCGTGGACGATCCAGCGGTGTCGGAATCGTGATTGGAAACGTGACTGCCTACGCTCCCCAGAAGCGGCTGGAGGACATAGCTCCAGGATCACGTCCGCCGCAAAGTTTTCGATATCTTGAGGATTCGGCGGCGTAGAACATTGGTCACTTCTTGTGGCAACAAAATAAACACCACCTGAGATCGGTGGTCGCAAAATTTTGGCGTAAACCGTTGACCCATAAGGATTTCGATGCTGCTTAAATCGATTTCGAGTCAGTTTTGGGCATTGAATGGGCATCAATTGCGCATTAGCCGCTCCATTTCGGTGAAAATATTGCACTTTTACGGCGTACGCCCAATTACAGAAATCTACTTTCATCAGGAATTACGAAGCACCCCCAACGGGATTCGAACCCGTGCCGCCACCTTGAAAGGGTGGACAGATTAAAGTTGCTCTCGGTGCAAAAGTCCTCATCAGGTCCAAGTTGCGATTGAATCGCAATCAGGGATGGTCTCTGATGGGCATTGAATGGGCATTAACAAATTTCTACGTCAGAGCGACGGCACCGTGTGAAATAGATGGGCTCGAGGGCATTGACTTGGCCGGCGTCGACTCACCTCCGACGCAACTTGTCGGCATTGCCCAGCAACCCTCACCTGATGTGTTCATAACTAGATTGCAAGGCAGTCACGCAGCGCTATGACGAGCCGTTTGGCGCGATCATCCTGTCCCCTCGCCATCTGGTTGTTGACATACCCGAAGCCAATTTCGGCGGTGACATCAGCAAAACCTAAGCCGCCATTCGCGCCATCATGCCCAAAAGATGAATCCGAAAGTAACGGTCGAAGCGGATACCCATTGATCATGAAGCCTGTGGAGAATCGGATACCAGGGTCAGACATCGTTCCAGACCACCCCTCGCCGGATGAACGAAGCACCAATGCGTCTGCGATACTTGAGTCACTCATGAATCTCTGTCCGTCAACTTCGGAAACCGCCGCTGCGTAGATTTTGGCTAGAGCTTGGACGGTGAGAATCCCATTGGCTGCGGGAATCTCCATCGCATGAATGGCGGGCGAATTGAAGCCCGAGAAGCTACCATCAATGCCAAATTCGGGAAATGCCTGACCGAGGGTCACTGATCTCACCGCCGCGGGAGTGGTGCGTATCTTCTCCATAAGAGCGAGGTCTGCAGGGTCGTTCGTAGGTGGTGCATCTTCACAAGGCGCCACTCGACGCTGTTCGGAATCCGGCAATCCAATCCAGGCATCAGCTTTTAGTGGGCGGGCAAGGTAGGTCGCGATTAGTTGGCCGGGTCGCATACCAGTAATGCGGCGCAATAGTTCACCGGATAGCCAGCCGTAGGTGAGTGCGTGATAAGCGAAATTTGTCCCAGGCTCCCACTGTGGCTTCTGCTGCTCTATGGCGTGAATAACTGGCGTCCAGTTTGCCAGATCCTCCAAAGTCAAATCGACATCTAATGAAATGAGACCAGCGCGGTGCGAAAAGAGATCTCGTACGATGGTCGCCTGCTTGCCATGCTGAGCAAACTCGGGCCAATACTTACTCACAGGCTCTTCAAAATTCAAAAGCCCTCGCTGAGTTGCCATGTAAGCACATATAGCCATCAGACCCTTGGTCGCCGAGAACACGGTCGAAAGAGTGTTGGACTCCCAGACATGTCCCAACTGCTTGTTAGCAACACCCGCGTACAGATCTAGAACCAGTTGGCCGTGTTGATAGATCGCTACCGCAGCGCCAACTTCAGCTCCGAGGGTGAAGTTCTTCGCAAAGGCATCGGCAACTCGTCCATATCCTGGTTCTGCGACGCCATGAATCTCAGTCACTTTTGCCTACTTGTTGCTCGGGGGATCTTTTCTCGTTGTCGTAATGCGAGCGCGTCAGCCGGATTCCCTACGAAAATGCTCGCTATCTGCTTCAATGGCAAACCTTCTCTTTCAAGAATTTTGGGAAATGTACTCGCTAACCAACTGAGGCCTGGCTCCCCTGAATAGGCATGCCAAAGGTCCCGTCTCGCTCCATCAGTTCCGAGAAGGATTTGACCTACGAAGCCCGCATCCGCAAGTTGCAATATGAGCCGCGCGGTGAACGGTAGCGCTGTGTCATGTTGTCTCAATGATTGATCGAACACGAGCCATGCACCGGTTGACGCCAATTCGATGTGGTAGTTCAGTTCTTCAACCTTGTCGACATGCGACAAGAGGATTGCGTTTGGAGGAACGCCCATCGATTTCAAAGCTTCAACCTGCTCGAAGGCGCCAAGCCCGCCTTCACAATGTGTGAGCACGGGTGCTCCTGTTACGGAGTGCGCAATTGAAGCAGCTCGAAACAGGAGGTGATCGCGCTCGTTCAGGGCCCCCCCGCCCGTGGCAACTTTGATTATTCCTGCCCTGTGACTTGTTCGGCGAACAAAGGGGCCCGTATAATCGAACGCGTCAATACCAATTGTGACATCGTCCACGAAGAGTTGGGCCAATTCGTTTGCATCCACGCGGGAAGTCCAATGCTGCGGACCGTAGTACCGCTCGTGATGCAGGCCCGTTGACGCGACAATATGGACGTTGGTCGAAGAGCTAATTTGCGCGAGGCGTTCCACATGGCGTCCTGCTACACATGGCATTGCGTCCACCATCGTACGAACGCCCGCAATCCGACAGTCCGCAACTTCTCTGATTGCAATTGCTGGATCATCCAAAAGTATGTGGGGAAAGGCTGCACCGATGAAAGGACTGTCGAGAACGAGATGCTCGTGGGCGAAGGTAACCCCGCATTCGGACTTCGCGACGTCTCCGAGGACAGTGCGCACTTGAGGAGTTGAATCCGTCATTCAGTGACGTCATCCGCATCTAGGATCGCACCTGCACGTCGAAGGATTCTACGAACGTTGAGTGCGGGAACGCTTCGCACGTCTCCATTGGCCGTTAGTGATGCAAGACCTGCAGCGGTGCCAGCGGCCTGTCCCATTGCCATCGTTTGAGCCATCGAGCGAACGCTGGCCTGAGCGTCGTGGGATGCGGAAAAACAGCGTCCAGCGACCATCACATTTTGGGCGTCGCGGACAATCAGCGTGCGAAGTGGTATCCCTACCGCACTTCCCTCAGGCAGATACGCCCACGTTGTACCGTCACCCGAATGGTGATCCTCAATCGGCGCTGCGCATAGGCCAATTTGGTCGTCAAACTGCTGTCCATTCAAAACGTCGTCTCGAGTCAAACGGTAATCTCCGAAGACTCGGCGGGTTTCTCTCAATCCAATTTGGGTGCTCATGCCAACGAGGGATGCGCGTTCGTATCCGGGCACGCGCTCAATGAGGAAGCGAGCATATTCAAGTGACTGGTGTCGACCCTCAATTTCCGCTGACGTGAGCCGTTTCGGTTCAAGTATCGAGTGAAGTTGTCCGGATCCGTCACGAATCGTTGAATCCAGTCGGGTCATTACGGTCGCCGTCATTCCGTCGATTGGAGTGACGTGGTCGCTGCCGTCTCGTCTCGGTAGTTCGTAACCCTCTTTCGCTGCCTGCGCCATCAATTCATGAAGTCGTTCCTTGGTTAACCGCTCACGAGAATCGAGATCGACATTGATCATTCGAAAGGTGGCAGTAAGTGTCTGAGCAGCACTGAATTCGCCGGCGAGTTCGAAGCCGAATCCGGCAAAATGGCACAGATCTCCGTCGCCCGAGGCGTCAACGAAGGTGGTTGCCGTAACCGTTCGAAGACCGCCCTTTGTGGCGAGCAGCAGAGTGCGCACGGAACCGTCACGCACCTCAACGTCTTGCAGAGAACTGTGCAATAGAACGTCGGTTCCCGACTCCGTGACGAGATTGTCCCAAACAACTTTGAGATGATCAGCAATGTACGTCACGCCTGTTCCGGCGCCGTACGTGTTCGGCCGTTCGATGACAGGTCCGAGCGTGGACAACCTAGTGACGACCTCTTGAGGAATCGACGCGACGACGCGTCTCGGTCTGGATCCCGGTGAATAGAAGCCGTAGAAGGTATCGAGCACCGCGGTGCTGTTTCCTCCAAGGAACGGAAGCTTCTCGACGAGCAGAACCTTCGAACCCTGGCGCGACGCGGCGATCGCGGCAATTGAACCGGCAGAGCCCGCACCAACGACAACGACGTCGTAGTGCCCAAGCGATGAATTGCTTGACCAGGTACTCATCTCAAACCCACATCACAGTAAACACGAAGTCGTGCGCATTTGTATATACTACCTGTGGAGTTTTCATGGACGACTCTCTCCCTATGAACCTCGTTCCAATGAGCAAAGAGCACTAACCGCGTCTGCAAAGGGGGATCACGAGTGAACGATGCGACTCGTAGCGTTGTAGTCACGGGATCCATGGGAATTGCCGCCGCGACGGCATCACAATTGAGCGCCAAAGGCGACAATGTTTTCATTGTCTCTCTCGATCCGGTGAGCTGCAAGGAACTGGTGGACAGCCTCGGCGACGGTGCTGGTTGGTTCGCCGCCAACCTCGAAGATGAACAACAAGCCGTCGACGCCTTCGCCGCAGCAGAAGAGTGTTTGGGCAAGGTCGATGCGGTGGTGGCCGTGGTCGGCGGGAGCGCTCGGAGCCAGGGCGATGGCTGGCTCCACGACATGACTCTCGAGGCTTGGGACGCTGCATTGAGCTTGAACTTGACATCGATGTTTCTGACCGCGCGAGAAGGAATACGACGAATGCGGGGAAACGGCGGATCGCTCGTCATGACATCGAGTGTCCTCGTCACTTCCCCCCAACCCGATAACTTCACGACCCACGGATACGCAGCAGCAAAAGCGGCAATTGCCGGGTGGACGAAGTCGCTCGCAGCTGCGTATGCCCCGGATGGAATTCGCGTGAATACGGTTGCTCCCGGCCTGGTTCGAACTTCGATGACTCAACGCGCTGAGCAAGAAGCGAACATCGTGACCTTTGCACGGAGAAAACAGCCACTCGTTCGCGATCTACTTTCGCCAGACGTTATTGCCGAAGCGATGTGCTGGTTCGTCCACTGCGAAGGCGTCACGGGCCAGGTCCTCAGCGTTGATGGGGGATGGGAAGTGACTTCCACATCATGAACCGACCAACGCTTCCAATTGAAATTCATAATTGCGGCTTGATTGTTGTCTGTCGAAAAACTCATCGCGCGGTAATGGAACGGTTAGAAGATTTGGCTAAGGACGCCAGCGATTTTGTTCTGGAAGTGACAATGGACTCCGTTTCTGCAGAGGCTGACATCAAAACACTTCGCAAATCGAACCTAGTAGTGGGAGCTGGTACCGTACTTAACCAATTCCAGGCGGAGCGCGCGATTGATGCCGGCGCGAGCTTTCTGGTTTCGCCCATACTCGACGACTCGTTACTTGCGTGGTCGACGGGTCGTGGCATACCGTTCTTACCGGGTGCATTGACTCCGACCGAGATCATGCGGGCTTGGAATGGAGGTGCCGCTGCCGTGAAAGTTTTTCCTGCATCGGCCGTCGGCCCACAGTTTTTGAGGGAAGTACGCGGCCCGTTAGGTGACATCCCACTTATCGCTACCGGCGGTGTCAATGAGAACAATGCTCGGAGTTTCCTTGACGCGGGAGCGATCGCGGTTGGTATCGGGGGATGGCTGACCAAAGCATCAGTGCAGGAGATTCCTGAAAGGTTGAAGGGACTGCGCAGGCACCTCGATGGTGGGCATGGTGTCGACTAGGAGGGGTCTCGCTTTGGGATTGGATATCGGCGGAAGTTCCATTAAGTCAGCGCTAGTGGAAGTAACGTCCTCGCAGCCCAGGGTCATTCACATAGATCTAAGAGACATCGACCTCGCTCGAGAACCCAATCAGGTCATCGACGACCTCGTATCCATTGTTACTTCGTATCGCGAGCAGCACGGGCACATCGAATCAATAGGCGTAGGCATACCCGGGACCATTGACAGTGCTATGGGAGTGCCACTCGTACTCCCAAACTTCCCGTCTGCGTGGAAAGGATTTCCGGTCCGGGACCAACTCGAATCGGCTCTTAACCAGCGGACAACACTGGTTAACGACGCCGACGCGTTCGGAATCGCGGAGTCCACTCTCGGAGCTGGAGTCGGCATGGCAATGGTGGTTTGTTTAGTGTTGGGAACCGGTGTGGGAGGCAGCATCGTCCATGAAGGAGGCCTCTTTCACGGCCGTGGAACCGCGGGTGAATTCGGCCACATCACGGTGGATCTAGATGGACCGCTGTGTGGCTGCGGCAATCGCGGATGTGTCGAGACGTTTGCCGGTTCGGACGCGATCGCCAAATTCGGCAACAGTTCCAGCGCTAAGAAGGTATTTGAAGATGCCGCAAGTGGAGACTCGTTTGCGCAGGCTGTCATTGACCGCGCTGCGAAAGCGCTGGGCGCCGCCTTGGCGAACATCTACATAGTTCTCGCTCCAGACGCTTTCGTGGTCGGTGGTGGTATCGCGGAAACCGGTGCCTCCTTCATCAGTCAAGTTGCGTACGAGACTCGACTTCGAGTGTTCGTCGCATCCGAAGACAAGATTCGGATATTGAAGGGCCGACTCGGTCGGCACGCGGGCGCCATCGGAGCCGCACTCGTATCAAGCGATTAACCGGACCGATCAAACTTCGTCAGTGTCCAACTTCTCGGGAACGAGCGTGAAGACTGCGTCAATTATGTATCGTTCGGGGTGATAGACCGTCGTCGTAAATTCAAGCGGTTCACCGTCCTGATCAGTGATAATCCTGCGCTCCACAAGCGCGGGGGACTTCGCTGGAAGCTCAAGGAGTTTCGCCTCGCCTGGCTCGATTTGTCGAGCACTAATCCAAGAAAGCGCCTTCGATGGAGTTCGACCTAGTGCCGCAAGAGCACTGTGGAGTGATCCAGTTTCCAGGTTCTCAGCGAGAACGGACGCGCAATTCAACGTGAGCGTTGCGTTTTCGATCGCCATCGGCGTAGAGTCCGCGAGCCTTAGTCGAATGATGGAAACGACCCGCGCCGACTCATCGAGTTTGAGAGCCTCAGCCTCTCCGACGGTCGCGAACCGGACCTCGGCGGATATCAGTTTCGACGCAGCATTTAATCCCCGCCGGCGCATGTCCGCAGTGAAACTCATTAGTGGACCGGAGTGGCGGTGAAATGGCTGTCGAGAGATGAAGGTGCCCGCACCCCGCTTCCTCCGGACAAGTCCTTCGGCGGCAAGGTTCTGCATAGCCTGGCGAGCAGTCATGCGGCTCACGCCAAACTGTTCTGCCAGCTCCACTTCGGACGGCAAAATGTCGCCCTCACGGCCGTTGAGCACCTCATCTCTTAGCCATTTCTCAATACCTTGGTAGAGAGTCGCCCCTTCAGAGCCGGTCAAGCGTATCGATCCCTCATCGCGACGAGTTTATACGTAGACATCACGATGTATAACACTATACATTTGACTATGGCCGTATGTACTAGAGTGCCAGCGGTGCGCGAAAACGATATCGCTGGTAACTGGACTTCTCAGGTCATCACGCTGTTGGAGCGACTCCAAGAAACCCAAGGCAAAGCAATCTCAGAAGCGGCCGAGTGGTCAGCCGAGGCCATAGCTGACGATGGATTCGTCCATATGTTTGGAAGCGGACATTCCCGCATCGCTGTTGAAGAAATGTTTCCGCGTTACGGCTCTTTCCCGGGATTCAATCCAATGGTTGAACTCTCAACCACATTTCACACGCAGATCGTCGGTTCGAACGGACAGCGCCAGGCGATGTTCATAGAAAACGTCTCCGGTCTCGCCGAAGCAATATTGGCGAATTTTGCCTTCCGACCAAATGACGTGATGCTCGTCTTCAGCGTGTCGGGTACATCCGCTGTAGCCGTAGAACTTACGCAGATTGCCCAGAGGCGCGGACTACGGACGATTGCAGTAACTTCAGTGGCGCATTCGGAATCATCAAAGTCCAAGATCGGTATTCGCTTGAAGGACATAGCGGATCTGGTCATTGATATCGGCACGCCGCCGGGAGACGCGCTCGTCGAAATACCAGGACTCGAATATCGAGTTGGTCCTGGTTCGACCGCGTTGATTGTGGCCGTTGCGAATGAAATCAAGGTTCAGACTGCTGAACAGTTGGTCAAGCGAGGTATCCATCCTCCAGTGTTGACCGGCCCCATGGTCATCGGATCTGAGCGCTCAGCTCAGCTCTTTGATGCTGCCTACGACGACCACGCCCGCCGATTGGCGTACGCCCTCGGGAGCGTTGGCGACATCCGTAACGAAATCAACGAACAGAAGCCAACTCCGTGAGCGCCTTGGCTCGAAGGGTCGAGCTACTGCGTTCTTAGTACAGACTTAAGTTTATATATGTATAGAGTTAACTTGACATATAAATGAAAGTTTGTTATGTTTGCGCTCGAATTATGAACTGGTCATGTATGAACATAGGGTGCGGGTGATTATCGCACCTTGTTCACTAAAAAGGGGGACAAGTGGAATCAGTTGTCAGGCATCACACAAAGGCAAAGTCGCCATTCCGGAAACTTGCTCCGGTGGTTGCATTTGTTACGGCACTTTCTGTACTGACAGTTCCAGGACTGAGTTTTGGAACTTCTTTGCATCCCAAAGTGACTTCAACGCAAACTCTCACAGTCGCATTTCAATCGGCGCCTGCGACGTTGGATCCGGGACGATTGAACAACGGAGGCAATGGTGCTCAGTACTCAGCACTCGCGTACGACTCGCTGATTTACTGGGCGCCCAACGGCGACTATCTTCCTGGTCTTGCCACGTCGTGGAAGTATCTCGATGCCAGTAACCAGATTTTTCAACTCACGATCCGACCCAACGTCAAGTTCAGTGATGGTGCGACGCTCACTGCTCAAGACGTCGTTAACTCAATTGAGTACGACGCGCAAGGCAGCACAACCGCGGCCTCCTACCTGGGCAATCTGGCGACAGCTACTGCGACGGGGCCGTTGACGGTAGTACTCACCTTCAAGCAACCGCAACCAGACCTGGAGACCATTTTTGACCAGGACAACATGGCGGGAGATGTCATCAGTCCCCAAGGTCTCGCCACTCCGACAGCTTTGGGGACAACGACTGATGGCACTGGTCCGTACATGATTGACCCCACTCAGACCGTTACCGGAAGCACATACGTCTACGTTCAGAATCCCAACTATTGGAATGCTTCATTGGTTCGATTCAAGGAAGTTGTCGTGGACGTGATCGCGTCTGACACGTCCGCCATTGCGGCTATGCAAACTGGACAGGCAGATTTCTTTGGTGGCTCATACTCGGACGTGTCGGCAGCCAAGGCGGCGGGTCTCGATCTCTATAAGGAATCGGGTGTCTTCGCCACAATCTGGACAAACGACTACACCGGGAAGATCGTCAAGGCGCTGCGCAATGTGAAGGTTCGACAAGCCATGTCTTACGCAATTAATCGCCCGGCAATTGCTAAAGCCCTCTATGGCAGTTATGCGCAACCGAACGACGAGATATCAACGCCCGGGTTCACCGGATACGTCCCTGGTACCAAATGGCTCGACTACTACACCTACAACCTGAAGAAAGCTAAAGCACTCATGAAGTCTGCTGGCTACGCAAAAGGTTTCACGATGACTCTTATTGGCGTCAACTATCAGGGATACCTTCAAATAACCGAAGCAGTGGCCAGTGAATTGGCCGCAATTGGCATCCACGTGAAGATCAAGGAGTTTGCGACTTTCGGAGAGTACGTAACGGCGTTCTTAAGTGGCAAGTACGCGGGTGGAGACATCCAGTACGGAACACAACCGATGTCGATTGAGTCCACAGCAATATTCGCGAAGGACGGACTCTTTAATGTGGAAAAGAACTCGAATCCGAAGCTTTTGGCGCTCGTAGCCAAAGGAAACAGTACTCACGGCGCGGTGTCAAACGCCTATTACCAGCAGGCGATGGAGTTGTGGATCCAAGGTGCATATTCGCTCAACCTATTCACCGCAGACAACGTCTTCATCGTCAAGCCGGGCGTTGCGTCGAATGTTCAGTTGGGTCTCAAATTCCCTGGGACCGCATCGGGGCCTGACTTCGCGTTCTGGTCACCTGCTAGTTAAGACCGTAGGGCCGATGATTTACGAGCCGACTCGCGGCCCTTTCAATAGGGCCTGCGGCGAAGCGGCGCTGAGTTCGGTGTTTGTCGGGACGGTAGACGAAGTACGTTCGCCGTCCCGACAAGTGCTGCGCCGTCGATGTTGAGTCCACCTCAATGAGATCCCAAGGGTGCAGTCTGTTTGTGAAACTACGAAGTGCAGTTCGTACCGATGCAATTTGAAGGGTGAAATTTTGTGCGGCAGCTGATAGTTAGAAGACTCGTTCAAGCGATTCCGCTTCTCTTCATCGTGTCGTTCCTGACGTTCTTTCTGGTTTCACTGATTCCGGGGAGTGTTGCGACTGCCTTGATCGGTACGTCCGGAACACCTGCTGCGTACGCGAGAATGGAACGGCAACTGGGACTCAATAAACCCGTATTCGTCCAATACTGGCATTGGTTATACAGAGTTCTCCACGGGAATCTTGGGTCCTCACTGCAGAACAAGCAATCCGTAGCGGAAATGCTGAACTCGAGATTGACCGTCACCCTCACGCTGATTGTGGCGACGGTCATCGTGGTGTCGATCGTCGGGGTCGGACTAGGAGTTGTCTCGTCGGTGAGGGGTGGCTTCATGAATCGAATAATCGACCTTCTATCGTGGCTTGGTCTCGCTGTACCGAATTTCTGGCTCGGATTGGTTCTGGTCTCCACCTTTGCTGTGACGTTTCACGTATTTCCCGCACTGGGGCTGACGGCATTTAGTTCGTCACCCGTTGGGTGGCTGAAGTCGTTGGTATTGCCTGTCATCGCCCTTGCGGCGGCACCCATCGCAGTAGTTATGAGACAGACTCGTGATGCGATGTCCAACGTGCTCGAAGGAGAGTTCATTCGGACGTTGAGGGCGTCAGGACTCACCGAGCGATCAATAGTAATGAGACACGCGCTGAAGAATGCATCGCTCCCGGTCGTCAGCGTTCTCGGGGTGCTACTTGTCTCTCTCCTCGGCGGCACCGTGATCGTGGAGAATGTGTTCGCGATTCCCGGTCTAGGAAGTCTCGCGGTCAGTGCCGTAAGCGCCCACGACCTGCCGGTGGTCGAGGGCGTCGCGGTGTATTTCACCTTGATTGTCATCGTCGTCAACCTCTTCGTTGATATTGCGTATGGGCTCTTGAGTCCGAAGGTTCGTGTTCGATGAGGAGGGATCTGTTTTGGAGGCCCCCCTCGACGTCGAGCGGAATTGTCCGGAAGTTCTTGTCCAGGCCACTCGCGTGCGTCGCTCTCGCATATCTGTCGATCCTGGTCATCGCGTGCACCTTCGCCCCGCTGATCGCGCCGTACAATCCGGAATCTGAAGACCTCCTCGCGGTTCTCTCCGGTCCGTCGCGTCTTCATCTCCTTGGAACAGATGAGTTGGGCAGAGACGTACTGAGCCGACTCCTGTTTGGAGGGCAGATAACCCTCTTGAACAGCCTCGAAGCGGTTCTGGCTTTCATGATCATTGGCGTCCCTTTGGGCCTCTTCGCCGGATACCGAGGTGGGCGAATCGACAGGGTCATTATGTCTGCCACCGACATCGTGCAATCGTTGCCAGTGATCATTGTGCTCTTGGTTGTTGCGGCGGTCTTCAGCGGCTCTCTTGCGCTCATGATTACCTTGGGACTCGTATCTTCCCCAAGCATCATCAGGGTCGTTCGTGTCGCCACACTCTCGGTCAAGACTGAGTTGTACGTGAGGGCAGCGGAAGTGGTGGGATTGACGAGGTTTCAAGTTCTGCGCCGACATATCTTGCCCCAAGTCGTAGCTCCGATGGCTGTCCAGGTTTCAGTGTTCGCGGCGGCGGCAATCACCATCGAGGCTGCACTGGGCTACTTGAATCTTGACGTCAGTCCTCCGGCTCCGAGTTGGGGCTCGATGATCGCAGAAGCGGGGACCGTCATTTTCCGCCAACCGTTCTTGATAATTCCCTCCGGCCTCATAATCGTGATCACCGTGATCGCGCTGGGTGTTCTCGGGGACGCCATTAGGGACATCTGGGCGAAGAAGGATGACCGGAGTGACATCGACACTGGTCGAGAAAAGCGACGTTCAAGTCAACCCGCAGTCGCGGTGACTCCTTCGGTCCAAGACGAAAACTCAAGTGACCCGGCACCACCTGACTCGTTGCTCTCAGTTCGAAATCTCGAAGTGATGATCAATTCTCGCGAGGGTGATTTGAGAATCGTGGATCACGTCAGTTTCGACCTGAAAGCGGGAGAGACGTTGGGAGTCGTCGGTGAGTCAGGGTGTGGCAAATCGATCATGGCCTTGGCGCTACTGGGATTGCTTCCATCGGGCGGACGCATTACCGGTGGCAGCGTGGAATTTCGCGGTCAGCAGTTGGTGGGAATGTCGAACAAAGAGAGATCCAAACTGCGCGGTCGCCACATCGGACTCGTATCGCAGGAACCTATGGTTGCGCTCGATCCCGTGTTCACCGTAGGGAGTCAGATAAAGGAAGTTCTTCAGACGCTCCATGGGTCGAACGCAAAAGAAGCGAAACGAGACGCACTTGAGCTTCTTGGTCGCGTCAGATTGCCCGACCCTCGAACAGCGTTCGAAAGCTTTCCCCACGAACTCTCCGGAGGTATGTCGCAGCGAGCATGCATCGCAATTGCATTGGCGGGCAGTCCTGACCTGCTGATCGCAGACGAACCCACCACCGCCCTTGACGTGACGGTCCAAGCAGAGATCCTCGATCTCCTGCTGTCGCTCAATGACGAATTGAAGATGTCCATACTCTTGGTGACCCACGACTGGGGAGTTATTGCCGACTGTTGTGAACGAACCGCTGTCATGTACGCCGGTCAACTTGTCGAATTGGCGGCGGTTAACGAGATATTCAATACTCCTCTTCATCCCTACACTGAAGGTTTATTGGCGTCCAACCCGTATCTGTCTGAGAGGGGATTATTGCCCTCGATCAAAGGCGTGGTTCCCTCGCCGTGGGAATGGCCGGAAGGTTGTCGATTCGCTCCTCGTTGCCCATACGCGACCGAAGACTGCACACTGGCACAAATCGCACTGCGAGTGATGTCGACGGGTCGTGTGACCCGATGTCTGCATTCGGAGAGGGTCGGAACGGCCGCATCAAATGTCCAATAATCCTTCGTTACTTAGTGTTGATGGCCTCTCCGTTCAGTACATTCAACGCCGACGCTCCGCCCCTTTCGTGGCCGTCAACGATGTCTCGTTTGACTTGATGAAGGGCGAGACGGTTGCGTTGGTCGGTGAATCGGGTTCCGGGAAGACCACGATTGGCAACGCGATTCTGGGACTGTCTCCCGTCAGTCAGGGAACCATTCAATTTGACGGAGAGGTGATAGTTGGAACGCAAGGGGCCGATAGGGAAATGATAAGTGAGTCCATTCAGGTCATATTCCAAGATCCATTCGGCTCTCTCAATCCTCGCCGCACCATCGGACAGATTCTTGTTGAGCCTTTAATGGTTCATCGTAAACAGTCGCGATCAGATATGTGGTCAGAAGTGGAGCGGATGCTCGTCCGCGTAGGGCTACCAAAGGACGCAGCGAGTCGATATCCGAGACACTTTTCAGGTGGTCAACGTCAGCGCATTGCCATCGCGAGGGCAATGATAATTGAACCGCGTCTCGTTGTCTGTGACGAGCCCGTGAGCTCATTGGACCTTTCCGTCCAAGCTCAAATTCTCAATCTTCTTGGGGAGCTTCAAGATAACGAAGGACTGTCGTATCTCTTCATCAGTCACGACATCGCGGTCGTACGACATTTGGCTCATCGAGTGCTCGTTCTCTACCGGGGACGGGTTGTGGAAGAGGGATCGGTCGATCAGGTCTGCAGTGATCCGAGACATCCCTATACGAGAGCGCTCTTCTTGGCGGCACCCATAGCGGATCCCGATGTGCAACGAGCAAGAAATGTCGCGCGCCGCGAACTGACCGTGAGCGACAAGGACGAAGGTGATGGCTGTCCGTTCTACTCTCGATGCGCCTTTGGCGTCACGAGGTGTGCTCAGGAGCGTCCTGAACTGCGACGAACCCGATCAGGATCCCTTTCGGCGTGCCACAGAGACACGGAGTTGCCGGATCTCGACATTGATTCGCTTTGGCCTCGAAAAGTTACGACAAATGATGATCAATTGACTCGGCCAAGTCGCACGGTCGAAGTGTCTTCGACTGAAGTTTACGAAGACCTCACGAACGACAATTCTCCTCCAGCGCAGGTCACCCCAACCGCCTGCGCTGGAGGATCCCAATCTTGCGACGGCGAATTCACGAGAGCCGACGAATCATAACTCATGACGAAAAGCATCAGCTGGTCAACTGCGGAGACCTCGAGCGCAATTTATACATAATCGAAACGGACAGCGCCGTTTGATTCGAACAAACGTAAAGGGAGGACAGTGAGCACGCTTGGACACTGGGAGGGAGAAGAAGGGCTACCATCGTTTTGCTATACCGCCGACCCACGTCATGTTTCGGATAATGAAGTCTCAGCGAGAAATTGGAACTTAGTCGGCAACCGTCGAATTCAACTTTGCGCGGTCAGTGACGGTGGAGTGGGACTCTACGACGAGGGTTTCGGTAACCGGTGGCTAACGGACGCTCACCCGCGCGGCACAGGGTTCTCGTTCATCGTGGAAGACAATCGAGAGACATGGGGAACCGAGCAAAGTCATTGGCCCTCTGGTGGCGCGCCGCGCCGGGTGTTCGGTGCCAATAGTTTCTTGATTGCAGCTCAGGACGACGGACTGGATCTCGAGCGTCTAATCCTGTGTCCAATGGGCGAATATCCCTGGGTTCTGGTAAGGGTGCGTATCACCGCAAATCAGGGACCTAGGACTTTCGAACACGTCGAAGAGTGGACTGTTCGCCCTCGTAGGATCCGACCGGATGATTCAGTAATTGGAATAGAAGGCTTTCATGCGCGCACCTTCGATTTTGATGTCGTCATTTCGGACCGTGCTGTTCGAGTTCACGCGACTCGAATGACGGCGATAGCGCGTGACGCCAAGCAAGATATTGAAAACGATTCACCGAATCTCCTCAGCAGCGATTCTTTCGAAAGTCTGGATGCGCGAATCTCACTCGTGCTCGAAGGGCTCGATGGCAATGCTTCAACAGTTCAAGCGGATGGCTCGGATGAGCCTCGGTTGCAAATCCGGACGAGACTGCGCCTAGAAACGGACGAGACATGTGAACTTTGGTTTCGCTTTGGTCTCGATGACAGTGGAAAAATCGATGACCCGCGTGCACTTTTTGAGGACAGCATGGTCGACGTCGAAAGTCGGTTACCGCGGGCACACCTCGAAGGCAGCCTCTTCGTCGAGCGCGAGATTGCCTGGCACGCCGCCGTGTTGACAGGAGGAGCATGTCGAGATTTAGTAATTGGTGGTCACACACTCAACCAGGGATCCTGGTACTCATTCGGGCTGGGAGCCAACGCAGCGGCGCGTGACCCCCTGCAGCATGCACTTCCGCTGGCGTATTCTGAGCCAGACCTCGCTTTGTCAGTGCTCCGAAACACGTGTGCGTGGGCCAATCCTGAAGGCGATTTACCGTTTTGTCTCGACCGTGATAAGCGAACCCGATTTGAATTCCGGCAACCGTCAGATCAGAACCTCTACGCATTCTGGCTCGCCTCAGAGTACGCAGCTGCGACAGGCGACGTGGAAGCCTTTGGCCAAGAACTGGCGTACCACCCTTCGTATGGAGCGACCTCGACGTCTCTTGCGACACATCTCCGGCGACAATTCAGATTCTTCGTTGACAACGTCGGACGTGGCGAACGGGGACATGTGCGCATGCGACACGCCGATTGGAACGATGTCATCCTTGAAGACTCGGGAGTCGACCTCGCCAACATGATTGAGCGAGGTGGTTCGGTTCTCAACTCAGCCATGGCTGCATGGGTGTTCCCAGTGTTTGCCGGTCTTTGCGATCGAATAGATGAGCCGGCTATGGCACTCGAAGCTCGAGAGATTGCCTCCGATCTACGTGATCGTGTTCGCGGAGCGTGGAATGGAAGCTGGTTCGACCGGGCGTACGCTCCCGGAGGAGTTGTCGTTGGCGGAGTCGACGACCTTTGGCTGGAAGTGCAGCCGTGGGCGATTCTCTGCGGCGCCGCTGATCCTCAACAAGCTCGCGACTTGCTCAAAGCGATCGATGAAGGTCCCCGTTCAGCTTCTCCCCTCGGCGCTCGTCTTCGGTGGCCAGTCGGCGACGGTCCGAATGCCTCGGGCGGGCGAGGCGAAGGGCCTGGCGGCGGAGGCATCTACCCGTCCGTAAATCTGGTATTGGCGTGGGCCGCGAAGTCCGTTGACGCCGACTTCGCGTTGGACGAGTGGCAACGCATGACACTGTCGCAGCACGAACAGTACTTTCCAAACGTGTGGGAGGGAACACTGTCAGGTCCCGATTCGTATAACGCGCCCGAATCCTCTCGACCCGGCAGAACGTGGCCAGGTACCGGCACGGGAGGAATGCAGGATTTCCCAGTCAATAACCTGCACGTGCACAGCCAGCCAATACTGGGTTACTTGCGCCTGTTGGGAGTGCATCCGACCAACGAAGGCCACCTGAATGTGGAGGGCGGCGGTGAATGGGTCAGCCGAACATTGACAGTCAAATCCGATGGTCACGGAGCCTTACACGCACTGGGACCGGTCATCCTTGACACTCCTTTTGGTGAGATTCGCGGTGGGCCCGGATTGGTGACATGGTGAATTCGGAGTGCACAAAGCCGTCAGCCGCAAATTGCAACTGGTTCGTTATGAGAGAGGATGAATCTCATTTCACGGATTCGTTAGAGCGAGGCACACGGACCCGCCAATTGCTTTTCCAGGGCGATTGATGTCAGGCGATTTGAAGCAGCGAACCCGGAAAGAAGGGGGAATTCAATGGAGGTGCCCTTAAGCACAAAGGACTTCCTTGCCCGAGCGGCGAACCAATACGGCGATCGCATTGGAGTGATTGACGAACCGGTGCAACCGGCTGAGTCACTCGGATCCCTGACATACGCGCAGGTAGCTGAGTTCGCGCGCGCGCAAGCTGCCGGTTTGGACGAACTGGAAGTGAACTTCGGAGATCGCGTCGCGATTGTCTCGCAAAATTGCGCACGACTTTTCGTATCGTTCTTGGGTGTATCTGGAAGTGGCAGAGTCTTGGTCCCCATCAACTTTCGACTGACTCGCGAGGAAGTTGCCTACATTGTCGAACAGTCGGGGGCCCGGGTTTTGCTCATCGACCCTGAGCTCGAGGAAGAACTCGAATCGGTCACGTGTGAACACAAATTCATACTGGGAGATTCCAGTGACCGTGTCCTCTTTAGACACGGGACTGAGCCAGCGGAGTGGAATCCCGACGAGTCAGCAACGGCGACAATCAATTACACGAGTGGCACCACGTCGCGTCCAAAGGGAGTGCAGATCACGCACAGAAACATTTGGATAAACGCGGCGACGTTTGCGCTCCACAGTGGCGCTTCCGATCGCGACGTCTATTTGCACACATTGCCGATGTTTCATGCAAATGGATGGGGAATGCCCTATGCAATGACCGGTGTCGGAGCAAGGCATGTGGTTCTTCGAAAGGTCGACGGACACGAGATACTAGAGAGAGTTGCTGAGCACGGCGTGACAGTCATGTGTGCTTCACCAACGGTCGTCAATACGATTCTGAGTGCTGCAGCCGAATGGGATGGCGAGATTCCCGGTCGCAATCGAGTACGAATAATCGTGGCTGGAGCACCACCGCCAACAAAAACAATTGCTGAGGTCGAGACCGTACTGGGTTGGGAGTTCATACAGATTTACGGCCTGACTGAAACGTCGCCACTACTGGTTATCAATAGATCGCGCGCGGAGTGGGACCAACTCAGCGCCGAGGAGAGGGCGCTTCGGCTCAGTCGAGCTGGTGCGGCGACTCTCGGGACGACGATTACCACGTCGAATCTCGGAGAGGTCTTAGCCAAATCGAACGTCGTGATGGACGGTTATTGGAATCAACCCGAGGCCACTGCGGCAGCCGAAGAAGATGGTTGGTTTCGTACAGGCGACGGCGGGTGGATCGATGATCAGGGCTACCTCACTATCACCGATCGGCTCAAGGACGTCATTATTTCGGGAGGCGAGAATGTCTCATCGATTGAAGTCGAAGACGTACTCTTCAGTCACCCGTTTGTGCGCGAAGTTGCGGTCATTGGAGTACCCGATGAACGGTGGGGCGAAACGGTGAAGGCACTCGTGGTTCTCGCACCTGGAGTCGAAGTGAGTGAGAGCGAACTCATCTCATACTGTCGAGAACATCTCGCGGGATTCAAGACGCCCACAACAATCGAATTCCGTGAGGAACTCGCTCGCACCGCCACCGGGAAACTGCAGAAATTCATTCTCCGTCAGGACTACTGGGCCATCAATGAACGACAGATTCAATAAACGGAAAATTGATCAGAAGGTGGCTCCGGCCTGAGATCAGTTGATTGGGGTCTAACTTCAATTCCCATCACGGAGAAAGGACTGAGTAGGTAGTGCTCAGAGAGTGCCAAATGGCTCTGACGCTATGAATATTTTGCATTGAACTAGGGACTTGCAAATGACTTGCTCGAAGGACAAAAAAGCCACCCTCGACCGGACGAATCACGACGCATTTTTGGGCATTAACTGGGCTGGAAACAGTGGTATTTCATGGTTACTTGTGGTCATTCGTGGTTGCTCGCGGTAACACGAAAACCCTTATAAATAAAGGGTTTTAGGTCAATTTTCAGAGCACCCCCAACGGGATTCGAACCCGTGCCGCCACCTTGAAAGGGTGGACAGTAAAACGACCATGGGTGACGGTAATTCCTGATGAAATACGGTTTCCCCGCGCTACATCTTCCGCGAATTAGGTGATGGGCATTAAATAGGCATTAACACCCTTCCTTGAAATCCTTTCAAGGTCCAAGAGGTCAAAGTTCGGGTATTGCCGTCGAGTAGTCGAGAACGACTCGTCGATTGAAGTGCAGTGCGAATTCCTTTAATTGTCAGCCCCAAAAAATATTCGTCTGATCGCGTTCGATTTCTTCGAGGACTTCGTCAATGGAACTGGGTGCCATGAGGTCGAAAATATGCCATCGACTGTTGCTGTCCGACCAGTAGAGCGCCCATTCATTGTTCGCAGTATCGAACTTCATTCGAGCGACCCCTTGTCGGGTCCACTCGGGTCCGAAATCTTCCCTCCAGGGAGGTCGACATTCAACAATCGTCACCGTCTTCCCTCGGACGTCAACTTCCATTCTGATCTGATCCTGAAAGTCCGGTGGCACGACTCTGGCTGCGTATCTGTGAATCTTCCGTAGGTCGGGGTTCAGCTAAGTGGTTGGAGTTCCGAACAAATACCCGCGGAGTAGGTCTAGAAGTTTCATTCTCTACGGCTGGTCCCTTCTTATCAAGGCCTAAGGCAGGACCGCAGACAATGAAGGTCCGGTACCGAGAACGCTTGCACCGGCACAGCGAGTTCGTAATCTATATGAGTGGTGCTACCTCGGTCATCTACCTTGGGCCCAGCTTCGAGGCCCGTCGCGATCCCTTCTGGATTTGACACGTCCAATGACATAAAGGCTCAAGGCACCGTCGAACTACCTATTCATGTCTGGTGGTCAGAGCCGAAGCGCGTTTTTGATTTGACGAAACCCGATGATCGATTGCGGGCATATGAACTTGTGCTCACCGAGGGCGATGAGGACGATATCCGCCTCTTCATCCGCTTTGATGTCCTTCGATCGTCATGGCATCAACTGTTCCTTCCACGACACGTTCGCGAGGCGTGGGAAAAAAAGTATCAGCAGCTCAGCAGCAACAGTTAGACGTGCTCAGCCCGCTGCAGGAGAGACTCGTCGCCCTGGTTGCGGAGTCACTTGCGGGCTCTGACTTTGCCCTCGCCGGCGGTGCGGCACTGATTTCGCAAGGACTGGTCGAGCGCCGCACGAACGACTTGGATTTCTTTGGTTCATCCGAGGCCGCACTTGCCGAGCGACTTCCGAGGGTCATTTCATCCTTGGAGAAGGAAGGTTTCGAAGTCGACGTTCGGCGCTCTACGCCGCAATTTGCTCGCATTGTTGTTCGCGGTTTGAATTCTGAAACTGAGGTCGATTTTGGATTGGATAGTCGGCTGTTCCCTCTCGAACAAGGAGAATTATCTCCGGTGTTGGCGAGTAAGGAGTTAGCGGTTGACAAGGTACTGGCGGTGTTTGGACGAGCCGAGGCTCGCGATTTCGTGGACCTCTACGCGCTCGAGCAGTTTTTCAAGCTTGACGATCTCTTCGTCTGGGCTGCTGAGAAGGATCGCGGATTCGACCTGGGAATCTTCGCCGATATGGCGAGACGAGCGAACTCGTTGGATTCGTCAGAGTTCAATTTGAAGGATACGGAGTATCACAGTCTTTTGACGGCAGTGGAGAAATGGCGTGAACTAGCCCTTGATCGCGCTCGGAAGCGAGATCGCGACCACGGTCTTGAGAGATGAACTGATTCGAGTTTCAATTACCTACTTATGATCCAACCGTTCTCCGCCTATACGAGAAATATGAACAAAACTGTCGCGACATGGTTGGCACCTCCTGAGATTGGTGGTGGGGAAATCCTGGCCTAAACCGTTGACCATAAGGATTTTGACGACGCTTAAATAGACTGCGAGAGAGTTTTGGGCATTGAATGGGCATCAATTGGGCATTAACCGCTTCAATTAGGCGAAAAATATGGCACTTTCGCGGCGTACGCTCCAAGTGTAGAAATCTGCTTTCATCAGGAATTACGAAGCACCCCCAACGGGATTCGAACCCGTGCCGCCACCTTGAAAGGGTGGTGTCCTAGGCCGCTAGACGATGGGGGCCTGCACTGCATGTCACCTCATACTGCGTTGGTGGTCGGGCTGCCGGGATTTGAACCCGGGACCTCTGCGTCCCGAACGCAGCGCGCTACCAAGCTGCGCTACAGCCCGCAGCGAGTTGCCTCGCAGCCTGATAATGCTAGTCGGTGGCCGGTGAATCAAACAATGCTCAGATGGCCGACGGCACTTCCGGTACGGAGGGCTTGTGGTATTCGACCACGATTTCGCTGATTCGCCGACGTTCGACCGACTGCACGCGGAATGTCCAGTCTTCATACGAATAGGTCGTTCCAGCCTGAGGAATTTCACCCGCTAAATCGAGGATGAATCCGGCAATCGTGACGTACTCGCCTTCGGGTATCGAGATGCCGAGCGCCTCTTCCACCTCGTCGACGTGGGTCTGTCCGTCAACGAGCCAGCGGTCTTGACGAATGCGCACGATGGTCGGCTCTTCGTCCTCGTCGAACTCATCGTTCAAGTCGCCAACGAGTTGTTCGAGGATGTCGCGAATCGACACGACGCCGGCGACGCCGCCGTGCTCGTCGAGGACGAGCGCGAACGTCCGCCGCTTCTCGCGCATCTCGCTGAGGCTCTCCAACAGGTCCATCGTTTCGGGCATCATGAACGGTCGTCGAATCTTGCGCGCGATTTCGGTTGCCGAGGGTAGGGAGACACCGATGGCGCGTTTGGCCGTGGTGCTACGAAACAGGTCATTGACGAAGAGGACGCCCTCGACCTCGTCGAGGTCACCGTTGACGACGGGGAAGCACGAGTGTCCGGTATCGCGAATCGCTTCGGCGATCAACTCCGGGGTCACGGGCGTTGTGAGGTAAACGACGTCGGTGCGCGGTGTCATGACGTCGCGAAGCTCGAGCTCGCTGAGTTGGTCGACGCGTTCGTGGATGGCGATGGCTTCGGGTGACTTCGGCCGCGCCTCTTCACGCCCGACGATTCGCTTTCGAAGCCGAGACAGTCCCGACGAAGGGGGCTGTGGGGCGCTCATTGAAAGTCGGTGCTCCCGACGCGAACGGTCGCGGGGCGCAGGGATTCGTCCTCGTACTCTTCTCCGCGCAACAGCGCTCGCACCGCGCTACGCAGTCGCTGAGGGTCGAGTGGCTTCACGAGGAATCCCTCGGCGCCGCTGCGACGAGCGAGGAACACGTCCGGGCGACGATCGAGCAACATCAGTACGGCAACCGGTTCGGCCGCCCCGTAGGACTCCTCGTGACGCAGTTCCATGCAGATTGCCATGCCGCCCATGGTGCCGATTTGCAGGTCCAGCACCACGAGGTCGACGCCGCCTCGTTCGACACGGGCAATGACCTCGGGACCACTGGCGACCTCTTCAATGATGAGGTCCGGCCCTTCGAGTGTGGCGCGAAGTTCTTTGCGCAGGGAGGCGAGGTCACTCGCCAGAAGAACAATGGCCATTGGTTCAGCGTAGCGGAGCGAAATTTGCCTCATTGTTGGCGCGAAGCCATGCGCGAAAATCACTCTTGCCCGTTCGCCCATGAGTGGATAACCTGCGGTTCTGGGTCAAACCGGGGGGGGAGTGACTTATGGCGATTACGCCTTTGGATTGGACTGACGCCGCAGCGTGTCGCAACAGTGAGGCCGCGCTTTTTTATCCGGCCGATAGCGCCGAGCGCAAAGAGGATCGACTGGAACGTGAGTTGGTGGCCAAGCGCATCTGCGCGAGTTGCGGTGTTCGTGACGAGTGCTTGGAAGCGGCGTTGGCGCGACACGAGTCTTACGGGATCTGGGGCGGCCTCAACGAATTCGAACGGCGAGGTTTAATCCGTACGTGACTTCGCCCAACCGAGTTGGGCCGGACTCACTCGCGTAAGGACAATGAGCAACGCGAAGGTCACGATGTGAACCCCGGTGCAGTACAGACAGAGGTTGTCGATGATGATGAGTTCGGCGAAGATCAACCAGAGTACGAAGCACATCGAAATGATCGCGAGCACAAATCGGGCGACGTGAATCGCGTAGTTCCTCGCGCGCCATCCCCACGGGGAGTTCAGTGCCGTCATCACGACGTACGTGCCCAAGCCGAGAAACGCCACCGGAATACCGAGTACACGAGACTGCGCGGACGTGGTGACGGCGCCGCAGTTGATGAACCCGTTGCCGGTGCAGAAAAGGTCCTGTGGTTCGAAGTGCGTGATCGTGAGGTACGTCGAGAGCGCGAGGCCGATCAGACTCAAGACGAACGTCGTGACGACGGCCCACGTGGGGACGCGACCTAGGGTTCGATTCAATTAATCTTCATGGCCGTCTTGGCGGCCATCACCCCAGAGCTCGTGCACACGTTGGACGGCAAGTTGTTCGTCAACGAACAGATCGCCGCGGTCTGGAGGTTCGCTGAGGCGATGATCGCGTCAGTGACGGGGCTGGTGGGGTCGCTCAGCCCAGTCGCGATGGCCGAACGCGAAAGATTCGACAACGTGTCGGGGGCGTAACTGGCGCCCGAGACGAGGAATTTGTTGTCCATCGTGATGAACGGAATTGGATTGCCGTCGGACGTAGTGAGGCCCTTGATGTACTTCGGCGTGTCGTACTTCGTCACCAGCGCCACCTGCGCCTTGGTGGGCTTTTGGAGGATTTGGTAGTAGCCCGTGGTGGCATTTAGGTAGTTGGTGTACTCCTCGACGCTCGTGAAGACGACGTACGGAGATTTGTACGTCGATTTCGCGAACGTGAACGTCGGTGTATTCGGGTAGATGTCCTTACCGTAACTCGACATGTTGCCCAATCCCGCCCAGGTGCCGAAGCGACTGAGGGCAATGATCGTTGACCAGCGCTGCGCGGCGCAGTACGGGCAGTATTCAGCGCCGATGTACAAGATTTCGGGCACTGTCTTTCCCGCACTGTTCTGAGCCGTCAAAGGCGGTTGGCCCTTCACCGCAATTGGTGCAGAGACCTGCTCAACGTTCGACGTGACGCCGACTGCATTGAAGACCGACGTCGGCACGGTCGTGAGTTGTTTGAACGTCACTGAGTCAACGGCCGCAAACGTGCCGTTTCCTCCCGTGGATCCGGGTCCGCCGCTGGCGACCTTGATGATGACCAGGGTGGCGACAATGACGACGACGAGTCCAATCGCGAGCCACGTGAAGAGTCCGGCCGGGCGACCACTCGACGATTTCGCGCTAGGTCGTGCGCTCGCTCGCTTGGCCGCCTGTGCGGCGGGGCGGCTCGACGCGGTGTTCTTCTTTGATGCGGGGGACTTGGCCACGATGCTCCTTGTTGCGCTTAGGACAACAAACTTAGTGGACGGGACATCGCCGTCGACTGCAGCGTCGAGCTGAGTAGTTTTCACTATGGCCGAAATTTTGAGTCCCCGTCCGGCCGCGACCGTCATCACCGTGCGTGACAGTGCCAATGGTTATGAAATTCTTATGCTCCGCCGAAACCTCAACAGTGATTTTGTTGGCGGTGCGTACGTCTTTCCCGGTGGGGGCGTCGACGAATCGGACGCGGGACCCGTGGGACAACGCCTCGCCTTTGGTCTCAGCGACGCCGAGGCGTCGCAGCGTCTCGCACTCGAAAGCGGTGGACTCGCCTACTACGTCGCGTGCTTGCGTGAACTGTTCGAAGAGGCCGGCCTCCTCATCGCGTGTGATGCGGTCGGTGAGCCGGTTCAGTTGAGCGACCCGGAGTCAACTCACCGACTGGCGGCGAGTCGTCGCGAGGTGAACGCCGGCACTTTGAAGTTCATTGAGATGATGGAACGCGAGCGATTGTTTCTCGATCTACGAGGTCTCGAGTACGTCGCGCACTGGGTGACACCGATCGGTCCACCGCGTCGATTCGACACCCGATTTTTCGTGGCGCTCACTCCGCCGGATCAGGTGGCCACGCACGACGCCGGCGAAACCGTGGCCGATCAGTGGATACGGCCATCCGATGCACTCGACGCGCACGCTCGAGGAGTGCTCGAGATGATCTTCCCGACGATCAGCAACCTGAAGGCGATCGCACACTTTGGGACTGCTCAAGAAGTCCTCGACTACGCGAGGTCACTCGAAGGCATCGTGCGCGTCGAACCGAGAATCGTGACGACAAATGGCGAAGTACAGATTCTTCTTCCCGGAGAGGACGGCTACGACGCCTGAGTAGCGCCCGCGACGGCTTTCTCGATGGAGTCGAGCATTCGGGCCGAACAACCAACGGCGCCGAAGGGCGGGGCGACGTCATCGAGGATGCGTCGTGCGAGACGATGAAAGACGCCATCGCCGGACTCGGCCAAGACCACGGGTTCACCGTGATCGCCGCCTTCGCCGATCGCCGCGTTCAGTTCGATCTCGGCGAGAAGCGGCACGTGCAGTTCTTCACTGAGTGAGCGCCCACCGCCTTCACCGAAGACGTTGTGTCGTTCGCCACACGTGCACGTGAAGCCACTCATGTTCTCGATGACGCCCAGAACTCGGATGTTGGACTTGCGCGCGAAATCCGCGGCGCGCGCGGCGACGCGCTGCGCGGCGATCGTCGGTGTCGTCACGACCAACTGTCCCATCTGGGGCAGGAGTCGCGCGAGCGTCATCGCGATGTCGCCGGTACCCGGTGGCGTGTCAATCAACAAGTAGTCGATGCCTGACCAATCGGCGTCCTCGATGAACTGCGCGACGGCCTTTTGCACCATCAGTCCGCGCCACATCAGCGCTTGATCCTCGTCGGCGAGCAGACCCATCGACAGCAACTTGATGGTTCCAGCACCAACCTGTCGATTGAGCGGCTGCATCTTGCCCGCGCTCGCTTCGACCTCGCCATGAATTCCTAGCAGTCGACTGAGCGAGAATCCCCAGATGTCAGCGTCCAACACACCGACGCAACGACCCGTGGCGGCCAGGGCGACCGCCAGGTTCGCGGTGATCGATGACTTGCCAACACCGCCCTTACCCGACGCGATCATGAGCACCGGCGTATGAGTGGGGATCGACGTCGAGGGCGCACTCGCCTGGGCGATGGTCCGCGCGCGCTTCATCAACGCGGCCTTCGCCGGCGCGTCCAGAACACCCATGACGAGATCGACCGTGTCAATGCCCTCGAGCGTCAGAGCCGCCTCTTTGACGTCACGTTCGATCTGACTCCGTAGCGGACAACCGACGGTCGTCAGCGAGACGTGAACCACGGCGTGGCCCTCAGTCACGGCAATCTCGCCGACCATGCCGAGATCGACGATGGACGCCCCGAGCTCGGGGTCCAGCACCTGACCAAGGCGTTCTCGCAACAGATCGGAGGTTTGCACGTTGAAACGCTACCGGTGAATGAAGCGAGGTGTTCATTGCGGGAATCCTTCACTATCATGGAACGAAGAACTCTCGAAGGAGCCATGTCGAACATGACCACCACCACCGTGAACTTGACCAAGAAGGATCCCAACCCGATCAATTTGACCGACGGCGCCGCTGAGAAGGTCGCCGAACTCATTGCCGCCGAGGGCGTCGACGAAGTGTTGGCGCTTCGCGTCTCGGTAAAGCCGGGCGGCTGTTCGGGATTCAATTACGACATGTTCTTCGATTCGGAATTCGCCGATGACGACATCGTTCGTGATTTCGGCAGCATCAAAGTCGTCGTCGACGCTTCGAGCGCGGAGCTGCTCAACGGCTCGACGCTCGAGTACTCCGACTCACTTCAAGGCGCCGGATTTCACATCACGAATCCCAACGCGACGCGCACTTGCGGTTGCGGCAACTCCTTCAGCTAAGAGCACATCATGGCAGTAGCGTTCGGCCCTTACTCCCACTGGCGTCGCGCGGGCGACCTCGTCGTGATCTCCGGTCAACTCGGTGTCGTCGCGGGAACCGACAAGCCGACAATGATCGAAGGCGGCGCCCCTGAACAACTTCGCCAGGCTCTCGTTAACGCGCGCTCGGTGCTGGCCGACGCCGGCGCGACGTTCGATCAGGTCGTGAAAGCGACGTTGTTCATCACCGACATGGACGTGTTCGCGGCCTGCAATGAGGTGTGGCTCGAAGCGTTCGAACCGCCGCGGCCCACGCGTTCGGCCGTCGCCGTGCACCAACTTCCCCTCGGCGCACTCGCCGAAGTCGAACTCTGGGCGTATTCGCCCCTCGACTAGACGGAGTATTCGTTCGGCGAGGTACCGAACTTGTAGCCGACCGAGCGCACCGTCTGGATCAGATGGGCGTACTCCTCACCCAACTTCGCGCGTAGTCGACGCACGTGCACGTCGACCGTTCGCGCGCCTCCGTAGTACTCGTAGCCCCACACTCGACTGAGTAACGTCTCACGTGTGAAGACACGGTTCGGGTTCGTCGCGAGGAAGCGCAGCAACTCGTATTCCATGTACGTGAGGTCCATCACGCGTCCGGCGATCGAGGCCTGGTAGGTCTCTAAGTTCATCGACAGCCCGCCGTGTTCAATGCGCGGCGCGACGCTCTCGTTGCCGGCGCGGCGGAGCCGATGACGCAATCGAGTCGCCAACTCGCTCACGTCAAAGGGCCCGACGACGAAATCGTCGAACAGGTCCTCGCGAAACGTGAGCTCGTCCAGTTGGTAGTGGTCGAGTAACAAGATGATCGGTCCGACGCCGCGACTGCGCGAGCGCAACTGGCGACAGAGGTTCATCGCTTCGGTGAAGGGGAAGGCTGCGGCGTTGATGACGGCGCCCGCGAAACCGTCGGTCGGCTCGAGCGCCGTGACTTCATTGAGCCGTCCGGTCACGGCCACCGCTGGGGTCACCCCCGTGACGTCGAAAGCCTTTCGCACCGGCCCTTCGCACGAGGGCACGCAGAGTACGACGTCGATGTTCACAGCAACGGGAGGTAGCGCTCGATTTCGAAGGGCGTGACTTGCCCACGGTAGGCGTCCCACTCGGAACGTTTATTGCGAAGAAACCACTCCACCTGGTGTTCGCCCAGTGTCTCGTGCAATAGATCGGAGCATTCCATGAGATCCAGGGCTTCGGCGAGGGACTGCGGCAACGGAGCCGTGCGCTCTCCCTCCTTGGGCAGTTCGTAGCCGCCGCGCACGCCACGAAGTCCGGCCGCGAGGATCACGGCGAAGGCGAGGTAGGGGTTGGCCGCCGGGTCCGGCGAGCGGTACTCGATGCGCGTCGAATCGACGCGTCCCGGCTTGACCGACGGGATGCGCACGAGTGCGGCGGCGTCGTAGCGCGCCCACTTCGCCTCGACCGGGGCTTCGGCCCCGGGTACGAGTCGTTTGTACGAATTGACCCACTGGTTCGTCACCGCGGTGATTTCCGGGGCGTGACGAATCAGTCCGGCGATGAACTTGGTGGCGACGTCACTGAGGCCGTAGGGCCCGTCGCCGATGAACGCGTTCTGGTCGTCGCGCCAGAGCGAGAGGTGCGTGTGCATCCCCGAACCCTGCACGTTCGCGAGGGGCTTGGGCATGAAGCTCGCCGAGACGTCGGCCTGGCGCGCGAGTTCCTTCACCACGTGTCGCACCGACATCACGGTGTCGCCCATGGTGAGGGCGTCGGTGTAGCGCAGATCGATCTCGTGTTGTCCCGGCGCGTCTTCGTGTTGGGCGTGTTCAACGCCGATGCCCATCTCTTCGAGCGTGAGGACCGTTCGGCGCCGCAGCTGGCTCCCGGTGTCATCGGGCAACAGGTCGAAATAGCTTCCGCGGTCGATCGGCACGGGAGCGGTCATTATGTCGAGACCTTCGAAGTAGAAATACTCGATCTCGGGCGCGACGAAGAAGGTGTAGCCCTGCTCGCGGGCCTCGCCGAGGACTCGTCGAAGTTGCTGACGCGGACATCCGTCAAATGGCGTGCCGTCAATGTTGACGATGTCGCAGAACACCCGCGCCACGCCGGCGCCCTCTTCGTACCAGGGGAGGAGTTGGAACGTCGTGAGGTCCGGTCGCGCGAGAACGTCGGACTCTTGGGTTCGAGAAAAGCCGTCGATTGAACTGCCGTCAAAGGTCATGCCCTGGTCGAGTGCGTCTTCGAGTTCGGCCGGGGTGACGTGGAAGGCCTTGTGGCGACCGAGCACGTCGGTGAACCACAGTTGGACGAAGCGAATACCGCGCTCTTCCACGGTTCGCAGTACGTACTGGGCCTGGCTTTGCATAGGAACCATTCTCGCACCTTCCCGCCGGTCCCACTTTTGGTCCGCAAAGTACAAAACTCGCCGCTAGGACGCGGCGGGTTTTGTACGCGATGGTTAGCGTCGAGCCGCCGCCTTCTTCGCCGGAGCTTTCTTGGCGACGACTTTCTTCGCGGGCGTCTTCTTCGCGGCCACTTTCTTGGCAGGCGCCCTGGTGGCGCTCGCCGCGCTGCACACCGTCTCGGTGATCAGTCGAGCGACGACGTAGGGGTCGACGTTGGCGTTCGGACGACGGTCCTCGAGGTAGCCCTTCTGCTCACGAGCGACCTGTCCGGGAATGCGAATCGATGCACCGCGGTCAGAGACGCCATAAGAGAACTTCGACCAGTGCGCGGTCTCGTGCGCTCCGGTGAGTCGTTCCTCGATGCCGACGCCGTAGTTGGAGATGTGCTCTTTCACACGAGTTCCCATCGCCTCGGCCCCGGCGACGACGGCGGCGAAGCCCCCGTTGGCGCGCATTTGCTTCGTGGAGAAGTTGGTGTGCGCTCCAGCGCCATTCCAGTCACCCTTCATTGGCTTGGCGTCGAAGCTCACGTCGACGCCGAACTCTTCGGCGATGCGCTCCAGTAGCCAGCGCGCGAGCCACAGTTGGTCGCCGACCTCGACCGGGCCGAGCACGCCGACTTGGAACTCCCACTGTCCCATCATTACTTCGGCGTTCGTGCCTTCGATGCCGATGCCGGCGCGGATGCACGCCAGCGTGTGCGCTTCGACGATGTCACGTCCGGGCATTTTCGCTCCGCCGACTCCGCAGTAGTACGGGCCCTGCGGCGCGGGGAAACCGTCTTCGGGCCACCCGTAGGGTCGACCGTCTTGGAAGAACGTGTACTCCTGTTCGATGCCGAACCTGGGCTCGAAGCTCGCGTACTTCTTCGCCACCGCGGCCGTGGCGGCACGTTCGTTGGTGACGTGGGGGGTGAAGTCGGCGTTCAAGACTTCGCACATCACGAGTACGTCATTCGGACCTCGAAGAGGGTCCGGGACCGTGAAGGTTGGCAAGAGCACGCAGTCCGAGAAATGGCCGGTCGCCTGATTCGTACTCGACCCGTCGAAGCCCCATACGGGAGGCTTCTGTCCGACGGTGACGATCTTGGTCTTGCTGCGCAACTTGCGCGTTGGCTCGCTTCCGTCGATCCAGATGTATTCAGCCTGATACTTCAAAGTCGCTCCTTACAGACGTCATGACGCACCGCGTGCGTTCCCATCCAGTCTGGTCCAGCGTCGTCGATTGTCACCCCCAGTTTTGTTAACCGCGTGTGAACGTTGGCCAGAGTTTCGAGAGTCCAGCCCCATTAGGCTCAACTTCGTGCCAGTGATCAGACTCGCAATGGCCCAAATGAATGCGGTCGTGGGCGGATTTGCACAAAACGTCGAAACGCTCGGGCGATTCCGCACCCAGGCGGCCTCGGCGGGTGCCGACCTCGTGCTCACGCCCGAGCTTTCCTTGATGGGTTATCCACCCGAAGACCTTCTCTTGAAAGAGGGCTTCGTCGAAGCATCGCGTGTGGCGTTGATTGAAATGGCGCTCTTGGACAACGTACCGCCGGTCCTGGTCGGCACGGTCGTGAGTGAAGGACTGGAAGATATTGCTCTGGCGCCTTCGAGCGACGGACGTGACGTCGCACGACCGGCCTTCGGCGAACTCGGTTCGCCCCATATCGCCAACGCCCTGGTCGCGTTGAGCGATGACGGCGTCGCCGCCATCGCCACCAAGCGACTGTTGCCGAACTATGACGTCTTCGACGAGCAGCGCTACTTCCATCCCGGCGTCGGGCCGCACACCATCATCAACGTTCGTGGCGTCGCCGTCGGACTCTTGATCTGCGAAGACGTGTGGATCCGCAACGGACCGGCGGCCGAGCTGGCCCGTCAGGGCGCGACGATGCTGGTCGTCGCGAACGCCTCGCCGTACGCCCGAGGGCGCCGCGAGGAGCGAGAGGCCATGCTGCGCGAGCGCGCCCTCGAGACGAACTGTCCGATTGCGTACGTCAACCTCGTGGGCGGTCAGGACGAACTCGTGTACGACGGCCAGAGCGTCGTCGTGAACGCCCTCGGCGACGTGATCGCGCGCGCCGCCGCGTTCAGCGAGGAGTTATTGGTCTGTGAGATCGACGCGCGCGCGTCAACCCAGGGCGTGCCGCTCAACATCGGCTACGCCCGCGACGATGAACGCCTCACGGCGCTGCACGTGAACCGGATCGCCGAGCCGTTGAGCGAAGTCGAAGAGGTCTACCAAGCCCTGGTGATGGGCACGCGCGACTATTTGCGCAAGAACGGCTTTCGAACAGCGGTCATCGCGCTCTCGGGCGGCGTGGACTCTTCGCTGGTGGCCGTGATCGCGGTCGACGCGGTGGGCGCGCGGGCCGTGCGCGGCTTCACGATGCCGTCACGCTACTCATCGGACCATTCGGTCGCCGACGCCGAGGAGCTCGCGTCACGCCTCGATATCGAGATCACGACGATTCCGATCGAGGGCGCCCACGTGGCCTTCGGCACGGCGCTCGAAAACGTGCTCGACGGCGAACCCAAGGGCATCACGGACGAGAACCTGCAGTCGCGTATTCGCGGCGTCCTCATGATGGCAATCTCGAATGACACCGGGGCGATCGTGCTCACGACCGGCAACAAATCCGAAATGGCGACCGGCTACTCCACGCTCTACGGTGACTCCGTCGGCGGCTTCGCGGTCATAAAGGACGTGCCCAAGACGCTGGTCTACGAGCTTTGTCGCTACCGAAATGAACTCGCCGCTAAGGACGGTGACCCCGAGCCGATTCCCGCCGGCGTGTTGACCAAGGCTCCGTCGGCCGAACTTCGACCGGACCAGCGCGACGACCAGTCGCTGCCGCCCTACGACGTGCTCGATCCGCTGCTCGAGCTCTACGTGGAAGACGACGCCACCGCCGAAACCATGATCGCGAGCGGCCACGACCCGGGACTCGTGCTCCAGATCACTCGACTGGTCGACCGCAGCGAGTACAAACGTCGCCAAATGGCCCCGGGCGTACGAATCTCCAAAAAGGCCTTCGGTCGCGACCGACGCATGCCCATCACCAACGCGTTTCGCCAAGAGACCTTGTGACGCCTACGAATCGCGAGATCGCCGAGCATCTCCTCGCGTGCTACGACACTATTTATATGGTCCTCGGCGAGGGTGCCCCGACGTTGTCCAACGACGCTTACGTGGTGCGCACCTACGAGACGGCGCGGGCTTATGGCGCCCTGGCCCTGGAGTTGCGAGAACACCTCGGCGAATCAACGACTGCGCCGATTCCCGTGCTCGATGAGGTCCTTCGTCGAGCCCTCGCCGGCGACGACTCGGGCGCCTTGGCCCTCTACGCCATGGCGATGGTCGTGGGGCCCCGACTCCTGGTGTCGTTGCTCGACGCGCGCACGGCACTGTCACCAGATCCGTCGCTGACGGCGTTGTTCAACGACGCCTCGATGCGCTGTGTGAAGGAGATCCGAGCGACCGGCGAGGTCGCGAAGGACCAGGCTCCGATCGAGGACATTGAGTGGCAAACACTGGCCCGAGATCTCTCGACGACGCTCGATCGGTCTGGAAACGCTGAGAGTTTGGGCATTTCCCGCTAAGTTGCGAGGTCCCGTATAACTAGTAGTACCGGAATCTCCGGTGTCGGGTATCAAGGGAGAATCATGGCAAAAGATCGCGTTGATAGGGATGACGAGGACCTCGTACGTCTCTACCTCTCCGATATTGGTCAATACACCCTCTTGACCAAGGACGATGAAGTTCGCCTGGCCCAGACCATCGAAGAAGGTCGCGAAGCCAAGGCCGAACTCGACGCGTCCGAGACCGACAAGAAGATCAAGCTCACGCCGAGCAAGAAACTGGCCCTCAAACGCTCAGTGCACCGCGGTGACCAGGCCGAACGCGACTTCGTCCAGTCGAACCTGCGTCTCGTGGTCTCGATCGCCAAGAAGTACCAGGCCTCCGGTCTCCCGCTGCTCGACCTCATTCAAGAGGGCAACCTCGGTCTGATGCACGCCGTCGAGAAGTTCGACTGGCGCAAGGGTTTCAAATTCTCGACGTACGCCACGTGGTGGATTCGCCAAGCGATCACTCGTGGTATCGCCAACACCGGTCGTACGATCCGCCTGCCGGTGCACGCCGGCGACACGTTGGCCCGCGTTCAAAAGGCCCAGTCGCGTCTGGAACTCAAGTTCGGACGACCCCCGACCATCAAGGAACTCTGCGACGAGTGCGAGATGCCCGAGGACAAGTTGATCGAGGCGTTGCGTTTCCGCTCCGAGCCGATCTCACTGTCCGAGCCCCTGCGCGAAGACGGCGACGCGGAACTGGGTGACGTCGTCGAGGACCGTTCGGCCGAGTCGCCCTTTGACGTGGCCGCCGTGAAGATGATGCCGGCCGCGATCGAGAAGCTCCTCCAGCCGCTCGATGAGCGCGAGCAGAAGATACTGCGCATGCGATTCGGTCTCGACGGGGCCGGGGAGATCCGTACCCTCGAAGACGTCGGCGCCGAGATGAACTTGACGCGCGAGCGGATTCGTCAAATCGAGGCGCGCGCGATGAGCAAACTGCGTCACCCGTCCTCGGACACCGGCGCGCGCGACCTGCTGACGCTCTAGCGGCGCTGGTACGTGCGCCCGAGCACGGCCGCCGCACCGATCACAATGGCACTAAGTAGGTACGGCGTGTGCGACTTCGAACGGTCGTGGGCCCGTACCGGGTGCGTGAAACTCAGTATTGGCCATTGACTCTCGTGCGCGACCTTCGCGAGCTGACGATCGGCATTCACGGCGTACGCGTGGCCGACCGATTCGAGCATCGGGATATCGGTCTCGGAGTCGGAGTACGCGAAGGATTCGTTGAGGTCGATGTCGCGCTTGTGGGCCAGTTCGCGGATGGCGATCGCCTTGTTCTCGCCCTGGGCGAAGAACTCCATCTCGCCGGTGAACTTGCCGTGCTCGTCGATCTTCGCGCGCGACGAGATTGCTCCGGTGATGCCGAGCAATTCGGCGAAGGGCTCGACGATCTCGGCCGGCGACATGCTCACTAACCAGACCTCGTCGCCCTGGGCCATGTGGTGGTCGATGAGTTCGAGGGCCTCTTCGTAGATCAACGGTTCGATGACGTCGTTGATGGTCTCGGCGACGAGTTTCTTCACTTCCAAGTGGTCCCAGCCCTTGGTGATCTGCAAGACCGATTCGCGGATCTTCTCGAGTTTCTCGTCATCGGCGCCGAAGCGCATAAACATCATCTGACTCAGGACTCCCCAGACCAGCGTACGTCGATGCAGCAGTCCGCGGGCGTGGAACTCGGGTCCGAAGGCCACCAGCGATGATTTCGCGATCACCGTCTTGTCTAGGTCAAAAAAGGCCGCTCGCACCCATCCATGCTAGGTCCGGTTCTATTTGCGCGGTCCGCAGACTACGCAACGAACGCCGACGCGCACTCTTGGGTGGCGTCGGCGCGAGTGATCAATATCACGTGATCGTGCTCAAGGAAATGCATTGACTCCGAAGGCACGAGTGGCTGACTGCTTCGCACGACGGCGACAACGCGCACCGAGTCGGGGAGATGCAGTTCGTCGAGCGTGAGGTGATTCGTGACCGCGGGCGCGTTCGCCGCGAGCGTGACCTCGATGAGTCGCATTCGACCTTGTGCGAGGTCCATCAAGTTGATGATCGCGCCGACCTCGACGGCCTCGTCGACCAGCGAGGTAATGAGTGCCGGCGTCGACACCGAGATGTCGACGCCCCAACTCTCGTTGAAGAGCCATTCGTTTCGCGAGTTGTTGATACGACTGATGACGCGCGGCACGCCGAACTCCTGTTTCGAGAGCCAACTGATCACGAGGTTGTCCTCGTCGTCGCCCGTCGCGGCGATGACGACATCGACACTGCGAAGGTCGGCCGCGGCGAGGTTCGCGTACTCGCACGCGTCGGCCGCCATCACGTTGACGCCGGGCAGCATCGCCTTCAGGCGTTCGGCGGTCGTCGAAACCTGCTCGAGCAACGTGACGTCGTGGTGACGGTCCAGTAGATCCAACGCGATCGAGACGCCGACGGAGCCGCCGCCCGCGATCATCACTCTCATCGTTGGCCGCTCTCGATGAGTGACTTCAACTCTTCGAGTCCTTCGGTGGTGACGAGGAACTCGAGCACGTCGTCTTCTTGGGCGAAGAGCCCCTCGATGTTCACTCGACCCTGACCTCCGCGAATGAGTCCAACGACGCGGATGCTGTCGCCGTGGTCGTAGTAACTGATCGCCTTGCCGGCGAGAACGTCGGGGACGATTCGCTCGACCAGATGCAACGTGCCCGAGCTCGCGGTCCATTCAACCGAATCGTCGGCCGGCAGGAGCCATCGCTTCACCTGCTGGGTCGTCCAGAGCGACGTCGCCACCGTCGGGATGCCGAGCTTCATGTAGATGTCGGCGCGGGCGGGGTCGTAGATGCGCGCCACGACGTTCTTGATCTCGTAGTTGTCGCGCGCAATGCGCGCACAGAGGATGTTCGTGTTATCCCCGCTCGTCACCGCGGCTAACGCGTTGGCCCGGCGAGCGTCGGCCTGAAAAAGGACGTCGCGGTCGAATCCCGAGCCGACGATGGATTTACCGTGAAAGTGGTGCAATCGCCTGAAGGCGTCGCGGTTTTTGTCGACGACGACGACGGAGTGGCCCTCCTCGGAGAGTTGCATCGCGAGCTCTGATCCCACTCGACCACAGCCGACGACAACGATATGCACTCCGTCATCTGAACACACTTCGCGACGAAGGTGCAACTGACGAAACGAGCCTCGTCGAGTCACCTGAGTCGTTGGAAGGCCTCGTTTAGTATCGAATGAGTGTCAGAAGCCGATAACGAGATTTCCAAAAAATCGCCACTTCTGACGTCCCACGCCAATTTGGCAGACGTCTATCCCGAATCATTGGGTTATCGCCTCAAGCGGCTCCTGCTCGGAAAGCCGTTCGTTACCGAACAGCTGAGTGGCGAACGCCTCAACCGCGCGGTGGCGCTCGGCGTCTTGGCACCGGACTGCATCTCGTCCTCGGCGTACGGCACCGAAGAGATCCTGACGCAGATGACGCCCTTGATCGGCATCGCGGCGTTCGCCCTCGTCGTGCCAATCATGTTCGTGATTCTCGGCGTCTTGTTCTTCGTCACGACGAGCTACATGGACGTCATCAAGTACTACACGACCGCCGGCGGATCGTACGTCGTCGCGCGCGACAACTTCGGTCCGAAGATCGCTCAGATTGCCGCGGTGGCGCTCTTGATCGATTACACGGTCACGGTCGCCGTCCAGTGCTCGGCCGGCACCGCCGTGTTGGCGAGCATGCTTCCGTCAATTCGCCAACATCCGTACCCACTGCTGATTACCATCGGCGTCGTCCTGATCCTCATCTACGGGAACCTGCGTGGTTTGAAAGAGGCCGGCAGCTACTTCGCGTTACCGACGTACTTCTACATCGTGATGATGACGGCGATGATCGTCTTCGGCGTCTACAAGAAGATCGCGGGCTCACTCCATCGAATCCCGCTGCCCCTGCAAAGGGACCTCATCGGTCATCATCTTGGGACGTCGAAGACCGGCATCCTGATGGGTCTCGCCTTCATCTCGCTGCTTCGTGCGTACGCCCAAGGCGGTTCGTCATTGACCGGTCTCGAGGCGATCTCGAACGGCGTCGCCAGTTTCCGTCGCCCGGAGTCGGGGAACGCTCGCAAGACCCTCATCGCGATGTCGAGCATTCTGGCGTTCCTGCTGCTCGGCATTACGTTCATCGCGTCGTGGACTCACGCGATTCCCTACGACGCCGGGTACCCGACCGTCGTGAGCCAAGAGGTGCTCGACGTTTTCGGCAGTCACGGGTTGGGTCACATCATCTATTACGTCGCTCTCGTCGCGACGATAATGATCCTCTACACCGGCGGCAACACGTCCTTCAATGGATTCCCGTTCCTCGCGAATTACGTCGCCACCGACAAATACCTGCCTCGCCAGTTAACGAAACGCGGACACCGTCTCGCCTTCTCCAACGGGATCCTCCTCCTCGGCGTCGTGGCGCTGACGTTGATCATCGTCTTCGACGCCAGTGTCAACTCACTCGTGGCGCTGTACGCGATCGGCGTGTTCACGGGCTTCACCTTGGCTGGAGCGGGAATGGTGGCGCGACATTTGAGAGAAAGGACCGGCAAGTGGCGGCTAGGCGTCTTCGTGAACGCACTCTCGGCAACCGTCACGTCGATCGTGGTTCTGATCTTCCTCATCGTCAAGTTCGCCGAGGGCGCCTGGATCATCGCCGTCGTTGGCCCGCTCATGTACTGGGCGCTGATTCGACTCAATAAACAGTACGTTCGAGAAGATCGCGCCTTCGAAGCGGTGAGCGGCCGAGCCGCGACCATGAACATCCGGATGAACCGTGTCGTGGTCTTCGTCGACACCTACGACCTGGTCACCGAGAGGTCCCTGCTCTACTGCCTGTCGCTGAATGCGTATTCCATTCGCGCGGTTCACTTTGACATCGACCCGATCGTCACCGCCCGCCTTGAAGAGAAGTGGGGGGCGCCGGGCACCGCGTCGGCCGGCATCACGCTCGAGATCGTCGAATGCGATGACCGACGCGTCGACCGCGCCGCTCTGGAACTCGTCGCCGACGTCGTGCGCGACCCCGAGGTCTTCTGCATGGTCATCCTGCCGCGCCGAGGCTACGTTTCTCGACTGCAGCGGTTCTTGCACGACCGCAGCGCTGACGCGATCGCCGGGGCCATCATGCACGTGCCGCGAACGGCGGCCACGATCGTGCCCTATCGCGCGGTGCGCAAGATCTCAGAGGGCGCGATGCAAGAGGCGCCGCGAAGCGACGAAGTTGTTCGTGGTGGCGTGCGCGACAGCGCGCACCTCGTCGCCGACGTCAAGTTGGCGCAACGCTCGGCCGACGCCTTACCCATCGGTGGATTGGTCGAACGTCAGTTCGCCGAGATCGCCGGACGCGTGCGCTCGATGGCGATCAATCACGAGAGTGGTGGTCACGAGCTGCGCTGCGTGATCGCCGACAATTCGGGTTCGGTCACGCTCGTGTTTCAGGGTCGATCGAACATTCCCGGCATCGAACGCGGCACGCGATTGCTCGTTCGCGGCACGGTGACGTCACTTCGTCGTGAAGCGGTGATCCTCAATCCTCAGTACGAGATTGTGGCCGCACCGCAAGGTGACAACTAAAAAACAACAAAGAGTGAATCGCCAGTACACGCCCAGCGATTGACGCGACCGATGAGTCCTTGACGGTGTGCATGACGCCGGTAGGGTCGAAGACCTGTCTATCTTGTAGAGCGCAGAGGTGGCGTGCGCCGCCGCATCAATCTAAGAAAGGAAGAGCATGGCCCGGGCCCTCGTCATCGTCGAATCAATCGCGAAAGCGACGCGCATCCAAGGCATGCTCGGTCCCGACTACATCGTGAAGCCCTCGATCGGACACATTCGTGACCTCCCTCAGAGCGCCGCGGACATCCCGGCCTCGGTGAAGGGCGAGAAGTGGGCACGTCTCGGCATCAACGTCCACGATCACTTCAAGCCGGTCTACGTCGTCTCGAGTGACCGCAAGAAAATAGTGGCTGAACTCAAAGCCGCCCTCAAACAGGTCGACGAGCTCTACCTCGCGACCGACGAGGACCGTGAAGGAGAGGCCATTGCCTGGCACCTCCAAGAGGTGCTGAATCCCCAGGTGCCCGTCAAGCGAATGGTCTTTCACGAGATCACGCCCGCCGCCATCGCCAAGGCGGTGAGCGAGACCCGTGACCTTGATCTACGCCTCGTCGACGCGCAGGAAGGGCGTCGCTTCCTCGACCGACTCGTCGGATACGAAGTCTCTCCCGTTCTCTGGCGCGCCGTCGACAAGGCCCGTTCGGCCGGACGCGTCCAGTCGGTCGCGATTCGTTTGGTGTGCGAGCGCGAACGCGAGCGAATGGACTTCACCTCGGCGACCTGGTTCGACGTCACGGCCGCCATGAATACCAAGGGCAACGCCTTTGACGCAACGCTCGAGTCAGTGGACGGATCATCGCTGGCGACCGGCAAGAACTTCGACGCGAGCGGCGTGCTCGACGCCAAGGCGAACGTCCAGGTCTTGAGTGAGACGTCGGCAACGTTGATCGCCGAAGCACTCACTGGCGCCGCGGTCACGGTCGCGTCGGTCGCGTCAACGCCACGAACGCAGCGTCCGCAGCCACCGTTCATGACGTCGTCACTGCAGATCGAAGCCAGTCGCAAACTCCGCTTCGATCCGGAGCGCACGATGCGCGCGGCCCAGCGACTCTACGAACAGGGTTGGATCACCTACATGCGAACCGACTCGACGACGCTCTCGGACGAGGCGATTCGCGCGGCGCGCGCGACCGCGGCCTCGATGTTCGGCGACGACTACGTCGCTGACGCCCCGCGGCGCTACGACCGCAAGGTGAAGAACGCGCAGGAGGCGCACGAGGCGATCCGACCGGCCGGCGAGTCCTTTCGCTCACTTGACGAAGCGCACTCCCAACTCGGTGGGGACGAACTCGCGGTGTACGACCTCGTGTGGAAGCGCACGCTGGCCTCCCAGATGGTCGACGCACGCTTGACCCAGGACAAGGTTCGTCTGGAATCCACGTTGAGCGGGGTCGCCGGCTTTGACGGTGAAGTGCACCTAGGACTGAGCGCGACCGGTCTGCGGATCGAATTCCCTGGCTTTCGACGGGCCTACGTCGAGGGGACCGACGACCCCGAGGCCGAGTTGGCCGACCAGGAGCGAATCTTGCCGCCGCTCGCGGAGGGCGAGGTCGTGCCCGTCACGAGCGCCGAGGCGAAAGGACACGACACGCAGCCCCCGGACCGCTTCTCCGAGGCGACGTTGATCAAGAAACTCGAGGACCTCGGCATCGGACGCCCTTCGACCTACGCGTCGGTGATGAAGACGATCGATCGACGCGGCTACGTGTGGAAGAAGGGCAAGTCCCTCGTGCCGGCCTTTCGAGCCTTCGCCGTCGTCAATCTCCTCCAGCAGTACTTCGCCGACCTCGTCGACTACCAGTTCACGGCCGCGATGGAAGACGATCTCGACGAGATCGCCCAAGGGAATCAGGACCTCGAGCCGTGGTTGCAGAAGTTCTATTTCGGCAATCCCTCGGCGACGACCGAGTTGGCCAAACTTGGTCTCGAACACATGACCCACGAGCTCCACGAGTTCGATTTCGCGGCCATCAACTCGATTCCGCTCGGCGTCGCTGATGACGGCGTGGCGATCAGTGTCCGATCCGGTCGTTACGGTCCGTACCTCGTCCACGGTGATGACCGGGTCTCGATCCCCGAAGCCACGGAACCTGATTCGCTCAGTGTCGCCAAGGCCCTCGAACTACTCTCGGCACCGAGCAACGACCGCGAACTGGGTCTCGATGAGGAAACTGGTCTGCCGATCTTCTTGAAGGCCGGTCGGTACGGCCCCTACGTCCAGGTCGGTGAGATGACCGACCCGAAGGAAAAGCCCAAGACGGCCTCGCTGCTCACGACGATGTCGCCCGAGAGCGTCACGCTCGCGGACGCGAAGCGACTTCTGTCGCTGCCGCGCGTCGTGGGCGAGCACCCCGAGGGCGAGTCGATCGTCGCCCAAAACGGACGCTACGGACCGTATCTCACGTGGGGCAAGGAGACTCGCTCGCTCGAGGACGAGGAACAGATCTTCTCGATCGACCTCGCCGGCGCGCTCGCGCTACTGGCCCAACCCAAGCAGCGCGGCCGTCGCGCGGCCGCGGGGCCGTTGAAGGATCTCGGCGAGGACCCCGTCACGAAGCGAAACGTCGTGGTGCGCACCGGCCGGTTCGGTCTCTACGTCACCGACGGCGAGGTCAACGCCACGCTCCGACTCGGCGACACTCCCGAGACGATCTCACTCGATCGAGCCTGCGAGCTACTGGCCGAACGTCGCAACGCCGAGCCGTCGAGTCGTCCAAGAAAGGCGACGAAGGCGACCAAGAAAGCAACGAAGAAGCCCGCGAAGAAGACGACTAAGAAATCGGCGCCGAAGAAGGCGACCGGCGCCGCCAAGCGTGCGGCGGTGGCCCAAGGTGCGAACTCGAACGCCGCGCTGATCGCGGCGACGCACTCGGAGGACTGATGGGCCGCGGCTCCTTCGTCGTGTTCGAAGGAATCGACGCGAGCGGCAAGAGCACCCAGGCCCGGCGCGTGGCAGAACTACGTGACGCGCACTTCACCTTCGAGCCCGGCGACACGGCCTTGGGCGTCGATCTTCGCCGGTGGGTTCTCGACGCGGCGACGCCGATGACCCCGATCACCGAGGCACTGTTGATGCTGGCCGACCGATCCCATCACGTGCGCACGGTGATCGAACCGACGCTCGAGAGCGGGCGCTCGGTCGTCAGTGATCGGTATTTCGCCTCGACATTGGCCTACCAGGGCTACGGCCGGGGGGTCGACCTGGCGCGGCTCGAGGCCGCCACGGAACTGGCCATCGGCGAGTGCCTTCCGGACCTGACGGTACTGATCGATACACCGCTCGAAATCGCGAACGAACGCCGAGCTCCGGACGTGCGCGACCGATTCGAATCGGCCGACCTGGAATTCCACCAGCGCGTGCGCGACGGATACTTGTCGATCGCGGCGAAGTGGGGCGGTCGCTGGTGCGTGATCGACGGCTCGTTAAGTGAATCGGAGGTCGCTGCGTTGGTCGACGAGCGCCTCGCCTCCTTACCATGGTGAGATGACTGACGTCTTCGATGCACTCGTCGGACAAGACTCCGCGGTGGCGGCAATGCGTCAGTACGTCAAGGCGCCGGTGCACGCCTATCTCATGAGCGGACCCGTCGGATCAAGTTTGCACGACACCGTGTTGACGTTTGCGGCGGCGCTGCAATGCCCCGAGAACGGGTGCGGCGCCTGCGAGATCTGTCGACTGGTTCTGAGTGACGCCGACGCCGACGTGTACTTCGCCGAGCGTGCCGGTCTGTCGTGGCGAATCGACGAACTGCGTGAAGCGGATCGGGTAAGTCGGCGACGGCCACTCGGTTCGGGCTATCAGATCATCATCATCGAAGACGTGGAACTCACGACAACGGGCGCGTCACCTAGCGCACCGGCGTTGTTGAAGTCGCTCGAAGAGACACCGGCGCGAACGATCTTCCTCCTGACCGCCGAGGACGTCCCACCGGCGCTCGACACGATCGCGTCACGCTGCGTGGAACTGAAACTTAAGGGACTGAGCGAAGAGGGGATCGCGGAAGTGCTGATTCGAGAAGGGGCCAGCGCACTCGCCGCGCGCGCGGCGGCGAGTGCGGCCAACGGCAACTTGCGTCGTGCGCGAATCCTCGGGCGTGACGATGAATTGGCTCAGCGCATCGCGCAGTGGCGATCGGTGCCCGATCGATTGAATGGGACGCCCGCCACCTCGGCCGCGCTCGCCACCGAGATTGCGCGAGCCCTCAACGACGCGATCGCGCCCCTGCAACAGATCCAGGATGAGGAGATGGAACTGCGTGTTCGAGAAGCGCGCCAGATGGGGCAGCGATCGATCTCAAATCGACGCGACACCGAGGCCCAGTTCAAGCGCGAGCAGCGGCGTTTTCGCATCGACGAACTGCGCTTCGGACTCACCGCGCTGACCAACGTGTACCGCGACCGCATGGTCGAGAGCCTCGAGGGTAGCGAGCTCGGTGAGGCGCGTGATCAGTACCGCGTGGGGGCGTCGATCCGAGCCATCGGAGTCTTGAGCGAGGCGACACGACGACTCTCATCCAACGTCGATGAGACGCTGCTCCTGAACGACCTCATGCTCTCACTGATGGAGTTCTGAGACTTCTCGAAGTCGCCCGCGCTAACCCATCAGGTAGAGTTGCTGCTTGCGCCTGGGTAGCTCAGTCGGTAGAGCAACGCATTCGTAATGCGTAGGTCAGGAGTTCGAATCTCCTCCCAGGCTCCATTGCGTGCGGGGCGATTCTCCGTTTCCGCTCCGCGTTTTGAAGGTGCGAGGAGGGTGCGATAGGGGCGCAGTCGCCAACTGTATTGGCCCCTCACGGGGGCGCCTTCGGCGCCGAGCGCTGTAGCGTGAGGATCGTGAAGTGGCTTTTCAAGCGAGACGTGCGAATGTATCTGGCGATGGGAATCGTCGAGGTGGTTTTGGGTCTCATTGGACTCTTCACCCACCGACACGGAGCGATGAGCGGGTGGAGTTGGTCTTTTGTCGCGCTCGGCGTTCTCTTCATCGGCCGAGCCTTCGTGGGAGATCGGACGCGACGACGCATTGGTGTCGCGGGCCAAGCCCCGTACGTGGCGAGCATGAATTCGCTACCCAAGCAAATCGAAGAGGAGAGTTGACCGGCAACTGATTCGTCGTTCCTTGACATCGACTTCACGTCGAGGTGGCGGCCCGAGCAACTCGGTGGCTTCAACCGAGAAGAAGAGCGAGGAGACTCGCGATTGGGGCTACCAGGACACTATATCGGTGACCGATATAGTGTCATCGTGATGACCAAGAAGACCTCAGAAGGCCCCGGCCGTGTCGCCGGTATCGCGTGGCTGATCCTCACCAGCCTGGCTGATGGTGAGAAACACGGCTATGCCCTTACCCAGGACGTGGTGGAGTTCGCGGGTGTGCGCATTGCCCCAGGAAGTCTTTATGAGGCTTTTGCTCGCCTCGAAGGCCAGGGCCTCATCGAGCCGGTCGCCTCAGCCGATCGAAAGCGCCCCTACCGGTTAACCGCAATGGGCGCGCGTGCCCTCGATGAGTATTTGAGCGTGCAGGAGCGGTTGGCAATTGAAGGTCGTCGTCGTCTTGGCGCATCGCGGCGCTTCGCGTGAGCACCGAGCACTCCGACGTCAATAGCGCGACGACTAAACGGGCACAGGGCTACCTTCGCTGGTACCCATCGGCGTGGCGCGAGCGTTATGGCGAGGAGTTCGTCGCGCACCTCGAAATTGAGTTGGCTGAGCGGCCTGTCTCATTCGCGAGGACCTCTGACATCGTCGCGCACGGGCTTTTCGCCCGATTCTCGTTCCAGCGTGGTTTAAGAATCGCGTTGTCTACGGCCGCCGCCAGCGTCGTCGTTATCGTCGCAATCGTCGCCACAATATCCTCTAGTCACTATTGGGCGCCGGTAACGATATCCAGTGGCTACGACGGGGGTATCTCCGGTGTGGGTCAGTTCTCGACACCTTCGCAAGTTAATGACGTGTCGGTCAATTTCACGACTCGTTCGCGCGTCGCGATTCGGATCACTTCGGTCAAGGTGATACCGCTGAGAGGATTTCTCGCCCCCCAGTTGGTGGGTGTTGAATTCGCTCCCCACTTCAGCGAACTCGCCAACGACCATGGCTGGCCCATTCGGCTTCCGAAAGGGACCACGGCGCAAGAGCAAGGCCGCACTCCAATGATCCAGGCCATTGGGACGACGGTTACCTTGGCCCGCAGCGACGCGTTGTGGCTCGGCCTGCGCGCACCACTACTGCACCGCGCCTACGCCGTTGAAGAAGTTCGCGTTACATATGAACGCCGGGGTGTCAGTCACACGATGGTCATCAGCCAAGCCACGACGCCAGACGTGATCTGTTCAAGTTTGTCGCTCTCGGCGAAGACTCCAACGTGGTGTTCGCAGGATATTGCGGCCGCCAGTGCGATTGCAACTTTCTCGTCGAACCGGCGCACGACTACGGAGCGTCCAACGGACGAAGCGCTGATGGTCGCTCAGTTCGCTGAGAGTGAGGTGCAAGCCTCGGGTCACGGCACTCCGACGCTCGTTGACGTACGGCACTGGGCCGCACAGTTTTTCGCCGTCAATAGCTCCGACGCGATTCGGTCCGTCACCGGTACATTCAATCTCGGCGTACCGGAGTGGCGTTTTGTCATCCGTGGTGGATCGAACAACTCGTCCGTGGTGCTGTGCACGGATCGGGGTGTAGTTGACTCGGGCGGAGGCATGATTGGTGTCGGCATAGAAAACTGTCCCTCGCAGTAGCGACGCTAAGCCGCGTCCTTGCGCGTGATCACGTCGCCTTTTGTCCCGTGAGTTCATAGACGATTGCAGTGAAGTCCTCGGACCGTTCTTCCCAGTTCTTGTATTGATCGAAACTCGGCGCACCCGGTGAGAGAAGGACGACGCCACCAGTGACGAGTGCCTGGCGGGCTTCGCTTACTGCGTCGTACATTGAAGTAGCCGCGATCCGAAGGATCTGCGGGGAGAGTCGAGCCACCTCTTCGCCGATTCGACTTCCGGCCTTTCCTATGACAATCAATACTGTCGGCGCTCGTCGAGCGGCAATCGCTTCGGCCACGGGCACATAGTCGACGCCGCGGTCGAATCCTCCGGCGATCAGGGCGACGGGGACGTGAGCGAAGACCTCCAGTGCCGCGACGACGGGCAGCGCCGACGTGGCGAGTCCGTCGTCGACGTAGCGCAGCGTTGTACCGCGTACGTCTTCGCTCGTCACCGACGTGAGCCGTCCGCGAAGTGGTTCGAATGCTGACGCCGATTCGAGGACTCGTGCGCGAACTGTGTCAACGTCTTGGTTGGTGAGGAGAGCTGCGCAGTGCAGCGCGAGGGCAACGTTGGTGTCGTTGTGCGCGCCCAATAACCTCAACGAACCTGCGAAATTCGTTTGGTCGGGGGCAATGATTGTTACGTCACCTCCAATCTGGTCGGTGTAGTCACGCATGGTTGGACTCTCGGCAACGAGCGTGCGGTGCTCACCGCTCGCTCTCGTAAGCGAGAGCTTGTCACGCCGGTACTCCTCGAGCGTGCCGTGCCAATCGAGATGGTCCGACCCTAGCGAGGTCACGACGACGACGCCGGGCGCCACGTCAATGTCCACGCACTGAAAACTCGAGACCTCGAGGATGAGCCAGCCCTTTGAAACATCGACGTCGGGATCGTAGGGCGGCTGTCCGAAGTTGCCAAGTCGCAGCGCTGCTTCGCCGAGGCATTGAAGGAAGAATGTCGTGAGTGCCGTCGTCGTCGACTTCCCTTTGGTCCCGGTGATCGCCACGACGCGCGAGCGATCGATGTCGTGGAGCCAAAGATTCAGCGACGACGTGACGGTCACGCCATGACGTTCGAGCTCGAGTACTTCGACGCGTTGACGCGCTATCCCTGGGCTCTTCAACACCACGTCGCATCCGCGTAACGCGTCGAGACCGCCGTCGCTCGTGACGATGACGTCCGGGTCGACGTCGAAGTCGTCGACCAGCACGATCGCACTGGCGACGCCTTCCACGCGGCGCCGCGTCGCGCGACCTTCGACGCCGTAGCCAAAGACCCCGACGCGCTTGCCCGCGAGGTCAGTGAAGCCAGTTGGTCGGAACACGACTTGGTCCTAGTGGTTCGAGGAGGTCAGAGAGTTCCTTTTCGGTCCGTAACTCTTCGGCCAACGCTTCCAGTGACGTCACTTCGCGCCACTCTTCGCGGTGACTCACCTCCGTGAGTGCCACGGCGCTCTCATCGGGATCGCCAACGCACTCGAACGGTTTGTGTTCGTCGCCGAGTCCGACCAAAGTACGCAACTGCTCAACTCGCGCGGGGTCACTCAGCGGCTCGCTGGCGAAGATGTCCCAGAGTGTCGGGCGCGACAAGAACGGTGCCAAGACCAAATTGACGAACAGGCACTTGTCGCATTCGCCACACCACTGCGACGCGCGCTCTTGCGGCACCTGGGCGAACGCACGATTGCAACTTCGAAAGACGTGGTGGTACTGCTCGAGTTCCGCGAACTCCTTGGCCACCCACAGTTCACTGCGGTCGCGCAGGTAGCTCGCTACGACGAGATCCTCGCCGACGCGCTCGGCGATCGCGGTCGCAATCAGATGCTCCGCGTTCCAGGACTTGCTCCATTGGTGATTGATGTCCGAGTTGTACCAGCGAAGGTTCGCGATCGACGAGGAGTTTTCATTGCTGAGCGCGACGCCACCGCGACCCGAGGCGACCGCCGCCACCGCGGCCAACAACGTCACCATCGTGGTGACCGGCACGTGACCGTCAAAGAAGGATTCGTCGCCTCGCACGATCTGCGGATCGAGCGTCCGAGAGGCACGAATGACGTCGAGACCGGTGACGGCGGCGGTCTCCTCGAGAGGCGTGAAGCGCCCCGACGACGGACTGACCACGAAGAGTGCTTGATCGACGAGACCGCGCAGCTTCTCAACCGTCACTACCGAGTCGATGCCACCGCCGAAGGGGGTGAGCACGCGATTCGTGTCGACGAACGGTTCGTATGGTTCGATACCGACCAGCCCTTCGATCGTGACGTCACTGAGCGGGATCTGATTGCGATAGGCGAACTCGCCCAGTCCGTCAGAGAGCGCCGCCTTGAACAGTCGTCGACCGTGCGTCCCGAGCGGCGTCACACCGACGTCGATTCGGCGCGCGGCCCCGGCCTTGTAGTACGAAAGCCCGGCGATGAGGTACCAGAGTTGGGCGAGCGCGACGACGGCCGGCGCCTGGAGTGACTTCACTCCTTCGAACGTGACGGTTTCAACGAACGTTCGACCGTCGAGGTCGTAAAGTCCCGTGAGGGTGTCCGACGTGACGTCGAGCCCGACGTAGCGAAACAGCTCGGCGCGTTGCTTCACGCGATGACCCGGCGCGCGACGAGCGCGAACCTTCCGCACGGGCGCGCCGCGCGGTCACTGAAAAACGTCGCGCCTCCGTCAGTTGACTGCGCGGCCACCGTGATGTGCTCGACGATGACGTTGAGCGCGAGGAGCTGGGCGAGGGCAACGGCGCGCAGATCGAGTCGGGAACGGCCACCGGTGTCGGGCGTCACCGCTCCGGGAACGGTGGTGAAGTGCTCGGCGACCTCCGGACCAACTTGGTAGGACGCCGCGGAGATCGATGGACCGAGAAACGCGTGCACCGCGTCACGGTGCTCGAAGTTCTCGAGCGCGCTTTCCAGCACGTTGCTTTGAAGGCCCCGCCATCCGGCGTGGACGACGGCCAGCGTCGGCGAGTCCTCGTCGACCAAGAGGATCGGTAGGCAGTCTGCGACCAACACGGCGACTGCGAAGCCGTCGCCAAAATCGACGATGACGTCACCGGTGCTCTCGGCGGTGGCCTCGTTCGCGTTCACGACGTCGCGGCCGTGGACCTGGTTGATGATGACGAGTCGGTTGGCGTCAACACCGATGGCGTCGGCCACGCGACGGCGATTCTCTTGAACGTTCCCCGGTTCGTCGCCCACGTGGTCGCCGAGGTTCAACGATTCGTACGGAGCCGGGCTCACGCCACCAGTGCGGTCAGTCACGAATACCCGGACGCCGAAGTGGCGAGCGAACTCGACGGGATAGACGTTGAGTACCCCGTGCTGGGACGGTGCGAGGGTTAGTTCGACGGGCATGACGAGCAGATCCCGTTGAATTCAACGACGTGATGAAGTTCGCGATAGCCGAAAGACTCTCCGATGTCGTGAGCCCATTTTTCGAGCTCGGGCGCGTCAACCTCGATGGTCGCGCCGCAGAGGCGACACGACAGGTGGTGGTGGTGGGATTCCACGACGCAGCGCCGGTAGAGGCTTTCGCCGCGATCGGTCATGACAACGTCGACCTCACCGTTGTGGACGAGCTTCTTGAGCTGGGTGTACACGGTGGCCAGCGCGATGTGGCCGCCCTCACGCTCAATCAGTGTGTGGAGGTCCTGAGCACTGACGAACCCTGGCACCCGGCTCAGAACCCCGATCACTTCTCGGCGCTGGACGGTGTTTCGCGAGGTGCTCACGCTCGAAGCCTACCCGTGAGTGACTTGCTTTCTATAATCATTCTAGGTAGCATAATTGGAATGATTCCAAAAAGACTTCTCCTGGTCCTCGTTGTCGCGATCGCGTCAATTGGTGTGAGCGCCGGCGTCGCTCACGCATCCAACAAGCCCTTGATCGTCTCGGGCGTCACGGAGTGGGGCGCGCTCGCGCACCAACTCGTTGGCTCCGACGCCAACGTCGTGTCGTTACTGTCGGACCCCAACGCCGACCCGCACGACCACGAAGTGACGATCTCGGACGCGGCGAACGTGGCCAAGGCCTCGGTCGTCTTGGAGAACGGTGCCGGTTACGACACGTGGCTCGAGCAGTTGGTCAGCGCCCAAGGTGCCAAGGTCTCGGTCATCAATGTCGGCAAACTGATGGGCGTGGCGCCGGGTAAGAATCCTCACCTCTTTTACAACCCGTTGGCCGCGATTAAATTTGTGCAGGCGCTTACAAAATTGCTTCAACACCGACAGGGTTATTCCAACATCAACGTTCGATCCGCGGCACTCCTGGCGCAACTCGAAGCGATTCAGAGCAACGTCAAAGCGATTGCAGTGAACTGCGATCACGTGAAAGTCGCCGCTACCGAAGACGTCACGTCGTATTTGTTGCAGGACGCGCGTCTCGACATCGTGACGCCCGAGGCGCTACGTTTGGCCGTCGGCAACGGTGTGGACCCTTCGATCCGCGATCTCGCCACGGCACTGGATCAGCTGAAGAAGCATCCGGCCTTTCTGATCGACAACATCCAGACCGCGACGCCGCTCACGGATGAACTGGCCGCTCAGGCGAAGTCCTCACACGTGCCCATCATCAAGGTGACCGAGACCATGCGAGGCACGGACTACGTCGGATTCATCAGCGGCGTCGTCACGAAGATCAAGGGCGATTTGAAGATAGAGGGTTGCTTCAAGTGAGCACGTTGGAGATGCGTGACGGGGGCGTCGTCCTGGGTGGGCGCACGATTTGGCGTAACGCGACCTTCGCCGTCGAGCCGGCAACGATCACGGCCGTCCTCGGGCCGAACGCGTCGGGTAAGTCGACGTTGCTCAACCTGATACTCGGCCTCGTGCCCCTCAGCGGGGGATCGCTGCGCGTGTTTGGTGAAGAACCGCATCGGGGCAATCGACGAGTGGGTTACATGCCCCAATCTCGCACGGCCGACTCGACGTCGACAATGACCGGGCGCGACTACGTCGGTCTCGGCTTCGACGGACCGCGCTTCGGTTGGGGCCGCGACAAAACGAAACGAGAGGTCATTCGACGGGCCCTCGCGGTGACGGGCACGACGTCCTTTTGTGATCAGCCGCTGCACAGCCTCTCGGGGGGTCAGCGTCAGCGCATCGCCCTGGCGCACGCGACCGTCTTCAGTCCGGAACTGCTGTTGCTCGACGAACCGCTGGCGGCCCTCGACCTCGCCGCCCAGGCGGAGATCGTCGACCTCATCAATCTGATTCGCGATACGACCGGCGCGGCCGTCATCGTCGTCGCGCACGACCTCAATCCACTCGCGTCGATCGTGAATCAAGTCTTGTGGATCGCCCGGCGACAGGTGCGCAGTGGATCGGTCGACGAAGTGGTGAACGAGTCGGTGTTGAGTGAACTCTACGGACATCCGATCGAGATCATCGTCACGCCGCGGGGCCGTCGCGTGATCGTCGGGCTGGAAGAAGAGTTCGCGCATCCTCATCCCCATCCGCACCCCCAGGGCTTCACGCACGCTGAGGAGCCGCACGAACATCTCAGCGAGGTCTACGAGGAAGAGACGTCGTGAGCCTGAGCGATCTCCTGTCGACGTCGTTCGTACAGCACGCGTTTTACGCGGTGACCGCAGTCGCTCTGGCGGCGGGCGCCGTCGGCTACTTCGTCGTCCTTCGACGCCAGGCGTTCGCGGCCCACGCCATTGGCCACGTCGGCTTCGCGGGCGCCGCGGGCGCCGTGCTGATAGGGCTCTCGCCCATCGTCGGGCTGCTGGTATTTTGCCTCGGGGCGGGACTGCTAATCGGTATCGGGGGAGCGTCGCTCGATGAGAGCGACGCCGTCGTGGGCGTGACGTTGACTGCGGCCCTCGGCCTGGGTGTCCTTTTCATCTCGCTTTACAGCGGCTACGCCAACGCCACGTATTCGATCCTCTTCGGCCAGATCCTGGGCGTCACGTGGGACGACGTCGGTCTCGTCGCCGCACTCTCGCTCGGTGTCCTACTCGTCGTGTCACTCTCGTATCGACCGCTGCTCTTCGCGTCGGTGGACGCGCAGTCGGCGGCGGCGCGAGGTCTTTCGATACGCGCGATGTCACTGCTCTTCATGGCGCTGCTCGCGATCACGACGGTCGTCGCCATTCAGATCGTTGGTGTGCTGCTCGTGTTCTCGCTTCTGGTCGCGCCGGCCGCGGCCGCCGAAGTGTTGACCAGTCGTCCGCTTCGAGCGACGACACTCGCGATGGTCATCGCCCTGGGGAGCGCCTGGGTCGGACTGTTCTTGGGCGTGTGGATCGGCGGGCCCGTGAGTTTCTGGATCACCGCGCTGGCCGCATCGAGCTATCTCGGCGCGCGTCTCTTTGATCGAAACCGTGTCCGTCACGTGCGACGGCCCCTTGCCTAACCTCTAGCCAATGAGCTCCGGACTGCTGGGCCAGTGTCACTTCGACGACGCGAGAACGCACGCGGACCTCGCCGTCTCCGGCGGACCGGACTCGCTCGGACTGCTCCTGCTCGCGCTCGAGGCCGGTCGTGACGTCACGGTGCACCACGTCGATCATCACGCGCGTGCGACGAGCGGCCACGACGCCGATCACGTACGGGGGATCTGTCAGCAGCTCGACGTCAAGTACGAACGCCACGACGTGGTCGTCGAAATCGGAGCGAACTTCGAGTCGCGCGCCCGCGCGGCTCGCCGCGCGGCGATGCCTCCGGGCGTCCTCACCGGCCACACGATGGACGATCTCGCTGAGACGGTGCTGTTGAACATGCTGCGCGGCGCGGGGCTCGACGGACTCTCGCCGATGGTGAACGATTGGACGAAACCGTTGCGCGATCTGCGTCGAAGTTCGTTGCACGACTTCGTCGGATCGACGCCGTACTTGGCGCTGCACGATGAGACGAACGACAGTCCGGCCTTTCGGCGCAACCGGGTCCGCCACGAATTGATTGGACTGCTCGATGACGTCGCGGGTCGCGACGTCGTGCCGATTCTGGCTCGCCAGGCCGCATTGTTGCACGATGAACGCACGTGGCTCGACGAACTCGCGCGAGACGACCAGGCCATGTCATTGGACGACGCCGACTGTCGGCTCTTGCGAACGTGGCCGCGCGCTCGATTGCGACGGTGGTTGCGGGTGCAACTGCGAGGCGTCGACCAGGGTGACGGGAGCCATCCGCCGAGTGCTTCCGAGGTCGAACGTGCGATCGACGTGGTCAGTGGCGAGTCCGTGGCGACGGAGTTGAGCGGCGGGCGTCGACTGTCACGACGAGACCAACACCTGACGTTGGAGTAGTGACAACAGGTACGCTGTCGGGTCATGGGTAGCCATTCTTCCAACGACTTCACCGCACTGTGGGCGCAACACGACCTCGGTGAGGTCGTCGTCTCGGCCAAAGAAGTACACGACCGCGTGCTCGAATTGGGCCGTCAGATCACCAGCGACTACGCCGACACGCCACCATTGCTGGTGTGTGTTCTCAAGGGCGCCATCAACTTCATGTCCGATCTGATGCGCGCCATTGAACTCCCGGTCGAGGTCGATTTCATGGCGGTCTCGTCCTACGGTGCCGCGACCAAGACGAGCGGCGTCGTGCGCATCGTGAAGGACCTCGACGTCGACCTGCTCGGTCGCGAGGTCCTGATCGTCGAAGACGTGGTCGATTCCGGTCTCACGCTGAACTATTTGCGTCAGTATCTCGGCGCGCGCACTCCCAAGAGCCTGGAGGTGTGCGCACTGTTGGTCAAAGAGGGCGAGCAGCGCGTGGAACAGTCCTTGAAGTACGTCGGCTTCACGATCCCCTCGGACTTCGTGGTTGGTTACGGGCTTGACGTCAACGAGCGCTACCGCAACCTCGACGCGATTTATACCTTCACCGGCGAGGCCTAGACGTGGTCGATCACTCGCGCGTGCAGAGCCTCGTGCGCGAACTCCTCGAAGCCATCGGTGAAGACCCCACGCGCGAAGGTCTACTCGAGACGCCGCGACGGGTGGCCGACATGTACGGCGAGTTGTTCCAGGGGAATGAAGTCGATCCCGGAGAACACCTGCGCGTCACCTTTGAAGCCGGTCACGACGAGATGGTAATGGTTCGCGACATTGCCTTCACGTCATTGTGCGAACACCACCTGGTGCCGTTCGTCGGTTTCGCGCACGTGGCGTACTTGCCCGGGCCCGAAGGCAACATCACCGGGCTCTCCAAGTTGGCGAGATTGGTCGAGGGCTACGCGCGCCGCTTGCAGGTGCAAGAGCGCATGACCACCCAGATCGTCGAGGCAATGGAACGCGAACTGCGCCCCCGGGGTTCGATTGTGGTGATCGAGGCCGAACATTTCTGCATGTCCATGCGCGGGGTGAAGAAGGCCGGCGCGACGACGGTCACCTCGGCCGTTCGCGGGTCGTTTCGCACTGACGCCGCGAGCCGAGGTGAAGCACTGCAGTTCATCCACCAACGTCGGTCGGCATGGCGCTGAGTCCCAGCGTCATGGGCATTGTCAACGTGACGCCGGACTCGTTCTTTCCCGATTCACGCACCCTCGTGACCGACGACGCCGTGCGGAGGGGCAAAGCCCACTTCGACGCCGGCTGTGACATCGTCGACGTGGGCGGTGAGTCCACGCGCCCGGGCGCCACACCGGTCGCCGCGGATGAGGAGATCGCGCGCGTGGTGCCGGTGATCGCCGCGTTGAGCGCCTACGGACTGGTCTCGGTCGACACGCAAAAGGAGTCCGTGGCCCGCGCCGCGATCGCGGCGGGCGCAAGCGTCCTCAACGATGTATCGAGCACCCTGGTGGACGTGGCCGGGGAAATGGGCGTGGGCTACGTTGCCATGCACCGCCAGGGCGACTCGACAATGATGCAAGTCAATCCGACCTACGGCGACGTCGTGGGCGAGATCGCGGAGTTCTTGTCCTCAATGGCGCAGCGCGCCGAGCACGCCGGCGTCACCACACTGTGGCTCGATCCGGGCATCGGATTCGGCAAGACGACCGAGCACAACATCGCGCTCCTGGCCCACGTGTCGCACTTCGTGGCACTCGCGCACGACTACGACGCCGGCGTCTTGATCGGCACGAGTCGCAAGCGCTTCCTCGGCGACTTCGGGCGAGAGCCGCTCGACGTGTACCAACGATTGGAGGGTTCGATCGCCACCGGGGCGTGGGCCCTCCTGCAGGGTGTCAGTATGGTACGAGTACACGACGCGGAGGCGGCCGTTCAGCTCCGTGAGCTGCTCGTGCGTCCCGTCGAGGAGGTAGTCGCGTGAGGGGCAAGTGGGCCGCGGGCATCGAGCCGAGAAGTTTCACGTGGGTGTACAAGGGGATTCTGGCGGTCTCGGAGCGTCCGGGTGGCTCGACCACCGTGCACCGTCGGGTTCGCCGCGACGAAGAGTTGCTCTGGTTGAAGCATCAGGGCTTCGGTCGAGTCATCTCGATCCTGCCGGTGATGCAGAACCTCAGCGCCTATTTCGAACACGGCCTCACCGCCAGTCACTACGCGCTTCGCGGCGGTCCGCAACAGCGCGAAGTCCTCGAGGCCTGCTACCTGGACCTCGCGAATTCGATGTCGAACAAGACCATGGTCCTGTTGCACAGCGACGAGGTCTCGGACCGACTTCTCGGAGTGATCGCTGGCTACCTCGTATGGAGCCTGCGCGTCCCGAACGTTCCCCTAGCGATCGCCTACGTGGAGCGACTCTTCAAACGATCGATCGGTCCGGATGGTCGAACGGTGTTGTTCGACCTGCCCGAGGTGACCGCGTGAATGACGTGATTGAGCTGCGCGAACTGCGCTGCAGCGCGGTCGTGGGCGTGTTGGCCGAGGAACGCGAGCGGGCCCAACCCCTCGTCTTCGACCTCGATCTGGTGCGGCCCTTCGAAGAGGCCGCGATCAATGACGACATTGGTGAAACCACGAACTACGCCGACGTCTTGAGCCTCACCACTCGCACCGCGACCGAAGGTCGCTACCTCTTGCTCGAGACGCTGGCCTACCGCGTTGCCTACGAGGTCCTCGCATTGGACGAGGAGATCGCGTCGGTCTCGGTGTCGGTACGCAAGGTTCGACCCCCGGTGGTGGAAGACGTCGCCTCGGTCGGCGTGCGCTGCACCGTACATCGCCCCTAGTGCGCCGGGCCTATCTCTCGCTCGGATCGAACATCGGTGAACGTGGCGAACACCTCGCGGCCGGCGTCGAGATCGTCGGCGAGCACGACGCTTACCGCGTCTCGTCGGTCTACGAAACCGAACCCGTCGGCGGTGTCGTTCAAGACGACTACTGGAACGTGGTGGTTGAACTCACGACCGACGCGTCCGCCCTCGAACTGCTCACTCGCGCGCGTCGCGCGGAAGAGACGCGCGGGCGCGTCCGTGAGCAACGCTGGGGTCCACGAACTCTCGACGTCGACGTGTTGCTCGTGGGCGACGAGCGCAGTGACGACCCAGAGATTGTGGTGCCGCACCCGCGCATGTACGAGCGGTCCTTCGTGCTCATTCCATTGCACGAACTGGCGCCGGAACTGGTGAGCGAGTGGCAGTTGGGCGCGGGCGTTGGCGCGGTCACGCGACTCGGTACACTCGATTCGTTGCACTAGAAACCGAACGGCACCCGCGAGGGGCTGGAACGGAGAGGAGCACTGATGAATATCTCAATTGTTGGCACCGGTCGAGCGGGCTCGTCCTTCGCCAGCGCCTTAGAGCGCGTTGGCCACCACGTCGAGTTGGTGCACCACGACGACGTGACTTCCATTGGCGATTCTTCGCTCGTCATCCTGTGCGTGCCGGACGACGCGATTGCCAGCGTTGCCGCGTCGATTGCGCTCAGCGAGCAGCGCGTCATCGCGCACGTCGCCGGTTCGCGCAATCTCGACGTCCTCGCGCCCCATCGTCGCGTCGGGTCACTGCACCCCCTCATGGCCCTACCGGCGCGCAGCGGCGCCGAGCGACTGATGGGCGCCACGTTCTGCGTGGCCGGCGATGACCTGGTTCGCGAGGTGGCGCTGTCCTTGGCGGGACGAGTCATCACGTTGCGCGACGATCAGCGAACGATCTATCACGCCGCCGCCGTGGTCGCGTCGAATCACCTCGTGGCCCTGATGGGTCAGGTCCGTGCGCTCGCCGAATCAATCGGCCTCTCGCTGGAGGATTTTTTGCCGTTGGCCGAACAGACCTTGAGCGACGTCGCGCGCTTCGGTCCGGACGACGCCCTCACGGGTCCCGCCTCACGCGGTGACATGGCGACGATCGACGCGCACCTCGCGGCGATACCGGAATCGGAGCGCTCGACGTACGTCGCGCTCGCCAACGCCGCCTTCGAGCTCTCTGAACAGCGCCGCGCACAGTCTCGGGCCTAATGCGCGTGATCAGTGAAGTAGAGGAGTGGCGTTCCTTCGCCGACGCGCAGCGCGCCGCGGGTCGCCACGTCGGCCTCGTGCCGACGATGGGCGCATTGCACGCCGGGCACACGTCGCTCATCGAGGTCGCCAAGAGTCGTGGTGACGTCGTCATCGCGACGTCGTTCGTGAATCCCCGTCAGTTTGAAGATCAGAGTGATCTCGCGCGTTATCCCCGCACGCCCGAGGTCGACCGTACCGCCGCCGAAAGCCACGGCGTCGACTGCTTTGTCGAGCCCACGCTCACCGCGATGTGGCCCGTCTATCCCGATCCGACTCCCACGACGGTCAGGGTGCGTGCTCTGAGCGACGTCCTCGAGGGCGCCGCTCGACCCGGACATTTCGACGGCGTGGCGAGCGTCGTCGCGAAGTTGTTGATTGTGACCGGACCGTGTCGGGTCTACTTCGGCGAGAAGGACTTCCAGCAGTTGGCCGTGATCCGCCAGATGGTGCACGACCTCTCTTTTGACGTCGAGGTCGTGGGATGCGCCATCGTGCGCGACGCCGACGGCCTGGCGCTGTCGAGCCGCAACGTTCGCCTGAGTGAGGACGCTCGACGTCGCGCCCTGGCGCTCTCTCGGGCCATCGCGCTGGTCGCCCAGGCACCGGCGAGCGCGAGCGAGCTTCGACAGGACTTGCGCGCGACGTTGGAGGGCGCCGACGTCGACGTGGTGTACACCGAAGTTGTCGATCCCTCGACGTTCGCGTCCTCGAGCGACGCGGACTCCGGTGACGCGCGCGCACTCGTGGCGGCGATCGTCGACGGGATACGTCTGATTGACAACGGACCGGTCCTACTTAAAGGAGAACAGTGATGCTGCTGGCCATGGATGTGGGCAATACCGAGACCGTCATCGGTCTCTTCGGACCCGAGACCCCCGAGACGCCCGACGCCATGGGCTTCGCGCGAGCCACCGACGAGCGCGGACTGGCATTTCACTGGCGGATCTCGACGGTCGCGGAGCGCACGCCGGATGAGCACGCGATGGTACTCACCCAACTGCTCGATCTGGAAGGCCTGGACCTGCGCACGGCCGTGACGGCGATCGCGATCTCCTCCTCGTCGCCCACGGCCAATACGCAACTGCGCCGAATGGCGAATCGTTGGTTCTCGACGCTCGACATCACCGTGATCGGCCCGGGGACGAAATCAGGGATGCCGATCCTCTATGACAATCCCCGCGAGGTCGGACCGGACCGGATCGCTGACGCCGTGGGGGCCTACGACCTCTATCCCGGTGCGTCGATCGTCGTCGACCTCGGGACGGCGACGGTCTTTGACGTGATCTCGGCCAACGGTGAATACCTGGGTGGCGCCATCGCGCCGGGCGTGGCCATTTCGCTGGACGCGTTGTATTCGCACGCCGCGGCGCTGCGCTCGGTCGAACTGGTTCGGCCCCGTTCGGTCATCGGTCGCTCGATGGTCGAATCGATCCAGTCCGGAGTCCTTTACGGCTTCGCCGCCCAGGTCGACGGGATGATCGAACGCATCCTCGATGAGCTCGGCGAGGCGACCGTCATCGCGACCGGGGGCTTGGCCGGACTCATCGCGCCCCACACGAAACACGTCCAACACGTCGAACCGTGGCTGACCCTCCACGGATTGCGTATCGTTCATGAACGGAATCATTCGGGAGACAATTCGTGACAGTGCCGTACTCATTTGCCCATAACGCGTTCGCCGCGGCGCTCCAGGCCAGCTACGACCACCTCGCCGACGGCGAGGAGTCTGGCGATTCAGTGAACGTCGCGGGTCGCCTGATGCTCCTGCGACGCCAGGGCAAGTTGGCCTTCGCCACGATGCGCGACTCCAGCGGTGAGATCCAACTCTTCACCCTCGACGCGGTGACCTCAGAGTTCGAAGAGTTCACGAAACTCCACTTGGGCGACTGGGTCGGCGTGAGCGGCGAAGTGGTGCGAACGAAGCGCGGCGAACTGTCGGTGAAGGTGGCGACGTGGGTGACGCTGGCGACGGCGCAGCGCAACTTTGGCGACAAGTGGGCCGGCATCGCCGACTTCGACCTGCGCTATCGCCATCGCGAGGCCGACCTCTGGGCCAACCCACTGTCGCGCAGGACGCTGAAGCGTCGCAATGACGTGATGCGCGCCGTTCGCGAGCGATGTTGGGCGCAGGACTTCATGGAGGTCGAGACGCCGATCCTCAACGCCATCGCGTCGGGATCGGACGCGCGGCCGTTCGTCACGCACCACAACGCCCTCGACACTGACTTCTATCTGCGCGTCGCGCCCGAACTGTGGCTCAAGCGACTCGTGGTCGGCGGATTCGAGCGCGTGTTCGAGATCGGACGCGTCTTTCGCAACGAGGGCGTGAGTCCTCGCCACAACCCCGAGTTCACGATCCTCGAGATCTACGCCGCGTACTGGAACTACGAGGACATGATGACCTTCACCGAGGAGCTGACCGCTGGCGTGGCGATGGACGTGCTCGGCACGACCGAAGTCGAGTACCAGGGCCGCCCGTTCTCCTTCGCGGCGCCGTGGCCCCGTCGCACCATGGCCGAACTCGCCAGTGAAGCGGTGGGCGAGGACGTGTCGGTCCATACGCCGCGAGAGAAGCTCGCCTCGATGCTCCAAGAGCGCGGCGTCGACGTGCACCGCGCGTGGGGTGCGGGACGGTGCCTGGCTGAACTGTTCGAGGCGACGTGCGAGTCGTCGCTGTGGAATCCGATCTTCGTCACGGACTTCCCGGTCGAGATCTCGCCATTGGCTCGCCGTCATCAGAGCGATCCGGACTTAGTGGAGCGCTTCGAGTCCTACGCCGTCGGTCGCGAACTCTCGAACGGTTTCTCTGAGTTGGTCGACCCGTTGGACCAACGCATCCGGTTCGAGGATCAGGCCCGACTGGCCGCCGAAGGCGAACCCGAGACGATGCACATCGACGAGGACTACATCAAGGCGCTCGAGTGGGGACTTCCGCCGACGGCCGGTCTCGGACTCGGGATCGATCGACTCGCGATGCTGATCGCCGACGAGTCCAACATCCGAGAGGTGATCGCCTTCCCGACGCTCAAACCACTGGGCGACTAATAGGTCGGCAGATCTTCGAGCAGCGACTCGATGAGCGAGGCGAAGCCGTTGCGCAGCTTCTGACTCGGGAGAGCATTCAACGCGACGTGGGCCTGGGCGAGGAAGGTCTCGGCCGAAGCGATCGTGCGTTCGATGCCGTCGGTGGCGACCACGAGTTTGCGCGCGCGCTCTCGGTCCTCGTCATCCAAGACCACGCCTAAGACACCGCGAAGTTCTTCGCCGACGTTGGCGTCGCGCAGGGCGAAGATCGTCGGCAGGGTGTAGATGCCCTCGGCGAGGTCCTGGCCGGCCGGTTTGCCCAACTCGTTGTCGGTGGCGATGACGTCCAGGATGTCATCGCGCAATTGGTAGATCATCCCGAAGCATCGTCCGAATTCGGTCAGCTCCTCTCGCTCCTCGTCCGGCAGCTTCGCGGTCAGCGCGCCGACTCGACAGCTGGACGCCATCAGGGCGGCGGTCTTGCCTTCGATGGCGGCAAAGTAGTCGGCTTCGGTGCGCTCAACGGAAAAGGCCGTTCGCACCTCCGAGACCTGACCTCGCGTCAGTGCGGCCAAGGTATGCGCCAAGAGTCCGGCGACGTCGGTGCCGAGGTCGGCCCCGATGGCGGCCGACCGGGCCATCAGGTAGTCACCGGCGACGATCGCGATGAGGTTGCCGTAGCGCGCATTGACGCTGTCGACGTTGCGACGAACTTCGGCTTCGTCCATAACGTCGTCGTGGTAGAGCGAGGCGAGGTGCATCAACTCCAGCGCGACGCCGCCGAGCAGGTCCTCGTGGGTGGCTCCGCGCTCACCGCTCGTCGCCGCCGCTACCGCGAGGAGGGGTCGTAACCGCTTCCCACCGGCGTAAATGAGGTGCGTGGTGACCGAATCGAGGTACGAGTCGCCGAAGATGACCGAGTCGGCGAGTAACGTTTCCAACCTTGCGAGGTCGTCCTGGACCGATGCCAGTTGCAGTCGCTCGTGAGGGTTCACGTTCCCACACTAATTGAGGGTCCGTCGGCCATTCTCTGTGGTCCGAGGGGTGGGACTCAACTAGCACACCTCACCGGTACACTTTTATGTATTGACGCACAAAGGATGACAATTGTTCGAACGATTTACTGACCGTGCCCGCCGAGTACTTGTGCTCGCGCAGGAAGAAGCACGTGACCTCAACCACGCATTCATCGGCACCGAGCACATACTGCTCGGACTGATTCGCGAGGGCGAGGGCGTCGCGGCCAAGGCGCTGGACGCCCTGGGGGTCACCTTCGACGTCGTTCGTGAGAAGGTCGAAGAGGCCATCGGGGCGAATACCAATCCCTCGCCGGGATCGCCGCCGTTCACGCCGCGCGCGAAGAAGGTTCTCGAGCTCTCGCTGCGCGAAGCCCTGCAACTGGGACATTCCTACATCGGCACCGAACACATGCTGCTCGGGCTGGTGCGTGAGGGCGACGGTGTCGCGGCCCAGGTCCTGAGTGACCTCGGGGCCGACATGGCTCGCGTTCGCACGCAAGTGATTCAGATGATGTCCGGTCAGGCCGGCAAGGAGTCGGGCGGCCAAAGCGCCTCCGGCAGCCAGAAGAGCGACACCGAAGGCGCGGGCGGCTCGGCCGTCCTCGACCAGTTCGGTCGCAACCTCACGCAGTTCGCTCGCGAGGGCAAGCTCGACCCGCTCGTCGGACGTGAGAAGGAAGTCGAGCGCGTGATGCAGGTGCTCTCGCGTCGTACGAAGAACAACCCCGTCTTGATCGGCGAGCCCGGCGTCGGCAAGACCGCCATCGTCGAGGGTCTCGCCCAGAAGATCGTCGCCAACCAGGTGCCGGTCACCCTCGCGGACAAGCAGCTCTACACCCTCGACCTCGGAGCGCTCGTCGCCGGCAGTCGTTACCGCGGTGACTTCGAAGAGCGTTTGAAGAAGGTCTTGAAGGAAATCCGTACGCGCGGCGACATCATCTTGTTCATCGACGAGATCCACACGCTCGTCGGCGCCGGTGCGGCCGAGGGCGCCATCGACGCCGCCTCGATACTCAAGCCGATGCTCGCGCGCGGTGAACTCCAGACCATCGGCGCGACGACGATCGACGAATACCGCAAGCACATCGAAAAGGACGCCGCGCTCGAGCGCCGATTCCAGCCGGTCAAGGTCGAGCAGCCGTCGGTCGCCATGACGATCGACATCTTGAAGGGCCTGCGCGAGGTCTACGAAGAGTTCCACGCCGTCAAGATCACCGACCAAGCGTTGATCGCCGCGGCCAACCTCGCCGATCGCTACATCTCGGACCGATTCTTGCCCGACAAGGCGATCGACCTCATTGACGAGGCCGGCAGTCGTCTGCGTATCCGTCGCATGGACACGCCACCGCAGCAGAAGAAGTTCGACGAAGACATCATGCGTGTTCGCGCGGACAAAGAGAGCGCGATGGCGAGCGGTGCGATCGAGCAGGCTAAGGCCCTTGACGAACAAGAGCGCGAACTGGTCGCCAAGCGCGACGAGCTCGATCTGACGATCCAGGCGTCCGGCGGCGTGGTCTTTGACCTCGTTGACGAGGACACCATCGCCGAAGTGCTCGCGGTGTGGACCGGCATCCCGGTCTATCGCCTCACTGAAGAAGAGACCACGAAGCTCTTGCGCATGGAAGACGAACTCCACAAGCGCATCGTCGGGCAAGACGAGGCCGTCATTTCGATCAGCCGTGCCATTCGACGCACCCGCGCCGGGCTGAAGGACCCGAAGCGTCCGGGCGGCTCGTTCATCTTCCTCGGTCCGACCGGCGTCGGCAAGACCGAACTCGCCAAGACGCTGGCCGAGTTCCTCTTCGACGACGAAGACGCCCTGATTCAACTCGACATGTCGGAGTACATGGAGAAGCACTCGGTCAGCCGTCTGGTCGGTTCGCCCCCCGGCTACATCGGGTACGACGAGGGCGGTCAACTCACCGAAGCCGTTCGTCGCAAGCCGTTCTCCGTCGTGCTCTTCGACGAAGTCGAAAAGGCCCACCCCGACGTGTTCAACACGCTCCTGCAGATCCTCGAGGACGGCCGTCTCACCGACGCGCAGGGCCGCGCGGTGGACTTCAAGAACACGATCTTGATCATGACCTCGAACCTCGGGACCGCGGACCTGCGAAAGGCGGCCATCGGCTTCGGCAAGGCCACGGACGTCGCGGACCACGAGCGGATGAAGGAAAAGGTCCACACGGCCCTGAAGGCCCACTTCCGTCCCGAGTTCCTCAACCGCATCGACGACACGATCGTCTTTCACGAGTTGAGCCGAGAAGAAGTGATCTTGATCGCCGACATGTTCATCGCGCGCTTGCGCGACCAGTTGGCCGTGCAGGGACTCGGACTCGAACTCTCCGCCGCGGCGCAAGGGTTCCTCGCCGAAAAGGGTTACGACCCCGAACTCGGTGCTCGTCCCCTTCGTCGCGCCGTGCAGCAGTACGTCGAAGACGCGCTGAGCGAGAAGATCCTCTTCAAGGAGTTCCACGCCGGTCAGACGATCGTCGGCGACATCGCCGAGGGTCCCGACGGACCGTACTTGACCTTCGAAGGCGTCGAGGGCCTACCGCCCTCGGTCGACTTCGAGGACCTCTCTGACAACGCGTAGGGTCACAGTCCACTTCTAGTCTCTCGAAGGTGAAGACCCATTCAGTTCACGTCTGTCGCGAATGCGGCACGACGTCCCCGCGCTGGAGCGGACGTTGCTCGGGCTGTGGCGAATGGAACACCCTCGACGAAGAACGAACGGCATCCAAAGCCCACGTCACCGCGACCGTCACGACGTCACTGCGCGACGTGGCCGCGACGTCGGCCGAGGTGCACTCGACGGGAGTGGGTGAACTGGACCGCGTGTTGGGCGGCGGCTTCATCGCCGGGTCGACGACGTTGCTCTTCGGTGAACCAGGCGTCGGTAAGTCGACCCTCGCGCTCATGTCGCTTCGCGAGTTGGCCGCGTCCTCTACGACCGTTCTCCTAGTCGCGGCCGAGGAGTCGGTCGCCCAGGTCGCGCAACGGGCCCGTCGCCTCGGCGACGTCCCGCAAGGACTGGAGGTCGCGGCCTCGACGAACGTCGACGTCGCCGAGCAACTCCTGCGCGAACGTCGTCCGACACTCTGCGTCATCGATTCGATCTCGGCGATGAGTGACGACGCGGTGGGCAGCGTCGCGGGATCGGTGTCGCAGATCCGTCACGTCGCCGAACGATTGTGCTCCGTCGCCAAGGAGACCGGCGTCGCCTTATTGATCGTGGGCCACGTCACGAAGGATGGTGAACTGGCGGGACCGCGGGCTCTGGAACATCTCGTCGACACCGTCATTCGAATCGACGGCGATCGGAACGGTTCGTTGCGGCTCATTCGAGCACTCAAGCACCGATTCGGAGCGACCGGTGAAGTCGGGCTCCTGGAAATGGTCCCCGAGGGACTGCGCGAGATGCCCGACGCCACGTTCTTGCGCGGACCGGACTTGAACGTGCCCGGTGTCGTCTTCACGGTCACGAACGACGGATCACGGTCGTTCCTCATCGAAATGCAGGCACTCGTGGCGACCAGTTCGGGTTCGCCGCGCCGCGTCGCCCACCAGGTGTCGTCACAGCGGTTGGCTCTGTTGCTGGCGGTCCTGGAATCGCGCTGCGCCATTGACACCAGTGATCTCGACGTCTTCGCCGCCACCGCCGGCGGACTCCCCGCCAATGAACCCGGGGTGGACGTGGCCCTCGCGTTGGCCGTCGCCTCGGCGGCGCTGAATTTCGCCGTGCCCCGGACGTTGGCGGCGATGGGTGAGGTCGGTCTGGCCGGCGAACTGCGCGCGGTGACGGGTCTGACTCGCCGGGTCCGAGAGGCCCAGCGACTCGGCGCGACACGCGCCGTGGTGCCCAGTGACGGGGACTTAGAATTCGTGCCGGGTGTCGAGGTCATTCGCTGTCGAACGCTGGCTGAAGCCATTGAAACGGGCCAATCAGTCACGTTTTGAGCAATCTCTGGTAGAATAACTAATCCCCCTAACGCCTAATCAGGCAGATTTTCATTGAGGAGAACCTCGTTTATGACTGTTCGCAAGTACAAAAAGGGCGATCGCCTCGTCTACCCCCACCACGGCGCCTGCACCGTTGAAAAAATCGAGAAAATGACGGCTTTTGACGTCAAACAGGACTACTTGAAGCTCAAAGTCGCCTACACGGACCTGGTCTTGATGGTCCCGGTCGCCAACGCCGAGTCGGTCGGTCTTCGCGACGTCATCAATGACGAAGAGGTCGAAGAGGTCTTCGCGGTGCTTCGCAAGAAGGAAGCCCGTATGCCGACGAACTGGTCGCGCCGATTCAAGAACCACTCGGAGAAGCTTCGTTCCGGCGATATCTACCAAGTTGCCGAAGTCGTGCGCAACCTCTCGATCCGTGACAAGGACAAGGGCCTGTCGGCCGGCGAGAAGCGCATGTTGACGCGCGCCCGCCAAATCCTCGTCTCAGAGCTGACGTTCGCGTTGAACGTGGACACGGAAGCGGCTGAAGAAAAGCTCGCCTCGGTCCTTCCGTAGCCGTGTCGGTCGCGGCCGTGGTCGTTGCCGCCGGCCAGGGCCAGCGCTACGGCGGAGCGAAACAGTTCGCCGTCTTGAATCACGACACCGTGACGACCCACAGCGTTCGAGCGGCCCGATTCGTGGCCGAACGTGTCGTGCTCGTGGTGCCGGCCAACTATCAAGGAAACGGCGAGGGCGCCGACGTCGTCGTCGTCGGCGGCCCGACGCGCGCGGCCTCGGTGCGCGCCGGTCTCGAAGAGTGCGGTGACGCCGACATCATCGTCGTGCACGACGCCGCACGACCGTTGGCGACGCCGTCGCTCTTTGCCTCGGTCGTCGACGCGGTGCTGGCGGGCGCCGACGGTGCCGTTCCGGGGTTGCCGATTTTGGACACCGTGAAACGAATCCGACACGAGGGCACCGCGACCGTGGTCGAAGGGACCGAGTCGCGCGAAGAACTCGTCACCGTCCAGACACCCCAGGCGTTCGCTCACGACGTGTTGATTCGCGCCCACGCCCGCGGCGACGACGCTACCGACGACGCCGCGCTCGTTGAAGCATTGGGCGGTCGGGTCGTCGTCGTGCCGGGGGAACCCGACAACGTGAAGATCACCGTGGTGGGCGACCTCGCGAGAGCCTCGTCGATAGCGTTACGGCGATGAGAATCGGTCACGGACTCGACGTGCATCGCGTGAGCGATGACCCGTCGCGCTCGCTCTGGCTCGGCCTCGTGGAGATTCCGGACGCGCCGGGACTGGTCGGCCATTCCGACGCCGACGTCGCGACGCACGCGCTCTGTGACGCCCTCCTCGGAGCGGCCAATCTCGGGGACCTGGGACGACATTTCCCCGACACCGATCCGCAGTTCGAGGGCTCGTCGTCGCGTCGGCTCCTTGAAGAGACCGTGGTCCTCGTGGCCGGGGCGGGTCTGCGCACGATCTCGGCCGACCTCACGATCATCGCCGAACGTCCCAAGTTGTCGAGTTACATGTCGCGCATGTCCGACGAACTTTCCGCCGTCGTGGGCGCGCTCGTTACGGTGAAGGCGACGACGGCCGAAGGACTCGGCGCCCTCGGTCGGGTCGAAGGCATCGGCGCGAGCGCGGTCGCGCTGCTGGAGGAGGTGTCGTGAGTCCGCGTCCCGCTCCTCGAAAGGGTCCGCCCGGGAGGTCGTCGCGCCAAGGCGGTCGCCCAATGACCGGTGGTCAGGTCGGTGGTCCGCGACGCGCGCCCAGTGGGCGTGAGAAAGAGGGGCTCGGCGGCGAACAGGTGGAGGGCCGTCACGCCGTGCTCGAACTCCTGAAGGCTCGACGTCGGCAAATCCAAAAGATCTACGTCGCTGACGCACAAGACGCCAGCGAAACGCTCGACGCCATCGAGTTCGAGGCGCAGCGCCAGCGGGTACCGGTCCAGGTCATCTCGATGACCCGTCTCGATCGTGGAGCGCGCACCGAGGGACATCAGGGCGTCATGGCGATCGCCGCCCGACTCGAGACAGTGAGTCTCGACGAGCTTCTCGAGCACCGCCACCCGTTTTTGCTGGTCTGTGATGGGGTGACTGATCCGCGCAATTTGGGCGCCATGTTACGCAGCGCCGACGGTGCCGGCGTGACCGGCGTCGTCGTGCCGCGTCATCGATCGGCGCGAATCTCTCCCTCGGTCACTAAGACCGCGGCCGGCGCGATCGAATATCTGAACTTCTGTGACGTCGGAGGAATACCGGCGTCCCTCGACGTGCTCAATAAGGCCGGCGTGCTGACCGTCGGCCTGGCCGGAGAGTCGCGCGACTCGATCTACGACCTTGATCTGGGAACCACACCGGTCGCCCTCGTGGTCGGGGGAGAAGAAAAAGGACTTTCTGTGTTGACGCGCAAGCGATGCGCGGCCGTTGTGTCAATACCCCAGTTGGGCAAGATCAGTTCGTTGAACGCCGGTGTCGCCGTGTCGGTAGCGGCTTTTGAGGTCGCGCGTCAGCGAAGTCGACGTTCGTAACGCGATTCAATTAGGGACTTTGTACCCTACGAAGTGCGAAAGCGCGATGTCTAGTCTTGCGAGGCAAGGGAAAGACTGCAGCAGGATTTAATCGTCCCCGATTTTCATCTTGGAGACGTCGCCAATCGTATCGAATTTTGTTTGTTCATCGGAGTGGTGGCTGCGGAAACAACGCTCGTTCGTTTAAGAGCGCCCATCTCCTATGAAGGAAGTCCCATGCACAATCTGTCCGACAGCATATTCGTCACGATCTTCGACCGGTTGCGATCATGACCAATGTCGAAAAGTCAAGTCACAAAGTCAAGGTGCGTGGAATCTTCGCGTTACTGTTCGTAACTCTATTAATGCAAGGTACGCTCCCATCATCTGTCGCAGTTGCGTCAACGCCAATATTTCACGTAGTGACATTTGTTGAGAACGACAGCCCTTCGGACCCGGTCTATTCATTACAATCTGCGAATGTTCAGACTGCGCTTATTTCTTTCGCCAATTTGATTCCATCGTTTGCAAATAGTGGGTTCTCATTCGTGCACTGGAATACTTCGCCAGATGGATCGGGTACGTCATATGCCGACAACTCCTCGTATGGTTTCACTGCCTCAGAGACCCTTTATGCAATTTGGACAAGGATTAACCACCCGGTCACCTTTGTTGAGAACGACAGTTCAACCGATCCGGTATTTGCCACTCAAGTGGCGAACTCTCCAAGTGCACTCATATTAATTGCAAATTTAAATCCGACGTTCTCTGATTCAGGTTTCTCATTCGTTGAATGGAACACGGAGTCCAACGGAGGAGGGGTTTCCTATGGTGATGGTTCAACGTTTTCATTCTCAGGTCCGATTGTCCTTTATGCCATCTGGTCACCGATGCCGACCACAACACTGATCTTCGAATCGATTGGTGGAACTGGGTCAATCGGTTCTATTACTGATCCGACGGGTGGATCTACTACTTTGCCGTCTGGTTCCGGCATAAGTAATCCCGGATTCACATTTACTGGTTGGAACACTGCAACTGACGGAAGCGGAACTGAGTACGCAGCTGGCGCTCCTTTTACCTTTTCAGGAAATCAAACGCTATACGCTCAGTGGTCGCCTGACACGTATTCAGTCACGTACTCATATGGCGGAGGAGTCGCGATCGTTGGTTCATCGAGCTTCGTCGTCGGCACTGCCGCACTAATTCTTCCGACACCAACATTTAATAGCAATACATTTGACGGATGGTTCAGTGCCGAGGTTGGCGGGACACTCGTTGGAGTGGGCGGATCCTCGTATGTGCCAGTTAATTCAATTGAGTTGTTCGCGCAGTGGACATCGACTGCAATCGACGTTTTGACGTTTGATGCGAATGGCGGAGAAGGTTCAATCACTTCATATTCGGGTGAAGATGGTACAGCGGCGATTCTGCCCACGATTGATGGCATCACTTATCCGGGTTTTGCGTTTAGTGGATGGAACACGCAGGCGGAAGGAGGTGGCACTCAATACCCGGAAGGAGTAAGTCTGACGATGGTCGGCAGTGAAACGCTTTACGCGCAGTGGACCGCGGGACCGAGCGACACCGTGACATTCGATGCGAATGGCGGGAGCGGTTCGATTAATCCTATAAATGGGACGCCTGGCTCGACAATAACGTTGCCCGATCAGAATGGTTTGATACATGCAGGCTTCGAACTGACAAACTGGAATACGAGCGCAAAGGGCTCTGGCACTTCATACCCTGTCGGTAAAAGATTCAAGCTTGCTGGATCGATCATTCTCTATGCGCAATGGAGCGGCCATAGGCTCGCGACGTTGTTCGGGGCAATAGGAACGTTCAATAGCGGTTCCTCCTCACTGTCGGCTGCCTTGAAGAGTCAAATCAATCGGGTCGCATTAACTATTAGGTCGAGGAAGTACCTCAAAATCGATCTCTTTGGATACACCTCGACAACCGGATTGAAAACCTTGAACATATCGCTAAGTCGAAATCGAGCCATCAACGTAGGGACTTATCTTCGCAACCGATTACGTGCTCTCAAAGTGCGTGGCGTCAGCATTTCGTCGTCCGGGCAAGGATCGATTGCGGGTCAATCAAGCAGGGCCTACTCAAGGGTTGAAGTCTTCGGAGTCTGATCCGTATTACGTTCCAATTCGCCGAGAGCCGTGGTCTGAGGCAGTAGCAAACTCCTGAATCGTGACCACGGCTCTGAGCAATGGGAATGAAGGAATCAATCGATCTTTGGTCGTTCGAGAATGTCGGGATGTTTTTGGGAGCCGGTGGAGGGATTCGAACCCACGACCTGACGATTACAAATCGCCTGCGCTACCAGACTGCGCCACACCGGCTTGGAAGTCCAAGGTTAGTGAAAATCGTCCGGCCTCAATATGTAGGCTGAGACGAATGAGTGAATCATCCCAGCCCCACCACAGCGCCAATCCGCCGGGATCTCACTATCAGCCCGCTCTGAGTGTGGTGTTGATCATCGTTGTCCTCTTCGTGGCCGCGGCCTTCCTCATGCTTCGATACGTGAGTCCCGCGTCGAGCTCTAGCTCGGTGACGACATTGTCTCCTTCGGAAACGACGACGACTCTTCATCACCACACGGTGGCCAAATCATCCGTTCGCGTGCAGGTGGCCAATGGCACGAGCGTTCCAAACTTGGCGCGTAGTTACTCGCAACAGTTATTGACTCAGGGCTGGAATACGCTTCCGGGCGTTAACGCTAATAAAGTGCCGTCGACCATCGTGTATTTCAATCCAGGTTTCAAGTGGGCCGCGATTCAGATCGCGGACAAGATTCACGTCGGTTTCCTCTCGATTCGAGCCCTCAACGGCCAACGACCCGTGCCTGGAGCCTCGAGTGATGACGTCATCGTCATCCTCGGACACAACACCGCCAACAAGGGTTGATTACGCCTGCGGCGGCAGGTGCACCGAGTAACGCTTAAGGGCTGCCCGCAATACCTCCATCGACATCGGTCGCAACTCTTCGAGAGGTCGATTGCGATGGCGTCGAACACCGAGATCAACTTGCGCCAAACTCCGCACACCGAATTGGCGAGCAATGTCGATCAAGAGAGCGATCTCCACGCCGTAGGCCTTCTCCAATGTGATGGCGTCGAATGCGCTGCGTCGTCCGGCGGTCTCACCGGCGAGCGGCTGTCGGATTTCGCCGAGTCCGGGGTAGAGCAAGGAAAGAATCGGTCGCGCGGCCAGCTCGTTCACTCGACCGCCGCCGGTCGGCATGTTGTGCAGGGGGCGCTCGTAATACCCTTTCACTAATTGGGTTTCTGAGCGCTCGAGGAGCGGTTGGATGAGGCGGGCCACGAACTCCGAGGTCGTATTGACGACGTCGGCGTCGAGGAAAACGACTAACTCCGATGTCGTCGCCGTGAGTCCGGCGCGCATCGCTTCACCCTTGCCACTGGGACCTTCCAATCGAATCACGCGCGCTCCGTGGTGGTCCGCGACCGTGGACGTGTCGTCGACCGAGTTGTCGTTCACCACGACCAGTTCGTCGACCAGCTCGCGGTGCGCAAGTACGGCGTCGAGGACCGCACCGACGGTCGCCGATTCATTGCGGGCCGGAACGATGACCGCGACGGTAGTTTGGGACTTCAGGCTGGTGACGCGTTCGAGACTGAACTCTTCGCGATTAAGCGTCCACGGGACGTCGGGGCTGCTCACCCGTAAGAGATTACGGGTCGAGCCGGATGTCCGAACTTGACACGGGCGCAACCGTCGGCGAGAATTGAGCTGTCATCCAGAGCGACTGAGGGACGGCCCCGTTGAAGTCGCGACAACCAGTGTGATACTCGAGCAACCCGCTCATCACACCAGGTGCCAAAGGCCGAACGATGAAAAGGGAGTTATGAGTTTCGCTACAGGTCTTTTATGTCGAGAGTGCGGTGCCACCTATCCCAGTGAGGCACGGTACTCCTGTGATTTCTGCTTCGGTCCGCTCGAGGTCGACTACGACCTCGAGGCCGCTCGCGGCGTCCTCACGCGAGAGTCGATCGCGAGTGGCCCGAATTCAATTTGGCGCTACGGCGCGCTGTTACCGGATCCCGGTCTCGAACCGGTTGATCTCGGGGCCGGCTGGACGCCACTTCGCCGCTCCACTCGTCTCGCCGAAGTGCTCGGCGTACGAGAACTTTGGCTGAAGGACGACACCCGCAATCCCACCGGTTCGTTCAAGGACCGTGTCGTGTCGGTCGCGCTCTCAAGCGCGCGCCGTCTGGGATTCACCACGGCGGCCTGTGCGTCAACGGGCAACCTCGCGACTTCGGTCGCGGCCCACGCCGCGTCGATCGGTTGGGCGAGCGTGACGATCATCCCGTCCGACTTGGAGAAATCCAAGATCGCGATGGCGGCGATCTTCGGAGGTACCGTGCTCGGCGTTGAGGGTAACTACGACGACGTCAATCGTCTGTGCGTCGAGTTGGTGGCCGAGCACGGTGACTGGGCCTTCGTGAACGTGAACCTTCGTCCGTACTACGCCGAAGGATCCAAGACGTTGTCCTTCGAGATCTGCGAACAACTCGGCTGGCGTACGCCCGATCAAGTGATCGTGCCGCTCGCGTCGGGCAGTCAATTCACGAAGGTCGCCAAGGGGTTCAAGCAGTTCATCGAACTCGGTCTCGTCGATGGGTCCGCACCAGTTCTGTTTGGTGCCCAGGCGACCGGTTGTTCGCCGATTGCCAGCGCGTTCGCTTCAGGTGCCGACGTCGTCACGCCCCAACGCCCCAATACGATCGCGCGCTCCCTGGCAATCGGCAATCCCGCCGACGGTCCGTACGTGCTCGACGAACTTCGTGCCCACGGCGGCGACTGTGGCTCCGTGCCGGATTCCGAAATTCTCGAATGCATCGGCCTGCTGGCCGAGACCGAAGGCATCTTCGCCGAAACGGCTGGCGGCGTCACGATTGCTTCGTTGCGCCAGATGATCAACCGCGGCACGATCGACCGTGACAAATCGATCGTCGCGATCATCTCTGGTCACGGTCTCAAGACGCTCGACGCCATTGTCGACACCGCGACCGTGAGCTCGACGATCACCCCGTCGCTCGAGGCGGCCGAAGAGGCGCTGCGCTTTCACCAACTGGTGGCCGCGTCATGAGCGTCACGGTCCGACTTCCGAGCCAACTGCGCGCCCTCGTCGGGGGTGTCGGTGAAGTGCCGGTCGAGGCGCTCACCGTGCGCGAGGCGATTCTTGCTGTGGACGCCACCTATCCCGGAATTGCCTTTCGGGTCCTCGACGACCGAGGGGCCCTGCGGCGATTCGTCAATGTCTTCGTGGCCGACGAGGACGTCCGTTTTCTCGACGGGCTCGATACGGTGATCGAGGCGGGCCAGACGGTTTCACTCGTACCGGCCGTTGCTGGCGGCTGATCTCCGTTAGCACTCGCCACCCTAGACTGCTAATATTGCGGTGCACCAAAAGGGTGTCTCGCTTTAGGAGGAATCACAGTGGCGAAACTGATCGCATTCGATGAAGAAGCCCGCCGGGCGCTAGAGCGCGGCATGAACAAGTTGGCCGACGCCGTTCGCGTCACGCTTGGACCCAAGGGCCGCAACGTGGTCTTGGACAAGAAGTGGGGAGCTCCCACTATCACTAACGACGGTGTCTCAATCGCGAAGGACATCGACCTCGAGGACCCGTTCGAGCGTATTGGCGCTGAATTGGTGAAAGAAGTCGCCAAGAAGACCGACGAAGTCGCCGGTGACGGCACGACCACGGCCACCGTCCTCGCCTGGGCCATGGTTCGTGAAGGACTCAAGAACGTGGCCGCCGGCGCGAACCCGATGTCGCTGAAGAAGGGTATCGAGACCGCCGTTGAGGCCGCCGTCGCGTCGCTGCACGATCTCGCCAAGCCGGCCGACACGAAAGAGCAGATCGCTCAAGTGGCGTCAATCTCCGCTGCCGATGACGAGATCGGTGCGATGATCGCCGACGCCATCGACAAGGTTGGCAAAGACGGCGTGATCACCGTCGAAGAGAGCCAGTCCTTCGGTATGGAGATGGACCTGGTCGAGGGAATGCGCTTCGACAAGGGCTTCATCGCTCCGTACTTCGCGACCGACACCGAGCGCATGGAGGCCGTTCTCGAGAACGCCTACATCCTCTTGGTCTCGAACAAGATCACGTCGGTCCGTGACGTGCTCCCGGTCCTCGAGAAGGTCATGCAGTCCGGCCGTCCTTTGTTGATCATCGCTGAGGACATCGAGGGCGAAGCGCTCGCGACCCTCGTCGTGAACAAGATTCGCGGCACGTTCAAGTCAGTCGCCGTGAAGGCGCCCGGCTTTGGCGAACGTCGCAAGGCCATGCTCCAGGACATCGCGATCCTGACCGGCGCCACCGTCATCTCTGAAGAGATCGGCCTCAAGCTCGAGACGGCTGACGTCGAGATGCTGGGGAGCGCTCGAAAGATCGTGGTCACGAAGGATGAGACGACGATCGTCGAAGGATCCGGTTCCGAGGACGACATCAAGGGACGAATCAACCAGATCAAGGCTGAGATCGAGAACACCGACTCGGACTACGACCGCGAAAAGCTGCAGGAGCGTCTGGCCAAGCTGTCCGGCGGCGTGGCCGTCATCAAGGTCGGCGCAGCGACCGAAGTCGAACTGAAAGAGAAGAAGCACCGCATCGAAGACGCGGTGTCGACGACCAAGGCCGCCATCGAAGAGGGCGTCGTGCCCGGCGGTGGCGTCGCCCTGCTTCGCAGCCAGGTTCGAATCCTCGAAGCGGCCGACAAGCTCAGCGGTGACGAGGCGACGGGTGCGCGCATGGTCGCCAAGGCCGTCGAGGCGCCACTGAACCAGATCGCGGTCAACGCGGGTCTCGAAGGCGGCGTCATCGTCGACAAGGTACGCAATCTGAAGAAGGCGACCGAAGGACTCAACGCGGCGACCGGTGATTACGAGGACCTCATCAAGGCCGGCGTCATCGACGCGGCGAAGGTGACTCGCTCGGCATTGCAGAACGCGGCGTCGATCGCGGCGCTCTTCTTGACGACCGAGTGCGTGATCGTCGACAAGCCCGAAGAGAAGGTCGCGGCCATGCCCGGCGGTGGGATGGACGACTACTAAACGTCAGTTTCTCAAGCGTTGGAGAACCGTGGGGCCCTCGGGCCCCACGGTTTCTCATTTGGTCAAGTCCACGTTGAGCAGTCGTGGACAGGTCGTAGCATTGAGTCATGACTCCAGAACCGCTCGCGCCTTCTCGTGGGCTCAATGTGCTGCACCTCTTTTGTCACCCCGGCGCCGACGTGGACGCTGGCGCGCTGCGAAAGGCCGTCGATGACGCGCGCGCCGACGGACTACAAGTGGTGAACGTCGCGATCATGGGTGCGAAGGCCGACGTGTGTTTCATGATCCTCGGCGAAGACCTCTGGACGTTGCGCCAACTTCAATCCAAGATCCAGGCGGCCGGATTCCTCGTCGCCGAGAGTTACGTCTCGGTCACTGAAGTGAGCGAGTACGCCGCCGGCATGCCCGAGAAGATGTTGCAAGACCGTCTCTTTCCGACATTGCCGCCAGACGGCAAGCGGGCCTTCTGCTTCTACCCAATGTCCAAGCGACGCGACGAGTCCAACAATTGGTACGCCCTCGCCTACGACGAGCGCGAACGCCTCATGCGTCAACACGGCGCACTCGGTCGAGAGTTCAAGGGCCGCATCCTCCAGGTGATCACCGGTTCAACGGGACTCGATGACTGGGAGTGGGGCGTCACGCTCTTCGGCGTGCACGTCGATGACCTCAAGGAGTGCGTCTACACCATGCGCTACGACGAAGCCTCGACGCTCTACGCCGAGTTCGGCGCGTTCTACACGGGACTCGTGGGCACGCTCGACGAAGTTCTCGACGCCACGCTGGCCTAGGACGCGTTGCTAGCGTCGTCAACGTGGAACCTATTCCCGAAAAGACACTCTTGCGCTGGGCCGAGTCGTTGGCCGGCGTCGCGCGAACCGGCCTTGGCTTCACCGAGAGTCAGTACGAACGTGAGCGTTTCGAAGAGATCCTGAAAATCGCCGGCGACATCAAGTCGGCGGCCGAAACGGGTTTGGACGGTGTGCTCGACGCCGACGGGTACGTCGCTGAATGGATGAAGGAAGTCGGAACGGGTGTCGCGGGATACCAAACGCCGAAGGTCGCGGTCGGCGCGGCGGTGACCAATGACCGCGGCGAGTTGCTCTTGATTCAACGCGCCGACTCCGGGGTCTGGTTGTACCCGACGGGCTGGTGCGACGTCGGCTACTCCGCCCCCGAAGTGGTCGTGAAAGAAGTGCTGGAAGAGACCGGCATCGAAGCTGAACCGGTGCGACTTATCGGCGTCCTCGACGGCATGCGTCTCGGATCGTCACGTATTCCGTTGTACTCATTGCTATTTTTCTGTCGCACCGTCGGAGGAGAGATCAAGATTCACCCACTCGAATGCCTCGACGCCGGTTGGTTCACGCGTGACAACTTGCCGTCGCCCATCATCGGCGCCGAACGCTGGGCCGAACCGATTTTTGCGGCCATTGACGGCGAACACCGCGACGTCTTCTACGACGACCTTCGTCGACCAGTATGGAGAGGGGATCAGTGAGCGTGCACGTCGAGATCGCCGACGAAGCAACCCAAGAGTTGATCGACGGCCTGAACGTACTCCTTCCTCAACTCTCATCGAACGCGCCGCCTCTGACGATCGCCGACGTCGAGGCACTTATCAAGTCGCCCGTCACGGTCCTTTTCGTCGCCCGCATCGAGGGGCGAATCGTCGGTTCGTTGACGCTGGTCGTCTTTGCTATTCCCACCGGACTGCGAGCCTGGATCGAAGACGTGGTCGTTGACGCGAATGCGCGCGGAGTGGGTGTGGGAGAAGCGTTGACCAACGCGGCAATCGAAGAGTCACGGCGCCGACACGTGCGGTCGCTTGACCTCACGACGAGGCCCTCGCGCGAGGCGGCCAATCGGCTGTACGCGCGACTTGGGTTTGAGCTTCGCGAGACCAATGTCTATCGTTTTGTGGTTGCAGAGGCAGTTCCGAAGAATCCATAGCAGCGGGCCGAGAAGACGAGCGGCGGTACATTCTTGAGATGAAGCCCACCGCCTACATCGAGGTATGTCGCACGAGCCATCACCGCCTGCTCGAAGGGTTGGCGCCCCCGACTGATGAAGACTTCAAGACGCCGAGCTTGCTTCCGCGATTCACCCGCGGGCACGTGGTTACGCACCTCGCTAACAAGGCCAGCGCCCGTGCTCTGCTATTCGGGGGTCCCGCCGCGGGCGAGATCCGCCGGCTCCGCCCCGTCGGGTACGACGCAGACGTGGCCGCAGACTCTGGCGCGGGCCGGTCGGCCGCCGAGCTTCGCGCCGACCTCGAGGGCTCGTTCGGGCTTATACAGGCGGCGTGGGACGCGCTCGATGACGGGGTGTGGGACGGACTGGGAGAGATGATAGCTGGCCCAAGAACGATGACCGAGATCATCGCCCATCACTTACGAAACGTTGAAGTTCATCACGCGGACCTCGATATTGGATACCGGATCTCCGATTGGCCCGCCCTGTTCGTTGAAGGCGAACTGGCGAAGCGGCTTCGTACGCTTTCCGGCCGAGCGGACCATGCCGACCTTCTCGCCTGGCTCCTTAACCGAGCACGCGCACCTGACCTGGCACCCTGGTAATCATGGACCGGGCCGATCCGGCCCTTGCTCTCGCTACCGGCGATCAGGTCGGAGTGATTGGGGCTCTGTAAGGGCACAGCAATATCTAAGGCTTCTTCGGAACTTTTACTCTTATCAAAAATCGGCAGACAAATCGCTACAGGCTCATCGGCGAGAGTTGACGAACTTTCGCCGATGAGTGGTCGTGAGAGTGCGAGACATCATTCAATTAATCGAAGACGATGGCTGGATGCATGTTCGGACAAAAGGGAGTCATCGACAATTTCATCATCCGGTCAAACCGGGTACTGTGACGGTATCTGGCAAATTAAGTCGAGAACTCCCTGTCTTCATTGAGATAAGCATTTATCGCCAAGCTGGATTGAAGAGGAGACCTTGATGGAAGAGTACGTAATTATTATTGAGAAGGCTGGCGACAACTTTGCCGCAATGGTTCCGGATCTTCCAGGGTGCGTTGGTGCTGCGGACACCATTGCGGAACTTGAAGAGCTGATGCGCGAAGCTGTTGAGTTTCACATTGAGGGCATGCGATTACACGGCGAAGTAGTGCCGCCTCCCAGCACGCGTGTTTCGAAGGTGCGAGTGGCTTCGTAGGACGGTCGGAAATTACTTTTATCATCCAGCGGTAAACAAATGTCGATCGTTTGTTCTAAGAAGACCTTCACACCGATGAATCTCACTACTCCAACGATCAGTAGGCGAATGGGCAATAATCCTAAGGCCCGTCGAGGCCAAAGGCATTACCAAACGGATCGATCATTTGGCATATTTGACGAGAGCTGTCAATGGTGAGGGGCCCGCGGTGCGTCGTACAGCCGAGTTTCAAGAGATGGGCTCGAGTCATCGCAAGGTTGGCTACTGAGAGATAGATAACGGGACTGGCGCCAATTGGATTGCGATCGTCGTCCGCTGGGTGGAAACCGAACTCTATCTGGTCCACAATGAAGTACCAAAACTCACCGTCTCTTACAACAGGAGCGTCTTCCCCAAGGTTGGAGGCCCACCACGACGCAACGATCTCTGGATCGCTGGCGAAGAACATCACGGCCCGGATCGGCGAACTACTCACCGCTTAACGCTATCTGGCGTTTCAAGAATTGATTGAGCGTCTTAAGTGCTTTCTCACGAAAAGGCTCGATACAAATGAGCGTCATGAAAGCTTTGACTCGTCAACCCATTAGACCGTCGGCGACCGTTGCGGGTCGTGACGGTTCGAGAATTCATCAAGATGCTTGAGGATGACGGCTGGTTTCTGAGTCGGCAGCGAGGAAGTCATCGGCAGTTTCATCATCGCTCGAAGCCAGGATGCGTAACGGTGCCGGGTCACCTGTCCGACGATGTTCCAAGGGGACCCTCGCTAACATCATGAGACAAGCCGGATTGAGGAGGCGCAAGCAATGACTGAGTACACGATCGTTATTGAGGACGCCGGCACAAACTTTGCCGCGTGCGTAATTGGACTTGATGGAGTCATCACGACAGGGAAGACTGTCGAGGAGGTAGTCGAGAATATGCGTGAGGCGATTCCGTTTCATCTCGAAGGCATGCGCCTCAACAGTGATGAACTGCTCGAGCCGATGCCCATTGTTAAGACAATCCACGTTGCTTCATAGTTGTAATGCTTTTATCAAAGCACGAGAGACCACTGCCTATCGTTTTTCGTAGGAAACCGTACGACCCTTCCGGACGTGGGATCATTTTCATGAGTGGCGAACCATCTTGAATTGTTGTAGACGGGAACGGTAAACCCCTAGAAGAAGGAGCGAGATGGATTTTGCACTGGTTGGTGGACGGCAAATCACCCTTCAGCAGGGCTGGGGACACGAAGTGCTTGCATCCGTTCTAGGTGGGACACGCGTCAAGGCGCCAGCTACAACTTTTCCCGAGGCAAGCATCACTGTCGTCACAGTCGTCGGCGCCACGCTCATTCAAGTGCCAAGGGGCAGCCGGATTCGACTCCGAGGCTTCACTCTTTTCGGTGGGCGGAAGATTGATGTTCGATCCAGCGATGATCCCGAAATCACAGTTCGCGCGTTCAGTTTGTTTGGCTCCGTCACAGTCAACGAGTCACTGGACTGAATTTCGTCTTTGGAAGACGCGATTGACCGATGTCGATCCCTTTTCTTAGAAATTGAATGGTGTCGTCGAACGGCCGTAGACACCAAGAAGACAACTTCGCCGAAGTTGGAGTTGCGGCTGGTGAAATGGGGATTGAGCAAGTTGGAAAGGTGGGGGCAGCAACCGCGCGGCTGCTATCTCAACCACGGCTCGTAGATTTCGCAGCTGTCTGGTTTTCTACAAACCGTCCGTAGCCGTTTCGACCGCCCCTAGAGCGCGATTGGAGAATGTGTACAGAGCAAGTCTCTAATCAACGTGAGCAGGTCCACGACCGTGGGGTCGAGTGAAGGTGAGAGAGATAATTCGCGAACTCGAAGCTGATGGGTGGTGGCAAGTTCGACAGAAGGGAAGCCATCGCCAGTTCCATCACCTTTCCAAGACCGGCACCGTGACAGTGCCGGGCGCGCTGGGCGATGACCTGCATCGAGAGCTCCTTAGTAGCATTGTGAGGCAGACAGGATTGGAACGGAGAAGGCGATGATTGAGTACGCCGTGGTAATTGAGCGCTCCCCGAACAACTACGGAGCGTGGGTTCCTGATCTCGATGGCTGCGTCTCGACGGGCAAGACATTGGAGCAAGTGAAGGCCAATATCGCTGAGGCGATTGAAATGCATATCGAGTTGATGCGCGAACATGGTGAGACTGTTCCCCCTCCGACTGCCCAAGTGGCAGTTGTTCAGTTCGCTTCATAGCCAGAGCCTGTTGCGCAGACACGAGGCAGACGAATGTCTATCCTTTTTTCATAGAAAGCCCAAATTCGAATCTTCATTGCTCAAAAGCGTTGACTCACTCAGTGATTCAACCCTTCAGATGTGTTCTTCGACGGTGTCGATGTAGAGTGCGCGCGTGTGTCAAGTAGAAATCTATGGGATCCAGTCGAACTTGTCGGAATGCCGCGATGAATTGTCAGATGCAATTCACGGGTGTGTTGTCGAGGCATTCGATTATCCCGTTGAAAAGCGAATGCATCGGCTCTTGCTCCCGAGGACTTCAGGTTTCCGGCGGACCGCAGCGCCAATTACACAATCATTGAGATATCACTGTTTGAGGGGCGCACGGTTGCGGCGAAGAAGAAGTTCTACGCCCTCTTGTATGAACGTTGCCAAACGCAAATTGGTGTTGAACCTGTGGACATAGTGATTGTGTTGACGGAAACAACCCGTCACAACTGGGGTATTCGAGGCGTGCCCGGTGACGAACTGGGACTGGATTACACGGTAGAGGTTTGGTCGAGGTTGTAGTTTGCACATCCGTTGTGGGATGTGAAGGTGCGCGAGATGATTCGGGAATTGAATCAAGAAGGCTGGATACAAGTCCGACAAGCCGGAAGTCATCGTCAGTTTCAGCATCCGGACAGGACGGGCACAGTGACAGTGCCAGGTGCTCTCGGCATTGAACTGTCGAAGCCGACGCTGGCTAGCATTGTGAAGCAGGCAGGACTTGAGCGGAGGCCGCGATGAGCAAGTACGCCGTTGTCATTGAAAACGCAGGCCCGAACTTTTGTGCGTACGTTCCAGACTTGCCGGGGTGTGTATCAGCGGGTTACACAATTGAGGAAGTCACCGCAAACATTCATGAAGCCATTGAATTGCACATTGAGTTGATGCTCGCCCAGGGCGAAGAAATTCCTCAGCCGATTTCCCAGGTCGTTCTTGTTGAAGTTGCTCTTTAGGGAAAAAGCACTTCCAACAACACGGAGTAAACGAATGTCTACCGGCTGAACTTGTGGAGGGACTGTTCCTTCGCCAATTACCATTTATAGGTGGAGGTTCTCGAGTTAATTGGTGACGACGTTGAGTCCGTGGCGGCTCTTTGGGCTGATGCCGGATTGACTCGGCCCTGGAATAATTCTGTCGATGATTTTCGCCGAGCGATCGAGGGAACGACGTCGTCGGTCTTGGGCATTAAGAAGGACGGTGAGCTGATCGGGACCGTGATGGTTGGAAGCGATGGCCATCGAGGTTGGGTTTACTACCTCTGTGTGAGCACGTCCCATCAGCGTGTTGGCCTGGGATCAGAACTTATGAGGGCCGCCGAAGAGTGGCTACGCGAAAAGGGCGCCGTGAAGGTCCAACTAATGGTTCGGAGGGAAAACGAATCGGCGATGAGTTTCTATGAACGTGTTGGCTACGAACCCAGTGATGTCAACGTCCTTTCACGGTGGCTCTCGGGTTAATTCCAAGCCAATCGCTACGAGTGCGCAATGGTCACGTAATCGGCTGTACGAGTGACACGCCTTCGATGCTCGCCGATAGCGTCCTCATTGTGAGTCAAATTGTTAGCCAAGTATTGCAAGAGTTACTTGATGAAGAGCTCGGAGCCGACCCCACTACAGTACGAGGCCTCACCAATCATCTTCCTATGGCCCTTGTGGCGAAGCAAGGTCTGGGCGCCGACGCCGATGAACTCATTCGCTTCGCCGCTGCGTACGCCGGTCGGATCACTGTGCTCGACGAACCCTCGACGCACCTCGACGAAAACACGTGGCGCTCGGCAATTGGAAACTACGGAGCCGCCGCCGATCTTAGGAATTACTTCGTTCGACGGGTTGCCGATGAAGGAATCGACGAAACCTTACAGAAGCACTTACCCGCACTCATTGCGGGCATCAGTGGGGCCGCCTTTCACGGCGTCATCAGGCTTGCGTACGCAATCGAGGTTTCGTCGCCCTCTCGCGTCGCGGCCGGCTTGGCGTACCTCGCAGAAGTTGGGAGTCCCCTGAGAGCGTTGGTACCGGGAGCGGCCGGGGCGCAGGATCCAATGGCGATTCTGGCCGCCCTGTCAAAGTCGCAGGAATTTTCAACACCACCAAAGTCGAAGAGCATTGACGAAGCGATGCGTGTTGTTGCGAACAATGACCTCTTTGATGCTGCGATCGCATCGCTCGTAGTCACGGAACATACTGATCAAGTCTTGGCTCAGGCCGCGCTCCACCTCTATGCATCAACTGACGATTTCACTGCTCTTCATGGAGTGACCGGTGTGGAGGCGATCAACTCAATACGCCCCTGGATTGACGACAATGAACTCCTGAGTCGATTCGCCTTTCAAGCACTTGCGGCGGCGTACCTCTCAATTGGTGCGCCTCGTTTGTGGTCACGGGACCAACTCGACGAGTTTGTGGGGACAAACGAAAGAGACAAGAAAGAAGTGACATCGATCGCCGCGTACAGCACGGATGAGCATGTCTCGAAGTTGGTTTACACCGCACAGCGTTCATGGGCGAAGACCAACGAGCCTCTCTACCTTGCGGTTGCGGCGCGCAAGGCGTTCCCGACTCCCTAGATCCGTACGAAGTAGCGCGAGCCTGTTCGTCGAGGACGTCGAACGTGGCTTGTAAAGTTCCAAAGATGATTGAAGTCTCGAAGTTTCGATTGCTGAGCGACGTGAACGCTGAACAGTTTCTGGAGAAGAACGCCGAGTTTCAACAGCAATTCATTTACCAACGGGAGGGTCTTGTACGTCGGACCGTCGCGAGCGGTCTCGATGGCGAATGGGTGTCGTTCACGTGGTGGCGCTCAATGAAAGACGCGAGACAATCGGCGACCGAAGCATTGACATCGTCCGTTGCCCTTGAATTCAGTTCCCTGCTCGACGCGTCGTCGATTGCAACGGAGTACTTCAAAGAATTGTCGGGCTAAGGCCAACTACTGCTGCACCAGCATTATGAAGTTGCCCTCGGGGTCCTCGATGGCCGCCAGTGTCTGACCATTCTCCAGATCAAAGGGCGAGATTGTCTCTTTGCCTCCGAGTTCGGTCGCCTTGTCGATCGTGGAGCGCAGATTGCCGACTTGGACGTAGAGCGAGACGCCGGGAATCGCACCGGGCTGAATATGGCCAGCCGGACCCGGTTCCGGACCCCCGATGCCCGCGGGGATGTCCATGATACGACCATCGCCAATGTCCCAGTTGAACAGTGCGGAGTAGAAGGAACGCTGGCGCTCGGGATCGACTGCCACGATAGACCAATGAACAACGGGCCGCGCCCAATCTGAAGTCATGGGGCCACGATAGTGAACTGCGAATCGCGTCGGCCGTCGCGGGAAATAGTCTGACCTGATGGGTCTTGATCTAGTCAGCGTGATCGTGAGGGAGTACGACGAGGCGGTCGATTTTTTCGTGAATGTACTCGGATGCGTCTTAGAGGACGACTCGCCATCGCTCGACGGAGTTGGTCAACCAAAAAGGTGGGTCGTCGTGCGTCCGCTGGGCTCGGGCTGTGCCATCTTGCTCGCTCAGGCCCGGGGCGAGGAGCAGGAGGCACTGATAGGACGACAGTTCGCCGGACGCGTCGGACTCTTCTTGCGCGTTGACGATTTCTCCGCGTCCTATACGCACATGATGGAGCGTGGCATCGAGTTCCTTACGGCGCCGCGCACCGAGTCCTACGGTCAGGTCGCGGTGTTCAAGGATCTGTACGGTAACAAGTGGGATCTTCTCGGACCCGCATAGGGCCAGTTCGTCCGACGAAGGGCCGTATCTCTAAACTGATGTTGTGACTAGTCGTCGTCCCGGGGAAGGTCGCTACGCGCAACTGGAACGCGAACAGCGTTGGTTGCTGTCGGGACTGCCAACTGGCCTCACCAACGAACGAGAGATAGTCGACCACTACTGGATTGGAACGACGCTTCGCCTTCGGATGATTCAAAGCCGTGATGACGTCATTTACAAGCTCAGTCAGAAAATTCGACTCAATGGTGAGGACCCGGAGTTGGTGAAGATCACCAACGTCTATCTCAACGAAGCCGAGTTCCACGCACTCTCGGTGACGCCCGCGGCAATCGTCTCGAAGAGCCGTTGGGACGCGACGTCCGATGGCGTGCGCTTCGCTGTCGTCGAGTTCAAGGGCCGACACTCGGGTCTCGTGCTCGCCGAGATTGAATTACGTGAGGACGAAGCTCGAGTTCGTGGCCCGGAGTATGCGCTCGCCGAGGTAACGAATACGAACGAGTACTCCGGAGGTTGGCTGGCGGCGGCGTCTGAATCAGACCTGCGTCGAATCCTTAATCGGGAGTAATCCTCGGTTGCTCGTTTGTCGGATCGTGAGATGAAGTCTCAAGAAGCCGCGACGACGGGAACGAGTGAGCCGTCGTAGACCCGGTTGATTGTGCAGACTCCCGAAGCGTTCGCACCATCGACCGGCCCACTACGATGGCGCGCGAGGCGACTTCAACGTCGACGGCGCCCAAGGTGATGAGGACTTGGAGGCACGGTGGAACACGTTGAGCACTGCAACGCATTGGAGCTCGAGGTCGCACGATTCTCCAACGTCATGTCGTCACTATCGCTGGACCAGGACGTCGCGACGTGTCCAGGTTGGACGGTGTTCGATCTAGCTGAGCACCTGGGAGTGATCCACCGTTGGGCTGAAGAGCTGGTCCGGCTTCGCTCGCCGGTGCGCATTGCGCGGGAGTCGTCCGTCGCGGAGAGAGCCGCGGTGAGTCCGAAGTGGATCACTGACGGCGGGGAACTCTTGGTCGCAACACTTCTGGCCGCAGACCCGGATGACGAAATGTGGGCGTGGGGACTCGATCAACATGTTCGATTTTGGTCTCGTCGTCAGTTACACGAAACGTTCGTTCACCGAATGGACCTAGAACTCGCGGCACAAAAGGTTCCGCTCGCCGAGGATGCCATCGCCATTGACGCGATTGACGAGTACCTCTCCAACATCGAGAAAGTCGCCAGGCATTCGCCCGACTTGTCACTACTTCGCGGGCACGGGGAGAGGCTGGCCTTTCGAGTTGGAGGAGTCGACACACTGTGGTCAATCGCCTTTGGTAAGGACGGTTTCAGCGTGTCGAGCACTGGAGCCAAGTTCGACGCGGAACTCGTCGGATCGCCAGTCGATCTGCTCCTGATCATCTTGCGACGGCGAGGCATCGAGAACGGGAACGTCGAGGTGATCGGCGACCGGCGGTTAGTTGACTTCTGGTTGACGCACTCGGCATTCGATTGACGCGAACTACTGGTGACCGTTTCCTTCGGCCATAAGCAGTGTGTTCTTCAATTCGCACCACACGAGGTGCATTCGGTCGACCCTGCGCGTAACGCCGTGCCGCATTTTTTGCAGAAGTTGACGGGCCGATCCTTAGGCCCGCAATCGTGAAAGAGCGCCCGGTTTCCTGGAGTTGCTTCGCCGCACCACGCACAAAACTGCGTGCCCTGCTTCTTCGGCGTGGGGGCGCTCGATTCGACCACCGGCCCTGCTCCCGGTCCGCCCGCCGATGCGGGCATACCTCGAGGCGCGAGGGCCGGTTCGGGCACCGCGAGTGGGCTCGATGCCGGACCAGTGGGGGCGCGGACCGGTTGGGACGCAATCGGCCGCTCATCATCACGATCGTGTCGTGTCCCGGATGCGGGCCAGCGAGCAAATGCGAACAAGAGGTAAAAGCCGATATTGAGAAGCACGCTGACCTGGTCCAAATGCCAGACAAAACCTACGGTGGAGATGCCAATGAATCCGATGGAACCGCCAAAGACGACCGCGTTGAGGTCGTGCCAGAGAATGAAAAAGCAAAGTGTGGTGAGTACGAGTGTCGAGAGCGGCAGCAATATCCACAGCGATGAATATCCGGCCTGGACGATGATTCGAGCCGTCGCGATGAACAACAGTGCCATCAGCCCGATCGCCAACAGGAGCTCAATCCAAGTACCAGTGGACACTGAAGTAGCGAACGCAACAATCGGTGTCATAAGTCCCATACCTGCCTGTAACTCCCACCAGAAGACCACTCGCACGTGATCAGCAACTAGATCCAGTCCGGATTGTAACCCGAAGGGTTCCGAGAAAACGGCGATGGGCATGTCAACGTTTCACTTCTTCGCCCGTGACGAACCCGTTGGTCGTGATGGTTGACGCCGATTCGTGAGGAGTGATTTGTAGGATGCTGCGGTGTCCGAACGTAGAGCGACCGAAAGTCGTTTGACGAGAGTAGTCGTGCAAGGCACGTCGGGTAGTGGGAAGACAACATTGTCCGCGGCCCTCGCCGAGGCCTGGGGTGTCAATTGTCTCGAGCTCGACGAGCTCTACCAACAGCCCAATTGGACGCCACTCGAGATTGAGGAGTTTCGAGTTCGCGTCGAGTCGTTCGTCAAGCGACCCGGCTGGGTCGTGGACGGAAACTACAGCCATGTTCGTGACATCCTTTGGCCGCTGGCGTCCACGATTCTGATTATCGATCTCCCGAAGCGAGTCGTGATGACTCGAGTTATCAAGCGGACATTGTTGCGAATCATGAGACGCGAGGAACTGTGGAATGGGAATCGCGAGTCATGGCGCAATGCGCTCTCTCGTGACCCGACGCGCAACATCATCTTGTGGGCTTGGAATTCCCACGCGAAATATCACGAAACCGTGCCCCGTGAAGCGAAGGAGAATGTCGGAGCCGACCGAGTTGTCGTCCTCACCAGCGCGCGCGAAGTTCGAGAGTTCCTTAAGGAAGCGAACGAAGAACGGTGAGTGGAGAACGCGTCACAACGTGGTGCGCGCGAAAGCCAGCGCGTTCGTGATCGCGCGGTGTCCGATTGGACCGTAGGACGGTTCGTCGGACTCGCCGAGGAGAACGAACATGAGTCCGAAGTGAATGGCCCATCCCAGAGTTCGCTGGATCGTCGCTTCGTCGATGCTCCCGCACGAGCGTAGGAAGACATCGATCGACTCCAACGGTAGGGCGAGAAAGCCTCCGGCCAAATCAGTCGCGGGATCACCCGCACAGAGATCACCAAAATCGATCACACCTACGAGAGCGGCGTCGCGGAAAATCAGATTCGCGGGGTGGGGATCCCCGTGGATCCACTGGGACGCGCCGGCCCACGGGGGTGCGTCAAGTGACACCCCCCACATCCGCACCACTGCGTCGCGATCAATCGACGGTCCAATTTCGTCGAGGCGCTCTCGAACGTTGGCGTCAAAGGAACGCAACGGGACGCTCCTGAACTGATTCGTCGGAGCGTCCAGCGCCGCGTCGCGGTGCAGCGCTTGAAAGAATGCACCTAGGGGAATGGCCGCGCCAGCCAAGACCGTCGGATCGACCGCATTCCCCGGCGTTCCTTCAATCCAATGCGCAATGGTCCAGGGCCACGGGAGTGATCGCTCGGCTGTCCGAATCGAATGGGCGTCGGGATCGCCAGCGGCAGTCGACGCGCCAGCTCGGGGAGCCAGCGCTGCTCGTTTTTGATCAGTGGCACCGCGACTTGGCGCCGAGGAAAACGAACCACCAAGTCGTCGCCGAGTCGCCAAATAGTGTTGTCGAATCCCGGTGCCATCTCACGGATACCAGCGTTGATCAGGTCTGGATGCTGGCTGTTCACGAGTTGCTCGACGAGGTCCGCACTCATTTCAATTTCCGCGCTCGGCCATCTCACAGTCCTCGACTCTAGGACGAGAACGTGAACCAACCCAGATGCAAGTTTCGATCCGTGCGAATCGTGGTCATCGGAGCTGGAGCCATCGGCGCGCCGATCGTCGCGCAACTTTATGAACACGGGCATCCCGCAGTGCTCGTCGCGCGCGGAGCTAACTACGACGCGATTGCCAACGACGGCGTCTGCGTGGCGACGCCTGATCGGACGCGGCGCTCGAAGGTCGATGTCGTCAATGGCATTGCGGCACTGACTTTGGAGCAGTGCGACGTTGTAATGCTGTGTGTGAAGAGTCAAGACACCGTCGGCGCACTCGAGGAACTCATGAACGTTGCTCCGAAGGAGACTCCAATTCTTTGCGCACAGAATGGTGTCGTGAATGAGCGCCTGGTCTCCCGGCACTTCACCAACACCTACGGCGTGTGCGTCATGTCACCGGCGTCGTATCTCGAACCGGGACGCGTCGAAGTCTTTTCCTCGCCAGTCATGGGAGTCCTCGATTTCGGCCGGTGGCCGACCGGAGTGGATGCAACGGCACGCGAGGTATCGAAGTTGCTCAGCGACTCGGGCTTCGCCTCGATGGCGACCGAGGAGATTGCGACCCTGAAGTGGGGCAAGTTGCACTCCAACGTGCTGAACGCCCTCGAGGTCCTTTGCGGTTCGAGTACGTTGGGTGACGAACTCGCGGAGCGCGTTCGCCGCGAAGCCGTCGCCTGCTTGAGCGCCCACGGTGTCGACGTGGCGAGAGCGACGCACCTGGCGAACGAGCGCTCGAAGCTCGTTCATTATCACGCCATTGGATCGAACCGACGCGTCGGGAGCTCTTCGTGGCAGAGCGTGCTGCGCGGTACCGGCAACGTGGAAACCGACTATCTCAACGGCGAGATAGTCGCGCTCGGACAGCGCTACGGCATCGCGACGCCGGTGAATGAACTGCTGCAGCGCCGAACGAACGAGATGGCGCGACTCGGACGCACTCCGGGAACCGTTGCGGTCATCGAACTACGTGACGAACTTGAAGGGCAAACGTGAACATTGCAGGTCACGCGTCGGTGACACGAACTTCTTGGTCGTAGACGTCGGGCCGGCGAAAGTCCATCACCGCGATCTGTGAACGACGGCGCGCGACTTCACTCAGGTCCAGGGTGGCCACCACGATCTCGGGACCGCCGCTGGTTGCCTCGTCCAGTACTTCACCCCACGGATCGACAATGAGTGAGTGACCGTAGGTCGCGATCCCCTCGGCGGTCGTGCCGACCTGCGCCGCCGCGACGACGAAGGCGTGGTTCTCGACTGCCCGGGCCCGAACCAACAGGTCCCAGTGGGCGCCACCCGTGACGGCGTTGAACGCGGCCGGGATGGCGATGACGTCGGCGCCCGCGAGAGCCAGATTTCGGTAGAGATCAGGAAACCTCACGTCAAAACAGACCGAGAGCCCCAAGACGAACTCGTCGAATCGCACTGCCACAGCCTCGTCGCCGGGAACGATGACGTCGGACTCGCGGTGGACGATCGCGCCCGGCACGTTGACGTCGAAGAGATGGATCTTGCGATACGTGGCGACGACCTCGCCATTGGGATTAATCACCACACTGGTGTTATAGAACTTGGCGTCGATCGGCGACCTCTCCAGGAGGCTTCCGAGGTGCAGCGTGAGCGCGCGGGACTTCGCGAGTTCGGCCATTCGAGTCGTGGTGGCTCCCGGAACCGTTTCCGCGGCGTGTTCAAATCCCGCGAAGGGGCCGAGGAAGCTGAAGTACTCGGGTAACTGGACGTACTGGGCACCGAGGTCGGCGGCCTCATCGACGAGTCGTAGCGCCTCGTCGATGTTTCGCGCGACGTCAGAACCGGCGGAGAGTTGTACCGCGGCAACCTTGAGATTCATCGACCTTCCTCCCGTTTTGAAAACTACTGTGCGACCCGCCAGCGTGGTGAGAGGCTTCCTATGATGACCGTCGTGAATTCTTCGAGTCCCGTGCAACTCGAGTTGGTGACGGCACAGTCCCGGCCCGTTGTCGAGAAACTGCTCCAGCTCTACATTCATGACCTCTCACAGTTTCGATTGACTCGTCCCGACGAAGCCGGACGTTTCAACCACGACGAGCGTTACGCCGTCTTTTTTTCGGACTCCGATCGATGTGCGTATCTCTTTCGTGACGAGACTGGTCCGGTCGGTTTTGGCCTGATTCGCGGTTTGAATGAATCTCGGCGGCTCATGGCCGGATTCTTCGTCGTTCGCGGAGTGCGACGCCTCGGCGTCGGCCACGACGCCGCACTCGCAATGTTGCGCCGACACTCCGGCCCCTGGGAGATTCCCTTTCAAGAGGAGAACGCGGGCGCGGCTCGATTCTGGCGTGAAGTGGCCGGATCGGCGGTGGGCAGAAAGTGGACCGAGGATCGTCGACCCGTACCGATCAAGCCACACATCCCCGACGACGTGTGGATCACGTTGGACTCGTCGGAAATGCTGCCGGACACGGCGACGACGTAGTCGCGTCGCGCGTCTGATATCAGCGTGATGATGTGCAGTTCACGTCAAGTAGCCGATTCGGAATTACTCGGACGACTTCCATTCGTAGTGGCGCACTATCTCGGCCACCTCAACTTCGTACTCCGCGTAGAACGCCGCTCGACCGAGCGCCTGCGCCTCGAGGTGCTCGGGCACCTCTTTCCACGCCACGAGGTCCGACATCGACGCGAAATACGAGACGGTGACGCCCCGACCTGACGCGGCGTCACGAAAGCTCACGTGGCTGATGTAACCGGGCATCGTGGCGACCAGGTGGTCGATTCGGGCCGACCACTCCTCGTACTGGTCCGCCGAATGGTCCGTTCGGACTGACCGGAAGATACAGACGACGTGAGGATCCAAAGCCATCGACGAATCGTACCGTCGGCGTCCCGGCCCCGTGGTGGCGTTGGCGCTGCGCGGCGTTTGAATGTATCTTGACGACATGACACCACTTGATCGCTACACGCACGGTCATCACGAGTCGGTTCTGCGCAGCCACACGTGGCGCACGGCGCAGAATTCGGCCGGATTTCTGCTCCCTCATCTGAAGAGCGGCGAGCGCCTGCTCGACGTGGGATGCGGTCCCGGAACGATCACCATGGATCTGGCCGAGCTGGTCGCCCCGGGCCACGTCGTCGGCATCGACCGCTCGAGAGAAGTCATCGAACGGGCCCGAGAGTCGGCCGAGGCGAGGGCGCTGTCGAACCTCACCTTCGAAGTCGGGGACGTCTACCAACTCGAATTCGCGGACTCGTCATTCGACGTTGTCTACGCTCACCAGGTCCTCCAGCACCTGAGTGAACCGACGCGCGCCGTAGTAGAGATGCGACGCGTACTTCGAGACGGCGGACGGCTCGCCGTCCGCGACGCGGACTACGGAGAGTTCACGTGGTCGCCGCCGAGTGACGGACTGACTCGATGGATGGAGTTGTATCACCAGATCACTCGAAAGAACGGCGCCGAGGCCGACGCCGGTCGGCATCTCGCTGAGTGGGTCGAGGCCGCCGGTTTCGAGTCGCTTGATCGCTCGAAGTCCGATTGGACCTACGAGAGCGTCGAGGAGCGCGAATGGTGGGCGGACCTCTGGGCCGACCGCGTCCTGTACAGCGAATTCGCCCGCCAGGGTTTGGAATACGGACTCACCACGAGCGAGGAACTCAGTGCGATCAGTGACGCCTTTCGCGCATGGTCGCACAGCGATGATGGGATCTTCGTCGTGGTCCACGAAGAGGTACTCTCGCGCAAATAGTCGCGACGGGGATTAGTTCGACAGACCACGCCGAACACGAGGTCTGTTCGCCGCACACCTACTTGGCGACGAAATGAGGGTTGTAGATAAGACCGACGACGTGTCCGCTCGGGTTCTCGACCGAGGCGACGATGATGCCGTCGCCCACGTCTTGCGGTGCTTCGAGGAGTGTCGCGCCGTTCGCTTCAGCGTCGGCCACCGCTTGGGCGACGTCATCCACACCCCAGTAGGTCGTGGGGCTCGCGCCGATCTCGTCCGTGGGCACGAGGCCGAGTTCGTAGCCCGCGATCTCGAAGCCGACGTAGAACGGTTCATCGAAGTAGGGAGCGATCCCGAGATATTCTGACCACCATGCCTTGGCGGCGGGGAGGTCTGGAGTCGGATAGATGAGGGTTCGAAGACCCCGAAGTTGAGTGGACATTGGCTCAACGTAGCAAAGGTCTGTGAGCCGCGCGCGACGCCACGAAACGGGTTCAGCCCTTCTGCGACCGTATGAACGTGGGCGTGAGCGCGTCACTTCGTGCGAGGTCTAGGACGCTTTCGAGTCCAGCCGCGACCGCGAGCATGATCGTTTCGCTGCCCGGACGAGCGACGATCGAGAGTCCGACGGGAAGGCCGTCGATGACACCCATCGGCACGGTGGCGATCGGCCAGCCCGCGATTGCCGGCGCCTGGGTCACCTGGGACCAGTGAGCACTCCCGCTGCCGCCCAAGACCAGGTCGTTCTTCCACGCGGGGCTGTAACAGGGTGCGATGAAGCACTCAGCGTCGGCCAATGCGGGCGCCAGGCATTGGTCGATCGCCCACGCCACGTTCCTCGATCTCGCGTCGTGGTATTTCTCGCCGCCGCGTCCGCCCGAGGCGAGCGCCTGGTCGAAGAATTCGTGTCCGAAGAACGCGAGTTCGACGTCTCGATGCTCATTCTCAAAGTCGATGCACTCCGCGAGCGTCGAGGGTCCTTGGCCGCCTCGGCGCTGCAAGAAGGCGGTCAAGTCGTCGCTCATTTCGCTTAGTAACACCGTCAGTTCATCGGCGTCGACCGTCGAGTCGGCTTCGAGGACCGTTATCTCAGAGATCGACGTTCCGGCGCTGCGAGCTTTCTCGACCACCTCGCGAAACAGTTGGTCGGTGGCGGGATGACCGGTCGTGAGGTTCGTGGCGACCGCGACGCGCGCTCCGTCAATTCCCCGGGTGACGCGCCTGAGGACGTGGTCGAGTCCGGTGAGGACCTCATAGAGCGCGGCGACGTCTCGGACTGTACGGCCCATCGGTCCGGCACTGTCTTGGCTCGACGAGATCGGCACGATCCCTTCTCCCGGTACCGTGCCGACGGCCGGTTTGATGCCGACGACGCCGTTGAGGGATGCCGGACACGTGATCGAGCCGTCGGTCTCGGTCCCGATGGCGAGTGGGGCGAGTCGCGCCGCGAGTGCCGCGCCGGAACCCGATGAGGAACCGCCGGCACACCGGTCCAGTCGATACGGGTTGACGGTGAGACCTCCCACGGCCGACCACCCGCTCGTCGAGAAGGGTGAACGCATGTTGGCCCATTGCGAAAGGTTGGTGGACCCGAGGATCACCAGACCGGCGTCGCGAAGTCGTGTGACGAGGGGCGCGTCGTGGGGGACGGGACGACCAAAGAGCGCGGTGGACCCGGCGCTGCCTGGTAGTCCCACGACTTCGATATTGTCCTTCACGAGAATTGGGACGCCGTGCAGACGACTTCGAATTGCCCCGCGTGAGCGTTCGTCATCGAGACGCTTAGCGTTCTCGAACGCGTCGGGCGCGAGCGCCAACACGCTCCGCAGTTCAATCTCACTGCCGGGCGCGTCGATCTCGGCGATTCGTTCCATCAGCGACGTGACGATCTCTACTGATGTCGTCGCGCCCGAGACCAGTGCGTCGGCGAGATCCATCGCCGAGGATTCACAGAGTTCTCCACTCGACAGTGTCATTGATACCTCCTCGACGAGGTCGAGAATAACACCGCTCGATTCGACTCTGGTCCCGCCATTCGGGCGAACGGTCCCTCTGACGGTTGACGTCGCCACTAAATTTGTCGAATGGTCAAATTGGAATCAAAGTCATCTCAGGAGTTGGCCGCGTGGATGCCGGACATGAGAGAGCACTACATCGCCGAACGGATCAAGGCCGGCGAGAACGCTGAAGACGCGCGCACGATGTCGGACTCTCAATTCGCAGAACTCTTCCCCAACGGAAATCCCGCCGACGGTCAATTCGTGATGAACGTACTGGAGGATGAGGAGATTGTCGGAACGCTGTGGATGGGACGCCCCTTCTCGGGCGACGACGTCACCTGGTTCATCTTTGACATCGAGATAGTGAAGGATATGCGCGGTCGCGGCGTCGGTCGCGCGGCAATGCAAGCCGCCGAAGAGTGGACCCGCGAACGCGGTGGCACGCGAGTCGCGCTCCACGTGTTCGGACCGAATCTGACCGCACGGTCACTGTACGATTCGCTCGGCTACGAGGTTCTAGAAACGTCGATGTTCAAAGACATCTAGCTCGCGCTGCACACGCGAGCGACTTCGTCCCCATCCATCGAAGGGTCCGATTCAACACCGGCGACAGACGAGTTCACCCTTACCGACGGTGGCGACCATGGCGTCAACTCGTTCGTCGGCGAGTACCCGGTCAATGAACGGCTGCAGGTCCTCGCGGTGGCTCGTCGCGTTGTCGGCGATGAGGATCGCCCCGGGGACCATCTTCGGCACAATCACGTCGTAACAGGCTTCGTACACGTCCTTTTCAGCGTCAAGAAAACAAAAACCCACGTCCTCGAATTCGTTTGCGTGTTCAAGAAAATCACCTTCGACCAGATGCACGACGTCGGTGACGCCCGTTCGATCGAAGGTCAATCGAGCCATGCGAGCCTTCTCGGGGAGTATTTCGAACGTGGTGAGGCTTCGCCCGCTGAGCCGACAGGCCTGGGCTAACCACAGCGCGGAGTAGCCAGCGCTGGTCCCAATCTCGATCATCGCTCCGGCCGGTGCCGAGGCAGCCCACAAGGCAATGAAGCGTGCCGTGTCGGGCGTGATCTGGCGCAACCGCTCGAGATGTGGTGTTCCGTCTACGCGGTCATGTTCGTCACGCGCCTCGAGCTCGTGCATCACCTCGAGCATGTTGATCGTCAGGTCGTTAAACATCGATCCTCCTCACGTTGCAACCAACGTATCGTGGGCTCGTCGCCAACCGGATTTGTGCTCACGCGAAAGGGGACGGGGTTCGTGTCGATGAGCCCTTGGCGTAGAACGCGATGGTCGACGTCAACACGTCGTCCCAGGGCGTTGGTTCGAGACCGAAGGTGCTGCGAGTCTCGGAGTCGTCGATGACGAACGGGGCCTGGAACTGGTACAGGGTCTTCGGCAGTTCGCGAACGTCGGTATTGAAGAGTCCTAGCGCGCGCAGCGCCACCCTCGGTATCTTCGTGATCTTCACATCCGACGCGCCGACGAGTCGAGCGAAGTCGTCAATGGCGTGGCGGACGGAACACGGGGGATTCGCGGGCGCGTGCCACGCGCGACCCCAGGAGCGATCGTCTTGGGCACACGTCACGAGCGTCCGAGCCACGTCGGCGGTGTAGTTCCAACTGTGCGCTGCGTCGACGTTGCCAATGACTTGACAACTCTTGCCCGCGAGGATGCGCGGAATGAGTAGGCCGAGATAGCTCTCGGACTTGGGGCCGATGAAGTCAGACGCGCGCACCTCGGTCGCTTTGATCCGACCTTCGTCGTGGGCGCGCTTGGCGTCGCGCCACATCGTCGCGCGCACCTGGGCCTTTTCGTAGTCCGCGTCGAGCGGATCGTGAGGCGTCATCGGTCCGCTCGGGCGTCCGTACGCGTAGAGATTGTTGAGGGTGACCAGTTTCGATCCACTCGCTGCAGCGGCCGCCAGTATGGCGTTCGCGATGGGGGGCCAGTCGGTCGGCCAGCGATGGTACGGGGGATTGGCGCAATTGAAGATCGCGTCGGTGCGCGACGCGTGTCGCACCACCGTCGCGGGATCCGAAGCATCGCCAGGAACTCGTTCAATGAGCGGATGCTCCGGTCCGGTACCGCGCCGAGAGAGAAGCCGAACTGCATGCCCCTGTTGGGCGAGTTCTTCGGCGACCACAGTCCCGATCGCTCCGGCACCGACGATTAAATAGGTTCCCATACATCCTCCTCATTTCGGAGAGCACTGCTCTCGCAAACAGTGTGCCACATCTATCCAGAATTTGCAAGAGCACTGCTCTCATTATTCGTGCAACGGGTGCGTGGGCCTGCGATACTGGAAAAATGAGTGAGACCCGTCCGACGCGAGCCGACGCCCGCCTCGTCCAAATCGAGCGGATCAAGTCGACCTCGCGTAGGTTGATGGCCGTGAAGGGCGCCTCCGGGCTCTCACTGCGTGAAGTGGCTCGAGAGATGGGTCTGGTGTCCTCGGCCCTCTACCGATACTTTCCCACGAGGGACGATCTCTTGACGGCGCTGATCGTCGACGCCTACAACGACCTTGGAGCGTTCGCCGAACGCGCGGCCCATCGTGTGCCTCAGAGCGAGCCACGACGCCGATTCCACGCGGCCGCCTCCGCCATTCGGAAATGGGCGAAGACCAACCCCAATGAGTACGCCCTGCTGTACGGCTCGCCCGTTCCCGGCTACAAAGCGCCACAGTTCACGGTCGAGCCGGCCGCCCGGGTCGCACTGGTTTTCGGTGCGATCGTCACGGACGCTTGGCGCGATTCACGGGCCGTGGAGAACGAGGAGGACGAAGTGTTGATGAAAGGGGTGCTCGAAACGCGCAACCTCGATGGTGTGATGCCGGGTATTCCCGAGTCCGTGCGCGCGCGCTCGTTGATGGTGTGGTCGCAGATCTTCGGCTGCATCAGTTTCGAGCTCTTCGGTCACTACAAGGGATCGGTGCGAAATTTCAATCGATTCTTCGTGATGGTCGTCGACGAAGCCGCGAGCCTCGTGTTGCCTCATGAACGGGTCTACTGAGAGAAGCGCCATGCAACTGATCTACCCACTGACGACGGAACGTCTGATCATCCGTGCCTTGACGCCCGATGACCTCGATCGCCACCACGAATTGTTTTGTGATCCCGAGGTGGTGCGCTACCTCTACTTCGGACCGTTCGATCGCCCGGCCGCGCAAGAACACCTGGCGCGACGAATCACCGTCGACTTGCCCATCGAAGGTCAGTGGGTCAACTTTGGTGTTGAGGTGAAGGACGAAGGGATCCTTATCGGAGAACTGGCAATGGGATTCATCAGTTCGACGCACGAGCACTACGAAGTTGGCTACGTCTTCGACCCGGCCTACGCCGGACGTGGCTACGCGACCGAAGGCGCGGCGATGATTGTCGAATTGGCCTTCTCAGGTTTGGGCGCTCATCGGGTGAGTGGACGCCTCGACGCGCGCAACGGTCCTTCGGCTCACGTGCTCGAGAGGCTAGGTATGCGTCGAGAGGCTCATTTCATCGAAAATGAATTCGTCAAGGGCGAATGGACCGACGAACTGGCCTACGCAATTCTCGCGACGGAATGGCGAGCACTGCACGGACCCGCCACGGAGTTTCAGTTCTTGGAGTCGCCGTTGAAGGGCGACGCTCTTCTACGCGCTGATTGAACGATTCGGTCGGAACCATTTGTATTCGATACTCTTCGCGATCTGTTGAGCGAGGAGATCGCTCAGTTCGCGCGCCACCAACCACAACGCCAGGTCGAGTCCACTCGTGACGCCGCCGCTCGTGACCACGTCGCCATCGTCGACGACGCGATCGGGGACGACGATGACGCCCAAATCGGCCAGCTCTGCGTGCGCCGTATGGTGCGTGTTGGCGCGTCGTCCATTGAGAACGCCGGCGTGGGCCCACAACATGGTCCCGGTGCACACGCCGGCAATGACCGTCGCGCTCTTCGCGGCCTCGACGAGCAGCGGCGCCAGTTCGCCCTTTTGGTACTCCGCCCACGCGCCCTGTTTCGATCGGGCGCTCCAGCCCCCGCCGGCGACGATGATCATGTCCGCCTCCCCGGGAATGAAGGGACCGTCGGTCGCGAAAGTCAGACCGCTCGCCGCGCACACCGTGTTTTGACCGGTGTGCGCGACGAGTCGCACCGAAAAATCAATGCTGAGTTGACCGGCGCGCCTCAATATCTCGTAAGGACCGAGGGCGTCTAACTCGTCCAGTCCGTCAAAGACCACGATGTCGGCGAGCATGAACTGAGTGTAGAAGAGGTCATTGTGAACCTTGAGTATCACGTCAAGTCGTGCCGACGTCCGGGGCGAGATTCTAAGAATTGGATAAAGCTCAACGCTGTAACGCTTTGGTGCCTCTCAGGACTGTCCATTATGGAGCGTTGCGACCCGTCCTCACTTAGAGTTCAACTCATGGATCTTCGAATTCGATGGTCGAATGATCCGTTCTCGAGGTATCCGTTGTGACGCTGATATTTGTCGCGTTCGCGGCCGGTTTGATCGCTGGAATATCACCGTGCATCCTGCCCGTACTGCCCATCGTGTTCGTCGCTGGTGTGGCCGCGCCCGACGCCAGCGAAACCCCGAAGGGTTCGTGGCGTCGTTCGGTCGCGATTGTCCTCGGACTCGTCTTGAGTTTCAGTCTTCTCGTGCTCGTCGGCTCGGAGATTCTCTCGGGATTGCATCTTCCCCAGAACACGTTGATGTGGGTGGGAGTCGTGCTCTTGGGCCTCGTCGGCTTGGGTTTCGTGATTCCCGTGATCGGTGAGTGGCTGGAACGGCCGTTCGCGAGAATGGTCGGACGCCAGCCCAGCAGTTCGAGCGGCGGATTCGTCATCGGTTTGGCGTTGGGTCTGGTCTTCGTACCGTGTGCGGGACCCGTCCTCGCGGCGATCACGGTGCTGGGTGCGACGCGCGATATTCATTTCGAAACCGTCCTGGTCACCCTCGCGTTCGCCGTCGGTGCGGTCGTGCCACTGCTCTTCATCGCCCTGGCCGGCGGAGGACTCGTCAATCGAGTGCAGTCGGTTCGTCGACGCGCATCGCTCTATCGCCAAATCGGCGGTGTGGTGCTGCTCTTGATGGCGATCGGCATCGCGACGAACTCATTTGACTTCTTGCAACGCGACGTTCCCGGCTATACGAGCGTGCTGCAAAAGAAGATTGAGGGCTCGACGAGTATTCGTAAGCAACTCAATGCCCTGAAGGGCACGAAAGGTTCACAGGGCGTCGCCGGTTCGCTCGTGTCGTGTCCATCCTCGTCACCCGGTTTGGTGACCTGTGGCCTGGCACCGAACTTCACCGACGTCACCACCTGGCTCAACACGCCTGGGAACCAGTCCCTCACGATGAAGGGGCTGCGCGGAAGAGTCGTCCTGGTCGACTTCTGGACGTACTCGTGTATCAACTGTCAGCGATCGCTTCCGCACGTCGAGGCCTGGTACAAGCGCTACGCCCCCTACGGGCTGGAAATCGTTGGCGTGCATACGCCGGAATTCGCATTCGAACACATCGTGAGCAACGTGAAGGCGCAGGCCAGTGTGCTGGGCGTCAAGTACCCGATCGCCGTTGACAACAATTACGGAACCTGGAACGCCTACGACAACGAGTACTGGCCGGCCGAGTACCTCATCGACGCCCGGGGCGTCGTGCGTCATGTCGACTTCGGCGAGGGTAACTACGTGTTGACCGAGACGCTCATTCGAAAGCTCCTCGTGGCGGCGCACCCGGGACTGAAGTTGCCGCCGCCGACGTCCGTGCCGAATCTCACGCCGTTCGCCGAGACGAGTCCCGAGTCCTACATCGGTTACAAGTACGGCCTGACCTACATGGACTCCGACGTCGCACCGGCGCAGAACGTGGCCACTCAATATCACTTCCCGAAGTACCTGTCGACGACGACGTGGGCCCTCTCGGGTGTCTGGAACGAACACGCCGAAGAAGCGACGTCGGTCAAGGATTCGAAGTTGGAGATCAACTATCAGGCGCAAAAGGTCTTTCTCGTCATGGGCGGCACGGGCACCGTGACGGTCTCATTGGGTAACGGCACCCCTCCCACGACGATTCACGTGAATGGCGTACCGCGGCTCTATACGCTCTTTCACGCGACGTCGTCGTCATCGGGCAATATGGTGCTGAAGTTCACTCCCGGCGTCCAGGCTTTCGATTTCACGTTCGGTTGAGCCAGCCTCGTGACTGGGCTCGCTCGATGAGCCGAGGATGAGGACAAGTACACTCCGACTAACGGGCTAGTTAGCGGCGAAACGAATCGTTATGGGCCGTAGTGAAGGGATTCAAATGATTGGAATCGTGTTAGCCGTAGTGGCGGGAATCATTGTTCTGCTCGCGTTGTCGGCGATCTTAAAGGCCGTGCGAATCGTTCAACAGGGGTTCGTTGGTGTCATCACCCGCTTCGGTGAGTTCAAGGACATCAAGAATCCCGGACTGACCTTCATCATTCCCTTCATTGAAGTCATGAAGATCGTCGACGTCCGCGAGACGCCACGAACCGGAGACCGCCAACAGGTCATCACGCGCGACAACGTGGCGGTCATCGTCAACGCGACGATCTTCAGCCAAGTGGTCGACGTCCGTCTGGCGCTCTTCACGAACTCGGACTACCTCGTCAGCGTCGATAATCTGGCGCGCACGTCGGTTCGTGCCGTCTTCGGCAGCATCACGCTGGACGAAGCGTTCTCCCAGCGCGAGCGAATCGGCACGATGCTCCAGACGCAGATGGAAGAGGCCACTGACAAGTGGGGCGTTCGCATCAACCGCGTGGAAGTCCTCGAGATCACGCCGCCGGAACAGATTCTCCAGGCCATGGCCCTCCAGAAGCAGGCCGACCAGGAAAAGCGAGCCCGCATCCTCGAATCTGAAGGTCAGCAGCAGTCCGCGGTGAACGTCGCCGACGGTCAACGCCAAGCGGCGATCAAAGAGGCCGAGGGCGCGCAACAGTCCGACATCCTTCGCGCTCAGGGTCGACGACAGGCGCTCATCCTCGAAGCCGAAGGACGAGCCCTGGCCATCGCGTCGGTGTACGCGGCCATTAAATTGCAACAGCCCGACCCGACGCTGGTGGCGATCTTGCAACTCGATACCCTGGCAAAGTTCGCCGAAAGCCCCAACGCCAAGTTGATCATCCCCGCCGAAAGCGCCGCGCTCTTAGGTGCCGCCCAGGCCATCAAGAGCGTGATGGCCGACGTTCCCAGTACGCAGTCCTAGACATTGCGACTGCAGCGAATGTGCTACAGGACGCGAGGGGCGAAGCGACTAAACGGGATCGACCCAGAGGGTCGTGCCGTACGCCTTCTTCACGACGACCGGAGTCCCGTCGGGGAGTTGCGCGGGCCAATCCGTGACGGCCTTCCACGATTCACCCTGAATCTTGACTCGACCGGGGTGCGTGGCGTCACCCACCGGCATTTCAACGGTGCCGCGCATGTCCGTCATCGCGGTGTTTGTCGGCTGCGACATGTTGATTTCGAACCGATGGTGATGAAACTTGCGCATCGCAAACGGTCGCAGAGTGATGAGCGAAACCGCGGAGACGGCGAGCCAGGCACCCGCTTGAAACGCGAAGGGCAGTCCGGCCAACGCCAGAACGAAAGAGATCGCGGCGCCGAATCCAATGAAGACGGCGATAAAGGCGTTCGAGTGTAATTCGAGTACGAACGAGAACCCGATGATGAGGACCCAGAAGAGAATGGCAAGCATTAATCGCAGTATATGGCCGCACCGAATTCCACGACAGGGCATCGACGAGACCACTTTTTGGTACTTCGCTGACCCGGGAAACGCGCGAAGGGCGTCGTTAGCATTAGCCAATGGTTGACGTCGCACCCTTCCTCTGGTTCAACGACAATGCCGAGCAAGCGCTTGCGTTTTACGCGGACGTCTTCGCCAACTCTGAGATTGTCAACGTCACTCGGATGGACGTGCCAACGATGCCCGATGGCGGAATCGTCATCGGAACGATTCGAATCGAGAACCTGACATTCTCGATAATGAACGGTGGCCCGTCATTCTCGCTCAATGAGGCCTTCTCACTCGTCGTCTCGTGTCAGGACCAAACCGAAGTTGACTACTACTGGTCGAGTCTCGGTGACGGTGGCGAACCGAGTTCCTGCGGGTGGCTGAAGGACAGATTCGGACTCTCGTGGCAGATCATTCCGACGCTCCTCACCGAACTATTGGGCGACCCGGATCAGGAGAGGTCCGGTCGCGTTCGAGACGCCATGATGATCATGGGCAAAATCGAATGCCATAAATTGCAGGCCGCCTACGACCGGTGAGCGAAGAACGTGCTCCCGATGCAGTACACGAACGAACGGAAGAGCGCATCGTGCCTGACCACGAAGTCGAGATCTTTCAGAGCCGCGAGGCGCACGTGGCCGAGCTTCGCGTACGTCGAGCGTTGCCCACAAGAGGCCGACGGACCGTGGGCCCGTGGTGCTTCGTCGATCACATGGGGCCGATGTCATTGAGTCCGGACCTCTCGATCGACGTCGCGCCTCATCCGCACATCGGCCTGCACACCGTCACGTGGCTTTTCAGTGGCGAGTTCTTACATCGCGACAGCCTCGGTTCGGAGCAGCTCATCCGAGCGGGTCAACTGAATCTCATGACCTCCGGTCACGGCGTCGCGCACTCCGAAGAGAATCCCGGGCTCCGTTCGGGCGAGATGCATGGCATGCAGTTGTGGGTCGCACAGCCATCGACGACTCGTGACGATAACGCCGGTTTCGAACATTACGAGGAGCTGCCAAAGATCGAAGTGCCGAACCTTTCGGCGACGGTGCTCGTTGGTTCCTTCGGTCAGTCACAGTCACCAGCTCGTCGAGACAGTGCACTCGTGGGTGTCGAACTCGATTTTCACGGCGGCCCCGTCACCCTCGACCTCGAGCCGACCTTCGAGTACGCGCTCATCGTCGCCAACGGATCCGTGCTGGTGGACGGCACCGTGGTTCAACCGGGGCAGTTGGCGTACCTCGGTGCGGGTCGCGACGAGTGTCGATTTGAGACGCAGAGTCCCAGTCGGGCAATGCTCATCGGTGGCGTTCCCTTGGACGAACGACTCTTCATGTGGTGGAACTTTGTCGCACGAACCCAAGACGAGATCTCTGACGCGTGGCGAGCGTGGGCGAGCGGCGACGAACGCTTCGGACGTGTCGCGTCACCGTTCGCACGCTTCGAAGTAAGTCCGCCGCCGTGGCTCTTGGCGCTGCACTAATTGGGACGAGTCGTCGCTCGACGTCGCTCTGCACTTTTTCGAAAGAGTTAGTGGCATTTGGCTGAGCAGTACGATGGCCTTAGCCATTGCGTTGAGAGGTCCATCGTGCGAAAGCGCAACTCCGAGAGTGAACGCCTTCGCGTTCCTCCACCAATGATCAAGCGTCGAGTTCCCTCGGGCCGAGGCGCGATGGAACAGCCCAACGTGACCCACGACGGCGAGGCCCGACTCACGCCACAGTTCTGGTGTGCCGTGGCGCTGACCGGTGTCGCCACGGGACTCTTCGGCGATTTCTTGATGTGGCTCCTCGCCGAAGCTGAGCGCGCAGGATTTCACTACCGCTCGGGGAACTTCGAGAACGCGGTGGCCGCGGTCAGTTCGACTCGACGCATCGTGGTCTTGTTGATCGGCGGCGCCATCGGCGCCGTCTCGTGGTACCTCATTCGGCGCTATCTCAAGCGCGAGAAGTCTGACATCGACGACGCCATCTGGAATGGCGACGGTGAGCTTTCGATTCGACGGAGTTTTCTGACGTCCATCGTTTCGGAAGTCGTGATCGGTCTCGGCGCTTCGATCGGACGTGAAGCCGCGCCGAAGTTGATGGGTGGCGCGTCGGGCAGCGTACTCTCGCACTGGTTCAATCTGAGCCCGGCGCAAAAGCGTCTGCTCGTCGCGTGTGGCGGCGGCGGGGGGCTCGCCTGCGTGTACAACGTGCCGCTCGGCGGGGCCATCTTCACCGCCGAAGTCCTGTACGGCAGTTTCGCGTTGCCCGTCGTGATGCCCGCGCTCGCGACCTCATTGATCGCGACGTTGGTGGCCTGGCTGTACCTCCCTGCGGACGCCACGTACGCCGACATTCCCGGTTACCGATTCAGTGCATCGCTCATGGTGTGGTCGCTCCTGGCCGGCCTCATCATCGGTCTCCTCAGCGTCTTTTACGTTCGACTGATCGGATGGGCCTCGCACTTTCGCGCGAAGGGTCTGCACGTCTTGTGGTTCATGCCCGTCGCCTTTGGCGTCCTCGGCGTCATCGGCATCTGGTATCCGCAACTCTTCGGCAACGGTAAGGACATGGCGCACGAAGCGTTCCTCGGCGTCGGCGGCATCGGACTGTTGTTCGCGCTCTTCGCGCTCAAGCCGCTGGCGACCGCGATGATGCTCGGCAGTGGCGCCGCGGGCGGGGTCTTTACGCCGTTTCTCGCGACCGGCGCTCTCTTCGGCGCCTGCTTCGGTGCGCTCTGGATTCATATGTGGCCGGGCACCCCGGTGGGGGCGTTCGCCCTCGTGGGCGCCGCGGCCATGATCGGCGCCTCGATGCAGGCCCCGCTGGCGGGACTGGTGCTGGTACTGGAGTTGACGCACAGCGGCTTCTCGTTGGCGATACCGATGATGGTCGCCACGGCGATCGCGACGTTCCTGGTTCGCCAAATTGACGGGTACAGCATCTACTCGGCCCGCCTGCCACGTCGAGAGGACCTCGCGGCGCTGGCGACTCCGGAGGGTACCTAAGCTCGGGCGCCGCTCGGGCCGCGTGGAAGAATGGCTGCGTGTACGTACCCCCGAAGCACGCAATTGACGACGAGGCCGCGTGGCACGTCGTGCGCGAGGCCGGTGCCGGGATGCTGGTGGTTGAAACGCCCGACGGCCTCCAGAGCGTCTTCGTGCCCGTGGTCGTGAGTGACGATCGCACGAAAGTCCTCACGCACGTCGCCAGGGCCAATTCGTGGTGGCGCTCACTCCACGACGGTGACGAGGTCCTCGGGCTCTTCCTCGTGGCGAGCGCCTACGTGTCGCCGTCGAATTACCCGAGCCGCCTTGAGAATCCCGGCGTCGTACCGACCTGGAATTACGTCGCGGCCGAGGTCCGTGGTCGACTCAGCGTGCACGACGACCCCGAGTGGCTGCAACGACAAGTGCGCCGCGTCACCGAGCAGTTCGAGTCCGGTCGTTCACCCGAGTGGCGCGTCGAAGACGCGTCAGCTGACTACGTCGATCGCCAAGTGAGGGCCATTGTAGGAATTGAAATCGACGTCCAGGCGATCCAAGGGAAGGCCAAGCTCTCTCAGAACCGACCCGAGGTCGACCATGACTCGGTGCGCGACAACCTGGCCCAGGGAACCCCCGCCGAGCGCAACGTGGCCGCGCGTATGACGAATGACGCGTGAGTCGACACTGACCATCCGGCAGTGCGGACCCACCGACTGGCGGGACCTGCGCACTATCCGCCTCGAAGCGCTGGGCGACACCCCCGAGGCCTACAGCTCGACCTACGAAGAGTCGGTGCGGTGGTCCGACGCGCAGTGGAAGAACGCCGCCTCGAATCGGCTGTATTACTTCGCCTATCGAGATCGTCGCGTGCTCGGTATGGTTTCGGGCGGCTTCAATGACGCCCACCCCGGGACGCGCTGGCTCTACGGCATGTACGTGACGCCGAGCGAGCGAGGGAGCGGAACGGCTGCTCTCTTAGTGCGATCGATCGCTGATTGGGCGAAGAGTCAGGGGGTCGACGAGATTTATTTGCACGTGGGATCGTCGGTGCCCCGGGCCCGTGCCTTCTATGAGAGGGTTGGTTTTCGCCTGACCGGAGAGGCTTTTCAAATGGACCGCGATGAATCGGTGACCCTGTTCACGATGGTGCAACAACTTGACTGACAACGACGTTCGTGTCGAGCGCGTCTCGGCCGATCTACTCCACGAAGTACGTCGACGAGTCCTGCGTAATGACGACCCCGCGATCTATCGCCCTGATCCGCGTGACGAAGAAGCGACGTCACTACACTACGGCGGCTTCCTCGGTCCGCGACTTGTGGTGAGCGCATCATTCTTCCCCTCGGCGCCGCCGATGAACCCATTACTGGTCACCTACCAACTGCGTTATATGGCGACCGATTTTGACGTTCAGGGACACGGGTACGGCGCGCGCGTGCTCGCCTTCGCCGAAGCGGACTTGCTCGCCCTAGGCGTCGAGCAACTGTGGGCCAACGGTCGAGACACGGCCCTGGGCTTTTACGAATCCGCCGGATGGCGAACAGTTGAGAGTTCGCAACACCTGAGTCCCGAGACGATGTTGCCCCACACGGTGATCTTCAAACGCTTAACAAGCGACTAAGACTGGCACAGTTGTTGCGCTGTCGTTAACTAAGTTTGGGACATGCGAAAGACACTCCTCGTGATCGTTGTCGTCGTCGTGATCGCCGCGATCGGGGGATTGGCGTTCATCCTCGTCCATAAGACCACCACGACTCCCACGACTCCCACGACGGCATCGACCACGACCACGACGTTGCCGACGTACCCCACCGCGCCGCTGACCGGTCTTCCCGATCCATCGGGTCTCTCGGTGAAGCGACCCGCGCTCACGGTCAAGATCGAGAACACCCCCCAGGCACTCCCACAGTGGGGCATCGATCAAGCGGACGTCGTCTACGAAGAGATCGTGAATGGCGGCATCACGCGATTGGCGGCGATCTTCAACGCGCACGCACCCGAGAAGGTCGGGCCGGTGCGCTCGGTGCGTCCCACCGATACTCAGGTCGTGTGGCCCCTCAGCGGGATCTTCGCCTACTCCGGTGGCGCGCCCTACGCGGTGGCATCCATCTCGACGGTGCCGGGATTGAAGCTGATTGACGAGTCGAGCGCCGGCACGGCCATGTTCCGTGACCCCAATCTCTACGCCCCCCACAACCTCTTCGCGATCGCATCCCAGCTCTTCGCCCGCGGGGGATCCCCGATACCGCCCCCAACGCTGTTCTCGTACCGGACGTCCAAGGAGATTGCTGGTGGCTTGGCGGCCGTACGTTTCATTGTCCCCTTCCCGAGCTACTACCAGGTGACGTGGACGTGGGATACGGCCTCGACGTCGTGGGACCGCACGCTCTTCGGCAAGGCCGACGCCACCGGTACCGGTGTTCGCGAGTCACCGAAGAACGTCATCGTCATGTGGGTGAACTACGTGAACGGCATCGGCACGGAGGCGTCCTACGCGAACCTGCAGGGATCGGGGACCGCGGCGTTCTTTGTCGACGGCAAAGAGACAATGGGCACGTGGTCACGCGGTGCGTCGAAGTCCGACGTCGTCCAGTACAAGTCGGCGAATGGCAAGACGGCGCTGATGACGCCCGGTCAATCGTGGGTCGAACTCTTGAATGTCGGCACGACGCTCTCCGTCACGAGGTGACGGCTGACTCGAGGCGCTCGAGGGTTCCTTCCATCGCCGTTCGATTTCGTTCGGGAACGCCCATGGCGATGATCACGAAGGCCCACGGCTTGTCGTAGTTGAAGGACTCGGTGACCTTCGTGCCGCCCCCGACCTCCTCGAGTTCGTAGCGCCACACGAACTGCGCGACGTGGTGCCACGCGATGCGGCGATTCTCCTCGAATTCGACGACCCGGTTGCGGGTGACGTAGCCAAGTCCCATCTTCATGTGCATCGAAAATGTCGAGCCGAGGGCCAATCGCTCGGGGGCGTTCTTCACCGACGACACTGAACCAGAACCGTCCAGGCGCACGTGTTGGCGCGGGTCCGCCAGCAGATTGAAGATCCGCGACGCCGGGGCATGAATCACTCGTGAGACCGAAATCGAACGTGATGACGACATTTGGCCAGCGTATGGTGGAGAGTTGATACGGCGAACGGGACACCATGAACTACAACGAAGTCCTCATTGAGATGCCCGACGGGAGGAACCTCGAAGTGGCGACGCTCGGTGAGCCCTCCGGCCACACCGTGCTCTTCCATCACGGGACCCCCGGTTCGACCAATCTCGTGAAGATGTTCGCGCCGCTCGCTGATGACGGCAGCCTGTTTGTCATCACGACGGCGCGCGCGGGCTACGGGAAATCGTCGCGTCTCGAAGGTCGCGATGTCGCCGCCGTGGTAGGTGACGCTCGCGCGGCGTTGGATTCGCTCGGTCGAAGCGACTACGTCGCCGTCGGGTGGTCTGGTGGCGGACCGCACGCCCTCGCCTGTGCGGCCCTCGACGCGCCACGCTGTCTCGCGGCGTGGTCACTCGCCGGCGTCGTGCCCACCAACGTGGACTTTGACTGGACCGCGGGCATGGGACCGGAGAACGTTGAAGAGTTCGCACTCGCCCAAGAAGGCGGTCCCGAGTATGAGGCACAGATCGAAAAGTACGGCGACGCCTTCGCCACCGCCACCGAGGACAACGTCGTCGAGCTCTTCGGCGGACTGCTCTCAGAACCGGACAGGGCGGTCTTCGAGCCCGTTGCGACGCGTGAGGACTTCGCCGCGTCGCTACGCCAAGGCTTCGAGTTCGGCTGGCGCGGGTTCTTCGATGACGACCAGGCGATGATGAAGGAGTGGGGGTTCGACCCCGCGACGATCACAGTGCCGGTGTCGGTATGGTTCGGCGACCAGGACCTCATGGTCCCGCGCACGCACGGCGAATGGCTGGCCAAGAACCTGCCTACGGCGAGTAAGCACTTCTTCGCCGGCGACGGGCACGTTTCACTGGTGTTGAACCACCTCGACGAGTTGCACGCGGCAATCAATGCGACGTATGCGTAGTCGGCGCTCGATGCTCACAACACCTCAGCGAGGAGAATCGTGCGAATAGGCAACCTCTACGGTCCCGACGCCACGTTCCTCGGCGTGCCCGCGGCCGACCCCGACGTGCTGTCCGAATGGTCCACCTCGGGCGCGGCGATCATCGGCGCTCCCTTTGACGGCGGTACGTCGCACCGCGCCGGTTGTCGTTTCGGTCCCCAATCCATTCGCGTCACCGACTATCTGCCCCACGACGGCAGGCGACCGAGTCTCGCGCTCGGGGTCGATCCACTGCAGGAACTGTCAGTGGTCGACCTCGGCGACGTCGAGATGCCCTCGGGCGACACCGAGAAGTCCCTACGACTGCTCGAGGAGCGAGTGACGGCCGTGGCCGGCGCCGGTGTCATACCGATCGTGCTGGGCGGCGATCACACCATTGCCCTGCCCGACGTGACCGGCGTCGCGCGACACGTGGGCTGGGGAAGGGTCTCGGTCATCCACTTCGACGCCCACGCCGACACCGGCGATACGCAAATGGGATCGCTGTATGGACACGGCACGCCGATGCGTCGGCTCATCGAATCCGGCGCCTGTCGCGGTGATCGGTTCTTGCAAATCGGACTGCGCGGCTACTGGCCCGAACCGGCGACGCTCGACTGGATGGCCGAACAGGGAATGCGCTCGTTCGAGATGAGCGAGATCGTGTCACGCGGGCTCGACGAGGTCGTGGACGAAGCCATCGCTCTAGCGATGAGCGACTGCGACACGGTCTTCCTCTCGATCGACGTCGACGTGGTCGATCCCGGGGCGGCCCCCGGCACCGGCACGCCGGAGCCGGGAGGACTCACGAGTCGTCAACTACTCGACGCGGTGCGCCGTATCGCGATGGAGACGCCGATCGGGGGCGTCGACGTCGTCGAGGTCTCGCCGCCGTACGACCACGCGGAGATCACGGCGTACCTGGGCAATCGCATCGTGCTCGAGGCGCTCGGCGGCATCGCCTGGCGCCGGAAGTCCCAGCGCGGCGAAGCCACGCGCACGCCGAGCGACCCACTGTTAGAAGGTCGTTAGTCCCGCATCGACTCGAGGATCTGATCCACGAGTTCGTCGGTCGTATTGGGATGCAAGAACGCCAGACGTCCGACCGTCTCGCCCTCCCATTTCGTGGGCGTCACGAAGGCGATCTGATCGCGCAACAGTTGGTGGCTCCACTCGGTGTAGCGCTCGCTCGTCCAGCCCTTTCTTCGGAAGAGGACGATCGAGAGACTGATCGGTCGGACCATCTCCACGTAGTCGAGCTCTTCGATCTTCCTCTGCGTGCGATGCGCAATGTCGACGGCGCACTGCACCGCACTTTCGTACGCCGCCGTGCCATTGGTGACGAGCGAGAACCAGAAGGGGAGACCGCGGGCCCGGCGCGACAGGTGGATGGCGAAGTCCGAAGGGTTCCACTCGTAGTGCTCGTCGTCACTGGAGTGCAGGATGTCGAGGTAGCCGGCCTGCTGGGCGAGGACGTTTCGCGCGACCGTCGGATTCCGATAGATCAACGCGCAGCAATCGAGCGGACCGAAGAGCCACTTGTGGGGGTCGACGATGAAACTGTCGGCGTGCCGCAGTCCCGCGAGAAGGTGTCGCTCGGTCGGTGAGAACAGTGCGCCGCCGCCGTAGGCGCCATCGACGTGGAACCACAGGTCGTGTTCGCGCGCGTAGCTGCCGAGGCCCTCGAGGTCATCCACGATGCCCGCATTCGTCGTGCCCGACGTCGCCACGACTCCGATCACGCTCTCGAGGTTGGGGTCGTTCGCCATCGCGCTCTCGAGACTTTCTCTCGTGAAACGGTGGTCGTCAGTCGTCACGATGAGCGGCTGGACACCGAGCACGTGCAACGCCTTGCCGATGCTCGAATGGGCGTCGGATGAGATGGCGTAGCGCACCTCGTGCGGCAACAGGTTGGGGCGTTTGGCACGCCCGACGTCACGACCCACGGTGAGACTCGACAGGTTGCCCAACGAGCCCCCGGACACGAAGGCGCCGCCCGATCCCTCGGGCATGCCGGCCAGCTCCGCGAGGTACGCCAGGGCCTGATTCTCCGCTCGCACGACGCCGCTCGATTCCAGCCAACTCGTGCCGTTGAGACCCGAGCAGGCGACCACCATGTCAAAGAGCAGCGAGTTCTTGGTCGGCGCATTCGGGATGAAGGCGAGGAAGCCGGGCGAGTCGATCGAGACGACCGACGGGGCCAGATCATCCTTGAAGAACTCGAGAATCTCATCGGCGTCGTGACCCTCGGGACGAATGAAATCACTCATATCGCCCGGGGGCGTCGTGTTCAAACTTCCGAAGTCGAGTGGCACCGGGTCCATCGAAAGGCGATCTCGGCAATAGTCGAATACTTCGTCCGCCAGCGTGGCGTCATACTCAAACATCGGGTGCCCCATTGCACGGCCTTTCGAAATTGATCCCTGTATATCGTACGACCTCAAACGACCTGCCCTGACCCGGCGCCGGGGCGAATGAGACCGTGGAAGTAACCTCTCGTGATGGCAACGCTGCGCATTGGCTACCTCGGCCCCGAGGGTTCGTTCTCCCACGAAGCCGTCTCCACCATGGAAGAGGTAGAACCGGTCGCGTGTGACACACTCGCTGACCTTCTGGCGTCAGTCGCTGATTCCTCGCTCGACCAAGGTCTGGTGCCCTTGGAGAACGCCATCGAGGGGACGGTGTCGGCCACGATCGACGGGTTGGTCTTCGACCACGATTTGGTGATCGTGCGCGAGATCGTCCTTCCGATTCGACTGCACCTGCTCGCGCGACCGGGTGTGTCGATCGAGGACCTCGAGAGCGTTCGCAGCTACGTCCACGCCCTGGCCCAGTGTCGTGGGTACCTGCACGGACTTGACGTCGCGATCGAGCAGACGACCTCGACGTCGCAAGCGGCTCGAGAGGTCGCGGAATCCGCCGAACCGTGGGCCGCGGTCGCTTCAACACTGGCCGGTGAACTGTTCGGGCTCGTCGCGCTGGCCCACGACATCGAGGACCATCCCGACAACGCCACGCGCTTCGTCGTCGTGGGCCGCGAACGCGTCGCCGCGCCCACCGGCCACGACCGAACCACCATTGTCTGTTTCCAAGACGCCGACCGCCCCGGCTCGCTCTACGGCATCCTCGGTCGCTTCGCCGCGCGCGAAATCAACCTCACGAAGTTGGAAAGTCGTCCGACGAAACGTGGTCTCGGCGACTACTGCTTCGTGATTGAGTTCGACGGACACGTGGCCGACGACGTCGTCGCCGACTGCCTGGCCGACCTCCAGGCCCACCTCGCGCGCGTGAAGTTCCTCGGTTCCTATCCGGTCACCGGCGTTGACGCGTCCGATCGTCGCGAAGAGGTCGCGGAGGCGCGCCGATCGGCGGACCAGTGGATCAAGGAGATTCGTTCTCGAATCACGCCGTAGGCGTGCGAGGAGAAGACGACTCAGAAGGTAGAAATGCGATCACGCGCGTTCGCGATCACTTGCGACGCCGCACCGGCCCCCAGGTGTTGGTCGATGACGTCGAGCAACTGTTGAAGGTCGAAGGGCTTCGACAGGTACTCGTAGACGCCGGCGTTTCGGAATCGTCGACGCTGCCAGGTGGTTGCGTCGGCCGACAGCACGACGACCGGAATGTCGATCGTCCGCGAATCACCTTGGAGTCGCTCGAGTACTTCGAAGCCGTGAAGGTCCGTGAGGTGGACGTCGAGCAGGATGAGGTCCGGTCGGTATTGCTGGGCTAGTTCGATGCCCAGGCCGCCGAGCAGTGACGTAATCAGATTGATATTTGGTCGCTGCATGAGGAGTCGCTCGACGAGTTGAACGTTGGCCACGTCGTCTTCGATGTAGAGCACCGTCGACACCGCCTCGTCGGCGGCTTTGAGGGCGACGGTGGGTGCGATCCGTGAGATGGAAGCCTTCGGGCTCTTGACGTTGGGCAGCTCGATCCAGAATGTTGAGCCCGAGCCGACCGTGCTCTCGACACCCATGATGCCACCGATCGCTTCGATGAGGCCCCGTGACAGCGCCAATCCGAGTCCGGTTCCTTCGATTCCCGATGTCTCGGCGTCGAGTCGGTCGAACGGCGTGAACAGTCGCTCGAGCAGGTCTGGATTGATGCCGGGACCGGTGTCGCTCACCGAGAGTCGAACTTTGCTGCTCGGTCTGGGAGCGCACGAGATCGTCACGGAGCCGTTGGGGCGGTTGTACTTGATGGCGTTGGACAAGAGATTCAGCATGACCTGCTTCAGCCGCTGTTGGTCACCGAGGACTTGGAAGTCATAGACAGACTGTGAGAAAATAGTGACGCCGAGTTCGTTGGCCAGAGGCTTCACGAGTTCGATGCACTCCTTCTCGATTTCTTGCAGCACAATAGGTTCAATCATGACGCTGATGCGCCCAGACTCGATGCGCGAGATGTCGAGTACTTCGTTGATCAGTTCGAGGAGGTACTTTCCCGAGTTGTGGATGTAGCCCACCATCTCGAGTTCCTCGGGGGACTTCAACTCCATCTCGAGAATTTGGGCGAACCCCAGCACTGAATTAAGTGGCGTTCGCAGTTCGTGGCTCATGCGCGACATGAACTCGCTCTTGGCGGCGTTGGCGCGCTCGGCCGATTCCTTGGCCTCCTTCATGAGCGACTCGGCGGCGGTGGCTTCGGTGACGTCGCGCGAAACCAGCACGGCTCGAGGCTCGTGTCCGGCTTCATCGCGAATAAGTCGACCCCGAGTCTCGACGGGCAGCATGTTGCCGTCGACGTGGAGCGCTCGGAAGCGGTAGCTCGTGAGCGCTCCGTCCTCACCTCTGAAGAGTCGCCGCAATTCGACCGCGACGTGATCACGGTCTTCTTCCAAGACCATGTTGAGCGAGTTCGTTCCTCGTCGTTCTTCGAGCGATACGCCGTAGATCCGATCAGTGCCGGGACTGACGTCGAGTACCTGGAAATGCTCGTCGATCATCATGATCGAATCGACGACCGCGTCGAGAATCGCGCGCTTCGTCTCCAAACTGCCGGCCAAATCCATCTGACCCTCAACTTGGCTCGTGATATCACGTCCCGCGGAAAAGACGATGCCATTTCGGCCCTGGCAACTCCATTCAATCCATCGATACGCACCGTCTCGTCGTCGTTGGCGATTGCGGAAGTCAATCAGCGTGGCGTCCGGTGCGGCCACCAAGCGGTCGAATTCGCGTACGGTGGCGACGACGTCATCGGGGTGAATCAGGTCAATGAAGGGGCCGCTCCGCAGATCTTCGAGAGACCAGCCCATCTGTTCCTGCCACGCCGCGTTGACGATCTGCCACGTGCCGTCGCTGCCCAGGACCGACAACAGGTCGGTCGAGTTCCAAAAGAACTCGCCGAGAACTGAGGTGTCGAAACTCTCTCTGGACATGTACAACACTCCGTTCGGTAATCATGTGGGTGAACCGCAGGTTGCCCCGCCGCGCCTTTCGACAACGTTCGAAGACGTATGGCGTACGCAGAACTTTACTCATTACTTCCTGAGTATCGGCTGTGAAAACACGCTCGCGCGACGATGTGTCGACGTCACGTCAGAAAAAAGTTACCGGCTTGATGTCGTGTTGCGAAAAGTTGTTGACATCGATGCGCGAATGAACTCAACTACATCAAATGTCAAGCATCAACGTTGACGCGATCGAGTGAGTCAAGGTAGTAGCGAATCTGAATTGCGACCGCCGCGCCCTCGCCGACCGCCGACGCGATCTGCTTTGTCGACCCGGATCGCACGTCGCCGGCGGCAAAAATTCCGTCGACGCTCGTGCGAAAGTTCGCGTCAGTGAGAATGAAGCCGCGATCATCCACGTTCAATGAGTTCTCGAGGAAGCTCGTGTTCGGATCGAGGCCGATGAAGATAAACGCACCGGCCGTCACGTGCTTCTCCTCGTTGCCGTGACACGCCACGGTGATGGATTCCAACTTTCCCGACTCGTTCGCGTTGAACGATTTCACGGACGTGTCCAAGAGGACGGACATCTTGGGGTGGTTCACGACCTTGTCCTGCAGGAGTTTGTTGGCGGTGAGATTCGACATGGCCTGCACGACGGTGACGTGGTCGGCAAACTGCGTGAGGAATAGCCCTTCTTCGAGGCCGCTGTTGCCACCACCCACCACCGTGAGATCCTTGGCGCCGCGATAGAACGGTCCATCGCACGTCGCGCAGAAATGAATGCCGGCGCCGATGAGGTCCGCTTCGCCCTCGGCGTCCGTGCGTCGATAGGTCGAACCGGACGCAACGAGCACGGCGGGCGCGAGTACGAAGTCGCCGGTCGAGAGGTCGACGCGCAACATCGGTCCGTCGCGTTTGATCGCCGTCGCGCCGACGGCCTGGAGGATCTCGACGCCGTAGCGCAGGGCCTGTTGGGTCATGCGCTCAGCCAGTTCGGCGCCGCCGACCCCGTCGGGAAATCCCGGGTAGTTGTCGAATCGCTCGGTGATGCCGGCCTGGCCGCCGGGCGCGGATTTCTCGACGATCAACACTTTGGCGTTCTCACGCGCACCGTAGATCGCCGTCGTCAGTCCCGTGGGACCTCCGCCGATGATGACGAGGTCGTACTCCTTCTGCGCCGCGACGCGCGAGAGACCGATGCGATCGGCCAATTCGTCGTTCGACGGCTCGGCCAGAAAACTGCCGTCGGGAAAGACGATTGTCGGGATGATCCGCTTGCCGTCGTTGCGCGCTTCGACCTCGGCCGTCCTCTCGGGGAACTCTTCGAGGTCGATCCACTCATAGGCGATGCGGTGGGACGCGAGGAACTGTTTGGCCCGGCGACAGTCCGGGCACCAACTCGCGCCATAGACCGTGATAGGAGTTTCAGTCGACGCCATGGAATGGCCCCTTCAGTTGTCGGAGCGATATTGACGGAACAGGTTCACGAGGCCCTCGATGACGTCGCTCGAGAGGTCCTCGGGACCGACCGTGCCGCTGGCGGCGATCGTGGCGCGCATTTGATCCAGGTAGGCCGTGCACGCGTCGCACTGAGCCAGGTGCTTCTCGAGGCGACGTCGGTCCCGACGAGACAAGGTGCCGTCGAGATAGTCGCTCGCCAGTTCGACGGCGTCACGACACACCAGCGGTGACGGCAGCAACTTCATATCTTTGATCCCTTCATGGCCTCTTCGACAATCTCTCGAACGCGGGCTCGGCCGCGGTGCAAGATCACTCGCACGTTCGCGTCGCTCAGTCCGAGCAGTGTGACCACCTCCTGAGTAGTTAGTCCTTCGACGTCGCGAAGCGTTACGACGGCCTGTTGCGGCTCGCCGAGGTTGTCGATCGCGTCGCGCACCGCGCCCAAGAGCGCGGCGTTGTCGAGACGTGTGTCGATGGCGTCCGTGAAAGGAACTGGCGGATCACTCCAGAAACCGCCCTGGTCGAAACGGTGCGCCGACACCGTAGGACCGGACTCATTAGGGTCGACGGGGATCGATCGGTGCTCTTTCACGCCCGACGTTCGTGCTCGATTCGCGCAGATTCGCAACAGCCAGGTCTTAAACGAACTTCGGCCCTCGAACCTCTCGATGCCCTTGAGCACGGCGATCCACGTGTCTTGAGCGACGTCTTCGGCGCTCGAGGCACTGGCGACGTAGTAGCGAGCGACCTTGAGAAGCGTCGGGTGATAGCGCCGCACCAATTCGGTGAAGGCCGACTCGTCGCCGCCGAGCAGACTCTCCAAGAGCTCGGCGTCGTCCACGAGCAAAACAGTACCCCTCGGCCAATCGCGTGGTAACGCGAGCGGCAATCGACGGACTGAACCCGTGGCACCTCTGCCACCGACAAGGAAAATTCATGAAATTGCATCGCATCGCTCGTACGTTCGGAGCGGGGGCCCTCATTCTCGTGACCGGTGTTCTCACGACCAACTCATTCGCCGGCGCGACGTCGGCCAAGGACCGTGCGCCGTCGGCCCACGCCCTTTTCGTCGAAACCGATCAGGCCGGCGGCAACTCGGTCATCAGTTACACCCGCGGGACCGACGGCACCGTTTCCTACGTCGCGACCTATCCGGCCGGTGGCGCGGGTGCTGCGGCCACGAGTTCGGCCGCCGACCCCTTGGCGAGCCAAGGTGGACTCGCGCTCGTTGACAACGGCGCGGAACTGATCGCCACCAATCCCGGGAGCAACACCGTGTCGGTCTTTGACGTCGACGGCCCCTACCTTCGCCTCGACCAGCAGATCCCGAGCGGCGGTTCGTTCCCGGTGTCGATCACTTCGCACGACGGCCTCGTCGCGGTATTGAACTCCGGGGGCACCGGTTCGGTGAGCGAGTATCGCATGCATGGGGGCCGTCTTGACGCACTCGGCAACGAGACTCGTTCGCTGGGACTCGCCAACACGACGCCGCCCTTCTTCTTGGCCGGCGCCGGCCAGGTCGGCTACAGCCCGAACGGCCAGTTCCTCATCGCGACGACCAGGAGTTCGACCAGCTCCTACGAGGTCTTCTCGTCGGATTCGGGGGCAACTTGTCGTCGAGTGCGACGGTAACCGTCGCGGCGAACCCGGTGCCGTTCTCGTTCACCTTCGACGCACAGGGCCGAATCGTGGCGACCGAAGCATTGAACAGTTTCGTGAGCACGTATTCGATTAATTCGAATGGCTCGTTGACGTTGGTGGGGACCATCAGTGACGGTCAGGCTGCGCTGTGCTGGATTTCGAGCGCACAGGGCTACTTCTTCGGGTCCAATGCGAGCAGCGGCAACGTGAGTTCCTGCGGCGAAACTGCCGGCGGTGTGCCGACGCTCTTGAACGCCAAGGCCGCGATCACGCACCCCGGCACGACTGACTCGGCGGTTTCGCCCGACGGCGCGTTCCTCTACGTCGAAAGCGGCGGCAGTGGCGCCCTCGACGTTTTCGCGATCAACGCCAGCGGTACGCTGGCACCGATCGAGACGCTCTGGAACCTGCCGTTGCCATACGAAGGCATCGCGGTCAGCTGAGCATTGAAAGTCAATGACGAAGCACCCGGCCGAAATGGCCGGGTGCTTCGTCATGCGACCGGTGCATTCATTGGAGGGCACGTGGCGGAGATTCCAGGACATAAGCGGCACCGGTTCCTTTTCTGTGTCCATAGGAGACGACATCCTGCGGTTGCTCCGACAATGAACACACGGTCGAGTGGGTGTGTCGCCAACGGGAACTCGCAGGGCGTCGAGGCCGAGCAGTTCGCAAGGTTTGTTGTTTTTGTCGCAAGGTCGCTGAACTCTTCATCGAGAGTTAGCGAATTAGCGGTCTTTCCCCGAGTTGACTTCGTGGATGGTCACGGTGCCATTTCGTCGCGTAACGAAGTCAGCAATACTCTTTGCGAGGTCTCCATGGGGACCGAAACTGGCGAGGCGAAGTGCCGTTGTATCGTCATCAACTCGACCGGCGATGACGTCGATGATCTTTCGATTGCCACTACTCGCCAACGGTGACCAACTCGCCATCATCGTGGCCAACTCCATCGCTCGGTCACGTAGTTGCTCGCGCCCGACGATGTCGACAACTAGGCCGCTGGCTTGGGCTGCTTCGGCGTCCAGGACAAAGCCGGCCAGAAACATGGCGCGCGCCACGCTATCGCCAACGGCGGCGATGACCAGTCGGATTCCCGCTTCGGAATAGACGAGGCCGAGCTTGGCCGCGGGGATGGCGAGCTTCGTGTCGGGTGTCGCGACGCGGACGTCGACCGAGAGCGCGAGCTCCAGGCCGCCGCCAATGACGTTGCCCTGCAAGGCGGCGATGATCGGAACGCGCGAGCGCCGCAGCGCCGCAAAGTTGTCCTCGTGGGCAATGAGGCTCTCCGCCGCGCCGCGCGACGCTTCGAGGAGGTCGTACCCAGCACAAAAGTCGGGGGCGGCGCTGGTAATAACGATGACCCGAGTGCCGTGCGGCGGATCGGCCACCAACTCTTCCAGTCGGTCAATCGTCGATCGGCCGAGCACATTACGTCGGTCCCCGTTCGTCAGACGGACCTCGAAGACGCCGTCCACGACATGCTCGCCGATGACGACGGTTGGTGGTGGTGCTGGCGTGCGCGAACCACGGCGATAGCGCAATCGTTTGGTCGAACGACGCCATTGGTCGTTGACTCGTGAGTTCATCAGCGAGAGGTTGTGCCCGAAACGAGTCATCGGCGCCATTTCAGTCACTCCGTGTCGTACACGGCGTCGATCGCGTCTCGGTCGTTGTCCGGGTTTTGACGCCGTGAGTTGCGCCGTCGCCAATGATTTCGTCACGTACTTCGTCGGAGTGTTCGCCCAATGTCGGAGGAGGGAGGCGCAGCGCCACTGAACTTCGCCCGAAGCGCAGCGCACTGCCCGGGAGTTCAATGGGACCGAGGGTCGTATGCTCGGCGAGCCAAACGAGATTTTGTTGACGTACCTGTTCGCTGGCGTACACCTCGTCGAGGCGCTTGACCTGACCGGCGGGAACGCCGGCGATCGCGAAGTCAATCAACCAGTTCTCGACAGTGCGTCGAGCGAGGGCGGCGGTCATGAGTGCACTCAACTCCTCGGCGTACGCGAGACGACCGGCGTTGGTAGCGAAGCGTTCGTCACGCGGATCGAGATTGACCAGCGGCGCGAAGCGCCCCCAGATGACGTCGTTTCCCACGGCGATCACCAGTGGTCCGTCGAGCGCCTCGAAGACGCCGTAGGGCGAGACCGTCGGATGTTGATTACCCGACGGCTCGGGGACCTCGCCGGCGACGAGATAGCGCGCACCCTGAAAGACGTGGATCGCGACCTGACCGGCCAGGAGTGAGGTGGACACGCGTTGACCTCGCCCACTCGTGGTGCGCTCGATTAGTCCCGCCAGGACCCCGATCACCCCATAGAGTCCGGCCGTGATATCAGCAATGGGCACGCCAACTTTGACCACGGGACCTTCGCGCAGACCCGTGAGCGACATGAGTCCGCCCTCGGCCTGAAGGATGTGGTCGTAGCCCACCCGCCCCGATTCGGGCCCGTCCTCGCCAAAACCACTAATCGACAGTCGCAACAGTCCTGGATTGAGCGCCTGGAGTTGTTCGTCGCTGAGGGCGAGACGTTCCATGACGCCCGGGCGGAAGTTCTCAACAATCACGTCGGCCCATTGAACGAGTCGTTCGAGGAACGGGCGTTCCTCAGGATCCTTCAGATCCATCACCACGCTACGTTTGTTGCGATTCGTCGAGAGAAAGTAGACGCTCTCGCGGCCCTCGGGCGTTGGCATGAAAGGTGGCCCCCAAGCTCGGGTGTCGTCACCGCGGCCGGGCTGTTCAATCTTGATCACATCAGCCCCTAGGTCGCCGAGGATCATCGTGCAGTAGGGACCGGCGAGCACGCGCGAAAGGTCGAGCACGTGCACGTCGGCCAGGGGTCCGCGTTCGACGTCGCTCGACGTCACGACGGGCTCAGCATCCATGTTCCGCAATCCCTTCATTTTCCTCAAAACTCTTTCGCCTGGCGCGAAGGTGCCTCGCAGGGTTTGCTACCCCTGCGAGGCACACACTTCGTTATTTGACGCCGTCGGCCTTGAGCGCAGCCAAGCACGACGACTTCGTAGTGCAGTTCGTCACGTCAGCCAGAATCTTGGCGGACAGAGGCGTTCCTTGGACCTCATTGCCGGTCGACGCGTTCGCCACAAAAGGCGCGTAGGGACCGAACGTGTTGTGATACTTGTTGAAGTCAATGCTGCCACTCGCGCCTTCGTAATTGATCTTCTTCTTCGCCTTTATGAGCGCCACGCAAGACTTGTACGAGTAGCACATCGTGCCCGGTGGATTCGTGACCAGTGTCATATCCTTCTCGGCCGTCGATCCCTTCGTCGTCTTGGCGTAGGTGTCGGCCAGGGCCAACGTGATTACGGCGTCGTAGGCGTAGTTCGAGCCCGACAGTGGACCGGCCGCCGCCTGGCTGGGGAACAATTTCTTGAAACCAGCCAAGAAGAAACCATCGGCCTGCCCCGTGACGGACGTTCCCATGACCGAGGTCAAGTGAGCGTGGGCGTTGGCGGTACCGAATGCCTTGATGTAGTCACTACTCGTCGTCACGTCGGTGCCGATCCATGGAATCGCCGAGCCGAGTTGTGTGAACTCAGTCTCGAGAACTGCCACGGTTGGTGCGTCGGTCTGGGAGAAGATGACGTCGGGCTTGTCGCCGATGACTTGCGCCACAGTGTTGGTGTACGACGATTGGTCGGCCTGAACGTTGTAGACGTTTACGACCGTTCCTCCCAGTTTGATCCACGTCCTCTTCACCGGAGCCACGATGGTCTGGGCTGCGGCGTCGGAGTAAAAGAGCAAGTCGGCCTTTTTGTAACCCTTGGAGTGGGCGTAGGTAGCCATCGCGACACCGAGTTGGCTGTCCGACGGGCTGTCGCGAAAGAGATACGGATCGGTCTGCGTGTCGCGGGTCGTGTCACCACCTTGGAACTCGTCAATGATCTTGTTCGACTTCAGTACTGGCTCCACCGCGTTGATCTCTTGCGTGGTGGGACCGATGATTCCGGCAATTCCACCGCCCGAGAGCAACTTCAAGAGTGCCGTTTTACCTTCGACCGGGTCACAGCCAGTGTCGCCCTGGGGGATGAGGAGCTTTTTGCCCAACACCCCACCAGCGGCGTTCACTTGGGCCTGAGCGATCTGCGCACCTTGGTAGATGCCCTCACCCAAACTCGCGAGCGGACCGGTGAAGCACGACAGTACGCCGTATGACACGGTGCCTGAGGTGGCCCCCGCCGTCGCACTCATACCGACCGCTACACCGCTGCCAAGTACGGTCGCCAAAGCCACCGCACTTGTCACTCTCCGCATGGTTATTAATTTCCCAATAGCTCTCAACACATACCCCCTTGGTTGTTTTTCTCTCTGACGAGATCTCTTGTCACGTAACTACGACATCCTCCCGACGTAGAGGTCGATGACCTCTTCGTCGTGCAGTAGCCGCTCGGCCGGACCGTCGAGGCGATTCTTGCCGAGGACCATGACGTAGCCCCACTGTGCGTGGCGCAACGAGCGGCGGGTGTTCTGCTCGACGACGCAGATGCCCACCCCCGTCGAGGCGACCTTTTCGATCTGCTCCCAGAGCGCGCTCTGGAGAATGGGCGACAGGCCAGCGCTCGGTTCGTCGAGGAGCATGACTTCGGGATCGAGCATGAGGCCCCGGGCCATGGCCAACATACTGCGCTGACCACCGCTGAGTGCGCCGGCCTTACGCTTGAGCGACTTGCGCAGATCAGGAAAGAGCTCGCCAAGTTCGTCAATGCGTTGTCCAACGCCGTGCTTACGCGTGTAGCCCCCCATCTCCAAATTCTCTCGAACGCTGAGATCCGGGAAGGTGTTCGCTACTTGGGGCACATACGCCAACTTTCGACGAACGAGCTTCTCGGGCGCCAAATTAGTGGTCTCGTGATCCAAGACGAATACGTGGCCACTCGTGGTCTTGATCACACCACTGATGGCCTTCAAGAGCGTCGACTTTCCGGCGCCGTTGGGACCGACAATGGCTGTAATGCAACCCTTGCGAACGTCGAGCGAGACGTTCTCGATGATCGGCGAACCTCCGTAACCAGCGGTGACGCCCTCGACGCGCAATACCACGGGCGCGTCCCGGTAGGCGTCACTCATTCGTCGTCATTTCCCAAGTAGGCGTCGACGACGAGCTTGTTGTCTCGTAACTCTTCGAACTGACCTTGTGCGATGACCGAGCCGAGATCCATGACGATCACTTCATCACAGGTTCTCTCTATGAAGGGCAAATTATGCTCCACCACCACCACGGTGCTGCCGGCATTCTTCAACTCTCGAATCGCCTCACCAATGCGTTCGCCCAGTACCGGGTTCACGCCGCCCATCGGCTCGTCCAGAATGGTCAGGCGCGGTTTGGCCGCGGCGATGCGGGCGAACTCCAACAGCCGTTTCTGACCACCACTCAGTCCGACGGCGCGGCTATTTCGAATGTCATCCAAGCGATAATGCGCCATGAGTTCGCGGATCTCTTTGGTATCGAACTCGTCGTGTCGACGTAGTTTTCGAGCCGAGGTGAGTGAACGCCAGAGGGATTCGCGTTCTAGGTCCGATCGGCCGACCCGGACGTTATCGATGACCGAGAGGTCACGCCACTCACGCGGCGTCTGGAATGTACGGATCAAGCCCATCCGAGATATTTGATCCGGTCGCTTACCCACGACCTCGACTCCAGCGAATCGCACGCTGCCCGAAGTGGGTCGCTCGAAGCCCGAGACCAGATCGATCACGCTGCTTTTGCCCGCACCGTTGGGACCGATCAGTCCCACGACGCTGCCTTCTCGAATAGTCATGGTGCAGTCGTCGACGGCCACCACTCCGCCAAAGGACTTTGAGAGTCCTTCAATCTCGAGCAACGCGGCGCTCACGACTCGACCCCACGAACGGGGTCTATGGCGACGTCGTCGTTAAGAGAATCGGCGAGGACGTTTGAGCGCGAAAACCTAGTTCGCCATGACCGTTGAGCTCTCGTACCGTCAGTGCCTAGGCGTTCCGGAAGCAAACCACTGGGTCGAAATTTCAGCATCAGAATTATGAGGAGACCGATCAGTATCTGGCGTAAAGCCGGTCCGAGTTCGGGACGGGCCTCAGGTGAGGGGATGTAGCGCGTCATCTCCACGAATCCCACGTAGACGATGAATGAACCCAAAACGACGCCGCGAGGGTTGCCGCGTCCGCCCACCAAAATCGCGGCGTAGAGGACGAAAATCTCCGTGGGCTTCCAGTCGAGGGGGTTGAAGGCACCGATGTAAGCGGCAAAGAGTCCGCCGGAGAGCCCGGCGAGACCGGCTCCGAAAAGATAGGTCCGGTACTTCGCCCAAAAGACGTTGCGCCCGTACACCGCCGCCGCGCGTTCGTCGTCTCGAACGGCGCGCACCATTCGTCCAAACGGACTCCTCGAGAGACGCTGGACCACCAGGTAGACCAAGAACAAGACGAGCAGGCAGAAGCCGAAGAAGAGGTAGTGGTACGCGTTGTACGAAAGTGTGCCCCCCATGGGATCGAAGAGGCCGAAGACTCCGTTGTAGCCGTTGAATAACGGCGTGAAATTCTCGACCAAGTAGTAGATCGCCCATACGGCGCCGAACGTCGTGATCGAGAAGTAGACATCGCGAAGATTCCGCAGCGCGATGGCGCCAATGATCGACGCGAAGGCCACCACCACCACGACTGCGAGCACGACCGCAAGTAAATACGGCAGGTGCCACCCGAGCACGTACTCTACGGGCGACTTGGCCTTGCCGACCGTCATGATGATGGTCATGTACACGCCAAGTGCGAAGTAGGCGTAGGCCGAAAGGTCGAAATCGCCGGCCCATCCCCAGATCATGTCGATGCCGAGCGCGAGCACGCTAAAGATCGCCGCTTCCGTGAGAATTGCGGTCCAGTACTGCAGCATCAGGCACGCACTGTCTGCGCGCGACCGCGCACGAAGAGTCCGTTGGGCTTGATGAGCAGCATCACGACGAGGAACCCGAAGGCGATGACCAGTTGGTAGGCCGACGACGTATAGGTGCCGGCGATCGACATGACGAGACCTAATACCACGGCACCGCCGAGCGTGGCGTAGGGACGGCCGAGTCCACCGCCAACGGCCGCGGTGATCGAGAGCAGCAAGAAGCCGTTCCCGATGGTCGGTGTGATGGTGCCAATCGTCTCACCGTAGAGAAAACCCGCGAAGCCCGAGATAGCACCCGCCACGGCCCAGGTCTGCATGACGACGCCGCGCGCCGGGATGCCGCTCACTTGCGCTAACTCGCGATTCTGGGACACCGCACGAAGGGCCTTACCGAGTCGCGTTCGTTGTAAGAGGACGTAGATCAATCCCGCGACCACCACCGCAGACGCCATCACTCGAATCGTGAGGGTCGTCCACAGGAAGGGACCGACGTGCAAAAGGCTTCCCTGCGCGAACCCGTACGAGACGCTCGCGCCACCGAAGCCTATGAGAAGGAGATTCTGCAATATGAGCGACGCACCGAGTGTCGCGATGAGTGTCGACAGCGGCTTTTGATCCCTAAAACGCTCGATGAGCCCGAAGTTCAATGCCATCCCGGCGAGGGCACCCGCAACCGTCGCGATCACGGCGCACACGTAGATGTTCAGGTGGAAGTTGTTCTCGCTTACGTACGCGGCGTAGGCCCCAATAGTGAGGACTTCACCATGGGCCAGGTTTACGACTCGACTGACGGCGTACTCGAGCGTGAAAGCTACAGCGGAGAGCGCAAGGATGGCGGCGGTGGCCATACCCATCCCGATGCTGATCCAAAAGATATTCATGTTTCCCGGACTGTAGTGACGATATTCAGTGATTCAGGACCATAATGTTTATTGCATGCAATGTCAAGCAGGAATCGGAACTTGTCGAACGCTCAATGTGGAGGTCGGCGAGGGCGAATACCCCAGACTGCGACAGAGCTACTTCGGCGCAGTCAGAGACGTGGAAGAGTCCACCGCGGTGACCTTGAGATCCTCACCCGTGCTGTGCTCAATTTCACGATGGCCAATAAGGAGAGCGCAGAAACTAAGTCGTTTGAAGTGTGGCGCTGTCGGTGAGCCACTACGTCGGGCGCTTTTCGTTCTTCGCCCGATTCGCCAGTGCCACCGCGAGATTCGAGGCCCCCGCACCCACCTCTATATCTCCCTCGGCTTTGCGCATCTGAGCGACCAGGGTGTCGCGCGCCTCGTAGATATGTTCTTTCATCAGGCCCTCAACTCTCATGGTGTCCCTGACTTCGAGCGCCCTGGTGATCTGCTCGTGATAGTGAAGGGCGATGAGCCGACCTTGGTCCGAATACCAGTAGTACGCACGGTAAATAAGTGGCAGGCGCGCAACGGAGTTGACGACGTCTTGCAGTGAGGAGTTGTGAGTTATTTCGAGGATCGTCCGATGAAACGTGGAGTTCTCGTGCGTCAGGGCGAGTACGTCGTTGGTCTTGACCGACTCGGCAAAACGCTCGCAGCTCTCGTCGAGAGCCTCGATCACATCAGTGGTGACGTTCTTCACCGCGAGCGACGCGGCAAACGATTCGAGGGCGGCTCGCGTGTCGTAGAGATCCACAATCTCCTTAGTGCTGTACGTCTTGACGACCGAACTCCGATTGGGCTCCGCCACCAGAAACCCTTCAGTCTGAAGAATCAGGAGAGCCTCACGAATCGGAGTTCGGCTAATGCCGAATTCCGTGGCGAGTCTCTCCTCTCTCAATCGTGCCCCCTGGGCAATGCGACCATCGTAAATCGCTTCGCGAATGAGACCCGCCGCAATTTGCGCGGCGTTCTGAAACAACTTCTTGGGATTCGCGAACTCGGCAATAGAGGTTGACTCTTCGTCGGAGCGTTCGCCAGACGTCGCCATCACGTCAGAGTACAACACAAAGTGTTTCGTGACGCCAGACAGGTCGAAACGCGAATTGGGACTGGACATCGCTTCAGCACTCAACGGCGCAGAGTTTCAAATGGACTTCCACTGGCACGTACTGGACAAGGGCGTGCAACACGTCAACCTAAGACCACGAACACCGCGACTGAATGGCAAAGGTCGAGAGATCATCGACAATGAGGAGTTTCATCAACGGTTGCGCGGTGTCGTAATCGACGACGCCAAAGTCTTCAACGAGACAATCAAGGAATGGGAACACCAACTGCGATCGTCCTCGCGGCGGTCCCGTGGGGCAGACTTTTACGAGCGACGTAAGCAAATACCACTACAGCGTGACCCATATGTCACCCGTTTTCGTCATGATCGAGTGGCGGAGGGAGTGGGATTTGAACCCACGGTGGGCAAGCCCACGCCGGTTTTCAAGACCGGTACATTCGGCCGCTCTGTCATCCCTCCGGGGACGACTCTAGTTGACCGTTACTTCTTCTTATGGAGGCGGTGACGTGCCGCGACGTCGAGGACGGCTTTTCGAAGTCGCACCGACTGAGGCGTGACCTCGACGGCTTCGTCGTCGGCGATGAATTCGAGGGCCTGTTCCAGCGAGAAAATCGTCGGCGGCGCTATTCGTTCCGTATTGTCACTGCCCGAGGCGCGCATGTTGGTGAGCTTCTTCTCTTTCGTGGGGTTCACGTTCATCTCATCCGAGCGCGAGTTCTCGCCAACGATCATCCCCTCGTAGACCTCAACACCGGGTCCGACGAAGAGCACGCCGCGTTGTTCGAGGTCGAGGAGGGCATTGCCGGTCGTGTCACCACGTCGGTCGGCGACGAGCACGCCGTTCTGGCGCAGTCGGATGTCGCCGAACCATGGGGCGTAGCCGTCGAAGTTCGAGTGCATGATGCCCGCGCCGCGCGTCTCGGTCATGAATTCGGTGCGAATGCCAACCAGTCCGCGCGCCGGGATTCGCCATTCGAGACGAACCCAACCGGTGCCGTGGTTGACCATGTCGGTCATCGTACCCTTGCGCGTGGCGAGCAATGTAGTGACGTTGCCCACGAACTCCTCGGGCACGTCGATGGTGACGTGCTCGACCGGCTCGTGGATCTTGCCGTCGACGGTGCGTGTGACGACCTGAGGCTTGCCGACCGTCAGTTCGAACCCTTCGCGACGCATCGTCTCGATCAACACGGCGAGTTGCAGTTCGCCGCGTCCCTGAACTTCCCAAGCGTCGGGACGCTCGGTGTTGAGCACGCGCAGGGCGACGTTGCCAACGAGTTCGCGGTCGAGTCGATCCTTCACCATGCGTGCCGTGAGCAACTTGCCTTCCGTGCCGGCGAGCGGCGAGGTGTTGATGCCGATCGTCATCGAGAGACTCGGCTCATCCACGTGCAGCGGTTCGAGCGCAATGGGGTTCTCCGGATCGGCCAGGGTCTCGCCGATGGTGATGTCCTCAAAGCCGGCGACCGCGACGATGTCACCGGGTCCGGCACTCTGGGCCGGGAGGCGCTCGAGGGCCTCGGTGATGAAGAGTTCGGTGATCTTGGCGTGCTCGATCGTGCCGTCAATGCGGCACCACGCGACGCGCTGACCGCGCTCGAGATTGCCGTTGATGACTCGACAGAGCGCGAGGCGTCCCAGGTAGGGGGAGGCGTCAAGGTTGCACACGAGCGCCTGGAGCCCGTGGCCCTCTTCGTATTCCGGCGCCGGCACGTAGTCCGCGATGGTCTGGAAGAGCGGCGTGAGGTCGCCCGAGGTGTCATTGACGTCGAGCGAGGCCCAACCCTGACGCGCACTCGCGTAGAGGATCGGGAAGGAGATCTGGTGTTCGTCGGCGTCGAGGTCGAGAAAGAGGTTCTCCACTTCTTCGACGACCTCTTTAATACGCGCGTCGGGACGATCGACCTTATTGATGACGAGAACGACCGGTAGGCGCTTCTCGAGGGTCTTTCGCAGCACGAAGCGGGTCTGGGGCAGGGGGCCCTCGGCGGCGTCGACCAACAAGATGACCGCGTCGACCATGGCCAAGCCTCGTTCGACCTCGCCGCCAAAGTCAGCGTGACCAGGCGTGTCGATGATGTTGATAGTGAGGTCGTTCCACTTGACGGCCGTGTTCTTGGCGAGGATGGTGATGCCCTTTTCGCGCTCGAGGTCGCCGGAGTCCATGACCCGGTCGGTCAGTTCCTCGTGGGCCGTAAATGACCCGGTTTGACGCAGCATTTTGTCCACCAGCGTGGTTTTCCCGTGGTCCACGTGGGCGATAATCGCGATATTTCTAAGGGAAGTTCTCAGGGCCATGACCCATCAAGGCTAGTCGCATGCCCTTCGGACCAGAACTTATGCCGCTAAAAGCGTGCCCCGGCGTCGCTGCGCGACGGCCGTGCGCACCAAATCGCGAGCGCCGCTGCGTAGGTCGCTCATCGTGCCGTCGACCGAGAGACAGATGCCGGCCTCGGGCCACAGGCCGATGTAGCGCACCGGCGCGACGCCGTCGTGGTCGGCCAACGCCGCAATCGTGAGATCGGCGCGCAACCCCGGTCCGGCACTCGTACCCGGTGAACCGCTGCGTACGCGCACCACGGTCCGAGTTCCGTTGTGGTGCACGACGAGGTCACGTCGGGCGCGAAGCGTCGTGCGCGCCGTTGCCACGTCGTAGTAGGCGTCACTCCCCGGGACCTCCCACGGGACCTCCAGCCACTGCGAAATCTCTTGCAGCTGTGTCGCCCAGTTCACGGCTTCGGCCGTCACCAGTCCAATGACCGGATGCGGCGCCGAGGCCAGCCAGTTCGAGAGTGAACCGCTGCGCGAATAGCCCGACACAGCGCGCAACATCTGATCTCCCAATTCGTCGCGCACGGCGTCTCGCACCGACGTCGGCTGAGTCGTCATTCGCCGCAGTGACGCGTTGCCCAGTACCCGGCGTGCGGTGCCCGGTGACCAACGAAACGCGTTGCCGCCTCGTCCGGCCCGCTCGACGCTCCACGCGTCAAGTCGCCGATGGCCCGGCACGCTCACCGCTCGGAATCGCGTGGAGAGCGACGTACGGTGCGCGTCGCTCAGTCGCACCGGCTCCGCCGGCGCGTCGTTGACGAGGGTGTTCAGATCAGACTTCGTGAGTCGGCGATGCAACAGCGTCACGTCGCGCTCCACTGGTCACGGATGCTGGCCAGGACGTCCTCGACGCTTCGTGCGAGGAGTTCATAATCGACGTCACGAATCCAGATCTCGCCGGTGGCGCTCGAGAACGTACACGTTCGTAGCGGCATCACCGACGTTCGCAGCGTTTGCATGAGGGCGTGATAGCGCATCGATCGTTCGGCACCCTCGCCGAGTGGGGAGGTGGTGACGTCAAAGAGGGCGATTGACGCTACTTCACTCGTCGAGGTGCCGATCATGAGGTCAACGACGTCGCGCAGCACGACGCTTCCACCCGCGAGTCGCTGCGTCGCGCGAACACTGCTCCGGGGCATCCAGCGCGCCGGGAGCTCTCCTAAGGCACGCGTCAACGTCACGCAGTGGGCTTCGAGGTCGGTCGCGAGGCGCGCGCGGTCGTCGTCGTCGAGTGCGTCGAGGTGTTGGATCAGTACGTTGGTGTCGACGTCACCGCGCCACGCCGCGACGGCGTCGTCGAAGGCGTGATCGATCGACATCCCGACGCTCAGGAGTCGCAAGAGTTGTCCGATCAGCACGCCACGGATCCGACCGGGCGTGGACGCAGCGAGATCAGGAGTGGCACAGCCCTGTCGAAGCGACGAGGCCCGCACGACGATCGGCGTTTCGAGTCGCGACGCTCCGAGAATCGCAAAGATGCCGTCTTCCAAGAGCGACCGGAGACCACCGGCGCTCGCGATATCGATCAAGGGGCGCTTGGTCCGGTCGCCGCGCAACGCCTCCACCACGCTGAGGGGAGAGGGATCGAGCATCGTGGTCATGGTCCACTGTTGCGTGCCGGTGTGACACGTCGTAGCGTGACGACGTGTTCATTGCGGTCTTCTCGGTCTTCATCGTGGCGATGCTCGTGCTCGTCGTGCTGACGGTGCGCTGGGCGGTTCGTCGCGACCGCGAAGGTCGAGCGGCTCGGGCATCTGATGAGAAAACTCCCTAGGGGATTATTTTCCCTGTAGCTCTTTCAGGGCGCGATCGATGTCGGCGATGGCGCGTTCGATCACGGAGAGCCGCGCGGCGAGCGCCTCGTCGACCAATGTTTGGACTCGATCATCCACCCGGTCATCGACGCGACGGTCGATCTGATCGCGCAGTCGTGAATCAAGCGAGTCGACGAGCGGCTGGGTCAGGTGCTTGAGTCGACTGCGCAGATCCTGGACCTTCTCGCCGAAGGCGTCCGAGGAGTCGCCGGACGCCTTGGAATCCGCGGGTTCACTGTTGTCGCTGGTGTCAGACCGTTCGTTGGAGTCGCTCATGGGCCCAGACTATGGCGCGCTCGGTGCGCAGTACACGCCCGCGTTGAACTGCAACGTGTTGAACTGACCCGACCAGGGCGGGTTCAAGAGGGTGGACTCTTCTGAAGCGAGGGTGGCCTTCGGGGTGCAGGCCGCGGCGAAGGAGATGTAACCGCGAATGTTCGAACCGGTGGCCCCGCCGATCGGGGTCGGGCCGCCATTACCGAAGGCGATGGCCTCAAAGACCGGCATGGACTGCGTGACCAGGTTGTAGTTGCGATACTCGGACTGCGAGGCGTACACCCCGGCGTTGAGTGAAGGATCGACTGACGCCATGCCGCTCGCCCAGCCCTTCAACATCGCGCTCCAGTAGGTGGCGTACTTGGCCAGTGTCGCGCTCGAGGATCCACCCGGGGCGTCGAGTCCCGAATGGTTGTCGGGGTATCCCTCGGGATCGAAGATAACCCAGTCCGGCTTCAACCCGACGCCGAGTGCGCGGTACTGATCGATCTGCGTCGCCACCCAGGCGGCCGCGGCGTATCCGTGGTCGTAGTAGTTCGACGTCGTCATCGGTTGACCCTTCAACGGTCCACTCAGGGTCCAAAATGACAGCCACGTGACTCGTTTGTGCGAGTTGTAGATGCTCTGGCCCATGAGGAAATCGGGGGAAGAGGCGACGCTCTTGGTGGACGTGAAACCGACCCAGGGCGAGCTCTGCGTGCCGAGTCCGCCGGTCTCACTCACGATGGGCCATCCGTCGGTAATGGCCTGGCCCCATTTCGACGAAGGAATCGCGTAGACACCGACTCCCTGGGGCGGCGGTGAGGTGACACCCGCGGCGTAGAGCGTCAACGTCGTACCGACCTGAATGCCGGTGACGGCATCGGCCACGGTGCGCGCCGAACTGCCGCCGGTCGCTGAGACGTCGGTGGCGCTCCACGTCGAAGAACCGGGAGCGTTCGTGAATGAGAAAAGGTCGCCCCAGTTCGCGGCCTGGCCGTCGATGGAAGTTTGAGTCGGCGTGACGTTGACGAAGAGCGAACCGCTGAGCGGCGGCGCGCCGGTCGTGGCAGCGGTCACATTCAATGCCGACCACACCGGCGAGCCGAATCCCTGGCTCGACGTGATCGGCGAGGCGAAGAGTTCGGCGCTTCCGTTGCTCGTGAGCGCCGCGACGTCGACGCCGGACGCGTCGTAGGACATGGCGAGTGTTCCAGCAACCTTCGGAGCGAGGGTCAACGCGGAGACGTCGAGTACCGACCACGAACTCAGTGACGCGCCGGTGTTGGTATAGACGAGCAGGTCGCCCACGTTGGACGTCGTCACGAACGAAGGAACCGGTCCCGGTATGACGATCGGATCACTCGCCACGGCGACACTTGAGGCGGGGAGCGTCGTCGCCGTCACCGGTGTCGTCGTGGTGGTGGTCGATTTGGGCTTCGTCGTTGTCGTGGTGCCACCGGCTTTCGTCGTGGTCGTCACTGGTTTCGTCGTGGTCGTGGTCCCACCGGCTTTCGTCGTGGTCGTCACCGGTTTGGTCGTGGTCGTCACCGGTTTGGTCGTGGTCGTCACCGGTTTGGTCGTGGTCGTCACCGGCTTAATCGTGGTCGTCGTGGGCGGCGCCGATTGGGCCGTCACCGTGACGCTGCCTGGCGTACCGGTCATGAACGGAACGGGATATCCGGTCGACCAACCAACCTGGAGGACCTCGATCGTGCTGGTGGTCGTGCGAAAGGCGACGGTCGCGGAGAGTCCGTTCACGAGAATGCTCGCGAGTCCGTTGGCCGCCGTGGCGCCAGTCAATGCCGAAAGGTCGGTCGCGACGAACTGTCGCCACGCGCCTTGACCGTGAAGGTGGCGCCAGTAAGGGGTGACGGGCTCGTTCTTGCTGAGGAGCATTACGTGCGCCACGTCATTGACGTAGAGCAGGTCAACGTTGCCGGACGGGTCGAAGAACGGAATGGGATCGGTCGACGGCGGTGGAATGCTGTTCTTCGGTGATGAAAGGTTCGTCCACGTCGTCACACCGGTACTCGTTTGAGTGAAAAGCGCCAGTTGACCAAGATTCGTTCGATAGGCCAGCGCGCCTTCGCTGGCGTCGCTGGCGGCGTGCGGGGCGCCGAGCATGGTCGTGTGATCGATCTTGCCTTCGAGCGAGACGGCGTTCCACGGGAGCGCACCGGATCCAGAGTTTATGAACTGGTAAATGGGCCGACCGGCCGGCGCGACAATCGACGTCGCTCCACGCGACCCACTGGTCGCGAGGGTGATGCTGGCCAGCACCACCGTTACTAAGAGCACTACCCGTCGAAGTTTCACTCGTGTCCTCTTGGGAATTAACCCAATTCGTCGTGCACTTCTATTAAGAAGTCTAGGGGCGACGCATTTTCGAAATTATTCAACGACCGTCCGATCAGGCGTTGAGTATTACTTTCGCGTGACGATTGACTTCGCGCTCGACGCCGCACCGGCGCCATTGACGTTGAGCGCTCGTACCGAAACGCGATACGCCCTGCCCTTGGCCAAGTTGCTCACTCTGATCGACTTCGCTCCTCGTGCCAGTGAGATCCACCTCGAACCACCACTCAACGAATACTGGTACGACGTAATCGCGGCACCGCTGGACGATGGCGCGCGCACTACGAGTGCGAAGCCTCCGACCAACGCGGACAGCGTTGCAATCGTCGCGCGTCCGGGAACCTTGGACGTCGTCGAGGCACCGGCCGTAACCTGAATGGTCGTTTTGTCGATCAGTTGGGACTCGTAGGTCACGGCGACGTCAATGGGACCCGGTTCACTCCCGGAGATACTGAACTGCGCGACGCCGTTCGCGTTCGTCGTGACGGTGTAACTCGCGCTGCCGTTGGTTGATTCACTGGAGCGGTCACCGTCGATCAGGACTTGACCGTTGGCGTTGACGTTGGTGGCCGTGACACTCACGAGCGCGTTCGCGAGCGCGAGGTTGTTGGTGTTGTGCAGAGTGGCCGTGACGTTGACGGGCACGTTGAGCGCGGTGCTCGACTTCGACACGACCAAGGAGCTCTTCGTCGCGTCGAACGCCGACGGACAGAGACCGGCGAAGAAGGCCGCTCCGTTCGGACTGCCCAATCCCGATGCTTCGTCGTATCCGACGCCGGCGCTGTAGGCACCAACGCCGTAGAGGTCATTCGAACCGGTCGTCACGTCGACGAAGCCCGTCGACGCCATGGCGTAGAGCGCGGGGTTGATGAATCCCAGTCGAGCGGTGCCACAACCTTGGGCCGCCACGGCGAGCAGAGAACTCACCATCGGTGATCCGATTGACGTGCCGCCGACGGAGCTCCAGCCGGCCGCGCAACTCTTTTGGCACGCTCCTTGGCCCGTTCCCGTGAAGTACTGGATGAAACCAGTGCCGGGATCCGCGTCGGTGGAGAGGTCGGGTACCAGGCGCATCGTGTCGCTGGCGGTAATGCCCGGAGCGCTCTGCCACGTCGGACGCGACCACAGACTCGAGATTCCGCCGCCGCCAGCTCCGGGGTCACCAGACTTGACCGGTGTGTTCCACACGCTTTCGCTCAAGGGGCTGATGTCGTTGACGCTGAGACCGCCGACGCCGGTCACGTAGGGCTGGGAGGCCGGGTCATCCACGGCGAGATTGTTGTTCGTGATGCCGTTGCAATCCGACGATCCGGAGTCACCGGCGGCCGACACCACGGTCTGGCCCTGGGCCGCCATCTGCTCAAAAATCGGTTGTTCGGCCGACGGGTCACCGCTGGGATCGCTCTCACACGTTCCCCACGACGTGGAGACGATCGACGCGGTGTCGTCGTCGGCGATTTGTTGGTACGTGTCGATCGGTCCGTTGCTGTTGTTCGGGCCCTGGTAGATATCGATCGAGGCGCCGGGCGCCATCGCCGCGACCTCTTCGATGTCGAGCGTGGGCTCGTCGTCATAACTGCCGGTCGGGCCGCCATCGACCGAGACTGGCGTCATGGTGGGGTTGAGCCCGTAGCAGTTCAAGTACGTCGCGAGGTCGCCCGGGTCGTACATGCTCAATTCGTACACCGCGATCGTCTGGCCCGAACCGGTGACGTTGTTCGCCCACTCCGAGGCGAGCCCGTAGAGCTGGGCGAATTGAAACGGCGTGTACCCGCCGTTGGCGTTGGGTGTCGTGGTGGTCTCGCCGCCGTCGGCCGGACACGTCGTCGCAACCGCGGTACGTGCACTGGCGTGGGAGAGCACGGTGCTGGGCGACGGCTGGACCACCGACGAGAGTCCCGCAATGCCGGCGATGTGGTGAGCGATTCCTGAAGGCACCGTACCCTTGGCGTCCAACTGCGCGGCGAGGACGCCGTTCGATCGACGGATGGTTTCGACGCCGGCGGCGAACGCTCTGGCGATATCGGTCGTCGAGCCCTTCACGTGCAGGACGAGATGTCCTCGACTGAGTCCACCGACGTGCAGACCAAATCCATCGAAGTAGTCGCGCACCGCGGTGACCGACGACGCGGACGCACCGAAGCGCCGCGCGAACTGCGCCGTGGTGAGGTAGTGGCGATAGTTCGCCGAGGCCGTGTCCGAGAGGCTCGCGATGTAGTTGGCGAGTCCCGTCGTGCTTCGCGGGCTCAACGTGACGTCAAAGGTCGTCGTAATCGCCTGGTGGACCACGGTGACGTTCGTAGGCACCGGAGCGGAGCCCGCGACGACCACGCGTGCCTCGGTCGCGGCCGCATTCATAGTGGGCAATGCGAGAGCGACGAGTGCGACGGCGATGGCCATGATCGACCATCGGAGACGAACGGGGTCGCGGCGCATGGCCTCAGCCTACGAAGACCCCGACGCCCCCGACGTATCAGGTTCGAATGTTGTGCAAGAAGTTAGAAGATTCTTACGGGTTCGTGTGAGTTGCGGAAGCGTCACGACGAGAGAGATCAGCGCATTCCACGCAGATGTTTTCGGGAATGACACCTTTTCGCATCAACCAGCCAAAGACCGTGCACCCGAGGCAGTATCCGACCAACCCTTCGAGTGACGCGGCCAGTATGAGAGGTATCAAAATCCAGCGTGCGTCACTCCACCCGGCGCTGAGCCAGACAATGGTGGCCGCACCCGTGAAGGCGAGTCCCATTGCTTGCGCGAATCGTTTGGGCGGTCCAGGAACGGACTTCTGCCAGGCCGTCAGTCGCGGGGACGCCACGCGCACGGCGAACTGTCCGAGGGGCGAGATCTTCGGACCGGCCGCGACGCGCGCCACAAATCCGTAGGTCAGAGGAATGAGCAGCCACGCCGTGTCGGTCGCGAGGGCGAGCACGGCCATGGTGAGGACGCCGAGGGCGACCGTTCGCGCGGCCGCGTCGTTGACCGGGTTCGGGAAGGAGAAGAAACTCTTCATCCACAAATCTTATCGATAATGTCGTCAATCCGACCTACGCCGTGATCGCCAGTCGGACCGTCGTGATCAGTCCCACCGCGATTATGACGACGCGCACGACCTTGGGCGAGAGTCGAAGGATCCATAGGGCGCCGAGCCATCCGCCGACGAGGGTCCCGATGAGGAACATATAGACGGCGTCGACGATCAGGTGGCCGCGCAGGACAAAAATCATTGCGGCGAGGAGGTTGATGATCAACGAAACCACACTGCGCAGTCCCTGGAGTTCATGCATGTCGAAGGGCAGGCTGAGGGCCAACACCGCCCACAACAAAATGCCCATGCCGGCGCCGAAGTAGCCGCCGTAGATCGCGACCACGAAGATGCCGATGAACAGTCCCCATCGTCGCGCCCGGTGCGCGTGATCGACGTTCGCCAATCGTTTCGTAATAACTGGCGCGAGCGCGAACAACAAGGTGCCCGATCCGATGAGCCACGGAACGACGAGTGCGAAGAGGTGCGGCGAACCGAGCAACAAGAGTACACAGCCGAGGGCCGTACCGAGCACGCACGACGGGACGAGGGAACGTATGAGATCACGGTGACCACGAATTTGAAAACGAAATTCGCGTATGCCGCCGATGAAACTCGGCACGATGCCCACGGTCGTCGTGACATTCGCCGTCAACGCTGACGCGCCGGTCGCCAACAACGTCGGGAATGTGACAAAAGTCCCGCCGCCGGCGATGCCGTTCGCAATACCGGCACCGATTCCGGCGAGGAGATATACGGTGAGACGCCACCCCAGCGGAAGGGTGGAGCCAATCATTGACCTAGCCTAGAGAAAGTGAAATCCTCGCGAACTCGACGATGTAATACCGGACTTTCACGTGGCCGTCATCTACCGTTAGCGACGTGTACCTGATGAGCGGTGAGTTGATCGTCCCGAAAGATGCACCGAGTGACATCATCCGCGCGGCCGGCGGCATTATTCGGCGCTTCGTTTCCAGCGGACGCGTCGAAGTCGCGTGCATCTACCGCGAAGCACGTGGCGACTGGACATTTCCCAAGGGCAAGATTGACGAGGGCGAGACCTTCGAACAGGGCGCCCTACGCGAAGTGTTAGAAGAGACCGGGATGTCCTGTCAGGTCATCCGTTTCGCCGGCACGACGAACTACACGCACCGCAAGGGCAAGCCCAAGATCGTGGCCTACTACTTGATGGAGGCGAACGATGGGGAGTTCGCGCCGAATGAAGAGGTGGACGAACTCGTGTGGGTCCCACTCGAGAGCGTGCACGCGAACCTGACGTGGAGCCGGGATCGAGAACTGTTCGAAGAAGTCGTGAAGTTCGCGGAGCTTCGAGCCGCGGCGTCCTAACGAACTCGTTCGAGGAAGAGTCTGGTCGACTCGTGTTGCGGGTTCGAGAAAATCTCTTCCGGTGTACCTTGTTCGACTAACACGCCTTGATCGAGGTAGGCGACCTGGTGGGCGACGTCGCGAGCGAAATTCATCTCGTGCGTCGCGATCAACATGGTGGTGCCCAGGTGGGCCAGTTCGGTCAAGAGATCGAGCACTTCACCCACCAACGAGGGGTCGAGCGCGCTCGTCACTTCGTCGAGCAACAGCAATGCCGGGTGCATGGCGAGGGAGCGAACGATCGCGACGCGCTGTTGTTGACCACCCGAGAGGCGCTCGGGGTACTCACCGGCGCGCTCGCGCAGTCCAATGCGATCGAGCAGGGCGAGGGCTTCGTCGGTGACGTCTTCGCGTCGACGCTTTAAGGCCCGCACCGGACCGAGCAGGACGTTGTCTAAGACGTTGAGGTGTGGAAAGAGATTGAAGGACTGAAAGACCATGCCCACGTGGCGCCGTACGAGATCGCCGCTCACGCGCGGATCGCCCAACGATTGGCCAAAGAGGCTCACCGTACCGCCGTCGACGCTCTCGAGGAGATTGGCGCAGCGCAACAGCGTCGACTTTCCCGAACCCGACGCGCCGATGAGACAGACCACCTCGTGGCGACGCAGGGTGAGCGACACGCCCTTTAAGACCTCGACGTCGCCGAAGCGCTTGGCGACCTCATTGAGTTCGAGGACGACGCTCGTCATCGCGCGGCCGCCAGTCGTCGTTCGCGGTCGCGCGCGATCAACCGGTCGGTCATACGCGTCATGGGAATAGTGAGCAGGAGAAAGAAGCCCGCGGCCAACACCAGACCGCTCTCGTTAAAGACGGTCGACTGATAGATCTGCGCCGAACGGGCAATTTCGACGCCGCCAATCACCGAGACCAACACCGTGTCCTTCTGTAGCGAGATGAAGTCGTTCAACAAGGGCGCGATCACCGTGCGAACGGCCTGGGGCAAGATGACCCGGCGCATGGTCGAGGACTGCGTGAGACCCAGCGATCGAGCGGCGAGCAGTTGACCGTTCGGCACTGAGAGGATGCCCGCGCGAAAGACTTCCGAGACGTACGCCGAGTACGACAAGGTGAGCGTGATCACGCCAAAGACGGGTGGTGGCACGGTGGCGAGATTCGAATAGAGGGCCGGTAGTCCAAAGCCCACCAAGAACATCACGAGTAACACCGGCACACCGCGAAAGATGTCGCTGTAGGCCGTCGCCAAGACGCGAAAGGGTAAGAGGACCGGCGACTTAGTGATGCGAGTCCACGCGAGCGCGAGTCCGAACAGCAACACCAGGACTTCGCTGACGAGAAACATCCACACGTTCGTCCAGATGCCGTCACGTATCGCCAGAATGCCTTTCGAGGGGTCGCCGTTCCAGGCCACCCACATGTCGTGAAAGTTGAAGTAGCTCGCGCGCACGCGCACGCCACCCGGGGCGAAGTACAACAGGGCAATGATGACGACGAGCACCACTGCCGTCGAAACCGTGCTCGCGACGAGACCGCGACGACCAGCAAAGAGTACGTGTCGGCGCGGCGAGAGGAGGTGCGGCGTCTCCTCTGACGAATCCGTGTCCGTCGACATCGACACGATGTCTAGGGCTTAATTGCGGGCACGCTGGTGTAGATGCCGAGCCACTTCTGCTGCAGCGCCGCCAACTTGCCGCTGCTCTTGAGCGCGCTGATTGCGACGTTGACGCACGCGACCAACGGGTTGCCCTTGGTCAAGAGCAGCCCGTAGTGTTCGCCAACGCTCGGGAACTGTCCGACCTGGGTCGCGATCAACTTCTTCTTTGAATTCGTGATCTGCGACGTCGCCATGTACTGACCGTCGGGCGTGTCAATGACGATGGCGTCGATCTGACCATTTTGGAGCGCGAGCACCGCTTCGTCCAAGGTGGAGTAGATGCGCGGCGAGTGCGTGGGCTTGATGTTGTTCGTGATGTAGGCGAGACCGGTCGTGCCAATCTGGTCACCGTAGGTGTAGGTCTTTAACTCACTCGCGGAGTGCTTCTTCACGATGGCGTTGGTCTTGAGGGCGACGATGGACTGTTGCACGTCGTAGTAGCTGACCGAGAATGTGACGGCCTTCGCGCGCGCCGCGGTGTAGGAGACCTCGTTGATGTCAAAGTCAAAGGCCTTGGGACCGGGTTCGTAACTCGAGTCAAAGGGCTCGTGCACCCACACCACGTTGGACTTCGCCACACCCAGTTCCTTCGCTATCGCGTAGGCGACGGCCGACTCGTAGCCCTTGTCGTTGGTGGGCGTGTTGTTGACGAACCACGGGGTGTAGCCGGGGTCGTCGGTGGCGATGGTCAATTTGCCCTTTGTGTGCTCCTGACTCTTCACGGCCGTCTGGCACGAGGTGAGCGTCGGCGACGACGCCGCACTGGCGCCCACACCCGCCGAGAGCGAGACGGTGCCGATGGTCGCGAGGGTCACAAGTCCCGCCAGCGTGAGTCGTGGGTTGCGCATTGGTTTCTCTTCTCATTGTTTCGACGTCGTGGTGTTTGTCAGTGTAATGCTGGGTTCCGCGTCGATTCTGATGAAGTGTCGCGATTGCCTTCGACGCGACGCCGCCATCAAAAACCATTTTCCTTGATGACGTGTCTTTAGTAGGATGAGTCGGCTGGGAGAGGTGGGTGAGTTCGGTTTAAACCACATTCCTGCTAAGAATGCGGCCTGCGAAAGTGGGCCCGAGGGTTCAAATCCCTCCCTCTCCGCCATTACCACCGAGCGCAGTGCGCTCGGTGTTGTCGTCAAATGAGGAGACGTGGTGCGGTACTGGATCGAGACGCTCGGGTGCCCCAAGAATCACGTGGACTCCGAAAAATTGGCGGGTCTCCTGGAGTCCCAGGGCTATACGGTGGCGCCGTCGCCGGCCAAAGCCGATCTCGTCGTCGCCAACACCTGCGCCTTCATCGAAGCGGCGCGCGAGGAGTCCATAGAAACGGTCCTGGCGCTGGCCGACCTCAAGAGTTCCAGCGCGCGACTCGTCGTCACCGGTTGCATGGCCGAGCGCTACGGCAACGAACTCGCCACCGCGCTGCCCGAAGTGGACCTCGTCGCCGGGTTCGGCGAGAGTTTGACGGCGGCCGTGCCGTCGACGCCGGTCGCTCTTCGGACGCGACCGCTGCCGTCGTTCGACCTTTTGAATCTGCCGCGACCGAAGTCCGCCACACCGTGGGCCTACGTCAAGATCGCCGAAGGATGCGACCGCCGCTGCGGGTTCTGTGCCATACCGTCGTTTCGCGGTGACCAACGCTCGAGGTCAACCGAGGAGATCCTGGTCGAGGGTCGGGCGCTCGCCGAAGGTGGCGTGCGCGAACTGGTCCTGATCGCCCAGGACCTCGCGAGTTGGGGCCACGACCGTCGTCGTGGTGGACGCGGTGAGCCGGTCGAAGTGCTCGACGAGGGTGGCACGCAACCGCTCATTGAACTGACTCGGACACTGAGTCGCGAAGTCGATCGAGTGCGATTGCTCTACCTGTACCCGTCGGGACTGACGAGCGGACTCATCGACGCGATCTTGGAGAGTGGCGTGCCGTACTTCGACCTGTCGCTCCAACACGCCTCGCGACCGTTGCTGCGCGCCATGCGCCGTTGGGGCGACGCCGATCGTTTCCTCGAGCGGATCACCGCCATTCGCGCGAGTGACCCCGACGCCACGTTTCGCTCGTCATTCATCCTGGGCTACCCCGGGGAAACCGAGGACGACCAGCGCCGACTGCTCGAGTTCATCGAAGCCGCCCAGCTCGACTGGGCCGGTTTCTTCACCTTCTCATCCGAAGAGGGAACCCACGCCAACACGCTGGGCGCCCAGGTTCCTCACGAGCTGGCGCTCGAGCGGCTGCGCGAAGTGAGTGAACTCCAAGACGACATCACCGCACGTCGTCGTGACGACCTCGTCGGCACGACGCAGCTCCTGCTCGTTGACGCGCCGGGCGTCGGGCGCAGTGTGCGCGAGTGCCCTGAGATTGATGGCATTGTGATGGTGGATCAGTCACTTCCCGTGGGGGCGCTGGTCGAGTGCACGATCGTGGCGAGTCACGGTACGGATCTGGAGGCGGTACGGGTATGACGAGCGAGCCCACCTACGGCGAGTCCGCGCTCATCACGCCGGCCAACATGCTCACGGCCTTGCGATTACTCGTGGCGCCCGTATTTATCTACCTCATCGTGTTCGATCGGATCTCGTGGTGGACGGCGCTCGTCGGATTTCTCGCCGCGATGTCGGACTACTTCGACGGCATCGTCGCGCGTCGCCACGGCACGACGACGTCGGGCGCCTTCCTCGACCCGCTGGCGGACAAAGTCATCGTCCTCGGTTCGCTTTACGCCTTGATTCTCGCGCGGCCCCACGGCCTCAAGGGCTTCATCATTCCCGCCGTGATCATCACGCTGCGCGAGATCTGGATGAGCGTCTTTCGTGCCCGTGCCGCACGCCGGGGGATCTCGATTCCGGCGAGCAAGCTCGCGAAATGGAAGACGTTCGCACAAGATTGGGCCATCGCCCTTTGTGTCATACCGCTGAGCGCGCACCACGCGTGGATCGGCGTCACGGTCATCTGGATCGCGGTCGTCCTGACGCTCTACACCGGCTGGCAGTACTACGCCCAAGGCAAGAAGGTCGGTCTACGTGCGAGTTGAGATCGTGGCCGTCGGTACCGAACTGTTGCTCGGCCAGATCCCCGACACCAACTCGCAGTGGCTCGGTGAACAACTGGCGGCCCACGGCATCGCGTCGCAGTTTCACCAGCACGTGGGCGACAACCACGAGCGAATTCTCCTGGCCTTTCGAACGGCGCTCGCACGCAGCGACGCGGTCATCGTGTGCGGCGGACTCGGCCCGACCCAAGACGACATCACGCGCGCCGCTCTCGCCGAAGTGATGAACGTCGCGTTGGAGCGCAACGAGGAGATTGTCGAGAAGATCCGCGCGATGTTCGGCGTACGCGGTCGCACGATGCCCGAGAACAATCTCTTGCAGGCCGACGTGCCACGTGGGGCGACGATCATTCCCCAGACGCGCGGCACCGCGCCGGGGCTGATCTGTGCCGTCGGCCAAAAGGTCGTCTACGCCGTCCCGGGCGTGCCCTACGAGATGACCGATATGTTCGAGCGTGCGATCTTGCCCGACCTGGTGGCGCGACAGATCGCGACCGGGACGACGTCGGTGATCACGAGTCGCGTCCTTCGCACGTGGGGCGCGAGTGAGTCAGCGCTCGCCGAAGCGGTGGCACCGCGTTTCGACGAACTGGTGAACGACGACCGGGTCACGATTGCGTTCCTCGCGTCGGGCATCGAAGGCATCAAGGTGCGTCTCACCGCACGTGGGGACGACGCCGCGCACGCGACGTCGCTCCTCGGGCACGAAGAGTCACTCGTTCGAGCGCTCATCGATTCGCAGCTCGGCGACATCATCTTCGGCGTCGACGACCAGACGATGGAAGACGTGGTCGCCGCGCAACTTCTCGAGCGCGGCCTCACGCTCGCGGTCGCCGAATCCGTGACCGGTGGTCTCATCGCCTCTCGACTGGTTGGGGTCGCGGGCGCCTCGCACTGGTTTCGCGGGGGCGTCGTGAGTTACGCCTCGGACGTGAAGTTCGACCTCTTGAAGGTGCCGGTCGGCCCGGTCGTGAGCGCCGCCGCCGCCGAAGCGATGGCGATCGGTGTGCGCATACTTCTGAAGGCCGACGTCGGACTGAGCGTCACCGGCGTCGCCGGGCCCGAGGAGCAGGACGGCCAACCGGCCGGGACCGTCTTCGTGGGCCTGTCGTTCGGTGAGAACCTTCAACACGCGGCGCTGCGACTACCGGGAGACCGACCGCGGGTGCGCGCCTACAGCGCCATCAGTGCACTCGACGTACTTCGTCGGGCCCTGGACACCTCGTCGTAGGTCCGCGCGTTCTGCCTTAATGTCGGCGTAACGCTTCGGAGGTGTTCATGTCGTCATTGGAGATTCGCGTCGATCCGGCGACCATGGGTTTCGACCCCGCGCGCCTCGAGCGCATCACGCCACATTTCAACGCCTACGTCGAGGACCGGCGCCTGCCCGGATGGCTCGCCACCGTCGCTCGCGGCGGCGAAATCGTGTGGAGCGCGAAGGGCGGGTACCGCGACCGTGAGAGGAATCTCGAAGTCACCGACGACACGATCTGGCGCATCTATTCGATGACCAAACCGATCACGTCGATCGCCGTGATGATGCTCTACGAAGAGGGCCGCTTCGATTTGAACGATGACGTCGGTCAGTGGATTGACGCGTTGAAAGAGCCCCGGGTGTGGGCCGGCGGCACGGCCGCCAAGCCCCTCACGGTCCCGGCCATCGAGCCGGTGCGCGTGCACCATCTGCTCAGCCACACCAGTGGACTGACCTACGGCTTTCACTACGTCCACCCGACCGACGAGATCTACCGCATCAAGGGATACGACTTCGGGTTCGCGCCCGGAGCCGACCTCGCCCAGGCCGTGCACGACTGGTCGACGAGTCCCTTGCGATTCCAACCGGGTAGTGGATGGAACTATTCGGTCTCGGTCGACGTGCTCGGTCGACTCATCGAGATCTGGAGTGGCCAGAGCTTCGAATCGTTCTTGCAGGACCGGGTCCTCGGGCCACTCGCCATGACCGACACCGATTGGTACTGCCCGGAGGAGAAATGGGACCGCTTGGCGATGCTCTACGTGCCCCACGGCGGTGACTCGTTCCCGTACGAGGAATTCGCCAAGGGCGCGACGCACGCGCCGCGCATCCACGGCGGCGGTGGCGGACTGGTGTCGAGTGCGAGTGACTACCAGAGGTTCATGACCATGCTGCTTCAGGGCGGGGAGTTGGACGGCGTGCGCTTGGTATCGAGTCGCACGCTCGAGTTGATGACCCGTAACCACCTCCCGAACGACGCTGATTTGGAAGAGTTCGCCACCGACTCGTTCTCCGAGACCAGTTACGCCGGCATTGGCTTCGGGCTCGGCTTCTCGGTCGTCATCGATTCGGTGAAGAACAAGTGCCTCGCCTCGGAGGGAACCTTCGCCTGGGGCGGTGCCGCGTCCACGGTTTTTTGGGTCGATCCGGTCGAGGACCTGACCGTCGGTTTCTACACGCAATTGCTCCCGAGCAGCACCTATCCGATTCGCCGGGAGCTGCAGCAACTCGTCTACCAAGCACTCGTCGATTGACGTGGTATTCGTTGGAATTACTGCATTTCCGGACCTTTAGGGTGCATGATGAAGTGGTCGCGAACAATCCATTGTACGAACACTTGTTCGTAGTACCGTGAATACAGGTGGAACCCCGACCGATGTCACAAGAGGCTCATAGCGTTCCTCCGATGACAAAGATCAAGGAGACAGTAATGGCAACCGATGACCGCGAAAAGGCCCTCGACGCTGCACTCGGCCAGATCGAAAAGCAGTTTGGCAAGGGCTCAATCATGCGCATGGGCGAGAACCTGCACATGAACATCGAGTCGATTCCGACCGGCGCCCTCGCCCTCGACATGGCGCTCGGCATTGGTGGGCTGCCTCGCGGACGAATCGTTGAGCTCTACGGTCCCGAGTCTTCCGGTAAGTCGACTCTGGCGATGCACGTCGTTGCCGAGGCACAGCGAAATGGAGGCGTCTGTGCCTACATCGACGCCGAGCACGCCATGGACCCGGTCTACGCGCGCGCCATCGGTGTCAACGTCGATGACCTCCTTATCTCCCAGCCCGACACCGGCGAGCAGGCCCTCGAGATCACCGACATGCTGATCCGTTCCGGCGCGCTTGACGTCATCGTTATTGACTCGGTCGCAGCGTTGACGCCGCGCGCCGAGATCGAAGGCGACATGGGCGACACGCACGTCGGGCTCCAGGCCCGCCTCATGAGCCAGGCACTTCGCAAACTGACCGGCGGACTTTCCAAGTCCAACACCGTCGCGATTTTCATTAACCAGTTACGCGAAAAAATCGGCGTCATCTACGGAAGTAATGAGGTCACCCCCGGTGGACGAGCTCTGAAGTTTTACGCATCAGTCCGCCTTGACATCCGTCGCATCGAATCGATCAAGGACGGGACCGACGTGGTCGGCAACCGAACGCGCGTAAAGGTCGTGAAGAACAAGTGCGCTCCGCCATTCAAACAGGCCGAGTTCGACATCATGTATGGACAGGGCATCAGCCGTGAAGGTTCGGTCCTCGACGTCGCCGTCGAGCTGGGATTCGTGAAGAAGGCCGGCGCGTGGTTCACCTACGAAGGTGAGCAGATGGGCCAAGGTCGCGAGAACGTGAAGGCCTTCCTTCGCGAGAACCCACAGACCATGGCCGAGATCGACGGCCGAGTACGCGAGCACATGGCGAACGCGCTCTTGCCTGATGTGGTGGGCACTGGTGTCGAAATGGATATCGACACGCCAATCTCGCTCGACTGAAACGCGACGGGCCCAGCGGACTGATGCGCTCCGACGTCTTCAAGGGAAAATAGTCCCCTGCAGATTGGGTCAGCGGACGCTCGACTCGGCAAGCGTTGTACTGCCCCGAGTGGGACGATCAGCTCGTTCCACACTGAGCGGTGTCATACGCGGCGATAATGGACGCCGCCTTTCCAAACTTTGCTCCGCTCGTTAGTTTTTCTATTGCCGCTTCAAACTTTGCGACACTGGTTGAGTCTTTGATCGCTTTGGTCTCGGCGGGGATGAATGCAATGGAAGTTCGGGCGGCGGCTTGCACGTTGGCCGGAGCCGAGGAAATTGCCGAGGTGAGCTGTTGGACCAACTTGCCCGTCTGACTTTGAAGGGCAAGCAGGTCCTTTTGAGCAGCCTTCCAGTTCCCAGCTTCTAAAGCCTTGGCGACTGCTTCTTCTTTCGCTGAGGTTGGAGAATTCGCGGCCAACGTCGCCTTCTCCAGTTTGCAAAATGCGCTGCCGGGGTTGGAGCCCTTCGTGCCCGCGGCATAGGCGGTCCCAGTTATCGGGATTACTGCCAAGCCGAGGCTCAAAATTGTGATCGCAATGACACCCTTGGATCGATCAACGCGCATTTTTACTCTCCTCGCCAGCGGATGATACGGAATTGACAGTACCAGTGTGAATGCCGATGCACACGAGTAGTCGAATCGCTGAGGTACCACCTAAGTGGAGTACCGATGGCTCACCAACGGACATGGACGACTGTGCTGTCGACTAGGTCGCAGTGCACGATTGAGTCGTCGAGTCGCTCAGTGAAGGTGCAGCAACGCTCAAGTGGGTGTGATTCGCTTCGGAGTCGTGGATTTCAGAGATGATCCGAACTCAAACGTGCAACTAGCGTGACTCCAGTGAATAATCGTCTTCGCTTTCGGCAATTCTTGGGCGCCGAGGTGCGCGCGTTTCGTCGGTACTGTAACGACGTCGCGACCGTGGGACCGAACGACCCGTACGCGAAGAAGTTCCAGTACTTCGGCACAGGCGCAGCCCTGATGGCGCCCCTGGGGGTGATTTACAACGAGCGCTACTTGGCGATCGGCGACGAGACGCTCATTGGACCGAACGTCTGTCTGACCGCGGGTATCAGTGGCGAGCAGACCATGTTGAGTTCGCCGGTCGTGAGCATCGGACGAAAGTGCATAATCGGACGCGGTTCGCACATCGTTGGTCACTGGTCCATTGTGTTGGGCGATGAGATTCAAACCGGGCCGTACGTGTATATCACGGACGAGAACCATTCGTACGAAGACCCGGAACAACCGATTGGTTGGCAGACACCGACCGAGGCGGCGGTACGCATCGGATCAGGCAGTTGGCTCGGCGCGAACGTCGTGATTTTGCCGGGGACCGAACTTGGACAAAACACTGTCGTCGCCGCCGGCGCAGTCGTGCGCGGAACGTTTCCCGATCACGTCGTGCTGGGCGGCGTACCGGCGAAGGTGTTGCGGCACTTTTCGCGGGAGAATGGATGGCAATCCGGGCCGCCCAGTGACTAAAGGACTCGGCGTCGATCTCACGCCTCTCCGCGTGTCCAATCAGTATCGCCGTCTCTACATCGCGGGTTTCGTGACCGCACTCGGAAGTCAAGCGACGTACGTCGCAGTGCCGTTTCAATTGCGGCTCCTCACGCATTCAACTCTGGACGTCGGTTCCCTCGGCTTGGCGGAGTTGTTGCCGCTCGTCGTTTTCGGTCTTTACGGCGGCGTGCTCGCGGACCGGCTCAATCGTCGGCGATTGATCATCTCCATGGAACTGGTGCTGATGATCTCGACGGCGGTCCTTTTCGTGAACGCGCTCTTGCCGCATCCTCAAGCCTGGATCCTCTACGTCGATGCCTTCGTCGCCTCGGGCGCGGGCAGTCTGCAGCGTCCGAGCATTGAAGCCCTGAATCAGATGTTCGTGCCCCACGAACTGCAACGAGCGGCGTCGACGCTCGCGAACATTCGCATGACGACCGCGTCGATTATCGGACCGGCCCTGGGCGGATTCGCCGCGATCTTGTTCGGTCCGGCGTCGGTCTACTTGGCCAATCTCGTGACGTTCTCCATGTCGTTGGTTCTTCTTTACACTCTGCACGCGACCGCGGCGTCCGTGCCCGCTGAGGATGGCGACGTGGCGGCTCTTCGATCGGGACTGCGTTACGCGAAGTCGCGACCGGACATCGTCGGCACCTACATCATCGATTTACTGGCGATGATCCTCGCCTTTCCCATCGTCATGTTGCCGTTCGTGGCCGCTCGATTCCACGAGACCTACGCCCTGGCCCTGCTCTACTGCGGACTTCCGGCCGGGGCGCTCATCGCGACGCTCACCTCGGGGTGGTCGCGCAAGGTCCATCGTTACGGACGCGCCATTGTGATCGCCGCAGCACTCTGGGGTCTCGGCATCGCCCTCTTCGGCTATTCCTCGTCCCTCTGGCTCGTCGTTGTCGGGCTCGCCGTCGGCGGCGGCGCGGACGCGATCAGCGGCATATTCCGTACCACCATGTGGAATGAGTCGATTCCACCGGAAATGCGTGGTCGCATGGCTGGCATCGAGATGATCTCGTACTCGCTCGGACCCACGGCCGGGCAATTTCGCGCGGGCGTCATGGCGGCGTGGACGACATTGCGGTTCTCCTTAACCTTCGGAGGTTTGGCCTGCACCGGTGCGGTCGGCGCCGTCGCGCTCGCGCTGCCTCGACTCTGGAGCTTCGACGCCCGCACCGACCCGCACGTCGCCGAAGTTCGCGAGATGCGTTCCGGCGAGGACCATTCGGAGTCCTAACGACGAGTTGTCAACCTCTACGCTTTAGAAGTGAGTTCTACGACGTTTCTCGTGACGGTGAGTGGACCTGACCGCGTCGGCGTCGGCGCGGAACTCTTCGCCGCTCTTACGTCACTCGAGTCTCGCGGCATCGCAATCACCGACGTCGCGCAGATCACGATTCGCGGCGCCCTCGTGCTGTGTGCGGAAGTGAGTTCACGAAACGCCGTGAGTCAGTCTGTAATTGATGATGCGTTGGCGCAACGACGTATCGTCATCGAGGGCATCACCGCGACTGTCGAAGAGGTGACGCCGAGCGACGTGAGCGACGGTCGGCGACTTCTCGTCACGTTCCTCGCTCCGCGAATTGGTGCTACCCAGTTGGAGAGTGTCTTTGCGGCGATTGCCGCATCGGGGTCGACGTGCGAACGAATCGTGCACCTCGCCAGTTATCCGGTCGACTGCTACGAACTCGTCGTGCGCGGTTCGGATCACGCGTCACTTCGCGAGGCGCTGGTCGACGTCGCTCGTGTGATCGGCATCGATCTCGCGGTGCAGCGCGCCGGACTACACCGACGCGCCAAGCATCTGGTCGTGATGGACGCCGATTCCACGTTGCTTCAGGACGAGGTCATCGACCTGCTGGCCGAGGAGTGTGGGTGCGCGCCGGAGGTCTCGGCAATAACCGAGTTGGCCATGTCCGGAGAGATCGACTTCGCAGAAGCGCTGCGCCGACGCGTGGCGCTCTTGGCGGGCCTCCCGGCTTCGGTCCTTGACGACGTGCGTTCGCGACTTCGGCTGACGCCCGGTGCACGAACGTTGTTGCGCACCCTGCAACGCCTCGGGTACGTCCCGGCGGTGGTGTCGGGCGGTTTCGTTGAGGTCCTCGAGCCCTTGATGGCCGAACTGAAGGTCGAACACTTGGCGGCCAATCGCCTGGAAATCATCGACGAGAAATTGACGGGTCGCCTTGTCGGCGAGATCGTGGATCGAGTTGGCAAGGCCAACGCCCTGCGGCGCTTCGCCGATGAAGTGGGCGTTCCCTTGGAGCAAACCGTGGCGGTCGGCGACGGGGCCAACGACATCGACATGCTCTCGGCGTCGGGCCTGGGTATCGCCTTCAACGCGAAGCCCGTCGTCCAAGAGCACGCCGATACCCAACTGACCGTGCCGTATTTGGACGCCGTGCTGTACTTTCTGGGCATCAGTCGTGAGGAAATTGAGACGGTGTAGTCGACGGCCGCATTCCTGAGCGTCCGATCTAGGTCTGAACAGTTCCTCTGACCAGAAGTCATATAACTTGTTTTTTACCGGATAGTAAGGTCAGTCCCAGCAAGGAAAAGGGGGGGCCCGTGAAAGTACGCATTGACCCTGAGATCTGTCAGGGCCAGGGACGTTGTTTCTCAATCGCTCCGAGAATCTTCGACTTCGACGATTTGGGTAATGGCGTCGTCATCGGCGACGGAACGCTCACGAGCGACACTCTGGAATTGGCACGACTCGCCCAGTTGAACTGCCCCGAGCACGCGATCTTCATCGAGGACGAGCTATGACCGACATCCCCCTCGTCCAAGACTTCGCCACCGACTGGGACCACTCCGATCCACAGTGGGTGGCTGACCCCTATCCCATCTGGGATGACCTACGTCAGCGATGCCCCGTCGCGCACACCGAACGATACGGCGGTGGCTGGTTTCCCGCGACCCACGCCGGTGTCTCTGAGATCGCGAAGGACACGGAGAATTTCACGAGTCGAACCGTCGTCATTGGTAATGGTCGCCCGGGGGAGTTAGACCTGCCCGCGCCCATTGGCGTAGCGCCTCCGATCACGTCGGATCCGCCTTTTCACTCGATCGCCCGTCGACTGATACTGCCCGCCTTCGCGCCCGGTCCGATCAATGCGCTCGAACCGATGATCCGTGAACTGTGTTCGAAACTGCTGGACGATATGGCGGGTGCGGACGTCGTCAACGCGGGCACGCAGTACGCGCAGTACATACCACCGGGCGTCATTCGTGGAATGTTGGGTTTCCCGGAAGAGGACATCGAGCTCTTCCTCGAATTCGTCCACATCATCCTGGAGGGAATCGATCATCCGGAGGAAGAACGGATAATCGAGTTCGAACCAATCGAAAAGTACTTCGTGGCCCAGATGGAAGACCACATCGCCAACCCTCGCGACGACCTCACGTCGTACCTGTTGAACGTGGAACTTGACGGGCAGAACTTGGCGATGGAGCACGTCTTCGGGACGATGATCCTCATCCTCGTCGCCGGCATCGACACGACGTGGTCCGCCGTCGGTTCGGCGATCTGGCATCTGGCCCACAACCGTGACGATCTGGAGCGGTTGGTCAATGAACCCGATCTCATGCCCGTGGCAATCGAAGAGTTCCTTCGCTTCTACGCCCCGGTCACCATGGCGCGACTCGTGAAGCACGACATGGAGTACCAGGGCTGTCCGATGAAGGAGGACGACTGGATTCTGCTGGGCTTTCCCGCCGCCAACCGCGACCCCGTCGCGTTCAAGGATGCCGACACGTTCATCATCGACCGCGCGGAGAATCGCCACGTCGCCTTTGGATTGGGCATCCACCGCTGCGCTGGATCCAACTTGGCCCGTCTCGAGATGCGTGTCGCGATCGAGGAGTTCATCAAGCGGTACCCCCGATTCGATTTGGCCGACGCCGAAGCCGTGACGTGGGCGCCGGGCCAAATTCGTGGCCCACGGAACCTGCCGATTCGAATTCTGCGCTAGGGGTTGGACGTGAGCGACATCGTTGACGAATCCGTAGCGCAAAAGGTGCCGGTCCAGGACTTCGCCTCCGATTGGGACCACACGGATCCTCAGTGGGTGAACGATCCCTACCCAATTTGGGAAGACCTGCGCGAGCGCTGCCCCGTTGCGCACACTGATCGCTACGGCGGCGGGTGGTTCCCGACGACGCACGAGATGGTGTCATCGATCGCCAATGACACGGAGCACTTCACGAGCCGCATGGTGGTCGTGGTCAACAACAAGTTCCCGCCGAACTTCATTCCCGCGCCTATGGGTGGCGCGCCTCCGATCACGTCGGACCCGCCCTTTCACTCGATCGCGCGTCGCGTCATTCTTCCGGCCTTCGCACCCGGTCCGGTCAACGCATTGGAGCCGCAGATTCGCGCTCTCTGCAACAAGCACCTCGACCAAATGGAAGGGCGTGAATTCGTCGACGGGGGGAGTGACTTCGCGCAGTACATCCCGCCCGGCGTCATCTCCACGATGCTGGGATTCCCGCCCGAGGACGAGGAGATCTTCCGAGATATCGTCCATCTCATTCTGGATTTAATCGATCTGCCCTCGGAAGTTCGTGGACCGCTGTTCGAACCCATGGGCGAGTACTTCACCAAGCAAATCGACGACCACGTCGAGAATCCCCGTGATGACCTGACGAGCTACCTCTTGAACGTCGAAGTCGGCGGCAACAAGCTCGAGCGTCCGCACGTGGCCGGGACCATGGTCCTGATCCTCGTGGCCGGCATCGACACCACGTGGTCAGCCATCGGCTCGGCGATTTGGCACCTCGCTCGTCATCCGGATGACCTCGCACGACTGGTGAACGAGCCCGAACTGATGCCGGTGGCGGTCGAGGAGTTCTTGCGCTTCTATGCACCGGTGACGATGGCGCGATTGGTGGCCCAAGACTACGAGTTCTTCGGTCGCGCGATGAAAAAAGACGACTGGGTCCTCTTGGGGTTCCCCGCGGCCAACCGCGACCCCAAGGCCTTCGAGGACGCGGACCGGTTCATCATTGACCGCGCCGCGAATCGCCACGCGGCCTTCGGACTCGGTATTCATCGTTGCGTCGGGTCGAACCTCGCGCGCTTGGAACTGCGTGTGGCGATCGAGGAGTTCATCAAGCGCTTTCCCAAGTTCGAACTCGCCGAGAGCGACGCGGTCACGTGGGCGCCCGGTCAAGTGCGCGGACCGCGTCACCTTCCGCTTCGCATTCTGTCGTAGGCGAAATTACAAGCCGAGGTTCGGGCTCGCCTCATTCCACAGTCCCGCCATCCAGGCTTCGATGGCGTCGGCGCCGCGTGGCAACGCCATCGAAAGGTTCCTCGATCCGGTCGCCGTGACGAGAATGTCGTCTTCGATACGCACGCCGATGCCGCGGTACTCCTCGGGCACCGTGAGGTCGTTGGCCTGGAAGTACAGTCCCGGCTCGACCGTGAGGACGTAGCCCTCCTCGAGCACGCCGTCGCGGTACATCTCGTCGCGAGCATTCGCGCAGTCGTGGACGTCGAGTCCGAGCATGTGACTGGTGCCGTGGAGCGTGTAGCGCCGATGAAGTTGACGTTCCGGGCGGAGGGCCACCTCGGGCTCCTCTTTCAGGATGCCGAGGTCAAAGAGACCCTGGGCGAGGATTTTCATGGCCGCTTCGTGCGGTGCCTTGAACGTCGCGCCGGGCACGACGACGTCGATGCCCGCCTGTTGTGCGGCGAGCACGAGTTCGTAGATCCTTCGCTGAGCCGGCGAGTAGGTACCGCTGATGGGCATCGTTCGCGTGACGTCGGCGGTGTAGAGGTTGTCGCACTCCACGCCGGCGTCGAGCAGAAGGAGATCGCCCTTGCGCACGACGCCGGTGTTCCTCGTCCAGTGCAACACCGTCGCGTTCGAACCGCTGGCGGCAATCGTGTCGTAACCGTTGTCATTGCCCTCGACGCGCGCGCGCAAGTGGAAGACACCCTCGATGACGCGCTCGCCTCGTCCTTCGGCGGCGGGCAACGCTCGGACGACGTCTTCGAAACCCTTGACGGTGTAGTCAACGGCCAGTTGGAGCTGCGCGATCTCGAAGTCGTCCTTCACGAGTCGATGTTCGCTGAGAGTGGTAGCCAGGACGTCGTCGTCTTTGTTCGGCTCGAGAACGTCATCAAGTCTCTTGTCGAATCCTCGAACGCTGACGATTTCGGTCGTCGCCAGCGCGTCGAGATCAGGCTCGAGCGCCTCGAGCGGCGAGGTGTCGATGCCGTAGTACGTCGCCGACTCTTCGACGCCGCGACGAGCTCCGACCCACAGTTCGCCGTAGCGCGCATCGGTGAAGAATTCGTGGGTTCTCTGGTCACGTCGGTCCGCGATATAGAGCGTGGAACGCGGAGCGTCAGTGCCGGGTGTGATGACCAACACGGCGTCGGGTTCATCGCAACCGGTCAGGTAGAAGAAGTCGGTGCCGGCCCGGAATCGGTAGTCCGTGTCGTTGGCGCGCACTTTGAAGTTGCCCGTCGCCACGACGATCGTGCGGCCCGAGAACACTTCGGCGATGCGCGCGCGTCGCGTCGCACTGAACGTCGCGGCCGGGTGGACTTCATCACTGGGTGTGACGGTCGCCCAATTGTTGGTCATGTGCTCGACGAGTGCTCGAGGCACCGCGGGGCGGTGCTCACCGGCCCATATCCAGTGTTCGGAGACGGGGTTCTCTTCGGTGACGTCGGGTTCGGGGACAGCGGAAATGTTCTCGGCCATAGTCGTAACTTACAACCGGGGTAGTCGTCCGTCATATGCTCCCTGCATGGACATCACTTTGACGCGCGAGGGGCCGGTCGCGGTACTGACGTGGAATGAAGGCGAGAACCGGATCAACCTCGATTCCCTCGCTCGACTCAACGAGTTACTCGACCAACTCGAAGGGGTCGAGGGCCCCCTGTCGGTCGTGCTCACCGGCTCGGGAAAATTCTTCTGCAACGGTCTCGACCTCGAACGCTTCGCCGACAAGCGTGAAGAATTCGTCGCGACGTTGCACGCCCTGGAGCAGACGATCGGTCGACTGCTGGTCTTCCCGGCCTACACCGTCGCGGCGATCAACGGACACGCCTTCGCCGGCGGAGCTCTGATCTCGTGCGCCTTCGATTACCGCGTGATGCGCGAGGATCGTGGGTACTGGTGCATGAACGAAGCGGAGATCGGACTCGCCCTGGACGAACGGCTGTGGTCAATCCTGACGAATCGTCTTTCGCGCGCCACGGCAACAATTGCGGCAACGACGGCTCGACGATTCTCCGGTCCTGACGCGCTGACCTTTGGCATCGTTGAAGCGATCGCCTCTGAAGCAGACGTGCTCGCTCACGCGCTCGATGTGGCTGAAAGCATGGCGAACCTTGACCGACCGACACTGGGTGTCCACAAGCGGCTCGCTCACGGTTCAGAAGCCAGTTATCTAGGATTTGAACTCTGAGGTGCGTTCAGCGTTGGACTGCTCGTTTGTCGAGAAGTTGTGCTCTCACACCTTCGCACTGCCTTGAACGTCGGTATCGTTGAATGGTGAACATTGACGTATACCGAAGCTGCACGTGGAAAGAGAAGCGCGACGTGCTCAACGTCTTCTGGCGAACCAACGTTGAAGCTACTTCACGCATCGTTGAGGCGGCCGTGCAGTACGGCTACTACGCCGTCATCTTTCTCATCGTCGTCATGCTGGAGATCACGTTGATTTTGGTGGTGGCGCTTAGCCACAATTCATTCGTGGCCGGGCTCTCGGCGGTCGCGGAACTGTTCATGATCTGGTCCACTTGGTGGGCGATCAAGCGGTATCGGGTCTTGAAGACCCAATTCGTTCGTTAAAGATGTGAACGATCGGACTAGGACTGTTTGGTCCAGCCTTGGTCGACGCCGATTTGCTCGACGTCGCCGATGCGAAGTCCGGTGCGGTGTTGGAGCGTTCGGATTAAGCCACCCGCTTCGTAGAGTGACTCGTGGGTTCCGGTATCGAGCCAGGTCGTCGCGCGCGAGAGAATCTCAACACGCAGTTCGCCACGCTCGAGGTACGCGTTATTGAGCGCCGTGATCTCCAATTCGCCGCGGTCACTGGGCTTGAGGTCGCGCGCGAGTGCCGATGCGTTGGCGTCGTAGAAGTAAATGCCCGGCACGGCGTACGTGCTCTTCGGCTTTAAAGGTTTCTCCTCGATTGAAATGACCTTGCCGTCACCGTCGAACTCGACGACGCCGTAGTGCGAGGGGTCACTCACCTGATACGCGAAGATCAGCGCCCCTTCGACCGACGTGTTCTCTTGGAGATGCGTTCCGAGTCCCGGACCGTAGAAGAGGTTGTCGCCCAGAATCAACGCACAACTGTCACCGTCGAGGAAATCTTCGCCCAGCAGCAGAGCTTCCGCGAGACCATTCGGTTGATCCTGCACGACGTAGGAGATGGCGATGCCGAATTGTGAACCGTCGCCCAATAGCCGTCGAAAGGCGTCTTGGTCGTGGGGCGTCGTAATGAGAAGAATTTCACGAAGTCCCGTCAGCATCAACGTGCTGAGCGGGTAGAAGATCATTGGCTTGTCGTAGATGGGCAGTAACTGCTTGGACACCGCTCGAGTTATTGGGTGAAGGCGTGTGCCACTACCACCAGCCAGAATGATTCCCTTCACTGAATTAGTATAGAAAGTCTTGCCACCCCTTCTAAAGGTCGAGGTATCGCCATGCGTGTTGTGATAACTGGAGCAGCCGGGTTCATAGGATCACGTTTCGCCGAAGTGTTGCTCGAGAACGCCGAGCGTCTTGAGTACGACGAGGTCGTACTGCTCGACGCATTGACCTACTCCGGTCGACGAGAGAACATGGAAGAAGTGTTACGCGACCCACGCGTTCGCTTCGTCGAAGGTTCGATCACCGACGGTGGCCTGACGAGCGAGATTCTGCGCGACGCCCACGCCGTCGTGCACTTGGCCGCGGAGAGTCACGTCGACCGTTCGATCACCGGTGCGCGAGACTTTTACGACACGAACGTGATCGGCACGCACCAACTTCTCGAGAGTGCGCGTGACAATGACGTGCAACGCTTCGTGCACGTCTCAACAGACGAGGTCTACGGATCGATCGGCGAGGGATCGTGGAGTGAAGACCACATCCTCGAACCGAACTCGCCGTACTCGTCGAGCAAAGCGGGGTCCGACCTCGCCGCACTGGCCTATCACCGGACCTACGGCATCCCCATCATGGTGACACGTTGTTCGAACAACTACGGGCCGCGCCAGTTCCCCGAGAAGGTGATTCCACTCTTCGTGACGAACCTCTTCGACGGGGAGAAGGTGCCCCTCTACGGTGACGGCCAGAACATCCGCGACTGGCTGTTCGTCGACGACCACTGCCGAGGGATTCTTGCCGTGCTCGAAGGCGGGCGCGCCGGAGAGATCTACAACATCGGGGGCGGCACGGAGTTGACGAACGAAGAGTTGACCACTCGTCTGCTCGATCTCTGCGGCTACAGCGACTCGATGATCGAGCCGACGATTGATCGGCTTGGCCATGATCGGCGTTACTCCGTCGACTGGAGCAAGATCAAGAGCGAACTGGGCTACGAACCCCAAATGAGCTTTGACGAAGGTTTGGCCTACACCGTCAAGTGGTACCACGACAACGAGGCGTGGTGGCGGCCACTGAAGGCTCGACCATGAAGCTGATCGAGCTCTCGATCCCCGGTCTCTTCGTCATGGAATCGCCGGTGTGGGGCGACGACCGCGGAACGTTTCGAGAATGGTTCAAGGACGAGGACTTCAAAGACGCCGGTGTCGAGTTTCACGCCCAACAGGCGAACCTCTCGGTCTCGAAGAAAGACGTCGTTCGCGGACTGCACTATTCAGTGGCTCCGGAGGGTCAGGCGAAAGTCGTGACCTGCGCGCACGGGGAGTTAGATGACGTGATCGTCGACATTCGTGTCGGTTCGCCGGCGTTCGGTCGACATGAGATCGTGCACCTCGCGGCGGGCGAAGAGCGATCGGTGTACGTACCGGCCGGCGTGGCGCACGGGTTTTGTGTGACCAGCGAACTCGGTGCGCTCACCTATCTGCTCTCTTCTCCCTTCAACGCCGCGTTCGAACTCGAGATCAACCCCTTCGACGAAGAGATCAATGTGCCCTGGACAATCGATGGCGACGCCGTCGTGAGTCCCAAGGACGCCGGCGCACCATCCTTTCGCGAGCGACGTGATGCGAAGGAACTTCCTCTCTTTCGCTGAGCTTTCATCGGATGGGATGACGCCGCGCGGCGTTGCTAGCGTTGACCAAGTGAGTACCGCTCCGCTACGTCTCGTCACCGAACAAGATCGCAGCGTTCAGATCGCCGCGACGCTCGCGGTGCCGACCATTGAATCCGAAGCACAACTGAAAGCCCTTCTGACCAGTCTCTCCGGTGTTGACGCCGTCGGGGCCGAAGCACGAGCGGCGAAGTTGTCGACCCGGTCGATCAAAAAGTCGACGAAGTTGGCCGCCATCGAGATGGCGATCTCGATGGTCGATCTCACGACCCTCGAGGGCGCCGACACGCCCGGTCGAGTGGCGTCACTCTGTACCAAAGCCCTGCGACCCGATCCGCGCGACCTGACGATCCCCTCGGTTGCCGCCGTGTGCGTGTACCCCGACCTCGTGGCGCACGCGCGTGCGGTGCTGGGTTCCTCACCAGTCGCGGTCGCGTCGGTCGCGACGTCGTTCCCGTCGGGGCGGGCATCGCTCCAGGTGAAGTTGATGGATGTTCGCGAGGCGGTCAGTGCGGGGGCGGACGAAATCGACATGGTCATTGACCGTGGCGCATTCCTCTCCGGTCGCATTGGCCAGGTGTTCGATGAAGTCGTCGCGGTGAAAGAGGCGTGCGGCGACGCGCGCCTCAAGGTGATCTTGGAAACGGGGGAGTTGGTCACGTACGACAACGTTCGTCGCGCGAGTTGGATCGCGATGCTGGGCGGCGCCGACTTCATCAAAACATCAACAGGCAAAGTGACGGTGAACGCCACGCTGCCCGTCGCGCTCGTGATGCTCGAAGCAGTCCGCGATTTCGCCGAAACGGCGGGACCGACCATTGGTGTGAAAGTGGCCGGTGGGATTCGAACGACCAAGGACGCCATTCGATACCTCGTCGTGGTCAATGAGACAGTGGGCTCGACGTGGCTGACACCGAATCTCTTTCGCTTCGGCGCGTCGTCACTCTTGAATGACCTGTTGATGCAACGACTGAAGCAACAGCGTGGCGCCTACGTGCGCGCCGATGAATTCAGCGCGGACTGATGAGCGATCGACGACTCGCCAACTCGCAGTTGGGCTCACTCGAGTACGACCCGGCGCCGGAGTCGGCGACCATCGCCAAACTGAAACCGAGCTACGGTCTGTTCATTGATGGCGAGTTCCGCGAAGCTGAATCCGACGCGCGCTTTACCACGGTCAACCCGGCGAACGAAGAGGCGCTGTCGATGGTCGCCCAGGCGAGCGCGGCCGACGTCGATCGCGCCGTCGTGTCGGCTCGCCGCGCCTACGACAAGGTGTGGTCCAAGACGACCGGTGCGCAGCGCTCGAAGTACCTCTTTCGAATCGCTCGACTGATTCAGGAGCGTTCGCGCGAACTCGCCGTCATCGAAACACTGGACAACGGCAAGCCCATCCGCGAATCGCGCGACGTCGACATCCCACTCGCGGCGGCTCATTTCTTCTATTACGCCGGGTGGGCCGACAAGCTCGATCACGCCGGTTTCGGCGTCAATCCCCAGCCGTTGGGCGTCGCTGGTCAGATCATCCCCTGGAACTTCCCGTTGTTGATGGCCGCGTGGAAGTTGGCTCCGGCGTTGGCGGCGGGCAACACCTGCGTACTCAAGCCGGCCGAGACGACGCCGCTGAGCGCCCTCGTTTTGGCCGAGATTCTCGAACAGGCCGAACTGCCACCCGGCGTCGTCAACATCGTGACCGGTGACGGATCGACCGGCGCCGCGTTGGTCGAGCACCTCGACGTCGACAAGATCGCCTTCACTGGTTCGACCGAAGTCGGTCGAATGATCCAACAACGCACGGCCGCCAGCCACAAGCACCTGACGCTCGAACTGGGCGGCAAGGGCGCCAACATCGTGTTTGACGATGCGCCCATCGACGAGATGATCGAAGGGATCATCGACGGCATATTTTTCAATCAGGGACATGTGTGTTGCGCCGGTTCACGACTGTTGGTCCAAGAGTCGGTGGCCGATGAGGTGCTGCGTCGTCTGGTTCGGCGCGTCGAACAGTTGCGCGTTGGTGACCCGCTCGACAAGAACACCGACGTGGGTGCGATCAACTCCGCCGCGCAGCTCCTTCGGATTCGCGAACTGACGGATTTCGGCGAAAGCGAAGGTGCCACGCGTTACACGAGTTCGTGCGAATTGCCACAAAAGGGCTACTGGTTCGCCCCGACGGTCTTCGCCGACGTGTCCCAGTCTCACCGGATCGCGCGAGAAGAGATCTTCGGTCCGGTGCTCTCCGTGTTGACGTTTCGTACTCCCGAAGAGGCCGTTACGAAGGCCAATAACACGAAGTACGGTCTCGCCTGCGGCGTGTGGAGCGAGAAGGGGAGTCGGACACTCTGGGTGGCCGAGCGACTGCGAGCCGGCGTCGTATGGGCCAATACGTACAACCGCTTCGATCCGACGAGTCCCTTTGGTGGCATGCGCGAATCGGGTTTCGGCCGCGAAGGCGGACGACACGGACTGGAGGCGTACCTCAATGTCTGATGGACGACTCGATGTTCGAAAGACCTACAAACTGCTCATCAACGGGTCCTTTCCTCGATCGGAATCAGGGCGCAGTTACGAGGTCACCTCAGCCAAAGGCGCGTTCCTCGCTAATGTCGCCCAAGGGTCTCGAAAGGACGTTCGCGACGCGGTCACGGCGGCGCGCGGGGCCCAGGCGAAGTGGTGGAACGCGACGGCCTACAACCGCGGCCAGGTCATTTATCGTCTCGCCGAGATGGCCGAATCACGTCGCGACGAGCTCGCCGAACACGTCGCGCTCTGCGAGGGAGTGAACGCGAGGACGAGTCAAAAGACCGTTTCGTCGTCAATCGATCGCATGGTGTGGTACGCCGGCTGGACCGACAAGATCGCCCAGGTACTCGGCGCGACCAATCCCGTGGCCGGCCCGTTCTTCAACTTCTCGATTCCCGTGCCGAGCGGCGTGGTCGGCGTGGTGTGCGCGCAGGATTCGTCCCTCGAAGGATTCGTCGACGCCGTCTTGGCGCCACTGTGCGTCGGTAACACGGTGGTCGCTCTCGCCAGTGAACGACGTCCGACGCCGGGCGTGTTGTTAGGCGAGATGACATCGTCATCGGATTTTCCCGCCGGCGTGCTCAATATCGTCACCGGTCTGAGCGACGAATTGGCGTCGGTGCTCGCCTCGCACGAAGACGTCGACGGTCTCGACCTCTCCGGCGTCACGTCCGCGGACGCCGATGGGATCGCCGCATTGGGCGCGGGCTCCATCAAGCGGATCTATCGCCCCCACGCGACGGAAAGTGTTTCTTCGCTTCGACGCCTGCGTGCCTTCGTCGAGACGTCCACCGTGTGGCACACGATTGGACAGTGATGACAAATCCGTACAAACTCGCTCGACGCGCCGCGGATGAACTGCGCGAAGCGAGCGGCTACGACAACTACGACATCGCCATCGTGTTGGGTTCGGGGTGGCGTGAAGGCGCGGTGGCGTTAGGCACACCGACCAACGTCACCTCGACCACGTCGCTCAGTGGATTCGTCACACCGACGGTGGCTGGTCACAGTGGTCAGATCCTCTCGCTCAAGATCGGCGACCGACGAATCGCGTTGGTGGCCGGACGCGTTCATCTCTACGAGGGAAACACCGCTGATCAAGTCGTGCACCCGATTCGCACGGTCATCGCCGCCGGCGCGACCAAGGTCGTACTGACCAACGCCGCGGGCGGGATCGATCCGTCGTGGACACCGGGCACCGTCGTTATCATCCGCGACCACATCAACTTGACCGCCGCGTCGCCGCTCGCGGGACCCGCACCGCCCAAGGGCTACGGCTCTCGGTTCGTGGACCTCACCGACCTCTACAGCGCGCGACTTCGCGCCGCGCTCAAGAAGGCCGAACCTAATCTCTTCGAAGGCGTCTACGCCGGCTTTCGAGGGCCGCACTACGAGACCCCGGCCGAGATCGTGATGGCCCGCACGATGGGAGCGTCGCTGGTGGGAATGTCGACGGTGCTCGAGGCGATCGCCGCGCGTCATCTGGGTGCCGAAGTCCTCGGGTTGAGCCTGGTCTCGAATCCCGCGGCGGGAGTGACCGCTGGCCACTTGAACCATCTCGAGGTTCTCGAAGCCGGTCAAGCCGCCGCCGCGTCACTGGGCACGTTGTTGACTCGCGTCGTTCCAGTCCTGTGAACCACTCGCTTCGCGACCGGGTACTCGAGTGGATCGAGGGCGACCCGGACATTGAAGACCGCGAAACGCTGCAACGTCTGTTGGACAGCGGCGATGAAGAGGAACTCCATCGTCGCTTCGATGCACCATTGAGATTCGGTACCGCGGGACTTCGCGGACCGGTGATGGCCGGACCCGCCGGAATGAATCGCTCTACCGTGCGCCGCGCGACCCAGGGCGTGATTGCGTGGTTGGGAGAGATCGGCGTCGACGCGGATCGCGGCGTCGTGGTGGGCCGTGACGGCCGTAACGGCTCGGACTCGTTCAACAATGAAGTGGTCGCCGTGCTCTTGGGCGCGGGCGTCAAGGTCTATGAAATGCCGAGAGCGCTGCCGACCCCGCTCGTCGCCTACTGCGTGAAGAAACTCGGAGCCGTCGCTGGCGTCATGGTGACGGCGAGCCATAATCCACCGCAGGACAACGGCTACAAGTTGTACTCGAGTGACGGCTCCCAGATAGTCCCGCCCAACGACGAGATCGTCGAGCGTTTTGCGAATGAAGCCGCGAGGCCCGAACTGGGCGAGCGGTCGAGTGCGCATCACCGTTGGATTTCCTACGACCTCCTCGATCAGTACAGCTCCCACTTCTCGCAACGATTCGGTGTTGCCGGCGGTAGTGACCTCGCGATTACCTACACGCCCCTTCACGGCGTCGGTGGCGCGTTCATGATGGATCTTTTCGCGTCGGCCGGCTTCTCCTCAGTGACGTCCGTCGCGACGCAGTTCGCACCAGACGGCGCATTCCCGACGTTGCCGTTCCCTAACCCGGAAGAACCGGGAGCCCTCGATCTCGCCATGGCCCGCGCCGACGAGGTGAACTCGAGTCTCGTACTCGCGAACGACCCGGACGCCGATCGCTTGGGCGCGGCCGTTCGCGACCGCGACGGTTGGCACGTGCTTCGAGGAGATCAGATCGGATGGTTACTGGCGTCGGCGATGTTGCCCGCGATGAACGATCCACGCGACGTCGTCGCCACGACGATCGTTTCCTCCGACTTATTGCGCGAGATGGCGCGCGACGCGGGCGTCACGTTCGCGATGACACTCACCGGATTCAAATGGCTCGCTCGCGCCGCCGGTGACGGAATACTTCGATTGGGTTATGAAGAGGCACTCGGATTCGCCGTCGATCCCGAGGTCGCTGACAAAGATGGCCTCTCCGCGGCGCTCGCGCTCGCTCGTCTCGCCGATGACCTTCGCGGCCACGACCAGACGTTGATGGACCGACTGGATGAGATCGAGACCCGATTTGGGGTCCACTCAATATTGCAACTTTCGCTGCGCGCTGAGGGTCCGGCCGGTCTGCGTGCGATCACTGACGCGGTCCAGTCGCTTCGCGAACGACCACCAACGTCGTTAGGTGGTCTCGAGGTGAGTGAACACTTCGACTTGGCGAACGGCTATGAGGGGCTCGGTCCAACCGACGGCGTGCTGCTGCGATTTGGAGCGTCCGGGCGCGTCGTCGTGCGACCGTCGGGGACCGAGCCGAAATTGAAGGCGTACATCGAGATCACGTCGCCGAGCAGCGCGACGTCACTCGCCGAGCAACGACGGCACGGCGCAGCTCTGGTCGAAGCCGTGCGCGCCGAGCTGCAATCGTTACTGAATCTCTGAGCGCAGCGCGGCGTACCCCGGCTTGATCACGGTGTTGATCATCGCCAGGCGCTGATCGAACTCGTAGAACGAACTCTTCGCGGCGTTCAGCGTCAGCCACTCCACGTCGGCGAGCGTCCAACCGAACGTGTCCGCGCACGTCTCGAACTCACTGCTCAAGGAGATTCCGCTCATGAGGCGATTATCAGTGTTGAGCGTCACGCGAAAGCGAAGCTTGCGAAACAACTCGATTGGATGTGTCGCGATGGACGCGGCGGCGCCCGTGTGCACGTTCGAAGTGGGGCAAACCTCGAGCGGGATGCGACGGTCGCGAACGAAGTTGGCGAGTCGGCCCAGGTGGTAGTCGCCGTCTTTTTCGATGATGTCGTCGGCGATTCGCACACCGTGACCGAGTCGTTCGGCGTTGCAGAACTGCACGGCTTCCCAGATCGACGGCAGCCCGAATGCCTCACCGGCGTGAATCGTCATGTGAAAGTCTTCGCGTTGTACGAGGTGAAAGGCGCGCAGGTGATGCGTCGGTGGGAAACCGTCCTCGGGCCCCGCGATGTCGAAGCCGCAGACGCCGCGGTCGCGGAACTCGATCGCCAACTCCGCGATTGTCTCGCTGAGATTTGCTTGGCGCATTGCGGAGAGGATCGCGCGAACGACGATTGGGCGGCCTTCAAGTTCGGCGTCGTGCATGCCGAGGCTGAATCCTTCCAAGACCGCTTCGACGACTTCGTGCAACGTGAGACCACCTTCGAGGTGGAGTTCGGGTGCGAACCGAATTTCGGCGTAGACGACGCCGTCGCGCGCGAGGTCGAGGGACGCTTCGAAGGCCACGCGCTCCAAATGATCCTTGGTTTGCATCACGGCCGTGGTGTGGGCGAATCCTTCGAGGTAGCGCACGAGATCACTACCCGGAGTATCAGCAATGAACCATTCACGCAATTCGTCGGGATCGTTAGTGGGTAAGCCGGTGTAATTCGTCTCGCGAGCGAGTTCCAACACGGTCGTCGGCCGTAGCCCGCCGTCGAGGTGGTCGTGCAATAAAACCTTGGGTGCTCGTTGAATCAAATCACGCGTCAGTGCAACTGCCATGAAACGAGGTTAGTCAACAGGCCTGTGGACTAGTTGGTGATACGTTCCAGGACGAGTGCCTCGGCGTTCACCTTGCGTTCACCTACCACGACGGCGTTGGCGATTGCGTCGCGCCCCTGTTGAAGATGCGTCGCATCGTCGGCGTGAAGCTCGAACATTGGCTGGCCCTTGAAAATCGCGTCGCCTTCACGAATCAGACACACGACGCCGGCGCCCGCACTCACCGGGTCTTCCTTGCGGGCCCGCCCGGCTCCCAATCGCCACGCGGCAGTGCCGACTTCCAATGCGTCGATTGAATGAATGACACCGTCTTCAGTACTCAGAACTTCTTCGCGACACGCCGCGATCGGGAGTGTCGCGTCGGGGTCGCCGCCTTGAGCACGGATCATCTGTTCGTAGACCTCGTAACCCGAACCGTCGTCAAGCTTCGTTTCGGGGTCGACGTCGATACCGACGAGTTCCACCATGAGTCGCGCGAGGGCGAGCGTCAACTCTCGTACGTCACTCGGTCCGTTGCCCTTGAGAACGTCCACGGATTCATTGACCTCGAGCGCGTTGCCGACGGCGCGACCGAGTGGCGCATTCATTGACGTGAGTTGCGCCACGGTCGCCACGCCATGGCTGACGCCCAACCCGACCATCGTCGACGCGAGTTCACGAGCCTGTTCCACGCTCTTGATGAAGGCGCCGCGTCCGACCTTCACGTCCAGTACCAGTGCGTGCGTTCCCTCGGCGATCTTCTTGGACATGATCGACGACGAAATGAGCGGAATCGACGCCACGGTCGCGGTCACGTCGCGCAGCGAGTACAACTTTCGATCGACCGGGGCCAGACCTTGACCCGCGGCACAGATGACCGCGCCCACAGTATTGAGTTGCTCGCGGATCTCGTCATTCGAGAGGAAGGCGCGCCACCCGGGAATCGACTCCAGTTTGTCCAGCGTCCCTCCAGTGTGTCCGAGGCCGCGGCCGGAAAGCTGGGGAACGGCGGCGCCGCAGGCCGCCACGAGCGGAGCGAGGATGAGCGAGATTTTGTCGCCCACGCCGCCGGTTGAATGCTTGTCGACGGACGGTCGATTGAGCGTGCCTAAATCGAGTCGCTCACCGGATTCGATCATTCGGTCAGTCCAGGTATTCAATTCTCGGTCACTGAGTCCGTTGAAGAAGATGGCCATCAACAGCGCCGACATCTGTTCCTCGGCAACTTCACCGCGCACGTAGGCATCGAGCATCCACGAGATGGCATCGTCACTGAGCACACCGTCGTCGCGTTTGGTGGCGATGATGTCGACCGCGGAGTAGTAGCTCACCGACTCTTCCGAATGTCCAAATCAGCCGGGCCGAACGCGCCGGGGAGGAGTTCGCGAAGTGGCGTCGGTTCGACGTCATCGCCGGCGTCGACCATCAGATCGTTACCGCCGTGCTCGAAGAGCACTTGACGACATCGACCGCACGGGGCGATGGGATTGCCATCACCGGCGACGATTGAAATCGCGAGAAGACGACCTCCGCCGACGCGCGCGAGGTCCGAGACCAACGAACACTCGGCACACAGCGTCAGGCCGTAACTCGCGTTCTCGACGTTGGCCCCCACGACGAAGCGTCCATCAGTGGTGATGGCACAGGCGCCGACGGTGACGTTCGAATACGGTGCGTACGACGTTGAGGTGGCGTGACGAGCCTGTTCGCGCAGGTCTTTCCAGGGGATCACCGTCGATGAACTCACTGTCAAACATTACACTTCGACTTGCATGACTAACTTTCGAAACTCCTCGGTCGTGATCAACGACGAAGTCGCCACCACACTCCTGAAAGGGTGCAATGTCGTCGCGCTCGAGACCACGATCGTCGTTCAGGGCCTTCCCGCTCCAGTGAACTTAGAGGTCGCCGAAGAGTGCGAGGCGGCGGTGCGCGACGGGGGTTCGGTGCCGGCAACCATTGGCGTGCTCGACGGTCGCGTCATCGTCGGGCTCAGCGCCGATCAGCTGCGGACACTGGCTGATCCGAATCGACACGCGGCCAAACTCTCGGCCCGCGATATTGGCTTGGCGCTCGCCACGCACGGTGACGGAGCGACAACCGTTGCCGGCACGATCAGCATTGCGAGCCGTGTCGGTATCCAAGTAATGGCGACCGGTGGTCTCGGAGGAGTTCATCGCGACGTCCGCGACAGCTTCGATGAATCGGCGGACCTGACCGCACTGTCGCGAAATCAAGTTCTTGTCGTCGCGTCGGGCGTGAAATCAATTCTCGACATTGGCGCGACGCTGGAGCGTCTCGACACGTTGGGCGTACCGGTCGCGGGATTTCGAACGGACAAGTTCCCGGGCTTCTATCAAAGCGAAAGTGGATTCTCGCTGGACTGGACGCTCGCCAACGAAACGGAAGCCGCCGTGGCGTTTCTCTCGCATTGCGAACTGTCGGTAACGGGCTTTCTTGTCGCCAACCCGATCGATCCGGAGAGTGAACTCTCTGTTGAACTCCACGACCGCGCCCTTTCGAGCGCGCTCGAAAGGGCGAAGGACCTGGGCGTGAGCGGCAAAGAGGTGACACCCGCATTGCTGGCTGAGTTCGCTCGCTACACCGCGGGGGCCAGCGTCGAGGTGAATCGTCAACTGGTCGTAGCAAACGCAGCGTTGGCCGGGAGGATCAGCGCGGCGATCGCCAAGGAACGGGTGTGAGCCTTCGCGTCATCGTGGTGGGCGACGTGATGCTCGACGTGGTCGTGAAACCTGACACGGTGATTGCCCCGACGAGTGATACGTCGTCGCGCGTGCGAATGAGTCGAGGCGGTGCGGCGGCGAATATGGCCGAAGCACTCGCTCGAGTGGGTCACCACGTGACGTACGTCGGCGCCTGCGGTTCGGACCTCGTCGCGCAATTGTTTGACGACACGCTTCGCGACGCCGGTATTGACGTGGAACTCGAACGCATCGATACCCCGAGTGGAATCGTGGTCGCACTAGTTGGCTCCGATGGACAACGCGCCATGTTGACCGACCGCGGCGCCAACTCTTCGCTCGCACTGGAGCACGTGCTTCGTGTCCTCGATCGTCCCTTCAATCACCTTCACGTGTCCGGGTACACGCTGCTCGATCCATCAACGACCGAAGTCGGTCGTAGTGCACTAGAGCGAGCTCGCGAACTGGGCCACTCAACGTCGGTCGACGTCTGCTCCGTTGCTCCCTTGATCAAAATGACGCCTGATGCCTTTTTGGCCGCGGCGCATGGGGCGGACACTCTCTTCGCCAATGAAGATGAAGCTCTTGCCTTGAGCGGCGCCGCGGACGTCACGTCGGCAATCGACCGACTGTCAGGTGAGTTCGACGAAGTCGTCGTGACCCAGGGCGACAAAGGCGCTCGGGCGCGTCGCGCCGGTGTCGACTACAACGTTGCGTCAACGAGCGACGAGGTCGTCGACACAACGGGCGCCGGCGATGCTGCCACGGGGGCGTTTTTGGCGGTGCGGTTGAACGACGGCACGATCGAAGAGGCACTTGCAGCGGCGATGTCGGCGGCGTCAGTCGTGGTGCGAGGACTTGGTTCGCGCGGCTAGTCGCGAATGTACGGCTTGCCATCGGCGGCGGGCGGACGCACCCGACCGATGAGCCCCGCGACGACGGCGATCGTGATGAGGTACGGGAACATCCCCAGGATTTCACCCGAGATCGGCACCGAGAACTCCTGAAGGTTGGCCGCGAGGTAGACCGTCATGCCGAAGATGATTGACGCGACGACCGCTCCCGATGGACGCCAGCGGCCGAAGATCATGGCCGCCAAGGCGATATAGCCGAATCCTGACGTGTAATCCGGAATGAATTGGCCCTGTGAGGCCATGAAGGCAACGCCGCCGATTCCGGCAATTGCGCCGCCGAGAACGACATTGACGTAGCGAACGCGCGCCACGTTGATACCGACAGTCGCCGCGGCTTGCGGGTGTTCGCCCACGGCGCGCACGTGCAGCCCATAGCGAGTCTTGAAGAGCGCGAAACTCACGAGGCCCACGAAGATGACCATGCAGTAGAAGAATCCGGACTGGTTGAAGAACAAGGGGCCGAGGATTGGAATCTTGTAGAGCAGCGGAATCGGCACATTCGGCGCGAAGTTCCCGACGTTGAGATTCGGATACGGCGTGAAGACCTGGAGATTGAGGTACGACGAGAAGAAATCTATGCCGGTCACGATGACAATGCCCACGATGATTTGATCCACCAAGTATCGAATCGAAAAGAAGGCGAGCACGAGACCTATGAGGCCACCAGCTATAGCACCCACGACCGCGGCATAGAAGAAATTGTTCGTCTCCGACGCCACGATGCTTCCGATGAATGCTCCCGCGATGAACTGGCCTTCAATCGCAATATTGACGACGCCGGAACGTTCGCACATCACGCCCGAGAGGGCGCCGAAGATCAGCACGGTCACCACTTCTGAACTACCCACGAAAATCGCGGTCAGGTTGACATACGAAACTTGCGACGGCCCTGGCGTGCGCACGGCCCAGAACAAAAGCGCCAGCAACATGAGCACGGCGACGCCGCCGAATCGAGCCATCACACCCCGTCGAGGTTGACGCCAGAAGACCTCGACGCCGAGTGCCAACATCGCGAGCCCGAGGATCAGGTTCCACCAGCGAGTGAGTACCGTGAGTGTGCCAAGTCGGATGGGTGAGTCAGTGGTGTTGACGGGGTCAAAGGTCAACTGCGAGTGTGCGCCCGCGGGGCTTCCCATGGCGAAGAAGAGGATTACAAAGATTGCGAGCACCATCATGATGCCGCCGATGACCTTTGTACGGGTACTTCCGCGATGAGGGCTGATCAAAAAAACAGTGGGGGCTTCGTCGATTGACATCATCCCCACCCTTGAGTTCCGAGTTGGAGCGCCTGCGTGCGACCGGCGCGGAGTCGGAAGATCTCTTTCACGAGAACGGGTGTCGCCACGAACAGTACGACGACCGACTGGATGACGGTCGCGAGGTCAAAGGGGATGCCCGTCGCGCCCTGCATCGCTCGTCCTCCAACGCCGAGTGCGCCGAAAAGAAGTGACGCCCAAAGAATGCCGATCGGCTTGTTGCGACCCAAAAGGGCGACGGTGATTGCCGTGAAACCAATGCCCGCGTCACCGATGAGAAACGTTCCGTCGACGTAGTGCGTCGTGCTCGCCACTTGCACGATTCCGGCCAGTCCGGCGAGGCCGCCCGAGATTAAGAACACGAGGACGATGACGGCTCGGGGACTGATCCCCGATGCCCTGGCCGCCGAGGGACTCGCCCCGGTCACTCGAAAGTCGAAGCCGAGTGACGATCGTTCCAAGAACCACCAGGCAAAGGCGACCACGCCCGCCGCGACGAATATCCCGTAACTCACACGAAGTCCCGAAGCGGCTCCAAATATCGCGGGGAGCTGCGTCGACGCGTGAACGGTCCGCCCGATGTCGTTGGACTGGCCGGGCTGCTGATACGGCGTGGAGAGAACCACGTAGAGCAAGAACGCGTAGATGACGTAGTTCTCCATGATGGTGACAATCACTTCGTGCGCACCCGTGTACGCCTTCAACACGCCAGGAAGCGCTCCGGCGAGCGCCCCCCCAAGGATCCCGGCGATCAAGGTCAGCGGTAGGTGAAGGAACATCGGCAGCTTGATCATTGACCCGACGACGGCGCCGGCGATACCACCCAAGACCGCTTGCCCGTTGGCACCGATGTTGAAGAGACCCGTTTGGAACGAGATTCCGACACCGATGCTGACGATGACGAGTGGCGTCGCGTACGTCAGCGTCTCCGAGATCGGCGTCAAAGTGTTGTCCCAGCCATTGCCCGTGGTGAGCGAATGCCAGAACCCGGCGGGATCGATCACCGATCCGGTGAACATGTCACGATAGGCGGCGCCGACGTTGTCAAAGGTGACCTTGAGGGCGTGACCGGGCGCGCCCCAGCTATTGAAGAATCCTCGAAAGGCGTCGAGGATCGTCGCGGTCGTGAAGATGATGATGAAGGCGCCGACGGCAAAGCCAAGGATGAGGGCGAGGATGGTGACGACGACAGAATTCTGGCTCGTCAACGACATCCAGATTGACAGGAATGATCGTCGTCGCGCCGGAACGTCAGTCACTCGATGCCCCGACTGTGGTCCCGGCCATCAACAGGCCGATGTCCTCTCGACTGGTCGAGGGATCGACGATGCCGCTGATTCTCCCGGCGTACATCACGGCGATTCGGTCACCGAGAGCGTAAACCTCATCCAGTTCTGAAGAGACGACTAAGGAACCGTTTCCTCGATTGCGATGATTGACGATCTGGCGGTGCACGTATTCGATCGAACCGACGTCGAGACCGCGAGTCGGCTGCGACGCGACCAGAAAGTCAATATTTCGTGAGAGTTCGCGTGCGACGATTACCTTTTGTTGATTGCCTCCCGAGAGAGAACTGACGGGTTCCTTCACCGACGTTGTTCGGATGTCAAAATCCTTCACCAGTTGTTGTGCGTGGGACGCGACGGACCCGAGGTTGCGAGTCCCATGATTGGCGAAAGGTGGTCGTCGAGGCGTGTTGAGGACCAAGTTGTCGGCGACCGACATGGTCAGCACCAGTCCGTCGCGCTGGCGGTCCTCGGGAATGTGTCCAAGTCCGGCGTCGAGAATCTTTCGCGGTGATTGGTTCGTGATGTCGCGACCGTTCATCACGATCGTGCCGGATTCGACAGGTCGCATTCCGGCAATGGCCTCCACGAGTTCCGTTTGGCCGTTACCCTGAACGCCGGCGAGGGCCAAGATTTCGCCGGCGTAGACGTCGAGCGAGACGCCGTTGACCACCACCAGACCTCGGTCGTCGCGAACTACCAGGTCGCGTATCGCAAACACCGATTCGCCGGGGGCATACGCGTCCTTGTGCACGGTGAGTTCGACCTCGCGGCCCACCATCAAGGACGCGAGTTCCGATTCCGAGGCGCTCGGATCGGCGGTGCCCACGACTTTCCCGTGACGGATAACCGTGATGACGTCAGCAATCGCGCGAACTTCTTTGAGCTTGTGCGTGATGAACAAGATGGACTTTCCCGACGCCGCGAGTGATCGCATGATCGCCATAAGGGCGTCGATCTCTTGGGGCGTCAGAACCGCGGTGGGCTCATCCAGGATCAGCAATTCGGCGTCGTGGCTGAGCGCTTTGAGGATCTCTACTCGCTGTTGGATACCGACCGAGAGGTTCTCGACAATGGCATCAGGATCGACTTCGAGATGGAACTCTTTGGACACTCGTCGAATGTCGGCCGTCGCCTTTTTGTAATCGATCCGGTTGAGTGATTTCGTCGGCTCGAAACCGAGCACGACGTTCTCGGTGACAGAGAACACCGGCACCAACATGAAGTGCTGGTGCACCATTCCAATGCCTCGACGGACCGCCTCCCCGGAGTCGGCGAACTTGGTTGCCACGCCGTCGATGACGATCTCGCCTTCGTCGGGATGAAGTAGTCCGAAGAGTACATTCATCAACGTCGACTTTCCGGCGCCATTCTCTCCCAGTAGTGAATGTATCTGACCCGGCTCGACGTTGATGCTGATGTTGTCGTTGGCTGTGAGGGAGCCAAAACGTTTGGTTATCTCTCGAAGTTCCAAGCGCATGAGTGTTCATCGTACTCATGACAAAGACCCGGGTTTTGATAACCCGGGTCTTTGTCAAACTGCGCGCCGCGATGCGGCGAATGCCTTAGAGCGTTACCACTTGTTCGGGTTTACCGAAATGGTTCCCGCGATGATCCCGGCCTTGGCGGTCGCAATGTCGGCCTTCAACTTCGAAGGCACTGTGACACCACCCAATTCCAATCCCGTTCCGTCGTTCTTCAACGTGCCGACGTAACTGCCGGCCTTGAACGTACCCTTGGCTGCCGAAAGAATCGCGGCCTCGACCGAAGGCTCAACACCCTTGGCCACGGTGCCGACGAAGTACTTGCAGTCCGTGGCGTCCGAGACACAGCCGTTGCTGTCGACCCACATCACGTAGTGCCCGGCGCCGTCTTGCTTGGCGGCGGCAACCGAGCCGAGGCCCACTGAACCGGCGACCGGGAAGACGATGTCCGCACCGTTGGAGTAGTCACCCAATGTGATTTGCTTACCCAGCGTCGCGTTCGTGAAGCTATTGACGAACGTACCCTTACCCGGACAAGCTGCGAGCGAGCAGGCGGTCTTCGGCGGAGTCCATCCGAGGACCTTGACCGTCTTCGCGTAGGTCTTGTCGTAGTAACGAACCCCAGCGACGAAGCCGTTCTCATAGAGCGTGACCGCCGAGAAGTTCTCACCGCCGTAGGTGGCCACGGTGCCGGTCTTGGACATGCCCGCGGCGAGGATTCCACCGAGGAATCCGGCCTGGTCCGTCTCGTACTGGAGCGCCTCGACGTGCGTGCCGGCCTTGACCACTGGCGCGTCGTCCACGATCGCAAACTTCTGGCTCGGGTTGGCGTTCGCGGCCTTCGCGGTCGCGGGGTCCATCAAGAAGCCGACCGTGATGATGATGCCGCACTTCTCACCAATGAAGGTGTTGATGTTTGGTGTGTAGTCATTTGATGACCCTGATGACAGGTACGAAGGCACAATGTTCGAGTCTGCCTTCGCGGCGTCCTTCGCGCCCGCATACGCGGACTGGTTGAACGATCGGTCATTGATACCACCAGTGTCGGTAACGACGCAGGCCTTGAACTTCGTGGCGGCAGAAGCCGACACCGTTGTCGAGGCCACACTCACAGTCAAAGTGCCAAGAAGTAGCGCGCTAGTTCCCAACACAGTCGTGAGGCGACGAATTCTCCCCATGTATTTCTCCCTTAATCGTTTCATCAGCCCCTTTTTAGGGGACTGTCCTCGGCCTCGATGCGCCCCGACACGGCGTCATCACACTTTCGGATAATTGTCAACCGTGAGACTAGCCCCGAATAGGGGGCCGAATTTAGGCAGGTCCCATGGGAGTCACTGGTGAGATTTCGAGCGCTGGGGCAGTCGTTGCCACCGTTGCACGCCCGGTATTTCGGGGCACCGCGAATGACACGAAGAGCGCGACGATGGTGACGCCGGCCGATATTTGGAAGACGCGATCGTAGCCCGAGGTGAAGGCGGACGCCTGGGAAACCGTTCCGAGGGCGTGGTGCGTCACGTCCGTCGCCACGGTCGCCAGAATTGCGAGCGCGAGTGAGCCACCGACTTGTCGTGCGGTGTTGAGAATTCCCGAGGCCAGTCCCGCGTCCGCGCGGTCAACGCCGGACGTGGCAGCCGTCGCGAGCGGTGCGAAGAGTAGGCCCATCGCGAACGCGCAGATGAAGCACGGGACCAGAATATGACCGGCGTAGGAGTCCGCGGACTTAATCAGCGAGATCCATAGGAAGCCCAACGCACCCAGTACCGCACCGATTTGTAGCAACGGGCGCACCCCCGTCCTCGATAGGAGTCGCGACGAGATCTGGGCGCCCATGATGATGGCGAGGGCCATCGGGAAGAAGGCGAAACCGGCCTTCACGGGTCCGTAGCCGAGAACCCCTTGGAAGTAATAGGTCAAGAAGTACCACATCGCAAAGAACGTGCCGCCGATGAGGAACATCATGAGATTCGCCGTCGTGAGCGACCGAGACTTGAAAATCGAGAACGGCACGAGCGGATGCGACGCCACTTTCGCTTCCCAGAAGATGAACGCCGCCAACAGCGCCAGACCCAAGAAGAGCCATTCGAGAGTCGTCGATGATGTCCAACTGTGCGTGGTCGTATTCACGACCGCGTAGATGGCCGACGCGAGACCACCCGTGACGAGCACCGAACCGGTGACGTCGAGCTTGGTCGTGGCATCACGGTTACGCATCTCGCGTAAGTACATGGCGGCGACGGTGCCGGCCACGATGCCGAAGGGAACGTTGATGAAAAAGACCCAGCGCCACGAAGCCCAACCGGTGAGGATGCCACCCAGGAGACCGCCGACGGCGCCGCCGGCTCCAGCGACCGCGCTCCAGGCGCCGATGGCCTTGGGCAAACGTGGACCATGAAAGGTCGTGACGATGATGGTGAGCGTGGCCGGTGAGAGGATGGCACCTCCGATGCCCTGCACCGCGCGGATGGTGATCATCTGCGTTCCCGTGTGCGCGACGCCGGCACCGATGCTGGCCAGTGTGAAGAGGATGATGCCGGTGGTGTAGACCCTTCGCCGTCCGAAGAAGTCACAGGCTCGGCCGCCCAACAACAAGAACCCCGCGAAGGTCAAGACGTACGCGTTCACTACCCACTGAGCACTGCTTTGAGTGAAATGCAAGTCGTGGCCCATGCGCGGCAGTGCGACGTTCACGATCGAGACGTCCAGGACGACCATGAACTGCGCGAGACAGGCAATAGAGAGAATCAACCAGTCCGGCGCGTGGCGATTCGTCGAGACGTCGAGGGCGGTGTCGGACATTTTCCGATTGTAATAGTGAGGCGTAATTCGCCGTCACGCGACATTTTCGTGGCGTCGCGATATCGGTCACACTTGATGACATGGTTGCTCAGTTCATCTTCACTATGCGAGACCTCCGCCGGTTCTACCCGCCGGATCGAGAAGTCCTTCGCGGCATCAATCTCTCGTTCTATCCGGGAGCGAAAATTGGGGTCATCGGCGCGAACGGATCTGGGAAATCATCACTGTTACGCATCATGGCCGGACTGGATGACGGCTTCAGTGGCGAGGCACGACTCACCCCGGGATTCAGCGTCGGGTATCTCTCGCAAGAGCCCGAACTCGATCCCACGAAAGACGTGGTCGGCAATGTCGCTGACGGCATCGCCGAACAGCGTGACCTGCTGATCCGCTTCAACGAGGTCTGCGCCGCGATGGCCGACCCCGACGCCGACTTTGACGCACTCTTGAGCGAACAGTCCGATCTTCAGACCAGGATCGACGCCGCGAACGCCTGGGACCTCGAACGGACCCTCGACATCGCGATGGACGCGCTGCGCCTGCCACCCCCGGACGCCGACGTGACGGTGTTGTCCGGGGGCGAACGTCGCAGAGTGGCGCTCTGTCGGTTGCTTCTGTCAAAACCGGACCTCTTGTTGCTCGACGAGCCGACGAACCATCTCGACGCCGAATCCGTCGCGTGGCTTGAGCGGACCCTCCAGGATTACAGCGGCACGGTCGTCGCCATCACCCACGACCGGTACTTCTTGGACAACGCCGCCTCGTGGATCCTTGAACTGGACCGCGGTCACGGCATTCCCTGGGAGGGCAACTACTCCTCATGGCTCGAACAGAAGCAGGCGCGTCTCGCCCAAGAAGAGAAGTCCGACAAGGTTCGTCAAGCGGCGCTCGAGCGCGAATTGGAATGGATCCGGATGTCGCCGCGGGCACGTCAGAGTAAAGGCAAAGCTCGCCTCAGCGCCTTCAACGAGTTGGTCGCGGAGTCTGAGTCGGCCGAACGTCGCGCCGACCGGCTCGAGATCGCAATCCCACCGGGCCCTCGATTGGGGGACGTCGTCGTCAACGCGCTCGACGTCATGAAGAGCTTTGACGACCGGCTCCTCATCGAGGATCTGAGCTTCTTTCTCCCACCGGGGGGCATCGTTGGTGTCATCGGGGCGAACGGCGCGGGAAAGACGACGCTCTTTCGGATGATGCTCGGACAAGAAAAACCCGATGCGGGGAGTTTCGAGGTCGGCAGCACCGTCGCATTCGCGTACGTGGATCAGTCGCGCGACAATCTCAATCCCGACGCGACAGTCTTTGACGAGATCAGCGAAGGCCAAGAACAGATGGTGGTCGGGAACCGCGAGATCCACGCTCGCGCGTACGTGGCGAGCTTCGGGTTCAAGGGCAGCGACCAGCAAAAGAAAGTCGGGGAGATCTCGGGCGGCGAGCGTAACCGCGTCCAGTTGGCCAAGGTGTTGCGAAGTGGTGGCAACGTGCTCCTCCTCGACGAACCGACGAACGACCTCGACGTCGATACGTTGCGCGCTCTCGAAGACGGTCTGTTGACGTTCCCGGGCTGTGCCGTCGTCATCAGTCACGATCGCTGGTTCTTAGACCGGATCGCGACCCACGTACTCGCCTTCGAGGGTGACGCCGTCGTGCGGTGGTTCGAGGGGAACTTCTCGGACTACGAAGCCGAACGCCACAAGCGCCTGGGCACCGACGCCGATCAGCCGCATCGGATCCGCTACAAGCCGATCACTCGCTCTTGACCTTCGAGGGACCGCCTTCGCGGTTCTAGTGTGGACCCGTGAGTAAAGGGACCGACTACTCGACGTACCTTCGGATCAACGACCTCTTGAGGCTGCAGATTCCGCTCACCGAGGACGCGCCGGACGAGCTGCTCTTCATCGTCGTCCACCAGTCCTACGAACTCTGGTTCAAGGTGATCGTTGACGAACTGCGCCGCGCCGCCACGCAACTCCACGCCAACCGTCCGTGGCTCGCCGTGTCGCACCTTCGACGGATGGTCTCGATCGAGGACCTTTTGCTCACGCATCTTCAACTGCTGGACTCCATGTCGCCCGAGGGTTTCCTGCAGTTCCGGGACCCGCTCGACCCGGCCTCGGGATTCCAGTCCTTCCAGTTCCGCGCTATTGAGTTCCTCAGCGGTGGCGGCAAGAAGGCGATGCTGAGCTTCGAGATATTCGACGACGACCAGCGCGCCTGGCTCAAAGAGATGAGCGAGATCCCCACGGTGTGGTCGGGCTTCGAGCACTCGTTGCGAACGACGGCGGGTGCTGCGAACGACGACCTGTTGGACGTTCTACGAGCGTTGTATCTCTCCCACGACGAACCGGCCCTGAGCGCGCTGCACGCCGTCGCCGAGCTTTTGATGGACCACGACGGACGTCTGGCGGTCTGGCGCCACCAGCACATGCTGATGGCCGGTCGACAGATCGGTCGGCGTCCCGGCACGGGCGGCAGTGAGGGCATGGCCTATCTCGATACGACGTTGACCCAGCGTCTCTACCCGGCGCTGTGGGAAGTGCGGTCGGTCTTGTGATCACTCGCGACGACTGCCAACAGATGGACGACACCGATGTCCTGGCGCCGTTGCGCCAGGAGTTCACACTCAACGACAATGAGATCTACCTCGACGGGAACTCCCTCGGGCCGGTGTCGGCGTCCGTTCGACGTCGCGTCAACGAAGTGCTGGACGACGAATGGGGCCGAGGTCTCGCACGGAGCTGGAACGACGCCGGCTGGATGGGGGAGCCGACGCGACTGGGGGACCGGCTCGCGCCGTTGATCGGAGCCCAGCCCGGCGAAGTGCTCGTCGCCGACACCTTGACGTTCTTGATCGCCAAGCTCATTGGCGCCGCACTCGAACAGCGGCCCGAACGACACGTCGTCTTGACCGACGCGGCAAATTTCCACTCGGACATCTACATCATCGAGGCCATGTGCGAGCGAGCCGGCCGGCCCGTGACGATGAAGACCATCGACCGCGACCGCTTGGACGAAGAGCTCAATGACGACGTGGCCCTGGTCGAATTGACCCACGTCGACTACCGCAGTGGCGAGTCCCTCGATATGGCCGCCATCACCGAACGCGTGCACGACGCCGGTGCACTGATGCTGTGGGACTTCGCGCACTCGGCCGGTGCCGTGCCGCTCGACGTGACCGGGGCCAATGTCGATTTCGCCGCCGGCTGCGGGTACAAGTACTTGAACGGCGGCCCCGGTGCTCCGGCCTTCCTCTACGTCCGAAAGTCTTGGCAGGGAAAACTCCGCAATCCACTGCCGGGCTGGCTCGGACATGCTCGACCATTCGATTTCGAACTGACGTACGAGCCGGCCGAGGGTATGCAGGCCTTCGTCACGTCGTCGCCGTCGATTATCGCCCTCGCGGCGCTCGACGGGGCGCTCGACATCTGGGATCGCACCTCGATGAAGGAGGTCCGCGCGAAGAGCCTGGCGATGACCGACCTCTTCATTCAACTCGTGGACGAACGCCTCCCGGGGGTCTTTGACGTCGTGACACCGCTCGATCACGCCAAGCGCGCCAGTCAGGTCGCGCTTCGTCACTCCGAGGGCTACGCGATTATTCAGTCGCTGATCGAACACGGCGTCATTGGCGACTTCCGGGCCCCGGACATCTGTCGATTCGGCTTCACGCCGCTGTATCTACGCTTCGTCGACGTCTTTGACGCCGTCGAGCGAATCGCGAGCGTCATGGAATCCGAATCGTTCCGGGATCCACGATTCGCCGTGCGCAACGCCGTGACCTGAGAAGTCCGTCCACGTACGGCTTTACGAGGTCTTGTAGGCGTAGAAGCCCTGACCCGACTTTCGCCCCAGTAGTCCGGCCTGGGTCATGCGCGACAACAGTGGCGGCGGCGCGAGGTGGGGCTCTTTGAACTCCTCGTAGAGCGAATCGGCCACCGCGAGTGTGGTGTCCAGGCCGATGAGGTCGGTCAGGGCCAGGGGACCAAGGGGGTGGGCGCAGCCCACGACCATGCCGGTATCGATGTCCTCGGCGCTGGCGAATCCCGACTCGAGCATCCGGATGGCCGACAAGAGGTAGGGAATCAAGAGGGCATTCACGACGAAGCCGGCCCGGTCCTTCGAGGCGATGACTCGTTTGTTGAGTGATTCACTGGCGTAGGTGTTGACGCGTTCGGTCGTTTCAGCACTGGTGAGGAGGGACGAAATCACCTCCACCAGTCGTAGTACGGGCACGGGATTGAAGAAGTGCATGCCAATGACCTGTTCGGGGCGCTTCGTGGCCATGGCGAGCTTGATGATAGGGATCGATGACGTATTCGTGGCCAAAATCGCCTGGGGATCACGCATTACCGCGTCGAGCCGCCGAAAGACGTCAATTTTCAGGTCTTCGTCCTCCGCGACGGCCTCGATCACCATTTCGCGCTCAGCGAGCGTGGCGAAGTCCTCGCTGAAGCTGAGGTTCCCTCGGGCGCGATTCGCTTCTTCCTCGGGCAACTTTCCCGAGGTGACTGCTCGATCGAGGGACCGCTCGATGCGGGTTTGTCCTTGGGCGAGCGCGGAAGCGTCGCGCTCGATCACCACGACATCGGCTCCGGCGCGCGCGCAGATCTCGGCGATACCCGATCCCATCAGTCCACAGCCAATTACGCCAATTCGTTCCATCCGCGTCTCCTCGTTTGGCGAAGCTACGGCTCCGCGACGGCAAAGTCTACGTCCGGGCTCCTGAGTTCTCCGAGTGAAGTGCGGACCGTCGGTGAGTACGATTGGCACGACTCAAAAGCACGACTCGAGCCCTATTACTAAGGAGACGACGCATGGACACCGTGAACGTCATCGTGGAGATCCCGCGCGACAGCAAGAACAAGTACGAATACGACCACGAGAACCACACGATCAAGCTGGATCGCCATTTGCTCGTTTCGATGGGCTACCCGGCGGAGTACGGATTCATCCCGGACACGCTCGGGGGCGACGGCGACCCTCTCGACGCCCTGGTGTTGACCGAATACCCGACGTTCCCGGGCTGTCTGATCGAGTCCAAGATCCTGGGCATGTGCAACATGACTGACGAAAACGGGGAGGACGCGAAGCTCATCTGTGTCCCGGCGTACGACCCGCATTGGAAGTCAGCAACTGACATCAGTGACGTGCCGAAGCAGACTCTGGACCGAATCAGCCATTTCTTTACTGTGTACAAGGATCTGGATGAGGGAAAATGGATGAAAGTGGAGAATTATGTGGGCCGAGCCGAGGCATTGGCCGAGCTTGAGGCCTCAATCGCTCGTTTCAAGGGCTGATTCGCCTCAAATTCCTCCGTGTCAATCATTGACGACTCTTCCGGAGCGTTCTTCGAAGAGACTCATCCCCGCCGCTTACTGCTCGCCACGCAATCGCTCTTTTTGTGTCCTCGCCTGGTCTCTCATCCTCAACCGCCGGGCCACCGCTGAAAATGAAGAGTTTTCCTTCGGCGGCGTGCGTCACGAGACTGTTGCCCTATTAATAGGGCAACATTCGGCGTTTGGTGGAGATGTTGGTTGATGCAAGGTCCAAATGGACCGAAACGGCCGATTTAGTTGATTTCAGTTGAAGAAACCAGGCACTCATCCGAAGATGGACGGAGGCGCGGCAGTCACTTATCATCGGGCGCGCCCAACCTCAAAGGTGAGATCTCGGTCTGTCTAACCGTTGTCGATGTGGAGGCGAGTTCGCGTTGGTACTGCGAGCTTATGGACCTCACGCCGATACGTGAGTTCAGAGGCTCTGACGGACGAATGGTGGACGCGGCGTTGGCCCACGTCCCTGGTTTCGTGCTGGGGTTGGTTTCGCATAATGATGCGGTCAAAGCTCTATTTGATGAGATGCGACCGGGGTTGGATCACCTTGAATTCCTTGTCCCGAGTGTCGAAGACGTGCAGCTGTGGGCGAATCGACTTGACGAGTTCGGAATCCAGAATTCTGGTGTGAAATCTTTTGATCACACCGCTGGCGTGACGGTGACTTTCCGCGACCCAGACAACATCCAACTCGAGTTCTACGCGCTGAAGCCATAGTCAGCGGTCGTATTTTTGGTCGTTGGATCGTCGTTTCCAATTTTCTAAAAGGGTATCCATCTGACTGCCGCGCCGGTCTGGCAAAGGGATTTGTGTCTTCAGATCCAATAGCGACGGAAACGTATCCCATTCGTCCACAGCGGTCGTCTCTAGAACTCCTCCGCAGCGCTCGATGACTTTGGTGGACCCCACGTCGGAGTCGTCGCAAGTGACAAGTAAAGAAGTCACACCCTCATTTCGGGCAATCACGATTGAATGTCTCAGAATATCGGTCGCGTAGCCCTTTCGACGAAAGGCCGAGATCACGTCATAGCGAATGTGGCCGCCTCTGAAGGCGAGAAAATCATTCAGCTCAAATCGGATCGACGCACGACCCACGAGTTGACCGTCGACGTCGGCCGCGAGAAGTGCAGAGCGAGTTCGGTTCTCTGGAAGGTCAATGCCTTGGCGATTGCGCTCCATGAGGTCGATCCACTCTGCCCAGGGCATTCGCGAGTCATAATCGAAAGTAAGAAAGTGGAAACCGGTGCCCTCGAACTCCGCCCTTGCAGCGAGTGCCGGTGCTTCGTCGGCGAGATCGAAAGGTCGGAGGACGAGAGGCGTAGCGAAACATTAACTGTGCGACCCTCCGTACCAACAGCCCGACGGCTCCGAGATAAATCGTTTAAGTGACCAACAATCGTCTCGGAATCAACCAAAATCTCCACCAAACGCCGAGTCCTAGTTCGATAATTACTCACTTCAAACGTGTGCACCGACGGTTAGGTCTGGCACTGTGTAGTTGTTATACTGTCGCTTAGACATCTAAACGATAGTGCACAGACCACTGGAGGAAGAGAAATGCGCAAGCCCCACACGTTCCACCCACAAACCCTTGCCGCCGCGAAACTCCTCGGTCTCGAGGTGGCGCGCGTTCGGCGCGAGCGACGTTGGACCACCAGCGACCTCGCCGAGCGCGCCGGTATCTCTCCAGTCACTTTACGCAAGATTGAACGGGGCGAACCTACCGTTGAACTCGGATCGGCCTTTGAGGTCGCCACCCTCCTCGGAATAGGGCTCTTCGCCCCGGACCGCGAGGAACTCTCCACGATGATCGAACGCTCGCGAGATCGGTTGGCGCTGCTTCCTGCACGAGTGCGCGAGTCAACCGGAAAGAATCATGATGCCTTCTGAGTCTGGCGCCTCGATCGCCTATGTCTGGGTGTGGCTACCTGGCGCAACCGAACCTGTGGTTGCCGGTGTCTTGCAGGCAGACGGGGCCACGACCTTTTTCCGCTACGCCGAGAGCTTCTTGGGGAGGCGCGACGTAGTGGCGCTGTACCTGCCGGAACTTCCTCTCCGACCGGGACCTATCCGCCCGGTCGCGGGGCTTAACATCGCGGGGTGCATCGCCGACTCCGGACCTGACGCGTGGGGCCAACGTGTGATCCTACGCCGCCTCTTTGGTCGAGGATCATTGATATCCGGTCCGTCAGAGCCCGACACGCTCACGTATCTTCTCGAGTCAGGCTCTGATCGGATCGGAGCTCTCGATTTTCAAGCAAGTCCTACTGCCTACGTACCCCGCTCGACGAGTGCAACCCTCGAGGAGCTGATGCAGGCCGCGGAGCGACTCGAGAGGGGCGAGCCATTCTCCCCAGGCCTCGATGACGCCCTGCTTCGTGGCTCCTCCATTGGAGGTGCACGTCCGAAAGCGCTTTTGGACGACAACGGTCGCAAGCTCATCGCGAAGTTCTCGTCCAGCACTGATCCGTATTCCGTGGTGAAGGCCGAGGGGGTGACGATGGAACTAGCCAGGCGCGTCGGTATCAACGTGGCTGCTACCGAGGTGGTCAAATGCCTAAATCGTGACGTCCTACTCGTTGAGCGCTTCGATCGAAGTGGCGTGGCGGGCGAAAGACAAATGATTGTTTCAGCCCTCACCCTCCTTGAGTTGGACGAGATGATGGGACGATACGCCACGTACCCCGGGCTCGCAGATGTCATTCGCGAACGCTTCACCAAGCCCAAGGAGACCTTGCGCGAGCTCTTCTCGCGTATCGTCTTCAACGTTCTTGTTGGCAACACCGACGACCACGCGAGGAACCACGCCGCGTTTTGGGATGGCTCGACGCTCACACTGACTCCGGCGTACGACATTTGTCCGCAGGCTCGTTCTGGTGGCGAGGCGGTCCAGGCGATGGCTATAGATCGAGACGGCTTCCGCTGTAGTCAGGTCGTTGGCGCCCGAGATGCTGCCTCAACGTATCTCCTGTCGTCAAATGAAGCACGAGAGATCATTGACCACCAGATCCACGTGATCGAAACGCAGTGGTCCGACGCGGCCGACGCGGTGGATCTATCGCCCCCAGAGCGATCTCGCATGTGGGGACGCCAGATACTCAACCCATTTTCGACCGAGGGCTACTCGTCGTAGCGTACCGCATCGTCCAGTGTCTTCGTGGTCCCGAGTTGCTGAGGCTGCCAATAAATCGAAGGATCCTGACCCAATCCGGGGCAAATCAACCAAAATCTCCACTAAACGCCGCATCCTAATAGGGCTACACCGCCGCCTAATAGGGCTACACCGCCGCCGTCTTTGGGCGGGGGCACAACCTCCACGTATTCTCGGGCCTTTGGCTTCCCGGCCATCATCTGGGTCCGTCTGAGGGTTGATATCATTTTGTTACACGCACCCATGTCGGACCCTCGCTGTGATTACCTCGAGATAACATTCGGCGTCTAGTGGAGATTTTGGTTGATTTCGGACTTAAACAGCTCTACATCGGCGAATTAGTTGTTACCCGTGGTGCTGGCTCCTAGTCCTTGCGGGCATGGAATGGCTCTCTGATCGTCGCTCGGAGCCGAGTGCATGATAAAACCAGGTGGGCACCGTTATTCGCATGACGCCCTGTCCCCGATGCCTTGACGAGGAGAGCCGTGCCTGAGAAGTTTCCTGGCGACACTGCCCAAGAGATCGTTGTCTACGCTGGCTCCGGAGTGGAGTTGTCCCTCCCCATAGACCGTGAACGCGAGATGATCTGGGCCTCGCAGTCACAGATCGCAGAGGTCTTCGGGCTCGAACGGTCTGGTGTGTCTCGGCACATCAACAGAGTCTTCCGTGACGCAGAGGTGGACAAGGAAAGCAATTCTGTGAAGATTCTTCATAGAATTGCCTCAGGTCCCGGCCGACCGGAGACCTACTACAGCCTGGATGTGATCCTCGCCGTCGGGTACAGAGCTAACTCTGGGCGGGCGATCCAGTTTCGCCGGTGGGCGAGTGGCGTGCTCAAGGACTACATCGTTGCGGGCGTGGCCGTCAACAACAAGCGCCTAGACGAACTTGGGTCGATCGTACGCCTACTTTCGCGCGCAGACAACGAACTCGTTTCCGGGGTGGCTGACGTGCTTGCCAGCTACATCCCAGGGCTGCAACTGCTCCGTGAGTACGACGAAGGTCGCATTGACATACCCGCTGGCGCCGTACCCGGGTGGGAACTCACCATCGAGGAAGCTCGGGCCATCATCAATCGCGTCGGCGACGAGTTCCCTCACGACAAGCTTTTCGGCCATGACCCCAAGGGCAAGCTCGACGGCACCATCGGTGCTATCTACCAGGGATTTGGTGGCCAGGACATCTACCCGACGGTAGAAGACAAAGCCGCCAACTAGCTCTATCTCGTTGTCAAAGACCATGCCCTGGCGGATGGGAACAAACGCAGTGCGGCCGCCCTCTTTGTTACGTTTCTCGATCGAAACGGAATCCTGCGCGATGACGAGGGCACACCGAGAATCTCCAACAACGCCTTGGCCGCCATCACGCTCATGGTGGCCATGAGTGACCCGAGCGAGAAGGACATCATGGTGGCACTGATCACCCGCATGCTCTCAGGGACTGACCTCTAAATGCGACCACCAGACGGTTTCACCCTCGCAGCGTCGGATGGAAATTCTGCCTGTCGCCCGGCTCAAAGTTCCTCCAGTGCTTTGGTCTGCGAATGTGACCCGCGACTACTGTATAAATCGCTCGTGTGGAGAGGTTTTAGACCGAAATCAATCGGAATCGCCACTAAACGCCGAATCGTGTCGAGATTATGTGGCACACAGGCGGCGCATCAGGAACCGATGGGCGCGACCCCGCAAGCCCTGAGCTCGGTGCGTGCTTGCTGGTCGAATTGGCTCATCGCGTCGGTCACGATGTTCGTCGAGAGCACGACGCCCAGTTCGGCGAGGTAGTCGTTCAACTCCGTTCGCAATTGGACGGTGGGAGCGGCGCCCACCGCGAGCGTGAGGTCATACATAAGTTTGTTTAATTGATGATCTTGCGCCACCGAAAAAGTGGGCTCGGGGTGGCTAAAGCTCTTGGCGATTGCATCCGCATCGGCGCCCACCACTCTCTCGACCGGAGCACAGAACGCACGGGGCCATTTCGTTGCCGGCCAGAGCGCCCACGCCGCGCCCCCGATGACGATTGCAACAAGAACAACAACAATGATGCGGCGCATACTCACGATCGTATCGACAAGGCTCCGCATGGATCTGTGGCCCGGTTGGCCACTATTGGTATTTACTACGGCAGTCAGATGGAGCGGTGAACCGATCAGATCCGAACGCGGCTGGCAAAATGCGCGCGCTAAAACTCCGGCTCGAAATCTGACCTGAGTTTCCAACCGCTTCGACCGTTGACGGGCTTCGCGCACAGTATTTGGTGGATCTCAAGATGGTGACGTTCGAAGCCGTACGCCGAACCCGACATGTAGAGACGCCACACCCGGGCACGTTCTTCGCCCACTTCTTCGACGGCCTCGTCGAATCGTTTGACCAAGTTCGCGACCCAGTGACGAAGCGTCAGTGCATAGTGCTCGCGCAGACTCTCGAGGTGACGTACCTCAAATCCGTGCGCCTGAAACATTGAGACCATAGTGCCGACCTGTTGGAGCTCTCCGTCGGGGAAGACGTAGCGTTCGATGAAGGGACTTCCGATCTTGGATGGACCGCGCAGGCCCAACGCGATCTGCACCTGTCGTGACAACTCGGACACCTTGGAGGGGTCGGGGTCGTCATCGAATGAAACCGGCCTGGCGATCGCGTGATTGAGGAATCGTCCACCCGGACGAAGAAGATCGAAGAGTTGTTGGGTGTAGGTCGCCAGGGACTTACGACCAACGTGTTCCGACATGCCAATGGAACAAATTGCATCGAAGGGGCCGTCGCGCACGTCGCGGAAATCCTGTAGCCGAAACTCAACCAAGTGACTTACGCCTTCACTCTGAGCCCGTTCAACCGCATAGCGGCGCTGCTCTTCGGACAGCGTGATGCCGACCACAGTGGCGCCGTACTCGCGCGCCGCGTGAATCGCCATGGCTCCCCATCCGCAGCCAACGTCGAGCAAACGCGTGCCCGCGCTGAGTTCGAGTTTTCGCGCCACGAGGTCAACCTTGCGCCGTTGTGCCTGTTCGAGTGTGTCGTTGGGCGATCGGAATACGGCGCACGAATACGTCATCGAGGGGCCGAGCACCAGTTCATAGAAATTGTTCGAAACGTCATAGTGATGAGAAATTGCTTGGCGATCACGCGAGCGGCTGTGCAATGCGCCGCGCTGTTTGGCTTCAATTTTCGGTGGCGCAATCGGTCGCAGGGTGTCGAGGCCGACGACGGACAACAGTGCGCGCAGGTTCTCAACTTTCAACAAACTGCGAATCGGCGGAATTGTGAGGTCAAACAGTGCGTCTAACTCTCCGTCGATGTCGAGATCACCGGCGACGTAGGCGCGTGCGACACCCAGTTCCCCGGGATGGGTGAGGACACGCGTCAGGGCTTCGCGGCGAAGAATCTTCAGTGTGAGGTCGCTGCCGGGCGAGGCGCCCTTGGGCACGGCGACACTGCCGTCGTAGGCTTCAACACGGAACGGAAGTTCGTTGTTAAAGACCGCTGAGACAAAAGTTGCGACATCCATTGGATTACCCCCATTCGTCTTCGGGATGAGACTACGTCAACGACGACGTTGTTGCTCGCCCGTACTGCATGAGATTTGCGTTGTGAGAACGTTAATCGTGAGTCTCGCCAATGCTGACCGACGCCACAATTGGAGCCAAAAGATGACGGAATCTGCTCGTCCGCAACACACGCACGGCTCTACGGGGGGCCCGGGGGACGACGGTCCTGATACGGCGCGATTCTGACATTCGACAAAGTCATCTGGATTGTGCGGGGAAAGTAGAAGCCAGAGTCACTCCGCAACCCCTGTTTTTCGTGACGATCACGTACAATTTCGCTTGAACGCTTGCGAAAATAGAACTGAAGGCGTGCGACGCGCTCACAATGACGTTGTGAGAGGTTTGTGACGATTGATTTGACAGCGATTCGGTTCGCGGATCGATCGCCATGTGAAATGTCGCCCCTCAATTCACTTTCAACGGTAAACGTCGTTCATGGACGCACATTGAGCGACTTCACGACCATACGTGACGTTGTCGCAACGTTGATTGAGTGTCAATTGGTGATTTTCGAGCGTTGCATCGAGACGCGATGCAACCGATTTGACGCACAAGAGTTTTTCTTATGGTGATGGTAATTGAAGCTCTATGAAGGTAGATTTTCCGATATTCGGGATAGATTATTTACCAGAAAAAGTTTTCTCTTAGAACCTTTGGGGTGATTCGTGGCGTTCAAAAAGAAAAGCAAAGACGAGAAAGTTGACGACCCTCGCCCGCAAAGCGGTGGCGGAGGTGCTGTGACGACGGTTGTCGAGGGTCGCGACGAGAGTGATCAGGTTCAGTCATCGGCGGTCGAGGAGAGCTCCACTCCAAGTTCGGCGGGGTCGAATGCAACGAACGGCACGTTGCCGCAGAAGCAGAACCTCCGACTGGGCGATCAGCTCGTCGGGAGCAATCTGATCACCGATGCGCAGCTGCAAAAGGCCCTCGAGATGCAACGCGACTCGGGCGGTCTACTGGGTGAGGTTCTGGTCAGCACCGGCGCACTCAGCGAACAGGCGCTCGCGCACGCGCTCGCCTCCTTTTTCGGTTTCGACGTGGCCAACTTACGCCGCGACAACGTCGACCCGATGATGATCAGCTACTTGCCCGAAGAGGTGGCGCGAGAGTACGTGGCCTTCCCCGTTCGAATGGAAGACGACAATCTCTTCATCGCGGTGGCCGAACCGAGTGAGGAGTTGCGCAACGCGCTCGCCAAAGCGAGTGGCAAGCCAGTGAAGTTGCTCATCGCACCGCTTAGTGACGTGCGTTGGGCAATTGACAGCAACTACCGCGCACTGGGAACTGTCGCGCAACTCGTTCAGGTGTTCGAGTCCGTCGAAGGATCGCGCAAGCGCAATGTCGACAGCTCCGAACCGGAGATCGTCGCCGACGATGCACCAGTCGTGCAGGTCGTTGACCGCATCTTGACCCAAGCGATGCGGGACCGTGCCTCTGACGTCCACATCGAACCGTCCGATGACATCGTGCGAGTGCGCTTTCGCATTGACGGTGCGTTAAAGGAGATCCTCCAGTTGCCCGCGGCGATCGGCCCGGGACTCGTGAGTCGAATCAAGATCATGGCCAACATGAACATCGTCGAACGTCGCCGACCTCAGGATGGTCAGTTGACCATCAACATCGACGGCAAAGAGGTCGATGTGCGAGTCGCGACCACGGCGACGATCATGGGCGAAAGTTGTGTCATGCGTCTTTTGGACAAGACGCGTTCGGTCCTTCGTCTGAACGACCTCGGTATGCCCCTCGATACGCACGAGGCCTATTCGAAGATCGTGCGCGCCCCCTTCGGCATGGTGCTCTGTGCGGGCCCGACGGGCAGCGGGAAGACCACCACGCTCTACGCGACCTTGAGCGAGGTCAATAACCCGACCCTCAACGTCATGACCATCGAAGACCCGGTCGAGTACGTCTTTCCGTCCATCAACCAGATTCAGACCAACGAGCAGGCCGGCCTGACGTTCGCGACGGGCCTTCGGTCAATTCTGCGTCAGGACCCCGACGTCATCCTCGTGGGCGAGATTCGTGACGTCGAAACGACGCGCGTCGCCGTCCAGTCGGCTCTTACGGGTCACTTCGTGGTCTCCTCGCTCCACGCCACGGACTCCGTGTCGGCGCTGCACCGCTTCTTGGACATGGGCATTGAATCGTTCCTGATCGCATCCTCGGTCCTGGCCGTCGTGGGCCAGCGTCTCTTGCGCCGGATCTGCCCGTCGTGCAAGGCGCCGTATCAGCCGTCGGACGAAGAGATGGTCTTCTATGAAGAGAGTGGCGGACCGGCCAAGACCGAATTCTTCCAAGGGACGGGCTGCAACTTCTGTACCCACACGGGTTACAAGGACCGAATCGGCATCTACGAACTCCTGATCATGACGTCGGAACTCCGGCGCCTGGTCGTGGGCTGGGCCACGCAGGAAGAACTACGCAATATGGCAGTGAAACAGGGAATGCGTACCCTTCGCCAGGAGGCAATCAACCTTGTCAATCAGGACATCACGTCCATTTCAGAAGTGATCCGGAGCGTCTACACACTATGAGTAAAACCAAGACCCTCAGTAAAGACAAGTCTGAGAAAAAAACCAAGTCAATTGTGAAAGAGAGGGCTCTCTTCAAGTTCAGCTACAAGGCCGTCGACGACGTCGGGAAGAAAGTCTCCGGCACCGAAATGGCCACTTCGGCCGGAGCCGCTCACGTCGCGCTGCTCGCCCGAGGCCTTCAGCCCACCGAGGTCGAAGTCAAGCACAGTTTGATGAAGTTCGAAATCACCAAGAAGAAGGTCCCGCGCCAGGACGTGATGAACTTCACCCGCCAATTGGCAGTGTTCATGCGCGCCGGTATCCCGATCATGGAGGCCCTCGAGGTCATCGTCGAAGAGACCCAGAACAAGATGCTCCGGGCCATTTTGAATGAAATGGTGGACAGCTTGCGCGCGGGTGACACCTTTGCCGCCTCGGCCGCGGCCCACCCTGAGGCCTTTCCTAGCTTCTACGTGGGAATTCTCGAATCGGCGGAGTTGACGGGAAACCTCGACAACGTGCTGAACCAGCTCGCCGATTACATCGACCGAGACGTAAAGGCTCGCGGAAAAGTCACCGCAGCGCTCATTTATCCATCCGTGGTGGCGGCCATGTCCGTCGTGACCGTATTGGTCCTCGCGGTCTTCGTGATGCCCCGCTTCGAGGTCTTCTTCGCGTCATTGCACGCCAAGTTGCCCTTAGTCACCCGCTTGCTCTTGAGCACGACTTCCGCAATGGGAAAGTGGTGGTACGCGGAGATTGCGTTCGTCATCATCGTCGTGGGTGGATTTATTGCGACCAATCGTTCTCCGGGCGGAAGGGCGCGACTGGATGCGATTAAATTGAAGCTTCCGGTAATCGGCGACCTCACTGAGACGGCGATTATTGAGCGCACCTGTCGCGTCTTGGCCTCAATGCTGCGCGCGGGGGTCGATTTGCCGCGATCAATGGCAGTGACCGCCGAATCGTCGAATAATGCGGTTTATCGCAAGGCTCTTGAAAAGATCCGAGAGGCGATGATGGAGGGCCAGGGATTGGCCGAACCGATCGCCCAAAGTGGGCTGTTTCCGGCGGCCGCTCGACAGATGTTTCGTGTGGGTGAGGAAACCGGCACTTTGGACCAGCAGTTGGAAGTGGCGGCCGCGTATTACGGTCGGGAACTGGAAACCAAGCTGGAGCGCGCGACAGCACTTTTTGAGCCCGCCATCATCATTTTGATGGGAGTCGTCGTAGGTTTCGTTGCTGTTGCGCTGATCTCGGCCATGTACGGCATTTACAACCAGGTCAAGGTCGGCTAACTCCGGTCCACGTCCGAATTCGCGTACGTCGTCTTCTCGGACGCAATTGGTATTGGCGGTATTGAAGCACTGCTGAGAGCCGTTACCAATTCTGCGATTTTCGTTGCATCCGCTGACCATTTGTCTCGCACATTCTGATTATTAGTTCGATACGTCAATGGATAACTGGGGAAGGACTGATTAATAGTCAGTCGAAATGCCACAAATTGAATGATGCGTCAACTTAAAATACAAAGTGATGAATATTGTCGGGTTGTTTATTCAGAGTTGTCGCCGTATTGCCGTGGGCTCAGGACAATTATCCAATGGGTAATCCCAAGCAGGGGCGAAGAAACTGTCTGATCTCTAGGCGGGCTTCGTCGACTCTCGGACCACGTCCACACGAAGGCTCAATGACTGACCGATCGAATGTGATTATGAGGGAAAGATCGACGACGACGGAACGTCGACACGCAACGTCGCCAATAGGCCCGCGTCGCTCGCACGAATTCGAGGATGGTTTCACGCTCGTCGAGCTCATGATCGTCACGACGGTGCTGCCATTGATCATCGGCGCCCTGTCGGTCGGATTGATCTCGGTGTTCTCCCTGCAGAGCGGCGTGGCTAGTCGACTCGCCAACACCTCCGACGCGCAGATCGTCGCGGCCAACTATCAAAACGATGTCCAGGGAACGTCGCAAATCACGACCGCCAGTTCGAGCACTCCCCAATGCACTTCCGCGTCGGTGAGTGGAACGCAACTGCTCGGACTCTGGTCCAATGTCAATCAGCCAACTCAGTCCGTTGTCTCCTATGTCAGCGTGCGGGTCGTGAGTGGCTCGAGCACGACGTACGCACTCGATCGTCTCTACTGCAGCGGCAACGGTCCGAACCAGTACGTGGCGGGCAGTACTACGACGCTTGCGAACAACCTTCCCCAGATTCAGCCCTCTCCCACGATCACGTGCGTGGCAAGTATCTCGGCAAGTGTGTGCAGCAACATACTCGCGGGTAACCAGTGGCTGTCGAGTCAAAACGTCAGCGAAGTGTCGATCACCATCGCTGAATCGAGCACCGCGGCGAAACAGACCACTGGGGCCTACACCTATAGTCTCGTCGCGAGCCCCGCCGCCAGCAGTTCAACCGGCAACTCGGGTTCGCCAGTGAACACGCAAGCGACGACGAATTGTTATAAGGCGGACGCCGGAAGCGGACCGCTCGCCAACAACCTTTGCTTCGTCGATTTCACCAACTTGTCGAATCCGGCGTATATGGCGGTGGCGGAAACTCCGAACACGTGTCTCGAGATGTCGGCGAGTCTCGGTCCGAGCTACAACTACGACAAGCTCTTCTTCTGTATCAGTATCACTGAGCCGAACCTCTCGAATCCCACCACCGGAGCGACGCCGACGGACCCCCAGCCCTGGCCGGTACCGACGTACAGTGGCGCGTTCTTTGGGAACCTGGTCTCTGTCAACGGCCAGTCCTACGCCTTCTATACGGGCATTCCCGGTGATCCAGCGATCTACGAACGCGTCAAGAGCAACAGCTACGCCGACCTCACCACTATCACCTTCAGCGATATAACGGTCGTGACCGGATCGAATGCGCTCGCGACGAACTGGGCGATCGTGAGTGCCGACGCGGAGTCAACGGACGCCAACACGACAACGGCGGGTGACTATGAAGGTCTCACGTGGACTGCTGATACACCCCTCTCCGTGGTGCCCAACGACATTCCAGTGCTTGACGGCGCGAACGAGATCCACCCTGCCGGCAACGCCTGCCTGAGCGATCAGACGACCTCCGGCCTCGTGGGCGGCGTTGGCACGGCCACGCCGGACACCATCTCGTGCAATCCCGTCATGGGAAGCGAGGACGAGACCGGCAATCAGAAGACGGGGGCAGCAATGGTAATGGCGACCACGCCGACCACGCTGACCGCAAATCTGATTTCGGGCGGTCCGGGTTACCCCGGTTTGCAGGGCATCGTCTTTGGGATGTACTTGCCGTGACCACGACGGTGAAAAGTGATTTCGCTCTTTTGGACGGATTGACGAGCTGATGAGTCGCGGGTCCGTGGAAAAGTCAGGGTTGAGGGCTCGCCTCTTCTCGCGCGAGCGAGTCGAGCGTTCCGAGCGCGGCGACACCATGATCGAGGTCCTTCTCGCCCTCATGATCCTCGGCCTCACGTCGGTGGCCCTCATTGTCGCCTTCTCCACCACGCTCTCGGCCTCTGCCCAACATCGACGCTTGACATCTGCCAATATCGCGATCAATGACTACTCGCAGCAGGTCATCGCAGGTATTGAAGCCAACCAGAACCTCTTCACCTGCCCCACACCCGCACGCAGCACATCAACGATCCCCACGAACGTGGGCTACTACGTCAACCAACTCGCGATTGCCTCGACCGCTCCCTACAGTCCTACGATTTCCAACGTCCAGTACTGGGATCCGTCGACTTCGATGCCCACTACCAGTTGCATCGCAAACGCTTCGGAACTGATCACCGTGTCGGTGAGCTCGGGTTATGCCAATCAGACCAGTCAATTCGTGGTTGACAGTCCCACTTCAGGGTCCAACTTCGTAGGAGGTACCCCCTCGGGGCTGGCTTTCACCACCCCTGCTTTCACCACCGTTGCCGCCCCCATCAGCGCCTCGTCGGGTGCGTCGCTCCCGGTCAATCCAGTGGTCGAGGTGCTCTACGGCGCCAGTCCGGACGCGACCGATCTTTCGCCGATCAACCTGACGCTCGGTGACGCGAGCGGTGCTCCGACTTCGTTGGGGACCCTGTCGGGATGCAGTTCGAATGACATCAACGGAATCGTCACCTATACCGGCTGCACGATCAGTCTGACGACCTCGTCAGCCTCAGCCGTCGACTTCAGGCTCGTCGCCACCGACGGCGCCAACCCCAGCCTCACGGCGATGTCGCAAGAGATCGCGGTGTCGGGGTCGACATCCTCCTTTCTCTCCTTCACCACGCAACCCAAGGCGGGATATTCCGGATCAATCATGAGCACGGAGCCCGTGATTACGGCGTACACCGGAGGTACAACACCAACTGTTGACACGACCGTGAAGTCCATCACCCTGACGACGTCGGGTTCGGTGTCGGGCTCGAACCAACTCTCATCGTGCGGCGGCACCACCGGTAATTCAACAACCTCCGTGGCCAATGGCGTCGTCACGGTCTCCAATCCGTCGGGGGGCACGTTTGCCGTGACGGGGTGCGATTTCGCAGGTCAGTTCTACTACGACTCCAACAGTGGCGCCGTCGGTACGCCCTACACCATGACTGCGTCGGGTCTCAATGTGACGTCCGCGACGAGTCAACCCTTCGCCGCGACTGGTTATGGTGCCGCCGCACAGATGGAGTTCATCGCCGAGCCGACGGGGGGCATTGCGTCCACGACCGCTGCCACCACGGCCACCATGAACTCGTTCCAAGTCGCCATAGAAGACTCCTGGGGCAATACGTTGAGCGGTCAAGGGCAGGCGCCGTACGCTGGCTCGATTTCGGTGGCCGTCACCGGTATTTCGCCGGCTCTCACCTGCACACCCTCGGCGTCGCAGGGAATATTTACCTTTACCGGGTGCAGTGCATCGATCGGTTCGAACCTCACGCTCACGGCAACGGCGACCGGTACTGGCAGCACCGGCGTGACACCACTGAAGAGTTCGGCCTTCAATAACACCGGACCCGTGGCCTCGTTGGTCTGGTACGCGGGCTATCCGACGGCCACCAGCTCGGCGCAACCCGTCGCGGGAGCGTCCGGCTCGGTCATGACGAACCAGCCGGTGTTGGCGTACGAAGATGCGGGCGGCACGGGGGGTAACGGCGAGACGGGGCCAACGGTGGTCACGGCGGAAACAGCTTCGGTCACATTTACTTCGACATACGCCTCCGGCACCCAAAGCACAGTCTCGCCCAATGGGGTACTGACCACCTGTTCGCACCTTCCCCCGATCGCTGGGATCATTAGCGCCGGCAACTGCACATTTGTCGGACTTGTCGGCACCAACTACACCATGAGTGCCACAACGACGAGCGGCACGGCGATCACCTCCCCGAACAGCAGCGCCTTCTCTCCATCCGGCCCCGGCCCCGCCAGCCAGCTGGCGTTCGCTCCGTCACCGGGGGTTGAACCGTTCGCGGCCGCGGCCGGCTCGCCATTCACCATCGAACCGGTCGCGCTCGTCGAGGACTCCGGGGGCAACATTGTCGCGTCGGCGTCGACCCAGGTCGAGATGAATTCGTACCTGTATGACTCGACGCACCCCAACAACCCGTCGGTTCAAGGCGGTTCGCTTCTGAACTGCTCAACCTTGCCGCCGTACACTGCCGTTTCGTTGCTCCCGGTGAGCGGGTACCTGGACGTCGAGGGTTCCTGTGCTTTTGGTGGCACCGTGGGCGCCCTCTACCAATTGGTCGCAACCGCTCCCGGCCTCACCTCAGCCGTGAGCTCCACCTTCACGCCGACGACGTACGGACCGATAAGTGCCATCGCCGTCTCGGGATGCTCGACCGGAGTGAAATGGTCGAACCCTTGCGTGCTCTCCGCCGCCGTCCAAGACGCGTGGGGTAACACCGTCACCTCTTTCAGTTCAGGCATCACATTTACCGACGTCGGAGGGAATGGCACCGTAAGTGGCCTCGGCCTCTCGACCGCGAGCGGCGGGATCGCCAATATCACGGTGACCGGCACCGTGGTCGGACCTGAACTCGTCACCGCCGCCGAAGGCGCCTTCACTTCGCCCCAATATTCTTTCAATGTCATCCCCGACACCACGACCGCGACCGTCTCTGAGTCCCCGACCAGCGTCGTCTACGGCCACGAATCGTCGTCGACCTTTCGGGTCACTGTGGTCACCGGCAATCTCGAAGCACTTCCGACGACCGACAATGTGACCGTCAACGTTGGCGGCGGTGCCGCTTCTTGTGTGGTGGCCGTCGTGCCGGCCGGCACCGGAGGCACCGGGACGTGCACGATTTCGAACCCCACCGCCCTCGCGGCCAGTGCTACCCCCTACGCCGTCACGGCCACCTATGGGGGCGACACGGATCTGTCGGCCGCAGCACCCGCCACCGCCGCGACCGGGCTCACGGTCACCAAGGACTCTTCGACAGCGACCGTCTCGGAGTCCCCGACCAGCGTCGTCTACGGCCACGAGTCGTCGTCGATCTTTAGGGTCACTGTGGTCACCGGCAATCTCGAAGCCCTTCCCACGACCGACAATGTGACCGTCAACGTCGGCGGAGCTGCCGCCTCTTGTGTGGTGCCCGTCGTGCCGGCCGGCACCGGAGGCACCGGGACGTGCACGATTTCGAACTCCG